>JAEEGJ010001979.1_pt1 | contig 194969 bp, 175 predicted proteins | sample 8958761 | NCBI WGS metagenome assembly JAEEGJ01 (sample SAMN16246546, study PRJNA631951) | gut metagenome | biome: gut microbiome; feature: rumen; material: RS-attached | host: Bos | place: Iran: Karaj | collected 2018-10 | reverse complement strand
TTAACTTAGCATGAGCTTCTGTAAGGAAGTTATTGTTGTCGATACTTGCTGTGAGCATGGTAGCGATCTTGCTTACACCGGGATTAGGCTCGATGGCAGCAGCGAGAACGACCATGTCGGCCTTCATATTGATCTGCTTGCCGTCGAGAAGATCAGCAGCCTGAACCATGAGTGATCCGTCGGGCTGAGGCTTAACCTTACCAACCTGACCCTTGATGTAATTTACGTGATACTGCTCAACAGCTCTTCTGTAGAACTCATCGAAGTTCTTACCGGGTGTTCTTACATCAATATAGAATACAGTGATGTTAGTATCCGGCCAGTGATCCTTGATGAGCATTGCATGCTTAGCTGTGTACATGCAGCATACCTTGGAGCAGTAAGGCTTACCCTTCTCTTCGCTGTCGCATCTTGAACCTACGCACTGGATGAAGACGATATCCTTAGGCTGCTTGTGGTCGCTCATCCTCTCGAGGTGACCGCCCGTAGGACCTGCTGCATTCATGAGACGCTCGAGCTCGATAGATGTGATTACATCGGGAGACTCGTTGTAAGCGTACTCACCAAACTTATCAAGATTAATAATATCGAATCCTGTAGCTACAACGATTGCACCGTACTTAACTGTTACGATCTCATCCTGCTGCTCGTAGTCGATAGCCTTGGAAGGACAGAGCTTGGAGCAGACACCGCACTTACCAGTCTTGAAGTACGTGCAGTTCTCACGGTCGATAACAGGTACTGCAGGTACAGCCTGTGCGAAAGGCATGTAGATAGCAGGTCTGTTCTTAAGGCCTCTGTCGAACTCGCTCGGAATGTTACCGATCTTGCCGAGAGGGCACTTAGTCATACACTCACCGCATCCCGTACACTTGTCGAAGATTACGGATCTTGCTTTCTTTCTGATGTCTACTTCGAAGTTACCTACGTAACCGCCAACCTTCTCTACCTCACTATATGTGTAGAGAGTGATGTTAGGGTGCTGGTTAACTTCAACCATCTTAGGTGTGAGGATACAGGAAGCGCAGTCGAGAGTCGGGAACGTCTTATCGAACTGGCTCATTCTTCCTCCGATGGAAGGCTCCTTCTCAACGATATCTACCTGATAACCTGCATCAGCGATATCAAGAGCTGTCTGGATACCGGCGATACCACCACCGATAACGAGAGCTCTCTTAGTTACGGGGCTCTCACCTTCCTGCAAAGGTGTGTTGAGGTTTACCTTAGCGATAGCTGCTCTTGCAAGGATAACGGCCTTCTTAGTAGCCTCTTCCTTATCCTTGTGGATCCATGAGCACTGCTCACGGATGTTAGCAACCTCAACCATGTAAGGATTAAGTCCTGCCTTAGCTGCACATGCTCTGAATGTCTTCTCGTGCATACGAGGTGAGCAAGAGCAGATAACAAGACCTGTAAGTCCGTATTCCTTGATGGCGTCGATGATCTTCTCCTGACCTGCCTCAGAACACATATACATGTAATCGTCAGCAAATACGACACCGGGCTCGTAGCGGACAAGCTCCACTACTTTCTTAACGTCTACAGTCGCAGCGATATTGGTACCGCAGTGACAGACAAATACACCGATTTTCTGCATATCTTACCTCCTGTACCTGCGGAATGCGCTTACGAGAAGCTGCTGAGGGAGATCCTCTGCGAGCAATGCAGGTACTTCCTCGGGCTGGAGATAATCTCCACCTCTTGTTCTTGCAACCAACTGACGAGTTGCATCAACGAGCTTACCCGGCTGTACGTCTCTCGGGCATCTCTCGATGCAGGCAAAGCATGAAAGACACTTCCATGCAGCCTTGGACTCGATGAGCTCTTCGAAATCGCCTCTGATGATGTAAGAAGCGAACTGATGAGGCTTTATATCCATCTCGCTGTAAGCGGGGCAGGATGCAGTACACTTACCGCATCTCATGCACTTGTAAGGATCGCTTCCGCTCATCTCCTTGATTGCTTCGATATTCTTCTCAAGCTGTGTCATGCTCATGCGCCCTCCTTTACACCGAGTGCCTCAGCAAGGAGCTCTGTGAAATAGTAAACAGGTACCTTGGATGATGCATCGGACTTGTTGAGGTTATACATGCAAAGAGGACAAGCAGTGATGAGGCAGTCAGCGCCGAAGCCTGTGCTGTCATCAAAGATCTGTGCTGTTCTCTGCTTTGTAAAATCAGGATCCTTAAGAGCTGTGTAACCACCGCAGCACTCGTTTCTCATAGAGTAGATAACAGGCTCTGCGCCAAGTGCTCTAATGAAGTCTTCCATGATCTTAGGATTCTCAGGATCATCAAAATCGAGGATCTTTCCGGGACGAAGTGTAAGGCAGCCATAGTAAGCGCCGATCTTCCTTCCCTCAAGAGGATTAACTACCTTCTTGGCAAGCTCATCAAATCCAATAACGTCTCTTAAGACCTCAAGGAAATGAAGAACCTTAGTCTCGCCACTGTAAGGCTCATCGAACTCGCAGTAATTGTTAGCACGTGTTCTGATATCCTCGACGTTCTTCATGTCGTCGTTGACGCGCTTGAGAACGTGGTGGCATGCAGAGCAAAGGGTGATAAGATCCTGACCCTGTTCCTTTGCATAGTTCAGAGCTCTTACAGATGAAAGCTTAGTAGCGATCTCATCTGAACCGAGGGGATAAACTCCTCCGCAGCACTGCCATTCGGGGATCTCAACAAGCTCGAATCCCAAGGCAACCGCACTGGATCTGGCATACTTATCCAGGTCCTGCGCCTTGTTCTTCAAGGTGCATCCGGGGTAATAACTGTATTTCATAATACTTCCCGCCATCCTCTTTCTTATTTATTTGGAATATGTAGAAACATATAACAGCATAATCCGCTAACTCTAAATGTAACATGAATATAATAATCTATAAACAATAAAAAACGGACCGTCTGAAGCCCCTGCGGTCCGTTCTCAAAAATAGCTAAAATATAACGGCGTTATTTATAAATGATCTGTTAAATGATTTTCAAATCATCTGTAGGAGCCGTTTTTGGCCTTCTTCTCAGCCTTCTCCTTGTACAGCTTCTCATCAGCTCTGTCGATGACCTCATGGATATCGATATCAGCACCGCAGTAGAACTCACTGATACCGGTACTCATCTCGATAGGATAAGGCTTACCGGCAGCTTCGTTATGCTGACGTGTGATCATGTCGACACGGTCCTTTATCTGCTTCTCATAGTCGCTTACCTGGATCATAGCGAAGACGATAAACTCATCACCGCCCATACGTCCGATGATGTCGTTCTCACGGAAAGCATCCTTAAGGATGGATGCAATCTCACGAAGCGAGAAGTCACCGTCATCATGACCGAACTTATCGTTAACGTACTTGAGGTTATCCATATCAGCATAGCAGATAAGAGCTCTCTTACCCTTGTTCTCAGGTTTGCCGATCTCCTTCTGCGCTTTATCAAGGAAGCCTCGTCTGTTGTACAGGCCTGTAAGCTCGTCAGAGTGAGCGATGGCATCAAGTCTGGAGTTATCCTCGATGAACTGGTTAAGCGAAGTCTGAAGATTCTCCTTCGCCCTGTTCTGCTCCTCGATCATGAACAGCGACTTGAGCGTTACAGCAAGCTGATACGATACAGGTGATACGTTAGTCAGGTTGGAGCTGTCCATCTCAGAGACAAGCATACCGTACATATCCTCACCTACGAACAACGGGAATACTGCAACTGTCTGTCTTCTGTACTGAGGAATGAACTCGTTATGGAACATGTTCTCTGTACGCAGAAGCTGCTGCTCTTCAGGAAGCATCCTGATACCATTCTCATCGCTGATAGCCTTAAGCAAAACAGAACCCGGACACTTCCATTCAACATCCCCTGATGTCTTCGTATTACCTTGGAAAAGATACATGTATGTGCGTCTGAATCCCACGGATGTAAGGCCGTCAAGAAGATGATCGTATGGGATATCTGTCGTGCTGTTCATCAGGAAGATATCGCCTGTCTGCTTATTGATAAGTCTTGATATACGCTCTGTCTTACCAAGGTTCTCTCTTGTAAGAGAAAGACCTGCAAAAGACAGATGACGGTAGAAGTCTGCGAACATCTCATTAAGCAGTACCTGCTTCTGCTGATCCTTGATAACGAGAGTTCCTTCATACAGCAAAGACTGGAGAAGATTAAATACCTTCTCAGGAGTTGTATAGGAAAGAAGATTAGTCTCAAGGATAGTCTCGAATGCGTAGTCTACCTGTTCAGCCATATCTCTTTCGGCGCCTGCCAGAATGAACTTCGAATACTCGTCGAGGAAAGCTGACAGAGACTGCTTGATCCTGATAACGGAATCATCATCATCAAACATACCAAACAGATACTTAATGCTCTCTTCGATGAATCTCTTGCTTCCGGACTCAAGACCGTCGAGTCTTAATCTCTCTCTTTGAAGTTCAACATCAAGTCCGTTACATCCGCAGGATGATCTCTGAACAAGATATGTGCGGATACTCATCTTCTCGATTTTCTTACCATCGATAAATCTTCTGGCATTAAGAACAGACTTGTAAGTAAGATCTGCTGAGCTTGCATCTACAGTTGTAAGCGGAGGATTCATGGATACCGCGAAGATATCATCATCGAATCCTGTTACGAAGATGTCCTTACCTGGAGTCTTACCAAGATCTTTGAGCTTCTTATAACCGCCTAATGCCATTACGTCATTCGCGAATGATATTGCCTGAAGATCAGGATTATCCTTAAGGAGCTTCTCTACTATATCGCCGCAGTCCTCAGTAAAGTCTCCGTATACAACACGCTTGTCATCGTAGGCAATGCCTTCAAGCTCAAGTGTCTCCCTGTACACATTAAGACGCTCTCTTGCATCTTCATTTGTCATAGGGCCGCTTACGAATCCGATACTCTTGCAGTTATGCTTAACAATGAGATGACGGATAGCCTGTCCGAGACCTGTGTGATTATCATACATAACGGATGCGTATCCGGGATACTCAGTAAACAGAAGGACTGTCGGCACCTTGGGAAGCTTCGAAAGGAACTCTTCCTTCTGCTGCTCATCAGCACGTGAACAGATTATACCGAACAGAACATAGAGGATATCTATCTGCTTCTCGTTAACAAGCTTGAATACCGAATTGTACTGATACTCATACTGCTTATCCTGATATCTGTTATCTGACTTACCGATATAGTGTCCCGGGAAGATATACAGATTCGCATCAAGGACCTTGGCCGCGAACTCAGCGCCTTTACATGCCTGAGCAGAAAAATTGTTATCAAGATCATCGATCAGAAGACCGATATTAAGACGTTTTGTGTCACTCATGGTCATTCCTCAAATACTAGTATTTACTTTCTGCCGTTCTTACGACCGAGTAAGAACAATCCTGCATAAGCCGCAGCAACAACTACGACTCCTAATACTAATAATAAAGGAAAGTTGACCTTTTGTTCGTTAATAATTGGTGAATTGTTATCGTCAGCAGCAACACTTTCAGCAGGTGTCACCCCCTGAGATACAGTGGTTTCCACCTGACTTTGTGTAGTCTCGGCAGACGTGGCCTCAGTAGTCTGAACCGTCGTCTCAGAAGTCTCAGCAGGCTCCGTCTCCGTGACGGCCGCAGCCTGTCCTTCAGGGGCATTATCGATCAGGGCTGAAGCGATACCTTCATTCCAGGTAAGGGCATTACGATCAAGGATACCGTATCCGCCGTAATCCATGAGACCGTTATCCCACCAGATACATCTGATACCTCTTGAAGCGGCCTGCTGAATGTAATACTCCGTATAAGCGACTCTGTCTGAATCGTTATTCTGATTCTCAACACCGAACTCACCTATTATGACCGGCACACCCAGAGAACTTGAGAAGGATGCCACTGCATTGAGCATCTGATCAACGCTGTTGCGACAGTTATCATCGAAGGTCGTATATGAACTATCCCCCTGAGCAGAGCAGAACTGATAAGGCGTATATGCATGAACCTCGACTATGAGATGGTCATCAACCGTATCTGTCGGAAGAACAAAATTCGAAAGTACATTCTGATCTACGGAAGCCACATAAGTGTTGACTATGAGATTTCTTGTCGCGTTGTTTCCGCCCGTTGCACGCACAGTATCAACAAACAGCTGAGCGAATGAATTGACCGCTTCATATGCACCGTTTCCTGTCGTCGGAGCATTCCAGGAATTATTCATGTCGAGCATCTCGTTGTAGCCTTCGAACATCAGTCTGTTGTCATAGTCTTTAAATTCGTTGGCTATGTTGGTCCACAGGTTCGCGAACCTGTTCTGAACAGATGAATAAGTGCTTGTATCAGCGATGATCCAGCATACCTTATCTGAGCCGTGTTCACCCGTATCATGATGAACATTCAAGATGACATACATCCCCTCTTCCAAAGCCCAGTCAACGACTTCATGAACACGTGCCATCCACGCTGCATCTACACTACCGTTATCATCAGTAAACTGCGCCCAGGTCACAGGGATCCTTATCGTATTGAATCCGCGGTCGTGAACAGCAGCGATCATAGCCCTGGTAGTCTGAGGATTCTGCCACGCAGTCTCCACCGCCTGAGGTGTGACATTGTTGATCCAGGTTCCATACGAATCAAGAGTATTTCCGAGGTTCCATCCGACATTCATCGCTGATACCTGCTGCTGGGCGGTCATGGCTCCGTCTGCCCTTACATAAGCGGGCGCTCCCGTCACGGAGAGCGCAAGAATAAAGGCAACTATCAACGACAAAATCTTCTTCATAAAAACCTCACATCAACGGCGCAACAAACTTCAGAAGTTTGGCAGCCAGTTTATATCCTATCTTCTCATTCTTGATCGATTCGAATGTAACTTTATTGGACTTGAGAATCGTCTCCTGGAAGTCCTTCTCTATATCAGCGATAGCATCATTCTTGTACAGATACGCTGCACATTCGAAGTGATGATAAAGACTTCTGTAATCGAGATTAATCGAGCCTACCATCGCCCGTATATCGTCCGATATAACCGCCTTCGCATGGACAAATCCGGGAGCATATTCATAGATCTTAACACCCGCAGTAATAAGCTCTTTATAGTGCGACTTCGCGATAGCATAAGCTGCTACTTTATCTGGAATCCCAGGCAGTATCAGAACGACATCGATATCGCGTAAAGCCGCAAGCTTCAGCGCATTCTTCATCGTGTCGTCGATGATAAGATACGGCGTCATGATGTGCACATATTTCTCCGATCTTCCGAGTGTATCAAGGAAGACCGCCTCACCTGACTGATATGAATCAAGAGGCGAATCAGAGAACGGCATGATAAAGCCGGAAGCATCATCCACCTTATGAGGTTCAAAGATATCTACCTTATCAAATGAAGGATCGGGATAAGGCATGTTCCAAAGCTCCAGGAACATCTGAACGAAGCTTCTTACAGCATCGCCTTCGAGTCTTATCGCATTATCTTTCCAGTGTCCGAAGCGGGGTTCGAGATTGATGTATTCATCCGAGAAATTCACGCCTCCCGTATACGCGATACGGCCGTCGATAACAGTTATCTTACGGTGGTCTCTGTAGTTATAGTAAGTGGACAGGAACGGGTAGATCTTGGAGAACTCTCTGCACTGAATTCCAAGCTTCTTCATCCTCTCGGGATAGTCAGGAGGAAGCAGCTTGATCTCGCACATTCCATCGTACATGACACGGACATCTACTCCCTCAGAAGCTTTACGCGCAAGGATATCGAGAACACGTCCCCACATGTATCCTTCCCCGATGATGAAATATTCCATGTAAATGTAATCCTTAGCGGTCTCAAGGTCCTCGAGTATCTTCTCGAAGAAGTCGTGACCGTCGCTGTAATACTTCGCAGATGTGTTTTCAAATATAGGGAAATTACCCGTCTTAGACATATAGCGGTAGATGTCTTCCATATTGCCGCCGTCGTCTTCAAGGGTCTGCAGTATCTTTGGGTCTTGCGGAATTCTGTCCGAAGTCTTCTCCTTAACCGCGATCAAAGAACGCTTAAGGCTGCGGCTGCCGAAGTCGAGTCTCGTAAAGCCCAGGAAGAGCGCTCCCGGCACAGGAAATAGACCTATGAGCATCATCCATGTAAGCTTGGATGTGGAGTCCATATTGGAGTTATAAAGGTAAATTACCATCAGCACGGAGAACACAACCATGATGGCGTTGATGTTAGCTACGTACTCCTCGAAAATAAGGTACAGCATAACAAGGATCACGACCTGCAGTATGATCATGAGCGCAATGAAAGTAATCCTTGAGAATATGATGCGCAGTATGCCTTTGAAACGCGGCTTCGTAAGCCTTAATACTCTCTCCTCACGCGAGGAATACTTACCTGAACTCATCGGATCTCGTTACTTCCTTTTCGAGCCTCTTTGTCCTCATACATGCGCATGTCCGCAAGCTTGATGAGGCTGTCGAGATCGACGTCGTCAGTGATGACACACTCTGCTATACCCATGCTGGCGTTGATGTTGTAATCGAGCTCCTGCACGAAAGGATCCTTCATGGAATGCTGGTGTATCCTCTCTCGGATAGCCTCGTAATCATCTGCGATGTTAACGTCGCCTACCAAAGCCATGGCAAACTCATCTCCGCCGTATCTGGCGCAGATTCCGTTCTCTCCTGCATAGAACTGCAGTGACTTGGAAAGTATGATGAGTGCGTTATCACCCTCGAGGTGACCATAGTGGTCGTTGATATACTTCAAGCCGTCCATATCGATCGTGAACAGCGAGAAGATCTTACCCTTGTTCATAGGATTCTTGAGCATCCTGTCGACGCCTTCGAAGAAGCCTCTTCTGTTGTACAGATTCGTCAGGTAATCACGCTCACTAAGACGGCTGATGGCTCTGTTGGCCTCGAGGATCTTCGCCTTATCGATAAGTGAACTTACCATGGCGGAGATGTAGATTCCGAACTCCTCAAATCTCTGATGCTTTCTGATCGTAAGGTCACTGTATGCACAGCACATATAACCGTACTCTTCCGACATAGTCCTTATCTGCCTGAACAGGATTACGTTGACGCCGCTGTCTCTTGTAAGGAGGCGCTCCCAATCAGGAACAGGATTCCTGAGATTATAGAACTTCTCCTTAACCGTGAAGATCTGTTTGCTGCCGTGGAATATCGAATGTACACAGCCTGCCTGATAGCCTCTTGTTATTCCGATGAAGTAATAGTCATCCTTCCACAGCCACAGGAAACGGTTAAGGTAATCAGCCGTCTCATCGATATTGCTCATGCTCAAAGTACGGGTAACAAGTTTACCCATCTCGAGTGTATGTCTGAAGTAATCCTGATTGCTTGAGGACAGCGTATTAATAGTTTCCTTGAGATGATCTGGATCGTCATTGCCGCAGCCGCATGAACTTACGCGTCTCTCGTTATAATCGATGCTCCATTTCATCGTCTTGCCGTTCTCCCAAGCTTCTCTACCCTCGACGATGTCGACAACGCATTGACACAGACTGCCGTAATCGGGAACGGTCGTCGTGATTGAAGGCGAATGCAAAAGTCCGTGGAGGATGCCGTCGAATCCGGTAACGAGACAATCATCGGGAACCTTATATCCGTGAGCTTTCAGGGCGTCACAGACACCAAGCGCCATCGAATCGTTAGCGCAGATGAATGCATCCGGCAAAGTCATTCCCTGATCGAGCTTCTCATTAACAACACGGGCTGCTGTAGCATCCCAGAAATCGCCGTACATGATATCGTCTCTGCCGACCTTAAGGCCATGCGTCTTCATAAGGCGCTTATAGATATTCTCTCGCTCGATGGAGAAAGGATTATCAGGAGATCCTCCGATGAACTTCACGTTCTTGCAGCCGTGGTCATCAAGAATATGCTTAACAACTTTCTCGAAGCCTGATGCATAGTTAAGGATAGCGTTGATAACACCATCGTACTGATGCTCGAGGAACACTACCGGAATACTCTTCTTAAGGCAAATATCTCGCAGATCTTCTATGATCTCACGAGTCTTGAGCATCTCAGCAAATACGAACATCGCCGCCATATCGAACCTATCGATAAACTCGACAAAGTCCTTACCGATACCGGGCTCAGCCGCACTCTTATCATCAAGTCCGAATGTATATGCGGTAATCACATAATCCTTCAGAACATCCGGCTTCATAAGAGACTCAACAAACAGATTAAAGTTCTCTGCATCATCCCATGAACCTACTACTGCGATAGTACGTCTTAAGTCTTCGCACTTAGGTATCTTCTCGAACCTGATATTCTTGATGCAGATAGTAGCATCAGAAGAACTGTTACCAAGGTTAAATTCAAGTCTTGCGTTGTCGTCATCGGGACTTGTCATCTCGAACGGGAAATAGTGAGTCTGCCAATCTGTATTAAGCTCGGCATTAGTATCCTCAAGATATCTGCACCAGTGAACATTAGGTGCAGTAACAGCAACCCTCATCTTCCTCTTCTCGGTCGCCATAGCCTCAAAGGATACGCGATACCTCTCGCCCTTGATCAAAGGCAGATGAGACTGATCGAGCTGTACGGAATACTCTGCATCGCCGGAGTTGATGATATCAATCTTGAAGAACTTTCCGTCAGTATCGCATAAAGCTTCACCTGCACATGCGAGCTCGAACTTCCAGTCCTTAACGGTATTGCTTATATAGTTGCCTGTGCTGTCAGGCTCTTTGAAATGCTTCTCATAATCAGGAACGGATACATTCTCATCGTATTCATCCTTCCTGTAAAGTCTGATGTAATCAATCCAAGCCTGTGACTCCTCATCAAAGGAAGTCATTCGTACAGGATTAGCAGTTCCCGTACCTCCGATGGATACATCAGCCTCAAGGTGGAAAGGCTTATCAAACGGAGCAGGATACGGCTCCTTATTTCCGTTCTCATCTGCTGTAAACCAATATGACTCTGTGTGATAAAGCTTGCCATCAAAATAGAAATTGAACTTACCGGGCAACCACTCAACTCCATAAGTATGGAAGTCTGTTGAAAGATCTGTTATGCCATCGCCGTAAGAACCGCTTCTCGTCTCCGAAGGATGACCGAAATGAATGATTCCAACACCGTTCTCTGTATACTGTCCGTCAGCTACAAAGATATCTACAGAACCGGACCTCGGCCATTCGCCATACGGATCACCGGATGACAATAATCTGAAAGCAGTAAGGAAACCCTTACCGTAAGAAGTCTTTACACGGGCTTCAACATATCCGTAAGTGAAGTCAACCTTCCCCTTCGTATTGATCCTTCCGGACTTATACGTAACGGATTTGTCGGCTGCAATGATCCTCTCCGGTCTGATAACAAGATGGTCGTCCTTAATGAAAACATGCTGACCGTCATCGACGAAGCTTTGCAATTCATCGTTATGCCAACCTGCGGGGCGCTCTTCAACAGACCAAGAATCTTTATTCAGTTCCTGACCGTCAAATTCATCCTGCCAAACTAATTTATAACCGTGCTTTTCCAACTCAGAGGAATCCATATTGCAATTCTAGCACGTTATTATAATAAGAATATTAGCGATTTGTTAATAAAAATCAGCCTGAAATCAGGTCCGTAAGCTTGATGCCGTCAAGGTAATCGCTGATGATCGTGTCGAGCTTCTCCCACATCGCGACCGTCTTACATGTATCATAGCGGTCGCACTTTTCAGCTCCGGGTGCAAGGCAGGCAACAGGCGCGATGTCACCTTCTGCCGCTCTGATTATCTCGCCCACAGAGTATTCTTCCGGAGCCTTAACAAGACGGTATCCGCCGCCCTTACCGCGGTGACCGACTACCAGTTTATTCTCAACGAGGATCTTCATTATCGCCTCGAGGTACTTCTCTGAAATCTCCTGTCGAGCTGCTATATCCTTAAGTGCAACAAACTCGCCGTCCTTTGCGGACTCCGCCATATCCGCCAGCACACGAAGTGCATAGCGTCCCTTTGTTGATGCAATCATTCTCTTACCCCCTGAAATGACTTGCAAAAGTATCTCTCACAGATAGAAATACCTTAAATCAACATACATAAAAATTCAAGCAAGGCGCTTTTCGAGCAAGGGTTAAAACGGAAGAAACATCTGCAGAAGGCTTACAAGGAACGTAGCCGCGCAAGTTCCGACTGCCACTATAAGAAGCGACTTTCCGCGGTATGCCAGGATGAGAGCCACGACGGAGCCCACACCCGCGCTGATGAACGATCCGGTCGAATACAGCATCGCAGGGAACGTCATCGCAGACAGCACTGTGTAAGGGATATATTCGAAGAAGGCCTTCACTCTAGGGTTCTTGATCTTACGCCTGAAGAGTGTGAACGGCACGGCGCGAACAAGATACGTCGTAACTGCCATGACGGCAAGAAGGAAGAAGTAGTAACGGTTATCCATCGGCTTCCTCCTTTAGCTCAGACGCAGGCGTAATGAACACGCCAACCAAAGCTGAAACCACAGCGCAGATTATGATCGCGAAGCCCGAAGAAATATGCGCATATAAGAAAGGCACATAGCGGAAAACGCATGCGAGCAGCACCGCCATTATGCAGATGATCGAGATGGTCTTGGACTTCCTGCACACGGGAAGAACGATGGCTACGAACATGCCGTAGATACCTATCGCGAGACTTGTTGTAACGACTGCAGGCAGGATATTGCCCATAACGGCTCCGAGCAAGGTTCCGAGGGTCCACCCTGCGACCGGCATTATGCCAAGTCCCGTCATGTACTTAAAGCCCACGCTCTCCTGAGAACTTGCGACTCCGAAGATCTCATCGGTGATGACATACGAATTTACGATACGCGCAGGCACGGTCATGCTCTTATCTGCCTTCTGAGACAAAGAGATAGCCATGAGCGAGTAGCGCATATTGATTACGAACTGCGCCACCATCATCTCGATGGGGCCGCCTAACCCCGCCATTATCTCGACACCCGCGACCTGTCCCGCAGAAGTAAGGTTCAGGATGGAAATGAGCACGGCCTGCCACCAGGTAAGGCCGTTACTTACCGCCATTATTCCAAAGGAAAAGGATACCGACAGGTATCCCGCTCCGATAATAAGCCCGTCTTTGAAGCCCTTTTTAAACGTCATTCTCTTCTGAAGCACCATATACTCTTCGTACCTGATCGAAGGTTACGAAGAAGTCGAGTTCCTCGATATGCTCGACATAGTCCAGAGTCTGAGCATCGTAGTTGATGTAGTAAACTGCGTTGCTTGTGCAGTAATACTTCTGGATAACGATAAGGCCCGCAGCATCGACATAAGCTCTTACGAAAAGCATTATGCCGTCACCGATATTAAAGTACTCATCATGCTGCTCCACATCGCGCTGCACAGTAAGTGAGCATGACTCGTAAAGGCCGTCTGCAGTCTTTACATACTTAGAGGAACACTCCGCACCAAGAGGAGTAACACCATTGGCAGTAACGAGCATAACCTCGCCGTCACCGTTCTGAACATAGTCACGGTATGCATCTTCATACGCTGTGACAAGCTCAGTAACCTGCGCATAGTCAGGGGTTGCGACCGTCTGGGCCGTATTCAAAGAACACCCGCACAGAGCCGTTATCAACAGTACACTCGCACACACCGTCGCGAAAAGCTTCTTCATAGTCATATGGCCATTCCTCTTGTTAGCTTTATTACGCGTGAAATTGTATCACAGAACAGATTGACAAAGAAGTATAAAGCAAGTAAAATTATTTGGCATTTGAACCGAATACGGTTCTAATCGATCACGGAGAAGTCGCCTAGCCTGGTCGAGGGCGCACGACTGGAAATCGTGTAAACCCCAAAAGGGTTTCGAGAGTTCGAATCTCTCCTTCTCCGCCAGAACGCAGAAACGGACACCTAACGGTGTCCGTTTTTGTGTTGTGTGAAAAAACGAAGGAGAGATTCGAACTCGTGAGAGGCACGAGCGCCGCGACAGGCGTGATCTCTCCTTCGAGTCTTAATCTATCTTTCTCAACCCACAATTATTTTTAGTTTACTCGATAGCAGCTTTATTTGCAGAAGATGCTCCGACAGCACCTGCAATGATCATTATCACGCCTCCGATAAGAACGCATACCATAATGATCAGCATAGTTGCAGTATGTTCTTTAAGTGTATCGAGAAGCATCCACATCGCATCGTCTTCATCCTTCAGCGTATCAGCACCCATAGAGAATATGACGGCGACGAGGAATGCACCGATGGCATTAAGTGCGCCTGCAGTTGTAGCGGCGATACCCATAGCTCTTATAGGACGGAACTTATTCTTGTGAATTACGATAAGAACAACTGTCATAACGACAACGAAGAAGCCGGATACAATAGCGGTGATCAAACACTCTTTGGATGCTTTGTTATAAGCTGCGATAGCTCCGAAGCCCTCGGAATCCTTATACTCATCAGAGAACTCATCCATCTGATCTTCAAGATCTTCAAGGAATACATGAATCTGTTCTCTTTGCTCGGTAGAAGTAAGTCTATGATCACCAAACAGTTCTTCTTCATGATCCTCGAAGAAGTCCTCATACTTGTCCGCATCAAAATCGACTCTTCCCTCGAGAACGATATCAACAAGGTCGTCTATGATAATATCCAGAAACTCTTCCTTAGTATCAGGATCGGTAAATGTGACCGTAACATTCTCGTCTCGATTCAGAATAAATGTATTCTCACTAATATCAAGTTGGTCTATCAAGTATTCTCTGAACTCCTCACTCTTCGTGAAGTCCACCCAGAAGGTATCGTTCAATACAGTAAAGTGAAGTGCAGCGCATGTGGAACACAGCATTATAAGAAGCGCTCCGATGATCGCGAATGTGATCCTTAAGCCGGTTGCAAGACCTGATTCCTGATTATTATTCATAGCCGATACCTTCCCCTATCAAAGTCAAAATCATACGATAGATAAAATAATAACACACGCATAATAAGAGTAAAAAGAGCGTCCTTTATCTTTAACGCTTCGTGTAAACATTTTAATGTTTATCGTTAAATTCTTATTGACAGCAATTAATCTGCAGAGTATAGTTAAGTCATCTTCGAAGACAGAAAACTCTATCATCGGTTGTAATAAGGAGATACGGAAATGAACGACGAGAACATTAAGTTAGCCAAGATAAAGAAGAGCTGCCACTTAGGTAAGATAGCAGCACGCATCTTCTGCATCATCGGCATTGTAGGATGCGTCTGCGGCCTTATCGTAGGAATTGGCATGTTTGCTAAGGCAGAGACACTCGAACCTCAGATGCAAAGACTTGTAGATGACGGAAAGATAACACCTTCAAGAGACTTCATAGGTTCAGTACAGATGTTCAACATCGACGGCATCGACCCCGAAGACTGGGAATCCGACATTCCTGCTGTTCAGGAAGCTTTGGACAATCACCCCTACACGATCATCTACGGAACATACGCACTGATGGCCGGCGGTGTTCTTGCTGTATTAGCAGTCCTCATGAGCATCATAAGCGGTACATTCGGACTTATAGAGAAGGAAGACACGCCCTTTACTGATAAAGTCATCAAGAGAGTAACTATCGTAATGGGTGTCATCAGCGGATTGATGCTCGTCAGTTCAAGTGCCGCATTCGGCATTGTAGGTGCCCTCGTAACATGGGTAGTCTATAACATAATGGATTACGGAAAGACACTCCAGATCCAGTCAGATGAGACACTCTGATACTAAAGGAGAATAGACTATGGGACAGATAATACTTAGATTAGACCGCGTCATGGCGGACCGCAAAATGTCACTCAACGAACTGTCGGAGAAAGTAGGCGTATCTAACGTCAACCTATCTAAGATGAAGAACGGCAAGATATCAGCCATACGCTTCTCCACTCTCGAAGCCATATGTGAGGCGCTGGACTGCCAGCCGGGGGACATACTCGAGTACAACAAAGACGTATAAAGAAGAGCCGGAGTGATCCGGCTCTTTTCGCGCTGTATTTAACGTCTCTCGAGAGCTTCCTGCTCCCACTCCCACTTCTTCTTTACTTCCTCTGCCTTCGCTATGATCTTCTGTGTCCACTCGTCATCAGGCGCATCGAGCTGGTACGCCGAGTAGCCAAACTGCTTTCCGTAGGAACAGATGACACTCTCGTCATCAACGTGCAGCTTTATGTGGTAGTGATTCGGCACCTTCTGAGGCAGCATCTGCTTACGGTTGCCCTGCACTTCCTTCAAGTGGCGCTGGGCGTTGACGATGGCATCGAACTTCACCCCGTAACACCTGAAGAGAGTCTTTATGTAAAACTCTGATCGAAAAGAAGACGTGTACACCCATACCTCGTACCCCATCTTCTGGAGCGTGTTTATAAGATACGGCGTGCCGTACCTTAACCTCTCCTTGAAAAAGATATTAAATGGGAACAGAAGCTGCGACTCTACCTTATGAGTATCAGGGCGAACGAAGAGAACCTCGTCCAGATCAAACGAGATGCGCATCTTGCTCTCGTTATTTCTTATGCTCATCCTTTCTCTATCTCTCCGATCGTATCGATGATCTTACGTGACCACTCGTCCTCAGGAACATCGAGTTCAAACTTCTTGTACTTGGCGCCTTCTATATCACCAGTAAGAAGCACCATGTCGTTATCAATATGAAGTGTCTGCTTATACTTATCTGCGATCATCTTCTCACGCTTTACGGCACTTGCAGCATTGCTTGCCTTGCGCTTCTCAGTACCTGTGATGATACCGTCAACGTGAACATGATAATTTCTGAAGAATCTCTGAATATCATCGATGGAATAGTACTTAGCTGAATATACCCAGATGTCATATCCGTGCTTCGACAGATGGTGGAAAAGCGCAGGTACACCGAGCTTCAGTCTGTAGTTAAACTTAAACAGACGGAATACCGGTACCTTCTCGATGCACTTGTCCTTATCCGTGCGGAATACTACCTCATCAAGGTCGAGTGTAACTCGCTTATCGTGCTTGGAATTCTCGAGGATCTTCTCGATATCAGAATCCTGAGCGAGGTTGACGATCTTGATCGGAACCTTCTTGATCTGGCAACGCTTGGCCGCAGCCCATCTGTGGTGACCGTTAAGAAGCAGATATCCTTTCGGGTGAAGCTTCTCGACTATCAGAGCATCATCAATCGGGTCCTGATTACGCTTTATCGCTGTCCTGAATTTCTCTTCATATTCACTGATGATCCTCATGCTTGGACCGACGTTCTCGAATGTAAACTCATCTTCGGCGTTAGGATGCAGATCCTTGCAGTCAGCCTTCCTTACAAGAAGTCGCTCGAGAAGGCTCGCCTTAACCGTAAAGCTCATTCCCTTCTGCTTTTGAAGGTCCTCATATATCTGTTTCTCGAATTCAGTCTTAGCCATAACAAAACCTCAGATAATCTTGATTTGTAATTAATTATACAACATAAAACCTCCGGCTTTCACCGGAGGTCGTCTGACAAACTCTACTTACTCTTTCAAGAAGGTAATTACTCTATGGCTTTAGTATAGCGAAGTAATGCGAAACCAATATGAAGATTTGTGAACAAATTGTAAATCCGAATATGAACAGCGGATTAATCGAACCATTCGAACACAAAATCGTCAATCCTGACCTCGTCTCCGTCCTTGATTCCGGCCTCTTTCAGGGCATCGTAAACGCCTTCCTTCACAAGAGCTCTCTGGAAGTACTGGGCGGAATCATAGACGTCGAAGTCAGTAGTAGCACGAAGCCTTGATGCCCACGATCCATTGATAACGAACATGTCGTCTTCCTTCGTGATCGTAAACTTCTGCTCGGGCTCGTACTTATATACCTTCCTGCTGTCCTTCTCGATCTGATCGTGAATGACCGGCGGAGGAAGCTTGCTTACAAGCTCCGTTACCTTATCAGTCAACTCCTTCACACCCTGCCTTGTAGCAGCGCTTATAACGAAGAAGTGCTCGTAGCCCTGCTTCTTAACTTCCTCTTCGAACATCTCGATCTCCTCATCGAGCGCGTCGTCGCACTTATTGGCAACAACCACCTGAGGACGGGATGCGAGCTCTTCATTAAACTCGCGAAGCTCCTTGTTGATCGAATTGAAGTCATCGATCGGATCTCTTCCGTCGTGCGCAGATACGTCAACAACGTGAATCAGAAGTCTCGTTCTCTCGATATGTCTTAAGAAGTCGTGGCCTAAGCCTGCTCCCTCATGAGCATCCTCTATAAGACCCGGGATATCCGCGATAACGAAGGACTGGTCGAAGTCCTGCACAACACCGAGAACAGGCTCAAGCGTTGTAAAAGGATAGTCTGCGATCCTGGGCTTCGCACGAGTCATAACGGAAAGCAGCGTGGACTTACCCGCATTAGGGTAGCCGACAAGACCTACATCCGCGATGAGCTTAAGCTCTACAAGAAGATTACGCTCCTCACCGGGGCGGCCTAAGTGTGCAAACTGAGGTGCCTGCCTTACGGAGTTCGCGAAATGCATATTGCCGAGTCCGCCCTTACCGCCTACGCAGATTACCTCTTCCTGCTTATCTTCCGTGAAGTCCGCGAGGATCTTGCCTGTATCGGCATCCTTGATAACGGTTCCTACAGGGACTGCTATCTTAAGGTCCTCGCCGCCTCTGCCGTACATCTTACGGTTCATTCCTTTCGCGCCGTCAGGGGCAACGAACTTATGCTTGAAGCGGAAAGACTGCAGTGTGGTAAGTTTCGCTGCGGCAACGAAAACAACGTCACCGCCCTTACCGCCGTCACCGCCGTCAGGACCGCCGTTTGTAATGTACTTCTCGGTATGGAATGAACACATTCCGGGACCGCCGTCTCCGGCCTTTACGTAAATCTTCGCGTGATCTATAAACATAGTTTTACCTTAAGAAAAATGCCTGCCGAAGTTATATTCGACAGGCATGTGATTCTGCTTTAAGTCTTAATCAGTTTGCAGGATAAACGCTAACCTGCTTCTTTGTGGAACCGACTCTCTCGTACTTTACGAGGCCATCGATCTTAGCATAAAGCGTATCATCAGATCCGATACCTACATTATTACCGGGATGGATCTTTGTGCCGCGCTGTCTGACAATGATATTGCCTGCGATAACGCTCTGACCATCGCCCTTCTTGGCTCCAAGTCTCTTGGACTGGGACTCACGACCGTTCTTGGTGGAACCCATTCCTTTCTTATGAGCGAAGAGCTGTAAATTCATGTTAAGCATTTCTTACACCTCCGTGTGTCTCAAATTTCTTCAGTGATACTGATGTATCTGTTCCCGTCTGTGTTTACCGACTGTGCGAGGGAGATAAATCCTAAGACTATCGTCTCCATTATCACCTGTGCTCTGTCAGCTGCGCCTTCATCTCTGTATCTTCCTTCCGGAATGATGATCTCGGCGCTCACATTGCCGTCTCCATTATCCTCTTCGATCCTGGTACTGTACTCTGTATCAATACCGCAGATCCTCTCAAGAGCATTCGCCAGTGTATATACAAGGGTCGAGGCTCCTGCACAGACTATGTCAGATCCTGCTTCGGCATATCCTGAATGTCCGTTGACGAACAAGCCGGTTACCTTACGCGACTGATCCCTGACGACTTTGACGGTGATCATTACGTTCCGCCTCTATTAAGCGATGCCCGTAATACGTACTCTTGTATAAGGCTGTCTGTGGCCATTCTTTCTTCTGTAGCCCTTCTTAGCCTTGTACTTAAGAACAACGATCTTCTTGTTCTTGCCCTGCTTTACGACTTCGCCTGTAACCTTAGCTGCTACATCAGAGCCAGCCTTGATACCGTCATCGTCGCCAACAGCCAATACTTCGTCAAATGTGACTGTATCGCCTGCCTCGCCTTCGAGCTTCTCTACGAAGATCTCGTCACCGACAGCAACCTTATACTGCTTGCCGCCTGTCTTAATTACTGCGTACATACTGTGTCCTCCTGTTCTTCCAGTCTCGCTGCTTCACCCAAGGCACCGCTCTTTTTCCTTGCAAAACGCCCGAAAAAGCGCAGATTTATAAGCCCGTCGCATGCGGCCACCCGCGTATACTATCATCATTGTGTTGGTGTGTCAACTTTTTATTTATATATATAAGGTGTTATAATTTTTTGAGAAATTAACGAGCAGGGGTAATACCGAATGCGTCTTTCAGAAATACTTAAATATAATGACATAGTTATCCAGTGCCACGATAATCCCGATGCCGATGCTCTGGCGTCAGGATTCGCATTGCACACGTTCCTGACCGCACACGGCAAGTCTCCTGAGTTTATCTACAGAGGAATCAATCCTATCCAGAAGAGCAATCTGGTAATCATGGTCGACGAGCTTGGGATACCCGTATCTTATGAGCCGGACTACGACAGACGTCCTGACCTTCTGATCACGGTCGACTGCCAGATCGGCCAGAGGAATGTCACATTCACAGATTCCAAACTCGTGGCGGTCATCGATCACCATCAGGTCACGGTCGAATTGCCGAGACTGTCTGAAGTAAGAAGCAATATCGGTTCCTGCGCCACGGTTATGTGGGATCTTATGAGAGAAGAAGGCTTTGACGTTAACGAGAACAAGAACCTCGCGACAGCTCTTTACTACGGACTGTACTGCGATACGAATAAGTTCTCGGAAATGAGCCACCCTCTTGACCGCGATATGATCGATAATCTCACTATCAACAAGAGTCTTATCACAAAGATGAGCAACTCTAACATCTCGCTTGAGGAACTCAAGATCACAGGCAAGGCCATTCTCGACTTCGAATACCACGAAGACTACAGATATCTTGTCATCAAGACGGAACCGTGCGACCCCAACATCCTCGGTGTAATCTCCGACTTCGCGATGGAGACTGCGGAAGTAGATGTATGTATCGCTTATTACGCAAGCCCTGATGAGATAAAGTTCTCCGTCAGATCGTGTTCCAAGGAAGTACACGCCAACGAGCTTGCTGAGTTTATCGCAAGAGGCATCGGCGGCGGCGGCGGTCACCTTCTTAAGGCTGGCGGAACGATCCGTCCTGAGATGATCACGGCTTCACCCATCGAAGTTATTGAAGGCAGGATAAACGAGTATTACCAGCAGTATCAGGTCATCTATGCGAAGGACACTATCCTCGATACTACAGACTTCGGAATGTACACGAAGAAGGAACAGAAACTTGGTGTTATCAAGCTTACCGACGTCTTCCCTGTAACCACACCTGTTGAGATAAGAACTCTCGAGGGAGATATCAACGTCAACATCGCAGACGACATGTACCTAATGATTGGTATCGAAGGAGAGATATACCCTATTACAGCAGAGAAATTAGCGAATTCATATCAGGCTACAGGATTCGATTTCCAGGGACACTTCGAGTATGAGCCTTCCATCAGAAATCTCGCGACTGACGAGATCAAGCGCGTCATGCCTTATGCAAAGACTGTTATCAGTCCTTCAGGTTCTTCAAGGATCTATGCCAAGGTGCTCGATCACAACGTCAAGCTGTTTACAGCATGGGATGACGATAAGTATTATTCAGGTGGTCCCGGCGATTATATCGCAGTAAGAGAAGACGACCCCCATGACATTTACGTCATAAGCGGCCGTCTGTTTGATGATCTTTATAGATCCACATCAAAGGGTATTACATTCCTCTGATTTAAGTGGATGCTCCCATTCCCAGGTATCTAAGTAAGTAATCCGGCATCTCCATGTTTCCGCCGAGAATCTCATATGCCTTGTCGAGAAGATCCTGAAGAGAATAGTGTCTGAAGAATCCCACTGATCTTACAGATGATATTGAATATGCTGTCGTATAGAAGCTGTCCGTAGGAGCATGATGTCCGAACGAATTCTGGATAGTTGCTTCTCCAACCCAATCTGTAAGATTAATGACGTCCGTAAGGCCATTCATCTCAAGGTACAGATAACCATTTTCAAAATCAGGCACAAACTCTACTTCAGAGATGTAATTGAAATAAGTCTCAACTTCACTGGTACCAATGAATGAACCGTCGTTAGCATTGTATCTGTACAACTCACCATCCGCATAAAGAACTATGAAGATTGGATCACCCTCATCAGGTCTGAGAATATCAAATCCCAGAGGCCTTCTCGATTCCGTACTGATGGTAAGCTCAAGATCGCCGTTAATATCAAAGAACAGAATCTGCCTTCCGTCGGAAACAAAGATACGTTCACTCTGTTCATCAGCGGACGCACATACGGTTCCGTTCCAGTCATCAGGAAGATCAACGCGCATGATCTCGTCAGTCTCCGTCCTGACTATATAATCTCCTTCTGTAGTTGCTGCATACATTAATCCCATAGATTCAAAGTAAAGGGGTTTATACACCAAATCCGCGACAAGATCACAAGGAATCTCAAACTCATGAGAGTCTCCTTCCTCGATGTCATAATAAGCTACATACGCACCGTTCTCTCGCGTGAACTGATATACGATATACTGACCGTGCATGTTGATTCTTTCGCCATACAAAACCATACTACTAACAAGTTCTTCAGTATCTACATCCCCGTCGTCAAGATCAACAATGTAGAGAGAGGCACCGAATTCACTACGAACAACATAGAGTTTGCCATCATATACACCAAGAACCTCATACCGAGAACTATAGTCCGAATCATCGCCTAAAGTCACATCACGGATAAGCTCGTTAGTGTTGGGATCGATCAGCGTAAGGATGATGCCGTCGTCATTTCCATATATCAACGCCAGTAGATCATCATCCAGATATGACGATGAGACCGATGTAGTTGTAACACCTTCCGTCTGTTCCCATTCTTCATCATAGGCGCCTGCATTGTAGTAGATTATCTCGCGGGTATTAGTCTGATAAGCATAGACTCCGTGATTAACTATCGCTCTTTCAATACCATCAGCAAACTCATAAGTAAGCGTAACCATATCATTACCCTGACTCTTAACAGGGAACGCCATTGCACCGCCTGCCGTGATTATCAGAGGGTTAGCATCACCATCTCTGTCTGATACATCGATTATGGATTCATTTACGCTCCAGTTATAAAGGACGGTACCGTCATCGATATCATATGCCGTACATGTATCGCCGGAATAGAATGTGATCATATTTCCGGAAGGAAGCGGGAAGAATGAACGGTAATAAGCCATTCCTGAACTTACATGTTCAGCACTCCATAACTCATTAAGGTTATCCGGATCATAGCAAACCAATTGCGAGACATTGGGGCTGATGATATAAGTATCATCTACCATCGCAGATTCGAAGTCGGAAAGATTGTAAGACGCAGCCACGAAGTGATCATCATCGAACCAAATTATGTCACATATGAATCTACAAGAGTCTTCAGATATCGAGAATGAACCTGTCTGAAGATCCAACATACCTACATAGTTCTCATCCATGCCCTCATATATACATATGCCGAGACGTCTCTTATCCGGAGACAGCTCGAAGTTGCTCACGGAAATAGGATAATCACTAACTCTGTAATCATCCAAAAGAAACTCTTCTATCGTCTCACCTGTATTCGCATCAAGAATTCTGGCAGAAGGCACACTTGTCATTACGAGGATCTGGCCAGGTGCATAATCTTCCAACTGCGAAGCTTCATACAGCATATAATCGAACTCATCATCTTCATCAGTATTCTCCCACAGCAGTTCTCCGGTTGCCGCATCGTAAGCCGCAAGTCTAACTTGCGCCAAAACATACAGTTTATCGTCAATAAAAACCATATATTCGATATTTATGTCAGGACTTACGATATCGTACAGTTTCTCGTGAGTATCAGTATCCCAGACGGATATGATATTGAGGTTGTCTCTTGCAGCCAATCTGTGGCCTTCCTCATCTATTACCATATCTTCTACCGTGCCGGAGACTCCATAACTCCAAAGAGATTCAACATTGGACTCGTTCTGACCGACATACGCGAGCGTTGCATTTGACAATGCATGCATTGCCTCACCCGTTAACGGTCTCGGATCATCAGCGTTCTGCGGGACAGCCGCCAATGCGACGTACAGCGCATCAATTCGCCGTTGCTGATCGAGCAGCAGCTCCGCTTCATTTGCAAGGAAACGTGACTGGTTATAAAGCGACTCGCGAAGTAAAGCATCTGACCTTCTCTTAGCAACAGTCATGTATACACCAAAGGCGATCGCTGCAGCTGCAACAATGGCACTTACGATCATCAATCTTCTTGTCTTATAAGATCTCTGGCGCCTTACAAGCTCATCATAAGAACAACCGAGAACCGCAGCAGCAAGCCTCGGGATCTCTTCCTTCTTTGCCTTATTCAACGGCATTCTGTAGTCGCAGGAAAGAGGCTCTATGTTAACCTTTATCGTGCGCTCTGTACCGTCCGCTTCCTTAATGACTCTCTCGTCTGTCTTAAGGATCTCAGGGATAACGTCATTAGGCTCACCGTCTGCGAGTACCGTAAGTATCTTCGACTTATCGTGGTTCTTAAGGAAGAAGTTAATCTCACGCTGCACCCAGATGGACTCGCATGTGTTAGGCGAGCAGATTACTATGAGGTAGTCCGCCTTTTCGAGGGCGTTACTGATCGTGTCTGTAAGGTCGCTCGTGATAGGAAGCTCGTCCTTGTCGCGGAAGATACGCTCTATCTTGTTCTTGCCGGTCTTCTTGCGGATAGCGTACGGCACATGGAAATGCTCAAGCGAGCGCTGTACATGTTCCGCTACTTTGGAGTCAAGTTCAGCGTGTCTGTACGAGATGAACGCGTTGTAGAAATCTATCATTTTCCCTTCTCCTTATCTTATAGCACTGCTGCCAAAACCAACATGAAAACAAAACCGTGCAGTACACCCGGTATCAAAGATCTGTCTGTGTGTCTTACAAGAGGGATTACGGCAAGGTACGGGAGACCAAGAGCCGCAAGTCCCGACAGGCCTGCATAGAAAGTAGCAGTATTTCCCGGAATCAGTCCGTAAAGCAAAGCCACCACACACGGTATAAACATAAGCCCGAGTATGAGCCTGTTTCCGAACATGTTCTTCGCGCCCTGCCCTGCTACGGAGGATTTACGCGAAGCATATATGAGTCCCGTCGCGAACATGGCGTCGACGATAAAAAGCAGTGTAAGAATTCCCGATGCGATGCCTGCGTCTCTTATCGCATACACCTTGATGTCACCTACAAGAAGCGTCATGAGCAGCGCGTAGAGGCCTGTGACGGATGCGAGGAATACCGCGGGAATCTGAGTCTTCTTCGAGGGGACGAACTTGCCGTCTTTGGTTGTGATCCAGCTGAAGTTGATGATGAACAGACACAGCATGAAGATCTCCGGAAGAAGCACTTGGATAAGAGGCATCGCGCCTGCGAGTTTGCTGTCGAATGATGTCGCGATGATACCGATGGTAACCGCGATCGAGATGCCTCCGATAAGACCGAATACCCACTTGGATATGGGTGCCTTCTTGGGGTCGTTCCCTGTGACAGACAGCCCCATGTTAGACAGGTAAAGAAGTATCGAGATTACAGCGAGTGCAAAGGACAGCCAGCAGAAAACAAACCATGCGTTGATGCTGCCGAATGAGATATCCTTAACATTGTCGTCGATGTAAGTTACGCTCAAGTAACCTGCAAGCTCGTTCTGGAACAAAGGTGAGAACAGGAACTTCTGCGGGTCGTTGATCCTGAAGCAGGACAGCGACAGCATGCGGTTCTGTGCGTTGTTGAAGTAGACCTTGGATGAGAATAATCCGCCTCTTTTTACAGGTGTGCCGAAGAGTGTATCGTCGCCCGACATTCTCTCGTAAATAACGCGCGGCGCATCCATCTCGGAAACGTTCTGCACGTCATTGCGTCCTGCGAAGATAGCGATATCACAATCAGGCTCCTCACTCGAGATGCCTTCCATGTAGTCCTCATTCAAAGCAGGACAGATAAGGACGAAGCCATCGACACTCTCATAATTCTTGTATTCGTTCACGACTGCCAAAGCTTCATCGCCGATACCGACAACTATCACATATCTTCCCAAAGGAAGCTCATCGCCGTAACGGATGTATGCTACGTTATAACCTGCAGCGTGAAGAGTGTGCTGCAAGGAAAGATTGGGAACATTACCCTGGGAGTCTACGATCGCGACCACAGGACTGTTCTTTACGAGGTTGGAACGCGGCACACTCACGAGAATGATCATGGTAATAAGCACCACGGCCATAAGACCCAGGCTTATGAGCGAGATGGGAGCCTTGCGGCGCGGCTGCTTACCTTTTGGACTCATTACTTATCTCCGGGGCAAAGCTCGTTACCGAGTTCTCTAATGTCTTCGGGGCCTAAGATGAGGATCATGTCACCTTCGTGTGCGAGCTCACCAATACGCTTCTTGAGGTCTTCCTTGTCCGCGTAGAACTCGGCGTTACCTCCGCGCTTGTTGATCTCGTCTGCGATATTCTTACTTGAGACCATACCCTCGTGGATCACTTCTCTGTCCGTGAATATCTCCGAGAACAGTATCTTCTCGCACGGCAGCAAGCTCGTTACATACTCTTCGAAAAGCGCATCTACTCTGTTAAAAGTAAGAGGCTGGAATACAACGAGAAGGTTGTTGTGCGGCATATGCATAGCAGCATCGATAGTGACGCGTGCAGCCGTAGGGTGGTGCGCATAATCGACTACGACTTCGGCACCCTTGTAAGTACCCTTGATCGTGAATCTTCCGTCTGCGCCTCCGAACTCGTTAAGTGCTTTGATGATGGACTCAGCGGATGCGCCGTTAAGGTAAGCACACGCTGAAGCGATAAGTGCGTTACTGATGTTGTGCGCACCGGGAACTCTAAGCTGAACTCTTCCGATGTTCTGTCCCATCGCGATGAGGTCGAAGCCCGGAAGTCCGTCTGTATATGTGACGTTCCGAGCCTTGAAGTCTGCGTCAGTCTCAACTGCGCATGTGATAACCTTTACGTTCTTATCAGCACGCTTGATAGACTCCTTGATGTTATCGTCTGTGCCGGTAACTACGAGGTAGCCGCCGTCATCGATCTTGTTGATGAATTCTGCAAATACGTCGATGACATCATCAAGTGTCGGATAGCAATCAACGTGATCGTGATCGATGTTAGTGATGGCTGCTGTCGTGGATCTGAACTCAAGGAATGAGCGCTTGAACTCACAAGCCTCAGAGACGAGAAGGTCTCTTCCTGTGCCCTGTCTTACAGTGGAACCTCCGATGCCGTCGAACGGAGCTCCGAGGTGGATCGTAGGATCGAGTCCTTCCTCGATGAGCATCATGGATGTCATTGAAGTAGTTGTTGTCTTACCGTGTGTACCGGAGATGTTGATGACATTCTTGTAGGAGTTTGTGATGATGCCGAGGAACTCTGATCTGTCGAATACAGTAATGCCCTTCTCAAGCGCTCTTGCAAGCTCCTTGTTATGAGGAAGGATGGCAGCCGTCTTAACGATGTAGTCAGGCTCGAACTCATCGATGTTCTTAGCTTCCTGACAGTTATAGATAGTGATGCCGCTGTCTGAAAGCATCTTTGTTCTATCAGAAGGATGGTTGTCGGAACCGCCGACCTTAAAGCCGTAACCTTTTGTCAGCAGTGCGAGGCCGCTCATGGAGATGCCGCCGATACCTACGAAGTAGATCTTGGCATCTTTCTTTAATTCATCAAGCCTGATTTCAGACATAGTTAATACTCCTCGTTAATAACTCAACTCAGAATATTATACTATATTATTTATAATTATTAAGATGTTGTGTCGGGAACCACTTCAGCCTTAGGCGTCTTGTCCGAATAAAGAATCTTAAGGAATATCGGCGTCAGGATTGACGATACGACGATAAGGAGAATAACCGAAGTAAAATATGCACCGCTCAATGCACCTACTGACAGTGCACGCTGGGCAACGATCAAAGCAACCTCGCCTCTGGTCATCATACCGATTCCGATCTTAAGGCAATCCCTGCCCTTGAATCCGCACACTCTGGACATCGCACCACATCCGATGATCTTGGAAAGCAGACCAACCAGAACGAAGCACAGCGAGAACAGAAGGATGCTCGGATCAACAGACTTGATATCCGTCTGAAGTCCGATGGATGCGAAGAACACAGGTCCGAAGATCATGTAGGAATTGATATCCATCTTACGTGAGATATAAGTCGAGTCATCCAAAGAACTTAAGATTACACCCGCTACATAAGCACCAGTAATATCAGCAACTCCGAAGTACTTCTGAGCGCAGTAAGACATAACAAAGCAGAGCGCAAGACCGATGATCGGGATACGTCTCGTATGCGGCCAACGCTTGTCGATGCGCTTGAATACACGATAAAACAGATAACCGAACACCAAAGATACCAGGAAGAACAGACCGCTCATGAGGAAAGTCGATGAGATGTCCTGTGCAGGATCCTTGATACCGATTACGATAGTCAGAACGAGGATACCGATGACATCATCGATGATGGCTGCCGACACGATAGTCGTACCGACGAACTCAGAGATCTTACCGAGTTCCTTCAGAGTCTGAACAGTTATAGAAACCGAAGTTGCTGTCAATATCAGACCGACAAACAACGCCTTATAAAACTCTTCGTCGCCCCAAGGCGCGAAGCCGTAGAAAGCCATATAGAGAACAGTACCGCAGGCAAGAGGAATAAACACGCCTGCACATGCGATCAGCAAAGCCTTGAATCCGGTCTTACGAAGATCAGAAATACGCGTCTCGAGACCTGCAGTGAACATCAAAAGCATGACGCCAATCTCGGCCATGTATCCCAGAAAATCGGAGTAACCGACCAAGCCGAGGATTGAAGGACCAACGATCAATCCGGCAACGATCTCACCTACAACCTGAGGTGCCTTAAGCTTACGCGCACACAGGCCAAAAAACTTGGCTGCGATTATGATGATCGCGAGCGATCTGAAAACCTCGTACTTCTCCACTTGGAATCGCCTTCCTTCTTACATTGTTATCGAGCCTACAGTCGCATGTGTAAATGCGATAAGGTCAGAAGGCGCAAGCTTTAACTGCAAACCTCTCTGACCGCCGCTTACGTGAACCGTGTCAACAAGCTCGATCATCTCATCAATAAAAGTGCGGTATTCCTTCTTCATTCCGATAGGAGAACAACCGCCTCTTATGTAACCCGTAACCTTGAGCAGATCCTTCACATGAATGAGCTCCACTCTCTTAACGCCGGCAAGGCGCGCTGCCTTCTTCAGGTCAAGCTCGTCATCGACCGACAGACAGAAGACCATATACTCCCCGCTGTCCGACACAGCTGTCAGTGTCTTGAAAACTTCTTCATAAGGAATATCAAAAAACTCAGCAACATGATGTCCGTCGAGATCATTCTCGTCGTACTCATACTCCATCGCTTCATAGGAAACGCCGCCCTTATCGAGCATACGCATTGCATTTGTCTTCTTTATAGCTACCATAAACCTTAAACTATAATATCCCATCACGCTGATTATTCAATTCACAAGTGATGATATAATTAAACAAAATTAATACAAAGAGGTCCCTCATGCTTAGTAAAAACTATCCTCCCCACGACATCAACAAGGTCTTCGACATGTTCGAGGAGACGATCAACAGGGGTGGCGTTGCAGACAAAACGGGTGCAGAGCTTACGCTTATAAACAAGCTTTTCGCGTACCTTCCTCCCGAGGCCTCCGAGTACGGCATGATGATGCTCCACGGCACACCCGCAAGCGAGCTCCCGCAGCAGGCGAAGGATGTCATGCCCCTGTATGTTCGCTTTCTGAACCTCGCCGAGTACCTCGAGAAGGTGGATGCCCTGCGTGAGGTTCCGGCTTCGCTTACAACAGAACAGATAATGGAAAGACACAAGATGATGGATTCCTTGGAGGAGCATGAGAAAGCTTTCGCCGCGCCTCTTTTGGGCTTTAAGGTTAACGAGGAGACAAACGAGGCTGAAGAAGCCGCTGAGGAAGACGAGCAGAAAGAAGGCTCCTCTGCCCTGCACCTTATGAACGCTTGTGCTCCTGTCTTTGCCTGTCTCGACCCTCTCAAGACTTCGCTTTTCTATGAGAAGAACTTAGGCTTCAAGGCAACACATCTCGACGACGAGAAGATGCCGCACATAAGACTTACAAGGGATAATATCGTACTCGCGCTGGTGGAGAGCCCCGTAAGGATCGCCGCACCTTCCATGTACGAGCTCATAATCTATGTCACGGAGCCAATGCTTCTTTACCACGAGCTCAAGGCTGCGGGCGTGAAGATCATAGAGGAGCTTCCCGAGGCGAAAGAGTCCGAGAAGGCTTCAAACAACCGCCAGTTTGTCATCGAGGACTGCGACGGAAGAAGGATCTGCATCTCGCAGTCAGTCGAGATAGTTTAAAAATTCCATAAAAACGCGCGTAAAATTCCGGTAAACCAGGAACGTTAATTGGATTCTTCTCGCTTAACTTCCACTGTAGACTTCTCAAGAGTAGGTCTGTCCATGACCGCGAGGCGCCCGCACTTGTTGCAGGTCATCTTGCACTCTGCGCCGACTCGGGTAAGTGTCCACTCGAAGCTTCCGCAGGGGTGCTTCTTCTTCATCTTGACCACGTCACCGACCTCATATTTGTACAGGAAAAACTTGCCCGGCATGATCACAACCTCCTCATTTTATTCCAAACGTGACCCGGTCGTTTCCGCCGAAGTCTTTTAAGACTTTAACATTGTTAAACCCTTGTGCCATAAGGGTTTGCGAGACCTGTCCTCCCTGATCGCAACCGTGCTCGACGGCGAGGATTCCGCCCTCTCTGAGACATTTATGGGACAGTTTACAAATGGGCAGATAGAAGTCCAAACCGTCGTCTCCACCCGCCAAAGCGAGGTGCGGCTCGTGGTCTTTGACCTCCCTGTCGAGTGCCTTCATGTCATCAGAATTGATGTACGGAGGGTTCGCTGTGATGACATCAAACACACCCAGCCCCTCCGGAAGTTCATCAGAAAGCACATCTAATCTGACCGCCTTGGCAGCCGTCTTGTCCGCAGCCTGACTCTCGATATTATCACGAGCAACGGCCAGTGCCTCCTCGGATATGTCAGAGAGAACTGCCTGCGCAGGGATGCCTTTTGAAAGCAAAGCGTTCAGCACAGAGATGCCGACGCAGCCCGTTCCTGTACACAGATCCAGAATACGGGGGCTTGTGAGCCGTTCAGAGGACTCCGGCACGAGGTTTACGTCACCTGCAGGGAAATCAAGAGCTCCCAGGAAGCGCAGAGCCGTCTCCACAAGAAGCTCCGTATCAGCGCGGGGAATGAGAACTGAGGTCGTAACCTTGTACTCCTCACGGTAGAAAGCCTGCCTGCCCACGATGTACGCGACCGGCACACCAGAGGCACGCTTACGCACCGCCTCCTCGAAAACCTTCTCATCCTCACCCAGGTAGGAAAAGATAACTCCAATATCAAAACGGGCATCTTCATGATCGATGCCCGCGTTGGTTAAAACTTCGATTGCTTTATTGATATCACCAGACATCTTCGTCCGCGTTCTCGGGGATTACAGCCTGCATTGCAGCGATGGCAACCTCAATGATCGGTGCATCCGGCTCACCTGTAGTGAACTTCTGGAGCCACAGTCCGGGCTTGCTTAATCCACGGCACAGAGCATTGTTGCCTCTGCCGACTGCTCTCAAGATCTCGAAAGAGATACCGCAGATGACAGGGATAAGCAGGATTCTGATCAATGCATTAACAAGGAATCTGCCGTCGCCAACGAGGATACCTGCGACAGTATAGATAAGGATCGAGATCGCAAGTACGAGGAACATGAAAGATGTTCCGCACCTCGGGTGGAATCTTGAATACTTCTTGATATTGTCTACAGTCAAAGGCTCGCCTGCCTCATAGCACGCGATAGTCTTGTGCTCAGCGCCGTGATAACGCCATACGCGGTCGATGCCTTCGATCTTGGATGCGAATCTTAAATACAGGAAGAAGATGATCATTCTAAGAACACCTTCAGCAAGGTTAAGCACTACAGACATCCATGTGGTATCCGCAAGTGCGCTTCCCATAATCTTGGTCGCAAGGAATACGATGAGCCAAGGAAGCAGTATAAAAAGTCCGACCGACAGGAGAATACCTAAGATGGCGGACAGTGTGACCATAACGTTATAGTGCTTCGTAAGATACTGGTCGAGAGCTGAAGGCTTCTTCTCCTCTTCCCCCTCTGCCTGAGGTGCACCCTGCTCGGAGATATCCGCGGACTTCATCAACGCATCCGTACCCTTAACGAGCATCTTATAGAATCTGATGCAGCCTCTGATGAAAGGAACCTTCTCGTAGAAAGTTACTCTCTCGCTCTGTGTTATCTCTTCAACGTGGATAGTGCCGTCACCCTTTCTTACCGCAATGCATGTGCGTGAAGGGCCGACCATCATGATACCTTCGATCAGAGCCTGACCGCCGATAGTAGTCTTCTTAAGTTCGGGCTTAACGTCCGGTGTAATCTCTGTTTTGTTTTCTATTTCTGACATGTCTTATATTGTAAAAAAGAACTGCCTTGGTTTCAAGGCAGTTCTTACTTGGGTCAATCTTATTAAGCTCTTCCCATTCTCTTGTTGAACTTGTCGATTCTTCCGCCTGTATCTACAAGCTTCTGCTTGCCTGTGTAGAACGGATGGCAGTTAGAGCAGATATCGACGTTGATCTCAGGCTTTGTTGAGATAGCCTCGAATGTTGCTCCGCATGCACACTTGATTACAGCGTTGTACGTCTGCGGATGGATGTCAGTCTTCATTTCTTCACCTCATAATCAAAGATACGGTGCGTACCGAACGCACGTATACCGTATCGGATTTCATGTAACCGCGTAATGATACATTGTTTATCCGCGGTTGTCAAGGCGTTTACATCATGTCTGCAATAGTCTCTGCAGCACCTGTAGCCATACCGATCGCAACAAGCACCAACGTCAATACGAACCAGAGTATCAGATAGCAGAACTTGGATCTTGCAAAGTTCTTAAGATTAACATTTCCTGTGCCGCCAAAAGCGAATACGAGAAGGACGATGAATCCGATGATCGGGATACCGAAGAGAATCTCATAACCAAAATAACCCCACATGCCGATCGGCTTGTACTCGCTAGGTACGTTACTGTTGTTACTCATAATGTAAGCCCCCTATATAAAATATCTTTGATTATACTACCTGTTAGTCTACAGAGAAAGACTTCTGGGCAGAAAGAACAAAGCTTGCGTTATCAGGAGTACGCTTAAGGAAGTTGAGTACAGCTTCTGTTCCCGCGATGGTATCGACGTCTGCGATAGCTTTTCGCGTGAGCCATACGGAAGAGAGCTGCTCCTCTGTAAGGAGAAGATCCTCACGGCGCGTACCGGACTTGTCTACAGCGATAGCCGGGTATACACGTCTGTCTGCAAGCTTTCTGTCGAGCACGACTTCCATGTTACCTGTACCCTTGAACTCCTCGAAAATAACCTCGTCCATCCTGGAGCCCGTCTCTATGAGAGCAGAAGCGATGATGGTGAGTGAGCCGCCGAACTCGATGTTACGTGCAGCACCGAAGAATCTCTTAGGGCCATAGAGGGAGCCCGGATCAAGACCTCCGGAAAGAGTTCTGCCTGTAGGATTGATAGTAAGGTTATAAGCACGTGCAAGTCTTGTCATCGAGTCGAGGAGGATAACAACATCCTGTCCGAGCTCAACGAGTCTCATTGCTCTCTCGAGAACGAGCTCTGTTACTCTTACGTGGTTCTCAGGGCGCTTGTCGAAAGTGGAATATACGACCTCACCCTTGATGGAACGCTGCATGTCAGTAACTTCCTCAGGACGCTCGTCGATGAGAAGTACGATTACCTTGCACTCAGGATTATTGGCTGTGATAGCGTTGGCAACCTTCTTAAGCAGTACTGTCTTACCTGCCTTCGGAGGTGAAACGATCATACCTCTCTGTCCCTTACCGATAGGGCAGAACAGATCGATGATTCTGCATGAAAGGTCTTCTTTATTTGTCTCGAGCTTCAGTCTGCTGTCAGGATAGATAGCAGTAAGGTTCTCGAATCTCGGACGCTTTCTTGTGATCTCATAATCGGAATCCTCAGGGATCTCGATGTCATTTACTGCGAGGACCTTTCTTAACGGAGCGTAACGGTCCTTACCCTTAGGAGCGACTGCAAGGCCTTTGATCTTGTCACCCTTACGAAGACCGAGTCTTCTGATCACCTGACCGGGTACGTATGCGTCTTCCTCGCCGGGAAGATAATTGTTCTTGTGGATAAAACCGTTGAAGTCATTCTTGTTATCGCCGTTACCGATCTCGAGGATTCCTTCGATCTCGATGTACTGGACTTCAGGCTGCTGGGGCTTCTCTTCTGCGGATTCTGCCTGTTCCTCAGCTTCTTTCTCTTCGGGACTGATCTCGATCTCATGAGCTTTTGTCTCAGGTCCGAAAGCAATCCTTCTTCTCTGTCTGCTTCTGCTCTTCTTGGGAGCTTCTGCTTCAGCAGGCTTATTCTCTTCTGTCTTCTCTTCGGAAGTTTCTGTTTCTTTCTTAGCTTCAGTTGACTCTGTAGCTGCGGCTGCTTCAGGTGCAGCTTCTTCTATTGTGATCTGCTCAGGAGTAGCTTCCTTATCATCCTTCTTCTTGGACTTTCTTGTGGAGCGCTTCTTGGGCTTCTCTTCAGCAGCTTTCTCTTCCTTTGCTTCTGTTGACTCAGCGTCCTTTACTTCAGCGGGCTCTTCTGCCTTAGCCTCAGTCTTTTTCTTTCTAGGAGCGCGCTTCTTAGCTGCAGGTTTTTCCTCTGCTTTCGCTTCGGGTTCAGCTTCTTTCTCTGCCGGTGCAGGAGCAGGAGTTTCTTCCTGTGCAGGAGCTGCAGGAACTGCTGCTTTTTCCATTACATCCTGAACTTCTCTTACGGACATTCTTGTGATGGATGCAATGAGTTCTTCTCGTGATTTTGTCTTAGCAACGGAAGGTGTGTAATCGCCGAACTGCGCAGCAATTGCCTCAAGGTCTTCCTTTGACTTAGACATCAAAGCGTCTAATTCTGACATATATACCTCATTGTTTGTGATTAATAGCGATATTGATAATTCGCAACTTTTGAAAACTCAATGGGAATCGCAAGGTCTTGTAACCTTGCGCAAATATTATCATTAGATATAATTAACGTCAATATGAAGTTGATCAAGTTAACACGTAAACAGATCATAAGAAGAATCGTTATTTTCGCGGTACTCGCGGCACTGATTTGTCCCGGTCTTTACAACAAGTTGAAGGTTGTAAATTACACCCTCGAATCAGATAAGATTTCTTCGCCAGTTCGCATCGCTTTGGTAACCGATCTGCACTCATGTAAGTATGGTGATCATGAGTCTGAATTGATCGCTGCGATCGATGATGCATCACCTGATCTTGTATTGCTCGGCGGTGATATTTTTGATGATAAAATCGGCAACGAGAACACTGTTGATTTTCTTAACGGAATAGTCGGCCGTTATCCTATTTATTATGTAACCGGCAATCATGAATTCTGGGGCGGAGTTGATCAGTATGATGTGCAGATGTCGATACTTGATGATCTCGGTATTCCCCGTCTTCAAGGTGATGTTTTATCTCTTGATATCAATGGCAATTCTATAGGCCTTGTCGGCGTTGATGATTATGATGGTTATCTGGTTGATGAAGATCTGATTCTGGAGAATCAGTTTGTCGATGCTTACTTAAATCTTGATGCTTCATCCTATAACATTATTCTTGCTCATAGACCTGAATATTTTGACACTTATGAAGCACATGACTATGACCTCGCATTGTGCGGTCATGCACACGGAGGTCAGTGGAGGATACCGGGGATCTTGAATGGTCTTTATGCACCTAACCAGGGACTGTTCCCCCGCTATGCCGGCGGACTTTATGAAGAGGACGGAACAACCATGATCGTCTCCCGCGGTCTTGCCCGCGAATCAACTCGACTTCCGCGTCTTTATAACCGGCCTGAGTTGGTAATCATCGATCTGGTGTGATGATGTTTTCTCACCAGTGGACCAAAACACTCATTATCATCAATCCGGTCCACTATTATTCTGATTTTTGTGGACCATATCAGCGCATTTGACCACTTTAGTCCACAAATCTTTTCATTCAGTGGACCAACTAATCAAACAACACCAACTTAGTCCACTTGAAAGTTAAATTCAGTGGACTAAAACTCAAGTTTCAGTTGTTTTAGTCTGCATCACAATAATCCGACTCTTTGTCGAAAATTGTCGGCATTTCGTAGGTGATTTCGACAAAGATAGTCTCTATGCTATTTGTATGGGACACATTGATATATCAAATCTAAATACACCCCCGGAGCAAGCCGAGTTTGAGACAGCAAAATACTTTGCTGCCCTAGGTAAAGATGTGACATTTATTCGCCCAAGTTCAATACCAAACCAGCATAGTCCAGATATATTAATGGACGGAATAGAGTGGGAAATCAAATGTCCCGAAGGTCACAGTAAACGAACTATAGAGAACTGCATCAGGGCAGCTCAGAAACAATCTCATTTTATTATTATCGACTTAAGACGAATCAAGCTATCGGAGAAGCAGTGTCTATCAGATATCGAGAAAAACTATAGGACAAAACCCGGAGTGAAAAGGATCCTTGTTATTACCAAAGATTTGAATCTGATACAATTCCCTGGTCAGAGCAATTGACAACCAATATAATCTTGCTATCATATGGTTAAGATAAGGCTCGACCCACTGCTGAAAGCGGAGGGCCCAGAGCCTTTTTCTTTTGCAATTATTCCCCTTTCTGAAACTTTTTTCTTGTTCGGCGACACATCATTTTGGATGTGTTGCTTAACCGACATTTGATCCTTTTATTAACCATTACTTTCTACTTTGGAAAATGGTTTCATACTGACGGATACAAAAAACAAACCGTTAACAAAAAGAAGAACAACAAAAATGGTTAAGAACAAGTTTGGAAGGAAAGTAATCGGAGCAACGCTCTCGATGGTAATGATGACACCAGATTCAATGCATTCATTGTAGATGCCCTACGCTCTAATCAATACGATTAACAAGTTACAGATAAAACAAAAGGGTTGTCCATAACGGACAACCCTTTTCAATTTTAACTCTTAACTTAAGAATTACTTCTTGATCAACTTAATGATGAAGATGACCAGGCATGAACCGATAACGCCGCCGATGATGTTTCCGATAATACCTGAGAGAAGGAAACTACCAAAAATCCAGCTGAACAATGCACCGCCTACAAGTCCGATAACGATGTTGATGTACCAAGGGAATGAACTCTTCATGATAATTCCTGCGAGCCATCCGCATACAGCAGCGATGATAAGTGAAATTATTAAACCCATAATTGAACCTCCAATAATATAGATTCCAGTAAATATTTACGTCAATCTATCTTAATCTTACTGATCGCCCAAAGCAGCGAACTTATCCATCATGTCGAGGGCCTTACCTGTACCGATTGCTACACAGGAGATAGGATCCTGAGCGATATAAACATCGATACCAATCTTAGTCGCAAGCATACGGTCGAGGCCATAAAGAAGTGCTCCACCACCGGTCATAACGATACCTCTCTGTGAGATATCAGCCATCAATTCCGGAGGTGTCTTCTCAAGTACAACGTGTACTGCTTCGAAGATGGAAGATACAGGCTCTTCCAAAGCCTCGAGCATCTCTGTGGAAGATACTGTAACTGCAGCAGGAAGACCTGTGATAAGGTTACGTCCGCGAACGTCCAAAGTAAGCTCTTCGTCACGGGGATAAGCACATCCGATCTGAATCTTAAGCATCTCTGCTGTCTTCTCACCGATGAGGATATTATGCTTACGTCTTACATGCTTGATGATAGCTTCGTCGAACTTGTCACCTGCAACCTTCAAGGATGCATCAACAACAGGCTCGCACAAGGAGATAACGGAGATATCTGTCGTACCGCCTCCGATATCAACGACCATGGAACCCGATGCCTTTGTGATATCAATACCTGCGCCGATGGCAGCTGCGATAGGCTCACGGATAAGGAATACATCCTTAGCACCTGCGTGACGGCAGGCATTCTCTACTGCCTGCTGCTCAACCGGTGTGATAACCGAAGGAACGCAGACAACGATAGTAGGCTTGAAGTAAGTTGCACGAAGACCTGTACATACACGGCCGATGAAAGCCTTGAGCATAACCTCAGTTGCACGGAAGTCAGAGATAACACCTTCACGAAGAGGACGGATAGCCTCAACGACACCCGGAGTTCTACCGAGCATCAAAGATGCACTTTCACCTACTGCGAGAACACGGCCTGTCTTATTATTAACTGCGACTACTGACGGTTCCTTAAGAACAACACCCTTGCCGCGGACATAAATCAAAACGCTGCTGGTACCGAGATCGATACCGATTTCCATTCCTAAACCCATATTTGTACCTCGTATATATCGAAACACCGCGCAAAAACGGTGTATTAACCTATTAAAGCAATTAAATAATACAGATACTTCACTTTTAAATCAACATTCCAACTCCCTACATATGTTTCAAATACATGTCATTCGTGATAGAATTGCTTGTTATTAATTAATAAGAGGTAATTACTATGTCTTATTCAGTAGAGACCGACCGTAAGTGGCAAAGCAAGTGGGAAGAGACCGGACTTTATAAGTTCGATCCCAACAAGGAAGGCAAAAAGCTTTATTGCCTTGAGATGTTCTCATATCCTTCCGGCGCCAACCTACACCTTGGTCACTGGTACAACTATTCTCTGACAGACTCATGGTCAAGATTCAAGCGCATGCAGGGTTACAACGTATTCCACCCGATGGGATTCGACTCTTTCGGACTGCCTGCAGAGAACTACGCCATCAAGACAGGTATTCACCCTAAGGACTCCACATTAAAGAACATCGACACCATGGAGAAGCAGCTGCAGGCCATGGGTACTACAGTCGACTGGTCATATGAGGTAAAGACATGTGAGCCTGAGTACTACAAGTGGAACCAGTGGTTCTTCCTGAAATTGTACGAGAGAGGCCTCGCATACAGAAAGAACGCACCTGTAAACTGGTGCCCTTCCTGTAAGACAGTTCTTGCAAACGAGCAGGTTGTAGACGGCGAGTGCGAGCGTTGCCACTCTGAGGTAGAGCACAAGAACATGACACAGTGGTTCTTCAAGATCACTGACTACGCACAGGAGCTCCTTGACGATCTGCCGAAGCTCGACTGGCCTGAGAAGACAAAGAAGCTGCAGACAAACTGGATTGGAAGATCCCAGGGTGCGCAGGTAGCTCTCTACGTCGAAAAGGACGGACAGCGCCTCAAGAACGAAGACGGCACTGACATGAAGCTTGAGGTCTTCACCACTCGTGTAGATACGTTCATGGGTGTTACATATGTTGTTATCGCACCTGAGTCTGAGCTTTGCGACAAGCTTACGACAGACGAGTGCCGCGAGGCTATCGAAGAGTATAAGAAGGCTACTTCCAAGGTCACTGAGATCGACCGTATGTCCACTACAAGAGAGAAGACAGGTGTCTTCACGGGTGCTTATGCTATCCACCCTCTTAACGGCAGAAAGGTTCCAATCTGGGCTGCAGATTATGTTGTAGCAGGTTACGGTACAGGTGTCGTAATGGCAGTACCTTCACACGATGACAGAGACTTCGATTTCGCGCATAAGTACGGACTCGATATCATCCGTGTAGTACAGTCCGAGAAGGGCGTTGACGATGAGCTGCCCTACTGCGAGAAGAAGGGTTACCTCGTTAACTCCGATCAGTTCGACGGCATGGAGATGCACGAGGCTCAGAAGGCTATCGTAGAAGAGCTCAGTAAGATCGGCATGGGCGAGTGGAAGGTTAACTACAGACTCCGTGACTGGCTCATCTCCAGACAGCGTTACTGGGGTACACCTATCCCTATGATCCACTGCCCTTCATGCGGCGTTGTACCTGTTCCCGAGAAGGAGCTTCCGGTACTCCTCCCTTACGAAGTTGAGTTCACACCTGACGGTGAGTCTCCTCTTGCAAAGTGCGATGCTTTCATGAACTGCAAGTGCCCCAAGTGCGGCGGCGATGCAAGAAGAGATCCTGACACAATGGATACATTCGTTGACTCTTCCTGGTATCAGTTCAGATATCCGGATAACCATAATGCAGATGCGATGTTCTCATCTGACATCATCAACAAGATCTGCCCTGTAGACAAGTATGTCGGCGGTGCTGAGCACGCATGCATGCACCTTCTGTATGCAAGATTCTTCACAAAGGCTATGCGTGACATGGGTCTTCTTAACTTCGACGAGCCTTTCACAAGCCTCGTTCACCAGGGTACTATCTTGGGACCTGACGGACAGAAGATGAGTAAGTCCAAGGGCAACACAGTCGCACCTGACGACTACATCCTGAAGTACGGTTCCGACGTATTCAGAACTTACTTAGGATTCGGCTTCGCTTACATCGAGGGCGGTCCTTGGTCTGATAAGGGACTGCAGGCAATCCTCAAGTTCATCCGCCGTATCGAGAACGCAGCTTCTGAGGCTGCAGCAGCACCTTCTGCAGACATCTCATCAATCACAATGGGAGACGCTGAGAAGGAACTCAACTACGCTTTGAACTACACTATCAAGAGTGCAACTACTGACATCGACAGATTCCAGTTCAACACATCCATCGCTCGTATGATGGAGCTTCTGAACGCTATCACGAAGTACGGCCAGAACCCGAACAAGATTCCTGAGTTCTACCGCTATGCTGTAGAGAAGCTGATCTTGATTCTCTCACCTTTCGCTCCTCACTTCTGCGAAGAGACATGGTGTGAGACATTCGGCAACGAGTACTCCATCTTCAATCAGGAGTGGCCCGCTTACGACGAGTCTGCACTCGTTAAGGACTCCGTTCAGATCGCAGTTCAGCTTAATGGTAAGATCATCTTCAGAGAGGATGTTCCTTCCGAGGCAGAGCAGGCTGAAGTTGAAGAGCTCATCAAGAACGATGACAGATTCATCAGTGCACTTGCAGGAAGATCCATCGTTAAGTTCATCTACGTTAAGGGCAGGATTGCAAACATCGTAGTTAAGTAATCGATTACACAAGGAGAAATACTATGGAAAAGGATAATAGGGATCAGCAGCTGGATCAGTTATTAAGAGGCGTTTCCGGATTATGCGCAAGCAAAGATGATTGCACCGATTGTCCTTTCCATGGCTCCGAGTGCTTCTTCGGCGAGCCTAAGCCTTCCACATGGTTAGGAACAAAGACAGAAGTCAAAGAAGAAGTTAAGGCGGAGCCCAAGCCCGCCGAGGAAGTCGCAGCGCCTAAGACTGCGGCTCCTGAACTTCCCAAGCCCAGTGCGGAAACTCAAGGCACATGGCTCGTCAGCACAACACAGGGAGGCGTATTCTCCAAGTACGTCTTCATCTGTTCCAAGTGCGGTTATAAGAAGGAATCTTTCCTCTCCGTCGCACCTACAGCTAACTGCCCTGAGTGCGAGAAGAATAAGTAATCAGCCGACAACCTGATATCTCAATCTAATGTACGAGTCCTGAAGCGGTGTGCACTCGATCAGTTTAAGTATGCCAAGTCCCGACAGCTCATCAGAAGACATTAGCGACTTACCGTCGATCAAAGTGGAAGTATCCTTTCCTCCTATGAGGACAGGAGCTACAACGATGTCCACCAGGTCGAAAAGCTTTTCGCGCAGGAAAAGGCTGTTTACGGTGCCTCCGGACTGCACGGTGAGACTCTCACAGCCGTAGTCTTCACGAAGCTTCTCGAGCGCCTCCCCCAGCGAGAGTCTGTCCTGCAGGATTATGTGCATGTTGTCCGCCTCTATGCCGAAAGCGGGGTGCATCGGGTTCGTGGTAATGAGCACAAACTCCTTCGACCTCGCGCAGAAGTAACGCACTCCGTTCTCGGTCAAATGGCGGTTATCATATACAACAAATGATACCGGGGTCTTCTCGGGAAAAGGCTTCTCATTAACGCCCATCTTCGCCTGAACACGGCCCGTATTAAACGACCACAGATCTGTGGTCTGCTCTATCTCATAGTACTGTCTCAGGCCTTCCCTGACGCCGTCGATCTTAGGAAAATCGCGATCAACATCAAGCTCGTCAGTCGCGCCCGTACTTATCTTTCCGTCAACGGACATAAGCATGAATAATGTTGTAAGAGGTCTTTCCATAGCAATCACCTAACCCTGCTCGCAGTTAACAGAATGTTCACAACTCTAATAATATCACAATATTATCAGAATTTCTTGCTATTTATGGAATTCACCACTTCCAATCTGCGAACAGTCGAACCTTCTTATCTTCCTGACCGAGTTCGATGGCCTTTCTTCTCCTGTACTCATTTGCAGAAGCGGTAGCGATGAGAACGCCGCCGATGACGAGAAGATACATCCACCACAGCTTGCTTTCCCAGAATACTATCGCGAACAGCAGCGCGAACTCGAAGATCGCCACTATCGACAATGTAAACCAGCTTCTGCTCTTTGCTATGAACGAGTAGATGAAGATACCTACGGAACATACAGATACCATTGTCAGAGGAAGCAGGAACTGATCTGCGAGAGCGCGGAGAGCCTCATACTCGATGCATGCGGCGACTGTCCAGAACCAGATCCATCTGGCTGCGGGACCGGGCTTGATAACAAGATATATAACAAGTGCTGCAGCAAGCAGGAAGAACAGTCTGATCTCAGTATCCATAACGGACGAGTAATCGATGTCGAGCGTCGCCATGCAGATGGCAAACGAACCTGTCGCAGCCGAGAGGATTACGCGAAGCTTGGACTTGACCTTTTCTTCAAGTGTATCCCCTTCCTTGCCGAATCTTCCGATGAACGAGAGGATGTAGAACGTAACAAGGATAAGTGACGGAGACCAGTCGAGCGCAGGCAGGAAGCATGCAACACCGGCGATTACCGTGAACCAATCCAGACGGTTTTTGGACGCGATCTTCTCGCACACGAGGAATCTTCCGATAGGCACATAACATGCAACGAAGATGGCACTTACCAGTGTGCGGTCAACGTCGTTCATGACAAGCTTGCTCATGACCGCGATCGCGAATGTCAATGCGGGCACAACGCCTGCATAATTATCAGTATCAAACAGGGTTATCGCTGTGAAGATAACGTCGAATACGATGATAGCTGCAAAGCTGATATCTGATCCTCCAAGTGACCTTGTGAGCATCATGATATTGATTATTGTGATCATCGCAAGAAGCGAATATCTTGCTGCACCCCAGACGAACTTATTCTGAATCTTATTCTTAAACAGGAATACGATCGCACCGTATACAGCAAGTACGATAAATCCATAAACGATAACTCGTAGATCCATATCGCAGTCCGTGAAGTTAAACCGGAAGATGCTAAGTGAAGCTGCACAGGAAGCGATCTGCAGATGAGGCAGATTGTACTTGAAGCTTACGAAGATCGCTGCTACTGCAAGCGCAAGGAAGATGTATGTAGGAAGTGCTCCATCAAGGAACTCCTGGCTCAGGATAATGAGCGACGTGAATTCAAGATACCAATATACCGCACGCTCTCCCTTGAACCTGCTTAATACGATCACTGCACCGAAGCTTAGTACAGGCATGACAAGCGCAGTATAGTACAGGAAGTCTGTAAGCCTCTCACGTATAAACATATTCGCGATATCAAGAGATGCATAGAACATTACGCATGCCATACCTGCACTGATCAGAGCATTGCTGACAGGGTTGTCCTGCTTAAGGAATCTGTAGACTGCAAACAGGAACGGGATGACACATATACAGATAATTGCGTATCCGGTTCTGTTGCCGTCAGTTGCAGCCTGAGACTCACCAAATGACATCATCGGATATACAGGAGCGAAGTATTTAAACCATAAAGCGGCAACAGTATACAAAGGTGCAAGTGCCGAGATGTAGCGTATCCAGCTTCTCCTTCTTGTGAGCATGAGAAGTGATACCCAGTACATGACCTGAGATACGATAAGAAGAACCATACCGTCTTTGCCGAACGAGGAACACAAGAAGAATCCGATAACAGCAACATAAGCTGTGATCTCAGCAAACCAGTCGAAGAACTTAAGCTTAGGTCTTATGTAGTAGATAAGGCCGGAGATAAATGCTGCGAGGCACATACCGAAGGCAAGGCCTTTCAGGTTACCCATAACCTGCATGCAGATGAAGATCTCTGACCATACGAAGCCCAAATAGCTGATAGCGACCTGCAGCTTCGAGCCGAAGATCTTGTATCCAATATACCCCGACACACCGAGCGACAGTGCACAGCATACGAGAGTGATCAAAGAATCTTCAAACCCAAATGCTAGGAATCCTACAAATATCGCCAAAGGCGTAATAAGACTTCCAAGTATATAAAGTACGGATGAAGTCTTCTCGAGCTTGAGCTTCTTGCGGCTTACTGTGCTAAGCGCATACACTCCCGAGACTACAAACAAAAGGATGATGCACTTCAAAACAGGCAACATCGTCTGCCATGTAGCAGAGATAAATACTGCTGCAGCGATGACCATGAGAAGTACGCCCACAGAGAACGAAACACCCACTGCAGTGGAGCCGGCCTTCTTCTCAGACTTGGCTGCATTAGAACTTGCAGCGGCATATGAGTATGTGGGAAGCGGAGCCTTCTGAGGTGCTGGCTGCGGCGCAGGCTGTGAAACCGTCTGCTGAGGTGCAGGTGCCGGCGCGAAAACCGGCTTCGGTTCCGGAGCGGGCTGCTGCACTCGAGGCTGAACCTGAGGCTGGACCTGAGGTTCCGGAGCGGGAGCAGAGGCTGGAGAAGGTTGAGGAGAAGGAGCAGATTCCTGACCTGCCTTTATCCTTCGAAGCTCATCTTCGAGCGCCCTGTATTTCTTATAATATGAATCCTTGGAAACCGTCGTAATGATGAGAGCGACCGTGATCGCTACACCATAGATGAATAATGTTGCTAATAAACCTAACATTGTTCTTACCTCCTATCCCCAAAGTAAAGATAAGTTGATGTTAAGGTCAGTATAACAGATTTACTTTGACTGTCAAAGTAATTCGCGATTTACCCCAGATTTGCCCTAATTATCCTTGTTCCGATTACGAGTGATTGTCTCGCTACGTACTCCGCGCTTCGCTTGTGCGTAAGTCCGCTCGACAATCACTCGTAATCGTCTTCAATATAGGCTGTGTCATCCACCGGATTATAGAATCCTGCAAGCGGGAACGGATCAGGTACATTCTCGAGAGGAAGCGCACGCGGCATCGCATACCATGTCACATATCCTTCGGGAAGATCAGCCGTAGCACTTCCCTCCACATAGAAATACAGTATGTCGCCTTCATGTATTCCATAAGAATCAGCGGCAACATAATTGATCTCGATACCGTCAGTATCTACCTCTGTCCACTCATCGCCTTCGTTGTATTCATAGTTCATGTAAATGACTTCGACCGTATATATATTGTCATCGATCTTGGTCATGTTGGAGAACTGTCCTTGTGCGTGACAGATATAGTAAGCTCCTGCATCGAAATCGTGATAGTTATAAGTAAATGATCCTGAATTTGTCACGTTAAGATATGCAGCCCAACCGCCTGCACCGGAGCTCATCATATACTCATCTGCATTCGCTCTGAAGAACTCAAGCATCTGGTCAGCAGTCAATTCCTCACCAAGCTCAGTCTCTCCACTCTCGCGTGTCTCATCGGATGATTCCTGTGCAGATTCCTCTGTTACCAGCGTAGTCGTTTCTACAGTAGGCGTGGCAGTAGTCTCCGAAGGCTCAGTCACCTCAACGGGAGCTGTAGTCACAGCTGTTATATTAGTCTGATCCGTCTCTTCAGAAGGATCTCCGTCACGGTTGACAGTCATCAAAGTGTCGCAGGCCGTAAGCATCATAGCTGATGCAAGAAGCATCGCGATAACAGTTTTCTTCTTCATAAATTCCTCCAAAGCAATACGCGGGTCTTGATAACCCGCGCATAGTTTTTATTAGGTATAGATTCTTCTAATTGCTACGATACTCGATCTGTCGATCGATCCGTAAACGGTACCCCATGCACGTCCTCTCGCATCGACGCACTGGCCGTTGCCGACATAGATACCAACGTGTCCGCTGTATCCGCCTGAACCCCAACATACAATGTCACCTGGCATTACCTGATCACGGGGAACCGCAACACCAACTGAAGTAAGTGACTGCGAGTAGTGCGGGAGCGATACACCGAGCTGTGCATAGCAGTAACAAACGAGACCGGAACAGTCGACCGCTGAGCTTGAGGAAGCACCCCATACATAAGGCGTACCTACCATCGACTCGGCGATACTTGCGATGGTGTAACCATTGTTACCGTAGGAGACCCAACCGCCTCCTCCGCCGCCACCGCCGCCAGAAGAACCGCCACCGCCGCCACCACCGCGGCTGCCTGTATACTGAGGCCTGGGTGTAGGAGTCGGAGGAGGAGTCTGTGTTGTGTAGGAGATGTAAACATATCCTTCCGTTCCGTCTTCAGCGATAACGTGATACCACTTATCGGAAACTCCGATACAGTGGAGTCTGTCTTCATCATAAAGGATGCCTACCTGCTCGGAATCTACCGAAGGCTCGGCACGCAGGATCAATGATCCTGTATCTACCCATACAGTTCTGTCAATGGCAACCCATACCATCTCGTAGGAAAGTGTATTCGTGAGTACATAACCCTCGACACCATCCTCAGTTCTGATTCTGGACCATGTGTCACCGATACCGATACGTGTAACGCCGTCAGCATAGTCAAGAGTCTGCAAAGTGATGGAGCTCATGTCAGGGAACTCCTTCAGGATAGAGTTCTGTGCAGCGATGTAGTACACCGTCTCATCCGGAGCGAAATACTGAGGGTCAAGAAGCTCTACAGGAAGTCCTGCTTCATCAAAACCCTGTACGACTGTATAAGCGTCGACATCCTGATACTCCGTATCAAGATAGCCTACCTGGAAATCTTCGTTGTAATCGGCACTGATAGTACCGCCCTGCAGGAAGTAATCGTATTCGCCGGAATCGATCTCAGCTGCAACATCCTCAGGCATTTCCTCAGGATCGAACTCTTCATCAGGGAACGTCTCATCATATGCAGCACGAACCTTAAGCGAAGCTGCCAGACCTTCACGCAGGCCCAAAGGCAGACACACAATAGGCAGTGCCACCGAGATACATACTATAAGAGCGAGTACGCTCTTTTTTGAATTATCTGTTTCTTTCATATAACCTTCCACTCGGATTGTAGCAGATATATGCTACGGTCCGGTTACAATTCTATCTTTTTTCCTTGCCGAAAATGTGGAAAAAACACGGCAAGATACTTTAGCTCCTGTAACCTATAAAATCTGCGTTGGCGATAAGCTTTCCGTTATCATCCGTTACTTTTACACTGTAATTGCAGATAGTCTTTCCGTTCTTGATTTGTTCCGTCTGTGCGTACAGATACTTTCCCTTACCGGGAGAATTGAATACGATATTCGAACTTAATGTAACGCACTTCATCGGCCCGCAGTTACTTGCGATGCCGAATGTATAGTCCGCCAAAGTATATATACATCCACCCATGACAACGTTGTTGCCGTTAAGGTGTTTGTCCTTTATCTCAAGTCTTGTCTTCGCGAAGCCCTCTTCGATCTCAATGATCTCAATCTCAGTGGTATCATTCGCGTACCTGTCGGTTATGAATAATTCTCTTGTCTCTTCAGCATTCATAGCACCCGTATTATAAAAGAATGCGGAGACCGTGTAAACGTTCTCCGCATATGAAAGCTCCAGCGAACCTAAACCTACATCTTCGTCCAACAGCGCCCTTTCAGTTACCTCCCGAGCTTGTCAACATCGCAACGACCAGACTTGACTGTTACAACTCAGATTCTACATCGTCTTTACTCGCATCTCCCATTCGCCGCATATTCCAAATTGCTTCTTCCCGTATACCGTCAGGCGTCCGATACGTCAAGTCACCCGCTGCCATATACAATACCGGCTACTCGGTTTGCACGAACCGATGTAACACCCGTTGCACCTCGGAATCTACCTGTCGGCTATGACATCTCATAAGCTCGCGGATCGAAATCCGAATCAACTAATCTGTTACAACTGCGACTTGTAAGCGGTACACCCGCTCCGTCAATCGCTGTGCTCGTATTTCCTTCCTTCTCCCCAATACTCTGCTTCGTGTCCCCGGGATCAGATGCACCTAAGGCAGATCTCCCGATTCGTTTCTCCGGCTTCGCCTCCGGTCACCCGTTGGTTCAACCCCACGCCCGCTTGAGTTAAGGTAAGGCGGCCTCCGTGTCCGAATACTTACGTCTCAGTATTCCCTGGAGCTACTTTAATAATATATCGGTACAACAGTAACAACAACGTCACATAAGTAACAATAAACTGTAAAAAATCTTGTTTTGATTTGCGGGTGGCAGGGTGTATTTACGCGTGTTATAATTGATATGTTGTGTGAGAGTATACACACGTTATTCCACGAGGTTTTTATATGTACGAAGTACTGGACAAATGGCTGCTCGAACGTATGGACGACGGTCTTGCTTACGCGTCTTTATCAGGCATATTGAAGCTCCTGATAGCAACTCTTATCGCTACAGTTATATACTTTATCCTTAGGGTTATCAATACCCTGATGTTCTCCAAGTCTACTGTAGAAATCTTAAAGAAAATCTCCTCCCTCGCCTTCGAGAAGAAGACTATGCTCCTTACCGGAGTGTTTATGTTTTTCGCGCTTATATACGAGCCTTTCCCGAAGATCTCCACTATCGGCAGCATCATTACTCTCATGGTTCTCCTGTGCAGTATCGTGGACATCTTTAACGCTGTATACCAGACTAAGGAAATCTCGAAGAGGCGTCCTATCAAGGGCATACTTTCTGTAGTGAAAGTTGCCATATGCATCCTTTTCGCGATCATACTTATCTCTATCCTTCTTAACCAGAATCCCGTAGTGCTGATCTCAGGTGTCGGCGCCTTCACGGCAGTACTGTCTATCGTCTTTAAGGACGCTTTGGCAGGACTCGTTGCAGGCATTCAGATTACATCCGAGCACATGTTCGAGATCGGCGACTGGATCTCAATTCCTTCACTCGGAGTAGAAGGTGAAGTTAAGGATATCGCTCTGATCTCAGTTAAGATCCAGGGCTTTGACAACATCATGCACACACTGCCTGCGAGCACATTCGTAGCAACTTCATCCAAGAACTGGCACAAGACAGTACGCAACAAGATGCGCCAGGTAAAGTATCAGATCACGATAGATCCCGACACCATCGTAAAGGACGGCAAGGAGACAAATCTTACCCGTTGGAGACACAGCGTGCTCGAGACTATCAAGGCTGATCCTCACTACAAGAAAGGCTTCGCGACACAGTGCAGAACACAGGGTTCAACATCAGGCTTCGGTATTCCCGTGGAGATCTTCTTCACTGTAGACATAGCTGAATACGACGCATACTGCGAGTACACTTCCGCCTTCGGAAGCAACATCACGGCATCGCTTAAGGATTACGGATTAAAGCACTATAAAGTTACTTCTTCGCAAGAGAATTAACTATCGTATCCCTCATCTTATACATCTCCTGCACACTATTCTCGAGGAAGTAATAGTGCATAACGTATGGCACGAGAAGAATCAGGAACATGACGCTGAAGACTACGGCTGCAAGCTGCGGGCTAATAAGGCAGACACTTATCGCCATAATCTCGAGGATGGCAAAGAGCACGGTAACGATGAGATGTATGAGACGCTCGTGCTGGAAGTACGAGATCTTGATCTCAAACTCAGAAAGAAACTCGCGGATCTTCTTCTCATCAGCAGAGGAAAGTTCATTATCAATAAAGGCCTTTACCGTTGCCATATAAGACTGTATATATTTCTTCATAACAGATCTTTAAATCTCCTGTTTATGTAATTTACTACCTGTCTTTTATCCGCGGTCCACATCGGAGCTATAAGTATGCTCTTCGGACCGTCTCCCGTTAGTCTGTGTACGACCATGTCCTCGGGCACCAGCGACAGCGCTTCTTCTACAACATCAAAATACTCCTGCTGCCCCAACACTTCAATCTTACCCTCTTCGTAAAGCTTCTCATAACGCGTGTTCTTAAGGATGTAAAGACACGTGAACTTGAGCCCGTCCGTACCCGCCGCGATAGCATGCTCCACACTTCGCAGCATCATGTCTTTATCCTCTCCCGGCAGGCCGAAAATTATATGTGTTATCACATTCGCGCCACACGTCTTAAGAGCAGTCACAGCCTCATCGTAAACGCGGGTCTCATATCCTCTTCCGAAGCTTCTTGCCACTTCGTCATCGCAGGTCTGAAGACCCAGTTCCACATATAGAGGAATGCGCGTTGCAGCCTCCTTTAAGACATCAAGGATCTGCGACGGAAGGCAGTCCGGTCTGGTCGCGACAGACAGTGCTTCAACCTTGGGGTGCGACATGGCTTCGTTAAGCGCGCCGCGAAGCTTATCGGGATCACAATAGGTGCTCGTGAAGCTTTGAAAGTATGCGATATATCCGGTGTCTTCGGGAACCTTGGAAGAAAGCTTACTGATGGCATCATCTATCTGCCTTCGCACAGGAAGCGAACTCGAAGAAGCGAACTCTCCGGAGCCACCTGCAGAACAGAAAGCACACCCTCCCGTTCCTACTTTGCCGTCACGGTTCGGGCATGTAACATCAAGGCTGATAGCAGCCTTGTACATCTTGTGTCCGAACTTTTCCTTGAAGTATCTGGAGGCCGTGATCATTTGAACGGATCCTTCTTGCCTTCCGTAATCCCACCGTCGTAGAACTCGGGATTATAGTTCGGCGACATTATACCCTGCATCTGCGCACAGCTCTTCACGGTACCCTCGCCAAACCTTCTGTTGATGTCATCTATCACTTTGCTCAGCTTACCGTCAGCGTCCTTCTTCTCCTGCGTATCGGAAAACATCGACAGCTGTATTCCGGAATCTTCAGGGATAACTTTGGCGCATCTTACTCCCACACTTCTTATCACTGTATGCCAGTCATAAGACTCGTCGAAAAGCTCCATCGCCGTCTCATATATGACCTTCTCGCTGTTGGTGGGTTCGAATAAAGTCTTCTGGTGTTCGTAGGTCATGAGGTCCTTATCTCGCACCGTGATCGCCACGTTACACCCGAGGAGTTTGTGCTTACGAAGACGCGATGCGACAGAAGCCGCGAGCGTTCTGAAAGTACCGCAGGCTTCCGCCCTGTTGAGAATGTCCTTTGGGGTGGTCATGGAATTGCCGATAGACTTGTACTGCCTTTGCTCATCCGCAGGTGCTACCGGAGAATCGTCTATGCCGTTAGCATAAAGCCAAAGCATCTCGCCGGGCTTACCTAAGTAATCAGCCATGAACTCACGTGAACTGTTCGCGAGGTCGCCTATAGTCCTGATGTTGACCTCATTAAGTCTCGCTGCCGTGGCACCTCCGACGAACAGCAGATCCGCTGCAGGAAGAGGCCAAACTATATCTTTAAAATTATCTTCAGTTATAACAGTAGTGGCATCAGGTTTCTTGTAGTCAGAGCCGAGCTTGGCAAAGATCTTGTTGAAGCTTACTCCTATAGAGCAGGTAAGCTTGAACTCTTCCCTTACCCTTCTTCGGATCTCATCTGCAAGCTGTCCCGGATCGCGGTCACCTATCACATCCGTCAGATCAACCCAGCACTCATCCATGCCGAAAGGCTCCACCTTGTCGGAGTACTCTTCATACAAAGCACGAAGCTTACCTGAATAGAAAGCATACTTATCGTAGTGGGAACTGACCTTCACAAGCTCGGGGCACTTCTGCTCTGCCTGCCAGATTGCCTCTGCAGTCTTAACACCCGCCTTCTTGGCAAGCTCATTGCGTGCAAGGATGATTCCATGGCGCTTACTCGCGTCTCCCGTGACTGCCATGGGCACATTTCTGTACTCGGGATGAGCGACCATTTCCACCGAAGCAAAAAAGCAATTCTGATCAATGTGAAAGATTGTTCTCTTCATTCTTATATTTTATATAAACAATCTGTTAAGTGTATTGTTTTTTTGAGACTCGATGTTATAATCATACTATCAAATTGTCAAAATATTTAAATATTGTAAAGCACTAAGCTTTCGTAGGTTTTTTAGGAGGTTTAATATGGATCAGAGCAGAGTTCTTCTCGTTGATGACGATACCGATATTCTCGAGATTAATAAGGCGTTCCTTGAGGGTGAGGGGTATGAGGTTTCAACTGCGACTTCTATCGCGCAGACAATGGAGAAGGTACAGACATATAACTTTGACTGTATCGTACTCGATGTAATGCTCCCGGACGGAAGTGCTTTCGAGCTTCCCCCTAAGATTCAGGTATATTCCAATGCCCCGATCATCTTCCTTACTGCAAGAGAGCAGGCTGAGGATAAGGTTACAGGCTTCAAGTCAGGTGCTGACGATTACATCACAAAGCCCTACTCCCTGCCTGAGCTTTCACTTCGTATCAACGCTCATATCAGACGTAACATGAAGTCCGAAGGTTTCCTTATGGAGTTCCCGCCTCTTAAGATCAACATCAAGACAAGAGAAGTTACACTTAAGGACACTCCCGTTCATCTTACAAACAGAGAGTTCGATATCTTGAGACTTCTTGCTGAGACTCCGAACGTTATCGTTCCTTTCGCAAGAATCTACTCTCATGTATGGGGCGATGACACACCTTGTGATAACCACCTCGTAATGGTTAACATCTCCTACCTGAGAAAGAAGATGGACAAGATCGCACCTGACATTACATTCGTTAAGACTGAGTGGGGTATCGGATATTCATTCGCTAATCCTCCGGTAAAGAACAGCCTTCATAACGAGTTCTGATAAGAGCTTCCGTTATGGGTGTTCGAAGTAAAAAAGAGACCAAGAACATTTCAAAGCAGCTCCTCCTGGTGCTGCTTTTTATTCTTGCATGCGTTCTTTTGTCACATGAGCTCAATGTGATCAACACCCGCAAGGATTCTGACCTTCGTTTCTATCACAACGTATATACGATTCCGGACGGACATGAGCCGGTTTACTTCGGTGACGGATTCATCTATGTGCCTAACATCGATTACGAAGACATCGACAACGGAGAGTTCTCTTTCTACGATTACGTCAATTATCCGTATGCGACTAACGTATCGATCTCGACGGAAAGCGGATGGTATAACCTGGGAAACCGCGTCGAATGGCACAACTCAGATTCAATGCCCGAAGAGAGGATCATCGAACGTGAAGGTAAGCAGAAGCACTGCGGTGTATATCTTCTTACTTTAAGATTCGACAACCCGGATATTCCTTACTATCTGAACATCCCTGACTCTAACGGTCTTGTCGGTGTCTACTGTAATGAGAACAAACTGGGTTACATGTGGGGGCGAACCAACGAATGGTCACCGACCATAGGATTCGGTTACGGATATGTTCCGATCATTCCTGACATTCACGGAACAGCCAGGATCATGATCGCGGTAAGCACGAATATCAAGATCACGAATCCGGGTATCCTGTCTTATCCTTCCATCACGCCGTCAACAGATTCCATGTCTGCATCTGTCGTTCCGGCGCTGTGGCTTCTTTTGCAGTTTATACTGTTCCTGTTCATATTGATAGGCGGTTTCCTGATATCAAGAACGTTCAAGAACAGGACATTCTTCTACCTGTTCCTTGCCGTAGAGACCATGGCGATCGTATTTACTTTCATCGACAGTAACTTCCTGGTTCTTGATGCTTATTCCAAGGAACTTCTTAAGTTCGTCATGTTCATCTTGCTGAACACTTTGATGTACATCTTCATCGATACATTTTTTGCCTCAACGGATCCTAACAAGAAACATATGCTGGTAAGAATAGCTCCTATGTCGGTAATCGTCACATGTGTATTCCTTGTACTGTGGACGATATCGGAAAGGCCGGCATTCGGTATCTTCTTCCCGCTCGTTCCGGAAGTCGCATTCATCTGTTTTGTCGCGATACTTACAGCGTACAATGTCATCTTCGTTCACTACGGCGAAGACATCACTTTCTATGTCACGATAGCGATCATCTGTCAGATATTCTTCAGTGCCAATGCGCTCTCCAATATAAACAGAGCGATCAACATTCCGACTTATTCAGTCTTCTTTGTAATCGCCAATCTCACACTCGAGTTCTACTTCATCTCGCGTTATGTTATCCAGGCAAGAACACTTGAAGATACGATGGGAAGAATGCAGTTCCTCGTTCAGGAGAAGACACTGCGTATCTCTGAGATCAATAAGGATCTTTATAACACCAACAAGAGGCTTCTTGAGAATGAACAGGCAAGAAAGAATGTCCTGTCAAACGTATCACATGACTTAAGAACTCCTATCACAGCCATAAGAGGTTATGCCGAGATTCTGCTGTCACCCAGCGCGAACATGAACGATACGCAGAAGGAGAACTACCTTCGTAATATCATAAGAAGAGCCGAGCAGATGGAGCATATCATCTCGGACATCGTCGAGCTTACGAGACTTGAATCAACACCTAATGAATTCCAGTTTATCGACGTCTCCATAACGGAGCTTCTCGACGAGATCTGCATGATGTACGAAGCCGATCTCGAGAGCACCAAGAAGGAACTTATAGTAGAGCTTCCCGAGGACGATCTGCTTTTCGTAAAGGCGGATCCGAAGAAGCTGAGCCGCGTGTTCGAGAACCTCATCTCGAATGCAGTAAACTACACTTACGACGAAGCAAAGATCACTGTCAAAGCGTGGCGTGAAGAAGCGAACCAGAAGACTCCTTATGAGACAGTCCGCGTTGATATCATAGATAACGGTATCGGTATTCCCGACAACGAGATCCCTATGATCTTTGACCGTTTCTACCGTGCTAAGAACTCCGGTAAGAACATCAAAGGAACGGGTATCGGACTGTCAATTGTTAAGACAATCATCGACCGTCACAACGCGACCATCAGTGTCGAGAGTGCCATCGGTAAAGGTACCTCTTTCCACATCGTTATGAAGGCTGCTGTCTACTGATCGGCATGAACCCGCAAAGCCTTATAGAATAAAGGATTAACATTGTTAAATTCTGATTTTCAAAATTAGCAAAAAGGCTTGACATCATTGTGTTTTAAAGCGATAATAGCTTATGCAAATTGCCTATATTAAAGGCTAACAGGAGGCATTCTATGAATAAAACAGAACTGATTGATGCTATCGCTAAGAAGGCTGATCTGTCCAAGAAGGACGCTGAGGCTGCTCTCAAGGCTACTATCGAGTCTATCGAGTGCGCACTCGCTTCTGGTGACAAGGTTACTCTCGTAGGCTTCGGTACATTCGAGGTTAAGGAGAGAGCAGCTCGTGAGGGCCGCAATCCTGCTACAGGTGAGACAATCAAGATCAAGGCTTCTAAGGCTCCCGCTTTCAAGGCTGGTAAGGAGCTCAAGGAGAAGGTTAACTCCAAGAAGAAGTGCAAGAAGTAATTCTTCTGATAGTAAAGTTCTTTATGAAGGCAGTCGTTCTAACGGCTGCCTTTTCAAATCCTCTAATCTGTAATTAACCTCATCCGCAAGAAGGCGGAACATCTCTGTGGTCTTCATTCCGGAATTATCCAGACTGCTCTTCTTAACAGCGTATCTTATATCCCTCTCCGTCTGTTCGTAAGACAGCTTCAGTCTGTCTGCTGCGATCGAATACAGCTGCCTTACACCATGGTAATACACGTCGCGGTATATCACCATACGTCTTAATATCTCGAACATCGCCGTGGTCCCTATGAGGGCCATATCAAAATCATAGAATACGAGCACAGCTCTAACCGAATCCACTACCAAATACTCGGGTGCTTCACACTCTAGATTCGCCGCATTACTCATGACTATATCGTCAACTTCAGAAGCGAGCTTCGCGAATGTCTTTCTTCCGTCAACAAAGTAGTGGTACTTCCCTTCCGCATCTGCGACACCTATCACACCTTTGAACCTTAGCATGTCGTTGAGCTTATCCAGAAGTCCTCTGTCACTGCAGATAATGTAAATCCCAGTCTCCGATCCGCGGCGGAAATTCTGATAATGCTTGAAATCCATTTTCTATCCCCTTTATCGATTTGTTATTCCATACACTTATTGTGCTATGCGATAAGGGGTACTTTCAAGATGAAAACAGGCCCTTTACCAAAGTTGGTAAAATTAGGCCCGTTTGGAACAAGTCAACACTGAAAAACAAGGGAAAAACGACCTTAGGTGGGAATCTGCGGAATTTCTACCGCTGTCTCCATTTCTTCGTTGATAGCACCGTCTACATCAAACTCTTCGATAGTCTCAACAGAGATAACGTAATTACAGTATCTTGTATACCTGATTCTTACTTTTGTACCTTCCGGAGGAAGATCTCTTAAAGGGTTGATGTAGTATGTATGACCATCAATCTTCAACGAGTTATTAAGAAGCGACAACTCATCGATAACCCCTGTATACGAATAATAATTCTGCGTCGCTACATCAGACAGATCAAGAAGTCTCGGACCTGTGATAAAGAACACATAAAGGACCGCGATGATCGCCGATATTGTAGGGATAAAATAAGCAATAACATACTTGGTCTTCTTAACCCTGTTACGGTTGGAGAAGACTATCATTATCACTACCATCACCAGTGTGAGCACAACGTGCACGGCAAGATTTGCAATAAAGTACTTCAAGTCATGTCACCTCATATGCACAATATCATATCCGAAGGAATATCGGAAGATATAACAGGCACTTCACTCATTAGCTGGAACTGCATGCAGACGCCAATAAGAAGCGGTCTTTTGTCCTGCGGGAATGATGCGAGCCATCTGTCGTAATAACCCTTCCCCTGTCCTAAGCGGTTGCCTTCCTGGTCGAATGCGATACCCGGCAGAATAACGATATCTATCTTCTCATTATCAAAGGGCTGAAGAGCCTGTGCAGGTTCAGGTATGCCGAACGCTCCCGGCACGAGATCCTTGGACGGATTTCTTACTTCCACGAATTCCATATCATCGCCCTTAACTCTCGGGTATACGGTCTTCTTTCCTGCGTTCTTAAAGTACGCTGCCAAAGCATCACAGGGGAGCTCTCCTCCCACAGCTTTATACACAGCTATAACGCGGGCCTTGTCGTAAGCTTTGCGCAAGGAAGCATCTTCCTTAAGCGCAGCCTTAAACTCAGCAACGAGGTCCTTGTCATACGCCTCAAGTTCATCCTTAGTGATGAACTTACGCTGCTCTCTTATCTGAGATCTTATATGCGATTTTTCCCAAGCGATATCACTCATGCTTCACCCTGTGCCAGTGCCTTGAGGCCGTCTTCGTTAATGATCGTTATACCGAGCTCTCTTGCCTTCACGGCCTTAGAGCCTGCAGCCTCACCCTCAACGAGGTATGTGGTCTTTTTCGATACAGAGGAAGCAACCTTACCGCCGTTGCTCTCTATGAACTTTGCTGCTTCGTCACGAGACATCGTAGGCAGCGTTCCGGTGATAACGAATGTCTTTCCTGCGAACACGTCAGAAGTAGCGACATTAGTGCTGACGAAGTTTAGCCCGGCGGCCTTGAGTCTTTCTATAAGCTCACGGTTACCTTCGTCGCGGAAGAATCCGTTAATGCCTTCAGCAGACACATCGGCGATGCCTTCAACGGCAGCGAGCTCCTCTACAGAAGCGTTGCAGAGGTTATCGATAGACTTAAATGCCTTAAGAAGGTCTCTTGCTGTAGCTTTACCTACATTAGGAATACCAAGACCGGAAAGAAGATTCTCGGCAGTCGCTTCACTGACGGCAGAATCTATCGAAGCCAGAAGCTTGTCCGTGTTCTTGGCAAGACCCAGAACCTTCTTCTCTATAAGCTCTTCACGCTTGTCCTTAAGCGTAAATATATCTGCGAAATCCTTCACATAGCCGCCGTCAACAAGAGCCTTAACGAGCTCGTAGCCGAAGCCCTTAATGTTCATCGCATCTCTGCTGACGAAGTTAAGGATCGAATTGACGATCGTTCCCGGGCACTGCAGGTTAACGCACTTAAGGTCAGCTGCATTCGTCTCTCGTACGAGCTTGTGTCCGCACACAGGGCAGATCTGCGGAAGCTTATACGGCTGCCAGTCAGCAGGTCTCTTCGCCTTGTTTACGCCCTTTACCTTAGGGATGATCTCGCCTGATTTATAAACGATGAGAGTATCACCGATACCGATTTCCATCTCATCGATAAAGTCCTGGTTATGAAGTGTCGCGCGTGACACTGAAGTGCCGCACAGACTTATAGGTTCGAAGATGGCTACAGGTGTCACACGTCCTGTTCTTCCCGTATTAACTTCGATATCAAGAAGCTTCGTCTCCTTCTCTTCCGGAGGGTACTTATAAGCGATAGCCCACCTCGGGAATTTGATCGTATTGCCGAGCTTCTTACGTGCCTCAATATCGTTAAGCTTAACTACAGCTCCGTCTATATCGTATGCAAGGTCGCCGCGCATGTCGCCGATCTTCTGGATGGCATCCCAGACCTCGTCTGCAGTCTTACACTTAAAATACTGTTCTATAGTGGTGACGCCGTTCTTACGAAGGAACTCATAACCCTCGCTATGCGTCTTAAATGTCTTTCCTCTTGCTTCCTGCACATTGAAGATAAACAGCGAAAGCCCTCTTTCCTTAGTAACGTTAGCTTCGCCTCTTAATGTACCTGCAGCGCAGTTACGCGGGTTCGCGAAAGTCTTCGTTCCTCTTTGTGCTGCAGCTTCATTAACCTGGGCGAAAGCTTCGCGTGTCATGTACACTTCGCCTCTTATCTCGATATACTCGATGGGCTCTGGCATCTTAAGAACTACGTCAGGGATCTGCGTAGCATTCTCCGTAACGTCTTCGCCTTCCGTTATACCGTCACCTCTTGTAACGGCAGTAGTAAGGACACCGTTATCGTATCTTAGTGACATCGAAAGACCGTCTATCTTTGTCTCTACAAGAAACTCTGTATCGGGGCCGAGTTCTTCCCTCATGGAATTAACGAACTCGTATACTTCTTCTTTGCTGAATACGTCCTGCAGCGAGAGCATGGGGACGTTATGCTTAACTTTCTTTCCCTTACTTGCCTTCCAGCCGACACGAAGTGACGGAGAGTCAGGGCTTACTATGGACGGATATGACCTCTCGATCTCCTTGAGACGGTTGTTCATCATGTCATATTCATAGTCGCTTATCTCCGGCGTATCCTCGTCGTAGTAGCGCTTGGCATGATAGTTCAGTGTCTTTACAAGTTCCTTATACTCATTCTGAATATCATCAGGTATGGATATAGTCTGAAGACCCTGATCAAAAAGATTAAGCTGTTCCATATGGACTCCTGTTAAGCCTTCTTTCTCGAGAAGCTATAGTAGATTACCGGCAGTGAGAGAATGATGACAAAGAACAGACCCCAAACGAATGCCGGAAGTGTCATGAACTGAGCAAATGCACCGGACATATCAGTATCGTGATAATGATCGATATAAAGAAGCTTATCCATTACCACATAAGATGCGGCAAGAGGTGCAGCTACAAGACCGGTGATAAGGTGAACACTTATCGAGAAGATAAAAAGATCCCCTTCCCAAAGCAGAATCTTCTCCGCTCTGAAAAGGTGGATCAATGCTGTCAATATAAGTACTATCGCCAAAGCAATTCCCGTCTTAGTATCAAAGTATCTGATCTGAATGCAACGAAGCACAAACGATACAGACGTCAGCAGCAAAGCTGACACAGGAATATAGCAGGCAAATCTTGTCTTAGAGACAAGAAGGAGAAGTATCTCAACCGCAGTAAGGATGACGATCTTTATGATCTGTACCAATACTGCAGGCGCCGATCCCAACACCACGCCGCATGCGTTATTCACGACTCTCTCAAGAAAGACCGTGAACAGATGAAGAGGAAAGGTCAATACAGTTCCCCAGAGCAGCAGAAGAACCGCCGCTACTATACCGGCGCGTTCCTCGCTTCTCAATTATTAAGCCTCAGCTTCTTCAGGATCGTAATCTTCGAGAAGAGCCTTAAGGATAGCTACTTCTTCTGCGTTAAGGGAAATGCCCTTACCTACCTTCTCGTGGTCCGGACCCCAATCTCTGATATCGAGCTTGGCCTTGCCATCGTTCCACTTAACGATATTAGCCTCTCTCTTCCAACCTGACTTGTTGGTAGCAAGAGTACCTATTGTCTTGATGATCTCGTACTTGATCTCTGTCTTAGGCATGACTAAATCCTCCTTAAATCCATATGTATGCGATTTATGACGTATTATATAATAAAAGTATTATAATAAAAAGAAGAAAATTAAGAATATATGAGAATTGCCGTAATTATCATCTTATCAGCGATCCTCGCGATCGGAGTTTGTATACTTGTATGGGGGCTTATCGAAGCCGCCTGTCTTAAGGTCGTACGAGACAAGATTGCTGTCGGAAACGCCTCTCCTGAAGGCTCTTCTGACCTTAGAATCATATACTTTAGCGACCTTCACAATGAATTCTGCCTCGTCCCCGTAAAGCGTATCCTCAAGGTAATACGCGAAGAATACGAAGCTTCAGGGCTTGATGCGGTGGTTTTCGGCGGGGATATATGTAATAAAGCCAAGCACGCTCCCATGGCTCTGCCCTATATCACAGCCATAGCAGAACTTTGCACGGAGCTTAAGGTCCCTTTTATGGCTGTCACAGGCAATCACGACGCCAAGATGGATGCCGAAGAGCTCGGGGCTTTCCCTTTCGACAACATGAACGGATGCATAAAGTATCTCAAATCGCGCCGTGACGGCCGCTATATCGCTTTCGCGGGTGTAGGCGACACAGGAAGGCATGAACGCGTCTGGATGACGCCTCCTGCGCCCTCAGCGGGGATAGATTACGCATCGTATATTCTGCTGTCACATAACCCTGACCTGATCCTTCACATGCCTTCTATCCCGTTTAAGGTAGATGTCATGATTTCAGGCCATATACACGGCGGCCAGATAAGAACGCCCTTAGGCATCGAGTTCTGGCTTAGGCGCGACGATCTGCCCTACAGAGGCATAATCTCAGGCCTTCACGACATCGAAGGCACCAAGGTATATATCTCCAAGGGCTTAGGATGCGTCCTTCTTCCCATCCGCATCTGCGCAAGACCGGAAGTTAATGTGATCGATCTGTACTGCGAATAATCAGCCACAAACAAAAACAAACCGCTCGGGTAAGCGGTTTGTCTAAACAACAACATAAAAAGTTCGGGCAAAATTTTTATGAGAGTGACCAAAACGGCAATTCGTACTGATCACAATTCAATGATAACATTACGGCTCCTATAAACAACAACCCTAACATTGTCATTAATAACAAAAAATTTAGTATTTGCTTAGTTTTTATTGCAAAAACACCTAAAGTAAACAGGCGCCCCATACGGGACGCCTGTAATCATAGAATCGTTGTAAACCCTTGAATTACTTGATCTTGATAGGCTTAACCTTCCAGATCTCGTCAGCATACTCCTGGATCGTACGGTCGGAAGAGAATCTTCCGGAGTTAGCAATGTTCAGCCAGCACTTCTTAGCCCAAGCGAGCTCGTCCTTGTAATCCTTGTACAGACGGTCACGTGTCTTACGATAATCATCGAAGTCACCGAGTACATAGTAAGGATCACCGGGCTGCCAGTTATCGCCGTAGATGAGGCCGTTGTAGAGGTCTCTGAACATTCCTGTACCCTCATCGTTGAATGTACCGTCGATAAGTCTGTCGAGGGCCTTCTTGATGCCGGGGATGTTCTCATACTGCCACTGAGGATTGTAGTAAGCCTTTGTTGCAGCCATATCCTGTGCACGGCAGCCGAAGATGTAGATGTTGTCGTTGCCGACAGACTCTGCGATCTCAACGTTAGCACCGTCCATTGTTCCGAGTGTAACAGCACCGTTCATCATGAACTTCATGTTACCTGTACCGGAAGCCTCGAGACCTGCTGTGGAGATCTGCTCAGATACATCTGCTGCAGGGAACAGCTTCTCACCGTTAGATACGTTGTAGTTCTCAACGAATACGACCTTGAGCTTCTTGTTAACCTTAGGATCAGACTCGATGAGCTTAGCGATCTCGTTGATGAACTTAATGATAGCCTTAGCTCTGAAGTAACCCGGAGCAGCCTTAGCACCGAAGATGATAGTTACCGGAGGCATATCGAGCTTCGGATTCTCCTTGATTCTGTCATAGAGGTTAAGAGCATAGATAGCATTGAGGAGCTGTCTCTTATACTCGTGGAGTCTCTTGATCTGGATATCGTATACAGAATCAGGATTGAGCTTGATGCCTTCCTTCTTCTCGAGGTAATCAGCAAGCTTAACCTTCTGGGATCTCTTAACCTTGAGGAACTTCTTAAGAACCTTCTCATCGTCAGCAAACTTCTCGAGTTCCTTCAGGTCCTCAAGATGTGTTACCCAGTGATCGGAACCGAGCAGCTCTGTGATGAGCTCACCAAGCTCAGGGTTACAAGTTCTCAACCATCTTCTGGGTGTTACACCGTTTGTCTTGTTGGAGAACTTCTCAGGATAGATCTGATACCAGTCGTTCAAAGTCTCTCTCTTAAGGATGTCTGTGTGGAGCGCAGCAACACCGTTAACGGAATGAGAACCGTAAACAGCGAGCCAAGCCATCTGGATCTTACCGTCGGACAGAGGGCTCATGCGGTCGATAACGTCTGAATACAGACCATTCTCGTACATCTGAGCTCTGAACTGGTTGTTGATACCCTCGATGATCTCGTAGATTCTCGGGAAGAGGAATCTGAAGATGGAGATATCCCATCTCTCGAGAGCCTCCTGCATTACTGTGTGGTTTGTATAGCAGAATGTATCCTTTGTGATCTCCCATGCTTCTTCCCACTTGATGCCGTTCTCGTCTACGAGAAGTCTCATAAGCTCGGGGATACCGATAACAGGGTGAGTATCGTTAAGCTGGATTACATTGTACTTAGCGAAATCGTGAAGGTCATCGCCGTGAGCCTTCTTGTACTTTCTGATGATATCCTGCAGTGAAGCGGATACAAAGAAGTACTGCTGTCTTACACGGAGAACCTTACCGTCGTAAGAAGAATCGTTAGGATAGAGGACTCTCCAAATATCCTGAACTCTGTTTCTCTCGATAACGGCGTCATCGAATCTCTGTGAATTAAAGAGATTGAAGTCGAACTCCTGAGCAGGCTCAGCCTTCCAAAGTCTCAAAAGGTTGATGTTCTTTGTGCCGTAACCTGTAATAGGAAGGTCATAAGGAACAGCCCATACATCCATATCGTTGTAGTGGACCTTGACCTTTCTGTCGTATCTGGGGAGTGTGAAAGGATAACCGTGCTCCATCCAGGAATCCGGATACTCCTTCTGGAAACCGTTCTCGATCTGCTGACGGAAAAGACCGAATCTGTAAAGGATTCCGTAACCGTCTACAGGGAGATTAAGTGTAGCGCATGAATCCATGAAACATGCTGCAAGTCTTCCGAGACCACCGTTTCCGAGTGAAGGGTCTGTCTCTTCTTCGAGAATATCGGTAAGGTTCATACCGAAGTCCTCCATAGCCTCCTTAGCCTGGTCGTAGATACCGAGGTTAACAAGGTTGTTAAGAAGTGATCTTCCCTCGAGGAACTCTGCGGAAAGATAATGTGCCTGTCTCTCGGGCAGATATGTCTTTCTTGTAGAAAGGAAGTCATCGGAGATGATCTCAACTACAGTCTTTGACAAAGCTTCCCAATAGTCTGCGGGCGAAGCCATCTCGAGAGGAAGTCCTGTACTTGCTCTCATGTGAGCCTGCATTTTCTCTTCAAGTAACTTAGCTGTTATATTCTTGGCCATAACGACCCTCCTAATAAAAACTGCAATTATTTTATCTAATAGAGGCAAGTAGGTCAATTTGAACAAATGTCTAAAGTGTGAATTATATAATATAAACAAATTTGATTGATAATTCGCGCCCGCTGTAATAAACTTTATTAATAATATAAGTAACTAAAATAAAAGGCGGTCACTATTGATGTATTTTTGGGCAGCGGCAGCAGTTGCAGCAATCTTGGGAGCTATAGTGGGTTATGCACAGACATTTGTCTTTGCCAAGATCCCCGAGAAATGGCTTCAGGACTACGGTGTAAAGGAGACTGACCCGGATTTTCGCTTAAGTAAGAGAATGAAGCTCATCCCTCACGGCGTGCTTTCTGCACTCTTTTGTGCCGCTATCTATACGCTTTTCGTAGTGTTCAGCTTCAATGCGTATGTTTCTCCCCCCGCCTTTTTCCATGTAATCGCACTTTTCCTCGCGACGCCCGTCATTGTTATCGTAATGATGTCGGACAGACTTAACCGCATAATCCCCGACGAATGCTCGATAGCTCTCGCTATTATCGGAGTTTTCCTTATCATCGGCGACTTCTTCGAGCGCGACGTGTGGTTCACAGAGCAGGCAGCATGGTATGTGCCCCTCCTTAACAGGATTATCGCAGCTTTGATCGGAGGAGGCGTACTCTTCCTTATCAACTTCATCTGCCTTACATTCCTCGGCAAAGAAGGCATGGGCCAGGGCGATATGAAGCTTCTTGCCGCATGCGGACTCATCACAGGCTGCTACGGCCTCATCGTTGTGCTCTATGTAGGCATCATCGTTGCTTTGTTCTTCGCAGTTCCGCTCATCATCAGAAAGTACAAGCGCAAGGCTGACGAGAAGAAAGAGATCGCGAATGCTGAAGATCCTGCTGCCAAGAGACTCGAGATTGCAAGACGCAAGGCTCAGATCCACTTCGCAGATGACCCTGACTACCTGGCATTCGGCCCCTTCCTGGCACTCGGCACAGCTGTGTATATGGCCATGGAACCTTTCTTCGCATCTAAGATGATCGAATACTTCTCTTTGTTCAATTTGGCTTTTTGATATGGATGAGAACAAGGGAAACATATCAACACTTGCAATAATCAAGCATAATTTCGGCCGTCCCGCAGTAATGACATGGGGCTGGCCTTTAATGATACTGTCCCTCATAACGCTTGCATTCCTCGGCTTAAGGTGTCTTCTTAACGACCCCGAGATGCTCTTCCCTGCAACATCACTTGTAGGATGCTCGGCACTGATGATACTTCTTACGCTGTGTGCACTTGTTCTGCCGGCTGTTATGTTCTCGAGGGGCATTGAAGACCGCGTAACCGGTCACTACACCGGCATCGGCACACTCATCCTCGCATTTATCTCAGGCGTACCACTCATGATGATAAGGATCCCTCTTTACAACATCATCGCCTGGCTAACATTAAGACTTACAGGCAAGTCCATCTACCCTGTCTTCTTCCACGCAGCCCCCGATTCAACTTACGGCAGCGTGCTCGCGATACTGTGCGACACGGTTATCCCCGCATTCGGTGTAGCTTTGTTCTTCTTCGGGTTCCTCTGGACAAGATTCAAGGGCACTGACAGGTTCAAGGCTCTTGTCGTGGTAACAATAGCCTACGTACTCTTCTCAATGGACTTCACTTCCATCCTCGCCATCGCAGCAGCGGGCATATGGTGCAGCTACTTAAGGGCACGCACACATAACATGTGGGCTCCTTTCCTCTGCCTTATCTCCATGAACCTTTCCGAAATGATGCTTCCGGGAACACTGTCGCGCATCGACATCTTTGAAGTACAGACATATGCTGACATAGGCACGACATACTTCTACTCATCCCTGCCTTCTTTCTTCATGGGAATGGTACTTATACTGTTCTTCATCAGAGTTTTGGATTCTTTCTCCATCTCAGTAAGGCACGAGATAACAGGCATGGAGTACGACGATACGATCCCTGCCTTTGACAAAAGCATTAATCTGTCTTTATTATTGACATTAGCAGTATTCATTACAGTTTGGGTGCTGATAATCAAAGGAGTCTATCTGTGAACGATCACGAGAGATACATAAGAGACCGTGCGACGGTCATGAGCATAATCAAGTATCTTCTTATAGCTGCAGTTACAGCTCTGCTCCTTTTCTTCGCGGTCAGAATCATCTCTATTCTGGTTCCTTTCCTTATAGGATTCCTCCTCGCAAGGACCGCACATGCATTAGCTGCGCCGCTTCATAAGCTGAACAAGAAGAATATCGCTCTCAACAGCAAGAAGAAAAAGAAGGTCGAGCTTCGCATCTACCTGTTCCTTGTAGTAATAATCATTCTCGCAGCCGTTTACGGCATCTTCTCTCTGCTCGGACAGGCAATGAGAGCCTTCGCTGCATTGCAGAATTACGCTTCAGACTTCTCCGATACAGATAAGATCTGGGAAACATTGCTGAAGATGTCCGAGAGCAACGGCGGCTTCATCAAGGACTCCTTTATCGAGACCATCATGTCGAATATATATCAGATCCAGTCAAGCATCTTGGAGCAGCTGCCCGACTTCATAAGCAAGACCGTATCCTCCATCTGGAGTATCATCGGTAATATCCCTTATGCAATCTTCGTAATCATCAGTGTCTTCATGAGTGGCTATTACTTCATAAGTGACGGTCCTACTGTATTGAAGGCATATATGAATTCAGTTCCTAATCACGACTTCAGAAGAAGATCCATAGAGCTAGTAAACAACCTCTCAATCACGTTGTTCAGAGCGTTGGGAGGCTATCTGTTGCTCCTCATCATCACTATGGTCGAGTCATGGATTGCGTTCAAGTTTGCAGGTGTCGAGTACGCCCTCGTACTTGCACTCGTAACCGCTGTTCTCGACTTCCTGCCGGTACTCGGAATCTCGGCTACAATGTGGCCTGTCATCATCTACTGTGCATTACATGACAATCTCCAGGGCGCGATCATAATCATCATTGCCATGGCCATCATGACTGTACTTAGAAGATTCATCGAGCCTGCAGTCCTTGGAAAGACATTGCACCTGCATCCTCTCATGATGCTTATCTCCATGGCCCTCGGTGTCTATGTATGGGGCGCTATCGGTTTCCTGCTCGGACCTGTCGTATTCATCATCCTTCTCGATGTATTCAAGGTCTTCGGTCTCGACAAGAAGTTCAAGGACTTCCTGTCCCGTGTACTGACTAAGTTTATGGGAAACAATAACGAGACGATAATCTCAGAGACTACGGCAGATTCAGAACTCGAAGAGTGATCATGCCATCGGCGCTATACCGCCGTCCTTATCTCCGTCACGACTTAAGAAAGTTAATTCAGGAAGATCGCACTCGCGGTCAAATCTTACGTTGAACTCTGTACCCGGATGAGGCACGCTGTCGAGCGCATTTCCTTCATTATCAACTATGGACATAACCTTAAGCGGAGCCTCGTAACCTACAGGCTTCAATACATTAAGGCTGTCTCCTGCATAGAGCTTATTCTTCTGCACCGCTTTAAAGGAGCCGTCAGGGTTCTTGCCTGTGATCTGCGCCACAACGAAAGCGGGCTTAACGTATGTACGGTCTAACGCTACCTTCGCATCATCTGAAGGAGAGTCGTAGAAGAAACCTGTGTCGTAGTCACGGTGCGTGAGCTTTTCGAGCAGGTCGGGCCAAGCGGGATCCACCTTCCAGCCCTCGGGGTCCTTGAGGTACAGATCCACAGCCTCGCGGTAGACCTTAGCCGTGACGGCAGCGTAGTAGTCACCTTTGATGCGACCCTCGATCTTAAGCGAGTCAACGCCGGCATCTACGAGATCCGGAATGTGCTCGATCATGGAAAGATCCTTGGAGCTTAAAATGTATGTGCCGCGCTCGTCCTGTTCTATCGGGAGAGCCTCATCGGGACGCTTCTCCTCCACAAGAGAATATCCCCAGCGGCAGGGCTGGGCACAAGCACCGCCATTCGAACGGCGACCCGTGAAGTAATTGCTTAAGATGCAGCGGCCTGAGTAGGAGATGCACATCGCGCCATGCACGAAAGCCTCCAGCTCGAGGTCAGACGGGATGTTGTTTCTTATCTGCTTTATATCAGCAAGAGAGAGCTCACGCGCAAGCACAATCCTTCGCGCCCCCTGCTCATACCAGAATTTGCACGCATCGGAATTCGTCGTGGAAGCCTGCGTAGAGATGTGTATCTCGAGGTCAGGCGCGACTCTCTTTACATGCGCGAAAATACCGGGATCACTTACGAGAACGGCATCTGCCTTCGCCTCGTGAGCGACGAAGTCGATCTCATCATCGATAACCTTCATGTCAGCTTCGAGGCCCATTATATTCATGGTCACATAGCACTTAACGCCGTGCCCGTGCGCATACGCGATGCAAGCCTTCATCTGATCGCGGTCGAAGTTGTCGGAGAAAGTTCTAAGACCGAATCTCTTTCCCGCCATATAAACGGCATCACAGCCGTAAGCGATGGCTGTCTTGAGCTTCTCGGGAGAACCCGCAGGAGAAAGTACTTCAGGACGGGAACTCATCAGCCCTCCTCCGAAGTCTCTGTTGTCTCCTGGCCTTCACCTGCAGCCTCAGCTGCGAGAGCCGCCTGATTAGCCTCCCAGTTTGCCTGGAATGTTGCTACATTGTTCTCGTGCTCAGCAAGCGTAACAGCGAACAGTGTGCCGCCGTTGCCGTCTGCACAGAAATACATATAGTTGGAGTTAGGCTCCGGATAGAGCGCAGCCTGGATCGCATCCTGACCGGGCATGCAGATAGGTCCCGGAGGAAGGCCCTGATACATATACGTGTTATAAGGGCTGTCGAGCGCGATATCGTCTGCAGTAAGGAACAAATCAGGATCGAGGCCGTTAAGTCTTCTAATGAAGTTTACCGTGGCATCAGAACCTAAGTAGTGCATGCTCTCGTCCGAAGAATTCATTCTGTTTCTGAATACGGATGAGATATACATCATGTCTGTCATGTTGTTGGACTCAGCCTGGATTATAGAAGCGAGCGTCATTACCTGGTCCATTGTCATGCCAAGAGACTCAGCACGCTCGTAGTACTCATCGTAGAGCTTGTTCTCAGTATTGTTGAGCATAGTGGAGATGATCGTCTCCGCACTTGCGTTAACGTCGAACTGATATGTATCCGGGAACAGGTAGCCCGACAGGACGTGATCTCTTCCCTCTGTAAGTGCGATCTGCGAAACGAAGCGGTAGTCCGTAAACAGGTTCGGGCTGTCCATGCACTCGTCCATCTCGGCATCAAGGAAAGTAAGTCCTGCCTCGTGGAGTCTGACCTTCATCTCCTCGTAGGTGATGCCCTCAGGGAAAGTAACGGTAACGCTTACAGACTTCTGTGTCAGAAGAAACATGATCTCATCGTAATCGAGGCCCTCGAGAAGATAGTGTGTACCTGCCTGATATGCACCATCAAAGCCGTTTACCTTCGAAAGCAGAGAGAACATAAACGTGTTGTCGATAAGGCCCAGTTCAAAGAGGTTGTCTGCGATATCTGAGGTCATATCACCTGTTCTGATGACAAAAGGAATGGCTCCCTCGGTGTTCATGTCCACCTTAAAGGAGCCGTCTTCGATAGAGGCCTGCAAGGCCGTAAATCTTTCTTCCTGTGTAATTACGTAATTATAGCCGACATAAACGCCCATGATCGCGAAAGTCACGAGCAACAGAAGAATAACAAGTATATGTACAACAAACTTAAGCTTCTTTGGCAGCATCTTTCTTCTTAGCTTCGGCCTTGAGTCTCTGGTCGGTATTAAGTATCTTCTTTCTCAATCTGATACTCTTTGGGGTTACTTCGCAAAGCTCATCGTCCTCAACGAATTCGAGGCACTGCTCAAGGCTGAAATTAAGAGGAGGTGTAAGACGCATAGCATCGTCACTTCCGGCAGCACGCATGTTGGTTACATGCTTCTTCTTACAAACGTTTACGGTGATATCTTCAGGCTTCGGGTTAATACCGACGATCATACCCTCGTAAACTTCCGTGCCGGCACCTATAAGAAGGTTTCCTCTGTCCTGTGCGTTGTAAAGTCCGTAGGTCATCGCCGTGCCACTCTCGAACGCTACGAGGACGCCGTGTGAGCGTGTCGCGATCTGTCCCGCAACCGGCTCATAGCCGCTGATTATGGAGTTCATTATACCATTGCCCTTAGTGTCGGTCAAAAACTCAGTACGGTATCCGATGAGTCCTCTGGAGGGGATATTGAACTCAAGTCTTGTGTATCCCTTTGAAGGAGGAAGCATGTTTCTCATCTCAGCTTTACGTGCGCCGAGCTTCTCGATAACAGCACCTACAAACTCCTCAGGAACGTCGATTACGAGGTCCTCATAAGGCTCGCACAGAACACCGTCGATCTCCTTCATGATAACCTTCGGCTTACTTACCTGAAGCTCATAACCCTGTCTTCTCATCTCCTCGATGAGGATGGAAAGATGGAGCTCTCCTCTACCCTTTACGATGAAGGACTCTGTTGTATCTGTCTCTTCAACTCTCATGGAAACGTTTGTCTCGATCTCCTTGAAGAGTCTGTCTCTTAAGTGACGTGAAGTAACGAACTTACCCTCCTGTCCTGCGAAAGGAGAATCGTTAACGGAGAATGTCATAGCGATTGTAGGCTCGTCGATCTTAACGAAAGGCAGTGCCTCAGGTGTGCTCTGGTCGCACAGTGTGTCGCCGATACCGATGTCGGAGATACCTGCTACGCAGACGATCTCACCGACAGAAGCTTCGCTTACTTCCTGTCTGCCGAGGCCGGAGAAACGGAGGAGCTTAACAACTCTTGCGGATCTCTTACCCTCCTGCTCGATGTTAACAACTACGCAAGGCTCGCCCTGCTTGATAGTACCTCTCTCAACTCTTCCGATAGCGATACGACCGATATAAGGATCGGAATCGATATTGGAAACGAGAAGCTGCATGGGAGCTTCCGGGTCACCCTGAGGGCAGGGTGTGTGCTCGATGATAGTATCGAGAACGGGGCAGAAGTCTGTTGCTCTGCCTTCTGTGTAATCCTTAAGGTCGAAGCATGCAACGCCAACCTTACCGGATGAATATACGATCGGGAAGTCGAGCTGATCCTCATCAGCACCAAGCTCGATGAACAGATCAAGAACCATATCCACAACCTGCAAAGGTCTTGCATCAGGTCTGTCGATCTTGTTGATGCAGACGATAGGACGAAGACCGAGCTCGAGAGCCTTATGAAGAACGAATCTTGTCTGAGGCATAGGTCCGTCGAATGCGTCTACTACGAGAAGAACTGCGTCAACCATCTTAAGTACACGCTCTACCTCACCACCGAAGTCTGCGTGTCCGGGAGTATCAACAACGTTGATTCTGATGCCCTTGTAATCGATAGCAGTATTCTTGGCAAGGATAGTGATTCCTCTCTCCCTCTCAAGATCATTGCTGTCCATTACCTGCTCTACAATCTGCTCGTTCTCACGATAGATACCGGCCTGCTTCAACATAGAGTCAACGATGGTCGTCTTACCGTGGTCAACGTGTGCGATGATAGCGACGTTTCTTAAGTTCTCGATCTTCATAAAATGACACTCCAAATACTCTTACTTAAAAATGCGTGAAAAATTGCCTTTATTATTAAACTACTTCGCGCGCGTTATATATATAAGACTATGTGCACAAAGATTTAGGTCTGATCGCCCTTTTTATTACGCATTAATATCCTGATAGGGGTTCCTTCGAAGCCGAAGTTACGTCTTATCTGGTTCTCGATATAACGCTCATAGGAAAAATGCGACAGCTCCGTATCATTGACGAACAACGCGAACGTCGGAGGCTTGATCGCTACCTGTGTACCGTAATAGATCTTAAGGTGCTTACCCTTATCCTGAGGTGTGGGAACCATGGCGACAGCTTCTGTAAGCATGTCGTTGAAAACACCTGTTGTAAGTCTCTTCTCTGAGGAAGCATTAGCCATGACTATAGCTTCCCAAAGCTTATCAACACGCTGACCGGTCTTAGCTGAGATGAACAGAACGGGCGCGTAATCCATGAAGGAGAAACGCTCCTTAACCATCTTAGTCATTGCCTCAAGCGTTCCCGTCTCCTTGTCGACGATATCCCACTTGTTGATTACGATTATGGAAGCCTTACCGCTGTCGTGAGCAACACCTGCAACTCTTGTGTCCTGCTCTGTAATGCCTACAGAAGCATCGATGAGGATAACGCAGACATCTGCCTTATCTACAGCTGAGAGCGCGCGGACCATGGAATACTTCTCGACAGAATCCTCGATACGGCTCTTCTTTCTCATACCTGCCGTATCAACAAGGACGAAGTTACCGTACTTGTTGTCAATCATTACATCGACAGCATCACGAGTCGTACCCGCGATATCGGAAACGATACTTCTGTCGGATCCGCTCATCTTATTTGTAAGTGAAGACTTTCCTGCATTAGGTCTGCCGATGAGAGCAACTCTTATTCTTCCCTCATCCTCATCACCTTCACCGGGTGCCGGGAAATACTCGAAGATCTTATCGAGAAGATCTCCGATACCGAGTCTGTGGGCAGCAGATATGGGAATGATATCGGAATCGCCGAGTCCCAAATTATAGAACTCATACATCTCAGCAGGCGGTTCGCCTACCTTGTCGGACTTATTAACTGCGATAACGATCGGCTTGCCGGACTTTCTTAGCATCGACGCGATCTCCTTATCAGATGCAGTCATACCGGACTTAAGGTCTACCATGAAGACGATAACATCAGCCGTAGCGATAGCTACTTCTGCCTGAGCGCGCATACCCTGAAGGATGATGTCGTCACCTGCGGGCTCGATACCGCCCGTGTCGATGATAACGAACTCACGCTCACGCCAAACTGCAGTCGCATAGATACGGTCCCTGGTAACACCGGGAGTATCGTGTACGATCGATATACGCTCACCGTAGAGCGTATTAAAGAGCGATGACTTTCCTACATTAGGACGTCCGACTATGGCTACTGTAGGTTTACTCATGTTCCGTCTCCTGTGCAAAAATAAAGGCGGTGATAGAAATATCTACACCGCCTGGTTTCTGTTAGTTTAAGGAAGAATTACTCTTCTTCGCCTACTGTAACAACAGCCTTACCATCAAGATATCCGCAGTTCTTGCAAACTGTGCGGCGAAGCATCTTCTGATGACACTGCGGGCACTCAACAAAACCCGGAACAGAAAGCTTCCACAAGCTTCTGTGACGTGATGTCCTGGCCTTAGACCATTTTCTCTTAGGATGTGCCATATATTTTCACCTCCATCTTAAAGGTATTAGTTGCTTTTTCAAACGTGCTTAGCGATTATACATTGGTTTTCTTCTATTTGCAAGCATTATTTCTGAATAATCTTCTGCAGTTGAAAATAACATAGCAAAGGCACGCTGTAACCATTGAATTTATTGTGGTTATGCCAAAGTCCTTAACATAGATTCCGACAACTGCTCCGGCTATTATATCTGCTGGCTGAGAAGAAAGTGAAGCCGAGTATGATGAAGATCATCGGCAGGAGACCTTTACGGGCACTGCCCTTAAACTCTCTCGAATGTATAATCGCTGTCGGTAAGCTTATCAGACATCAATTATTCTGAACCCGCAAGCGTTGATTATCTTGGTTCCCGAAGGATGATCGTACTCTTTCTTGATTCTTCCGTAATTCATGTGAACGTGGCCGTGGAGCATATACTCAGGATGGTAACGGTCCATTATAGTGTTGAATGTATCGAATCCTCTGTGAGGCAGATCCTCGAGATCTCCGTAACCCTTTGCAGGAGAATGTGTGACCAGAACATCCACACCGCCCTTGATACGAGCTCTGGGACGAAGTCTTAATTCGCGAAGCTTCATATCGCGCTCTGTGTACATGTTAATGCCCCTGGGGTTATATCTGTAAGATCCGCCGAGGCCCATGAACTTCACGCCTTTATATTCGAATATCCTGTCCTCTATGCATATGGCACCGAGAGGAGGTTCCTTTATCATACCGTCATCGTGATTGCCCATGACATAGATCATCGGAACGTTGATCATCGATATGAGGAAGTCCATGTAATCGTTTCTTAAATCACCGCAGCCTACGATAAGCTCAACACCTTCAACCCTCTTCTTATTGAAGTGGTCATACAGAAGCTTATCTTCTACGTCAGCTACGGCTAAGATCTTCATTCTTCTGTGGTCTCACTCTTCTCAGGCTTAATGTTACTAACGATAGGCATACCATTCGCCAATACAGTCTTCTGAGCTGATTCAGTCAACTCATCGAATGTCGGTATCGACCCAACTACATTATCACAAAGCCAGTTCATATTGATTATCTGTTCGTTATCAAGCCTTGGACTCAGGGCATCCTTTACGACACCATCCTGTGACCTTAGCTCTCCGTCAAACGGATTGATAGTATCAGAAGTCAGTCCTTTACGCACCATCGATACGAGCTTTAATGTCTCATACGGAATTGTATCGCACTGATATATATCGATAACACCGGACGACATTCCCCACCAGTAGTTGATCGCCGAATCCTTTGCATCAGCGCTCTCTGCTTCCCATGCATCATTCAATAGAGTCTGTACAATGAGTTCATAGTACTTACCCCAGTTCCATACAGGGAAAGCGATGTTGGTAACTTCGCCGTCTTCACCTATCGTATACAGACCATATTCGTTATCAGCATTCTTCGGCTTGATAAGGTCAGGACCGGATACAACGCTGAACTTATTCTCGCGCACATATTCACGCCATGTCTCTTCTCTTAAGCATGACCATGTAAGATGGATCTTTACGTTCGGGTCCACCATAGAAGCACCTATCGCGAAAGCATTGATGTTAGCGATGTTACCGCAGATGGGGTATGTGGATACATAACCGATGCGATGATCTTTGGAGATAGTCGCAGCGATCATGCCAAGCAGGAACTTCGCTTCATACATTCTTCCGTAATAAGTTCTTACAGCCTCATGAGAGAGGTGTACCGAACAGTTAAGGAACTTGATCTTCGGATACTTTACTGCAGCCTTGAGTGCGAACTCCATCTGCACGGGGGAAGTCGTAATGATGAGATCTGCACCGTCCTGTGCTGCAGCCTCAACAGCTTCCTCGAACTCCTCTTCTGTATCCTTGCAGTCACAAGCCAAAGTCTTAACGACGCCGGGGAAAACTTCCTCGAGATCTTTACGACCTTCTTCGTGACCATGTATCCAACGGGACTTCGTAGCGTCACCGTCGTAAAGGAAGAGTACCTTGAGCGGATTCTGCTCAGAGTATGTCTTCTTCATTATGTTATCGATGATCGGAATTACAGTCTTCTTCTGAAGCTGCGGCTCCTCCGAGAAAACGATCTGGTTACCGTTCGCACGGATACGGATCTCTTTCCAGATGAGTGAGAGGTTCTTCTTGATCTCTTCAGGTACCGGGATCTTAAGGCTGTCGTACTTATACATATCGAGATAAACAAGGAAAGCATCTCCTGTTGTTATCGTCGTATATGCCTTACCGCCTGTTGTAGCGTAAACCTTGGAGAATGCAAGGAAAGCAGACCTTAAGTCCTTAACGGCATCCTCATCCCAAGGCTCCTCGAGCGTCTGTCCTGCGACAGTCGCAAGCTTCTGATAAGAACCCTCTTCAGTGAAAGTTATGCTGTATATAGATGTGCACTTAAAGAACTTCAGGAACTCATAGTAGATCTTGACTTCCTTATCCTCTTCTTCGGACTGGGGAGGCATAACCCTCGTTACGTTGGCAAGTATCGTGGGCTGTTCAAGGTATCTCATTACGGAAACTCTCTTGTTTCCTTCCTGAACATAGAACTTACCCATGAACTCAATAACAGTGATGGCATCGTTGATACCATGCTCTGTCTGATAGTTCATAAGGCTGATCCACTTAGTACCGAACTCTGTATCGGGTGCAAGCAAAGGCATGAAGTTTCTCGCGAAAGACTCCTGTCTTCCGGTCGTAACCGTACCTACAATAAGTGATATGGGAATCTCGATAGTGCCTACAGGAACTTCATTCAAAGTAACTCTCTTCTCGAGCATATGATCGAGCGCAGGCAGATAAGGATAGCGGCCTTCACTCAAGGCCTTCTGATACTCCTTAGTTCCGAGCTTTCTAGCTTTGATGTATTCTTCTTGAGCAGTAGCCATTTGTCCTGTTTACTCCTTAGAACTCTCGCCCCAACCGAAGTCATTTTAACACAGAACTAGCGTACTGCATTTTGTCGCATTAACCGAAAACCTGAGCCGGCTTACGCAATTTATTGATCTTTTTATGGATCGCCTTCAAGGCATTAAGGCTCTCTTCAATCTGCTTATTGCCCTTCTGTACTTCCTTAATAAACTTAGACATATCCGTTACTCCTATAAAGCGTTTATACGAGTAATTAATCACGGATATGTTCACAAACCAATCAACAATAAAGGCCCGGAGTGTCGCTTAAGCAACAGACCGGGCCGTATGTGTTGATTTAAATGTTAATAATCGTCAAACGTTCAGCTCGATGACTGCATCCATGTAGGTTTCTGCTTCGCACGGAAGGTTTAAGAGAGCATCACCCCATGCACCGTTATCGCCGTTTTCAGAATACCATGGAGATACAAAGATAGCCGTCTCGGATCTTACGATATAATCATTGACATAATCCGCGAATGCCTCATCGACTATCTCATCATAGTTATATAAGAATTCATCCTCATATACTTCTTCAGGATCCCATTCGACAAGCGTGCTGTCATGAACCATTATATTTACCATATTCAACTCGTTGTCTGACACCTCAAACTCAACATATGTCGTCTCGAAGAACTCGAGATCTCCTTCTTGAGCGAAGAACAACAGATTACCGTTATCGAGCATAACAACATCAGTAAACCGACCTGACCCGCCGAAAGCCACGGCACTCGTCAGCGTATACATATTTACGGCACAATGCTGCACGTCATCATAAGTGAAGATACTAAGAGCGGCAGAGACATACCCGTCATCATATGATGAATATCCGTTCTGACTGTCAGTAGAATACAGAATGAAGAGTTCGTCCTCGCCGTCACCGGTAATATCACACAGCGCGCAACAAGGAGTGGTCTCGTTAACAGAAGTATAATCTTCGACCGCCATCATCTCATCATGATAGGCATTGAGAACCATCTGATAAGCTTCATCTGCAGAACCTGCAGTAAAAGGCTGAGTCGATACAGGTACACCGCCTCCGCACGCCGCCATAAAATCATCATAGAAAATATAATTCCCCTGTGCGAATACACTTCCGGGGATCGCATTCCAGTCACGCCCGAATATATCGATAACACTGTAATCATCGTAATAGTAGCGGCCCGAATACGGGAAAATGGGAGCCACAATGCGGCTTACCATGTCAGCCTGCGCCTCATAGAAATCGTCTGTGGAACAATCAATTCCGCTGTGCTGTGCCGATACAGGCACACAGTCAGAAGACATGTCCGGCATCTGCTCTTCGCACTCCCAGGAACCTAACGAATGATACATCTCAGTCTCAAACAGATCTATATGGTAATGATACTCACCGCCGCTTCCGTAGAAATTCGAGATCATGACAGTACCGTCATCAAGAAGAACGATGTCATTGGACGCGCCCCAGCTGCCGGTATCCGTCTCACCCATAGTCTCGAGTATTAAGCAAGGCTGCCCGTCCCCCTGATTGTAACTGAAAACCGAGAAGGTCACATAACCCGGGTCGGTCACATATTTAATAGCAAGTTCAGGCACCCCGTCTCCGTCAAGATCGATAATATTGATCGAGGGACAGGTCCAGGTATGGAAAGCTTCAAAGTCGCGAATACCCTGCTCATACGCCATTAACACATTTACATAGGCATCAGCTATACCATGATCAAGGTCTTCCGGATCCCATGTAGCACCCAGACTTGATCCCGGTGCAACACCCGTCTCAGTCGGTTCCGTCTCTTCAGTAGTATTTCTTGTAAACCCCGGAGTCGCGTCGTCATCATCGTCACGGTCTCTTCGAGGTTTCTTGTCAGAAACACATGCTGACATCAACACCGATGCTGCCAATATAGCGGCAATAATTCCGGTAATCTTTTTTCTCTTCATATCCCTTACCTCTGTTTCTTAAGACAACTGAGCAACAGCCTCATCGTAACTTATCCAGTTGTTCGGAAGATTAAGTATTGCCTCTCCCCACTCACCTGGTTCATCCCACTCTGAATCGTAGTACGGATCCCAGACGATCGCATAAGACATCTGACTTATATACTGCGCTATATATGCATCACTTTGCTCTTCCGTGATCTGCTCTCCGTCGTATGTATACTCATACTGGTAGTTATAATCATCATCGGGCCACGACTCGACCTCGAGCTCACTTAGCAGAACAAGTGAATAGCCCTGCACTTCAAATACATCATAGTAATAAGCCCAGTCTTCATCACCGCCGTTGCTCTCGATCATTATCGTTCCGTCATTAAGAACGATGATATCCGTGTAGAAACCGCCTGCAGCATTCATAACTGCATTCTGAATTGTGTGCATCTCGACGGCAGCTCCCGCCGCAGGATCGTATGTATAAATCTTGATATTGGCGGACATGTAATAAGAGCTTTCTGTGTTACCCCATCCATTCTCCTGATCGGCACAGTACTCGATGATCAGCTCGTTAACCCCGTCACCCGTGATATCCGCCAAAGAAACAGAAGGCATCGCACCGTACTCGACATCCTCCACAACTCGAAGCTCAGACTCATACTGTTCCAAGATAGCAAGGTAAGCTGCATTCATAGCGCTAATATCGACTGCAGGCGCAGCCTCTGTCTCGGGAACGGTCGTCACGATTGTAGTCTCAACAGGAACTGTTGGAGCTTCAGTCTCCGTCGCCACTACACGGGTGAATCCCGAATTACTCTCATCATCATCGTCACGATCACGCTCACGCGGCTTATCCGAAGAACACGCACTTAAAGCCAGTGCACAAACAAGTGTAACTGCCAACAATCTTCTCTTCATAACAACCCCCTTGTAATTAGAGAAACTTTACCGAGAACACATTCTTTATATCGTCCGCACCCATCTCATACGAGATCTCAAACTTAGGACACAGAACAGAAGGAAGATTGATGTACTCAGTCTTGATATCAGTCTTTATCGCGCCGTAAGGCGTATGTACCGTACCTTCAGTCCTTTTTGCAGTATCAAAGATAAGCTCGCTCTTATACTCCCCCGAGCGGCGAACGACGGCAATGCCCGTCTGCTTATCCAGTTTTATCTCATATAGGGATTCCTGTTTGTCACCGTCGTGAAGCTGCTTCCACTTTATGAGCAGAGTCGACATAGAGTCTTCGTAGATACCCTTTGTCACGAGAGGCTTGTCATAAGCTCCCGTTGTTATCTCCATGTCCCGTATCACAGGAACTCCTTCACGTCGTACTTGTCCACCTGCACGCGTTTCGTACCCTGCGGCAGACCTCTTCCCAGGAACGGCGATGCCACCTGCTCGAAAAGCTTAGGATCGTCGCTCGTATAGAAGGCACGTGTTACTTCAGTGCCGTCGGAAGCCATATCCTTTTCGCACAGGATGTCCTTTACTACACCTGCTACGGCTATACCTGAATTTATCAACGTAACTTCAGGTCCCATTACTTTGCTTATGGTATTGGCAAGAAGCGGATAGTGCGTGCACGCGAGTACCACCGTATCCACTCCGGCCTTCTTCAAAGGCTCAAGATATTTTTGTGCTGTGAGGTAAGCGACCTCATCGTCCCACCATCCTTCTTCAGCAAGCGAGACAAACAACGGACAAGCCTGTGATATAACCTCAAGACCTTCGATATCTTTGCCGCACTCACGGACAGCGGATTCGTAAACGCCGGAGCCGACAGTAGCACGAGTCGCGATGATGCCGATCTTACCATTCTTCGTAGCCTTAACGGCTGCATCCGCGCCGGGGACAACAACCTCGACAACAGGAACGTCGCATACATGCGACAAAGTCTTATACGCATGCGTACTTGCAGTATTACATGCGATAACGATCATCTTTACGTCCTGCTCCTTAAGGAACATCATATCCTGAAGTGAATACTTGATAATGGTGTCATGCGACTTGGTACCGTAAGGGGATCTTCCGTCATCACCGAAGTAGATAGTGCTCTCGGAAGGAACCTGCGCGATGATCTCGCGAAGTACAGTAAGTCCTCCGATACCTGAATCAAATATACCTATCGGTCTGTTGTCAGCCATTAAAAGTCCACCTCATACCTGGGTTCGATCGAGAACTTTCTCCCCGACAGTTCCCTGTGAAGATTATCTTCAGATATTTTACCGAACATCAGAGTGGTTGACCACAGTTGCTGGTGCTTTATCCTGCCGCCGTCTCTGGAGATGAAGCCGAGATTTACCTGGTTTCTTCCGTAGTTTCCGTCACCTAATATCGGGTATCCCAAGTGTGCGAACTGAGCTCTGATCTGATGCGTTCTGCCCGTTACAAGTTCACACTCGATCTCAGACAGACCATCGTGATAGCCCAACACTCTGTATCTTGTGGTTATGGGAAGGTCACCTTCCTGTTTCACGTCATGGATATATACTTCGCCGGAGCGTGTCTTCTCAAGATAAGCCGACACTTCACTCATGAGCTTCTCATCCTGTGCAACGACCGGGTCGCCTAAGTCAGCGGGAATCCTTCCGACAACAAGACATCTGTATCTCTTGGTCACCTTCTCTTCCTTAAAGAGCTTGACCGCATCTTCAAGGTACGCTTTGTTCTTCGCGATCATGAGGATGCCGCCGGTATTCATGTCGATGCGGTGAACGAGCTCCGCATTCTTATTATCGGTTGTCTGTCTTACTATATCGATCAGGTTATCATCAGTTGTCTTGCCGCTGTGCACAGGAAGACCCTGACGCTTATTCACGATCAGCATTCCGTCAGTCTGTGCAACGATGGAATAATCGCGTGAATAATCCTTCTTTACCTTGCCGTCTCCGAACAGGCTGTCAGGAAGCCAAACCTGTATCTCCTGTCCCGCAAGCACCTTCATATCGGTCGAGACCTTCTTGCCGTCGATCCTTATATCCTTGTGCTTGAGCGCCTTATACAGATCCGCCTTCGTTAAAGACGGGAAATTAACAGTGCACGCCTTAACGACGTGCTCACCGTTCAATGAATTGTCTACTATGAAGCTTTTCATTATTACTTAAGTATGTTGATACCGAGCATTGTCAGGATGCCAATGATGATACCTGCCAAGACTACTCCGCACATAACTGCAATCGTGCTCTTCTTGAAGTCCATGTCGAGGATGCTTGCTGCAAGCGTCCCTGTCCAAGCGCCCGTTCCCGGAAGAGGAATACCTACGAAAAGAAAGAGTGCAACATACGCGCCCTTCTTGCCTGCAAGGAGCTTTTGTCCGCCCTTGTGGCCCTTTTCGAGGCAGAAGGTAAAGAACTTACCTATAAACTTCTTGTCCTTACCCCACTCGAGCACCTTACGCGCGAGGAAGAAGATGATCGGTACCGGAAGCATGTTGCCGACGATACAGATGATGTAAGCAGGGATCGTCGGGATGCCCGCAGCCAAAGCATAGAAAATGCCGCCGCGGATCTCGATCAGCGGGACCATAGATATAAAGAATGAGATAACTGCATCAAATAAATCAAAAGACATAATTAAACTCCTTAAATACGCCAATGATTGTCGCATAACAGGACAAGCTTTACAAATCAGCCTTGGAGTCCTGCTCGCTTATCCAGCTTTTGTGGTAATGCTTCTTCCTGTACTCCTCGGGGGTCATACCCGTCTGCTTACGGAACACCTGAATGAAGTGACTCTGTGAGGAGAAGCCCAGATAGTTTGCTATCTGCAAAGAAGTGTCATCAAGATGGCGCAGCATATGCTCAGCAATCTCTATCTTGCTGTCTCTTATGTACTCACTTATCGACTTACCCATCTCCTGCTTAAATAGCTTGCTCAAGTAACTCGAATTGACGGAAAGCTCGTTAGCGACCTGCTCAACCGTGATGGGTTCCTGAACATGCATACGGATATAGTCGATGGCAAGCACTACATATCTTGAGACCACCTGCTTCTTGGAAAGATCCCTCATGCGGGTGCAGTACTCGATCCTGATCTCATCCGATATAGCACGGACAGCCTCCGGAGTCGAAGCGGCGTCGATCTTTCTTATGAAGATATCGCTCAAGGTGTAGCTGATGGCAATATCCATGCCGTGCTCGATGCAGAATCTCGAGACGAGTGCCGTCATGATGATCGCGTGGTATTTCTCGTTATTGAGATTGTCTTTTGACAGAACCCCTCGTCTGGTAGACGTGGCCTTTCTTGTCCTCTCGAGATCCTTCTTCAGGCCTTCAAGATCACCCGCGGCGATAAGGCCGTAGCGGTTGATCTCGGCATTATAAGCGAACCTTCTGGTGTCGCTGTCGCGCTCTGACAGAAGCAGACGCTCAAGCTCTTCGTCGATAGTCATCAGTCGATTACTCTAACTTCAGTGATAACGGGCTGGTCTTCAGGAGCAACAGCGCCGTTGGGTCCTGAATTAACCGTATTTGCACAGATAGCATCTACGATATCCATACCCTCAGTAACGTGACCGAATGTAGCGTAGTCACCGTCGATACCGGGATAATCCTGATGAACGATAAAGAACTGTGAAGATGCGGAATCCATATCCTGACCGTTACGGGCCATGGCGATAGTGCCTCTCAGGTGAGAGATGGGATTCTCGATGCCGTTGTTAGAAAACTCACCGATGATCGTGTTCTCCGCTCCGCCGGTACCGTCACCGTTGGGATCGCCGCCCTGGATCATGAAGCCGGAGATTATTCTGTGGAAAGTAAGTCCGTTATAGAAACCGGAATTCGCGAGGTCCATGAAGTTATGGACTGTGATAGGAGCTGTATCAGCATCAAGTTCGAGATAGATAGTGCCATAATCCTGGATATCCATCTCTACATGATGAAGGCCGTCTCTTAACGGAGCAGCCTGCGCCTCATACTCACTAAGTCTTGCATCCTGTGCATCGCGTGCAGCCTGATTAGGATCCTCATACTTGATGCAGCCTGTCATAAGGCTCATTGCTGCAACTACTGCAAGCGCACTGATCATTATCTTCTTTATACTCTTCATTCTCATTTCTCCCTTGTAATAATACCCATACATTGTAGCACCAAGGCGTGTGTTATCATACTTTCATGAATAACATCGTCTATAACTTCACCGCTGAGAAGATATACAAGAAGACATCCTGGGAAAGAAATGTCGTGCTGGGCGCAACAGGATTCTTTGCTTTGATGCTGATCATAACTTTTATTATGGTTAACTCAGGTGCAGGAACCGTCTCCATCTTCCCTGCAGCCATAGGCATTTTCACCCTAGGCACAGCAGTCGGTATATGGGGTCTTCACATAAGCGAGAAAAGACAGCTTCGCGAATCGCTCAAGACTTTCTCTATTGATGACATTCTCTATGAGATCAATCACAACTGCGTATTCATCTTCGGACGTGACAATAAAGCTTCATTCTTTCTGACACCGAAGTATATAGTCGTTCAGAATAAGTTCGTATGCCTTACCCGCGATGTTGCCCGTGTCCGACTCTATAAAGGAAGGCCGAGGATTAACTCGACCTTCATATTCCTTAAAGACGGCACCGCTTACGATTCAGGAAAGCTGATTGGCAACTACAATAAATACGACGAGTTCGCAGCAGCTTTAAAGCGCATTAATCCTGACGCTGACTGTCAGGCAAAGAATTAAACCACGCGCGCTCTTCGAAGGTTTTCTTCTTCGGCATGACAGGCTCACCATCTGCCTTACCCACAGGCAGAATGCAGACAAGTGCATATTCGTCAGGTATATTAAGAATCGCTTTTATCTTGTCACAGATTCTGTCCTCATCAGTGATATGGCCTTCGAACCAGCAGCTCTGATAACCGAGATCAACTATCGCCAGAAGCATATTCTCAATAGCCGCAGAATAATCCTGCACGGCAAAGCATCTGTCACGGTATGCGTTTATATGTCTCGTCAGCACGCAGATCATGGCAGGAGCTGTATCACAGACCGGCGGTTCGATAACAGCATTGATTCTCTTTAACAGTTCAGGATCATCAACACAGACAAGACTTGTCGTCTGCTTATTACAACCTGACGGGGCTGCAAGTCCCGCCTCCATGATGATCTTAAGATCCGCCTGCGGCACCTTCTCCGCCTTATACTTCCCGCGGTAACTTCTTCTGTTCATTATTGTATCTAACATATCTACCTCACTTAATTACTCGGCACTCTTCAACGACTCTGCCATATCAATACGATCGATCTTGATCCTCATGACGAGATCAACTATGACCGAGAACAAGATAACAAACAAGATCGAATATAAATAGCTTATCGGCAGGATCTTACACTCGAACGTTACCATGTCCATCTCGACCTTATCGATAACAAATCTGTGAAGTGCGATACCGAGCGGAATACCCACTATGTATCCCATAAACACAAGGATAAAGTTCTCTCTGAAAAAGTACGCTCCGGTCTCCGCATGGGAGAATCCGAGGACCTTGATAGTCGCTATCTCTCTAACACGCTCAGAGATATTGATGTTATTAAGATTGAAAAGAACGATGAATGCGAGCATCGCAGCACATCCAATAAGCAGAACTACGATCACATTCATCTTCTCCATCGTACTTGCAAATGACACTCTAGACTGTGCCGTAACACGCACATCAGTAAAGTCATTCGTCAGGTTCAACTCACGCGACATATCGTAATCTGAATCCTCATCATCGTCATCACTAACAAGAAGAATATTTGATGCCCTGAAAGACTTATCAAACACTTGCTCATAAGTATTCTCGTTAATGAACGCATAATGGAAGATGTAGTTGTCGAATACATACGCGATCTGAAGCGTAAACTCACGGCCTTCATCGCCATATCCCAGCGTGATCATATCACCAGCAGAAAGACCGTTCTTATCTGCCAACTTGGAACTGATGGCGATCTGTCCGTCTTCCGGCCACGGCATATCAACTCCGTCACAATGTGTTCTTAACGCATCCTGTATGGACGGATCAGATGAGATGAACAAAGTAACATCACGAACTATCTGCGGCGATGTGTGCGTGACATTCTCCGTGCGGATGGGGATACCTGTATACGATGTACCGAGAAGCTCGTTTGCATCTGAGATATCGGCAAGCGCCTGTTCAACTGACTTTCCGTCCTTGAGCAAAGCATCAAGTCTGTATGTGGTTATATTGTCATACTGAAGATCTACAACATCCGTGATTGAATCGCGAAGTCCAAAGCCCGTTATAAGGAGGGCTGAACATCCCGCGATACCGATGATCATCATGGACATTCTCTTCTTAAATCTGAACACATTACGAAGTGATACTTTCTCAGTAAAGCGGAGCATCTTCCAAAGTCCCGTCATCTTCTCAAGCAGAATCTTTTTACCTGCAGCGGGAGCCTTGGGTCGAATGAGCTCCGCAGGCATTCCTCGCAGCTCATCTGCAGCAGTAATCACAGCAACACCTACAGAACAAAGCAGCGAGACCACAAGAGCTACAATAAACAACGGAACCGACTTCTGAAGCATAAGATCCGTAAAGCCGTACATCATTCCATATACATCCCAGATCACGAACGGAAATATATTGATGCCCGCATAGTAACCCGCGACGGCTCCTATCACAGCAGCAGATCCGGCATAGATCGAATACTTCATTATGATGGAGATATCGGAATAACCAAGAGCCCTCATCGTTCCGATGATGCTTCTCTCATCCATTACCATCCTCTGCATTGTAGTCGAGCAAACAAGAGCCGCCAGCGCGAAAAAGAATATCGGGAAGACATTCGCAAGGCCTTTTACGATACCCGCATCGTTATCGAAAGCAAGGTAGCCTGTATTGGTATTACGTCCGAGCACATACACTTCAGGATCTTCTGTATTGGCAAGCACACCTGCCATATAAGACAGCTCCATACTTGCAGCTGTCATCTGCGCATCAAAGTCACGCTGACCTTCGAAGAACTCTATACGGCCATCCTGATACTCAGCAAATCCGTCTTCGTATTCAGCGAGAGCCTCATCATATTCCTCCTGATACTGCGGAGGGACCATAGGCAACGCCTCTAGCTGCTCACGGGTTTCCTCAAGCTGTTCCCAAGCATCCTGCAATTCCACGCGTACATCTTCAAGCTCTTGAGCCGCATCAATAAGATCTTCTGATGCTTCCTCACGCGCGTCATTAAGATCTGCTATTCCTTCAGAAAGATCCTCACGATGCTCATCCATAAGATCTTCGAATCTGTCGTTGATAATTGCCTCTACAGCAGATTCAAGTTCGTCCTCCTTCGCATCTGCGAAGTCATCATACTCATCCGAATAAGCATCAAAGCCCGTGTCATAATACACATAGCACTCGGAGTAGTACTCCATGTCAAAAGCATCTTCTGTAGTGAATGCGAAGTAAGACAACTGTCCGCTTCCTACATCCGTCGTTCCCCTCTGGAAATCAAGATATAAAGGCGACCTTACGGTACCTACAACTGTAAATGTATCAGCATTAAGATAATCCGCATCATCCTGACCTGATACTCCTGACAGAATCAGCTGTGAACCGATAACAGCATCAGGATCTGCAAAATTATAACCGTCAATGACTATCTCATTTGCATTCTCAGGCAAGCGTCCGGATTCCAGTTTAAGAAGGTTCACACCGGATGTCATTGAATGAATACGGACCTGCGATCTTTGTGTCTCTTCCTGGCAGGAAAGTCTTGCTACAACATCTGCGGAATACGCACCTTCCGCATCCACAATTCCATCAAGAGCCGCTATCTGTTCTATGTCATCAGCGTCAAATCCGATCGTGGATATAAGACGGAAATCAAACATCTTATGTTCGGCGATATATGTATTTCCGGTCAGCATAAATGACGGATTACTCTGTACAAGTCCGCACATGAATCCGACACCTAATGCGATTATCGCAAGTATGGCAAGGAACCTACCGAAGCTGTTCTTTATGGACCTTGCTATTGTCTTGAGATAAGGAGTCATCTCGTTAATATCACCATTCTATAAGATCGATACTCTTGGGATCCTCATTGACCGTATTGCTCACGACCTTACCGTTCTTAAGTCTGATCACACGGTTTGCCATCGCTGTCAAAGCTGAGTTATGAGTAATGATTACAACAGTCATTCCTTCGTCTGTAGACAGCTTCTGAAGAAGCTTAAGTATCGACTTACCAGTCTCATAATCAAGTGCTCCCGTAGGTTCATCGCACAACAGAAGCTTAGGGTTCTTCGCGATGGCGCGGGCGATGGAGATTCTCTGCTGCTCGCCTCCCGACAGCTGAGCCGGGAAGTTATCACGTCTGTTAGAAAGTCCTACAGCTTCGAGAAGGTCCGCAGGATTCTTCGGATCCTTAACCAGCTGAGATGCCATCTCGATATTCTCATATGCCGTCAGATTCGGTATCAGATTATAGAACTGGAATACAAATCCGACTTCATTACGTCTGTATACTGCAAGATCCCTGTTATTCAACGAGGATATGTCTCTTCCGTCGAGTATGACTTTACCCGAAGTCAGTCTGTCCATTCCTCCAAGGATATTAAGAAGCGTGGTCTTACCCGCACCGGACTGTCCGACGATTACTGAAAGTTCCCCCTGCTCAAGGAAGAAATCAGTGCCATCCAATGCGTAAAGGTCTACAGAACCTGTTCTGTAGACCTTCTTTACGTCATGAAATTCAATATAAGACAAGCTTAACGACCTCTCTCAATGATCCTGTAAGGCGAGATGTAATAATCCTCTTCCTCAAGATCACAACCTGAAGGAATGCTTATGATAGCTCTCGGGCAATCGTCGAACGCCCAAGTATCAACTCTGACGATAGAGTCAGGAACATAAACATATGCAAGCTCATCACAGTAATCGAATGCACTTACTCCTATATTCTGAAGACCGTCCGGAAGATAGATATACTCAAGGTCCTCACAGGTGTTAAATGCATAATCCTCGATAGTGGTTACCGTATCCGGCAGAACAACAGATGTGATGATATCGCAGTCTGCAAAGCAGCTGTCAGCGATCGTATCGATCGTACAGTCATCGGTGAAGACAACTGTTCTGAATCCGTTACAGCCGTAAGGAAGCTGCAGTGTTCCGCTTCCGGAGATAGTGATAGTACCGTCTCTTGTGATCTCATAATGAGCATCGCCGGCTTCACCGGACTCAGGTCTGCCGTGGTATGTATCAGCATCACAGATCTTATGCGTCATGGAGAAGTACTCGAGAGGGAGCAGATACCAGTTATAAGAACTGCTGCCCGAAGTAACTGAACCGTCATCCCAAGCATTGCCTTCATACGCATTCCCGCAGTCCCATGTAGGATCCATGTGATACCATGTGCCATCGATACAGCAGATAGCCCATGCATGGTTACATCCCTCATCGCCATTATATGCATTGCTGAGCATAAGGTCGCTTACGTCAGCACCGATGCCGAACGATACAGCCGCAGGAACATCAACAGCTCGGCAAAGAGCTGTGAAAGTATTACCGAGGCCTTCGCAGATAGCGATCTTACGCATAATCAATGTAGAAGCATCATCCTGATAAGTAGTATATGTATCCTCGATCTGAACGTAGTCATACGAGAACTCATCAACCATATATGAATAGATAGCATATACTTTCTCCCAGTCATTGGAGCAGCCCTGAGTGATACGCTGTGCTGTCTGAATTACAACAGGAGAATCGCACTCTACGTCGTTCTGAGGCTCAAGGCACTCCTGAAGTGACTGAGCATCTGTCCAAAGCTCGCTGCAGCGATCAACGTTAAAGTCATAACACATTGACTTAACAAAAGTCAGATTACCGTCAGCCTTCTTTGTGACAGCGATATCATCGTATCTGCACTGTATGCCATCCTGTGTAACTACGAACATGATGTAGTACAGCTCGTTAACTTCGAGATTGTCGCCTGTATCAAATGAGAAAGAACCTGACCTACCGCCGCCGCTTGTAGCTACGATATTGTTTCTCTCGTTAGTGACGTTAATAGTCATCGCTGTTCCGACACTTGTATTAACGCCGATGGAATTACCTGAAACATACAACTCCGTTGCAGCTCCGGTCTTGGATCTGAACGTGATTGAATCATAGTCAGCATAGTAATTCTCAATGTTAAGAGATGAGACATTCTGTGTAGGATCCAGTCCCTCAAAGTAGTTATCCTTTGAGGCTGTTGCCGCAGATACAGGTGTCGCGAGCAAGCTTGCGATGATCATCATTGAAGCCGCTGCAGATGCCAGTCTACTCATCTTAATCATAAATCAATTCCTCACTTGATCTTTCCCGCCGCCTCGAGTGCCTCTTCAACTGTAGCTTCACTCATAGCGCCGTCCATTCTGAACTTAAGTTCAACTATTCCCTCTCCTGCTCTTCTGCCGACTGTAACACGAAGCGGGATACCAAGAAGATCGGCATCCTTGAACTTAACGCCGGGGCGCTCGTTTCTGTCGTCGATCAATGTCTCGTAACCTGCGTCGATATAGCCGTTATAGAGTTTCTCTGCAACGCTCATTACAGTCTCATCCTTAGTGTTTGTAGGGATGACGATTACCTTGTAAGGAGCTGCGATAGCGGGCCACTTAATACCGTCCTCATCGTTGTACTGCTCGATGATCGCTGCGATCGTTCTTGATACGCCGATACCGTAGCAACCCATTACCATAGACTGCTCCTTACCCTCCTTATCGAGGTAGATGCAGCCCAATGAGTCGGAGTACTTAGTGCCAAGCTTAAAGATATGTCCTACCTCAACGCCTCTTGCCATACCGAGGGGCTTGCCGCACTTAGGGCAAAGATCGCCGGGCTTAACATTCTTGATATCCTTTACAACGTCGGGAGTGAAATCTCTTCCGACATTTACGTTCTTGAAGTGGTAGTCTGTCTCGCATGCACCTACGATGAAGTTCTTAAGAAGAGCAACTTCGCTGTCCATAACAATCTCGATCTTCTCCTTAAGTCCAACAGGGCCTGCGAATCCGACCTTTGCACCTGTGATTCTCTCTACATCCTCGAAAGAAGCAAGATCCATCTCAGTAGCATCGTAGATATTACCAAGCTTAGTCTCGTTGATATCTCTGTCGCCTCTTACCATAGCAGCAACGATCTTGCCGTCGATGTTGTAGAGGATAGTCTTAACGAACTTATCAGGAGTTGTGTTAAGGAAAGCAACGAGCTCCTCGATTGTCTTCGCATCGGGAGTCTGGATCTTCTCGATAGGAAGCTCCGCGGATGTATCAGCCTCGCCTTCCTTGCAAGTAGCCTTCTCCTCATTAGCTGCATAGCCGCAAGCGTCACAGAAGCAGATAGCATCCTCGCCGATAGGGCTCTTAACCATGAACTCCTGGGAGCCGGAACCACCCATTGCACCGGAGTCAGCATCTACTACAGTGTAGTCGAGGCCCAATCTGTCGAAGATTCTTCTGTATGCTTCGTACATGATCTTGTAGGACTTATCGAGACCTTCCTCGTCCACGTCAAAGGAGTAAGCATCCTTCATGACGAACTCTCTGGAACGGATGACACCGAATCTCGGTCTCTTCTCGTCTCTGTACTTGTGCTGGATCTGATAAAGCGTAACAGGCAGATTCTTATAGGATCTGAAAGTATCTCTTACAGCTTCCGTGAAAGGCTCCTCGTGCGTAGGGCCGAGGCAGAAAGGTCTGCCGCCACGGTCACTCATTCTGAACATCTCAGGACCGAACTTCTCCCAACGGCCTGAAGCCTGATAAGCCTCAGCAGGAAGCAGTGCGGGCATGATGAGCTCCTGTGCTCCTGCCCTGTCCATCTCCTCGCGGATTACTTTCTCGACGTTCTTATATACCTTGAAGCCCATTGGCATGTAAGCGTAGATACCGGATGACATCTTGCGGATAAGACCCGCTCTTAACATTAACTTGTGTGAAGGTATCTCAGCGTCAGCCGGAACCTCTCTTTGTGTCGCGAAAAAAAGATTCGAAACTCTCATTTCCTGTAAAGTTCTCCTACTAATAAATATTTTATTATTATAAAGGGCGCGGCTCGTTTTTTCAACGGCGGCGGGAATGCGACGTGACGCTTACATGGCACGCATTAGTAAGGATCATAGGCCTTCTGCGCGTTTTTTCGAAGAGGAAATCTCTCACGGAATTGCGAAAAGCTCTCGTTCCTATCTTCGCGTCTATGCTCTCGCCTTTAAGCGCGACGGGCGACAGAAGCTGACTTACCTTCATTGCAAGCGCGTCGTGCACCTCCTGCTTCTCGTCGTCGATTACAAAGCCGATGGAATCGATCACAGGCTCACAGGCAAGCTCACCTGAAGCAAGATCTACCGTGATGGATATAGCGACACAGCCATCGTCTCCCAAGTGCATACGGTCGCTCATTACGTGGTCATCACGAACCGCTGCAGAAGAACCGTCGATAAGGATAGCCTGCGCCGGTACCTCTCCCGTAACTTCGGCAGTCTTACCGTCAGTCTCGAAGACGTCACCGTTACGCAGAACATAGATGTCCTCAGGGTCCATGCCGAGGCTCTGAGCGAGCTGTGCATGCCTTATGAGCATTCTGTATTCACCATGAATCGGAATAAAGAACTTAGGTCTTAAAAGTGTGTGCAGAAGTCTGATCTCGTTCTTATATGCGTGTCCGGATACATGAACATCGGCCAAAGACTCATAGATAACCTCGGCACCGCACTTAAACAGCTCGTCGATGAGCTTATAGATAGACTTCTCGTTACCCGGGATCGGATGTGCGGAGATGATGACCGTATCACCTTCCCTGATCTCCACTTCCTTGTGGGATGCAAATGCCATCCTCGACAGCGCACTCGTAGGCTCAGCCTGCGATCCTGTCGTGAGTACAACGATCTCATTATCGGGATAATTCTTGATCGCGCTTATGTCGATCAGCGTATCGGGATTCATCTCGATGTATCCCAGGGAGTTAGCGATCTTAAAGCAGTTGATCATGGATCGGCCGCACAGACATACATGGCGGCCGTTCATCTCAGCCGCAGTAAATATCTGCTGCATACGATGCACATGGCTTGAGAAAGTCGCGACGATGATTCTGCCGTCAGCCTTCTTGAAGATATTCTGGAAAGCTTCACCTACATACTTCTCTGAAGGAGAAGAACCTTCCTTCTCGATGTTTGTACTCTCGCACATGAATGCGAGAACGCCCTCGTGTCCCAACTCACCGAAGCGCTGCAGGTCAATGACCTTACCGTTGATCGGAGTGTAGTCGATCTTAAAGTCACCTGAGTGAACAACAAGTCCTGCAGGTGTTCTGATAGCTATCGCATACGAATCCGCGATACTGTGATTAACTCTTATGAACTCTACCTGGAAGGCACTTCCGAGTCTTACTCTCTCTCCGTTACGGCATGCATCAAGCGATATACCCTTAAGGCTTACACCGTTATCCTCGAGCTTATGTCTTACGAGTTCGACTGTAAGCTTGCCTCCGTAGACGGGGCACTTGAACTCTCTTAAGAAGTACGGCAGAGCACCGATGTGATCCTCATGTCCGTGTGTAAGGATTATTCCCTTAAGCTTATATGCGTTATCACGGATGTAAGTGTAATCCTGAATGACGCAGTCTACACCCGGAGTATCTTCACCTCCGAAAGCCATACCGACATCGATGATGATGATATCGTTACCATACTCGAATGCGGTCATGTTCTTACCAATCTCGAGGAGTCCTCCGAGAGGTATTATCTTAAGCTTAGTCTTAGGCTTGGGCTTACGTTCCTTGGGCTTAGAAGCCTTAGTCTTTTCCTGCTTGACAGGCTTCTTGGAAGTCTTAGCCGCCTTCGTATTCTTCTGAGTCTTAGCGGGCTTCTTTCCCGTTGTCTTCTCACTCTTTACTGTTTTTGTTTCTTTCTGTTTTTTCTCACTCATAAATATTCCTTCTTGTTATCAGCCGACGATGTAGACTTCGCAGTCTGTTACCGTGTGGCTGCCGTTTGCAAACAGGTCGAGATGGCTTCCGTTAACGCCGGAACCTCTGTCTTCGACCGTATAATATCCGTCTCCTCCGAGAGGATCATTCGGGAGGTAAAGCGTTGTTCCTGCCGGGAATACACCCCAGTCAGCCGCAACCGTTCTTCCTTCCGAACATGTTGTTCCTGTAGCTGTTGTTACAGAGTAAGTTCCGTCGGATCGAAGCTGAGGTCCGTAGAACGTGATGTGGCATACTCCGTAATAAGTCATACCATCTGTGTTCGAGCTGCTTGCCGTGTTGGCTTCAGTCATCGGCGGAGTAGTAGGTACTGTACCAGCCGTCGTAGCTGCCGCAGTCGCAGCCGTAGTAGCAGATGTAGGAGAAGCGGTCGTCGCTACAGGCTCAGTCGAAGTCAGACTGATAAGCACAAAGTTTCCGCTGTATGTACGATACCAGCCGGATCCCGTTCTTCCGGTGACATCAATACCTTCTCCTGTATGAATTACACGAACAATATCGTATTCCGTTCCCGGGCCGGAACGAAGATTGATATCACTCGATGCATATACTGATGCGTAGTACACTTCGACAGCATTGGGGTCTGTCGTAGTCGCTGCCGTCGTCTCTTCGACAGTTTCAGCTGCAGGAGCTGTCTCGGAAGATTCCTCAGCAGTTTCTGCTATAGCCTCATTCGTCTCTGAAGCTATATTGGGAGCCAACTGGTCGACCGTAGTCTCCGTGGGTGCAGTCTCACTTGTCTCAGAGGTGTCTGAAGTTTCTGAAGCCTGGGGCTCGGCAGACTCGGCTGCATCAAGCAAAACATCAGCCTGCGCATTACGTCTTGCACGGTCTTCGGCGACCTTAGAATCCAGCAACGTATAGACGGCGATGAATACCAAAAGGCTCAAAGCAACAACCGCGGCGATGCTCACAGCCATGCGCATCCTGTCGCGTGTTAAGTTGTCTTTCAATGTCGAATCGATGAATTTCATCCGAAAGATTATACCACAGAGGTGTTAAATAACCGTGAACACGGCTTTCGTTAACATTGTCAATTGATTGTCACATGCATGAAAACCATGAAATATTGACGCTCTCTATAATCGTTGTATGGCACAGGAAGACTTCAACATCAGGGAGAAAACAGACGACGAGAAAATGCGCAGAGCCGCAATCTACGTCATTTGCACGCTGGTAATAATCCTGACTGTTCTTCTTGATATCTACTTTATCTCAGAGATCTTCGCTTAAAGCTTATTTTCTGTATACGTTCGTCACATAAGACAGGTTACGAAGCTTGGTCAGAACGCGGTCAAGCTGTTCTCTGTTTCTGAACAGAGCCGTAACTACAAACTCGGTATAAGCACCTCCGCTTATCTGCATCGGCTGCTTGATATCTTTGATCTCGACATGTTCGTCACTGAAGATGGAAGACACATCCGCGAAAAGCAAAGTAAGGCTGCACTCCTGTGCAAGGAGCACGACATTGGATGTGAATCCGTAGGCTCTGTTTCTGCCGTCATCCCATGTAGCTCCGATAAGGCGCTCGAACTTATGCTTATCCTTCTCGGATCTGTCCTTGAATTCCTTGATATGAACGATATTAGGACATGACTGCTTATGTACCGTGACACCGTCACTTTGTGTTACATAACCGATGATCTCATCACCGGGAACCGGGTGGCAGCAATTAGCGATCCTAAGAAGCGGATGCATAAGTCCTTCGATGAGAACTCCGTCATCACCTGAACCCTTCTTAGGTGTCTGCTTATCAGGAGATGAAGGCTTCTTGATAACGTCACCCTTACCTAACTCCTCCGGAATCTTATCAGGCATATAGTAAACAACCTGTCCGTCAGAAGCTGTACGGTAACCCATCGCGAGTCTGTCTTCCTCACTTAAGGTCTTAATGTATTCATCACGAAGCTTACCGAAGACCTTGCCGACCTGAATCGAACCGTAACCGATCGCAGCGTAAAGATCCTCAAGCGAATTACATGAGAATCTGTCCAGAACGATCTTGAATCTGTCCGGTACAAGAAGCTGTGACGTCGCAAAACCGTTCTTCTCTATCTCACGCTCAAGTCTTGATTTACCTACAGCGATATTCTCATCACGATCCTGCTTCTTGAACCATGCGTTGATCTTGGATCTGGCGGATGCAGTCTTAACGAGTTTTACCCAGTCACGGGAAGGTCCCTTGATCTTATCCGAAGACATGATCTCGACTTCATCGCCTGACTTAAGGTTATAAGACAAAGGAACGATTCTTCCGTTTACCTTCGCACCATGCATGTGGTTACCGATGCCGCTGTGGATAGCGTAAGCAAAGTCGATCGGAGTAGAACCTGAAGGAAGTCGTATGATCTTACCCTTAGGCGTAAATACGAATACCTCGTTCGGAACGATATTGTTCTTAAGAAGCTCCATGAAGTCCTTCGGATCGTCGGAGTCTCTCTGCGCGTCGAGGAACTGTCTTACCCACTTGATCTTCTCGTCGTAGATATCTTCCTTGAACGCCTTCGAATTACCTGCTTCCTTGTAGTGCCAGTGAGCAGCGATTCCGTACTCGGCCTCGATATGCATGCTGTAAGTTCTAATCTGAACTTCGAACGTCGTCTCACCGAACGTCTTACCGCCGGGACGCTTAACAGTCGTGTGCAATGACTGATAACCGTTCTCCTTCGGGTTCGCGATATAGTCCTTGAATCTTCCCGGAAGAGGAACGAACATCGAGTGAACAATACCTAACGCTCTGTAGCAGTCAGATATGGAATCAACAATGATCCTGCACGCGAACATATCGTAGATGTGATTGATATCGTTATGCCTGTTGTCGTGCATCTTCTTATAGATGCTGTAGAAGTGCTTAGGTCTTCCGTCAACATCGTAATGTTCCATGCCCTCATCCTTAAGCTTCTCCGATATCTCTGCGATAACGTGTGCCATGAAGGCTTCTCGCTCGGAGCGCTTGGATGAGATAAGACCTACAAGCTCATAGTAACCGTCGTTATCGAGGTATCTTAAGCACAGATCCTCAAGTTCCCACTTGATCTTAAATACGCCGAACTTCTCAGCAAACGGTGCATAGATCTCGAGTGTCTCCCTCGCCTTCTCTACCTGCTTCTCAGGTGTCTGATACTGCATGGTACGCATGTTGTGAAGACGGTCTGCTAGCTTTATGAGGATAACACGGGGGTCACGTGTCATGGCGAAGAGCATTTTTCGCGTATTCTCAGCCTGCATCTCTTCCTTCGAATGAGATGAGATCTTATTAAGCTTTGTAACACCTTCTACAAGAAGTGTGATAGTTGAACCGAAGACTTTTGTAAGCATCTCGGAATCAGCGGGCGTATCTTCCACAGTGTCGTGGAGGAGGGCTCCTGCCAAAGACTCGGCATCTACTTCGAGTTCTGCGAGAATCTCAGCAGTAGCGATAGGATGAACGATATAAAGTTCTCCGTTCTTACGCTTCTGATTACGATGTGCCTTGAAAGCGAAGATGAAAGCGCGCCTTATAAGATCCTGTTCCTTGCCCAGAACCCCTTCTTCGAGGTGCGCACGCGAAGCATACGCTGTAAACATATCCATGACACCGTCAAACTTCTCCTGAATAAAATCAGGAATCTCGGGTACCAGTGAAGTATCCAGCAGATACTCGCGCTCATCGTGTTCGTTCAGTTCAGCCATGCTCCAAAAGCCTCATATATACCGCGGATTGTTTAAGATCCGTCTTGCCCTCCACCTTATGGAATCTGAAACAGACTCTCAATGAAGATAATACACCAAGTTTGATAAGATGTGCCTCCGAGAATACTTCAAGGCACCTTGCAACCTTAAACGGAGTGAGTTCAACACCCGACAAATTCGTAACAAGACGGGCAAGAAGCGGCATATCCGCATAGCTTGTCTCACCCTTACATTCATCCTTGATCTTCTGATAACAAGCAAGATAATCGAGCTTGGAAGGTATAAGTCCTTCAGCAGGTGTCGTCTTGGCAAGCTTCGCGATCTGGTCTAGCTCCATACCGCTCCTGTAAAGTTCTTCTGCGATATCAGCCTTCTGCCACAGGAAACTTGTATCACCTGCAAGCTTTATATCCTCGAGGTACAAGCTTATCGATGTCTTGCCCTTGTATGTATACTCGTTCATCGAATAAACGATATCGATGATGTCGCCGGGCTTTAGTATCTTGCAGTAGATGCCCATTCCAAAGCCAACTGCAGAAAGCGTCTTTGACGTATCCCCGTCAGCATCCGCAAGATCGAGCCTTATGTGAGCGCCCTCGGTCATGTCGTTAACATTAACAACGAGCATCCTCTGCGTCTCGAACAAAGGCTTCTTGTTACCTATGCCGTAAGGCTTAAACTTACATATCTTCTCGTATGTATCGAAGTTAATGATGTCGAAAGCGAGCTTAGCCGTTACCTCGAGCTCATCCTGCTCCCCTTCTTCAGGTGCATTCGCGACAGCATCTGCCTCAAGAGCCTTCATGAAAGTCGTAAGATCAGACTTGCGAAGCGTTACACCCGCAGCCTTCTTATGTCCGCCGAAGTTTATGAGATTGTCACTTACCCTTCCAAGCGCCGCGAAAAGGTCATAGTCCCCGTAAGCTCTTCCGGAACCCTTAACATTACCGGGCTCGATCGAGTCTGCCGTGAACACTATCGCAGACCTTCTGAAAGTGGAAGACAGTCTTCCTGCAACTATACCGAGAACTCCCTGATGCCACGATGAATCGTAAGCGATGATAGGTCCCTTGGTATTGGCAAGGCTCCACTCATCAGGGCGTCTTTCATCTTCTATCTGTTTTACGGCTTCCTCATATACACGGGCCTCGATCTGCTTACGTTCGTCGTTCTGCTCGCCCAAGGAAACTGCCGCCTCATAAGCCTTCTGCTCATCATCCTCAAGGAAGAGATTAAGTGCCTGAGATGAATCGTACAGCCTTCCTGCCGCATTAACGCGGGGAACAAAATTGAACGATATGAAAGTCTCATCGAACTTACGTGAACCAGCCTTCTCAAGAAGGAGCTCGTTCATGATGCGGATACCCGGGTTAGCCGGATTCTTCATGCTGATGAAAGCTTTCTTAACTATGGTTCTGTTCTCATCAACAACGCTTACGAGATCTGCGATAGTGGCAATACCTGCAAGCTCGATGGTCTGGCGCCAGATATCTCCCGTTACAGGATATCTCTTGTCAGTGCCCATAGCCTGAACGATCTTCAAAGCTACACCTGCACCGCACAGGTCGATGAAAGGATATGTATTATCCTGTCTCTTGGCACAGATAACAGCATCTGCATCAGGGATCTCATCCTGGACATTATGGTGATCGGAGACGATGACCTTGATACCTCTGCTCTTAAGCTCAGCGATGGTATCGATATTGGTGATTCCGCAGTCTACAGTGATAAGAAGATACGGATCCTGCTTCAATACGTCTTCGATGATGTTCTTTGTAAGACCGTAACCGTGCTCTTCACGGTTAGGTACGATGTATGAGACATCGCATCCGTGACTTCTGAAATATCTGACAAGAATGGATGTGGCCGTAACTCCGTCACAATCGTAATCACCGTAAACAAGTATCTTCTTATTCTGCGAGATAGCATCGCAGATAAGATCAACGGCCTTCTTCATGTCATTGAACAGGAACGGGTCGTAAAGCTGTGCACCCTTCTCCGTCAGAAAGTCTTCTCTTTCCTGAGGCGTGACAATTCCGCGGTTTTTTAATAATGCCTCAAATAAAGCATCAGTGCTCGAGAAAGTCTCCTCGACCACACAACGCCACTTCTGTGAAGTAAGCAACATAACAATATATATCTCTCTTAATTTATTTGAAGCTATTGTAACACAAAAAAGACCCCCGAAGTACTCTTCGGGAGTCTGTCAGTTCTTTGTAACTCAAGAAGTTATCAGTGCTTGCGCTTTCTTGCAGCCTCAGACTTCTTCTTACGCTTTACAGAGGGCTTCTCGTAGTGCTCTCTCTTACGTACTTCTGCAAGTACACCGGATCTTGCGCATGAACGCTTGAAACGACGAAGTGCGCTGTCGAGGGACTCGCCTTCTTTAACTCTGATCTCTGACATTCTTTTTCCCCCCTCTCGTGCGCGGAAACGTTATTTGTTGAAAACAACTCGCTTATTATAATCTCTCATCTTAAAATCGTCAAATATTCTTTGTATTAGGTTTGCTTCCGCTGTATAATCGCGGTTGAAATTGTATATATAGGAAGGCTTTGTTATGAAGAAACTAATAAGTACTGTGCTTACCCTGGCTTTGGGAATCACTATGTTCTGCGGTTGCCAGAAAGAAGATGACGTTACGATCCGCATCGGATCCCTGTCAGGACCTACAACAATCGGAATCATCAACATGATGAACGAGACAATGGATACAAATAATTCATATGACTTTACAGTATCCACACAGCCCGATGAGATCGCAGCATCTCTTAATGCAGGAGATCTCGACATCGCACTCATCCCCGCTAATCTCGCATCAATCCTGTACAACCGCACAGAAGGCGGCATTCAGGTAATCGACATCAACACATACGGTGTTCTTTACTGTATTACTACTGATCCTTCAATCACATCTGTTTCAGACCTTTCAAGAAAGACAGTAATCACTACAGGTCAGGGCGCCACACCTGAATATGCCATGAACTATCTTCTCGAGCAGTACGGCGTAACTGACTGCACTCTCGACTTCAAGACAGAGGGTTCCGAGGTCATCGCTTCACTTCAGGCAGACCCCAATCAGATCGCTGTTCTTCCCCAGCCTGCAGCAACTGCTGCCATGGTTCAGATCGAAGGCATGGATATCGCATTCTCGCTCGATGAAGCATGGAGCGAAGTCTCCGATTCACGTCTCGTAACAGGCGTTACTGTTGTAAGAACAGAGTTTCTTGAGCAGCACCCGAACGCTGTTGCATCTTTCATCGTAGATCATCACAACAGCGTAGCCCTTGCTAACTCCGAGGTTGAGCAAACAGCTCAGCTCGTTGTAGATGCAGGTATCGTCGGTGCAGTTCCAGTCGCTCAGAGAGCTATTCCTCTTTGCAATATCGACTGCGTTGCAAGTGCTCAGATGAGAACTGATCTGGAAGGCTATCTGCAGACCCTTTACGATGCAAACCCTCAGGCCGTAGGCGGTGCCATGCCTGGCGACGACTTCTATCACGTAGGATAAAGGTTTGAATAACGGTACTGTAAGGAAAGTACTCATAATAGTATTTTGGCTGCTGTTGTGGCAGGGCGCGTCTGCGCTCGTCCACAACAGCATTTTACTTGCAGGACCTTACGAGGCTTTGCTCGCGCTTATTACTCTGGCTCAAACTCCTGAATTCTGGATATCGATACTTCTTACATTCCTTAAGATCACTTTGGGATTCATGATCGGACTTGTGACAGGCATCCTGTTTGCAGGTCTTTCCTACAGATTCAGATTATTCCGTGAGTTCATTACTCCCCCGGTATCGGTTATCAAATCGATTCCCGTCGCGAGCTTCGTTATCATGGTCATAATCTGGGCAGGTGCATCATCGCTCGCGACGGTCATCAGTGCATTGGTCGTTTTCCCGATGATCTACCACAACGTTCTTTCAGGACTTGATTCGACCGCTTCTTCCATGATCGAGATGGGCCGTTTATTCAGATTCAGATTCATAGACAAAGCGCGCTACATCTTCTTCCCGTCAGTACTGTCACATCTTCAAAGTGCGATACTTATAAGCTCCGGAATGGCTTTTAAAAGCGGCATCGCAGCCGAGGTTATCGGACGCCCTCTGCGCTCTGTCGGAAGCGGGCTTTATCTGTCGAAGATATCTTTGGCGACGTCAGATCTATTCGCATGGACTTTCTGTGCGGTGATACTTGCATACCTCTTTGAGAAGGCAATGTCTCTTATCTTAAGGGGGATCTCATCCAAATGAATATAAAGCTTACAAATATTGTAAAAGCATATAACGGTAAAACCGTAATAGATGGTCTTTCTTACGAGTTTCTCTCTGAAAGCCCTGTCGTAATCATGGGCGAATCAGGAATCGGAAAGACTACTCTTCTTCGCATCATTACAGGACTTGAGACAGCTGACAGCGGCAGCTTAACTTTAGAAGGTCTATCACGCGAAGCCTGCAGGTTCGCGCCGGTGTTCCAGGACACAAGACTTATCGGCAATCTTGATGCAGTGGCTAACGTAAAGCTTGCTGCTCGCGATGTATCTGATGATGTAATATGTGAACACTTAAAGTCTTTGATCCCTGAATCCGAGCTTCATAAGAAGGTCCGCGACCTGTCAGGCGGAACTGCACGGCGTGTCGAGATTGTGCGTGCCGTACTCGCTCCTTCTGATGTGCTTATAATGGATGAGCCGCTTACGGGTCTCGATGAAGACAACGCAGTAAAGGTTGTGGATTATATCCGCAAGAACATAGGCTCCAGGCTTTTCATCGCCTCTTCCCATTCCGATCTTTTCGAATCGTTCTGCACGAAGCTTTCTCTTTAACCCAACAAAAAGAAACCGCCCGGGTTAACCCGGACGGCTTGATACATACGTATCTGCAATTGAGCTTACAGACCGTAGTAAGAGCAAATGTTATTCCACTCTGCAGACTGTGTGAAAGCGGATACGATGTCAGCTCTCGATGCACCTGACTGAAGTGCAGTTACCCAGTTATTAAGGCCTGCTGTATCAGGATTCCTGTCAAAGAATGTCTTGTAAAGTGCTGTTACATAAGCCTCATCGCTTAAGTTACGTCCCTGGAACTCAGCGCTGTTAAGGATGCTTATAGCATAGTCATCTGCACTTAACTCACCGCTGATAATGCCGTTTACCCAGTAATCTCTTCCTGCTGTATCTGCAGTTCTTCCCAAAGCTGTAGAGTAGATTCTCTCTACGAAGCTGTTAAGAACCTGCACTCTGATCATCTCGGGCGGGAGATTACGGTTAGTTGCATAGATCGTTGCGATCGTGTTAGCCATATTCGCTGATACAAGGAGAGGGTGTGTCTCGTTATATGCAGAAGAACCTATGACAAAATCAGGCATCGCATTAGTATTTGCTGTTGTTCCTGCAAGATTTGCTTCAGCAATGGCAAGTGCAACTCTCATGTTGGATGTCGACTCTGCATGTCCCTGATAACCGCCGTACATAAGAACATCGTATGCCTGAGAACGAATGGTCTCGAGGTAGATTCTTACATCACCGGCCAACTCATCTCCATGTGCTGCAAGAAGCGCAGATGCACTATCGTACAGATCTGTAAGTGTCTTGCGTGTAGCATCATCTACAAGGCTCTCGGCTACAGCTGCACCGGGATCAGGCGCAGGTGCTGATGCCAATGCCGCTGACGGTATAATTGCTACCGACATAGCTGCAACGACGATTGCAGCAGCGATTTTCTTTCTGATTAAACTGTTCATTTTCTTGCCTTCCTTCATTAATGACATTAAAGGGGACCGACCGAAGTCGGCCCCCGTTATTACAGTGTTATGCGACTATCAGTACTTGGGCTCAAGAAGTCCGTAATCTCCGTCGTTTCTCTTATATACAACACATACTGAATCAGTATCTGCATCGAGATAAACGAGGAAATCATGACCTAACATCTCCATCTGGAGGATTGCATCCTCGGAAGTCATAGGACGAAGCTCAAATGTCTTACGACGTGTGATCTTCGACTCTTCCGGTGCGTCTGCGATATAGTCAAAGTCCGAACCGTTATCTTCTTCAAGATAATTAGCAATCTGAGGATATTCCTTCTTCTTCTTGAGGAACTTGGTCTTCTGACGTCTGATCTGAGACTCGAGCTTGTCGATCGCTCTGTCGACTGCTGTAAGAATCTCTTCGTCACGTGCCTCTGCTCTATAGACCTTATTGTCGAGCTTCATTGTGATCTCGACAACCATCTGAGAACCTTCGGGTCTGATACGTACATTGAAAGAACCTTCATCTCCAAAGTACTTGTCGAATTTTCTCATCTTGTCGGTGATCTTCTGTTCGAGCCTCTCACCAATTCTGATGCCGTTTCCCTGTGTAGTGATCTTCATGAAATCACATCCTTCCTATAGAGGTTCTAAGGATTTTCATCCTGATTTAATTATAAGGATAAAAATATTAATTAACTGTAAAAGTATCAAATATTCCCAATATACTTCTCAAAATAATGTATAATGGCGTTGTACATAAAACGAGTTTAATCGGAGGTTTTTGATATGGCATTGTTCGATCCTAAGGCAAAGGTTATTTCCGGCTATCAGAGGTCTATTGATGAGCGTTCATCTTCTATCCGTAAGTACTATGATGAGATCGGTAAGCTCTATTACGATCAGTACAAGGATATGAACGTTGATAACACTAAGGATATCAACACTCGCTGCGAGGCTATTACCAGACTTTCCAACGAGATTGAAGAATATAAGCTTAAGATCCTTTTCGAGAAGGGTCTGAAGAAGTGCCCGAACTGCGGTACAGAGAACAGCCTCGAGTATGGTTTCTGCTTCAAGTGCGGATCCAAGTTCGACGAAGATTCTGCTAAGGAGCCCAAGACTGAGTTCGAGAAGGCAGAAGAGAAGATCGAGGAAGAGTCTGAGAAGGCTGCTGAGGCTGCTGAAGAAGCCGAGGAGAAGGCTGAGGAAGCAGCTGAAGAAGTTGCAGAGGCTGCTGAAGAAGAGAAGAAGGAAAACTGATTCTCATATCAATCCGATTTATTTCGACCGCCCCGAAGGGCGGTCGTTTTTAATTAGCCGTAAGTTTCAAGACCCCAGAAAGTTAAACCGCTGACGGTCATCCCGCATGCTAAGCATGCTACACAGGATACAAAGATGATGCCGCCAATGATTGTAGAGATCAGGCAGACAACGAATCCTCCCATGCGGAGACTCTCGTTGTTACCTTCTTTCTTAGCCTGAATGGATAAGACCAATCCGATGATTCCCAGTATCAATGAAAGAATCGCGGAATAGCCGAAGAACCAAAGCACAATGCCGATGATACCAAGAACCAAACTTGCTATCGCCTTGCCGTGACCGGGTGCTTCCATATTAATCACCTCCCTTATTCACGAACATTATAGAACAAATAAGCCCCCCGGGAAATCCCGAGGGGCTTGTATTCACTTTACTTAAGCTATTAATTAGCCGAGCTCTGCGAAGTACTTGATTGTTCTTACCATCTGAGATGTGTAAGAATTCTCGTTGTCGTACCAGGAAACAACCTGTACGAGAGAGTTGCCATCGTCCATCTTGGAAACCATTGTCTGGTTTGCATCGAAGAGTGAACCATATCTCATACCGATGATATCGGAAGAAACGAGCTTCTCCTCTGTGTAACCGAAGGACTCTGTAACAGCAGCCTTCATAGCAGCGTTGATACCCTCAACTGTAGCCTCACCCTTAACAACAGCGTGGAGAATTGTTGTGGAACCTGTAGCTGTAGGAACTCTCTGAGCAGCACCGATGAGCTTACCGTTGAGCTCAGGGATTACGAGGCCGATAGCCTTAGCAGCACCTGTAGAGTTAGGTACGATGTTAGCAGCACCAGCTCTTGCTCTCTGGAGGTCACCCTTTCTCTGAGGGCCGTCGAGGATCATCTGGTCACCTGTGTAAGCGTGAACAGTTGTCATGATACCGCTCTGGATAGGAGCATAGTCGTTGAGAGCCTTTGTCATAGGAGCAAGGCAGTTTGTTGTGCAAGAAGCAGCAGAGATAACCTTATCCTCTGTTGTAAGTGTTGTGTGGTTAACATTGTAAACGATTGTAGGGAGATCGTTTCCAGCAGGAGCGGAGATAACAACCTTCTTAGCGCCTGCATTGATGTGAGCCATGGACTTTTCCTTAGATGTATAGAAACCTGTGCACTCGAGAACTACGTCTACACCGAGCTCACCCCAAGGGAGATTGTTTGCATCAGCTTCCTTGTAGATCTGAAGTGTCTTACCGTCAACTGTGATTGTGTTAGCCTCGTCGTCGGAAGTAACTGTGTGCTTGTTCTCGCCGATTACACCAGCGTAACCGCCCTGAGCTGTGTCATACTTGAGAAGGTGAGCGAGCATGGAAGGCTTTGTAAGATCGTTGATAGCAACAACCTCGTAACCCTCAGCACCGAACATCTGTCTGAAAGCAAGACGACCGATACGACCGAAACCGTTAATCGCAACTTTAACTGCCATTGTGATTTTCCTCCTGAAAATAACTAGTTATTCACGTGTTTATTTACACTGTAGAAAATCATACAACGGATTATGCCCCTTTACAAGAAAAGCAAATGTAAATTACTCGTAATATTGTGGTATTTTGATGGCAAATGATAAATTTCCCTTTAGAAACGCTTAAAACGATTTTTGCTTTATGCTACAATCGTCACCATCTGGAATAAGAGGAGATTTATATGGAAAACAACACTAAACAAAGAAAATCACCATTCGCAAGATTTCACACACCCTGGTACAGCTGGCACGACAATATAATCATCATAATCCTTATATTCTTAGCCTTGCTGATCATCACCGCGATCCTTAACTCATTATTCAATATACCGATGAGTCTTATCGCTGATCCGGAGAACGGTGCATTGGAGATGTTCCTGATGTACTTCTCCACGATTGTGCAGTGGGTCGTATTCTTAGGATATCCCCTTCTTCTTAAGAAGGACCGTCCCATGGTAAAGGCTCTTACCCCCAAAGCAAAAGGTAACAATATCAAGATGTTCCTTATTGGATTGCTCTTAGGCGGAGGACAGAACGCTCTGTGTATCCTTTTCGCAGTGCTGCACGGTGATGTCCACCTTGTATTTGATTCTTTCAAGCCCCTGCCCCTGATTGCAATCCTTATCGCAGTCTTCATTCAGTCCTCTTCAGAGGAGCTCATGTGCAGAAACTTCCTGTACCAGAGGCTTGCACGCGGACATAGAAGTCCCCTTGTACCGATTCTCGGCAACTCACTGATATTCATGGCACTTCACCTTATGAACCCCGGAATCTCAGCAGTACCGATCATCCACCTCGTTGCAATCGCTGTATTGTACTCTCTGTTCGTGTATTACTTTGACAGCATTTGGCTTCCTATGGCAGCTCATACTGCATGGAATTACACCCAGAACATCATCTTCGGACTTCCCAACAGCGGAATTGTTCCTTCTTTCTCCATATTTAGGCTCGAAGCAAGCACTGCAACGTCAAACTTCATCTATGACCCGAGCTTCGGCGTAGAAGGTGCTCCTTTGGCTTTGCTGTTCACGGTAGCCATTATTGTAGTAACTATTATTCTGGGAAGAAAATATAAGGAAAAAGAACCTCTTAAGGTCTGGGGCTAAACCAACAATTAATAAGGGAGCATCGATGAGATGCTCCCTTTTATTTTGCATTAAGGCTTGTAACTCTTTCTTCGCTTTGTGCCTCTTCTTATCTTTATACTCACGTATAGAGCAAACTGTGCCAGTACTATCAAACTTAATCCGATATAAACTGACACCGCAACTGATTCACCGGTCTCAGGAACAGACGAATCAGAATCACCACCTCGGTTTCCGCTATCTACGTCTGTATCGCTCCCGGTAGATACCGAAGTCTCTGTCGGCACGGTCGTCTCAACTGATTGTATAGTCTGTGATGTCTCACTTGCCGCTGTAGTCTCTACCGTAGCTGTCCCTCCTCCTGACGAACCTCCATCAGTTGAAGAAGCCGACGTTACGGTCGTCTCATCAGATGCTGATTCTGTAGTAGTTACGTCAGTGGTTTCTGCCGTTGTTTCCGCTGAAGATTCAGAAGGAGTTGTTTGATTTTCCGGCACTCTTAGATTTGGATACGCGGATCCGACAATCCTCTGAACTGTATCATCTTCAGAATAATAGATATAACAATCATAGTCATTACTCGGAGCATTATCTTGGAGCCATGTCATGAAATCTTCAAAGAATGGTTGCCAATCAGCCATACACTGACTTTTATCTCCATTATAATAAACGTCCGGATCACCCATAACGCGACTCAATTGATAAATACTATCATATCGATCACTCGCATTAGTCTTTCCCCCGGCAGCATCTATCAGATCCCATATCAGATCCTGATAAACTTCAGCTGTTTCATTATGAAATTCATAATATGCATAGTACATATCGGCAAAAGCATTATTGGCCTTTTGACCTGAAATATATGAATAAACGCTATTGAGATTATAAGCATATGACCTGATCAACAATGCTGTCTGTGCATCAATGCCTGAATCTGACAACAGCCCCCTTGTAAATGCATCCCCCTGTCCCGAATGCGGTGCATTCATATCCTTATCTATACAAAAACCATATCCTTCATCAGCGACTGATCCATCCGCATTTCTGATATTTTGAATGTACTGAATTCCATCAATATAATAAATCTCACCATCGGCATAAACCGACTTGCCACCATAAATCGATAATGGTACGGCAACGAAGATAGCAGCAGATAAAAGAATTGTTACTATTAATCTTAGTGATTTGCTCATTTTTTTCTCCTGTCTTTGAACTTAGTGCTTCCGTAGAATGCAAGAGGTGACGATACGATCATGACACTGCCTATTAAGATCAGATCATAAGCTTCACCGGTCTCAGGAATAACGGAAGTACTATCCATATCTCTTCCTGCGTTATCCTCATCGGTATTATCAGCTTGATTGGCTGTTGCAGCATCAACAGCTCCGGTAGTCTCCGTTGTCTGAGTAGTCTGCGATGTTTCAGTAGTCCCGCTGGTCCCTGCCGAAGAGGCGCCTCCGTCAGATGATGGTGTCTCCTGAGAAGTTGTCTCGGTTGACGATTCCGCTGTAGATTCAGATGTTGTTTCTGACGTCGGTTCCGAAGGGGCTGTAGTCGGATCAGGATTTGATGTATAGGTGTTTGTAAACGCTACCGTCGTTGCTGTACCGCCTGTCAAAGCAATACCGGATGCAGAGGTTCCTGACACAGCAGTTCCTCCGTCTACAACATATTGAGACTCTACCGAATAACCGTCTACATCATATGAACTTTCAGCAACCGTATAGGTAAGACTGGGGTCAAGACCGGTTATCTCGAGTCTGTAACAGTCGTTTGTACTGTCATAAGGGAACTGTGCACTTCCGATCGTATATGTTCCCACCAAAGATCCGTCGCTTCCTGTTACAGTAAATGTGACTCCGTTAAGACCTGATGTTGCCAGATCTCCTGAAGCCTTCTTGGTAACAACCAAAGATGATGTCTCATTATAATAATCGGTCAGAATTAAATTAGAATGATGCAGTTCTCCGCCGGTGCCAAGATCGAACATGTAGCACTGGTAATCATCATTCCAGACTGCAGTATTATTTCCTACATAAGCCGTAAGACCATATCCCGGAGCCTCTGCACCGGTCTCAGATAAATAGTAATGCAAATTTGGGTCATCAGGTATATCAATAATGCTAAAGTCAGTAGGACATGTATCCAGTGATTCAGTAGAGAAGTAGTAACCGTCTTGATAATAATATGGATCCTCTGAAAGATCTCTCAGACTGACCGATGTGCAGGGATCACCGTTATTATTGGGGATACTGAGCGGAACTATACCGGTTCCGTCATCAACATAGAACCTGATTACTGTATTCGGATAGAAATAAGTGTACAGATCCACAGGATTTCCATCGGCATCATAGAAAACCGCAAAGGGAATACACTTAATAAGACGGCAGCTTAGATCCTCTGCAGTGTATATATTGGATAAAACAGCTGTATTATCCCCCGGCTGGAGCGAAACGGTCGTTCTTGAATTACCGCCCAAAATTGTATGATCCGGAACCTGTGGAATCTCAGTAACAATATAAGTTTCATTGGTAAGATTCGGTATCGTTAATTCATACACATAATCTGTACCGGCAGCGGTCGTAGTCTCTGATATCTTCGTAAACTGGCTAAGATCATAACTTCCTACGAGTTCACCACTGGTTTTGTATATTACTATCTTAGTTCCATCAACATCGTCAAAAGTTATGTATGGGGAGTTTATAGAAAGATTCTTTTGAATCGTAACAGATGCACTTTGCCTTTGGTCGTTGATTGCAGTTGTAGCCATACCAAGAGTGTTCTGAACACTGGTGTCAGCAGAAATAAAGTAGAGTGCATCATATTGTCCCTGGGATTTACCTACAGGATATGTTGTGGTAGGGTCGAGAGTATCTATATAATCCAAAGCAGGTTTAAATACTGTCTGCCATAACGATGCAGGATCATCATAAGCCGTATCTGTCGCATCACCATACCTGCCCTGCAACCCGATATACGAGTGAGAACTGCCGGTAAGAGTCTTGAACATACCTTCATCCAATGTGATCCATATCAGATACTGTTCAAGATAATGCTGTCCGGACTCAGATCCGCCCGAAGCAATACAATCGTTATATAACGCTTCAGCAGCTGTTCCGGGATTCGCGGTTGCATAAGCCGTCACCATAGATTCCAGATAAGAACCGTTCTGCTGGATTGCTACAATTCTGCTCTTCTGTTCTGCAGACAACGATGTATCGGACAGTCTGCTCATCGTGAAGCGGTTTGTACCCGTTGTATTAGGTCCATCCCTGTCAAGATTAGCACAGAAGAAAAAGCCCTCGAACGGGAAATATACATCATCAACAACGACATATCCGATATTCTCATCAGTTGCCCCGGCAAAGGCATATTGCTGTCCATCATCCGCACTGACAATGTTTGACAAAAATGAAAACGGAGCTGTCAGCAACAAAAACAAACAAAGAAATAACGCAGTAAGCGATCTGAATATACGTCTCATGTAACCCTCTCAATTTTCTTTGTAGATTATCTACAATCTAAATCAAATATGATTGGGGTACAATTCACGATAGGTTTCTACCCTCTCATAATGAGACGCTTGCCGTGTTTTCTCTCATTCACTTATCGATGTATCTTCTTAACTGTTCCGGGAACGTAATGACATATGCTTGAGACAGTTTTACTTTTTCAAGCAAATCGATCCCCAAGAGCCATTCATATGTTAGCAAAATACATCCGTAAACATAGGAAAGCATTATTATTTCTGTCTCATTATCAAGTTTACTCACACCGGACACGCCACAAAAGGCCTTGTGGAACAAAGAATGACTAATCCTGAACATACTGGTAAGAAAGGGGGAATAGCCATCTGCACTCCTGACAAAGTTGGTCAGATACTTTTTGTTGTCAACATAGTAGTCCGATACCGCTGACAGCAACTTACTCCATGACTGTTCCTTAACCAGATATGTATCGATAATCCAGGAGATTTCATTACTGTAGATCCAATCAGCAAGATCATATTTATCTTTAAAGTGACGGTAAAAAGTCGCCGTTGAATACCCGCTCTCCTGAACAATTTCCGATACTGAGATTTTATCCAGTGTTTTTTCTTCAGCAAGTTCTTTCAAAGTTATTGCAAGAACTTCTTTCGCAGTCTTTCTCTTCATTATTTCACACCTTGCCTGATGTCGCGACGAGGCGCTTTATCGGGATACCCTCGTCAGCAAACTTCTGCTCGAACTCGGTCCTGACATTGCCCTCATTCCATTCGCTGTTATGAAGATCGCGCGTAACCTCAGAAAGCTCAAATCCGCACTCTGTAAACTCGGTCACGGAGAACTCGAACAACAGAGTATTGTCCGTCTTGAACCTTATCTGGCTTCCGGGCTTCATGATAGTCTCGTAGACCTTAAGGAAGTCTCTGTATGTAAGTCTTCTCTTCGGCTTCTTCTTACGTGTCCAGGGATCCGAGAAATTAAGGTAAATACGGTCGACCTCATTCTCCTCGAAGTAATCAAGAAGATTCTTGGCATCAGCATTTACGAAGAACAGGTTCTTTATGCCGAGTTCCTTCGTCTTCTCTATCGCAGCAAGTATTACCGAAGTCTCGCGCTCGAGTGCGATGTAAAGTGCATCAGGATTCGCTATGGCGGTCTCTGTACAGAACTTACCCTTGCCGCAGCCTATCTCGAGAAAGAGTTCTGCGCTCTCAGAGAAACCGCAGACCTCCCTCCACTTACCTTTATTTGTTGCCGGGAATGCGAACCAGAGGTCCTTACAGGCCTCCATTCTCTCCGGGATATGTCTCTTGGCACGAAGTCTTGTCATTACTGTTCTTTCCTTTATTACTTTTCGCTAAGTTTCTCGCAGATGCGCACAGACTCCATCGCGTCAGCAGCGTAGTAGTCACCGCCAATCTTCTCAACAACATCCTGCGTAACAACAGCGCCGCCGCAGAAAGTCGGGATCGTGATTCCCTGCTCGTGCATCATCTTTATCGTGGCCTCCATCGACACCACAGTAGTTGTCATGAGCGCAGACAGGCCTACCGCGATAGGGTTGTGCTCACGGCACGCATCGCAGACAACCTCGGGAGGAACGTCCTTACCCAGGTCGATAACGTCAAAGCCGTAACTTTGGAGCACTACCTTAACGATATTCTTGCCGATATCGTGTACGTCGTTCTGCACCGTGGCGATAACAACGCAGCCCTTGGAAGGACCGTCGTTCGACACAAGCTTGTCCTTAATCTCGTCGAAAACAAGTTTCGAGGTCTCCGCAGACACCATAAGCTGCGGCAGGAAGATTACACCCTTGTCGTAGTCTCTTCCTACTTTATCGAGAGCGGGAACGAGGTGCTCGGATACTATCTCGAGAGGAGCGATGTCCATCTGCTTAACTGCATCGACAGCCTGGTGCTTCTGGCCCTTTACGATCGCCTTAAACAGAGGGGACTTTCCCTCGAGCTCGGCATCGGAAGGAGCCTGACCTTCAGCGGGAGCTCCGGGAGCAGGTGCTGTACCGGGCTTCGCAACGACGTCATTCACGTGACGGCTTATGTAGTCTTCAGCGTTAACGTCAGAGTAGTTTAATACCTCGAACGCATCAATCGCGCCCATGAGTTCCTTATCCAAAGGATTCAGGATAGGAAGCTTAAGTCCGGCATAGAGTGCCATTACAAGGAACGTCCTGTTGATAAGCGGTCTGTTAGGAAGGCCAAACGATACATTGGAAAGGCCAAGGGCCGTGGGGCAGCCGAGCTTATCGGTTACAAGACCTACGCACTTCGCGGTCTCGATGACTTCCTTCTGCTGTGCGCTCGCTGTAAGAACCAGAGAGTCGATAACGATCCTCTTATGTGAGATACCGTACTTTGCCGCTTCGTTTATGATACGCTGAGCGATCTCAAAACGCTGAGGCGCCGTCGGCGGAATACCGTCCTCATCGATACAAAGACCGATGACAGTACCGCCGTACTTCTTTACTATCGGGAAGACGGCATCCATTACTTCCTTCTTACCGTTGACGGAATTAATGAGCGGCAGACCGTTATAAAGGCGGCATGCCTTCTCAAGTGTCTCAGGATTGGAAGAGTCAATCTGCAAAGGAAGGTCTATAACTTCCTGAAGGTTAGTTATGAGCTCGCACATTACCGCAGTCTCATCGATACCCGGCACACCGACGTTAACGTCTAATACATCAGCTCCGGCTTCAACCTGTGCGATGCCTTCGTCAACTATGTCGTAGAGCCTGCCCTCAGCAAGAGCGAGCTTCATCTTTTTCTTACCCGTAGGGTTAAGGCGCTCACCGCATCTTATGACACGGTTCTTGAACTCGACGAGGGTCGTAGTTCCGCATACTCTCGCAACTTCCTCAGCGGGAGTAAAGTTTACCTTCATGCCGGCAGTCTTCTCACAGCATGCTCTAATATGATCGGGAGTCGTTCCGCAACATCCGCCGAAGCCTGAGATGCCTGCCTCAACAAACTTTCTTATATAGTCAGAGAATTCATCGGGACCTACGTCGTAGTAAGTCTCTCCGTCTCTGAACTTCGGAAGTCCCGCATTAGGCTGAACAAGCATCGGGATCCTTGCCGTATTAAGCATTCTCATTATGATCGGCTCAAGCTCGGAAGGACCGAGTGCACAGTTAACAGCAACAACATCAGCACCGAGACCCTGGATAAGAGCGACCGCCTGTTCAGGAGACGCTCCTGTAAGCATGTTTCCGTTCTCCTGGAAAGTTACTGATACGAACAAAGGCTTATCGGTATTCTCCTTGATCGCAAGCATCGCAGCCTTGACCTCATAAAGGTCTGTCATGGTCTCGATGATGAATCCGTCAACGATATCACGGGCGAGCAACACCTGATCCTTGAACGCATCAACAGCGTCCTCGAAGTCGAGATCGCCCAGAGGCTTCAGAAGCTTACCCGTGGGCGCCATGTCATAGAAGACATAGACATCTTTATCAGCTTCATCAGCAGACTTACGCGCATTGTTACAAGCAGCCGTTATCTGCTCTATACGCATCTTATCGTCAGTGATGTGGAACTTGTCTGCTCCGAATGTATTGGTAACGATGCAGGTTGAGCCTGCATTTATATAGTCAGTATGAATAGCACATACAAGATCTGCCCTGTCGACATTGATCTCAGCGCTGTTGGTTCCCGCAGGCACTCCCCTTAACTGAAGCTGCGAGCCGAAGCCTCCGTCGAACACGAAGAATTCTTTACCTATAATTTCTCTGATATCCTTCTTAGCCATGGCGATAGTTTATCACACCTCAACTGTTCTGAAACCGATGATTCCCGTCATGGACTTGAACGGATGCATGAGACAGCCGTCGTCCAACGTAAGCCCCATCTTCGAGATCTCGGGGATGTTATCGAATATCTGCTTTTGTAGCGTCAATGGTACATCGCCGTAACCGGGGGCGAATCTGAATGTCTGCGACTTAAGCTCGAGCTTTCTTTGATACTCGTTAGTCACCTCTTCGATATAAGCATTAGAAGCCGCATCGAACAGCACCATCTTCGCAGGATCAGAATCCTTCAGACGGTCAATCCTCTTATCAACCGACACACCCAAAGTCGACACAAGAAAAGCTACCGAATCAGATCCGCCCTTCTCGAACATCGACTGGAGACTGTTAAAAGACAAATCTATCGGACACTCGGCGATCTTATAATATTTGACCGTAAAAACAGGACGAGCGACCGACTTAACCTCGTCGATCGCTTTACGTACCATAGTAATCTGTTCTTCAGATGCTTCACCTCTGAAGTTTAAGTATATTAATGTTCTCTTCTCAAGTTCCGTCAAACCGGAATTCAAATCATCTTCTCCGTAAGCTTTACGCCACCGATGACGTGGAAGTGTACATGCTTTACTGTCTGTCCGCCGTCCTCACCGCAGTTGTTGATAACACGGAAACCGTTACCGAGATTATCAGCCTCAGCTACCTTCGAGATACCGTTAGCAACTGCACCGAGATACTCTGCACCGTCTTCGGCCTTAGAGATATCGAGGATATCATCATAGTGCTTCTTGGGAACAACGAGAACGTGTGTCGGAGCTACAGGATTGATATCTCTGAAGCAAAGAACCTTATCGTCTTCATATACCTTGTTAGAGGGGATCTTACCCTCGATGATGTCACAGAACAAACACATGTTATCAGCCTCCGATCTGAGCCTTGAGAGCCTCTTCTACTGCCTTAAGTGCATCCTCTATCTTGGATGCGTCCTTACCGCCTGCCTGAGCCATGTCGGGTCTTCCGCCGCCACCGCCGCCGCAAATCTTAGCTGCTTCGCGGATGATGTTACCGCAGTGTGCACCCTTGGCGACGGCATCCTTAGTTGCCATTGCGGTGAACAGAACCTTGTCTCCTGAGCCGCTTGCAAGGAAGACGACGCCGGAAGCGATCTTGTCTCTGATCTTGTCAGCTGTGTCACGGAGTGCAGGAGCATCCTCAGCATCACACGCAGTGATAACAGCCTTAATGCCGTTAATATCGATTGCCTTAGAAGCGGCCTCGTCAGCGAAATTACCAGCAGCAGCCTTCTTCATGGAAGCGATCTCCTTCTGGGAAGCCTTGAGTTCAGCAAGAACTGAAACACTCTTCTCAGCAATCTGATCGTGGTTTACCTTCAGTGCAGAAGCAGTCTCCTTAATGAGAGCTCTGTCTGCCTTAGCCATCTCGTAGCACTTGGCACCCGTAACAGCCTCGATTCTTCTTGTACCGGAAGCGATACCTGTCTCGGATACGATTCTGAACTGACCGGCCTGAGCTGTAGACTTAAGATGTGTACCGCCGCAGAACTCGAGGTCGAAAGCGTTCTCGAAGTCGCCTACGGAAACAACTCTTACCGTCTCGCCGTACTTCTCACCGAAGATAGCGATGGCACCGAGCTTCTTAGCCTCATCGATGCTCATCTCCTTAGTGATAACAGGCAGATCCTGCAAAATTACATCATTAACTATGGACTCAACCTTATCGATCTCTTCATCTGTCATTGCCTGGAAGTGGTTGAAGTCGAATCTTAATCTGTCCTGACCTACGAAGGAACCTGCCTGCTCAACGTGTGTGCCGAGAACGGATCTCAAAGCAGCGAGTAGCATGTGAGTAGCAGTATGGTTACGTGCGATAGCAAGTCTGTTCTTAGCATCTACCTTAACTGTTACTGCAGAACCCTTCTTAACTGTTCCCTCTGTAATGGAAACTGTATGCAGATACTTACCGGAAGAATCCTTATCAACGGACTTGATAACAGCCTTGAAGCCGTCACCCTCGATAGTACCCTCATCGTGGATCTGACCACCCATAGTAGCGTAAGCTGTAGTTCTGTCGAGAACGATGATAGCCTCATCACCGCTGAAAGCCTCGTCCTCAGAGAACAGATTGCCCTCTTCATCCTTCTTGATGATATGAAGAACGTTAGCCTCGCAGTTAAGTGCATCGTAGCCTGCGTAGTATGTAACTGCAACATCAGCTGTTACATCTTCAGGAAGAGCCGTACCGCCCCAAGCAGTGTCGACCTTCTCCTTAGTAGCTGCACGGGCTGCATCCTTCTGCTTCTTCATGGCAGCCTTGAAGCCTTCCTCATCTACGGAAAGACCTGCATCCTTAGCGATCTCCTTAGTAAGATCGAGCGGGAAACCATATGTATCGTGAAGCTTAAATGCATCTTCGCCTGCAAGCTCTGTCTTGCCTTCCTTCTTAGCAGACTCGATCATGTCGTTTAAGATCTCTGTACCTGCAGCAACCGTTCTGTGGAAAGCTTCTTCCTCCAAAGCAATGATCTTCATGATGTAGTCGTGTCTTGTAGCAAGGTCAGGATATGCATCCTTATTCTGATCGATAACGACTTCAGCAACCTCTGTAAGGAAGAGTCTCTCGATGCCGAGGAGACGGCCGAATCTTGCAGCTCTTCTCATGAGTCTTCTTAATACGTAGCCACGGCCCTCGTTAGAAGGAAGAACACCGTCAGAGATCATCATTGTGGAAGATCTCATGTGGTCCGTGATCACTCTGATAGCTACGTCGTCATCGTGGTTAGCGTTATATGTCTTGCCTGCGATCTGGCAGACAGTATCGAGGATTCTTCTTACAGTATCAACCTCGAAAAGGTTATCTACCCCCTGCATTACGCAAGCAACTCTCTCGAGACCTGCACCTGTATCGATATTCTTCTGCTTCAAAGGAAGGTAGGAACCATCCTCCTGACGGTCGAACTGTGAGAATACGAGGTTCCAGATCTCAACAAATCTGTCGCACTCGCAGCCGGGCTTACAGTCAGGCTTACCGCAGCCGTGCTCGATTCCTCTGTCGAAGTAGATCTCTGAGCAGGGGCCGCAAGGACCTGTACCATGCTCCCAGAAGTTATCTTCCTTACCAAGTCTTACGATTCTCTCTTCAGGAACACCGATCTTATCTCTCCATATAGCATATGCCTCATCGTCCTCAAGGAAGACGGAAGGATAGAGCTTCTCAGGCTCGATCTCGAGATTCTCTGTCAGGAACTCCCATGCCCACGGGATAACCTCATCCTTGAAGTAATCACCAAATGAGAAGTTTCCGAGCATCTCGAAGTATGTACCATGTCTTGATGTATGACCTACATTCTCAATATCGGGAGTACGGATGCACTTCTGGCATGTCGTAACTCTCTTGCGCGGGGGTGTCTCGGCTCCCGTGAAGTAGGGCTTCATAGGTGTCATACCAGCATTGATAAGAAGGATCGAAGGATCGTTCTGAGGTACAAGCGAGAATGACGGAAGTCTCAAGTGTCCCTTGGACTCGAAGAATGACAGGTATCTTTCTCTAATCTCATTTAAGCCGAGAGGTTCCATATATAAAAACTCCTTTTCTTTTAAACCTATGAATTATAAAACGATTGCACCCGTATTGCAATTAAAAGGACGCTTAAATGCACTCCTTCTCTGCCTTCTTAAGATGCTCTTTAAACTTAGCCTTAACTTCCTCATCGTCGATGGTCATGGTAACGCCCTTATACATCGATACAAGGAACAGCTCCTGGAAGAACGTCGGGACAAGCGCGGCAGTAACGCCGAACTTTACCTCTCCGCTGTCGAACTTATCTGATATGAGCTTGGTCTTAAGCTTCTCAGCAATCTCGGAATAAGCCTTGAGAAGCATCTTGGTGTCATTGCTTCTCAGAGTGATCTGAATGAATCTGTCCTCGTTGTTCTTATATGTGTAAGCACCGATGGAGTCCTTCGCGTAGTCCTTAAGAATATCGTCTTTGTTGCCCTTCAGAGCGATATACTTCTTGCCGTTACCGAGAGTAACCTTACGCATTCTATCAAGTCTGTAGGATTTGATGGCATCTCTTGGCTTCTCAACTTCCTTTACGTATTCGTTGTCAATCGCATAAAGATAGTAATGTGAATTCTTAAAGTCGAGACCGAGCGGTGAAACACTCTTTAACGAAGCGCCTCTGATGCCGGATGCGACCTGATATCCATACTCGAATACAAGCTCAAGATTATCATCGATAGCACTTCTGATGATGTTGATCATCATCATGGTCTTGTGTCCCATCTTGCCGTCATGCGGAACGATGGAGTTGTATTCCTTCTTGAAGTAGGCAGGATACATAGCCTTTATCTTCTCTGTAAGTCCGCTGTCGACAAAGTCGGAGGCATTGATGGCATCAACAATGAGCTTAGCTTCATCAGAAGTAAGATCGCCTTCGATCTGACCTCTGTAATACATCTTTCCTTCCAAAGAGATCCAGTCGTCAGACTCATTGCAGAAACCCATCGAACGCGCGAACTGATTCAGGCGTGAGATATCGGAATAGACGGACTTTCTTTCAAACTCCGTTCCTGTCTTCTCGTTAAGGTACGCGAGCATCGAGCTCATAGTCGTACCGCCCTCAACAGTCTCAGAGTCAACATGAGTCCTGAAGTAATGGTAAAGATAAAGCAGCTTAAGCTTGGAGTATTCGGTGTTAGACATAGTACGTCGCCCCCTTGTAATCGGTACTATTAATAGTACACCATTACAACATGTACTGTCTATTAATCCTCTCCTCCGGACGGCGATCTGTCAGATAGAGATAAATAAGGAATACCCACTCCAAAGGCTTCATCAGAAAGTAAACAACATCTGCCCTTCCCTGCGTCGTAATGACATTGGACAAAGGATATCCGTATGTATCATAGACATGGCGGATCCACTTATGGAACTTAGGGAAATGATCGGCAATCGACTCTTCGAAGGCATTCGCGATGCAAAGCTGACGGTTAACAACGATTATCGCACCACGGCGTCTTCCGAATCTTATGGGCTTAACAATCTTCTTATGACCGCCTGCTGCGACAGTGCAAAGATAATGGCCGTCATATTCGATGGGCGGCGGAGGAGTCTGCTGAGAGAATGTCCAGTCAGCCGTGTCGGTAAAAGCCTTAACCGGAGCATCGACGCCCTGACCTGCAAGGATCGCGAAGATCTCAAATGCAGCTACTATAAAAAACAAAGCCAGGAAAACAGGAAAAGCATACTGCGACACCTTGGTGACTTTCATATAAAGCCACATAAGATTCTTCCTGTCCTCGAATTCCTCTTTGCGCGAACTTAAGTAAGCCGCCTGAGACTTCATGTGATTCCTTATAAGGTCTACAGAGATTAGCAGAATATTAAAGTGATAGATATAAAAACAGAACTGAAGGTTTGTGATTGATCTTGCCGACAGCTGAATGGCAAATACAATACTTATCACATTAAGAAGAATCACCGATGCTATCGAGAAAACCGACACGAGTGGCGGCATATTCTCCGGCTTACAGTAAAGCAGGATCAACAGTCCGATAAAACCTAACATAGCAGGAAGAATAATAATCGGGCTGTATTCCGACGATATCATGTAATGCGTCTGGTCAGGGTAAACAGGAACATTCCAGTCGCCAGCGGGATCAAAGAATGCAAGCAAAAGAAGATAAAAGAAGCCTCCGATAAAGATGGTTCCTGTACCCGCAAGTATCCTTCTTTTACGTGTTCCATTAACACAGTTGATGATATTCCACAATGTAAATGCGCCGGGAATACCAAGCACAAAGAAACCAACTACTAAATAACTGAAAATGACCTCAGGGGTTATACCTCTCACAATTAATCCTCACTTACTACTTCAACTGTTCTGTTCTCGCTTCTTCCTTCGGGGGAGTCGGAATTCTTTGCGCCTACAAATATGCAAAGAGACCCTGTTCCTTCGGTAACAGTAAAGCTTCTGTTATCGTCAGCTATTGATATCCCGTCCGTGCTTCCGTCCATCCATGTAACCTGGAGACAGTACTCGCAAGTCTCGTCAGCTCGATAGACATTGAACAGATCTTCTATCGCATAAGACTCTCCTTCGTCTATGAAGCTGACTTCCTCTTTAACCGTGATGTCCACACACCTGTGACAATAATCCCATGCCCCGTAGGTCATTAAGCCTCCGAAGACCACTACTCCGGTTATAACTAATGTAAGAATTATCTTTACTGTCTTTCTCATAAAAATCTTGCCTCCCTTACGACGTCATAATAACACGTCACAAATCGAAAGGCAAGATATTTTTATTGTTATTCGATATTTGCTTATTGATATACAAAATAAGCCTTTGGCACATCTCGATACCAAAGGCTTGTTAATTCATCAGACGTTGACGAAGTCTCGTGAGGTCTTATACTGCTTAGATCTTACCGTTCTGCAAGAAGCTGCAAATATCTTGTGCACTCCGGTTACCGCTTCGATAAGAGCTTCACGCGTTTCATCACCGGGCGTGACAGCACCTGCGAAGTCCAGATATACGAGCAGTCTTCCCGAAGAATAGAATCCCTTCTCAAGATAGTCGAGGAATCTGTCTCTTCCGAACGACTCCGATGCAAGGCTTGCAGCACAATTCATGTTCATGATCTCTCTGAAGATAAGATCTCCGATTGAAGTGTTGCCCTGGCTTTTAAGTTTCCTGATGTAACCATAAGCTACGATACTCGTGTCGAACGCCAGTGACTTAAGGTCGGTCTTACCCTTATCACTGCCATTCCCTCCTGCACTGCCGGTGCTTCCTGCACTTCCTGCACTGGAGTTACCGGTGCTACTCGGCGCCTTATGCTCCGGCGGGAAATTACCTGTGCTGTGTGCTGCTTCAAGAGCTGATTCAACTGCAGTATTGTCCTCCTGCGGTTCCTGCTCCATCTCCAGTTCATTCTCGTTCATGTTTTCTAATGTCTTGTTTTCATCTTCCATAATTATCTGTCTCCTTAATCATGTATATTTTTGCCGGCAACTTAAGCGTAGCAAGTTTCTTTGTCGAAAACACCTACGAAATGACGACAATTTTCGACAAAGACTGTCGTATAATCCGAAGACCCGTGCTAAAATAACGCGTGTATTAATAACTTTCAAAGGAAAACAACATGAAATTAACTAAGATCCCCGCTGTAGCGGTACCGGATATCCTTATGCCCCGCAAGGGAACAGACCTTGAGAAGTGGGCAGTCATTGCTTGCGATCAGTTCACATCAGAGCCCGAATACTGGGATGCCTGCGATAAGTTCGTAGGCGATGCTCCTTCTGCTTTAAGAATCGTGCTTCCCGAAGTAAAGCTCGGACTCGAGACAGAGGAGCAGATTGAAGGCGACCTTAAGGCAATCGCTGACAAGATTGACGAGTATACTAACGAGAACATCTGGGATAAGCCTCTCGAGGGCTTTATCATCACTGACAGAGCTACATCTCTTCATCCTTCAAGAAGAGGCATCATGCTCGCAGTAGATCTCGAGACTTATGACTTCACCCCCGGCAACAAGGCTCTTATCAGAGCTACGGAAGGAACAGTATTAAGCCGTATCCCTCCCCGCGTAAAGATCAGAGCAAATGCCAAGGTAGAACTTCCCCATATCATGCTTCTCTATGATGATCCGGAAGACAAGGTTATAAGCAATGCTTTGAAGCATAACCCTGAGGTTGTATATGACACAGATCTCATGCAGGGTTCCGGACACATCACAGGAAGATTTGCTCCCGCAGGTTCCGATATAGCCGAGGGCATCATCGAAGACTTAAGTTCCCTTATAAGTACAGACGGTCTGCTTTTCGCTGTAGGCGACGGCAATCACTCTCTGGCATCTGCCAAGGCACACTGGGAGAACGTAAAGAAGACTGTACCCGAAGACCAGCAGAAGACACACCCTGCAAGATTCGCTCTTGCAGAGGCAGTTAACATCCACGACAAGGGTCTCGACTTCGAGCCTATCCACCGTGTCATCTTCGGCATCAGTAAAGACGAATTTATGAGCAAGGCTCAGGAGTTCTTCGGCAATGATCTTTCCGCACAGGAAGGTCAGAGCTTCATTGTAGTTTCCGAGGGCAACGAGGACATCAAGGTTACACTTAATAACCCTCCTCACATGCTCCCCGTAGGATCCGTTCAGATGCTCATCGATAAGTATGAGCTTAACTGCGATTACATTCACGGAGAAGACTCCGTAAGAAAGCTTGCTACAGGCGATGCAGTCGGCATCCTCGTTGAAGGCATCAGCAAGGACACTTTCTTTAAGACAATTGAGACAGAAGGCGTATTCCCCAGAAAGACATTCTCCATGGGCGAGGCTTTCGAGAAGAGATTCTATCTTGAGGCAAGAAAGATAACCTTATGAGTAAAGTCTGTATCATCGGAGCAGGTCTTTCCGGACTTCTGTGCGGAATGAGACTTTCCAAGGCCGGGTTTGAAGTCGTCATCGTAGAAGAGCTGACGTACCCCGGCGGTCTTATGGCGTCCACACACCTGGGCGGAGAGTATATCGAGCTTTTGCCGCACCACTTGAGACGTACGGACAAGGCACTCTACCAGGTTACGAAGGAACTCGGCATCGACAGCAAGATCAAGTGGTACGATGCCTTCTGGTACGGCCGCGCTTCACGTAAGAAGGTCGGCTACTTCGAGGGCGGCTTCGCTACTTTGATCAACCTGCTCATACAGACCATCACGGATAACGGAGGCACCATCCTCTACTCCACTTCCGTCTCTGAGATCACGCGCCGGGAAGACGGCACTTACGTCACCTCCTGTGTCCTCTCGGATTCGCGAAAATACGAGGTAGAGAGCCGCCACGTCATCTTCACGGGCTCCTGCAGAACTTTCGTAAATGTAAGCCACGGTCTGCCTATCTCCATGAACACGAGAGATCAGCTGATGAACCTTACATATCAGTCAAGGATCTGCCTCGCACTTCTCATGAAGAAGCTGCCGAGCGACGCTTATATACAACTCAAGTTCCCTGCGAATTCCAACACACCTTTCGCGAGGATCATCAACCACACTGCATGTATCAACGACAGGAACTACGGCGGACAGATACTGTACCTTGTAGGCAAGTGTCAGATCAGCGATCCGTTATGGGTCGAGTCAGATCAGAAGATCATGGACGAGTACTTCCGAGCATACAGAAAGCTGTATCCGCTTATAAAAAAATCAGACATCAAGTCATGGCGTATAACCAAGGTCCGTTATGCGGTCTCTGAGCAGTTCCCTGAGACTGATCTGTCGGAGCCTCTGGACAATATCTATGTATGCTCCTCTGCTTTGACTAGCCACGCGGCACTCGAGGCTCCGGAGAACAGAATGGATCTCATAACCACACTTGCCAACGACATCTGCAACAGAATAGTCGATAAAGAGAAAGCTGAGCATGAGCACAAAGAAGACGTCATCATTACAGCGATCTGATCCGGCAAGATTCTTTACTTTGCTGATTCCTTTGGTGGCATATTTCTGCCCCGGAATATTTCTAATGAACATCGAAGACGCCGTTAACGTCGCGCGTTTCCTGTTCACAGTTCTTATCTTCGCCGCTGCAGCTTACCCTTTATCCGCTAAGCTCTTCCCTACATCAAGAAGCGGCGGATTTACTCTGGGTAAACCTCTCGGCATCTTATCAGTTGCACTTGCAATATGGACGCTTACTTACCTCAAGATAGGAAGACTTAATATCGTCTTCATCCTTATCGCGATCGCGGGACTTGCCTTCGCCTGTTGGTACCCGAAGAGCTTACGCGAGAATGCTCTCAACACACTTAACAAGTCCGGCACAATCGAGAACATCGCATTCGAAGAGACATTGTTCGCTCTTATCCTTACAGCGCTGTGCTTCTTTAAAGGATACAACCCCGACATCAACGGACAGGAGAAGTTCATGGACTACGGCTTCATGATGTCCATAGTAAGAGACTCTCATCTTCCCGCGAATGACATGTGGCTGTCCGGATATTCGATCAACTACTATTATTTTGGTCAGTACATCTACGCACTTCTTACGCGTCTTTCCATGATCAAGACAGGCGTTATGTACAACATCGCCATGTGTAATTCCATCGCACTGCCTTTCTGTATGTGCTACAGCATCGGCCAGATGCTCATCGACGGTGCACGTGAACACGGAATGCGCTGCAACAGATTCATCTCAATCATCGCGGGCATACTCACAGGAGCTGCCGCATTCATCTTCGGTAATTCGCACTCATTCTTCTACGACGAGGAGAGCATCGGCAACGGACTGCTGGAGCTGTTCTACGAGTGGGGAATCGATGTCGGAAGAACAGATCACTTCTTCTATCCTGACAGTACGAGATACATCGGATACAACCCCGACTCATCACTTATCGAAGGCATTAAGAACGGCGGTGACTATACCATCGAAGAGTTCCCGTTCTACTCATATCTCGTCGGAGATCTTCATGCACATGTATGCTCGACCATGGTCGTACTCCTGGTCTTCGCACTTGCAGTATCACTAATAAGCCGTGTCTACTCTTATGATCTGATGCAAAACGTCATCTCATCTAAAGAAGGATTCAAGGATAAGCTCATCGAGGAAGCAAGATATCTTCTTCTGCCTGAGATCATCGCAGCAGCCATACTCGTAGGCGTCTGCCAGATGACCAACTACTGGGATTTCCTTATCTACTTCATCTTCGGCTCGATGCTGCTTCTTGTAATCAACACCTACAGGACACCGGTATTCACAAGCATCTTCGGAGCGATCCTGTTTGCCGTAGAGATCGCGGGAATACTTGGAATCTACCTTGTAAGCGCTTACATCCCGGCACTTCACACTGTACTGCAGATCGTGCTCTTCGCCATATCTTTGGCAGTAGCGGCAAAGCTTCCCTCAGCCCTTACAAGAACCGCGGCTGGTATGTCTTTCTTTTTCGCTGTGGGCTCTATCGTGGCATTGCCCTTCAACGCGAACTTCGACATGATAAGCAACAAGATCGCGCCCTGCGTCAACCACTCGTCCCTGTACCAGCTGTTCATACTGTGGGGCACGCACGTGATTATAAGCGTTACTTTCGTAGTATTCGTTATCATCTTTAAGAACGCACCCGCACAGAGAAAAGGCAAGAAAGCCTCTCACACAGACCCCGTTTACGGCAGTCCCATCGAGAAATTCTTTAAGGAGCGCAACCCTATCGACGTACTCATGTCAGGAAGCACAGTCGTCGGCATTCTGCTTCTTATCGCACCTGAGATCTTCTATGTGCGCGACATCTACACAGGCGGTTATCTTCGCTCGAACACGATGTTTAAGTTCACGTATGCCGCGTTCATAATCCTGTCTATATGCATGGTATATGCGATCTTCAGGCTTATGTTCATGACCAACCGTGACGGCAACTTCAGCACGATCACTTTCATCCTGTCGATCATATTCTGTTTCTTCCTTTTAATCCCTGCGCATTACACTCTCCCTTCTTTGAAGCAGCGTAACGGCGGAGGACTTGAGACAGAACGATATAAGACACTCGACGGAGTGGCATATCTTGCGAATTACACGAGTCCGTATGTGAACAACGTCCGCCCCGGCAACCTTGCTGATTACGATGCCTGCATCAGGTGGTTCAATGAAGAGGTAACTGGCTCTCCCGTCATCCTCGAAGCGTACGGATTAAGCTATACCGACTACAACATCGTTTCCGCTTATACAGGTCTTCCTTCAGTATGCGGATGGCAGACACACGAGTGGCTTTGGAGATTCCACGGCATCGTCGATCCCGAGACAAACCTTCTCGTATCAGATCCTGATCAGGATGTATGGGAGCTGTATCTGACACCCCGTCACACCGATATCGATACCATGTATACAAGCAACGACGCTGAGGCCGTATATGAACTTCTCAAGGAATACAACGTTCAGTATGTAATCGTCGGAGACCTCGAGCGCGGTAAATACAGCGGACTGGATAACTCCGGTATCTTCGCATCTTACGGTCAGGTGGTATTCGTCTCAGGCGATCTTATGGTAATCGAGATCTGGTAATCAGCTAAGCTTATACATCAGAGCGTCGCGTCCGGAACCATAGTAATCCTTACGCTGATTGTACTTAACAAATCCTGCACTCTCATACAAAGCTATGGCGGGAACGTTGGTATCCTCCACTTCGAGGAATACCGTATTGCAGCCTTTACTTCTAAGATAATCTGTCATGGCAGAAAGAAGCTTACGCCCCGTTCCCTTACCGCGGTACTCCGGGAGCACACACAGATTTCCGATCTCAGCCTCATCGAGAACGTAAGCTGCACCGATATAGCCTATGAGGGTTCCGTCAGAAAGAACTGCCTTAAGCCCCGCCTTGTCGTTATCGTTGATAAGGCCTTCTATACTGTCGGAAGTCCACGGGTGCGCGATACCGGTCTTCTCGAGAGCCATTATCGCTTCGATATCCTCTTTGGTTATATGATCGATCCTAATCTCACTCAACTGTGATATCTCTCCGCTCTGGAAACTGCGCAATACGAAGCCTTCACTGCCGCTCCGTTAATGGGCTCTACGCCTTGAGCTGCAGCATTGATTCCCTTGGGAAGTATCACGGCACCCGATGCATACTGAACCTTATGTGTGAAGAACAAAGCCTTATGGACTGTCTCCGCGCCGTCTCCTACAACAAGTATCTGCTTCTCACAAGCACCCGGAACCTTCTCAAGAAGCTCCGTAAAATCCTGATTAAAGTACGCGCCGTCTTCTACGAGCATCTGTCCTGTAGCATCGTCGTAAGCCGCCGCAAACACGCGGTCATTTCGCGCATCGAAGCAGGGCACAATGATAGTATCCTCAGGGGCTGAAGCCACGTTCTCCACGCTTAAGGCGAGAGCCTTCAAAGAGGACACAGGGATAACGTCCAGACCTGCCGCGAGAGCCATGCCCTTTACCGCAGAAAGGCCTATCCTGATACCCGTAAAAGAGCCGGGGCCCGTCGTAACTGCGAGCACATCCATATCCTTGGGAGTAAGCTTACACTCATCAAAAACGCGCATCACCAGAGGCATAAACGTCTCGGAGTGCGTCTTCTTCTCAAGCGACAGCTCGTAGCCTAATTCACGGCCGTCCTCGTATATGCCTGCACAACAAGTACTGTTCGATGTATCACAGCACAGTATCTTCATCACGTAACCTCTATCTTTCTCATCTCGCCGCTGCCCGTGATCTTTATCCTCACGGTATCCTTCGGGAGCAGGTCGTCAATAACGGAACTCCACTCTATCACACACACTCCGCCCCTGTCGAAATACTCATCAAGCCCGGCATCAAGAAAGTCGTCACTCCCGCCAAGTCTGTACGTATCGAAATGGAAAAGCGGCACTTGTGCAGGGCTTCCGTCTTCGTTCTCATCGTATTCGTTTACTATCGTGAATGTAGGTGAGCACACGTCGTCTGCGTTAAGGCCCATACCTCTCGCGATGCCTCTTGTCATTACGGTCTTACCCGCACCGAGGTCGCCATCGAGCGCGAATACCTGTCCGGGCTTTGCTGCCTTTCCAAGCTTCTCTCCAATGGCCTGCGTCTGCACTTCATTTGTAGTTATGTACTCTGCCATTATCCTTCAATTCCGAGAAGAGCCGCAGCATTGCTGTAGAGGATCTTCTCTCTTTCTTCTTCGGTAAGACCGAGCTCATCAAAGAGCTTCATCTCACTTACGTGGTCCCATGTGGGATAGTCCGTGCCCCACAGGACCTTATCCGCGCCGAACTTTCTTATAAGCCTTACGGCATCGCCCTTCTCCATGAACTTAAAGCAGGAAGAGCAGTCGACATACATATCGTACTTCCCTGCTATCTTTTCTTCAACATCACTCCAGACGCTCCAGCCTCCGAGGTGCGCACCGATGACCGTAAGTCCCGGAAGCTTCTCAAGGAAGACCTTAAGCTGATCGGGGTTAGAAAGCTTATATCTGAAATCACCGCAGTGAGTAAGTATCGGAAGTCCTGCTTCCCTTACAAGCTCTCCCAAGCGGATCGCTCTGTCTTCTTCCAAAGAGAAGAACTGGAAGTCGGGATGGATCTTAACACCCTTAAGGCCCAGACTCAGAAGATGCTTGAAGTCGTCCTCGAGAGTCTCGGAATCCGGGTGAAGAGTACCGAAGCCCGTGAAAACTCCGGGGTGCTTATTAACTTCAGAAGCTATGAACTCATTGATCGTTCTTACCTGTGCAGGCTTAGTTGCGACCGAGTGAACAAGATAATGAACGACGCCCACCTTGGAGCCGTCTTCTATCAGGTCATCCGTCTGACCGTTAAGCTCGATCTTGATTCCGTAGAAATCAGAGATGCCCTGCACAGCCCTCTCAGCAATCGCTTCCGGATATATGTGACAATGTGCATTTATCTTCTTTAGCATAGGAGATAATTATAAACTCTTGCTTTGCAGTTAGCAAAAGACAAATTCCCTATTGAAATGCTATGTTCATAAGTTTATAATCACCGACATGAACAGAAAGTCGTTTACAAGCTTTGATTTCTTTTTTGGATTTGGTTTCTTTACAAAGACCAGATAGATTTCACTGCGGGAAAAGCGACAAGAAGAATTAACTTAAAAGATAGTTACAGGTCCTGCGGTGAAGACTGCAGGACCTTTTCTTATCTACAAAAACGGAGGACATTACAATGACACCAGAACAGCTCGACAAACAGATTGCAGAACTCGTATCACAGAGGATACGCATGAATGCTGACAGAGATTACGAGAGACACTTCGTCTATGCATTGAACGAGGAGAACGATGCTACAATGACCACTCTCGAGAAGACCTTGTTCCGCACTCTGTACGGGCTGTCTCATTCTTATACATCTTCCCACACACCTAACGCTTCTACTCTCGATCAGACTATAAAGACTGCCTTGGAGAACACCACCTCCATCTTCCCTGATACCGCTTTCGTAGCGTGCCAGGGTATCGAAGGCGCATACTCGCAGATTGCCACGGACAAGCTTTTCGCGAATGCGGACATAATGTACTTCAGAACTTTCGACGGTGTCTTCCACGCAGTAGAGGCAGGGCTTTGCAAGTATGGTGTGCTCCCTATCGAGAACTCCTCATACGGTTCTGTTACTCAGGTGTACGACCTCATGAATTCACATAATTTCCATATCGTGCGTGCGATGAAGCTTCAGATCTCACACCGCCTTCTCGCCAAGCCCGGAACTAAGCTTGAAGATATTAAAGAAGTCTACTCACATTCACAGGCTATCGGTCAGTGCAGTAAGTTCCTTCGTGAGCATCAGGATATAAAGGTCAACATCGTAGCTAATACTGCTGTCGCAGCGCAAATGGTCGCGAACAGTGACAGAGACGACATAGCTGCCATCTCCTCCCCTGACTGCGCATTGCTCTACGGACTTGATGTGATGAATGACCGTGTTCAGAATTCAGATCACAATTACACGAGGTTCATCGTAATCTGTAAGGATCTCGAGATTTATCCCGGTGCTGACAAGGCTTCGATCATGCTCTCTCTCGGACACACTCCGGGCTCTTTGTCTGACCTGCTCGCGAGATTCTCGGCACTCGGTCTTAACCTTACTAAGCTCGAGTCACGTCCGATCACAGGAAGAGACTTCGAGTTCATGTTCTACCTCGATGTACAGGCTTCGGTTTATTCAGAGGAATTCATTAATCTTCTGTGTCAGCTCGATAGTGAGCCGAACGAGTTCACTTTCCTCGGCGCATATAAAGAGTCTTAACCTCTTATACGGATTCCGATTAAACGGAACATCGTCTTAAGATAACTCATGATGAACGGGATGAGTCTTCTCTTGGACTCTCCCGCGATTCTCTTATTAAAGGTGATCGGGATCTCGCCGACCTTAAAGGACTTACCGATCTTGATCTTCATGAGAAGCAGGACTTCTTCAAGGACATCGTAGTTTACGGATGTAAGAGTAATATCGTGAAGGACATCGGCGCGGTAAATTCTGAAGTTAGTCGACAGATCCTTCGCCTTGACGCCTGTGACGAGACGGAAAACCCCGTTTAAGATATGCGACATGATCCTTGATGTAACAGCGTCTTCAGTCTTGCCGCCCTTGGTGTAGCGCGAGCCGATTACTACGTCGTAGCCCTCAATAAACTTGTTATAGATATCGGGAATAAACTTGGGATCGTGTGAGCCGTCTGAGTCAAGAACAAGCATCTTGTCACCTTTGATGACCGAGATTCCCTTGCGGTACGCGCCTCCGAATCCGGGGTCATCCTGATTCACATAACGGGCACCATACTCCTTGCAGACAGCCGCAGTATTGTCTGTCGGCTTATTCGTATCGACTACGATGATCTCATACTCTTCATTAAGAGAATCGAGGACCGGGATCAACCTCGGAAACAGGAGCTTAAGGCTCTCTTCCTCTCTGTACGCCAACAATACTGCACTAATCATGCGATTATTCTAACACACATACACGGTGATGTTCTCGACACCGCCGTTTATAAACAGCTCTACGCTGCCGACATCCTCTAAGGTAAGCACGGAAGGCTCATGTGCGAAAGGTCTCTCAAGCACCGTGCGGTCATTAAACTTCACGCGAAGGTGCCCGTGCTCGTAAGTAACAAAAGAAGACTCCTTCTTAAGAAGGTGCATACCCTCTGTCAAAGGCAGCATCGTAAGCCTGCCCGCCTTGTCGAAACCCATTTCGCGCGGGAAGGTAAACGCTCCTACCTGAAGCTGTCCCTTGTCCTCGCGGCGGTTCCAGTTGTACATCCACGCGATGTTGATCATGCGTCCGTCCGGCGCCTCGAGTATCTGCGGCGCGTAAAAGTCGGGGCCCGTTTCTATCGTGAAGTACGGCCAGGAATCGGGCTGTCCGTCAGGGATATCGGGAGTGAAGTTTACGCCGTCAAAGTCGCCCACAGCGAAGATTACGCGGTGCGGCATGGCCTTTATGGAGGAGAACATCAGTACCCACTTATCCTCAAGCGGGAACAGGTTCGGGCACTCGATCACGTTGCCGAAACGGCCGTCCGTAAGAAGTTCGCCTAAGTACTCCCAGTGAATGAGATCCGATGAACGGTAAAGAAGGATCGAACCCGTGTTGTGCACACCGGCACCGACCACCATCCTGTACTCGCCTTCGTAAGCAAAGACCTTGGGATCACGGAATTCCTTGTTAGAACCCAGAGGACAGTCGGGGATTATCGGGTTGCCTTCGTATTTCGTGAAAGTAATACCGTCGTCTGTGTATGCAAGAGACTGTGTCTGCTCGCCTTCTTCCGAGACGGAAGTATAGAACAGATACAGACGTCCGTCCTTCTCGATGGCTGAACCGGAGAAGCATCCGCCGTTGGTGCCGTTATCGTAAGGCATGTCGGGGTAAAGGGCGATGGGAAGCTCTTCCCAGGTGATCAGATCATCGGAAACGCAGTGTCCCCAGTGCATCTGCCCCCATCTCGGAGCATGCGGATAATGCTGGAAAAAAGCGTGAAAACGACCCCGATAGAACACAAGTCCATTGGGGTCGTTCATCCAACCTTTTTTGTTTCTGAAGTGATACTTCAACTTAATCAGTCAAGCTCAAGCAATGAGACCTTAAGAACGTCATCTGCGCTCTCAAGCTCATCGATGATCTTCTGTGTAACGGGCTGCTCAACAGCAACGAAAGCCTGAGCGAACTGGTTATCAGAACCGTCATGAGCCTTTCTTCCCCAATACATGGAGCAGATATTGATGTTGTGCTTGCCAAGGATAGTAGCGATTCTTCCGATTACACCCGGAACGTCGTTGTTCTTGATGGCAAGTACTGTGTTGGAAAGAGGGCAGTTCATCTCGTAACCGAAGAAGGAAACGATAACCTCGAGACCTGACTCGTAGACCGTACCATTGATCTTGAGCTCACGTCCGTCCTCTGTATAGAACTTAACGTTGATGAGGTTGTTGTACTTCTCGATAGAAGGATCCTTAGTCTCAACTACCTCGATGCCGCTCTCAGCAAGGGCATCCTGAGCGTTAACATAAGATACATTCTCGACACCCATACCCTTAAGAAGTCCTACGATGAGTGAGAGTGTGATAATGCCTGTGCCGGAATTAGCTGCAAGCTCGCCTCTGTATCTTACGTCCACCTTCTTGATGGGTGTAGCCTCAGCCTGGAAATACATGCGGCCGATCTTCTCAGCAAGTGAGCAGTGGGGCTTGATCTCATCGATGCTTCCGGAGAATGAAGGAAGGTTCAAAGCTGCAACGAGCTCGCCCTTCAATGCGCCGTCGATAAGCTCAACAACCTGGGAACCAACCTTGTCTGTAGCCTCAACTGTGGAAGCACCGAGGTGAGGTGTGATGTAGCAGTTAGGAGCGTGGAGAAGAACGTTGTCGAACTCCTGCTCGCCGGGCTTCTTGTTGTAAGAAGGCTCCTTATCGAATACATCGATTGCAGCTGCAGCAACCTGACCTTCAGCAAGTGCATCAGCGAGATCCTGCTCGTTAACAAGACCGCCTCTTGCAGCGTTAACGATACGAACGCCTCTCTTACACTTGTACAGCTGCTCCTTAGCAACCATGTTGTATGTGTCTTTTGTCTTAGGTGTGTGGAATGTGATGAGATCTGCCTGAGGAAGGAGCTCATCGAGTGTCTGGCAACGGCCTACGCCGAGCTTCTCGAACTTCTCGGAAGGTACGAAAGGATCGTAAGCGATAACGTTCATTCCGATACCCTTGAGCTTTCTTGCTACGATGGAACCGATTCTACCCAAGCCGATAACAGCTGCTGTCTTGCCCTCGAGCTCGTAACCTGTCCACTGACCTCTTCTGAAGTCACCGTTGTGTACGCCCTCGTTAGCAGCGCAGATATTTCTGAACACTACGAAAGCATGACCTACTGCGAGCTCACCTGCTGCCATGTTGTTAGCTGTAGGTGTGTTAAGAGCGATAACGCCGTGCTCTGTACAAGCGGGAACGTCGATGTTGTCGATACCTGTTCCTGCACGTCCGACTGCCTTAAGGCAATCAGCGTTAGCAAGAAGCTCGGGGCCAACCTTAGTAGCGGATCTAACGATAAGAGCGTGGAAGCCCTTGATGTGCTCGTTGATCTCTTCCTGTGAATGGCCGAGGTACTCTTCTACCTCATAACCCTGGTCCTTTAAGTACTGAACAGACTGCTCTGCAATGCTCTCGGTGATCAAAACCTTCATAACTTTATGCTCCTTATACTTTGTTCTCGTTGATTAAAGAGACGCGAGGACTTCGTCGAGGTCCTTGAGAAGTGCGTCCATCTCCTCGTCTGTTGTATCAGCCATGTGAGCGACTCTGAATGTCTTATCCTTAAGATCGCCGTAACCATTGCTGATGAGCCAGCCCTTCTCTCCCATAGCCTTGTTGATATCGGAGAAAGGATGACCTGTTGTGTTATTGATGCAAGTAACCGTTACAGAGAGATTCTCAGGATCGGAATAAAGACCGCCGTGTGTCTTAGCCCACTCCTGAACCTTAGCTGCAAGTCTCTTGTGTCTCTCGTATCTGTTCTCAAGACCTTCCTCAAGGATTCTGTCGAGCTGGTAATCGAGTGCGAACATGTGAGACAGAGAAGGTGTTGAAGGATACTGATAAGGCTTCTCCTTAACGAACTTAACAAGCTCAACATAGTCGAAGTACAGACCTCTGTTCTCGATAGTCTTTGCCTTCTCAATAGCTCTGTCGGATACTGCAGCGATTGCCATTCCCGGAGGAACGCCGAGGCACTTCTGTGTGGAAGTGATGCAAACGTCAATTCCGAGCTCATCTACAGGTACGAAGTCACCTGCCATGGATGAAACTGTATCAACGCAGACGATAACGTCGGGATACTTCTTATATACTTCTGCAAGTCTGCTCATAGGATTGTGGATACCTGTGGAAGTCTCGTTCTGTGTGATAGTAATAAGGTCGTACTTTCCTGTGGAAAGAGCCTCTTCGATCATCTCGGGAGTTGTGATCTGGCCGAGCTCGCTCTCGAAGATATCAGCAGGAATGCCGTTAGCTGTACACATCTTGTACCATCTCTTACCGAAAGCTCCGATGGAGAATACTGCAGCGCGCTTAGCTGTGAAGCATCTTACTGCACCTTCCATAAGTCCGCTTCCTGAGGATGTGGAAAGAACGATAGTGTTCTTTGTAGCCATAACCTTCTGCATCTTCTCAGAGATACCCTGCTGCAAAGCAGTAGCGTCCTTTGTGCGGTGTCCGATAAGAGGAGTAGCCATCTTCTCGAGTACATCAGGATTAACTTCAACGGGTCCCGGTATAAATAATTTCTTGTGCATATCAAAAGAGTCCTTCCTATATATAAAAAGCAACCATGTGATTATAGCACGGGCAAAAGGCAAAAGTGAGCATAAAGAGGTTGTTAAATATTACAAAAAATAAAATAAGAGCCGGCTTTTCTTTATATGCCGGCTCTTTGGGTCAAGTAATTTTCAATTTACGTTGATCAAGTAGGATCCTGATCCATCTGAACGAACTCGTCAGGGTTAGCTGCCTGAGTCTCTGCAGCTGCAGGATCAGCAGCGCCGTCAACTGTCTGAACCTCACCGCTTACTGCTGAATCAGCAGGAGCAGCAGATCCACCGCCTACCTGGAACGTTACAGGAATAGTTCCGTCAAGAACGCCCATAGGAGGCAGGAGTAATGCATCACCGTTGCTAGGTGTGTAAGAAGCATCGAGACCGTTGTAATCGAGGATGATCTGGATTCTCGGGTCAGATGTATTGGCAATATCGTCAATTCCGTAAACTGTGTTGAACAGATCCCACCATGTTCTGTAGCCGATGTAGTCAGAGAACTGGAATCTTCCGATAGGATACGAAGGATCCTGGGAAGTTGTTACTGCAGGCTCTGTCTCGACTGCGATAGTTGTCTCTGTTGCTGTTACGTTTACATCTGTCTCGGAAACTTCTGCATCCTTCTTACCGCAGGATCTTACGATCGCGCTGATGAGGATGATAAGGCAGACGATGCATACGATAACAAATGCCAGGAACATATAACCGTTTCTATTGAGCTTGGGAACCTTCCTCTTACCGCCGCCGTTACCGGAACCGGAAGACTGCGTTCTGGGTCTGCTCGTAGTTGAACCGCCAGGTCTTCTCTGAGCCTGGGGAACACCCTGATTCGCGGGCTGAGGGTTATAACCATAAGCTCCGTTACCTGCCATCGCTGCACCTCCTGCTTCCATGCCTGCCTCGGCGGTCGCTGCAGCTGCAGTACCGGCCATATCAAAGGCACTGTCATCGATTCCGAGAATGGAGTTGATCCAATCATCATCTGAGCTTGGCGGAACCTCACCGGGTGCACCTGCAGGATTGTCGTAACCCTCCTGGTACTGTCCGGGTGTATATCCGTACTTGCCGTCAACATACGGCTGCTCATCGTAAGGTCCATAGGACGTCGGGCTCAATGATTCATAACCGGACTGATCGTCCTGTGCCTCTACGGGAGCCGGTGCGGGCTCAGCCTGAGGCATTGCATAACCGAAGTCCAATCCGGGATCGGCAGCGGGAGCTTCAGGAATAGGCTCTTCAGCCATATTCTCGTTGCTTACCATCTGACCGTAAGAGTAAACGCCCTGATCAGGGTTATCTACAGGTACATCCGCATTAGTTGCAGCTGTAGGAGCCTGATAGTCATTTGCTCCGTAGACCGGCATCTCGGGGATCTGTTCAGGAACAGGCTCGGGAATATCGTTTACAGTCTGTGCTCCATTCTCGAAAGGAAGGCTGAAATCGTTGCCGGATTCAGGTTGAATGTTCTCATTGTTCTGCTCAGTAGTCTTGTCATTGTCTGCCATAACCGGGAACTCAACTCCTAACTTATCGGATTCTTCGATCTGCGGCTTATCACTCTTAATATCGAATTCAGGAACAGGAATACCCTCAGAAGCGCTTGCAAGCTCTTCGTCGGAAGGAGCAGTAAGTACACCCTCGGAACCAAAGACAGGAGGCTCGGCATTCTGCATCTCCTCGCTGTCGCCTACGCTGTAAGGATTGAAGTCCGTGCTTGTGTCAGCAACAGCACCGGGAGCAACAGGGCTCTCTGTGCTCTGTGAGAATACGAACGTTCCTTCAGCAGGCTGCTCCGGAACAGGAGCAGGAGCCGGTGTCTCAACAACAGGCTCGGCCTTAGGTGCATAAGAAGCAGCTACGAAAGGTGAAGTAGCGGAAGGCTCGGAAGCTTCCTTGGCAGCAGCAGCTGCTTCAGTTTCCTGAGCAAGCTTTGCCATAAAGGCTGCGTCGAGTCTCTCGACAGGCTTCGTCTTATCTGCGTCTGCATCATCATTGATCGTGAACTCAGTCTTGGAAACAGTCTGCATAGGCTCGGAAGGAGTGCTTACCGAAGCGAAAGGATTAACTGCTTCACTTACAAAGATAGACTCTGCTGAGCTTGCAGCCTCGGATACACCTTCAGCAGCAACAGCAGCCGCTGCAGCCTCACCGACTACAGGAGCAGCAGTAGAAGCCGCTGCAGCACCTGCGACAACAGCGCCGGCGGCAGCTGCCGTACCTGCAGCTGCAGTAGCAGCCGCAGCAGTACTCTTAACGGAGTCTGCAAACAAAGTCTTCATTACATCCTCGGCACTAACCTCGGATACGTCCTTATCAACAGAAGGATCGAGGAACTGAACGAACTGGCCGTCACTCTCCTTCTTAGCTGCATCTACAACAATGCCCTGGTCTCCTGTAGCCTGCTGGTTAGTAGCAGGAGGAGCCATGTTGGCAGCACCATTATCACCAAACATAACGAATGAGCTCTCGCCCTGAGGCTGATAAGGATCAATCGTCATGCTTCCTGCAAAACCTGCCTGAGCAGCCGCATTGGCAGCAGCACCTACAAGTCCGCCGTCAAGTGTCGACTGAATGCTCATGTCAGAAGTATCTTCTTCCTTAGCCTTCTTTCTGAATCCGAACAGGCCCTTCTTCTCATCGGATACAACATCCTCTACGAAGGAGATGGCAAACTGCATAGGTACATCAGGCATTCTTGCAGAAGCCTGAGTAATGATGACGCCTGCAGCATCACACTGATCGTCAGCCTCATCGAGGATTCTTAAGATCTCGCGCTGACCGAGTGCATCGTAAACTTCCTTGTTACACAGGATAATGCAATCGTCCTGAGCAAGAGTAAAGAAGTTGGACCACAAAGCGTTAGCAGTCTTGGATGAGCAGTAATAAAGGAAATCTGCAACTCTGTTGCCCTTGGCATCGATAGGCTCCATGGGGATGCCAGCGTCTGTCAAAGGATAGAGTGTATCGTCTCTGTAAAGGAATGCGAGACCTGTGCCGATCGTAACAGCAAAGGCCTCAGAGTCTCTGATGATGATACCTGAGAAATAAGGCGTGCGGTCATCCGCTTCAGCGATCCTTGACTTGCCTGTTACATCAACAGCAGTCGTAAGGAATCCTTCGATCATCTCATCGATCTCTTTGTGTCCGAACTTGACTTCGTTACATGTACCGCGAAGCTCCGGCTCATAAGGCGGCATCATACCGGGTTCGTAGTTAGCAAGCTTCGGGTGTGCAAATACAGAAAGGAAATAACCTCTCTCGTTCTTCTCTATTGTTATATCAGCCTGACGTGCTTCTCTCTTTCCGAAGAGTCTTCCGTCAAGGTAGAAAGCGTCTGTTAAAGTCTTGGAAGGGAAATATCTGGCTGTAAGAGTGCTCGCCAGATTAGTTAAAACCGCCATATTCAACCTCCGATGAATAATTCAGAATTATTATAACATAATGTTCTGTATGACAAATGTTTTTTATCTTATTTTAAAAATAATGAGATTTGCCCAAATAAACACCGTCCGGAAGATTTCCGGACGGTGTTCGTGTCTCATATCGAATATGATCTGAAGCTTAGTTTCCGAGCAAGCTTCCTCCTGATGTTTCCTCTGTCTCATCAGGCTCATCATCGTCATCATCCTGAGCAGTACCGGAAGAGACATTGCCTGAACCTGTATAAACATCGCCCCAGTTTGCAACCGGAGTTGTAAGATACTCTTCGTCGAGGAAATACTCAGCATACTCAAGGATCTGCTCGAATGTTCCTGACATGGCATTAAGATATGCTGTATGGATTTCCATGTCAGTTGCATTCGGGAAATCATTATGAAGCTGTGCCATTACCATACCTGTATTGATCATTCCAAGACCGTACTTGATGCCGTAACCCGGATCTGACAGAAGAAGATTATAAGCATCCATGATCATGTCAGCTGATACGCTCATACCGACAAGATCGCCATACCAGTCAGCACAATCCTGAGCAGTCCAGCCTTCGTAATTGATACCAAGGTCAAATCTTGCGAACAATACACTATTGAGCTGATTCTCAACACGAACAACCTCACTTGCGGGTGTAATGCTGAAATACTTGAAAGAATAGTTCTCAACATATGAAGCCCACCCCTCTGCATAACCTATCGAGTCGCAGATATACATATAAGGGTGCGACGTGCTGCTTCTGTGATACAGGGACTCATACATGTGTCCGGGATATCCTTCATGAGCACATGTGATACCGAATGTATTAGAGATGGAACCCTCGTTCGTAATGATTATGTTCGAATCAAAAGTATCGAGGTGATAGCCGAGGAATGCCGCAGGTGAAAAGTCATCCTCAAACACTTCAGGTACAGACATAAGCCTGTAGGCATGATCCGGAATAGCCGGGAAATCATCCTGAACGATATCGTAGAGATAATCGAGGTTATCCTGTGTATCACCAATGGAATAATCATGGTCTAAGTATTCATCTACCCACGATGTATCAGGGCTTGATGCAACACTCGTCATCGTATTCATGATTGAAACTGTATAATCCTCAAGCTGCTGGATAGAAGCATCGATAGTTCTTCCGGAGTTAGTCTGAGTAGCAAATATATATGCGTAGTACGCATCTCCGCCGGGGTAAGAGCTTACTCCGACAGAAGGAGCACCACACTCCAAAGCTCTCATGCGCTCGGCACACTCTTCGAACTCAGGGAATACGATATCCTGCATAACCTGATCATGTTCTTCAATCAGAGCTTCTCTTTGCTGATCTGTAAGACCATCGATATTATCGAGTCTGTCGCGGAATGATTCATAGAGGAAGCAGTCATCAGATTGAGCCACAAGATTATCGAATGACTCGGCAACTTCCTCATAAACGTCATCGGAATTGACGAATCCGTAATCAGCACGCTCTTCTTCAAACTCGCACAGTTCATCATAGAATCTGTCTGTATCACGCAGTACGAGGATATAATTCTCGGCATCCTCGACAGTCTCGAAGTCAAGAACCTCAAGGATAAACAGAACCTCTGACTGAGGACCTGTAAGAGGCTTCAGAGCACTCTCATAATAATCAAAAGCCGTATACTGCAGAGCATAAGCTGTGAGCTCCATATCATAAAGGAACTTGTCGTAGAAGATCCTGTCATCGATATCCAGACTTTCACGATCGATGGAATAGAGCTGCTCAAGAGCTTCTTCAACATCAGCAACGTCCTGATCATGATCAGTCATAACCGGACCCCATCCGATGTCATCCTCATCAAAATGAATGCCGAAGCTCTCATAATCATCGAAGTAGATCTCAGCATTTACATAGCTTGAACCTATACCGTCAACAAGAACCTGCGACTCGAGATCATTAAGGATCTCTACCGCGTCTTCACCGGAAACAGTACCTGCAGCATGTGAAGGATGGATCTCTGCATATGATGCTATATGATCGGGATATGTAAGCTCGTCACTTACATCAGCGACTGTAGGCTGAGGATCATCGGGCTCTGTCTCATCAGGCTCGGTCTCCTCTGTCTCCTCCGTCTCTTCAGGATCATCATCGTCATCATCCCTGTTGCGTTCTCTTCTGTGACTCTTACCGAGATCAAAGAACTCTTCGACCGCTGAACAGCCTGCGATGTTAAATGCCATCGCGAGGATCAACATCAGACAGATCGTCTTTAAGATCTTCTTGTTCATCGTTCTCCTCCTTGAACATCTTAATTATCGCTTCATAATCTACCCTGCCGTATTTTCCTGTCGGCAGATAGGCCATAAATTCATATTCATCCGGACACATGGGAGCTACCATCTCCATCTCACATGTCCTCTCGATATTATCCTTAAGCTCATTAAGCTTATCGTTATTAAACAGGTAGTCGTGCTCGGGCTTTATTGCCACCTTGACCTTTATGTCATCCCCGTCCTCAAGCGGAACTGCACAGCAGTCTTCGACACCGATGATGTTTCTTATCGTATCCTCGATAAGCTGAGGATAGATATGCATTCCTCCTCTGTCGAACACTCTTCTTCTCGTTCCCTGATAGTAGAAGATACCGTCGTCACCTTCTACGCCGATGTCACCTGTAAGTATCCACGTTTTGTTATCATGCAGTTTTCTCATGACCGTGGCAGTATCGTCATCCGCCTCTGCATAACCGAGCATATAAGCCGGTGTATTGATCGCGATAACTCCCGACTGGCCGTGTGACACCTCGCTGTTCGTGTCGGGATCGACAATCTTCATGTTAATTCCCGGAAGAGGAATACCAAGAGCAAAAGGTCTCACCTCTGCCTGTGGCAGATACATACAAACAGAGCATGTCTCCGTGATGCCGTAGAGTCTTACTATCTTGGGCTCAAGGTGACGCTTGTCAAAGAACTCTCTCAAACGGTAATAATCTATTCCGGACATTATGTTGCCGCAAGAATAGATCGCCTTTAACGTCTTCAGAGCCTTGCCGTTAATGGCCCCGCTGTCAATAAGCGATGTAAGCATCTGCGGATAACCGATGATGATATCAGGCTTATAGATGTTGATATCATGTGCGGAGAACTCGAGTTCCTTCTGTGTATTGATAAGATAAGTGTGTCCGTTAAGAAGCGTCGTGTGCAGTGCGAAACACATACCATATGAGAAGTCCATTCTGATGAACGAGAATACTCTGCTGTTGTTCCTTCCCAGAAGGAAAGCACACTGCTTAGCCTGCGCATTCAAAGAGCGCGAACTGATCTTAACAATATTTACAGAGCCCGCCGCAGTTCCGCTTGTAAAATATACAGCCGGCTCATCGGGAGCGATGGGTCTTGAGACCTCAGGCAGATCCTCTTTCCCAAGATCCTTCCACAGTACAATCTGCGGACCCGGCGCACCCTTATCCTGTTCGACATCATACTTCTCGTGCATCTTAAGATCCCACATGTTGGGATTAAGAAGATCCGCGGACAGAGCATAATCCGTACTCTTGGCAAGGATTATCTGACGAATCGGTGTATGTCTGAACATCTCTTTATAACGTTCGTATATCTCCACCGTGAATATGATGTGGGAAGCCTTTACTGCGAATCCGACCCTCTGGTAGATCTCGGGACTTGCGTTACGCATGACAAAACAAACAGAGGCACCGATCTTATTGATCGCATAGAAAGCGATAATCTGATGAGGCATCCTTCTGCAGGAGATCATTACCCTTCCTCCGGGGTATACGCCGTTAGCCGCCAGAATGGAAGCATACCTGTCGATCTCGGCAAGCAGCTCTTTGTAAGTAAACTTCCTCTTACCGAACTCAAGTGCGATCCTGTCGGAATGCTTTAAAGCAGACTCGCGAAAAGCTTCGTAAGCACTCTGGTTCTCGTTAATATCCGGCGTAAAAACATCTGCACCGTAATGTCGGCTCCACTTAGTCTCCACTATTCGTTCTATCCCTTCATATATAAAGACACCTTGATATTATACTACAAGTCACTGCCCCGTGAGGTTTGACATTGTAAGAATACCGTGTTAGATTTTCTTTTGGACAATGGCGTTCATCGGCAGCGGACTTTATTAGCTCCGCGGGTGGGCGCGTTTTTTATTTGAAAGGAAGAGCGTATGGATATCAAGACAAATACTAGCTTCGCGAATATCAAAGAGACATATCTGTTCTCCGAGATAGGCTCAAGAGTAAGGGCCTACCAGGAGGCACACCCTGAAGCTTCCATCATAAGAATGGGCATAGGAGATGTAACCTTGCCCCTTCCCCAAGTCGTAGTTGAGGCTATGGTCAAGGCAAGCCAGGAGATGGGATGCAAAGAGACTTTTCGCGGATATCCTCCCGAGTACGGATACGACTTCCTTAAAGATGCAATCTCCATACGCTACGGAAGTATGGGTGTATCCGTAGAACCCGGTTCCATATTTGTCTCAGACGGGGCTAAGAGCGACCTCGGAAACATCGTTGATATCCTGGGAAACAACCCCGTAATCATCCCCGATCCCGTATACCCCGTTTATGTTGACTCCAACACGATGAACGGCAACAACATCACATACATAAACGGCACCAAGGAGAACGGATTCCTTCCCCTTCCCTCTGAGCTTCCTTCAGGAGATCACAAAGGTTCTGTTATCTATCTTTGCTCTCCTAACAACCCGACAGGTGCTGTATACAACACGGAAGGCCTTACCGCCTGGGTAGACTTCGCACTTAAGACGGGAAGCCTTATCATCTATGACTCAGCTTATGATGCCTTCATAGCAGAAGAAGGTATTCCTCATACCATCTACGAGATCCCCGGTGCTTTCGACTGCGCCATAGAGATCTGCTCTTTCTCGAAGTTTGCAGGATTTACCGGCGTACGCTGCGGATGGACTGTCATCCCCACCACTCTTAAAGCGGGCGAGGTAAGTCTCCACGCTTTGTGGAAGAGACGCCAGGCTACTAAGTTCAACGGCGTATCCTATCCGGTACAAAGAGCAGCAGAGGCAGCTCTTTCTGACGAAGGTGTAAAGGCATGCGCACAGAACATCGCTTACTATAAGCAGAACGCCAAGCTTATTACTGAGCTGCTCGATAAGAAGGGCATCTTCTATACAGGCGGAAACAATTCTCCGTATGTCTGGCTCGAGTGCCCCGAGGGATGCAGCTCATGGGAGTTCTTCGACAAGCTCCTTAACGATGTGCAGATTGTAGGTACTCCGGGAGAAGGCTTCGGTAAAGGCGGAGACAGATATTTCAGACTGACTGCATTCGGTTCAAAGGAAAATACCATCGAAGCAGTTAAAAGGCTTGAAAACATTATCTGAGGCCGTTCCAAACCCGCCTTTTTTTACCAACTTTTCAAAGAGACAATAATCGTACTCAAAGCCGCAGTTCGCCGTGATATACTTTCTGTATGGCAAAGAAGAACGTGACATTTTTCTGCAAGGAATGCGGTTATGAGACTGCCGGCTGGATGGGCAAATGCCCGGGGTGCGGCAGCTTTAATACGCTTGTAGAATCAACGACAGTAACAGGCTCGGGAAAGTCTTCTTCCAACACGAAGAGCGACTCCCCGGCTTTCAAGGCTTCGAGTTATTCCTGGACCGACAGGCGCGAGACAGTAAGACTTAACGAAGCCGGCAAAGAGGATTATGTAAGACTTTCCACGGGCATAGATCAGCTCGACCTTCTGTTCGGAGGCGGTATCACTGACGGTTCAGTTACGCTTCTCGGAGGCGAACCCGGCATAGGTAAGTCGACCATCCTCCTTCAGCTTGCAGATAAGTTCGAAGGCGAAGGAGATATCCTCTATGTGTCAGGCGAGGAGTCACCTGCGCAGATCAAGATGAGAGCTGACAGATTATCAGTCAAGGGAGACAGGATCATCATCTGTGCCCAGACATGCTTCGAAGTAATAGCCGAAGAGCTGTCCAAGACCAAGCCTTCTCTTTGCATCATCGACTCCATCCAGACGCTGTATTCCGAGAACGTCAACGGAACTCCCGGAAGCGTATCACAGGCTAGAGAAGTAACGGCAGGACTTATAAGAATCGCCAAGACCAACGGTCTTCCCATTATCCTCGTCGGACACGTAACCAAGGACGGCAATATCGCAGGTCCCAAGACGCTTGAGCACATGGTAGATACAGTGCTCTACTTCGAAGGCGACAATACCGGCGCCTACAGGATACTAAGATCAGTTAAGAACAGATTCGGAAGATCAGGAGAACTTGCTTTCTTCGAGATGACACAGCAGGGATTAAAGCCTGTGGACAGTTCCTCTGCCCTTATGATCAGCGGACGCCCCTTGGAAGCTCCGGGATCAGCCATCACATCCGCGATGGAAGGCGCAAGAGCACTTACCATAGAGATTCAGGCACTCGCAGCAGACACATGCTACGGTACACCTCAAAGAATGACTTCAGGTCCGGACAGATCCAGAACATCCATGCTTCTTGCTGTAGCAGAGCAGCAGTTCAAGCTTAATCTGAATACCAAGGATGTATTCATCAATGTCATCGGCGGATTACGCATTACTGATCCTGCGTGCGATCTTGCACTTATAGTAGCTGTCGTCTCTTCTGCACGAGGCATCCCGATCAAGCCGGACACCATGATCCTCGGAGAGGTCGGACTCACAGGAGAGTTAAGACCTGTTTCCTCCCTTAATCTTCGCATCGACGAAGCCGGAAGACTCGGCATCAAGAATATAGTTCTTCCTTCAAGCTGCAAGAATGCAGTTAAGGATAACGGTAATATGGAATTCTTCTTCCTTGATAATGTATCGGAGGCAACAGATGTCCTTTTCTCGTAACAGGCTGTATGTGATATTCCCCGCAGCAGGATCCGGAAGCAGAATGCATTCGGATAAGAACAAGCTTCTTATGGAAGTTAACGGTGTTCCTGTAATCGACAGGACACTGTCAGCTTTTAAGAAGTTTGCTGATGAGCAACACATCGACATCTGCGGCGTGCTCGTTGTCCCTATCGGGAAGTCTGATGATTGGGCTTCTTATATCGATGGCAAGGGTTTTTCTTCCTTCGTAGAGATTATAGTCGAAGGCGGGGCTTCACGAACTGAGTCTGTCAGTCATGGCGTATTCTCACTGAACGATCCCGATCTACCCGAACCCGATGCTGATGATCCGGTATTCATTCATGACGCAGCAAGATGCCTTATCGATTCTGATTCTCTTTCAAGATGCCTTGAAGCCATCTTAGAAGAGGACACCGATGTATGCGTAAGCGGAGTTAAGACCAAGAACACGATCAAGATGGTAAAGAGCGGAACTACTACGGTTGAATCCACTCCGAACAGAGATCTTCTATATGAGGTGCAGACTCCTCAGTGTTTCAAGTATTCCGTTCTTAAAGAATGTTATGAGAAAGCTTATGACGAAGAGTTCGAAGCAACCGATGATACGGCACTTGCGGAACACTACGGATATAAGGTCAGAATAGTTGAAGGATCTTACTCTAACATCAAGATCACGACGCCTGAAGACATCATTATTGCTCAGTCTTTGCTTTCTTAAAGACCACCAGTTTACTTAACACATAATTCAGGATGATGACGATGATGTTCGAGCACACCTTGAGTATCACGTCAGGTCCGTGCATTACGTCAACTCCGATGAACATGATAAGAAGATCGATACCGCCGGTCGCAAGTCTTGCTGCCATGAACTTGATAAGTTCCGATATGACAGTCTTCTTTTCCATGCTCTTGCTGTCGAATACATAAAGCTTGTTTGTGATGAAAGCGAACAGTACGGCAACGAGCCATGCAATGATATTACTCGGGACATTCGGCACACCGAGGACGCGGTAGCATACCGCATATGTCGCGATGTTGATTACAGTTGTTATGACACCGAAGATGCCGTAGAAGATTATTCCCTTGTATTTGATAAACAGTTCTTTGATCATATTATTCCTTAACGTGACAGATATAATTTCAAAAGAGTATAGAGCATGATGATCGTGAATGTCACATAGACATTTGTACATGCATTGACTGATAAAGTCTTCTTATCCTCGTCGATGTTTACTCCTGTTCTTCTCAGGCCAAACTTGGTTATGAATATCATGAGAAGCGGAAATACAGAGAACAGATATCTTCCCTGGATTCCGTAGATCATGCCTGAGCCTACAGGTGTATAACTTAGAAGCATCGCAGGAGTCATGACGAACGCAAGCAGTATGATGACACCCGACACGATGCGATCCTTCTTTCCGAGTTCGAGTTCGTCTTTCTCAAATGTTGAGTATACAAGAGCACTGATGAGTGCACCCGCAACAGACAACGAACTTAATACAGGTTCAAGATAACTCAACTCACGACCCATCGCCTGATTGACATAAGTATCACCAAAGTAGACGTAAGTTCTTACAAGCATCTTCAGATACTCGACAGGATGCGTATAAGCAAATGCCGTCATCATATTGCCGCTATTCTCTTCACCGAATTGGAACAGTTCATCCGTAGGAAGAAGCTTATCGAAGATCAATACAGACAGAAGTGCTGTACCGATAACGGAACAAACCGCGATAGCAGACTGCTTATTTTTCTTGATAAGAAGAAGTGCCAAAGGAAGTATGAGAAGGACCGAGCCGCCCTTTATGGCACCGAGAATAAATGCCCAGATAATTGCTTCAATCAGCGCATCCTTTGAATACTCCTTACGGAGCTTGAAGATAATGGCTGTGAAATTCAATGTGACGATGATAACCATGCAGTCATAGGAGAATGAGCTGCTCATCATAAGAGATACCGGAAGCAGTGCTGCCGATGCGAAGATGATCTTACCCACCGGCGTATTCTTTATCGCACGGTAACAGCAAAGAATAAACGTTGCAAGTGTAAGAACTCTTGCGATGAATACAGTAAGAACAGGTCCGAGACCGATGAGTCTGCCGATCGCAAGACCGATCGACTGAGGCATCCAGTTGATAGTCGAATAATAGACCATCTTTGTCTCGTGAGGGATCTGATCAACAAGCGATACTTCGACATCATTACGGTTAAGGCCATGGATCATTGAAGCGATTCCTTCAAGATCAGGCTTTCTTTCTGACCACCATGAGATGCCGTTGTAGTAAGCAGCATCACAAGATCTTGCAAACCACTCAAGCCTGCCGTTAATACCAAGAAGAAGATTAGATGCTCTGTAACTTGCGAGGAAATGCGCTCCGCAGTCAGGTACATTCCAGGGTTGGAAGAACAGCAGGTACATAATCGACAACGGAATTACTGTGATAAGGAAGAATCTTTCTACTGTAAGCTTCTTCGCCTCACGTAAAACATTAAGCACTACAAGATAGATAAACATCATCGCGATAGCAAGAGTAACTATCTTGATACCGAGAGATGTATAACGGATACCCGCATAAGCAACAATGCCTGTCTGCCCTTCTTCAACCGGAGCTTCGAGCTCTACGTCAATAGCCTTATCTGAAGACAGATTAGTTATCTTTAGTTCATAAACACCATTCTCATAATATCTCTGACCGGCCTGAGACTTATCCGCACTTAACATCGTGCAGATTCTTCCGGTTGATACATGCCATTCAGGCTGTGCATGAACGGCATCGTAATATACAGTTCCTGTTGAAGTATTGATAAGCGTAAGCTCAAGATCACAAACATTCTCACCGCCTGTAAAGATCTCGAGATCCTCAAACGCATCGGAATCACAAGTAAATGTGTATTCTCTTGTACCACCCGGTTCAATCGTATCCCAGACACCGGTCGAAGAAGGCACAGGCTTTACTTCAAGCGTTGTTCTTACAGACGGGAAAAGATCAAAACCGATGATAAAGATCACAAGCGAAGCAACCAATCCGGTTACGATGAGCTTCGTATATGAATACTCAAGAAGTCCTCCCCACACAAGAAGAACAATGTATCCGACAATGAAGAGAAATGACATAAGAAGGAACCACTTAAGGCATCTTCCTGAATCGTACGTCGATATCGTGCACGACAGGAAACCTGTAGTAGAAGCTCCGACAGCAATATTGTTCTCGCCTTCAAATGTCTCGGTTATCCTTATCGTATAAACTCCGTCCGAAGAAAGAGTGATACCGTCCTTGGCATCGAATCCGCGTATGGCGTTATCAAGGATTTCTGCAGCATCAACGTCCCATGAACAAAGAACTTCATCACCTGAAAGCAACTCTACCTTTACATCACCTTCGTTGACTCTTGCGTTCGTCGCGAACATGATGGAGATATCCTGAAGAACGGGATTGGCTCCGGAAACAGTTATATCCTGAGTGACAGGCTTGCCATTCTCAAGCTGAATGAAAGTCTCTGTCGGATACATATAATTTCTTTCAACGAAGACAGACTTCGACTGACAAAACAGAGTTACAAGAATGATTACGCCTACCAAAGCGGCGAGGATTACTCTTATCGTTCTTTTGCTGTCAGACATATTTATCTTCATCTATAAGTCCTAACTTACACAGGCGCCTTGATCGTCATAATGGCAAATACCTGTATTCCTTCTCCTCTTCCAAAACCTGTAAGACCTTCACCAGTAGTAGCCGTGAGACCGACATGAGAAGGATCGATCTTAAGAATCTTAGCTACAGATTCCTTGATTGCCGGGATATGCTCTTTAAGCTTAGGACGAAGGCACTCGACTGTCAAAGACACATGCACTATCGATGCATCCCCAAGATACTTGAGTCCTTCCTCGAGATAAACTTTGGAATCCATTATCCCCTGCTCAAGACACAGCTTATCGGCAGCGCCTCCGAGGATGTTAACGCCTGTATATCCGGATACAGCATTGGTGATCGCATGAAGGATCACATCTCCGTCAGAGTTTGCAAGGAACTGTCTGTCATGCGGCACCTTATATTCACCGAGCATGATTCCGTTCTCGGAAGGATCATATACGTCTTCCGTAAACCTGTGACTGTCCTGTCCAATAGTCGATATATAAGCGTATTCCATGGTCACCTCAAAAGCATACTCAGATCGGGTTCATACCCATTATCCGTTATCCACGCCGTTACGTCATCTACATTCCACTCGGTATAATCAAGTCCCGAGAATGTAGATATCCTGGCGTTATCCGCAAGCAGAATAAACTCCGGATAACCGCCGACTTCATAAGCCGTGCTTATGGCGTCAGCTTCTACTCCGTCTACCGCTATAAACAGCACCTTACCTACCAGAGTCTGTGCAAGATCCTCAACACCCGCCATTAGATTCTGTGAACCGTCCGCATATGACGAATAGAAGAACAGACACACCGGTATCTCAGACTGTGAAGTGATGCCGTTAAAATCGATTACATCACGGTACTGAATACCGTACACACCTTCATCCTCACCATCGACCTGCTCCCACACAAGTGCCGCAGCGTCTGAAGAATAATCGATATTCCCCAGATAGTCATAGTAAGAGGGCGCACCTGAAGGCACACTCACAGAAGGCGTTGTCTGTACACCGGTCTCATCAGTTGTACCTGAGCAAGCCGTTAAGCCGGAAGCCAGTATCAAAGTACAGAGTACGGATGCCGCAAGCTTCTTTCTCATAACAGAGCCGTAATAGCCTCCGCAGTATTGTTAAGAAGGTCAGAAGTCTCCACCTTCTCAGTATTGCCCGAATCAACGAGTGCTGTAACAGCAGGGTCCAACGGGAGCTTATCAAGAAGCTTAATCCCTGCCTCAGCAGACTCCTTAAGAAGGACAGCGTCATCACCGAAGAGCGATATCTTTTCGCTGCAGTGAGGACAGTTAACATAAGCCATGTTCTCTACGAGGCCCAAGATATTAACGTTCATCATGGAAGCCATATTGCCGGCCTTCGCTACTATCATGGAGACGAGCTCCTGCGGTGTCGATACAAGAACGAGGCCGTCAAGGGGCAGAGACTGGAACAAAGTAAGAGGAATGTCACCCGTACCAGGAGGCATATCGATGAGAAGCACATCGAGCATACCCCACTCGACGTCGCTCCAGAACTGCCTTACAAGTCCTGACAGAACAGGGCCTCTCCAGATAACGGGAGAACTCTCGTCCTCAAGAAGAAGGTTAAGGCTTACTGCCTTGATACCGCCTTCTGTAACTGCGGGCAGGATTCTGTCGTTCTCATTAACCTCGAGCATGCCCTTGAGGCCGAATGCTCTCGGGATGGAAGGGCCCGTTACGTCAGCATCCATGATACCGACCTTGAGGCCCGTTGCTGCGAGCTTATGTGCCAAAGTGGAAGTTACAAAAGACTTTCCTACTCCTCCCTTACCGCTCGCAATACCGATAACGCACTTGATATCGGAAAACTCATTGCACGGGATCTTCTCGATCCCGTTCTTCTTCTCACATGTATCCTGTGAGGTGCATCCGTCTTTGTGGGCACAACTATCACATGCTGATGACATATTCTTTCTCCTTCTTGTGTTTTATACCGCATCCTCGAAAAGCTCTTCATCCGAATCCATGCCGAGCATGTCTGAATAGTGCTGCTGAAGAACTCTGATCGATTCTGCGTTCTCGTCTTCTCTCGAAGATCTTATTCTTAATGCGAGTTTCATCTCAGGCATCTTATTCTTAACCGCGTGCACGGCTGCCTTGGATGTGTTTACGATACCCTGGCGGCCTTCTGAAGCGTATTTCGCGATGAGTGCTCTTTCCTCGGCGCGGTTCTTCTTTGCAAGTTCTTTCTCTGCCTTACGGTGAGATGCAAATGTTTCTCTGAACTCAACGTAATCGTTCTGTGTAATCTCTATTGCAGGACCGGTCTTGGTCTTGATCGTATCGACCGTACCATAGATGGAAGAACCTAACTTATCGGAATACTTTCTTATGCCTCCGGACATACTCGACAGAAGTCTTACCTTCTCGTTAAATCCGATGATAGCCGTTACGGTAACGATAATATCGACGATTGTCAGAAGCGAGAGTACGCCGAGGACTCCGATAAGAACGTACTTCGGGATATGCGTCGCGATCTTTAGTACGGCAGGATGAAGTATATTCATTCCAAGAGAACATGCGATACCCCAGTAGATGGAAAATCTAAGGCAGATAAAGCCGTGGAAATTAAGTCTGTAATTAGAGTAGTCCCACCATCTCAAGCGGAAGATCGCATAGAGGATGACACCCGCCAGAAGCTCAACTGTCGTACATACTATCGCTGAGCCGAAGAACAACATCGGGAACGAATCCATGACAGGCAGGAAGAACCAGATAACGCAGTAGAATCCTATGCCGTATACAGGACAAAGAGGACCGTTAAGAAATCCTCTGTTAATAAACTTTCCTTCGGTGATACCGTAGTAGATAACTTCTACGACCCAGCCTATCAGGCCATAGACGAAGAACATAAAGAGTGAGACATCAAACGGAAATGGAAGCATCCTTTGTTCCCTTCACAGACTTCATAACGTGATATCCGCCTTTGATATCGATCGTCTCACAGTTGCCGAACAGCTCATTAAGCTTCTTCTTGGTAGAGTCCGCTCCCTGCTTTCTTTGCAGGACAACATATATAGCACCGCCCTCTTTCATATGAGCATAAGACTGCTCATAGAAAGCAAACACTGTCTTCTTGCCCGCTCTTACAGGCGGATTGGTGATGACAGTATCAAAGAGCTTGTCTTCAGGAACGGAAGCGAGGATATCGCTTACCATGATCGTGTCAGGCGCATTGAGATTAAGCTTGGCGTTCTCCTTGGCAAGAGCTACCGCTCTCGTATTAACGTCGACACAAGTAACATCGAACAAAGTGAATACGGTCTTCATTACTATGCCGACAACACCCCAGCCGCAGCCTAAGTCCAGAAGGCTCTCGTTTCTGCCGGCGCCTCTTTTCTTTATGTCAGCTATCGTTGACTCGAGGAGCAGGTCCGTGCCCTTATCGACAGATGTCTTCGAGAAAACTGCTGTATCTGTAACGAACTTAAAGTTGATTCCGTTTATACGGTAATCGACATGCTTTCTGTTGGAAGGTGTTTCCGGATTTGCTTCAAAATACTGTGGCATTATGATATCTTCTCCACCAAGCTTCTAAGTCTGGGAGTCTTGTTAATAAGCAGAATGGTCGGGATACCTACAACGAGAAGAAGAACCGCTTCAGAAGCTGCTACCTCCAGCATGGATATACCAACTACAGTAGCCGTGATCTCGCTGCTGTCATCGATAAGCAGGAACGGCAGATAGCCGCCTACGATAAGACCGTTGGATACGATCGGAGGAATGATGGCAAGGAACTTATTCTTCTTGCCGATAAGTCTCGAGAAAACACCTGCAATGACAGTAGCAAGCGTGCCTCCGATAACATCAACAGGACCCAGGTTTCCCGCTGGATTAAAAAGGTTTGCAAGCAGACAGCCGAGGGATACACCGGGGACATACCCCATCGCGAAAGCAGGAAGTATCGTAAGCACCTCAGAGATACGGCACTGTATCGGACCATATGCGATAGGTGCAACCATTATCGTGAGCACTACATAGAGTGCTGCCACGATTCCGGAGTATGCAACCATCCTGATACTTTTCTTGTTATCGTTCATTATCAGATCATCTTTCTAATCTTGTCATTAAGCGATGCGATGCATGCTGTCTTATGCCAAGGCATCTCAGGGCACTGAATAAGACCCTTATTGATAGCATCAACGCAAGCAAGGATCTCTACCGCATAGGAATTGATTCCCGAACGCTCGGCAGATTCTATCAGCTCGCCCTTCGTATTGTAAAGTTCGATCTTCTCGTAATCGTTGATGTTAAAGATCTTGATGTAACCGTTCTCGCCGATTACAGAACCGTCTCTGTCAGTAAGGGAAGCTACTGTTACGAATGAGACTGCAAGGGCTCCGTCATGAGGAACCTCGAGAACACAGCTTACGTCCTTCTCTACACCAGTCGAATACTTGTGAGCAAATACAGATACAGGCTCAAGATTCTCACCGAGGATGCTTACTGCAAGATTAGTGGGATATACACCGATGTCGAGATGAGCGCCTCCCCCTAATGTAGGGTCAGTGATTCTCTGCACATTCTCGATATTGTAACCGAGATTGGACTGAACATATCTGACGGCACCTATCTTGCCGTCCTTGATCCAGCTCATCATCTTCTTATGCAAAGGCATGAAGGAAGTCCACATGGCCTCACATACAAAAACGCCTCTGTTCTTAGCCTCAGTGAAGATGCTGTCTGCTTCCTCACGGCTCATAACAAAAGGCTTCTCTACAAGAACGTTCATGTGGTTCTTAACGCACATTACGGCATTCTCATAGTGGAATGTATTGGGAGTAGCGATATATACAAGATCGATATCCTTCTGACGGGTCATCTGCTCATATGAACCCAAAGGCTTGGCATCAGGACAGTTCTGCTTAACAAACTTGTTTGCACGTGCCTTCTCACGTGAAGCTACAGCAACGACCTCGACCTCCTTGAGGTCCTTGATACTCTCTATCATCTTTGCTGCCATTCTGCCGCATCCGATTATACCGATCTTAAACATTGCCATTCTCCTTTGTGTCTATTAGTCTAATTCGATCTTCCCGAGAACCTTGGATATGCTCTCATGGAAAACAAGTTTTGCCATTCTGTCTGCACCTGTCACATCCCTGTTAATGATGATCAGATTCTTTCCTCTGAACAGATATGCAAGTGATGCTGCAGGGTTAACTACCAAAGACGTTCCTCCGATAATGAGGCAGTCTGCATTGCTTACAAGCTTCATGGAATTCTGCCATGCATCCTGGGGAAGACTCTCACCGTAAAGTGTAACTTCAGGTCTTATGAGACCGCCGCAGATCTTGCACTTGGGAACTGCATCCTCGCTTTTGAAGATATAGTCAGCAGGGTATTTCTTGTGGCATCTTGCGCAGTAATTACGAAGGGTGGACCCATGTACTTCCTGAACATTAACACTGCCCGCCTTCTGATGAAGACCGTCGATATTCTGTGTGATGATACCGTCGAGCTTACCCGCCTTCTCCATCTGCGCAAGCTTGATGTGTGCGGCATTAGGCTCTATGCCCTCGCCGTTGAGCTTCTGTCTGTAGAATTCATAGAAGACCTTCGGCTCATCCTCAAGGCAGTTGATGGACAAAAGATATTCAGGTGTATAGGAATCGAACCTTACATCGTGCTGATTATAAAGTCCGTCCTTGGACCTGAAGTCGGGAATTCCGCTCTCTGTGGATACTCCGGCACCTCCGAAGAATACGATGTGCTCGGATTCTTTAATGATCTGATTCAGTTCTTCATACTGTGCCGTGTAATCCATAAGCTATTACCCGTTAAACTTGTCCTGCCAGGACTTGATCAAAGCCTCATCCTCAAAGTAGTTGATCTTCATTGCATCCTTGAGCTCAGACAATGTCTTAGCTGCCTCGATGCGTGCTGCATCCGTACCCTTCTTAAGCACTTCAACAACATAAGGAATGTCCTTCTGAAGCTCTGCTCTTCTCTCTCTGATCGGAGCGAGCTCGTCCTCAAGTACGTTGATAAGGAACTTCTTAACCTTAACGTCACCCAAGCCGCCTCTCTGGTAGTGCTCCTTCATCTCCTCGAGACTCTTATGCTCATTCTCGAACTTCTCAAAATGCTCAGGCTTGCAGAAAGCGTCGAGATAAGTAAATACCGTGTTGCCCTCAAGCGAACCCGGATCTTCAACTCTCAAGTGGTTGGGATCCGTAAACATTCCCATGACCTTCTTCTTAACAACGTCAGCAGGATCGGAAATGTAGATGCAGTTGCCCAAGGACTTACTCATCTTAGCCTTACCGTCTGTACCGGGAAGTCTGGAGCAGACCTCATTAGTAGGAAGAAGTGCCTCAGGTCTTACAAGGCACTCTGTCTTGTAGACCGTGTTAAACCTGTGAACGATCTCCTGAGCCTGCTCGATCATAGGGAGCTGGTCCTCACCTACAGGAACTGTTGTGGCCTTGAATGCAGTAATGTCGGCAGTCTGGCTTATGGGATAGCAGAAGAAACCTACGGGGATCGAAGCCTCGAAGTTTCTTAACTGGATCTCAGCCTTAACCGTAGGATTACGCTGCAGTCTTGAGACTGTAAGCATGTTCATGTAATAGAAAGTGAGCTCTGTAAGCTCGGAAATCTCTGACTGTATAAGAATATTGGACTTCTCGGGATCGATTCCGCATGACAAATAGTCCAATGCTACTTCAATAATGTTCTCCCTGATCTTCTCAGGATTATCAACGTTATCAGTGAGCGCCTGTGCATCGGCGATCATGATGAATATCTTCTCGTACTCTCCTGAATTCTGAAGTTCTACTCTTCTTCGTAACGAACCTACATAGTGTCCGATATGAAGCCTTCCGGTCGGTCTGTCGCCGGTCAGGATAATCTTACCCATAATTTCCTCCGAAAATATAAAAACAAAGTCCCCTTATTTTATATTAATAGGGGGACGTTTTCAATTAATGTACTTAATTCAAAACTCTTCTGAGTTGTGTAAGTTCGCTGAGCGGACTTACGCACAAGCGCAGCGCGGAGTACGTAGCGAAGCAACTTACATCAATTCATACATCGAGTCGGCGTCTTCTTTACGAACGGACGGAGACAGCGAGAGAACGCGGAAGCCTACAGTACCGTTACCGAACTCTATCGTGACCTCGTCGCCTACCTTAAGCCTTACCGAGGGCTTGGCAGGACGCCCGTTCACTGTCACTCTTCCCGCGTCGCACACATCGTTTGCCACCTGTCGGCGCTTGATGATACGCGACACCTTGAGGAACTTATCAAGCCTCATGCCTTCATTCTTGTCTGCCATTACGAACCCACCGCCTTACGGCCTTTGAGAGCACTTGCGAGTGTAAGATCGTCCGCGAACTCGATATCCGAGCCCATAGGGAGACCCGAGGCCAAACGCGTAACCTTGATACCCGTCGCTCCGAGAAGACGCGAGATATAAAGTGCAGTGGCATTGCCCTCTGCAGTCTGGTTTGTGGCTACGATCACTTCCTTGATCTCAGGGTGATCCGTAAGCCTCGCGAAAAGCTCCGTCAGCGTTATATCATTCATATTCATGTTGCCCACAGGGTTATACACACCGTGAAGCACATGATAGAGGCCGTTATATTCGTGCATCCTCTCGAATGCTGACACATCACGCGGGGACTCTACAACACAAACCGTACTCGTATCCCTCTTAGGATCCGAGCATATGGGGCAGGGATCGCTGTCGGTAAAATTCTGACAGATGCTGCAGCGCTTAGTAAGCCTTCTTGCCTCTACTATGGCACCTGTAAGTGCATCCGCCTCTTCCTGAGACATGGACAAAATGGAAAAAGCCAGCCTCTGAGCCGACTTTCCTCCGATGCCCGGAAGTGATCCGAGCTTTGATATCAGATTCTGTACCGAAGGTGAATATCTTGCCATATCAGAAAGGCATCTTAACTCCGCCGGTAACTCTGTTCATCATCTCTGCAGACTTAGCCTCGAGCTCGTCATTAGCCTGGTTGTAAGCAGCTGTGATGAGGTCTGCGAGCATCTCAGAATCTTCAGGATCGATAACCTCGGGGTCGATCTCGAGGTTGTAGATCTTGTGATCTCCGCCGAGAACGAGCTTAACCTTGTCGCCGCCTGCAGAACCGGGGATTCTCAACTCCTTGATCTCGATCTGAACATTCTCGAGCTCCTTCTGCATCTTCTGAGCCTGAGCCATAAGATTTCCCATATTGCCCATTCCGCCGGGCATACCCTTGAATCCTTTTGCCATTATCTGATTCCTCCGAATTAGTTTTTCTTTTTACCTCAAGTATTGTACCACACTGTCAGGAGTCTTCCTTCTGCTCGTGGTATTCTTTCTCGGTATTTACATTCCATATCGCGGTCTTATCCGTATTGCCTGTGATTATACACTTGACGGCCTCAAATGAAGTCATCATGGAATGATCAAGGTTGTTATAACGATGCTGACCGTTACGGCCTACACAGTAAAGATTATCGATAGTGTTCAGATAATCGACGAGCGTGTCGATCTGATCGTATGTATCGAAGTATGCAGGATAAGCCTTCTTAACCTTCTCCATGTGAGAGTCCAGAACATCATCAAGGCTTGATATAAGTCCGATCCTTACCATCTCTTCCGTTCCGAGCTTCGCGAACTGCGCTTCGGTCATGTTCCAGAAATCGTCACCCTCGTTGCAGAAATACTCAAGGCCTACCCATACAGTATTCTCGAGGTCTTTTACCATATAAGGCGACCAGTTGTTGTAGATCTGGAAACGGCCCATCTTAACACTTCTGTCCTGAACATATACCCAGCAGTCAGGCACGATATTACCGACCGTCTTCATGTCAGTCTTATTCTCAAGATTAAGCTTCTTAACAAGAACGCCGAGTGTCATATAGTCGCGGTAAGGAAGACCGGCAGCTATCTTAGAAGGCTCATCAGGAACGTCATTCATACCGCCGACAAGGTCCTTCAAAGGCATTGATGAAATAAACACGTCTCCATCCATGCTGCATTCTTTTCCGTCTTTTACATAGGTAAGAGATGTTATGCGGTTACCTTCCTTATGAAGCTTAGTAACCTCAGCCTCTTTAATGATCGTTCCGCCTAACTGCTCTACTTTCCCTGCTGTTACTTCCCACAATTCTCCGGGACCGAGCTTAGGATACTTAAACTGCTCGATAAGGGATGTATTAACCTTTCTGTTCTTAACGTGGAACACCTTGCCGAACACATCCTTAAGGATACCCCCGATGGAAAGTCCCTTTGTTCTCTGAGCTCCCCAGGAAGCATCGATCTCACTCGGATGTCTTCCCCACAGATTCTCTGTATAGTACTCAAAGAACATCGAGTACAGTTTTCTTCCGAATGAATTGATATAGAAATTCTCGAGATTGTCTTCCGGGAGCTTATGGAACATCGCGCCAAGATAGCTGAATCCGCACTTCATCGTATTGGCAAAGCCCATATTCTTGAAAGTAGCAGGCTTAAGCGAGATGGGATAATCATAGAACTTACCGTCAAAGAAGATTCTGGATACTCTATGCCTTGTAAGCATTACCACATCTTCCTTATCGGGATCCGGGCCTTCTGCACTAAGCGGGATCTGACGGGACAGCATTATGTCATCCTTTGAAGGAGCACCCTGCATGGGCATCATCTTATCCCACCACTCGTTGACCTCAGGAGCCTTCGAGAAGAATCTGTGTCCGCCCATATCCATTCGGTTGCCTTTGTAGTTGACCGTCTTGGATATTCCGCCAAACACATCAGAGCCCTCGAATACGACAACCTCGTATTCCTTGGACTTCGTCAACAGTTCATATGCAGCGGTAAGACCTGCAGGTCCCGCACCTATGATCAATACTTTCTTCATCTGCTCTTTTCTTCTTTCCTGTAAAAGAATACCAGCAGAACCGGCACCACTAATACAGTGTAATAAAAATATCTCGGACAATCATTACTGCCCGTAAGCAGCAATGCCGTTCCGAAGTTATAAGCCAGCAAAGGGACAGCAAAGAGAACTTTCTTCCAGTCCTTGAGCTTGCCAAGTCTTAACTTGGAACAGAACGATATTACAACAAGAAGGAGCGCAACTCCATAGAACAGGAACACATGAGGGAAAAGAACCTTGATCATGATCCAGTGATAATAGAATGCTGTTGTTAATATATTCGACCTTGTAGAAGGCTTATTAAGCCCGAGATAATTATCTATTCCTATGCCCGGAACGCCTATTCCGAAGTAGTTATCATCAATGTACGGAACTATCTCAACATAATGACTGTCCGTTACTGTATAAACACCTTCTGTAAGTTTGACCAAGCTTCTTAATGATACATACGGAGACGCCTTGAAGCACCTTAACATCATATCTATGATCTCGGAAGACTCGTATTCATCAACAACATCGATATCCACCATATCATCGATATTGTCGACAGTTCCCCACTTGATGATATTGATATTACCCATCTCGTAATAGTCTTCCCATATCTGTTCCGGTGCGATCTTATATGCGAATTCAAGTATATCCTCATCCAACACTTCAGGAGTGTATGTAACTGCAGCTCCGATTACGGTAAGAGGAAGTCCCATGGTCTCAATCTGACGTCTCTGTGATTCCTTCTGAACACCGACAGCAGAGTACAAAGGTCCCTTAATAACTGCAAACAAAGCAACAACTGCAAGGATCAGGCACAGAGTCCTTTTACGCGAGATATAGAACAACAAAGCCAAAAGCAAAGGTGCCGTAAACAGTATTGCGTTATGTCTGAAGATAGTCGTAAAGACAAATACAACTAAAAACAGAACCATGTTCAAAGGCTTCTTGAACCATTCACCCTTAGTTACATAGATCCTGAGTGAATAAGTCATAAGAAGAAGTGCGCCGATCGCGAATGATGTGTCTTTCCAAGGATTAACGCATATGCACAGCAGAGGGTTAAAGAGGATATAGATCATGCTTCCCAGAACGTAATTCCTGCCCGCATACTTATATATGCTGTCAAAGCCATAACCAAGAGCCGCTGCAAAGAGAATTATCTGAAAGAGGATGACCGAACCGATCCAACCGTGTGTCAGCTTAAGCGGAAGCGTGAAGGTGAACAGTGTATGCAAGGCCGGATGCCAATCTTCGTATTGACTATAGAAATACTCGTTAAACTGGGCAAGAGAATCATTAGTAAATCCGCCTGGATAGTAAGCGAAGTAATACAAGAGCAGAACAAAGAACGGAACGCCATAGAAAATGAACTTCAGTGTGCGAGCCGATATCTTACAGAAATGCTGATCCTCGTGGACATTAAATCTCGAGAAATACTTTATAACGACCGGACTTACCAATAAAGCGATCACTATAAGAGCCAAAGACTCTATGATAAGGAACGGAAGATTAATGTTAGGTACAGCAATTATCTGACTTATAAGGATAAAAGACAGATATATAGTAAGTATGATTCGATTTACTCTATTACTGGATTCCAATCTTATAATCCTTAATCATCGCCAAAATGTATTTCAGTATTAAGGCCTGCTTCGCCAAGGCTGTTTATAAAATCCGCTGCCCTGTCATTGCTGTCATCAGCAAATACCACACCCTGAACTTCCTGTCCGGGATTTTCCGATGCGAACTTCTTCTGTACATTATCGTACTGTCTCTGCGTACAGGAATAAACCTGACTTATTCCGGGCAGTCTGTGCTTGAGCTGTGAAGATACATTCTTAAAGCCCTGCTCGGCACCAAGGCTTCTTGCCTCATCACTGCTGTCACTTCCGATGATTATATAAGCACCGTTTCCAAGAAGTGCCAGACGGGAGCTTGCCAGTATCTGACCGAGATGTCTGTCCTGCTCATATATGCGAGACTTAATCTCCAACCAAATCTGTCTGGGATCTTCTTCGGGCTGCTGATTTCTACTCTTAACTATAGGGGACTTATCTACCGCAGTAGAAAGTGCAGAACGCTTAGTCTCACCTATACGTCCTGTGGGAGCCTGAAGGTCAGGATCCTCATCACCAAAAGCGATGCTCTCCTGCTCGTAAACTTCCTCTTCTTCCTCCTCGAGATCTTCCATGGAAATATCATCGAGAACAGAATCCGACAGATTCGCGAATATACCTACCTTCGGAGCATCAGACGTATCGTCCTCATTAAAGAACAGACCTATCTGATTATCGAGAGGCTTATCCTCATCAGGGATCTCCTCTTCAACAGGCGCAGATGCTATCGGAGGAACAGGCATCTCATGAGCCACCGGCTCTTCATGCTGTTCAGGCTCTTCCAATTCCTCTTCATCAAGCTCAGGCTCTTCGGGGGCCATAGCTATCGGCGGAAGCTCAGGTTCTTTCTTCTCTTCCTCAGGCTTCTTGCCGAGAAGATCCGCTGTCTTAGCCTTTAACTCTTCAGGCTTATCCAAAGAACCGAGGATGCCCGGCTTCTTATCAGCCTCAGGCTCTTCCTCTTTTACTTCTTCGGGCTTAGTTTCTTCTTTCTTGGGTTCTTCCTTCTTAACCTCTTCCGCCTTCTTCGCGAAAGGTGAACCCTTCGCTATTGCAGGCACAGGCTTAGCCTCAGGCTCCGGCGCGGGAGCGGCAACGGGGGCCGGCGCAGGAGCGGGCGTCTCGACCTTACCCTCTGAGATCTTCTTCGCAGCTTCAGCCTGAAGCTTGCTGAAATCAGGGATAACGAGAGGAGCTTCATCCATCTTGATCTTGCGTCCGCACAAGCGGAGCATCGCGATCTCGAAGCTAGTCCTTACGGAAGGCGACCACTTAAGATCGGACACAATCTTCGAGAATGAAGCTATGAAACCAGTTAAAGTCTGTGAATTCGTAAGGTTCGCGACCTCATACATTCTCTTCAAAGACTTAGACGAAGCGGGAATGAGCTTTATCGGATCCGGAACCACTCTTACGATGAGAAGGTTCCTGAAGTACTCGGCAAGATCCAATGTAAACTGGATAAAATCACGTCCGCTGTCAGCGAGTTCCTTGCACTTCACGGGCAGCTTATCAAAGCTTCCCTCGATAAGGATAGTCGCGAAGTCCGCGATAAAATCAATATTAACAGTACCCGTCATCTCCTCGATTGATTCGGGTGTGATCTGCTCACCGGAAGCCATGGCAGCGGCCTGATCGAGGAAAGAAATAGCATCTCTCATCGCGCCGTCACTCATGGAAGCGATAAGCTCAAGCGCATCTTCGCTCGCGTTGATATTCTCCTTGTCGCAGATATAACGCAGTCTGCCCTTGATAGCCTCGAGAGAGATACGTCTGAAATCAAATCTCTGGCATCTTGAGAGTATCGTCTGCGGGATCTGGTGCGGTTCTGTCGTCGCGAAAAGGAATACTGCATGCGCCGGAGGTTCCTCCAAAGTCTTGAGCAGAGCATTAAATGCCTCTGTCGTGATCATGTGGACCTCGTCTATGATATATACCTTATACTTGGCGCGTGAAGGAGCGTAACTTACTTCTTCGCAGATACTTCTTATATTATCTATGCTTCTGTTGGATGCGGCATCGATCTCGATAACGTCCATAAGAGAACCATCGAGGATGCCCTTACATACAGCACATTCATTACAAGGATTTCCGTTTACGGGATTCTCACAGTTAATGGCTCTAGAGAACACCCTCGCGATGGAAGTCTTGCCTGTTCCCCTCTGACCGCAGAACAGATAGGCGTGACCTATCTTGCCTGTAAGCACTGTTTTTCTTAACGTGGCAACAGGAGCCTTTTGTTCTACGATCTCATCAAAGTTTGCCGGTCTGAACTGTCTGTATAGAGCCTGATATTCCATGTTCATCTCCCCTATATCAAAAAGTTCACACTATCTGAACTGCGGCCGGACAGGCACCCTCGCGGCACAAACGAAAGACCGCTTACTGCTGCTTCCTTCCGGACCTGACAGGGTTCACGGGATCGAATTGCACGAGACCCGACCCCGGCCACAGCTCACATAGTGCGAACTATTGATGATTATATCACACTATCGTCCAATTCGTCTTCGTAATCGGTATACTCGTCCGTTATGCCCAGTATTCGGTCGGATTCTTCATCACCGATCGTAGCAATTCCGCGCATTTTCTTCTTCATGATCCTTGTTCTGTTCGTTATGTCGTCCGTTGCCTTAGAAGCCAGCTCTATCCTCTTCTGGGCAGCATCTGCACTCTTCTCGAGCTTCTCGAGCTGAGTCTTTGTAGCTTCAAGGATCCTTCTGATCTCCTCGCTCTTCTTATTAAGCGCCATATGCCTGAAGCCGATGGAGATAGTGTTAAGCAATGCCATGACAGTCGTAGGTCCCGCGATCATGACGCGCTTGCTGTGGCAATAATCAGACAGTCCGTCTATTCGCAGAACCTCCGCGTAGAGCCCTTCGGTCGGAAGATACATGATCGCATAATCTGCCGTATTCGGCGGATCAAGATACTTGTCACTGATAGTGACCGCTTCCTGCTTGATCCTGTTCGTAAGTTCGGTGCGGGCGGACTTCACCGCGGCCTCATCACAATTCTCGGCAGCCTCTGCGATCCTGTTATAGATATCAACAGGGAACTTGGCATCGATAGGAAGATATGCCGTACCGTCCTCAGAAGGGAGCTTGATCGCATACTCAACCCTGTCGGAAGATCCGCTCTTAGTCGCGATATTCTCTTCATACTGATCTCTCGCGAGCGTCTGTTCGAGAATGCGTCCGAGCTGCACCTCTCCCCAGTTGCCTCTGGTCTTTACATTACTTAATGTCTTATTAAGATTGGTAACGCCTGACGACAGCTGCTGAAGCTCTCCTAAGCTCTTATAAAGATTTGCCATCTGCTCGCCGACCTGCTTGAAGTTAGAATCAAGCCTCTCATTAAGGGTCTTATCGAGCTTCTCTGTGACCACTCCTCGGATCTCATCTAATTTCTTCTCATTAGACTTCGTCATGCTCTCGATAGAAGTGCGCAGAGTATTATTTATCTGCTCCTGCATCTTAAGAAGAGATTCGCCCTGTGACTTCTGCATCTCAATAAGCGAGTCATTGGTCGTCTTCTGAAGCTGGACGATCGCCCTGTTCTGGCGTTCGGACGCAGCCATCATCTCTTCACGGAAAGATGCAAACGACTTATTCTGCTCCTCCCTGTTGAACTTGAGTGAGGTTGCCACAGTATTCTGCATTCCCTGAATTTGAGAAACCTGAGCCTTACTCATCATGTCACACTGTACCGATACCTTCTGAACGGCTTCTTTATTATCTTCAAGTTTAAAAAGGAGATTCTCCACCATCTCCTCTTCGCGCCCATCGTCTTCTTCCTCCGCAGGCTTTCTGACAGTAATGAGGATAAAAGCCGCAAGCACTATAAGGATCAACAGCGATATCAGGATAATATAGTCAATCATAAAATACCTCCGATCATAACTCTTTTCTTGGAGTTTACTCCGGAGCAAGTCCTATTATTCGTACATTAAAACAAAGAAAGAGGCACGAATCTGAATTCGTGCCTTGAAAGGAGGGTGTTATGAAGTAAGGAACATTATTGAAACATCTATATCTTACTCTCCTTACGGGTTTACTTTGATGTATAAACAAGGCAAAATATAGGCAAACTTCAGGTGAAAATGTGTAAAGATGGTACTCGAAGGAAGAACATTTAAAGGAAACAGGCTTCTGGACCTGCATGAGATCAAATACGAGAACCCGGATGTAAGCTTTTCGAGAGAGCTTTCCGAGGCTATTATCATTCTGTGCCGGGAGATGGATGTTCCCGTTCCCTTCTGGATGAAGAAGAACACGCACGAATTCGCGGCTTTTCACCAGACGATATTCTTCGATGAGCAATACACCGAGAAAGTTAAGTTCGAGAGATTTCAGATAAAGATGACGAGATGATCAGCCGCCTGTAGTCCTGAAGATGATCTCTCCGGGATATACCATGTCGAGCTGTGATCTGGCGACGCCCTCAACATAATCGGCGTCCTGTCCTGCAACGCCTCTTGCGAGGATATTATTGTTACGGTCCTCAAGAGCCGCCTTCTGAGCTTCGAGTGCTGCTCTTTCCTCAAGAAGTCTCTCGCGAGCCATGCGGACATCGTAGTACTTCGTTGCACAAAGAACGACAACTACTACGAATGCGATGCAGACCAAAGTCATAGGAAGAGAGAATCCTCCCGACTTACGTCTGATCTTCTTGGGCTTGTTATTTGCAATCTCACTCATGCCGTTATTTTAGTGTATATTTATCCCTCTCTAAAGTACCGGGAATGGTTTTTAATAATACTGTAATATTGCCATGTGCTACAATCATCCTATGGAAACAAAGCAGACTAATCCCATAAACAAATACCCGGTCACACTTGAAGGTGATACGATCACCTGCTATGTGCTCTTCCACCCTGATTTTCTCAAGACAGACGAGGAATGGGGTGCAACTTACGCGGATGTCTGCTGCGAAGGTATCTGCAAGTATTGGGGAGAAGCAGGCTTCACTGTAAATCTTATCCGTATCGAAAAGGGCAACAAACGCCCTCACATATGTGTGCTTCCTGCAAAGGCAACAGGCACATCATATGTAATGAGCCGCTGGTGGCGTTGGGGATGGGGACTTTTCAGATCGTCATTCCACCCTGAATCATTCATGATCAACTGGTCCAAAAGGCACCCCGGAAACATACATCTTAATCTTCGTAAGAGACCTCGCAAAGAATGGTACATGCGGGTTGCTTCTCACGAGTTCGGTCATGTATTGGGACTCGGTGATGCTTATGATGCACACTACAGATTCTTCTACGAAGCTCCCGGAACAGAGAACTACATGATGAATCACAACAAGCGCGTAAGCCCTGAAGAAGTGCAGATGGTAAGGCGTGCTCAGGAGACCGGAAAGATGCAGTATTTCCCTATCAAGTTCTCTGCAAAAGTGTTCTTCGGAAGACTGCTTAAGCGTAAATAACCTATCCTCATTATTGTTTTTTACTTTTTTGTAAACTGTTGTCAGACTGCACTAATTAAATTGAAAACAGTCTCCATAAGTTGTAAGATATACCCATCGTAATTAAAAGATATATATGGAGGCCCCACGTATGAAAAAATGTCCCGATTGCGGTATGGTAATTGCTAATCAGGCAATCAGATGCCCTAAGTGTAAGTTCAATTTTGCAGAGAGTTCTGACACAAGTGCAGCTGTACCTGCAGAAGCAGCAGCAGTATCTGCTGCAGCAACAGGAGTATCAGCAGCACCTAAGGGAGCAACAGGAATTCTTCCCATGTGCGATGTTAAGGCGAGCAATGTTGACGAGCTCTACAACCAGCTCAAGGCTGCAGTTGTTAAGAGAAAGACAGAGTTCGATCACTTCATCGACTTCCTTGAGAACAGAACAAACTGGCTTACAGCACCCGCAGAACTCGAGGGACCTTTGGCTTGCGAGAAGGGTCTTCTTATCAGAAGCGTTGCAGTAACTAAGCAGCTTCTCAGAATAAAGGATACGATCATGCCTCAGCTCGACGAAGAGTCAGCTATCATCATCGGTTTGTTCCATGATGTAGGTAAGGTTGGTATCGAAGGTAAGCCTTACTTCATCGTTAAGGAGGCTGCAGCAGCTACATCCACATCTGCTCTCGGTCTTTCCTTCTCAACACGTATCTCTACAACAGAGACTGCACCTAAGAATTCTTATTCCATCAATCCTAAGCTCGTTCACATGGATATCGGTGTAAGAAGCCTCTATCTGGTTTCCCAGTATATGCTCCTCTCTGATGACGAAGCACAGGCAATCAGCTATGCTTCTAACGTTGATCCGCTCGATGGAAACCTCTCACCTTATACACTCATCCTGAAGACATCTTTGGATCTTCAGAAGGTTGTATACGAGAACCAGGATACTGTATCAAGCTACAGCTTCACGGTTATCGAACCTAAGTAATTTATCTTTCTTTATACTCCATTTCTTTTCCCCGCCGCTCTCCTCAAGAAACGGCGGGGTTTCTTATTATAAGAATATTCTTTAGAATATAGGTCATGAACAGACTCGAAGACGCACTTAATGATATGGCTTCATCAGGCATTACGCCGATGCATATGCCGGGACATAAGAGAAACCCTGATCTAATCCCTTCCTATCTTCAGAACGACATAACTGAGATACCGGGATTCGATGATCTTCATGCGCCTTCAGGAATAATCAAAGAAATCGAGCACAAAGCCTCTTCCCTGTGGAATGCACGTTCGGCCGTGTTGTCTGTAAACGGCGCGACCGCTCCTATACTCGCTTCCATCATGGCAGCCTCCTCGAAGGGAAAAGTTCTCATCGCATCCAACTGTCACATCTCGGTCTGGCATGCACTCGAACTTGCAGGATGTACTCCCGTGTTGATCGATCCCGTAACCGATCCATCAGTTCCGTTCTGCCTGTCAGTTGATCCCGATTCGGTAGACCGGGTACTGACAGAAGATCCCGACATCAAGACAGTTGTAATTACTTCGCCTACATATGAAGGCGTTATCAGCGATATAAAGTCTATATACAAGATTACTCAGGCTCACAAGGCAGCATTAATAGTCGACGAATCTCACGGCGCACACTTTGGTCTCAACGAGATGTTTCCTGAGACATCCGTCGCCGATGTGGTCATCAAGAGCATCCATAAAACTTTGCATGCGCCAACCCAGACCGCGATACTTCTTACTTATTCAGATACAGTCCGGGAAGACCTCATAAGACACTATATGGATGTATTCGAGTCCTCGAGCCCGTCTTATATCCTTATGTCCGGGATAGACCGTGTGGTGTCAGATCTAACGGAAAACAACTCTCTCACCTATCCTTGGGCAGAGGCTCTTTACGAGTGCCGAGCAAAGCTTAAGACTGAGCTTAAGCACATAAAGCTATTCGAAAAAGATAACACCGACCCCAGTAAGCTCGTTATCCTTACGGGGAACGTGATCAGCGGCTCTACCCTTGCCCAAAGACTTCGCACGGAGAGCATAGAGACAGAAGCCTCCTTCGACACGCACCTCATTGCCATGACGGGCATCGGAGATACAAAGGCTTCACTTGAGCTTTTCGAGAAGGCGCTGCTGTCGATAGACAACACTCTCGAGGGCAGTGTCACAAGCTTTAAGGGTGTACTTCCTACAGAAGCTCCCGACATAGTAATGTCTGTAAGGGAAGCTGTGACTTCAGACTGTGTTGAATTACCAAAGGAGCAATGTGAAGGAAAGATATCTGCCTGCTACAAGTTTAAATACCCGCCGGGGATTCCGATTATCATCCCGGGACAGAGGATTACCAAGGAGCGCCTGGCTTTGGTGCCCGGCGATTCAGTTAAGGTCATCCGCGGTTGACATTCTTAAGCTTTGTAAAGTACAATATCGGAAGTAAATTCAAGGGGGAGTTTGATATGTCCAGAATCATCACTATCAACACTCGTGATCTTGGTAAGTCCGCTAAGGAAGGCGGCTGCGGCGAGTGCCAGACATCCTGCCAGTCAGCTTGCAAGACATCCTGCGGTGTTGCTAATCAGGCTTGCGAGAAGAAGTCCTAATCTTAGGATTTAAGTAAACAAACTAAGAGCAAGAGGTCTCGTAATGTAAATTATGAGGCCTTTTTACTTCCCTTTACAAAGGAGTTCAAATTGATCCACTGTTATAAGTTCGACGATAAAAATATAGTTCTCGATGTCTTCTCAGGCTCGATTCACATGGTTGATGAGGTTGCCTTCGACATCATTCAGATGTACGAAGATAACACAAGAGAGCAGATAGAAGAACAGATTATAAAGAAGCACGGCGTTACCAAAGCCGATGTAGATGAATGCATCGAAGATATCGAGACACTGAAGGAAGCGGGCAAGCTCTTCACTCCCGACAAGTTCGAGAATATCTCTTATGATCTTAAGAAGAGGAAGTGGACATTAAAGGCACTGTGCCTTCATGTAGCGCATACATGTAATCTCAACTGCTCCTACTGCTTCGCAGCACAGGGCAACTTCCACGGTGAGCGCGGACTCATGAGCTTCGAGGCAGGTAAGCGTGCGATCGATTTCCTTATCGAGAACTCAGGTTTCCACAAGAACCTCGACATCGACTTCTTCGGAGGCGAGCCTCTCATGAACTGGGATGTCGTTAAGCAGCTCGTTATTTATGCACGCTCCATCGAGAAGGATGCAGGCAAGAATATCAGATTCACACTCACCACTAACGGCGTCAATATCAACGACGATGTCATCGACTTCTGCAACAAGGAGATGCACAACGTTGTATTAAGCCTCGACGGCCGTAAGGAGACCAATGACCGTTTCCGCGTGGATTACAAGGGCAATGGTTCTTACGATGTGATCGTACCCAAGTTCAAGAAGTTTGTTGAGGCAAGGGGCGATAAGAGCTACTACATGCGCGGCACTTACACTCATTTCAATACTGACTTCGTAGAAGATATCAAACATATGGCTGACTTAGGCTTCAAGGAGCTGTCCATGGAGCCGGTAGTAACGTCCCCCGACTCCCCTTCTTTCCTTACGGAAGAAGACCTGCCCATCCTTATGCAGCAGTATGAGGATCTTGCGCACGAGATGATCAAGCGTAATGCAGAAGGTAACGGCTTTACTTTCTACCACTATATGCTCGACCTGACATGCGGACCTTGTATCTATAAGAGGATTTCCGGCTGCGGCGCAGGAACGGAATACATTGCTGTTACGCCTTGGGGAGATATCTATCCGTGCCATCAGTTCGTCGGCGACGAGAAGATGAAGCTCGGAGATATCTATAACGGCTTTACCGACCACGGCAAGGAAGTAAGTAATGATTTCGCTCAGGTCAACTGCTATACAAGAGAAGGCTGCAAGGACTGCTGGGCTAAGCTTTACTGTTCCGGCGGATGTGCTGCAAACGCTTACCACTCAGGCGGAGATATAAAGGAGATCTATGACTACGGATGCAAGCTCTTCCGCAAGAGAATCGAGTGCGCATTGGCAGTCCGTCTTTCCAATCTGAAGGAAGAAGACATATATGTACCTGACTCTGACGCTGAATCCGTCGATTGATTACTATATCGATCTGCCTCAAGGCAAAACACTTCTGACAGGAACCTCTGATGCACCTGCCGTTAACCGCAGCATCTGCGAAAGATTCGAGACGGGCGGCAAAGGCATCAACGTTGCCAAGATCTTAAGAAGGCTGGATGCAAAGTCCGGCACTGTTATAGCTACAGGCTTCTGTGCGGGCTTCACAGGTCAGGAGATAATAAGGAACATTGAGCTTGAAGATATAGTCGCGAAGTTCATCGAGGTCCCCGGAAACTCCAGGATCAATATAAAGGCACGTGACGGCAAAGGCATCGAGACCGAGATAAACGGATCCGGTCCTTCTGTAGGTCCCGGCGATATAAGCAGACTTATCTCTGTCCTTTCTGAAACTGACTTCGATACACTTTTCCTGTCAGGTTCCCTTCCCGGGACTGTAGATCCCGACACTTATGCGGTAATAATGAGATCTGTCCTCGATGGCAAACCCGATACACGTATCATAGTAGACTGCGAGGGTGAAGCTCTTATGAGGTGTCTTCCCTTAAAACCGTTTCTTATAAAGCCGAACGCATCGGAACTGGCGGCACTGACCGGCATGAAGCTTAATACCGCTTCTTCCCTTAAGGATATCCGTAATGCTGCTTCTAAGCTTAAGGATAAAGGCGCGCAGAATGTTCTCGTCTCACTCGGAGGAAACGGTGCTTTTCTTTTCGCAAATAATGGCGAGTACTACGATGTTCCCGGGATCAAAGGAGATGTCGTAAGCACCATAGGTGCAGGAGACACCATGACGGCGTCTTTCATCTATGCCCTCGACCGCGATGGCGATATGAAAAAAGCGCTCGAGTTCTCGAACGCCTGTGCAGCAATGTCGGCTTTTACAGCGGGACTGCCCGACTCCGATTCTTTCGGCAGGATCGTTAAAGAATTCTCATGATCCAACAGCCCTGCATCTGGGGCGCGATCGTATCGTACTGCCATCTCACAGAAGTCCTTGCGCGGCTTCCGGGATCTCTTATCTCATAACCTTCTTCGTTATACCCAACAATGACTATGTACTGTGCTGTACTCGTAAAGTCACCGGGGCCCATGAGGCATACAACAAGATTACCTACATCGAGATTTCTCTCTATTCTGTTCTGGTCAGCAGTTATCGGAGTAACGTCGATACCGAGGCCTACCGCGCCATCAGCCATTAATGACCATGACGTCCCGCCTTCCATGGAATAACCGTTGTTCTCTGAGTAGGAAGCCATCCACGCCGGATTCATATCCCTGTTGTTCATAAGATACGAAGCTACCATAGAAAGAGCCGTAGGGCCGCCTCCTGTTATAGCCATGATATTTCCAGAATAATTCTTATATCCCCACCGAAGATCGTACTGATAGTATTCAGGGACTCTCACAGATGTATAGTCACCTGTCAGATCGATCGTGCCGGGGTAATCTGCCCCATCCTGAGAACCCGCATATTCCGGATAATGAAGGACGAGGTCAAGTGTCTCATGGTTATTAAGGAGAAGATTAGTGATATCTACAGGATAAGCGAACGGATCTATGCCGTGCTCTGCCGCATAGGCATCGATAACGGCCTGGCAGTCAGCTGCGTTATTAAGAGGATATGATGAATAGTCTGTACCTTCGGAAGAAGCACCCTGAGCGTCTGTGCCTGCAGTCTGCTGTACTTCGACAGGATCCATGGCTGACAGCTCTACAGTCCCTGACGGTGTCGCAGGTTCCTCCTGCTGACCATCGCCATTACCCTTTAACCTCAAGACCATAACTGTCGCTATCGTAGCGGCAATGAGAAGGATTGCAGCAAGTCCTGCTATATATAATCTTATCTTCCCGTTCTGACCCATATGATAATTATACACAATAGATGAATTTCCTTAACTATTGCTCAATTTATCTCCTATCTTGTAGTACTATATTTCTTGATAAATAAGTAGTGAAAAAGGGCATATGACTGGTAAAAAGATTTCTAAGAATCTTATATGGGCGATAATCTCCTTAATCCTGGCTGTACTTACTGTCAGAATCGTATTAAAGCAAAGCCGTGATCTGTCGATAACAGATCTTTGCGCGTTGCTTAAAACATCTGACAAGCTCTATTTAAGTCTGGCGATCATAGCTTCCCTGCTCTTCATATGGTTTGAAGGAACTGCAATAAGATCAATTCTTAAACGTGCAGGATATAAGAGAAGTCCGTTACAAGGTCTGCTATTCAGTACATCCGATATTTACTTCAGTGCAATCACGCCGTCATCAACCGGCGGTCAGCCTGCAAGTGCTTTCTTTATGATAAGAAGCGGGATATCTGCCGGAATAACGACGGCAACTCTCGTTCTTAATCTCATGATGTATACGTTGTCGATCATCGTTTTGGGAATTATCTCCATCATTATCAGCCCCAAGGCTTTTATGGACTTCGGTACCGCTTCCAAAGTATTCATAATAATCGGGTTCGTAGTGATGCTCCTTCTGGCAACAGGATTCTTTCTTCTTCTTAAGAAAGAGTCACTTATCTTCAAGCCCGCCTCCAAGCTGATCTCTTTTCTGAATAAGACCAAGATCATAAAACATAAAGAACACCTGCTTGAGAAGATTGAGAGAGTACGCACGGATTATAAAGCCTGTTCTGATCTGATCTCAGGTCACCATGGAGTTCTCATAACTTCTTTTATTTGGAATCTTCTTCAAAGGGCATCCCAGATTATGGTCCCTATGCTGGTCTTTGCCGCATTAGGAGGCAATCAAGCATTAATGCCTACTGTATTTTCCAAGCAATGTTTGATAACAATGGGTTATAATTTTGTACCGATACCCGGCGGAATGGGCATATCTGATTATCTGATGATCGACGGATTTGACGGTATCATGGGATCAGCTATGGCTTACAGCGTCGAGCTGATAAGCCGAGGCCTTACATTCTATATCTGCGTATTGATCAGCGGAATCATCACTTTGACCGGTTATCTGATTGGCAATCGAAAGGAATCTTAATATGATAGGTGTTTACGACTATACCGTTATTCTCACATATCTGTCATTGATCTCCGGAACTGTCGGAATCATATTTACAGTAACCGGCGCGGGACACCCTCAGCTTGGTGTATTCTTTCTGATGCTATCCGGAATACTTGATGCCTTCGACGGCAAAGTGGCAAGAACCAAGAAAGATCGTACGGAATTCGACAAGAACTTCGGAATACAGATTGACTCACTGACAGATCTGGTCTGCTTCGGTATCCTCCCTGTTACTATCGGCCTTGCTCAGCTTCGAATAAGCGGAATATTCACAGAACTTGTTAAGCGTAAGGAATATGAAGGTTCATACCCTGTTCTGATACTGCTCATTGTTATAGCACTCTTCTATGTGCTTGCAGCGATGATAAGACTTGCTTACTTTAATTCAACATGCGATGAACGAGAAGAAGAGATAAAAAAATCCGGTAAATCATATTTCGTCGGAGTGCCGGTTACATCCGCTGCACTGGTCTTCCCTTTGGTAATAATCGTTCATTTCTTCACAAGATTCGATCTTACGATTTTCTACTTCGTGATGATGCTCATTGAAGCAATAGCATTTGTAACCAACATCAAAGTTCGTAAACCCGGCAAAGTCGGTCTTGCTGTTATCATACTCATCGGCCTGACCGAATTCATCGCATTCATAATCGCATATAAGAGCGGATTAAAGTAATGACGGGGCTTGAATTCCTGTATAAGACTGCAGCGGGCAGGATCATACTACGGCCTCTTGTAAGCCGTCCGGTATCGGTTCTGTCAGGTAAGCTGATGGATTCCAAAGCCTCTAAAGTCCTGATCAGATCATTTGCAAAAAAGAATGGCATCCGCGTAGAAGACTACGAAGTCGATAACGTCCGTTGCTTTAACGATTTCTTTTGCAGAAAGATCAAGGAAGGCTTGAGACCTGTAAGCGATGATCCAACGCATCTGATATCACCATGCGACGGTCTTCTGAGTGTACATAAGATATCGTCAGATACGGTTCTCAGCGTCAAACAAAGCGAGTTTACGATAAGCGGGCTTCTTCAGGATGAGACGCTGGCAGAATCATTCAACGGCGGTTACGCGCTTGTTTTCCGCCTTTGTGTGGATCACTATCACAGATATATCTATTTTGATTCCGGCAATCAGGCAGATAACAAAAGAATTGACGGAATCTACCATACCGTAAGGCCCGTAGCACTGGAGCAGTTTCCTGTATTCGTTCAGAATACACGCGAATATGTGGATCTAGATACGGACAACTTCGGCAAGTCTGTTCAGATGGAAGTCGGAGCAATGCTGGTCGGACGGATAGTCAATGAGAAAACTAGTGCCTGCGAAGTAACGCGCGGCGAAGAAAAAGGTCACTTCGAATACGGCGGCTCAACTATAATCGTTCTTATTCAGAAAGACCGCGCCAATATAGATGACCGCTTTCTTAATAACACAGAAACCCCTGTAGTGATGGGGCAGGTCATAGGTTCATCAACAACATAACAATAAAAAAGGTCCCGGGCGTTAACCCGGGACCTTATTAATTATCCGAATCCATCAGATTAGGAAACTGTAGCCTCTGCGTTGAAGAGCATGCAAGAACCTGTTTCATCTGTAGCACCAACGAAGAAGTAAGAACCTGCATCGAGACCAGCGTTATCAACATACTGGAACTCATAGAAGTAACCGTTAGAATACTCGGAAGGTGTGATTGTAGCGGAGTAAACGCACTCAGCATCATCAAGATCACCGGACTCAGAGTAGTATACCTCGTAGTATACAGGGAAGTAAGCGAGGCTAGCCTCGTCATAAACCTGAACTGTGTACTCGATTACAGACTCAGATGTGGAGTACTCACCCTCACCCATAGCATAGCCTGTACCGTCAGAGTAGGAATACCAGTACTGATCTGTACCGTTGCTCCAAACAGACTCGTCAACATCACCGCTGCCGCCAGGAACAACAACTGTAGAAGCGCCGCCGTTCTCAACTGTACATGTGTCGTCAGCAAGAACGTTACCAGCCATATCATAAACGATACACTCGTAAGAACCTGCGATGAGGTAGCCGTTGTCATCTGTCATAGCTGCAGGATCATAGCCGGGACCATAGTAAGACTCGATCCAGTAACCGGAATCTGTGCAAGCATCACTTGTGAATACGAGCTGACCATCGCGATAGTACTCATAGTAGAACTCCCACTCAACTTCCTGACCCTCAGTTGTAGGGATGATGTCGAGCTCGATTGTGGTTACATCTGTGTATACGCCGTTATCAGAGTAGTACCACTCTACATAGTCGATAAGATCAGTAGAGATAGCTGCTGCGAACTGATACTCAAGAGCATCCTCGAAGAAAGCGTAAACTTCCTCAAGGTTCTTGTTGTCCGTATCCTCTACAAGCCACTCCTCGTCATCATATACGAGGTTGATTGTCTGAGAAATTTCCTTTGAATCACCATCAGCAAGAGCTGCAAGGTATGCATCGAGGTCACCGCCGTCAGCGATAACATCATCATAGATAGTTGCATAGTCAACGATAGACCATGTGATATCTACGCTAGCCTCGCCGTCCTTCTTAGAAGACTCAACAGACTCTTCATCGATCTCATAAGAGAGTGTGCTCTCGATAGCCTCGATGATAGGGCCGTAATCCTCACCGTAAAGGTCAGCATCTGTGCTGAAGTAAGCCTCAAGGGACTCTGTCCACTCGTCATCAACATTGCTGGAAAGCTCTGCGATGTCGCCAGCCTTAAACTTCTTTACTGCTTCAGCATAATCCTCAACAACTGCGAGAACTGCATCATCATCCTTGTCGAACATAGCGCAACCAGCGAGGGAAGCGAGCATAGCGACAGAAAGTGTAGAAGCAGTCAACTTCTTAAAATCGACTTTCATAATTAATCCTCCGTTCGATTTTGCGTAATACTTAAACGCTACGAACTATTATAAAACAAAGTTTACTATATGTCTAATTTTCGTTAACGGTTTGTTAACAAAAACTGGCAATCAATCTTCCTCTACAGTACAGGTTGAATCGACAAGAACATTACCGTCGAGATCATAGATCACACATCTGTACTCGCCTGCTACAAGATCGCCGTCAGCGCTGAGTTCAGCAGCAGGATCATAGTTGGGACCATAATAAGCTTCGATCCAGTATCCTGAATCTGTGCACACATCACTTGTGAAGATCAACTCGCCATCGCGGTAATACTCATATGTAAAGTTCCATGTGATATTCTGAGCTGAGCTTCTTGGAATGATATCGAGTTCGATAGTATCTTCGTTTGTATATACATCATTATATGAGAAGTACCACTCGGTGTAATCGATAAGATCAGTAGACAACTCTATATCTTCTGACTCTACAGTACATGTCGAATCAGCAAGAACATTTCCAGCAAGGTCATATATTACGCATCTGTACTCACCCGAAACGAGACATCCGCTGCGGAGAGTTTCACAGTTGGGATCATAAGTCGGGCCATAATAAGCCTCTATCCAGTAACCCTGGTCTGTGCATACACCGCTTGTGTAGATGAGTTCGCCGTCACGATAGTATTCGTATGTAAACTCGAACGGAATCTGTGTACCTTCATTAGTAGGAATGATATCAAGCTCGATCTCATCGTAGTTTACATATACGCCATCATCAGAGTAATACCATTCAATTTCATCAACATAAGTTGAGAGAGGCATGACGAACTCGAAGTCCATAGCCTCGTCATAGAAGGCATAAATAGCAAAGAGATTCTTGCCGTTCTTATCCTCTACAAGCCACTCGCCATTCTCGTAAACCAAGTCCATTGTCTGTGAGATCTGCTGCGTTGGGGCATCACTGGCCTTCAAAGCAGCGATAAAATCATCCTCATTGCCGCCATCCTCAGTAACCTGCAGGAAGATAGCATCGTAATCAACAAGAGTATATGTAACGCTGACGCTTGCCTCCGCGTTCTTCTTGGAAGACTCAACAGTATCTTCATATATCTCGTAAGAGAGAGAATCCGCGATAGCGTCCACCTCATCATAGTAATCATCACCGCTGTCCATCGAGTATCCGGATAAAGCCGTCTCAAGATCACGCTTGATATCGTCTCCATTAACCATAAGGGCTTCAATATCACGAGCCTTACACCTTACGATAGCTGAAGCATAATCATCTGCTACAGCAAGAACAGCTTCGTCATCTCTGTCGAACATAGCGCATCCGCCAAGAGAAGCGAGCATACTTACGCACAAAGCTGAAGCAATCAACTTTTTACTTGCTTTCATAAATCTCCCCTCCATACTCAAGATTGGTACCAAAAAGCAAGTATAATATAATCTTTCTTTTACTTATTTACAAATTCCGATGGGGGAAAAACATCAGGAAAGAAGGCATATAAAAGAGATCTCGCCGTTCTTCCACGTAGCCTTTATATCTCCGTTATACTGGCGGCAAATGTTCTCGGCTATGGACAGACCTATACCGTATCCGCCCTTATCGATATTGTGTGATTTATCCTCTCGGTAGAACCTCTCGAAAAACTTGTTATAGTCAACGTTACCGCCGTCCTTGTACGAGTTGCTTACAGTAAGCTTCATACCTTTTCGAAAAGCCAAAAGCTCCACCCTTACAGTGCCGTTCTCATCGCAGTACTTGATGGCATTATCAAGAAGTATTGTCGTAAGCTGCATTATCTTGCTCGAGTCTGCAGTAAAGACAACGTTAGGTGTGATGTTCTTCTCAAGTGTGATCTTAGACTTCAAAGCCACAGACTCAAAAGACTTGACCGAGGTTTCCACAACTTCCGATACATCTATGGGAGCCATCTCCGTCTTATCCTCGAGTTCCTGCGCCTTCGATATCATAACGAGATTCGCGATCAAGCCGTTCATATGATCTATCTGCTTCAGCGTAGATTCAGACCACTCATCTTCACCATTTAACATCTGACTCATCTCAGTGTTGGCGCGGATGACAGACAGCGGAGTCTTGAGCTCATGGCTCGCATTAGTGATAAAGTCCTTCTGTTTCTCAAAGTTCTCGACTTCTGAAGCGACAACAAGCTCGGAGAAATGAACAACAAGAATGTAAGTAACTGCCAAGCCTGCAACACAGACTATCATCGCGATAAGGAACAAACGGCGGAGTGCATATACTTCCGTAGTTCCATCAATAAAAGCAATCGTCTTCCCATCAGGTTCATCGACATACTTATACCAGATACGGCCCTGATGACCATATCCCTCTTCCCCGTTCATTATCTCTTCGCACAGATTTACGATCTCAACTTCCGTACCTGCGGCATACCGGCCGTCGATACTAACGCTGTCACCATCGATCTTTACCAGCCAGTAATCAGCTTTCTCTCTTACGTTTACGGAAAAGATTTCTGTTAACTGAGGATCATCAATATAGTACTCAGCGAATGATACATCACCCGCATCCAGGTCTGTATCGATCAAAGCATCAAGACCGGATCTTATAGCTCTATAAGATACGAACAAACTCGACAGCCAGATGGTACCGCCAATAAAGAGCATCGCAAGAAAAATCGCGAGCATCGCGATAGCAATAAACCTTTTCTTGATTCTCTCTACAGTACGGTTATTCATGCGGAAAGAGTAAACGCGCCTCCTCTGTCACCTGTAATAGTGACTTCTGTTACGATCGAGTTCAGCTTATTCTTCAGATAAGACACATAAAGCCATACGGTATCGGCATCTGCGTCAGACTCATTGTTCCATATCTTCCAGATAAGGAAATCCGTAGCCAGTTCACGTCCGGGATTACGCATAAACTCGCGCATCAACTCATACTCCTTGAGAGAGAGTCTTACCGTGTTCTCAGAACTCAATGACAGATCCTCGCCGTTAAGAACAAGGCCTGCGTATGTGATCTCGTCTCTGGAATTATCGTTACCGCCTCGTCTTACGAGAGCTCTTACTCTGGCAAGAAGTTCCTTCATAGCGAAAGGCTTGGGAAGGTAGTCATCTGCTCCTGCATCGAGGCCTGCTACGCGGTCGTCGATATCAGCCTTAGCAGTAAGGAGCATCGCCGGTGTCATGTTGTGCTTCTGCCTCATGGTGGTAAGCACAGTTATGCCGTCCATCTTTGGCATCATTATATCCAGTATTACGGCATCGTAGCCGTTGGCTGATACGAGGTCTAATGCTTGCTGCCCGTCAAGAGCAGAATCGACATCATAACCTTCGTGTTGAAGAAGGACCGTCAGTGCGTGATTAAGATCCTTCGTATCTTCTGCAATAAGTATCTTCATTTTACATCTGTCCGTATATCATATTTCTTATAGTCTGCATGGATATATCGGTAGACGCAAGCTCGTCGGCACAGCGCTTAAGCTCTGCCGTGATAAGTTCCTTGTTCACGTTTATATCCTTCTTATATTTAATATCGTGTTCAAGCGCCGCCCATGTATCCATAGATATGGTTCTTATCTGTATCTCGGCATAATACCCTTCAGTATTCTGAACTATCATATGATAGCTTCTGTATCCGTTGGGCTTTGCGTTGGCTACATAGTCCTTCTCTTCGATGACTGTAATGCCATTAAACTCTCTTATAGCATCTCTGACCTTAAATATGTCATCGACAAATGTGCAGACTATCCTAATACCGACTATATCGTGAATGCTCGATACAATGACATCGGGAGTAGCTTCAAGATTCTTCTTTCTGCACTTCTCCAGAACGCTCTCTTCGCTCTTTAATCTTCCCATGATGTGATCGATCATGTTTGTCTGATAGAAAGCCTCGAGCGTCTGTTCCAGACGGTTGATCTCATTCTCGAGTGATTCTTTAAAGGCCAAAAGCCTGTAATAATGATTTCCGTATATTTTTTCCATGCGAATATAATAACACCTCTTCCCTAAGAAAGAGGTGTAAAAATTAGGTTAAGCTTTATCTGTCTTATCACTGAATATATGTCAGGAACTGAGATGCAAGAACAACCGTTACAAGAGCTATAGGATATGTAGCTGCGTAAGCGGAAGCTACGTTTGAAGTGCCTGAAGACTGGATAAGAGCACCCAGTGCAGGAGTACTTGTCATACCGCCTGTAATGGAACCCAAGTTGTTGAGCAGGCTCAGCTTGAGTACATATTTCGCGAAAAGGAATCCGATGATCAAAGGTACGATTGTCATAAGTGCACCCCATACGAAGAGGAGTCCGCCGTAAACCTTAAGTGTGTCTACGAATGCAGCGCCGCCCTCGATACCTGCACCGATAAGGAACAGTACGAGACCGAACTCCTGGAAGATGGAGAGCAGGTGCTCCTTAACCTTCAGGTCGAGCTTGCCGATATGGCCGAAGTGACCGAAGATGAGACCCATGATAAGAGGGCCGCCTGTAGCACCAAGGCTGAAAGAAGATCCACCCGGAAGAGGAATTGTGATGCTTCCGAGGATAAGTCCTGTCATAACTGTAAGAGCGAACGCACCGCATCCGAACTTATCAAGAGTAAACAGCTTTGTGGAGATGCTCTTCTCACCGTCAAAGTCTCCTACAGGTGCAAGGAGAGATTTCTCATGCTCCATATCAACCTTAAGAAGTCTGGGGATGATCTGTACGAACAAAACTACGCCGATAACGCCGAACGGATAAGCAACGGCGTGTCCTACTGCAATCTCACCATAATAAGGAGAATTCTCCAAAGCGCCCTGTGCAGCTGCGAATGCAGGTGTACTTGTAAGAGCTCCGGACATAAGACCTACTGCCATAGCAGAAGTCATGTTAGGAACAAGTATAGTGACGAGGGCTGTTACCAAGCTTCCCGATGCAATGATAAGGAGACCGAGAAGAATATAGGACTTGGCATTCTTCTTGAGGTTCTTAAAGAATGTAGGACCTGCGATGAGACCAACAGAAGTAACGAACAGAATAAGTCCGATATTCTGGATGATCTTAAACCATGTATCGATAGTTCCAAGCTTTTCAGCCCAACCGGCGATACATCCTTCGTGTCCTTCATAACCGATTGTTACACCCTTGAAGTGACCGAATACCAAAGCTACGATGAAGATAGCAGCTGTACCAAGAGATACACCCTTAATATTGATCTTTCCGAGAAGATAACCTATGAAGATTATCGCGAACATAAAGAAGAGCGCCAAAGAGGTTCCCTTTATGCTGAAAAGATAATGTCCGGCTGCTTCAAGAAATTTTACGGAGAAACCGCCAAAATCCATAAAAACAAACACACCCTCTCTTTTTTAATAAAAACCGCAAATGTTATAAATGATTTAAAGGGGCTTGTCAATAAAAAAACGGCTTCCCGGGAAAACTCGGGAAGCCGATACAGTTAAAGATAAATTTCTGCTTACTTCTTGTGAGCGATTGCAGCCTGTGCAGCAGCAAGTCTTGCGATCGGCACACGGAAAGGAGAACAGGATACGTAATCCAGACCGATAGCATCGCAGAACTCAACAGATGAAGGATCACCGCCGTGCTCGCCGCAGATACCGATGTGGAGGTTCGGATTAACGGGCTTACCAAGGTCGATAGCCATCTTCATGAGCTTGCCGACACCTGTCTGATCGAGCTTAGCGAACGGATCAGCCTCGAAGATCTTCTTATCGTAATAAGCATCGAGGAACTTACCTGCATCGTCTCTTGAGAAACCGAATGTCATCTGTGTAAGGTCGTTAGTACCGAAGCAGAAGAAGTCTGCGTTAGCTGCAATCTCATCAGCTGTGAGAGCAGCTCTAGGAATCTCGATCATAGTACCTACTTCGTACTTGATGTCGGAACCTGCGCTCTTGATCTCTTCGTCAGCTGTTGCAACAACGATATCCTTAACGAACTTCAACTCCTTAACATCACCTACGAGAGGAATCATGATCTCAGGCTCGATGTTCCAATCAGGGTGCTTAGCCTTTACGTTGATTGCAGCGCGAATAACAGCCTTTGTCTGCATCTTTGCAATCTCAGGATATGTAACAGAAAGACGGCATCCTCTGTGACCCATCATAGGGTTGAACTCATGGAGAGAAGAGATGATGTTCTTAATGTCAGCAACTGTCTTGTGCTTCTTGTTAGCAAGCTTCTCAATCTCGATCTCTGTTGTAGGAACGAACTCGTGGAGCGGGGGATCCAGGAAACGGATTGTAACAGGATAACCCTCGAGAGCCTCATAGAGAGCCTCGAAGTCGCTCTGCTGCATAGGCAGGATGATGTCGAGAGCTTCTTCTCTCTCCTCAACTGTCTCAGAGCAGATCATCTCACGGAATGCATCGATTCTGCCCTCACCGAAGAACATGTGCTCTGTACGGCAAAGACCGATACCCTGTGCGCCGAGCTCACGAGCCTTCTTAGCATCTGCAGGTGTATCTGCATTTGTACGAACGCCCATTCTCTTGAACTCATCAGCCCAAGCCATGATGCGGCCGAAGTAACCGTTGTTAGGATCAGCGTCAACCTGAGGGATTGCGCCGTCGTAGATATTACCTGTAGAACCATCGAGAGAGATGATGTCACCCTCGTGGAATTCCTTACCTGCGAGTGTGAATCTCTTGTGCTCTTCATCCATAGCGATCTCGCCGCATCCGGATACGCAGCACTCACCCATACCTCTTGCAACTACTGCAGCGTGGGATGTCATACCGCCTCGAACTGTGAGGATACCCTCAGCAGACTTCATTCCGGAGATATCTTCAGGAGATGTCTCAAGTCTTACGAGGATTACCTTCTCACCTCTGTTATGCCACTCAACAGCATCTTCAGCTGTGAATACGATCTTACCGCAAGCAGCTCCCGGAGAAGCACCGAGGCCCTTACCGATAGCCTCTGCAGCCTTCAAAGCAGCAGGATCGAACTGAGGGTGCAGTAGTGTATCGAGGTTACGAGGATCGATCATTGCAACTGCTTCCTCAGGTGTTCTCATGCCTTCGTCAACGAGGTCGCAAGCGATCTTCATAGCAGCCTGAGCTGTTCTCTTACCGTTTCTTGTCTGGAGCATGTAGAGCTTGCCGGCTTCAACAGTGAACTCCATGTCCTGCATATCTCTGTAGTGTGTCTCAAGGATGTTGCAAACATCAGTGAACTGCTTGAATGCGCCGGGGAACTTCTGCTCCATCTCGGAGATGTGCATAGGTGTTCTTACACCAGCAACAACGTCCTCGCCCTGAGCGTTTGTAAGGAACTCACCGAACAGACCCTTGTTACCTGTAGCAGGGTCTCTTGTGAAAGCAACACCTGTACCGCAGTCATCACCCATGTTACCGAAAGCCATGGACTGAACGTTAACAGCTGTACCCCATGAATAAGGGATATCGTTGTCTCTTCTGTAGATGTTGGCACGGGGGTTATCCCAAGAACGGAATACCGCCTTGATAGCGCCCATGAGCTGCTCCTTAGGATCTGTCGGGAAGTCAGATCCGATCTTTGCCTTATATTCAGCCTTGAACTGATTAGCGAGCTCCTGAAGATCTCCTGCTGTAAGGTCAACGTCCTGCGTAACCTTACGGGAAGCCTTCATCTTATCGATAAGCTCCTCGAAGTACTTCTTTCCGACTTCCATAACAACGTCGGAATACATCTGGATGAATCTTCTGTAGCAGTCCCATGCCCATCTGGGATTGCCGGACTTCTTAGCGATAACGCCAACAACGTCTTCGTTAAGACCGAGGTTAAGAATTGTATCCATCATTCCAGGCATCGATGCTCTTGCACCGGATCTTACAGAAACAAGGAGAGGATTCTCGAGATCGCCGAACTTCTTACCGGTAATCTCCTCGAGCTTCGTGATGTACTCCATGATCTGAGCCTGAATCTCATCATTGATCTGACGACCGTCCTCATAATACTGAGTACAAGCCTCTGTTGAGATCGTGAAGCCCTGAGGAACAGGAAGTCCCAGGTTTGTCATCTCGGCGAGGTTTGCACCCTTACCACCGAGCAGTTCGCGCATGTTTCCGTTGCCCTCGGAAAACAGATAAATGTACTTCTTAGCCATTTTATGCCCGCCTTTCTAAATGTGTTGTTATTTCCAAAGCCAAAGCTTATCGAAATCAGTTATTTATAGATTAATAATCGAATTTGCCCTCAAAGAACTCTGCTACCTTATCGATAGGGAATCTGATGTTGCCGGGCTCATACTCGACATTCTTCATGGAATCTCTTTCTCTAATGGTAACACAATTGTCGTTCTCAGAATCAAAATCGTATACGACGCAGTAAGGTGTACCGATCTCATCCTGTCTTCTGTAGCGCTTACCGATGCTCTGACGGTCATCGAGCTCGCACATATACTTCTTGGACAGGGATTCGAACAAAGGCATAACCTTGTCTGTGAGCTTAGCTGACAGAGGGAGGATACCGATCTTGATCGGTGCAAGGAACGGATGGAAGTGCATAACGTTTCTTACATCGCCGCCCTCAAGCTGCTCCTCTTCGAATGCAGAACACAGGAATGCGAGAGTTACACGGTCCGCACCGAGCGAAGGCTCGATAACGTAAGGAACGTACTTCTCATTCTTCGCAGGGTCGAAGTATGTAAGATCCTGCTTAGAGAATTCCATATGCTGCTTGAGGTCGTAATCCGTACGGTCTGCGATACCCCACAGCTCGCCCCAGTCTGTGAAAGGAAATGCGAACTCGAAGTCTGTTGTTGCTCTTGAATAGAAAGCAAGCTCTTCCTTGGAGTGATCTCTTGTACGGAGCTCCTCTTCCTTGATACCAAGTGATGTGAGCCAGTTCTTGCAGAAATCCTTCCAATACTGGAACCACTCAAGGTCAGTACCGGGCTCGCAGAAGAACTCAAGCTCCATCTGCTCGAACTCACGTGTACGGAAGATGAAGTTTCCGGGTGTGATCTCGTTTCTGAAAGACTTACCGATCTGGCAGATACCGAACGGGATCTTCTTTCTTGATGATCTCTGAACGTTAGCAAAGTTAACGAAGATACCCTGAGCTGTCTCGGGTCGCAAATAAACTTCGCTCGAAGAATCCTCAGTTACGCCGACGAATGTCTTGAACATGAGGTTGAACTTTCTGATATCTGTGAAGTTATGACCTCCGCATACAGGACAGGGAATATTCTTCTCTCTGATATATGCTACGAGATCATCGGGCTCCATACCCTCAACGGAAACATCCGTTACGTTGTTCTCTTTGTTCCAATCCTCTACGAGATTGTCTGCTCTCTGTCTTGCCTTGCACTGCTTACAGTCGATCAAAGGATCGGAGAAGCCGCCGACGTGACCGGAAGCAACCCATGTTCTGGGGTTCATGATGATAGCTGCATCGAGACCTACATTGTAAGGGCTCTCCTGAACGAACTTCTTCCACCATGCAGCCTTAACGTTGTTCTTAAGCTGGACACCGAGCGGGCCGTAATCCCATGAGTTCGCAAGACCACCATAGATGTCGGAACCCGGATATACAAAACCTCTTGTCTTGGCAAGGGATACGATCTTGTCCATCTTCTCTGAATTAGACATCTGCCGCTCTCCTTACTCTTCCACAATCTCTACTGCTTCTGCTTCGTCGGAGATAATATTCTCGACTGCGGAAGCTGACTCTGCCTGAATCTGCTCAGAGTAGACCATATCAGCAGCCTGAGCGTCTCTTCTGAACATCTCCTTCTGCTCCTTAGCCTTTCTCTCGGCCTCGATAGCAAGTCTTGCATCTCTTGTGAGAGGAACTGTATATGCATCCTTAGGAAGATTGCCCTTTACTCCGACAACCTTGTCCTCAAGGATCTCCTTGCATGCAAGTGATACTGCGTTATCAGCCTGATCAGGGATCATGGGCTGAGCGCCGTCTACGATCTGGCTTGCTCTCTTACTAACGAGTACTGCGAGTTCGTAAGCGCAGCTTGCCTTGGGTAATAACTGTTCAAGTGTGGGATCTGTCAACATTTCTCATTTACCTTCCATTTCTTTATTTATTTTAATTACATCTTCCAAAAGTTCGATATTACGTACGCATCTGCACTTCTCTGCTGCGATTATCGCAAGGATCTTCTTAGCAGCTGCATCAACGTCATCGTTAACTACAACATAATCGAAATGACCTACGAAGTTTGTCTCCTGTCTTGCCATCTCGAGTCTTGCATTGATATCCTCGTCGGAGTCTGTACCTCTTCCGCGAAGTCTCTTCTCAAGCTCTTCGTAAGAAGGAGCAAGAAGGAAGATCGTTACGCTCTGCTCAAAGTTCTCCTTCAAAGCCATGCTTCCTGCGATAGTAAGATCGAGGAGGACATCCGTTCCGGCTTCACTCATATCCTGCAAAGCTACTGTGGGAGTTCCGTAATAGTTTCCGACGAACTCATCGTACTCGAGGATCTCGCCCTCTTCGTACATCTTCATGAATTCTTCCTTGGACTTGAAGAAATATTCTACTCCGTCCTTCTCACCCTCTCTGGGCTCTCTTGTCGTAACCGATATGGATGTTCCAAATGAAGGGTCTGCTTCCTTTACCTTTGCAAGAACCGATCCTTTGCCTGTACCTGAAGGTCCTGATACCGATATCAATAATCCTTTTGCCATACGTTATTCCTCCATATTTTTTCTTACGACCGCCACCTCAAGGGCACTGGTCACTATATGGTCACTGTCCATGATAAGGACACTTCTGCATTTCTTGCCTGCGCAACAATCAACCAACATCGCCCTGTCACGCGCTTCCTGCATCATGCGCCTTATCGGGGCCGAATCGGCTGATGCCACAGCGAGCACTCTTGATGCTGCCGCTATGTTGCCTCCGCCGATATCTGCAAACTTCATATGCTTCTAACCCGCCTTATCCTCATCAGACCAGATTCTGAATCTGTTCTCTCATCGCTTCGATGATATTCTTCATGAGCAATACGCGGTTAGTAATCTCAAGATCGTTAGCCTTAGATCCGATCGTGTTCGTCTCGCGGTTGATCTCCTGGATAAGGAAATCCATCTTCTTACCGACAAGTGCATCCTCTGTGAGGATTCTTCTTCCCTGAGAGAAGTGGCTGAGAAGTCTCTTAAGCTCTTCATCGATCGCACACTTATCAGCGAACACTGCAACCTCTGCTGCAAGTCTTGCTTCATCATAGAAAGCCTTATTGTTGTCAGCAAGAAGCTCATCAATCCTGTCGGAGAGTCTGGTCTTATACTCTTCAACAACCTTCGGGGCACGAACATCAATCTCATCTCTGAGCGTCTCGAGCTCACCGATCTTACCGATAATGTCAGCCGCAAGGTTAGCACCCTCAACAGCTCTCATCTCCTGCATGCCCTGAAGGGCCTCGATCGCTGTCTGCTCAAGTTCAGAATAGATCTGATCCTCGTCGACCTGTCCCTGTCTTGTAGTAAGAACATCCGGGAAGATCGCAAGCCTTGATGCATTAACATCATCTGCCCTGCCTGTAAGCGAAGCGATATTGGCTACTGCATCTGAATAAGCTTTAACGAGACTTGTGTTAACGATTACTTCGGATGAACCTTCCGTATCGTCATCAAAGCTTATGAATACGTCGACCTTACCTCTAACGAGTGTGTCGGAAATAAGCTTTCTGATACGCGCATCAGCGAAGTTGAAGACCTTGGGCATTCTTATGTTTACATCACAGAAACGGCTGTTTACAGATTTGATCTCGACTGAATAACGTCTGCTGTCGAAGAACTTCTCGCTGCGGCCGAAGCCTGTCATGCTATGTGCCATGCGCCCCTCCAGGTCTTAAGAAGATGAAAAGAGCCTGCAACGAAGCATATACTTCGCCAAACAGGCTCGTTCTCCCGTCTTCAGATTATATTATATATATAAGAAAATGGCAACAAAAATATGTTCACAAAACCCGCAAAGGCCTGTATTTTAGGTAGTCCGCGGCCACACAAAAATATTTCACGCCGCCCTTTTCCCCTTCGAAAATCTGCGCATGAGCACGCGCATGAAGATGTCCGTACAGACATATATCCACCTCACCGCTGCCCTCGATCAGATCCGAGTAGTCACAGGAGGTTCCGTTCCTTCCGTAAGGAGGGAAATGAATCATCAGTATATGCGGCAGCTTGTGGTCAGGATCAGCCTTACGGATACTGTCGATGCAGATCTTGATCCTTTCAAGCTCCCTGTTATGTATCTTTATGTCTTCAGACGTAACACCGTCATCCTCGAGTCTTTTCCATCCGCGTGTTCCCGCCACCACAGCTTCTTCGCTGACATAAGCATCAGACTTAAGGAGCGTTATGGTATCAAAGCCCTTGGAGACAAGTATCTTGTTCATCTTGGATACAGTCCCCCACCAGTAATCGTGATTACCTCTGGTGGCTATCTTCTTTCCCGGAAGATCATTAATGAACCCAAAATCCTTATCGGCCTGCTCGAGGTAAGTTGCCCACGACAGGTCTCCCGGAAGAAGATATAGATCGTTCTGGCCGACAACAGATGAATTCTCCCTGATGCGGTTCATGTAATCCTTCCAGGAATCACCGAACACTTCCATTGTCTTATCGGGATTATCTATGGCAAGGTGAAGATCGCCCATTGCATATACAGCCACAGTCAGTCTTCCTCCTTATGAAAGTATTCGTAGATAGCACGCGCATCCGCTTCACTTATGCCCTTTACCTCAGTAAGAGCTTTTATGTCCGCGTCCTCAACAGCTTTTATGGAACCGAACGAAGTAAGCAAAGCTTTTCGCTTGGCGGGGCCGATGCCTTTTATGTTCTCGAGCTTATAACGTATGTTGCGCTTTGTCGAGAGCTTCTTCTGATACGTTATCGCGAATCTGTGGACCTCGTTCTGTACCGCAGAGAGGAAACGAAGCAGGACTATCTCGTCGTCTGAAGGCTCGTCTTTTGCAAGAAGGTACTCAGTGCCGTCCTCAAGAACGAGTCCCGCTGTCCTGTGCCTCGAGTTTTTAAACATACCCGCGAGCTTAATTTCGCGCCCGAGGTCAAGCGAACGCACTACGGAAGCCACGGCAGAAAGCTGCCCCTTACCGCCGTCTACGAGGATTATATCAGGGTACTCGAAGCCATCTTTGCCGTCGTGTTTAAAACGCCTTGTCAGCGTCTCCCTCATTGAAGCGAAGTCGTCCTGGGTAAGAACTGTCTTCATCTTAAACAGCCTGTAGGACTGCCTGTCAGGCTTACCGTCTTTGAAGACGACCATGCCCGAACATATATCATCGTTTCCGAGGTTACTGATGTCGTAGGATTCAGCCCTGTGAAGGCTGTTCTCGGGAACCCCGAGCATCCTCTCCAATATCCTCATGCCGGCAGCAGGATCCGCCTGCGCACCTCCGCCCCTTAACACACGTCTTACCATCATCTCCTGCGCATTGAGAGAAGCCATCTTAAGAAGATCATTCATCTCTCCTCTCTCGGGAGTATATACGCGCACCTTGTGACCCGATTCCTGCGACAGGAACTGCTCAAGGAGAGCCGCGTCGTCCTCTTCATCAAGCTTGGGTACAAGTACTATTGGAGGTATGTTTGCTGTATCAGGGTAGTACTGCGTTATGAAGCCGGTTATAAGCTCAGTCACGGACGGCAGGTCCCCCGACATAAAGTATGTCGATGAACCGACAATCCTTCCTGAACGCAGTTCTATCTTTCTTATGCACGTCTCTCCTGCCTGGGAATACACTCCGACAGCATCGACATCTCGCTCTATCTTCTGGAACACACGCTGGTCCTTAGTAATCGCATCGAGCGCCGCCAGCCTGTCGCGAAGCATCGCCGCCCTCTCGAAATCGAGATTCTCCGATGCTTCCTCCATCTGCTCCTGAAGCTGCTTCTTGATACCATCGTAACGGCCCTCAAAGAAAGCGACTATGTCAAAGATCATCTTCCTGTATTCACTCGCGGAGACGTTGCCGCTGCACGGAGCCATGCACTTGCCTATATGGTAATTAAGGCACGGCCTCTCCTTGCCGATGTCTCTCGGGAACACTTTGTTACAGCGCTTCAGGGGGAAGATCTGTTCTATGGCACGCATAGTGTTAAAAAGGTCTCCGCCCATATAAGGACCGAAATACCTCGCCCCCGCTTTCTTCGCTTTCTCATCCGGGCGAAAAGCTTTATACACACGCGGGTACTCTTCGTTAAGCGTGATACACACATAAGGGTACGCCTTATCGTCACGCAGAAGGATATTGTACTGGGGCATGTAGCGCTTGATAAGGTTCGACTCCAGAAGCAACGCCTCTGTCTCGGAACCCACCACAACATACTCGAAGTCAGCGACGTGCGATACCATCGCCGCCACCTTGGGATGTGTTATCCTTCCGCCTCCGAAGTAGGACCTTAACCTGTTTCTGAGTTTCTTTGCTTTTCCGACATAAATAACAGATCCCGAAGCATCCTTCATCAGGTATACTCCGGGACTCATAGGTACTGTATCAAGTCTTGCGTCGAATCTTTCTTCGCTCATGCACCTTTCAATTCATCATACCTTCGGGTCCTTAAGATATTCTATCAAAGAATTGACCGCTTCGGATGAATCAGTGCCGTCAGCTGTGATCGTGATCTCGGAACCATTATCGATACCAAGAGACATCACTCCGAGGAGGCTCTTAGCATTAGCTCTGTGTCCGTCCTTAACGATGTAGACCGTGCTTCTGAAATCCGAAGCCTTCTGTACGAGCATCGCTACAGCCTTCATCTGAAGGTCTGCCGCACCGCAGTTAAAAATGACTTTGTCTTCCGTCATAGCTACCTCTCCGAGAATACTGACTCTATTTCTTTCGTGGAAAGTATATTTATACGGACTACCATAGTCAACAAAGGTTTCATATGTTTAAGGCATTTTCGGCTTTTTTACTTAAAAGTCCATAACTTGCCATTCGTATTTGTTTAAATTCACAAGCCACTAATCGATGACCGGCTCCCAAGACTTCGCCCTCAAAGCTTCAAGACAGAGTCTGATCTGTTCGGGACTGCTCTTATGATCATTCAGGTCTGAAGGAAGACTGTCCACATCAAAGTACCTTGCATCCGTGGTCTCTTCATTAGGCTTAAACTCACCGCCCGTCACATTGCACAGCACAAAGAATCTCGTGATATAAAAGAACGACTTGGGGTTGTTATGCTTTCTGTTACTGTGTGCAGCAACAAGCCTTACGGGCTCAACAACAAGCCCTGCCTCCTCGCGGGCTTCCTTCACCGTGTTCTCCATAATGGTAGTGTTATACTCGCACCACCCGCCCGGCATCGCCCACTTGCCGTCATAATCCTTAACGAGAAGCACCTGCTCTTTATCATTAAAGATCGCTGCTCGCGTATCTATCTTAGGTGTCTGATACCCGTCATTCTCCTCGAAGATCTCCTGTGCCTGTTCTTTGGAGATACCGTCAACAGACATCTCCATAAGCTTTGCTGCTATCGTTCTTATCTGTTTGAAGCGTTCGATGTCGAATCTGTCTTTACAGTAAAGAAGAGAATCATTGGCTATAGCCATTAACTCATGAGATATCTCGATTAACTCCATTGATCATAACCCCTTTGATAATATCAAAGCGGCGAAGGATACCTTCGCCGCCATTAGCTCCATATTTATATTGTTCTTAAGCCCCTGGTATTCTCTTATACTACAGCTGCTGTATCAGAAGCCTCTGCAGGTATAGCGATCCTGACTGCTCTTGTCAGAACATCGATGTAGCTGTAAGAAACGATCTCGAATGCACCGTCTGACTCACGCTGGCATCTTACTGTGAATACGTTGGGGTAGCAGTTGTCCACAACACCCTCATGAACGATAATCCTCTTACGTCCACCATTGGAAGAAAGTCTTACGGGACTGCCTATCATGGACTGAAGTCTTGCACGACATGACTCCAAATCTGATTTGATGATCATTATGAGCTACCTCCAAAGTAATAATCCAAAGGGATGATAACAGAATCAAGACTTTTTGTCAATTAACAACCCCTATATATAGTGGTTGTTTGTTAAATATCAACAAAATCTCGTAGTTAAGGGGCTTTAGAGGCCATGACAGGCATTTAAGTAGCCTGCGACGTATCCTGATATATCGGCTTGTATGGTCTGAGCTCTGTCAAACGACGAACACTCGCTGTAAACGATCAGGACTATAGGTTCGCTTGCGTCGATTATCGCTATATCCGTATATGCGTGGAATGTCTCATTCCTTCCTGACACATGAAGCACCGGTACATCCTCACCGAATGACGTAGTGAACGGCGACCTGATATTAGAATAATACAGATCATTGATAAGAGGCTGATATGTTTCCGGCTCCGTTATATATCCATAGTAAAGCGCAGCCGCATATGCCGCCATGTCATAACACGATGTGCGTCCGGGGCCGCTCATGAGAGTTCCTGAATAATCCGTATATGTGGAGTTCTCGGTATAGTTCGTATAACCGCTGATACCGGATATATAACTCCAGACAGTATCAATGCCGTTAGTTCTTTCAAGGATCACAGACAAGGCATAATCATCATTCTCAGTTATAGCGAGGTTGGCAAGCGTCCTAAGATAGAACATCTTACCAGGAGGATATACACCGGCGATCCCTGAAGAGTTGCCGGGCACATAAGAGCCGTCATAAGTGATCACACAATTAGGAGATCCGAAGCCCATTGACACTCTGTGCCAGTAAGTAAGCTCGATAGGAAGAGCAAATGAACCTGCAGGTACGATCGGCTCAAGATCATTGATACCTGTCGTCTCTCCGTTATCAAGGTTTACATATCTGAAGCAGATTCTCTCATTAGGATTGCTCATTATGTAATCCTGAACGCTCTGCTTAAGGTAATCAAGAAGTACGTCTCTTTGCTCATGGGATATAGTCTGAAGAGGATATGATGTTCTGAAGTAGAACGGCTCCGGTTCCTCAAACACCTGCGCAGACAGATCAGTCAGATCTATCGTCTCTTCAACAGTCTCAGTAACGATAACCGGGGCAAGTATGACCTCTGTGGTCTCTACTGTCTCCTGCCCTCCCTGGACGACATCGATAGGATTGGGGACTACTTCTTCGGTCTCGGTAGGCTCAGTGGTAGTTGTCGTAGCAGCTCCCACCAGATCCGGGAAATCTCTTTCATAGACCGCCTGCATATCTGCACCGATCTTGATAAATAAACACATAAGAGCGATAAGGACCACTATAGCGGCCACTATTACAAACTTTGTATGCCGTTCTTTCTTGATACCCTCAGCCTTATCGAGGAAAGTAGGATTCGGGAATTGACCTCGTCTCATCAGAACAGGCCGTGTACCGTACCGTCAGGATCAATATCGATCTTGAGAGCAGCCGGAGCCTTGGGGAGTCCGGGCATAGTCATGATCTTACCTGTGAGGATAACGACATATCCGGCACCCGCAGCAAGACGGGCCTCTCTTACAGTAAGAGTAAAGCCTTCCGGACGGCCGAGTATCTTAGGATCGTCAGACAGTGAATACTGCGTCTTCGCAACACAGATAGGAAGATTGCCGTAACCTGCCTTCTCAAAGCCCTCAATAAGTTCTCTGGCTTCGGGAAGAATGTCGACATCAGCTGCACCGTAGATGTTCGTTGCAACTGCCTTTATCTTTTCCTCAATGCTGTCGTTAAGGTCATATATGAACTTGGGCTGCGGCTTATTGCCGTCATCGAGTATCTTAAGCACAGCCTCAGCAAGCTCTATGCCGCCTTCTCCGCCCTTCGCGAAAATGTCAGCAGGAGCATAGGAAGCACCGCACTCCTCACAGAGCCTCTTAAGCTCAGCTATCTCCTCTTCTGTATCTGAAGGGAATCTGTTGGAAGCGACAATTACGGGAAGACCCATAGCCTTCATATTCTCGATATGCTTAGCAAGGTTGGAGAAGCCCTCTGTTACCTTCTGCACATTCGGAGTCGTAAGCTCTTCCTTAGGAATGCCTGCGTTGTACTTTAATGATCTGATAGTTGATACGATGACACATGCATCAGGCCAGATACCTGCCTTACGGCACTTGATATCAAGAAACTTAAATGCACCGAGATCGGCACCGAAGCCAGCCTCAGTAACTGTGATATCAGCAAGCTTCATCGCAGTCTTAGTAGCGATTACCGTATTACATCCGTGTGAGATGTTAGCGAACGGTCCTCCGTGAACGAGTGCCGGAACATGCTCGATAGACTGAACAAGGTTAGGGTTGATCGCATCCTTGAGAAGAACTGCCATTGAACCCTCAGCCTTAAGGTCCTTCGCCTTGATGATATTGCCGTCAAGATCATAAGCGACAACGATGTCGCCCAATCTCTTCTTAAGGTCTTCCTGATCACTTGCAAGACACAGGATAGCCATTACTTCAGAAGCAGCTGTGATGGAGAAGGACTCGTCTCTCTCAATCCCGTTAGTGCCGCCTCCGACACCGACCTTGATGGCACGAAGAGCTCTGTCGTTCATATCCATGCATCTCTTCCAAAGGATCCTGTCCTTGTCGATACGAAGCTCATTGCCCTGGTAGATATGGTTATCTATCATTGCCGCAAGCAGATTATTTGCAGAAGTTATGGCGTGAAGATCGCCCGTGAAATGGAGATTGATATCTTCCATGGGAAGAACCTGAGAGTAACCGCCGCCTGCAGCTCCGCCCTTGATTCCGAAGACAGGACCCAAGGAAGGCTCTCTTAAAGCGAGCATTACATTTCTTCCCAGCTTATTCATAGCCTGAGCAAGACCGATACTTACTGTAGTCTTACCTTCTCCTGCAGGAGTCGGGTTCATAGCAGTGACGAGGACGAGCTTCCCGTCCTTCTTATCTGATCTGTTCTTTATTACATTAAGCGGGATCTTAGCCTTGAACTTACCATAGAACTCGAGTTCATCACTCTGAAGGCCTATCTTTCCTGCTACATCCGCTATCGGGTCAAGTACTGCCTGCTCCGCTATCTCAATATCGCTTAACATACGTATCCTCTTCCATAAAATTCTGATTTCTAATTATAACACAGGGTCATTCTTCCTTCTTATAGTAGAAGTAACCTGACAGTTTCTCCGTCCTAAGCACATTAACAAAAGCCTCGGGATCCGTTTCCTTGATGGCTTTTACGACATCGCGCGAATCCGAACGGGCAATAACGGAATAAACCACATGCTTCTCACTATGACCGAATGATCCTTCGCCGTTTATGATCGTGGCTCCGTGATTAGATATCTCATATATCTTCTCGCTGACCTCATGCGGCTTCATCGTAACAACAAAGAGAGTGGCCTGCTGAAACTTAAGATACAGCGATCTTATGACAACCGTTGCAGCAAACTGGAATATGATCGAATACATCGCCTTATCCCAACCGAACAATGCTCCTGCAGCGATAAGGATGATGGCATTGAACGCGAGAATGATATTAAAAGAATCCATGCCCTTAAGCTCAGACAGGAAAATACTGATAAAATCCGTTCCTCCGGAAGTTGCACCTGAAAGCAGGCAAAGACTTATGGCCGTACCGTTGATTATGCCTCCGAAGATACTGATAAGAAGCGTATCTTCAGTTACGGCAAAGCCCGGAACCAGGTCAGTCAGCACACTTGTAAGTATGATCATCAGTATGGAATAAGCAGTGAACTTCTTTCCAATGTACTTAAAGCCGATATAGACCGGAACGGCATTAAGGGTGATGTTAATCACAGAGAACGGAGGCGTGAATCCTGTCAAAAGTTCCACTATGCGCTGGATAAGGATAGTAAGTCCGTTCACGCCACCCGGATAAAGACCGCCTGCTCTTACAAACGTCTTGATATTCACGGCCATCATTACTGCCGCGAAGACGATCACAAAAAGAGTTCTTAAGTCTTTACGAAGATCGAATTTCATAAAGATATTTTACAACGGGGCAATGCCCCGTGTAAAACATCAGATCTCCATTCTTCCTTCGAACACCTTAGCGCAGTTACCTGTCATGTAGACAGTATCGTCAGTATATCTGATAACAAGATCTCCGCCCTTGAGGATTACTCTGATATCCTCGTTCTTAGGGCAGTATCCGTTAAGGACAGATGCAACTGCAGCGGCGCAAGCACCTGTACCGCAGGCCATCGTCTCGCCGGAACCTCTCTCCCAGACTCTCATCTTGATCGTATGATCATCAATGATCTTTACGAACTCAGTATTAACTCTCTCAGGGAAGATCGGGTTGAACTCGAACTTAGGTCCGACCTTCTCGATATCGATTACATCAACAAGATCCGTGAAGACTACCGCATGAGGATTACCCATGGATACACATGTGATCTTGTACTCCGTTCCGTCGATCTCAACGGGACGTGCAACTACCTGACCTTCGCAGTCGGGTTCAAGCTTAACGGGGATGAGCGTAGGATCAAGGATGGCATCTCCCATGTCGACCTTAACTCTTACAACCTCGTCAGCCAAAGTCATGAGCTCGAGCTTCTTGATGCCGCTCTTGGTCTCGATGGTCATGTGTCTCTTCTTATGACCTCTTACGTCGT
>JAEEGJ010001975.1_pt1 | contig 197206 bp, 157 predicted proteins | sample 8958761 | NCBI WGS metagenome assembly JAEEGJ01 (sample SAMN16246546, study PRJNA631951) | gut metagenome | biome: gut microbiome; feature: rumen; material: RS-attached | host: Bos | place: Iran: Karaj | collected 2018-10 | reverse complement strand
ATCTGTCGTGCACCATTAACGAGCAGAATCTTATTTGGCTCTTCCAAAAGGAAACTTTCCAGGAATGAAGTGAATTTACGTTCAAGCATAACAATGTCATTAAAATTTCGCTGCAAAATTACAATAAAATCTTAATTCAGCAAAGAAAAATCCACTTATTCCACAATTTTAGCAATAATTTTACCAACTTATTCTAGTTTTGCCACCGAAAACATACCCACTTATTCCGTTTTTAAAACCATAAATATGCCCACTTGTTCCGCTCCATGCTTTATAAGTTGGCGCAATCTTGACTTTTTTGCCAGATTGCGCCGAGTTATAACCTATTTAGAAGCCTCTTCCATCAGTGCTGCACGTTCTTCCTCACTCATGTTCTTCAGCATTTCGAGTAGTTTGTCCTTTTGTTCGGCAGCGTTCTCTTCTTTGTTTTCTTCTTCGTCATCTATCATTTTGAGCAAATACGAATTATATTCCAACATTTTCTTTAAAGGGTATGGGCCAATGTATTTTGAGGTTATGTCTCCACTATCACTATGCCCCATGCCGCCTTGTATGTATCTATCTGGCACATTACCAGTGCTGGTCAAATTGGTGGCGAAGCTATGACGAGCCCAAGTAGGAGTCAGCGGAGCCTTTATATCCAACAGCTTTGTGACTTTTTTCATGTGGTTACGGATATACTTGTTGTAGCGTTGTACTACCCACATTTCTTGTTCGGCTGTAATAAACTTGCTCATAATGGGGAATACACGCTGGCCAAGCTTGGGCTTGTTGGCATGTCTATCAAGGATTTCTTGAATCTCATGCGTAACGGGAAAAATGACCTCGCTGCCATTTTTATTGCGTCCCTTTGTCTTGTGACGATGAAATCTCATTTGCTTGCCTTCAGTGGCAAAATACCAATCGTCATATTCCAGACGGAGAGTATCTGCCAGGTTCTGACCATTGCCAAGGTACATGAACAGAAGTAGACCAAGGTCACGGAATATTGCATCCTTTTCTTTCGGAATGAATAATTCCTTTCCGTTTTCGTCTTTCGCCTCCCCTTTTTCCCAAAACTCGTATAGCTGTTTCCAGACGGCTGGTCCTACAAAATAACCTTTCCGACTTTCCATTAGATTGTAGCCGGTATTTTTGAACATTTCTTTTGTGTTACCTTTTATCAGTCCACGGTCAATAGCAATGTTGACAATAGTTCGGAATGTTCGCATCAACAGTCCTATGTAAGAAGAACTCTTCTCTTCGTCTTCCAGTTTCTTTCTCCATTTCATTACAAAGTCATGGTCTATATCAGAGAATGCCACTTTGTCACCATTATCCTTGATAAACCGATTCATCACATCTCGGCCAACTCGGGCAGACCCGACACTATCTTCATCCTTTTTGTTTTGGCGATATTCCTCCCAAATTTTATAGATGCTGGAATCTCCGTCCTCCCTTCCCTGATAGAGGTCTTGAAGTCGTTTAATGGAGAAACGCCCTTCATCTACAAGTTGGTTGGTCATATCCTTGATTTTCTCCATTAAGGCTTTCAGATCATTCCGTTCTGCCAGTTGGATTCTTCTACCTGTTTTCTCATAATCGCAGAGTTGAATCCACTCTTCCATCGTGTATTTCTCGCCAAGTCTGAGAAAAGCCTTCTTCCCTTCATGTGCGATTCTTACAACAACTGGTAAGGGCTGACTATAATCGCCAGCCTTACGGATGTCAAGCGTCAATGAACCAAAAACACTTCCATTGGAAGATGTGAATTTGGCCAAACATTTCTCGCCTCGGCTGCTTTTTTGCTTGTCGTTAGAAGCCGAAAGGTGACCTTCTGTAACCTTTTCCTTTTTTGATTTCATAATTCAAATGTCTATAATATCCTTATTTTATAAGGCCTTCAGATTATAGTCTGGGGGTATTTTTGGTGACCTTCAGGTGACCTTTTCTCCCGAAAACTGCTGCAAATTTACTACATTTTCTGCAAACCACAAAATTTATAACTCATTTATTTATCGACATTTAGGATTATTTGAAATTTCATAAAATCACAATGGAAAAGACTCATAATCTGGAGGTCGTAGGTTCAAGCCCTACCTGGTCCACACTAAAAATCAAGCACTTACAAAGAACCTTGTAGGTGCTTTTTCTTTTACAAGCCTTTGACGTGATTTGGATTAATCAATTTGCAAAGATATTATGAAACAAATAGAAGTCGTTGCAGCAATTATCCGCAAGGAAAATAAGATATTTGCCACCCAGAGGGGATATGGCGAGTGGAAGGACTGGTGGGAATTTCCTGGCGGAAAGATGGAGGCGGGCGAATCAGCCGAGGAGGCGCTGAAACGGGAGATACGCGAGGAGCTGTCTACAGAAATCAGTCTGGACAAACTGCTCTGCACCGTGGAATATGATTATCCCAAATTTCATCTGACGATGCAATGCTATCTCTGCTCTCTGCAGACGGAGGCTCTGCACTTGAACGAACACGAGGCAGCTCGCTGGCTCACTAAGGAGGAGCTGGACAGCGTAAGATGGTTGCCTGCCGACTGGGAAGTGATCGACAAAATAAAGTCTTTCCAGTTATAATGAGAATTCGCCTTACACAAACATCTGATATTGCCATGGAGAAATAAGGCCACAACGTATTGGTTACCTATGACTATTTCAAGCTGTTACAAGCACAACCTAAAGTGGCTATAAACTTGGCTTTAAGTGGCTATAAACTTGGCTTTAAGTGGCTATAAGCTTGGCCAAAAAAACACATGCGGTCAATAGCCACTACACATACGTTCATAGAGGGCTATACATACGGTCATAAAGGGCTATACATACGGTCATAAAGGGCTATACGTCCAGACGTCTTATCGCACTGACTTTCTTATTGGAAAATATGTGCAGCCAGCTTGGTTTCACACTTCAGGAGTTGGACGTTGAGGACCATAATAAATCACCTCTCAAAGTCTTTTCACGCCTAGAAAAGGCTTGAAGAAGATGCCATCTTTGATTATCAATCAGTTACAGTGAAGTGTGAAGTCAATTTTGAAAAACATTTTTATTTTTCGGACGTTAAGTGCAGGCAGAGACCGTCGAGCATTGTCGTATATTCCCTGATGGCTTGGCGCAACTCCGAAATGAGAATATATTCATCTGCAGTATGGCTCCGGGCACTATTGCCGGGCCCCATCTTCAAGGAAGGCCACGGCATGAGGCATTGGTCTGAGAGGGTTGGCGAGCCGAAAGGCACACGGGGACTGCCGTCGGGGAGAGGTCCAAGAGCGACAGCGCTCTTAACAAGCGGGTGATTGATGCCAATACCAGAGGAGCAAAGGCGGAAGGATCGCGCTACAACGTCACTCTTCAAGCACTCGCTTACCTTATTATATATCTCTTCGTTTGTGTAGAGTTCATTGCTCCGCACATCGACCGTAAATGTACAGGTGTCGGGAACCACGTTGTGCTGAGTGCCTGCATTGATGATGGTAGTTGTCATCTTAACAGGGCCAAGTATATCTGAAACTTTTTGAAACTGATATATATTTATCCACTCGATATCCTTCATCGCAATGTATATTGCGTTGACGCCTTCGTTGCGTGCTGCATGGCCTGCGCGACCATGGGCCGTACAGTCAAGCACCATAAGACCACGTTCCGCCACAGCCGGTTGCATAGCGGTGGGCTCGCCAACGAGAGCAACATCAATATGCGGCAGTAGCGGTTTTACTCGTGTAAAGCCTTCTGAGCCCGAGACCTCTTCCTCTGCCGAACAAACAAGGATTAAATTATAGGTTTGCGGCTTGGCTGACAGGACGCGAAAAGTTTGAATTAGACTTACAAGCGATGCTCCGTCGTCGTTGGATCCGAGACCATAGAGACAGTCGCCCTCGAGAGTTGGTTCGAAAGGCTGACGCGTCCAGGCTGCTACAGGGTTAACGGTGTCGATATGTGCACATAGGAGTAGCGTCGGACGTGATGCATCGTAACCAGGGGCCACAGCCCAGACGTTGTTGGCTTCGCGCCGTGGATTCAAGCCTCGGCTGTCGAGGAACTGCTCTACGATGTCTGCGGCAGCGCTCTCTTGACGACTTATGCGAGGCGTGGAGATGAGTGTTGACAGGAGATCACGGGCCTCGGCGGTCAGGATGGATAAATCAAACATTGAATATTGGAAATTGAGCGATAAACATTGTTGTTGTCTGCAAAGGTATTGAAAATCCCTTAAAAACGTACTCCTTTCTATAAATATTTTCGATTTTCAATTTTCATTTTTCAATTTTTCCTTATCTTTGCGCTCGTTAATAGCAAAAAGAAAGGAGCAAGCACTATGTTGAACCAAGCATCTCTTTCGGTACTCATACATGAGCAAGCCAAAGTATACGGCCAGAAAACAGCCTTGAGCTATCGCGACTACGATACCTCAACCTGGAAGGAGATCTCATGGAATGAGTTCTCGGACACCGTAGCCTGCGTGTCGAATGCCCTCATTGAGTTAGGTGTAGGCGAGCAGGAAAACGTGGGCGTGTTTACGCAGAACAAGCCCGAAGGCGTGTGTGTAGATTTTGGCACTTACGGCATCCGTGCCGTGTCGATTCCATTCTACGCCACAAGCAGTGCGGCACAGATTCAGTATATGATCAACGATGCCTCAATTCGCTTCGTTTTTGTTGGCGAACAATATCAATACGACACGGCCTTGCGCGTGCTGAAACTGTGCCCTACACTTGAACGTTTGGTCATCTTCGACAAGAAGGTGGAGAGAAATCCGCAGGATCAGATCTCGATGTACTGGGACGAGTTCCTGCAGTTGGGCCGCAGCGGCCAGCATGCCGACGAAGTGGCCCGTCGCGCTGCCGCCGTGGAGCCGGACGATTTGGTCAACATCCTCTATACGAGTGGCACAACAGGCGTGTCGAAAGGCGTCACGCTGACATATCGCATGTACTCGGCCGCCATTCCTGCCAACGACAAGGTTATGGATTTGTCGGACAAGGACGTGATTATGTGCTTCCTGCCGTTCACACATGTGTTTGAGCGTGCCTGGAGCTACTGGTGTCTCTCACGCGGCTGCCAGTTGGCTATAAACCTTCGGCCCCAAGATATTCAGATGACGTTGCGCGAAGTGCACCCCACTTGTATGGCCGCCGTGCCGCGCTTCTGGGAGAAGGTGTATTCGGGCGTGATGGAGAAGATAGCCTCAAGCAGTGCCATGCAGCGCAAGCTGATGTTGGACGCGCTTTCCGTGGGCAAGAAATACAATGTGGATTACAAGATCCGCGGCCTGGAACCGCCATTGCCGCTGAAACTGCGATACAAGTTCTACGAGAAAACCATCATAGCACTTCTGAAGAAAACGCTGGGTTTGGAGAACGCCAACTTCTTCCCCACTGCCGGCTCGTTTATTCCACCTGCCATAGAGGAGTTCGTACACTCATGCGGCATTAAGATGACAGCAGGCTACGGCATGACAGAGACCACAGCCACCGTGTCGTGCGATTGGCATCACTCGCCAGTAAGCATAGGATCCGTGGGCCGTGTGCTCGATGGTATAGAGATAAGCTTCGGAGAGCAGAACGAGATATTGCTGCGTGGCGACACCATCACAAAGCAGTACTACCGTAAAGCAGAAATCACAGCACAGGCCTACGATGCCGACGGTTGGTTCCACACAGGCGACTGCGGATATATCAAAGACGGTGAGCTCTTCCTGACTGACCGCATCAAAGACCTCTTCAAGACATCCAACGGCAAGTATATCTCGCCGCAGGCCCTGGAGTCGAAGTTCGTGGTGGATCGCTTCATCGACGAGGTAGCTATCATAGCCGACGAGCACAAGTTCGTTTCGGCGCTTGTCATACCCGAATACACGCTCCTCGAGCAGTGGGCGCGCGACAATGCCATTGCCTTCAGCAATCGTGAGGAGCTCTGCAGCAATCCACTCGTCAATCAAATGGTGATGGAGCGTATAGCCATGCTGCAACAGGAGTTTGCCCACTACGAACAGGTTAAACGCATCACTCTCCTACCCCAACCGTTCTCCATGGAACGTGGCGAACTGACCAATACGCTGAAAATAAAGAGGCCAGTGATAGCCCAAAACTACAAGGCACAGATTGATGCTATGTACGAAGAATAGTTTATGGCTTAAATTTTAAAATACGTGATAACAGCAGAACAATTAAAAGAAGTACAGGAGCGCACTGAAGCGCTTTACAAATACCTCGACATACCCCGCAAGCAGATGGAGTATGAAGAGGAACAGCTGCGCACGCAGGCACCGGATTTCTGGGAAGATGCCAAGCGCGCCGAGGAGCAGATGAAAAAGGTGAAGGGCCTCGAGAAATGGATTAAGGGCTACGGAGATGTTCGTACTATTTGCGATGAACTAGCCACAGCCTTTGATTTCTATCGTGAGGAACTGGTGACCGAAGCAGAGGTTGATGAACTTTACGCACGGGCCATTGAAGCAGTAGAAGCCCTGGAGCTTCGCAACATGCTTCAACAGGAGGAAGATCCGATGGATGCCGTGCTGAAAATCAACTCCGGTGCAGGCGGCACAGAAGCTCAGGACTGGGCTCAGATGCTCATGCGCATGTATATGCGTTGGGCCGAGCAGAACGGATACAAATGCGTGGTTAGCAACCTGTTGGAAGCCGATGATGCAGGCATCAAATCGTGTACGCTTGAGATTATGGGCGACTACGCCTACGGGTACCTCAAGGGTGAGAACGGCGTGCATCGTCTAGTACGCGTAAGTCCTTACAATGCTCAGGGCAAACGCATGACATCATTTGCTTCAGTGTTCGTCACACCATTGGTTGATGATTCCATTGAAGTGAACATCGAACAGGCACGCATCTCCTGGGACACCTTCCGAAGCAGCGGCGCCGGCGGTCAGAATGTAAACAAAGTGGAGTCTGGCGTCCGCCTTCGCTACCAATACAAAGACCCTTACACGGGCGAGGAAGAGGAAATCCTCATTGAGAACACCGAGACCCGTGACCAGCCGAAGAACAAAGAGAATGCCCTGCGACTCCTTCGCTCAATGCTCTACGACAAAGAGTTGCAGCATCGCATGCAAGAGCAGGCAAAGGTAGAGGCCGGCAAGAAGAAAATCGAATGGGGCTCGCAAATCCGTTCCTACGTTTTCGACGACCGCCGAGTCAAAGACCATCGCACAGGTTATCAGACATCGGACGTCGGCGCTGTCATGGACGGAAAAATCGACGGCTTCATAAAAGCCTATTTGATGGAGTTCGGAGGCGAGGCAAACGGTTGACATCCACATAACAGAGCATTGCAAGCGTCGAACAAAGATTGATTGAAATATTGAAATTCTTTATATAAACCTTAAATTGCGGCTAAGCCGCGCCACATTATGAGTAAAGCAAAGAAAGAAATGCGTGCGAAGAAAAAGGCAGCACGCGAAGAACGTCAGGCAAAACGCGTCATCAACTGGATAATCGGCGGCCTACTGCTGCTGCTCGTTGTGATAGCCGTGTACGCTCTTCTTGTCTAAGATGGCACTCGAGATTGAACGCAAATTTCTCGTAAAAGGCGACGCCTACAAAGACGTCGCCTTTAGCCATAGTCGCATAGCACAAGGCTATATATGCGGTCATCCTACCGTACGCATTCGCATCCGCGACGACCATGGCTACCTAACCATCAAAGGCGGGAGCAACGATGGTGGGCTTACTCGCTATGAATTTGAAACCGAGATACCACTTGATGATGCCATAGCCATGATGCGCCTGTGCCAGAAAGGCATAGTGGAAAAGACACGCTGGCTGGTAAGAATGGACGACGGGCACACGTTCGAAGTGGACGAGTTCCATGGCGACAACCAAGGGCTGGTAGTGGCCGAAGTGGAACTCGCCAGCGGCGACGAGCCGTTCGACCGACCATCGTTCTTGGGCGACGAAGTAACCGGCATCCGACGCTACTACAATTCGAACCTTCGCACGTACCCCTTCGTTGCGTGGAATCAGGAAGAGAAAACAAATGAGAAAGTATGAAGTTGACAAAAAACAAGAAGTCACTTCAAACATTTACCAAGCAGATGCAATCCCTGCAAACACGGTCAACGCTACTAATAATTATCTTAGCAGCAGTGCTCGTGGAAGGGGCATCTATGGTTCAGTATTGGTATGCCAGTAAAAAAATAGGCCAAGAGGTAAGACAACGCGCCGAAACAGAACTACGGGCCAAAAGCCTGGAGATACAAAACCAACTTCAGCCCGTAGAAGTGGCCACACAGAATATCGAAGGACTCGTGGCGCGCAATATACACCGTCCTGACACACTCAAGGTTATCATCGAAAAATGGCTTGACCGCAACCCTTCGATACTCGGGCTCTGTATCTGCTTCGAAGCCAACTACTTCCCAGAGCGCGGACGCTGGTACGAGCCATATACCTTGCGGCGCTCCAACGGCAAATATGCTCATATGCAATTAGGTTCGGCCAGCCACGACTATCTCAGTAGTGATTGGTACCTTCAAGGCCTTAAGGCCATGGACGGACGCTGGAGTGAGCCCTATATGGACGCCGAAGGTGCACGCGCCATGGTGTGCACTTACACCTTTCCACTACACGATAGGTCTGGAAACCTGATAGGCATATTGGGGTCCGACGTCTCGCTTGAGTGGTTGAGCAGAGTGGTGAATGCTACGCATATTTATCCATCTTCATTCAATCTTCTTGTATCGCGCGAAGGCACTATGATGGTTAGCCCCGTAGATAGCTTCGTCATGCGTGCCAACCTGCGAGATGCCACGTCCAAAATAAAGGATGCGGCTATACATAATCTCAACGAACGCATACTATCCGGTGAAAGCGGCCACGCTGTGATTCGCAACGAACAAGGTGAACGCGAATATGTTTTCTTCGCACCTGTCAAAGGCAACACCGGTTGGTCAATGGCTGTAGTCTGTAGTCACAAGGAAATATACTCAGGCCTTCGCAGCCTCTTATTCCGCATGTTGATGCTCCTGCTGGCAGGTCTTGCCTTGCTGTCCTTCATCATCTACCGCGCCATCAAGAGTTTCAAACATATTGAAGAGGTTAACGCCGTTCAAAATGCTTTGGCCAATGAGCTGAATATCGCCAGCGACATTCAGATGTCAATGCTGCCAAAGACATATCCGCCATTCCCTGACCGCGACGACATTGACATCTACGGATTCCTCACACCGGCTAAGGCCGTGGGCGGTGATCTCTTCGATTTCTTCATTCGCAACGAAAAGCTCTTCTTCTGCATAGGCGATGTTTCTGGCAAAGGAGTACCCGCATCGCTGGTGATGGCGGTCGTTCGCTCTCTCTTCCGTTCCGTAGCATCGCATGAAGCATCGCCCGAACGAATCATTGCTCATATCAACGATTTATCTGTTGATAATGAGTCCAACATGTTCGTCACTATGTTCGTCGGTGTGCTTGATTTGCCCAAGGGCCTTCTTCGCTACTGTAATGCAGGTCACGATGCGCCATTACTCATAAGCAAAGATGTGCGGTCATTGCCAGTAGAGCCCAACCTCCCCTTAGGCGTAGTACTCGGATGGCAGTTCAAAGGCGGCGAAATACAATTGGATTATGGTACTACCATCTTCCTCTATACCGACGGACTAGCTGAAGCCGAAGATATTGCACACAATCAGTTCCGCAGGGAACGGATAATAAAGGAAGCAGAGAATCTGAGGGATGCTGAAGGCATGGCACGCCCCGAGCCTCTGATTACCCGAATGTCGGACGCTGTTCAATCTTTCGTTGGCGAAGCCGAACAAAGCGACGACCTAACCATGCTTGCCTTGCAATACACTAAGGAACATCATGCCGCTATACTCACTCGTAGTCTCACGCTTACCAACGACTTAAAGCAGATAGAAATGCTGGCACCCTTTGTTGAAGAAGTGTGCAAGTCCTTAGGGTTCGACGGAGCGGCTACCATGAAAATGAATCTGGCTATAGAAGAAGCTGTGGCCAACATCATTAACTATGCTTACCCTAAAGGCCAGGAAGGCACTCTGCATATTGATGCCGAGGCGAATGACGAACGTCTGAAGTTCACCATCTCCGACAATGGCTCGCCATTCGACCCCACAGCCCGCGAGGACGTGGACATTTCACTTCCTGCAGACAAGCGCCCCATTGGAGGTCTTGGTATCTTCCTCGTGCGACAACTCATGGATAGTATCAACTACGAGCGAGTGGATGGACAAAACGTGCTTACACTACGCAAGAAACTTGAACCAACTCAATAGAATCTAGCACATGACATCAGTAATATTTCTAGGGCTTAACATAGGAGCATGGATAACGATTATTTCAGTGTTAGCAATGTTCCTCACCCTACTATTTACCAAACTGCGCGAGGACGTGGCATTCCTTTTGGTGATTGCCGTGCTGTTGCTGACAGGCGTTCTTGACACCAGCCAGGCCCTTTCCGGCTTCTCATCTACCTCGGTAGTTTTAGTAGGAGTATTGTTCGTCGTAGTTACAGGCTTGGTCCATACAGGAGTGTTGCAGTGGCTCGTCCGCAATCTGATGGGAACGCCCAAGAGTTTCTCAAGCGCTATCCTTCGGCTCATGCTTCCCGTGGCTGCGATGAGTTCTGTCCTGAGTAATACAACCATCGTTGCTCTTTTTGTCAACGTCGTAAAGCTGTGGTCCAAGAAATTGAAGATAGCTCCCTCGAAACTGCTTATTCCGCTCAGCTATGCTGCTGGCATGGGAGGTGTATGCACACTCATCGGCACACCGCCAAACCTGATTATCTCGGGACTTTATGCTAACGAGACAGGCAACCATTTGAATCTGTTCACAACCACAATTCCCGGCTTAGCCTGTTTGATTGTGGGCATTGGCGCCATCTTGTTGTTGCGCCGCCTGCTGCCAGAACACAAGGACAGCGACGACTCATTCAACCAAACCAATGAGTACACAGTAGAAATGCTGGTTCCTGCCGATTGCAAATATATCGGCGAGACCGTAGGTGATGCCGGACTGGCAAATATTAGCGGCGGCTCATTGATAGAAATCGTACGTTTTGACCGCGAGATTATCTCCCCTGTTAGCCCTGACGAGTTCCTCATGGGCGGCGACCGCCTCATCTTCGCCGGGCAAGTGGACGACATCCTTGCCTTGCGCAAGAGTCATGGGCTGGTTAATGCAGACCATCCTGTTTTCTCGCTCAGCGAAGTAGCCTCTAACCGCAGGTTGCACACAGCCTACATCATGCCAGGCTTTGAACTGATAGGTAAGCAGATATCAGCCACGACTTTCGAACACGACCACCAGATGACTCTCGTAGCTGTGGCACGTCAAGGCGAGCGTATTTCCCAGTCGCCTCGCGATATAGAACTTCAAGTGGGTGACTCGCTCCTTATTGAGTGTTCTCCACGAAGTGTGAAATCAGAGAATATACGCGGCCTACAGTTCACCGACGAAAACACAGTAGCACCTGTTATCGACCACAAGACAGTCACCTCAAGCCTTATTATGTTGGCTATGATACTACTGTCAAGCCTTAACATATTACCTTTGCTGAACAGTGCCATCATTGCAGCAATCGCCATGCTCGTCTTCCGTTGCTGCACTCCTACACAGGCAATGAAGGCCATAGAATGGAACATCCTGATGATCTTCGCCGGCAGCGTTGTCATAGGAACAGCCATTCAACAGACAGGCATAGCCGAGAAGCTAGCAAACGGACTGCTTTCGCTATGTAATGGCCGACCTATATTGGTAATGATAGCAATGTGTTTCGCAGCCAACCTACTCACTGAATTCATTTCAAACACTGCCACGGGCGCCATCTTCTGCCCGATAGTCTATCATGCAGCCATAGCAATGGGCGTTAATCCCATTCCTTTCCTTGTTTCGCTTATGGTAGCCGTCTCAAGTTGTTATGCCTCTCCCATCGGATCGCTTACTCATATGTTGGTTTATGGCCCAGGCGGCTATCGCTTCGCTGATTTCCTACGTATAGGCATCATAATGGACCTGCTTATGTTAGCAGTAAATCTATTTATAGTTAACTTGATATATCCAATTTAAATGTATTATAATAGAAAATGACTACAACAATTAAAGAAATCGAGGGCAACTTGGTGGCTATCTTTGAAGGACGACTGGACACCGCAGCGGCACCTCAATGCGAAAAGGACCTGCAACCGCTGAACGACTGCCAAGGACATGATGTTATTCTTGATTGCACATCACTGAGTTATATCTCATCCAGTGGCCTGCGCCTGTTCCTGAGCGTGCTTAAGAAAGCAAAGCCTTTAGGCAGCCACGTTTATATCAAAGGCATGAACGCCGACTTGCGCAACGTCTTCACTATGACTGGCTTCATTAATCTGTTTGAATTCAAAGATTAACCTAAGACCGCAATCATTGCGTCTCTGTTCTTGCACAAGATTATCGCAAACATTGAAAAGTAATGCATACAAAAAAAGCCTGAGGTGACTCAGGCTTTTTCTTTGATGCTTATTATGTAGCTTAGAACTGAATAGTAAACGTCTGCGAAGAGTCCACTTCATTAGGCTCTGCTTCCGCAGGATGCTCTGTTTCGGCTTTCTCGTCAATGCGCGCTTTCTCATCCTTCTTGCGGTCAACAGTAGGCGTTGACTCGACCATTGAGATAACATCATCGTTGTCGAGGCTGGCATCATTGAAAATGAAGATGTGGCGGCGAGGCTTCACAGGTTTGTTCTCGTCCTCGGTATAATATGTTGTGCGTCGTATAGCACGTTCTTCCTCTTCCTCCTCCATACGCTGACGGTCTTCCTCTTCTTCGCGACTGAGCTTGCCATGCTGACTATCCATAAGAGGCACGTTCTGGAGTCCGAAGCCTGAAGCAAGGAGGGTTATCTTGACCTTTGTGCCAAGGCCGTCGTCAGTGCCAAGGCCCCATTTCACCTCTACAGTATCCTGATCGAATTTCGACATGAACTCCGAAACTTCGTTCATTTCTTCCATTGTCAGCTGTTCGCTGTCGTTGCCGCGGCTGAAAGTGATGTAGAAAAGAACCTTCTTGGAGTTGAAAATATCATTGTTGTTGAGCAGGGGGCTATGAAGCGCTTCCTGGAAGGCCTTGGTCACGCGGTTTTCACCCTCTCCATATCCAGTGGACATAATAGCCACGCCTCCGTTCTTTAGCACGGTGGTGACATCTTGGAAGTCGAGATTGATGAGTCCACGCATGGTGATTATTTCGGCAATACTCTTCGCTGCTATGCTAAGTGTGTCATCAGCCTTGGCGAAGCCATTGAGCACGGTGAGTTCGGGGTATATCTCGCGCAGGCGTTCGTTGTTGATGACGAGGAGTGCGTCGACGTGCTTCGACATCTCTTCAACTCCGTCAAGGGCCTGGTCTATCTTCTTGTGCCCTTCGAAGCGGAAGGGGATGGTAACAATGCCTACGGTGAGGATATCCATCTCGCGGGCACACTGAGCCACGATGGGTGCAGCACCTGTGCCAGTACCGCCACCCATGCCTGCAGTGATGAAGGCCATGCGCGTGCCATCGGCAAAGAGTTGCTTGATCTGGTCGATGGAGTCCTGCGCAGCCTTGCGTCCTACTTCGGGACGGTTGCCTGCTCCAAGGCCTTCGCCCATCTGCAATTTCGTGGGAACGGGCGAATCAGCGAGAGCCTTGCTATCTGTGTTGCAGAGTACATAGGTGACATCGTGAATGCCTTCGTTGTACATATGCGTGACGGCATTGCCGCCGCCACCGCCAACACCTACTACTTTGATGATGCTTGGGTTGTTCACCTTTAGGTTGAACTGAATGCCTGTGGGCTCGTTGAACTGGATGCCTGAGAACCCTTTATTATCTGTGTCGGGCATATTTATTTCAATTTACGGATTTACTCTTAATATTCACTTAGCACTAATTAGAATGCAAAAAAGCACAATGTCTTAGTGTTCTTCAACCAAAGATTCGGCTATTCCTGTGAGTCTGTTCCAGAATTTCTTACCCCAGCCCGGCTTCTTAACCTTTTCGGGTTTGGCCTCGGCTTCTGGTTGCAATTCCGCCTCAGCAACATCAGAGGCAGCATCGGTGGTCGCCGCCTTAGGACCTTTGACCACGCCATCGCCATTCCCCGAAGGCGTGCCTTCGAAAGTGGGATCTTCCTTTTGCTTGTCATCGAAGAGATCTGGCTCTGCGGGTTTCTCGTCGGTGCACTGCTCTTCGCCGCGTCGCAGCATAGCAATGAGGGTGGCGAGAGTATTGGCTTGCGGATCAAGTTTAAGGTTGGTTGTGTAGTCGGGGGTTGCAGGCAGGATACGTACGTGTACCTTGTCAAAGCCAAAGAAGTTGTTGAAAGCGAGTGCCATATCGCGCATATTAGCTCCACCACCCGTAAAGATAATGCCGGAAAGCAGGCGATCGGAATAATCCTTCACTTGCGCCCATACGTTTGCAAGTATCTCCTGCTGACGTGCCTCTATGATGCTGGCAAGACGGCGCTCTTCAATATGACGGTCGTTGCTCAGGCTCACGGTGCGCGTGTCAGCCATCAAGGCATCATCAACATATGCGCTGCCATAGGTGCGTTTAAGTGTTTCAGCCTCATCATGCTCAATATGGAGGATGGATGCTATATCGTTGGTGATATTGTTTCCTCCCAGAGGAATAACTACGAGGTGGCGTAGAATATTCTTCTCGTAGATTGCTATGGTGGTCGTTTCTGCACCGAAGTCGACAAGGGCGCAACCTGAACGTTTCTCCAAATCGGTAAGCAGATAGCCAGAAAGCAAGAGGGGTGTGATGAACACACCGGCTTCCTCCAGCTTGGCACCTTGCAAGCAACGACGTATGTTCTCGCAGAGGTCGCGGCGAGCTACTATATTCTTATAGCAGCCTTCAATACGGTCGGACATAATGCCCACGGGCGTAGTTGTCAAATGCGAGCCTACACGGAACTCTTGCGGCACGACATCAAGGATCTCGGCACCTGGGTATTGCTGTGTGCGATTCTCATCGTTGAGATTGTCGACAATCTCATCGTTGATGGCAACTTTCACGTCGAGCTGACGACGGATGACGTTGCCTACAGTGCGTAGCGACTGGCCATTAACGCCGACATAGACCTTATTGACAAAGACCTTCTGGCGCTCCTCTATGCGCTTCACCACGGCAGCAATAGCCTGGATGGTCTTGTCGATATTATATACGACACCTTTTTGAACGCTATCAGGGGCTACTTCTTTCTCATAGCCAAGCACGTGCAGAGTGCCGTCTGGCATTTTCTGCCCTATCATGGCCCGAATGGAGGACGAGCCGAGTTCTATAGCAACAATGTTTTTTTCCATATATTTTTATCGTTTAGTGGCAATAACCTGGTTGTCGTATTTCAGGCTGATGGTCTTGTAGATGTTCCATCCAGCTTTGCTCAGGCCTTCATCATAGAACACGGCCAGTCGCGAGAGTTTGTCTGCTACGTTTGAAGTGTCGCCCAGAATTACTATATGGTTAGCGCCCTTGGGCGTTAGGGATATTTCACCATCTGCATCGACATGTATTTCCTGTATCTGGCTTGACCATAGGCTGTCATTTGATATAATGCGGGCCATAGGCGAATAAAGCGCTCCAGCCGTGGAGCGTGGCACATTACCCGTGACTACGATGAGATCGATGGTATGATGACCGCGAGGCATTGTGCCACCCTGGTTGTCAATATAAAAATCTTCGCCCTTTTGGTTTATTACATGCAGAAGCGGTATACGAGGCGTTACGCGTATGGCCACTTTATCCTCAGCTGTCGTGTAGCAAAGGGCATGGTCGATGTAAGGGTTCTTTTCCAACACCTGTTCCATCTCTGCCAAATCGATATCTGTCAGTTTCTCACCTTCAGGGAACTTGGCGTGACTGACGAGCCACTCACGGACTTCGTTCTCACCTATAAAGCCAGTGCCGTAATTGTCGTCAATGACGATGTCCAAGCCCACACAATCCTGGCCTTCAACAGGACGATTGAAGGTTACCAAGGCGAAGATGAGATATGCAGCAACGCCTAAGAGTATAAAGATTTTCAGCAGGGTTTTGTACATCTATAGGAACTATTGAATCGGTGAAATGGGAGTTTTTTGAGCCACGATATCAGCTATTGCCGGAGCATAGTCGTCGAGATCACCTGCACCGAGTGTTATGAGGACATCAAAGTCGGTGTGGCGCACCACGTCGAGAACATCAGCCTTGCGAATCAAGCGATGGGCTACGCCTGGTTTGAGATTATCTAGTATGAGTTGGCTTGTGACGCCAGGAATAGGCTGCTCGCGAGCTGGATATATTTCGGTGAGAATTACCTCATCTAGCTGAGACAAGGCATCAGCAAAATCAAGGTAGAAGTCGCGCGTGCGGGTATAAAGATGTGGTTGGAAAATGCCCACTATACGCTTATCGGGGTATACTTCACGGATACTGGCAATGCTCTGGCGTATCTCCTCAGGATGATGAGCATAGTCGCTTAAGTAGGCTTTGTGGGCATTACGCACATGGAAGTCGAAGCGGCGATCGACACCTCGGAACGAGGCCATACCATTTCGTATTTCATCGGCTGTGGCACCCGCTATCTGAGCGAGAGCCATAGCTGCAATGCCGTTCTCTATATTAATGCCCACTGGCACACCGAGGCTAATGTCGGCAATATTGCCAAGAGGAGAGATAAGGTCAAAACGGATTTCACCCCCACCGATGCGCAAGTTGTCGGCATGGAAATCGCCACCGTCGCGAGAATAGGTGAAAGTGGTTACGCCCTCGTGCACATTCGGTTGCATCTTCAAGCCCGTGTGTATTACGAGGTAACCGCCCGTCTTAATCAACTCAGTATAATGGCGAAAGCTCTCAAGATATGCTTCCTCTGTGCCATAGATGTCAAGATGGTCAGGGTCGGTGGCTGTAATCACGGTGGCAAAGGGTGCCAACCAATGGAAGGAGCGGTCGAACTCATCGGCCTCAATGACCACATAGTCGCTTTCTGAAGCAAGGATGTAGTTGGTGCCGTAGTTCTTGGTGATGCCTCCGAGGAAGGCGTTGCAGTCAATATGACTTTGGTGAAGCAGATGAGCAGTCATGCTGCTGGTGGTCGTCTTACCATGAGTACCTGCCACGCAAAGCCCCTTGTGTGTATGAGTGAGTGTGCCCAACACTTGTGCGCGCTTCTGCACATTGAAGTGATGGGCAAGGAAATATTGCAGTTCGGTGTGATTGGATGGTACGGCCGGCGTATATACAACAAGCGTTGATGTATCATCAAGAAACGTTTCTGGGATGAGCGACACGTCGTCGGTGTAGTGGATAACGGCGCCCTCAGATTCAAGGTCGCGTGTCAGCGGCGTCGGCGTCCTGTCGTAGCCTGCCACAGCAGAGCCTCGCTTGAGATAGTATCGAGCGATGGCACTCATACCGATGCCTCCTATTCCTATGAAATAAACGTTTTGGGGCTCGTTTGGATACATATTGATATTTACTTTTCTACTGATTCTTTACATCATTAATGGCTATTGCACCAATTTGATTACCTCCTCGGCTATGATGCGTGCCGAATCGGGCAAAGCCATGGCCTTGGCTTGTTCGGAAATCTGCTTGAGGGCATTGATGTCCTTGGCGGTTGTGATGGCCAACGGCAACAACTGCTCTCGTGCATCTGCGTCGCTGACGAAGATGGCAGCTCCACGGTCGGACAGGGCCTTGGCATTCTTTGTCTGATGATCTTCAGCAACATTTGGAGAGGGCACCAATATTGAAGCCTTGCCTAAAAGGCATAGTTCTGAAATACTGCTGGCACCTGCACGACTGATGACCAAGTCGGCAGCACGATACGCTTCGTCCATGTGATTGATGAAGTCGGTTACCTTAAGATTCGGAGGGCAAGTAAGTTCTGATAGCTGGCGCTTGATTTCTTCGAAATAATAGCCACCTGTTTGCCACACTATCTGCACACGGCTTTCACCGATAAGTTTCAGATGGGACAATACGCTCTCGTTGATGGTGCGGGCGCCGAGACTGCCACCTACTATGAGTATTACAGGGAGTACGGGATCGAAGCCCAGTTTGATAATGGCATCGGCACGGCTGAGCTTGCAGTCGAGCAATGCTTGACGTACGGGATTTCCCGTGAGCAAAATCTTCTCGGCCGGGAAGAAGCGTTCCATTCCCTCGTAAGCCACACAAATACGCTTAGCAGACTTAGCTAATAGTTTGTTCGTCACACCAGCGTATGAGTTCTGTTCTTGAATGAGCGTAGGGATGCCCATCTTGGCTGCTACATTAAGGGTCGGGCCACTTGCGTAACCGCCAACGCCCACAGCCACATCAGGCTTGAAATCCTTGATGATGCGACGAGCCATACGGCGGCTTTTCATGAGCTTCCACAACACGCTGATATTTTTCAACAGATGTTTACGATCGAAACCTGCAACAGGCAGGCCCTTTATCTCGTAACCAGCTGCCGGCACACGTTGCATCTCCATGCGATTCTCTGCACCCACAAATAGGATCTCTGTGTCAGGACGCAATTCGCGCAGAGCTCCAGCTATGCTTATAGCAGGAAAGATGTGGCCTCCCGTTCCGCCTCCGCTTATTATTACTCGTAGTGGTTTATCCATGATTTATATTGCAAGGACTACAAAAGTCCTATTTTGCTTGCAAAAGTAGCAATTATTATTCAAAGTAAGATGTTTAACACTAACTTTTTCTTTGAAAAAGTGAAATTATACCGCCAAAGCATCATACAAGAGCTTCTGCCGATACTTTTTTATCTGGCACCATCGATGCCGAACGACTTATAGATAACATCATGCCTATGTATGCACAATTAACCATTATCGACGAACCGCCGCGGCTGACAAGCGGCAATGGTTGACCGGTTACTGGGAAGATCCCGACGGCGACCATCATGTTTATGATGGCTTGTGTAACAATGAGCAATGCAAGTCCCATGATGAGGAATGCCGGAAAATTCTTCTCACAACGACCGGCTATACGCGCCGCTCGATAGAGGAGTGCTATATACAAAAGCAGCACAAACAGGCCGCCAGCTAATCCTAGCTCCTCAATGATGATGGCATATATGAAGTCGGAATAGGCTTGTGGTAGGAAGTCGCGAACAGAAGAGTTGCCTGGTCCGCAACCTACTATATTGCTTGAAGCCACTGCGATATGCGACTGCACCACCTGGGGGTTCATAGTAAGGTCGAAATCGGCAGGATCAGCAGCGAAATCTGTATGGTTGCGCACGCGGTGTGCCCACGTAGGCAAGCGCTTCAGTACCGGTACTTGCTCAAGCTGTGCCAACGTCGTGTCGGGTGTAAAGCGAAGTATGGAATAACCAAGCGAACCTGCTATGGCAAGTATGCCGACAAGCGAGCCCAGATATTTCCATGGAATACCGCCCACGAACATCATCAACAGCACCACCATGAAGGTAAGCATGGCCGTAGACAGGTTTTCAGACACTATGAGCCCGCAAATGATTACGGAAAAGCCCATTATCCATTTGAACGCCGCAGCGGTAGCTCCGCGCTCATCGCGCATGACACTTAGAATCCAAGCTACAACGACAACAAGCGACCCTTTGGCTATCTCCGAAGGCTGGAATGATATGCCCGCGATAGACATCCAGCGGTTCGTATCGTTAAGACTGCCTGAAAAGAACACCGCAATCAGCAATACAACGCTGATAACAGGGCCAGCTGCTGCTATCCAACCAAAATAACGGCATGGAATGCGATGTACAACCCAGGCCACGCCAACGCCAACAGCCAAGTAAACGCTATGCATGAGCACGGGACTCCAATAAGCTCCCTTATTGAAAGTCATGTTGCTCGAAGCGCTATAGACCTCCAAGATGGAGATTATGCAGAGGAAGAAAAGCACCATCCACAGCACTTTGTCGCCCTCGAAGAGAGTACTCAGGTTCTCTGTCCTTTCTTTTATGCTCATACTATTGAATATATCTAAATTAACTCTGAACTATAATCACAATGCTCTGGCCAACGTCTTGAACTGCTTACCACGATCTTCCATGTTCTTGAAAAGGTCAAAGCTGGCACAGCAAGGTGAGAGCAGGACCGTGTAGCCGGGCTCGGCCATACGATAGCAAGCTTCTACGCAGTCCTTCATCGAATGTGTTTCAGCTACAGGCAGGCCCAGCGGATCGAAGAAAGCATGAAGCTTGCTGTTGTCCACGCCAAGGTAGACCAAGCCCCTGCACTTCTGTTTGACCAAGTCCTTAATCTGTTCGTAGTCATTGCCTTTGTCCAAGCCTCCGAGTATGAGCACGGTGGGCTGTGTCATGCTCTCAAGAGCATACCAACAAGCATCGACATTTGTGGCCTTGGAATCGTTAATAAAGGTGATACCATGCACCTTGCACACGTATTCCAGACGATGTTCTACTCCTTCGAAATCACTCAAACTCTCGCGAATGACATCGTTTGATATGCCACTCAAATCGGCAGCTATGCCAGCTGCAAGAGAGTTGTACATATTATGCTTACCCGTAAGCGCGAGTTCCTCCTGCTCCATATTGAATGGCGTAGGACGCTCGATCACATATTCGCCATCTGCTATGTAACCTATCATGCCGTCGCGCTTGAGTATGCTAAAGGGGCATTTGCGACTTTCAATATGGTATTTTTCAAGTTCCCGTTTAATTACAGGATCTTCGTTCCAGTATATGAAGGCGTCGTCCTTGGTCTGATTCTGAACAATACGCATTTTCGAATCAGTGTACTCTTGCATCGAGTTGTGATAGCGGTCAAGGTGGTCTGGTGTGATATTCAGGAGTATAGCGATGTTCGCGCGGAAATCATACATGTTATCCAACTGAAAACTTGACAACTCAATAACGTAATACGCATGCGGATCCTCGGCCACTTGCAGAGCCAGCGAACGACCTATGTTGCCTGCCAAGCCCACATCGTAGCCTGCACGCTTGAAAATATGATATATGAGGCTAGTAGTTGTGGTCTTACCATTAGAACCTGTGATGCATATCATCTGCGAATTGGTGTAACGCCCAGCGAATTCTATCTCACTGATAATAGGTATTCCTGCTGCCCTCACTTTCTCAACCATAGGTGCCGAATCAGGTATACCTGGGCTTTTCACTATCTCATCAGCGTTCAGCACCAAGGGCTCTGTATGTTGTCCTTCTTCCCAAGCAATGCCGCGTTCGTCGAGCATCTCCTTGTAGTGGGGTTTGATCTTACCCATATCTGTCACAAAAACGTCGAAGCCCTCCTTCTTAGCAAGGACGGCTGCGCCAACGCCACTCTCAGCAGCTCCCAAAACAACGATTCTTTTCATCTTATCTTATCTTTAACGTTACGATAGCCAATGCACACATCATTATGGACACGATCCAAAAACGGGTCGTCACCTTAGACTCCAGCCAGCAGCCCTTTGGCCAATTGAAAAGGATCCTGAAATCCGATGGTATCTGTTCTGGGCGTACGCGGAAAGCGTCATGTATAGGCGCACGCTTGAACACGCGTAGCTTCAGTCCCTTGCGGTTGCCATATCTAGCATAGTTAGTTTGCGCCAGCACGCTCACACTCTCAATAAAGAAGATGAAGCAAATGAGCGGCAGCAGCAGTTCCTTGTGAATGATGATAGCCGTCACAGCTATAATGCCGCCGATAGCCAATGATCCCGTGTCGCCCATAAACACTTGAGCCGGATAGGCGTTGTACCAAAGGAAACCGATGAGAGCACCCACGAACGCCATCAGGAACACTACAAGCTCCTCGGAGCCAGGGATATACATTATGTTAAGGTATGCTGCAAACTCAGTGTGCGATGACACATAAGCCAATATTGCCAACGCGAAGCACATAATAGCCGAGTTGCCGGCACACATACCATCCATGCCATCGTTCATGTTAGCTCCGTTGCTTACAGCCATGACAATGAAGATTGTTACAAGCACAAAAAATATCCAACCACCAGCATTCTTGTACTTTCCCAACCACGAGCAAGCCTCCGTATAGCTGAGATTGTTGTTCTTTACAAACGGAATAGTGGTGAGGGTGCTCTTGACTGGTTCACTTTTATGCACTATCTCTACTCCGTTTTGTTTTTGCGTGGTAATGTTCTCGCGAATCACAGCATCGGGACTGAGCCACAACACAAGTCCTACGACTAGGCCTAACAGAGCTTGGCCTGCAAGCTTCACGATAGGACGTATGCCATCTTTGCTCTTGGTCATCTTGCGGTAATCGTCGGCAAAACCTAGCAGGCCTAGCCACACCGTAGTGCCCAGCATAAGCAACATGTAAATATTGCGCAATCGACCGAATAGCAGAGCAGGTACTACGGTGGCAACGATGATGATAATACCGCCCATAGTGGGCACTCCTTTTTTCTCGACTCCAAAGGGATCGATGCTGGCATCACGTTGCTCCTCGCTATAGTTGCGGCGCTTCATATACTTGATGAACCATTCGCCAAACCAAGCGGATATCATCAGCGACAGCACTAACGTCAAGATAGCGCGGAACGAGATATAGCTCCACATGTGCGAGCCTGGGATGCCAAACTCATTGAGATAACGGAAGAGATAGTAGAGCATATTTTAATTGACAGTTGAGAATTGACAGTTGACTAGGTAACTAGTTTGCAGTTAACACTTTGATAGTTATGGTTTATAATCCAAAGGCTTCGCGCACTACTTCGTGGTCGTCGAAATGATGCTTTACGCCTTGCACTTCCTGATAATCCTCGTGACCTTTTCCTGCTATGAGAATTACATCGCCAGGCTGAGCCATCATACAAGCTGTACGTATAGCCTCGCGACGGTCCACAATGCTTATAACCTTACGTTTATCCTCGGCTGACATCACGCCTGCAAGCATATCATCGATAATAGCCTGAGGCTCCTCAAAACGGGGATTGTCAGAGGTTATGATAACGCGGTCAGAAGCGCGCACTGCCGACTGAGCCATCAACGGACGCTTGCCTTTGTCGCGGTTGCCGCCTGCGCCACAAACGGTTATGCACTGGTTTGGTTTCTTCAATATCTCATTAATCGTAGCAAGCACGTTGTCAAGAGCGTCTGGGGTATGAGCATAATCCACAATAGCCGTTACGCCTTCTCGCGAACGGATTGTTTCGAAACGGCCATTAACTGGCTTCAGCGTGCTCAAACCTATCAGTACATCTTCAGCAGGCTTGCCAAGGCATATAGCTGCACCATACACAGCTAACAAGTTCGCCACGTTGAATCGGCCAATAAACTGCACGCATACCTCGCGACCGCAGAAGTCCAAAGTCATACCTTCGAAACTCTCTTCGAGAATACGAGCATGAAAATCAGCAACACCTCTCAGACTGTATGTCTTAACCTCAGCCCGCGTGTTTTGTGTCATGAAGAGGCCATTCTTATCATCGGCATTCGTAACTGCGAAGGCGCCTTTAGGCAATAGGTCGAAGAATGCTTTTTTGGCATCGCGATAGGCTTCGAATGTCTTGTGATAGTCGAGGTGGTCACGAGTGAGGTTTGTAAAGATGCCGCCTCTGAAGTTGAGACCTCCTATACGATGCTGAGCCACACTATGCGAACTCACCTCCATGAAGGCGAAGCGGCAGCCTTCATCAGCCATGCGTCCCAAAAGACGATTCAGCGTGATGGGATCAGGTGTCGTGTGGTCTGTGGGAATAGCCTCATCATCAATAAAGTTGCATACCGTAGACACTAGTCCACATTTATATCCAAAGCGGCGAAACAACTTATATAGCAGAGTGGCAATAGTGGTCTTGCCATTGGTTCCCGTCACGCCTATCAGGTCAAGTTTCCCCGTTGGCCGCCCGAAGAAAGCATGAGCCAAAGGACCCACGGCAGCCTCGCTATCGGCAACCTGTATGTAGGTCACGTCAGGCTGCAGTTCTGCCGGCAGAACTTGACATACTATGGACTTGGCGCCATGCTCTAAGGCTTTTGGGATGAACGTGTGACCGTCGACCTGAGTACCAGCTACGGCCACAAACATCGCGCCAGTGCTTACCTTGCGGGAATCTATCTGGATATCAGTGATGTCGATATCCGTGGAGCCTGCCACTTTAATTGGCGTGATGGCTGAGAGAACGTCTGATAATATCATAATATTGTTTTTTATTTGTCTGTAGTGAGTTGCAAGCCTATGGTCTGGCCTTTCAAGGCCTTGTTGCCAGGGGCTATACTTTGGTTCTTAACAACGCCTTGACCGCTAACACGTACTTTAAGGCCTTGAGCCTCGAGCAAGTGCACAGCGTCACGTAAGCCTAATCCTCGAACATCTGGCACCATGCCATTTACGGTCTCAGGCAGCGGTGCTGCTTCTGGAGCCTCAAATACCGATGTGCTGTCGGCTGCCTCTGATGGTTCGCGGAACACTCCCTTGGCCATCACGAACTGAGCCAGTTCACTGAACACAGGCCCAGCCTGTGCGCCGCCCGATGCAGGCAGCCCGCTCTTCTTTATGCATACCACACACGAGTATTTAGGTGCTTCGCTCGGATAGAAGCCTGCGAAGCTCACCATGTAGCGGGCGGGCGAGCCGTGGTAGCTACCATGTTCATCGGCCACCTGTGCCGTGCCTGTCTTGCCGCACACCTTGAACTGTTTGCAGCCGGCTTTCTTTCCGAGGCCTAATGGATCATTCACTACGCGCTCCAGTATAGCGTGCACATCACGCAAGGTGCTGGGTTTGCAAATGCGTTCCTTGACTGTCACTATCGGAAATTCTTTCAGCGTCTGGCCGTCACGGCGTATCTCCCGTACAAATCTTGGCTGCACCATGCGACCATTGTTGGCAATGGCATTGTAAAATGCCACTGTATATATAGGGGGTATTTGAGTTTCATATCCAATGCTCATCCAGGGGAGGGCCGTCTTGCTCCAATTGGAACCGTCGGGCTTCGGACGGCGCACATAAGGTTTGCCGGCACCTGGGAAGGGCAGATCAAAAGGCACACCTACGCCCTCGCGGTAGAGGCCGTCGACGTAGCGTTCGGGATGATCGTGGTAATGCTCGTCTATTATACGGCTCACACCTACGTTTGACGAGAACATCAGACACTCATCCACCGAAATGGCACGTCCATAGCCGCCTTTGCGCCAGTTGTGATCCTTCATCACGCGGCCGTGCATGAGCCACTGTCCATTGCCCACGTCCACCATGTCGCCGCGCTTCACCATTCCATCCTCCAAAGCAACCATCATGGAAGCTGTCTTAAACGTGGAGCCAGGTTCCCAAAGGTCTGTGATGGCGTTGTTTTTCACTTCTGCATACACGCCGGGACCGATGCGTGTCAGGTTCACGATGGCTTTCACATCGCCTGTCTGCACCTCCATCAGCACCACGACGCCTATTTCTGCATTTATCTCCTTAAGTTTACGTTCAAGGATCTTCTCGGCGGCATCTTGCATCCCCACATCGATGGTGGTGATGAGATCCAGGCCGTTGATAGGCTCCACGTCTGTCTTATCCATCCACTGGCGGCGCACTTTCTCACGATGCATTTTCCCGTTTATACCTCGCAGTATACTGTCGTAAGCCAACTCTAAACCATTGCGAGCCGAGTCATTCGTGGTCATAAGTGAGCCCAAGGTGCGCGTTGCCATACTGCCGTAAGGTTTCTGTCGCTGGGGTATTTCTTCTGCATAAAAGCCCGTTTTGATACGTCCATGGCGAGCATAAGGCAAGTGCAGACTTTCCTTATATTTAATATAGGAAACGTTATGCTTGATAGCCAGATTCCTTCTGCCGCGACGCTTACCTTCGAGCAGCTTGGCGCGGAATTCCGCCTTACTCACTTCCGGGAAGAGTTGATTCAAGCCGATACAGAAGCTGTCCAAGTCGGCCATGAAGGCGCTATCGCGCCATACCTGCAGTTTGCGCTCGGCGATACTATCGTTAGGATCCTTGACAACGAAATCCATACGTAATGTATACACCGGCATAGAACCCACCATCAGTTGGCCATCGGCAGAATATATATTACCACGCACAGCGGGGATATCCTTCTGCTGGGTAGCCATACGCTCACGCACCGTATGCCAATAGTCATCGCGGAAAAACATCTCATAGCCAGCCTTGCCAATTATAGCCAGACCGGCAATCGTCATCAATATGATGACGAAGAGATAGCGTGGTATGGTGCGTTTGCTGTCGAAATTCATGCGTGCGAACTATTTCCTAATTCCTAATATGTTAGCCTGTTAACTTATTAGTTTGTCAACCTGTCAACGTTTCTTGTAAATAATGAATGGAGCTTCTTTGGCTGAGAGGAGCGTGCTGTCGCCGAAATTCTTTAATATGCGTTCCAAACTGCTCTGCCGAGTGCGCATAGTCAGCTCGGCATACTGTGTGAGGGCATAGTTTTTTTTCTCTACGAGTTCTTTACGCATCTCCTCCTCTTCGAGAATCTCCTGTTGCGAGGCATAGCGGTTGGTGATGTACACAATTGATAGCAGCACTAAGAACAGGATAAACCATATCTGACGACGAAGGAAACTGCCTATGAGATAGTCGCCGCCAAGAATCTCGCGCAGCGATACCTGAGGCAAGTCCTCAGCCGAGAAGATACGCCAGCCCGAACGCTGTCCTTCATCAACAGACTCACCCGAGGCCTCGTCAAGCGTGGCATCGGGGATATCGTCGATGGGAAGTTCAAAGCTCAAACTTTCTCCATCTTCCGCCTCGTCAGCGGCTGCCTCTGGCATACCGTCACGGAGCGAAGCGTCATCGGCTTCCGTCTCGTTGAACACGAGCGTCAAGTCGTCCGCTTGTTCGTTGCTGTCAATCTTCATGGGATCTCGCTTTACCTAAATCAATCAATCGGCGGGGACCGAGGTGCGTTCTACTCCTTATTTTGTTGTCACACCTATCCGCGCGCGTTACGCCTCGTCTGACGGACGTCCGTTCGCTGACCGTCAGACGTCTAAGCGCTCGGCTACTCTTAGCTTGGCGCTTCTGCTTCGTGGATTAGCTTCCTGCTCTTTGGCGTCAGGCACAATAGCCTTGCCTATCTGTCGCAACGGTGCAAGAGCATGACCATAGACGGCGTCTTGAGTCACCTTGCCGTCAATAGAGCCTGCCTTCATCACGTTCTTTACAAGGCGATCCTCGAGCGAATGGTAGGATATCACAACCAATCTGCCGCCAGGGCGCAACAACTCGGTTGCAGCCAAAAGCATTTGGCTCAGAGCCTCCATCTCGTGATTCACCTCGATACGCAATGCCTGAAAGGCTCGTGCCAGATCCTTTTTTTCGTGCTCACGACCTAATATAGGCCTGAAGAGCTCCGCGAGCTGACCTGTAGTAGCAATAGCCTGTCGTTGGCGCATCTTGACTACGGCATCCGCCAGTCGATGAGCTTGCCGGAGCTCTCCGTACAGTCGGAACAGCGTGGTGAGTTGTTCTACTCCATAAGTTTGCAACACATCCGCTGCCGTCAGTCCGCCCTGCTGGTTCATTCGCATGTCCAGAGGCGCGTCGCTGCGAAAGCTGAAGCCGCGACTACCGTCGTCGAAGTGATGGCTTGAAACACCCAAGTCTGCTAGTATGCCATCAATTTCATCGATCCCGTAGTAGCGCATCCAATTTTTTAGGTAACGGAAGTTAGAACGTATAAGCGTCCATCGCTCGCTCTGGCCGGCGTCGTCGCGCTCACGAGCGCAACGGGCGATAGCGTCGGCATCTTGATCGAAACTGAATAGACGTCCCTGAGAACCAAGTTGTTGCAGTATATGCCTGCTGTGTCCTCCGCCGCCTAACGTCACGTCCACATACGTGCCTTTTTGCCGGATATTCAAGCCCTCTACTGAGGAACTTAGTAGCACGGGGATGTGGTACTGTTCCGTTTCCATGCCGCAAAGATAAATTCTTTTTTTATTTCACGCAAACAATTTTGAATATTTTTTTAAAAAAAGTATAATTAGCTGTTAAATCGTGCGTTTACACATTAAAGTAGTACTTTAACTTTAAGCCCTTTCCAATAACTCTAATTCACTATAAATAAATTCTCTCATACATTATCGCCATTCTCCGCCGCTATCGGCAACTGTTCTTCCTCATCCTCAAGTTGCGGATACAATACTCCATTATGCTTTTTGACTCTTCGTACAGCCGTATTACATCCTATTTGGTCCTCCAACCATATATGATTCAATGTAAAGGCAAGGGCTTCCAACGTCTCCTCACGACGATTCGGCTTGAGTTCACATTCCCATATCGTTATGCAATGCCAACCCATATCTGCCAACTTACGTTGCTCTTCGCGATCGCGCTTCATATTCCTCCGAATCTTAGCTACCCAAAACTCCCGATTCGTTTTTGGTATCTTGCAGCATGCAGAGCTCTCGAGGGATTCTTCATTATCCATTCTAAACTCATCATTTTGCGCGCGCAGCTCGTGGCCATGCCAGAAGCAGCCATTCACAAACACACATGTGCGGTATTTTTTCAGAACCAAGTCAGGATGTCCCGGCAGCCGCTTGTCGTTCAATCTGTATCTGAACCCTCGTTTCCACAGCCCTCTCCGCACTATCATCTCTGGCTTAGTGCCTTTCGAGCGAATAGCCGCCATATTTCTGTGCCGTTGTTGAGTGGTAAGGTGGTCCATTTAAAGTATATCTTTGATGTCTTAATGATGGTCTTCTTCTATCTTTTCGCCTGCAAATGTAAGAATAAAAGCTGAAAGTTGTATCGCTTTCACCCTTGTAGATAGAAATAAATCCCTGTCTCACAAGCCAAATCCCGGTTTTCGCTTGCAAAACTTACGTATATGAACAAAGAATAGAAGGCACAGAGAACACCTCACAAAGAAAAAAGTAACTTCAGGTTTTCCTAAAGTTACTTTTCTCTTTAACTCATCATTCTTAGTTCTTCATGCTTCTTTTTACCTAAAATGATATTAACCAGCGCTGTGACGTGCTATGATCCCGCTGCCGTCGAAGTTTACGTCGGCAGCCTTACAGGCCCGTAGAGGGATCAGCGCATAGTCTTGCGCTTAAAGCTCGTATTCGAGCATAACAAAGGAGTAGGGCTGAAGGTCGAGGGTGAAGCGCTTCTGAGGCTTGAAAGAAGTGCGTTGAGGCGCTATGGGCTGTGCCTCGTAGTTGTTCTCGTCGTCGGGCTGGCCTGTAAGGAGAGTCTTTGTGGCCACTTTCTTAATGCCGAAACGAGAGAGGTTGATATTTGCGCGCTTGGCTTCGGCTCCGGCGTTGCATAGCTTAACGAAGAGGCGGCGCGTCTTGGTGTTGAGGACTACAGACTGGCCGTAATGCACATTCTCCTGGGGCTGCTGCAAGCCCTTGGCATCGCCCTCGAAGGTGACACAATCGCCATAGTAGTATTGTCCCGCTGAGTGGCCGAACATCTGCTGCACATAGTAGCTGCAAGTAAGGAAGGGTCGCTCGTTGTCGAAATAAATAAGGTCAGGATTCCAGTTGGTGGCTTTCTTGCGAGCAAAGAGGGGTGCGTAGCTGGTCATACATACGATGTCGCCGTTGCGCTCGACGTGGAGCAAATAGAGCCCTTCGGCCAGAGCATCAATGAGTTTCTTGTCTTTGGAAGCATATTCTCCGAGATAGACCTTAGTCTTGCGGGTGCGGGGATAGTTGTCGTACTGACGTTTGTTGAGGAAATAGGTATTGGGCTCGTAGTAGTGCTCATCGATGATGGGCATACCGAGCTTATCGGCTATGCGCCAACCGTTCTCGAGGTCGGGGTTACCGGCATGTGAACCTGGGCCTGCTGTGCCTACGATGACGATGTCGGGGTATCGTGCGTGTACTTTGTTATAGATATATGTGAATCGTTCCTCGAATTCGGGCGTTATCTTCTCCTCGTTACCAAGGCCTAGATATTTGAGATTGAAGGGCTTGGGATGGCCTGCATCAGCACGCATCTTAGCCCATTTGGAGGTGGCGGGATCGCCGTTAGCCCATTCGATGAGGTCAAGGGCTTCATCGACCCATTCGTCCATTTCGGACATGGGCACTACGTCCTGTGCCTGGGTGCGCATGCTCCATCCGCCGTTGGTGCCCTGACAACTGACTCCACAGGGTAGGATTGGCACGGGCTGCATGCCGAGGTCCTCGCAGAACTGGAAATACTCATAATAGCCGAGACCCATGGATTGGTGGTAACCCCATGTGTTCTTCAAGGCACGACGCTGCTCCTTGGGACCGATAGTTGTTTTCCAGCGATAGGTGTTCCAGAAACCATCACCACCGCCATGTACTACGCATCCACCGGGGAAGCGCATAAACTTAGGCTCAAGGTCGGCAAGCGCCTGTGCTAGATCCTTGCGCAGGCCGTGGCCCTTGTATGTGTCTTGGGGCATCAGTGAGACAAAGTCGATATCCATATACCCCTTTGTAAGGACGAGAATCTGCAACGCTGCATTAGTCGCATCCTCAGATGGTGTCAACACTGCTGTTTTTTTAATCCAGAATTCTGAACTGATTTGCATCGTAGTATCGGCCAACAGCTTAGGACTTTTACCCCAACCTTGAGGCACCACGAGAGCGACACGAACCTGCATCTGTGTTGCCTCACCACTATTACGGAAGAATGCCGAGAAATCATACTTGGCACCACCTTTAACGCTGATTCCGTCGAAGCCATTATTTTGAATGCCCACGCCAGTCCAACCGTCAAAGTCATAGTAATGACCGACACGCTCAACAAAGATGCGCATGAAGGTGGGATTATTATCATTCAAAGGCTGCTTCATGTGCGATTCAACACGTCCTAGCGAGTGTCCTGGGCGTTCAAAGGTCCACGCTGTAGCGGGTCCCCAGCCATTACGTTCTGTGGGATTATACTCGAAGGAACCGTTTTGGATAAGTTCGGCGTAGAGACCGCCGTCGGCACTGCTGCTGATGTCCTCAAAGAAGATACCAATGAGTTCGTCGCTGATGGCCTTGCCACCAGCGGGTGCCTTCATAGGACGCTGAGCGCTTGTGCAAAGCGCTGCGGCGAGAAGGAAAAGCACGCTGAATGTACGTAGAAGTTTCATAGAAATTTGAAGATTGTAGATTAGGATTTGTTTAATGTCAGTTTAATATTGCCAAGTTTATGAATAAGTGCAATGGCTATAGCCTCTATGGCGTAAGCTATGAGATAACTATACCAAAGGTAATCGGGTGCCCACCGAGCCACAAGCCACATCACGGGTATGACAGTCAGCGAGAGCGCAACGGATATGAATAATGCCATTCGGTGATAGCCATAGAGCTTGTAAACAATCATAAGAAGATAGATGTAGCAGAAAGGCATGAAACTTAGAGCGAAGATGCGCAGGGCACTGTTACACTCGCTAAGCACCTCATTTGTAGATGCTCCGAAAAGGCCCGCGACATACTGAGGAAATATGCACACGAGTGTGCAAGTGATGACCATCGACAACGTAATGAAACCAAACGACTTGCGCATCATCAGGCCGAAAGCTTCATTGTCAGCCTTTCCCACCTGAATAGCACCCAGAGACTGTAGTGTGCGACAAGAACCTGCAAGAAAGAGATTATAGATTTGAAGGAGGTTCATGCATACGGCGAAGATAAAGATACCGCTACGGCCTGCAGTGGCCAAAACGATGCTATTGGCCGAGTAGAGTAAGAGTGTCAAGCACACTGATGCCACAGCCAGCGGGGCTCCTTGCGAGATGATGTTTGCCCACTCAGGCTTCTCATGCTGAAATGAGAAAAGCAAATGGTTGTCCTTATACCAGTAGTGCCGCAGCATAATGGCTATACATACCAGATGACCAACGATGGTTGCCAAGGACGAACCGGCTATTCCCCAGTCGAAGCACTGGATGAAGACAATGTCAAGGGACAGGTTGACAGCATTGTCGATAACAATCGCCAGCGATACCAAACGAGGGCTGCCGTCAACACCCACCATAGTACTTATTGCCCACATCATGAGATAAGCGGGTGCGCCAAGCAACAAAGGACGCAGATATGCTAAGGTAGGCTGCAGAAGGTGCTCGTTGTCACAAAGGAGGTTGGCCGTTTGCATCGGCGCAAATAGGCCAACAGCAGTGAATGCCAATCCTATAAGCAGGCAACCCAACATCGACTGAGTGTAGAGATAGCGCAGACGGACCATATCCTTTTTACCGAGCGCAAAGCCGACCAACATTCCGGCACCCGTTTCAACAAGTATGCTCAACGTGAACATAAGCTGAATGACGGGCTTCGACAAATTGATGGCACTTACGCCGTCTTCGCCTATGAGATTGCCCACAATGATACCATCGACAACGTTGCCGAGGCAACCCGACAACGTAATCAATATGGCCGACCACAGATAACGCCAAAATTCAGTAGTGAGCGCAGCTCTTTCATCACTATTCATAAAAGGTTAAAAGGTAAAAGGTTATAAGAGTTAAATGAGTTAAGAAAGATAATTATTGAGGAAGTTAAAGAAGACAAAGGAGTTGAAGACGGATGTCTTGCTCGCTGTCTCAGCAACATGAAACGAGTACAATGGCCTAGGGTATAATCTTTAAACTACATTATCTCATTTAACTTCCATATTATCAAAGTTCTTAAAATTGCTTGACCAGAAGTGGAACTTTGCCACCTTTTTTGTTTGGAATGAATGGTTCCGTGGACCATGTCACTGTGACGTCGCGACATCCTTGAGCGACGAAGACCTCTTCCAAGCGACGGCATAAACCACCTAAGACCTCGGCTGCATCCTTGCCAGCCTCAATGGTGGCTCGCACTTCCAAGGTATTCTCAGACGTCTGCACGAATTGATATCGACAGACGCCTGGCCACACCTCTGCCTCGCTGTCAGGACCTATCATGCTGAAAGTCTGACCGCCGAGCGTACAGGCATCGTAACTGCGCCCTTTGATTTCCATGACAGGCAACTGACAATGGTCGCAAGTAGACGGGTGAATGCGCACGACATCGCCTACATAATATCGTATCACAGGTTGTACATAGTTGGTCAGATCGGTCACAAGAATACCTTCCGACCATTCCTCCTCATTGGTGATAACTCGCCCATCCTTGTCAACGGGCTCTATTATTACCCAGTCGTCATTGATGTGAAGATGGGGACAGTCGTGCGTCATAGCAATCTCACCACCCTCGGTCATACAGTAATTATTGGCAACTGGACAGCCGAAGGCATCGCGCAACAGATAGTAGTTCTTCTCGCTGAGCATCTCTGAGGAAGTGGCCAAATGCTTCAGATTGATGTGCAGATTACCCTTCTTCTGCTCAACGGCAAGCGGGACCATCACCGACGGGTAGCCAGCCATAGTTTCAGGCTGGTAGTCGTTGAGAATCTCTACGATATGACTAATGCTGTCAAGCACGGACACGCCTAAGAGATGATGCTCATATCCAGGATTGGCGGCTCGCATACGGAGTAGGGCGCCATAGCTGGAAGCCCCGTTGGAAAGGTAGATACACGAGGCTCGCTTGTGCTTGCGGAAGTTCAACACTTCGGGATCCACTCCACCCAAGAGACGCTGGCTTATAAGTTGTCCGTGGATTTTATTGCGGAAGTCGTCGCGCACCATCAGCAGAGGATTACCTGTAGAACCAGAGGTGTGCAATGCCGTATATTCACCTAAAAGTTTACTTTGGTCATGACTGCTATCTCGATTGACATACTCTTCTACCATTGCACGGTTCAGACGACGGTCGGTCACCCATTCGTCATAATTATCCATCAACGTGGTCTTCGTAGTGATGGGCAGATCGGTGAGTTTAAAATCATCTGGCACGCCAGCATAGTGCTTGGCAAAATAGGGAGAGTGGACACGTGCATAAGCCACCAACTCACGAAGACGTTGTTGCTGTAATCTCAATCGTTCTGATCTGGACAACGTTTGGCCCTCAGCAACGAGGCGTTTAGCTTCGTCTAATTCTATTGTTTTCATTAGGTTTGAAGTTTATATTGTTATGCAATTTCCAGCAAATATATTATTCAAAGAAGCCGAAGCCCCCTATGGCGGTAAGCATGCGTTCTACATAATCCCACGATGTGGGCGACCACGCGAAGCCTAGGCGATAAAGCACCTGGGTGGTATAGTCATTGTCTCGGTTAACATCTGTTGTCTTCTGTCCGTGTGCCATATCCTGATAAGCAAGGAGACTGGACATCTGACGAGCCTTCGTCGGGTCACCCTTAGCTTCGTCCATGGCTGCAGCAAACTCTTCCTGTTCCACGAAACGCACACCGTCGCCGACAGAAGTAAGTCCCATCAACACGTCGCCAAGGAATTGTGTGTGGATATTGTAAGGATGGAATACGCAGCAGGCTGAGGGCGTTGATGCCAATAGAATGATAGCTTCCGAAACCTCGTTGATGGGTGAGAACTCCACACGCTTGTTGCGCATGGCATAAGGGCAGCAGCCAAGCATATTGTAGACCTTGATGCGTCCCATGAACGAATTGGTGGAGAAGTTGGCTTGGAACTCGCCGTCGGTAGAGCGGGCTGCGAGGTTGCCAACGCGCATAATCTTGGCATTTAACCCATGCAAAGCCACGGCATCAAGGATAAGACGCTCAGCCATGAACTTGGAGTAGATGTACTTATTGCCGAGGAACTGCCCCATATAAAGGCGCTGTTCTGTAAAGGTCTCGTTCTTGACTTCGCCTGCCCACAGGCCGCGCGTACTGGCCGTTGAGATGTGGATAAGCCGGGCACCTGTGCTGAGGCAGTAATCAACGCAACGCTTAGCGCCACCAATATTGACGTCCTCAATCTCAGTACCCTCGCTGAAATGCTTAACCACAGCAGCACAATTGATGATGGTTGAAGGTTGAGGGCTTAGAGGTGAGAGCTTATCTATAAGGTTTTCAGTGACATCGCCCAAGACAATGCGCAAGCGGGAACCAAAGATATCCTTAAAAGCGTCGGCGAAATAGTAGTATAGGAGCGTACGCAACCGTCGTTCGGCAGCTTCCTGCGTCTTACCACGCACGAGGCAGTAGATAGTTTCAGCGTCAGAATCAATGAGTTCACGCAGGATGTGTATGCCAAGAAAACCTGTTGCGCCTGTCAATAACACATTGCCGAGACTTTGACGCTCACCTTTACGGAAGGCTGCAAGAGTATTATGAGAAAGCAGGTTATCTATAGCTGTATAGTCGAAGGTACTGACTTCATCGCCTGTTTTCTCGGACTCTTCCAAATCTCCAGTGATTAAAGCTGCCAACTGGCGCGGCGTAGGATTGGCAAAGACATCGCCGTAGGCTACGTGAAGGCCTGCCTTGTCGGCTTCGATGATGACACGTGTGACCACCAGCGAAGTGCCACCCAACTCGAAGAAGTTGTCGGTAGCACCCACCTTGTCCATCTGCAGGATGTTGGCAAAAATATCACAGAAGGTGCTCTCGGTGGCATTGGCAGGAGCCTCATAGGCAGAGGTGATGGCCAACTGCGGTTCAGGCAAAGCCTTAACATCGGTCTTGCCGTTGGGCGTCATTGGCATGGCGGCCAGCTGCAGGTAGGCTGTGGGCACCATGTACTGTGTGAGGCTCTTGGAAATCTCGGCTTTGAGGGCGTCATGTGCTATCTCATGGTCGGCGGTGTAGTATGCACAGAGGTGCTCCTTGCCGCCCAGCTTACGGATGATGATGACGACTTTCTCGATACCAGGCACCTTAAGCATAACATTCTCGATTTCACCCAGTTCAATACGCAGACCGCGCAATTTAATCTGATGGTCTGTGCGGCCGAGAATGACTACATCACCATCGGGCAGCCAACGGGCATAGTCGCCCGACTTGTAGATACGCACGCCGTGGTAGTCGGCAAAGCGTTCTCGTGTCATATCGTCGAGGTTGTTGTAACCTCGAGCCACCCCGCGGCCACCGATGTAAAGCTCGCCAACGACGCCTACGGGCAGTTCGTTGCCATCGCTGTCAACAATAAACTCCTTGACGTTCAATTGCGGTTTGCCTACTGTTACTATCTCGGCATGCGTCAGTTCCTTGTTGTTGGAAGCTACAGTGATTTCCGTAGGACCATAACAATTAAAGATACGCGCACGCGTGACACCACGCATCTGCGCGAGCAACTGGTCGGAGAACTTCTCGCCGCCTGCACGACAGATCCTGACGTCAGCAAGAGCCTGACAGAAGTCATCGCTCGTGAGCCAGGTTTGCCAGCGTGAAGGTGTGCCAGAAACCATATTGATACGTTGGTCGCGGATGAGACGTGCCAAGTCAAGCGGGTTGTTGGCCTGTTCCTCAGTGGCAACAATTAGCGTCTTGCCGTTGAAATAAGCCATACCGATGTCCTGGAGGGCAGCGTCGAACGAGATGGTAGTCACACTGAGAATGCGCTCGGCATCCGTTAATACAGCATTTGCGAAGACATTGGCGGGATGCCCATAGAGGTAGTTGCAGATGCCTTCGTGGCGTAGCATGACGCCCTTGGGACGTCCTGTGGAACCTGAGGTGTAGATAAGATAGGCAAGGTCATCGGGGGTGATGTCGACTGAGATACCATTGCAGCTTATGGAACTATTTAGCAGTTCCTCTACGTCGATGGCCTTGTCTGCAGGAACCATGGAGAGGCGGTCAGCAGTAGTGATGATGTAACGAGCTTCACTGTCCTCTAGGATGAGGTGGATGCGGTCGGCAGGATATTCGGGGTCGCAAGGAATATAAGCGGCTCCTGCCTTAAGTACGCCGAAGAGCGAAAGAATGAGACGGCTAGTACGCGGCAGCAGCAACGCCACACGGTCGCGTTCTTTCACACCACGAGCACGTAGGGCAGCAGCTATGCGGTCTGTAAGTTTGTCCATCTCATGGTATGAATAAGTAGCATCGACAGCTACGAGTGCGTCCTGCTCCGGGTGCTCTTGGGCAAAATGATGGATGCATTCGTGGAATAAGCGGAAAGGCGCTTCGCCCGTGGCCACCTGACGCAGATGGCTTAGTTCCTGCTCCTGACGGGCGCTGACGATAGAGAGCTTGCGCACGGAGGTCTGGGGTTGCGCCATCATATGTTCGGCCACAGCAACGATGCTCTCGGCTATACCCTCAGCCAAACGATGAGAGTAGAGCGAATCGTCGTACTGAACGACGACTCCGCGCGATTCTATCTTTATGTTTATCTTGAATTTGGGTACATTCAATTCCAACAGCTCCTGACCAACGGGCTTTCCATGAACAGTGTATTGCGAAAGCACTCCGACCTGATAGGCGTAGGCTATAGCGGGACGGAAACCATAGTCTGTGGCTACGCGTGCAAAGGGATAATCCTCGTGGCGTAATGTCTCGTCGAAAGTCTTACTGACCTGTTGGAGGAAACGGGCTACATCGACATCATCAATGTTGAGTCCGAGTGCCAAAGTGTTGACGAACATACCGACAGTATCAGAAATCTTGAGGTTTGAACGACCGCTGCTGACTGTGCAGAGGAATGCTTCTCGGTTATTCGTGTAGCGTGAAACAACATAGGCCGTGGCAGCCAGGAAAAGATGGGCTGGTGTAATCTCTTGCTGCCGGCAGAAGGCTGTGGCACGCTCGTAATCAGGTTTGCAGACTGCCTCACCGATAAAGCCTTGTTGGTCGGTCTTGGGGAGATCGGCCGGTATCTCGCTCGCACCCTCACAGGTCTGAAGGCGCTCGGCAAAGAACTGCTGTGCCTGACGAAAGTCATCGCTATCCTCTGAAGCCTGTTGGTCGGCAACAAAGTCGAGATAAGTATAGGTTTCAGGTTCAATCGCAGCACCTTCGAGTGCGTTACCTATTTGACGAATGAACAAGTCCGCCGATCCGCCATCGAAGATAAGATGATGGAAGTCCAACAAAAGATGTACGGCGCTTTCCGTTTTTACCACTTCGAGCCTATAGAGAGGCGCTTTCTGAAGGTTGAAAGGTTGAACGAACTCATTCTTGTAAGTGACGAGCTGTTCATCGGACATCGTGGTAATAGGCACTTTCACCGGCACGGCACCTTCGGTGGTTTGAATGATGGTGTCGCCTTCTGTGGTGAAATGCACGCCTAATTCTGGATGACTCTCCACCACACGTTTCACCATCTCTGCTAATCGTTCTGCATCAACGCCCTCGGGATAGGTGAGGAGATAAGGAATATTATAAATAGTGGACGTGGGATCTTTCAAGCAATCAAAGTAAACACCTGTTTGCGCATAAGATATAGCCACTTTCCCCTGAGACTTGGAAGGACTGGCCTCTTTGTCATGAATGGGAGCGGGTGCGTCCTTTGCTTCAAGGAGTGAAGTGAGAATCTCATTCTCGATTGTTTGAAGCGTTCCTGTCTTGACGAGCGACTTGGAGTCAAGTGTTACGCCGTAGCGTTTGTTTATCTGCACGGCCAGCTTAATAGCAGAGATTGAAGTAAGACCGGCATAGCCAAGTACAGTGGTTATGCCAAAATCCTTGTTGTTCACTATGCTGGCTATAATCTCGTGTAGTTCTTCCTCGAGGACATTCATAGGAACGTTGCTCTCTTCAACCGCCGTTGACTTCTTCTCAGGCTTTGGCAGTGCACGCTTATTTACCTTTTGGTTTTGGTTCAATGGTATAGCGTCTATTTGCATCGTCACGGCAGGCACCATATAAGGCGGTTTTTGGTCAAGGATGAAGTTATTCAGAGCCTCGATGTCAATCTTCTCGTCACCGACGATATAGGCCGCAATAAATTTGCCCCCTCCTTCTTCGTCGAAGGCTTGCACTGTGGCGTCCTTGATGCCCGGGAACTCACGGATAATTGCCTCTACCTCTTTGAGCTCAATGCGGAAACCACGTATCTTCACTTGCCCGTCGCGACGGCCGACGAATTGGATATTTCCATCTGGCAAATAGCGGACTATGTCTCCCGTGCGATATATGCGAGCATATTTAAAATCATCGGCAAATTGATTCGGGACATACAATTCTGCCGTCTTCTCAGGGCGATTCAAATAGCCACGACTCACCTGAGGTCCGCTCACCCAAAGCTCGCCGGCAGCGCCTACAGGCAGACGATGGCCTTGCGGATCGACGATATACAATCGAATGTTCTCTATAGCCTTACCAATGGGGATCTCCTTCATCTTATGCGTCACCTGATAGGAAGTGATGAGCACGGTGGTTTCTGTCGGACCGTAAATATTAAAGAAGTTGTAATCCGTGGGTGGTGTGATGGCAGCGAGTTTCTCGCCTCCCGTCGAGAGGTTGAGCAAAGAATGATTCTCGATGCTCGTGGCAAACTGATAGCCAACCTGCGTCGTCATGAAGGAATGAGTGATTCCGTTCTTCTCGAAGTAGTCGTTGAGCGCGATGAGGTCGAGACGTAGCTCTTCAGGTACGATGTGAAGACTTGCTCCGCATGTGAGAGCTGGATACATATCCATCATGCAAGCATCGAAACCATAGCTGGCGTAAGCAGCCACGCGATGCTCGGGGCTCAGGTTGTAGAAGTGCTGATACCAGTGGCAGAAGGCCACGAGGTTAGCATGTGTGAGCTGGCAGCCCTTCGGTACGCCCGTCGAACCTGAAGTGTAAAGCAAGATGAAGAGAGATGCGGGAGTCGGCGGCGTAGGCTTCTGTGCAACAGTACACTGACCAAGCTCCTTTGTCAGCACAACATCACCTTGATATTCATCTACAAGTTGCCGCAACTCCTCATCGGCTATCAGCAACTTAGCATTGGCGTCCTGCATCATAAAGTTCAGACGCTCTTTAGGATAGGTGGGATCAAGCGGCTGATAAGCACAGCCTGCTTTCAATATGCCCAAGGAAGCTATGGCCATCCATTCACACCGAGGGATGATTACCGACACTACATCCTCTGCGCCCAGACCTTTCGAAGCGATTAGCGAAGCTATGTTATCGCTCATCTTATCGACATCATCGTAAGTGTATTGCTTGTCTTTATACACTACTGCGACATTGCGTGGCGTTGCAGCTGCCTGCTTACGGAACAGTGAGACTATGGTCTGAGTGTCGTCATAATCAACATCATTTTGATTGAAACTGTCGAGCGTTTCCACCTGCGCTTCGGTGGTGATATTGACATCGCGCAGGTACTCTCTTGTCATGAAACCTTCGACAACAGCCTCATAGCTTTCGAGGAATTGTGCGATGAGCTGGGCTGAATACTCGTTGGCATTGTATTCGGCCTTGATATGGTAAGCTCCATTATGTATGAAAGCCTTCAGGTAGAGCGAAGCATCGAGGGTGCTATTGCCGATACGCACGGTCTGCATAGGCAACCCGCCCATTTTCTCATTTGCGAAAAGCATGCCATGCCAGGCGAACATAGAATTACTCTGAAGTCCCAGATCGTTGACTATGTCACCGAAGCTATACACATCGTGCTCGCGACAGCCGCTCATCTGCTGCTGGCCGGCACGCAGGAAATCTACTACTGACGTGTCTGCAGTGAACTTGGAATATACGGGAAAGGTCTTCACGAACATTCCAACTGTACGACTTAGAGATTTATCCTTTCTTCCGTTGTAAACCGTTGTGAATAGCGACTCCTGCTCATTATTATATTTAGCCAGCAGGAACGCGTATGCGGCAGTGAACAACGAGCTACGGAAAATCCCTGTCTTGCGGCAGAAATCATCGACCCGTTCCATCTCAATGCCCAACACCCTCACAAGACTGTCTTCGAGGTATTCTGCACCCTCAAGGTCAGGAAGTAACTGAGTGAACGTGTCAGCACAGTCGAAGTTCTGGGCGTACCACCGCTTAGCCTCATCGAAAGCCTCTGCCTGCCTCTCCTCCACTTCCGTCTGCGCCTGCTGAGCCATCGTCCACATCTCAGGTTCCAGCATTTCCCCCTTATAGGCCCTGTCTATATCCTTAAGCATCAAGCTCATCGACGTACCATCAGCGATAATATGATGATAGTCGATAAACAGATAATAATGTGACGAATCCCGTAGCAAACGCATGCGGAAGAGGCGTCCGCCCATGAGGTCGAAAGGCACCACGAGCTGAGCCTTCATCGGTTCAAGCTCATCGATAACCTCGATTTGAATGGAGAAAGATTCCGTGTCGTCCACGGTCTGCAAGGGTTCACCCTCATCGTTGACGCTGATTCTGGTAAAGAGTGTAGGGTGAGCCTGCACAGCTGTTTCTATTGCGCGGCATAGACGCTCGCCGTCGAGGCTTGGGTCGAGGACGTATATATACGGCAGGTTGTAGTATGCCTCGCCAGCGTGGCTTGCACATTCTACGTAAATCCCGAATTGAGATTGAGAGAGAGGAGCGGAGGAAAGCATTGCAATGAATTAAGAATGAAGAATTATGAATGAAGTTTATATTAGCCTTACCACTTCGTAGAGAAAATCCTTGGAGTGATGTTCAGCGAGAGCCAGGCCCAGTGCAAACGACCTGAATCGGACGTGCGCTTGAGCGCTTTCATAGTGTCAGTACCGACCATGAACGAGTAGCCTGCTGAAAGTTTAGCAAAGGGCATGAATCTATAGTCGGCCGAGAGCTCTATTTCATGACCGAGCGAACGGTTTAAATTTTTCAGCGTGACAGACGTTGCCAGATAATGGTAAGAAGCTTTGATGGCCAAGGGCTTGACGGGTTTATATTCGATGTCGGTGTAAAGGTTCTGCAAGCCTGGTGAGAAGCCGTCGGCATAGGCGCTGAGATAAAAGAAGTCCATAGCGCCATAGAACTGGTGGTGCGAGCCATAGAGAGTGCTGAATCCCCTCATGTCCTTATGGTGCACCAATCCGGCCTTGCCCTGACCGCGCACATAGTAGAACTCGTCACCGCTCAAATAGTCGTAGCCGGCTGCGAAGTTCAGCTGTGGATTCAATTGGTACTTCACCATAGCGCTGGCCATCCAAGCCTTGATGGGCAGGTTTATTTCGCTACGCCCGAACTGCCGGTAGTACGAGCCCTCGAACTGCCACGATTTCGGTTCCCAGAGCATGTACACGCCGGCAAGATGTTGGAATCGCGTCAAGCGGTAATGGACGTCCTGCACGCCCAGGTTCATGAACAGCACAGAAGTTCCCAACTTGGCGCGCTCAAAGTCGTAATGGTACCACAAGGTTTGCATTGATTTGTATGGTTGGGCACCGTCCTCGTAGTACGTGCCGCCGTTGGTGTTCTCGGCATTTTGGTTGAAGCCTAAGATGAGGTGAGCCTTATGGCCGTGACCCTCGTAGCCGAATTTGCCTACGTCATGCGATGCGGCTGCCATCGCCCAGTCGTCACTACCGATAATGCGTTCGTTGTCGTACGTCAGTTCCTGACGGCCTATCTTGGCAAACAGGCCTATGGGCAACTTGAACCTCGCCCATGTCTCGTACAGGTTAATGGTACCCTTGCCGGCCTGTCCCCAAACACCCGCGTGTTGAACGCTGATTTTGGCATCGAAGTAGGGACGCTCGTAGCCTACGACAAGACGTGTACGTTCCATAAGGAACGCTGCAAGATCCTCTTTGACCTTTTCGCTGTTTTCTGGCAGGCCGCCTACGCGTATTTCTCCACGAGTGAATAATTGGGCATCAATGTCCAACTTATTGACAGCGGTCGCAGTGTCACGTTCTTCTTTGGCCGATTCTTCGGCCTGGGGAAGTTCGTCGGCCACGGCACTGGCTGCCGCCATGCAGAACAGGGCGGTGATGCAAAAAGCTAAGCTAAAACAGTTGCTGCTCCTCATGGTATTAAAGTTTTATTCGAATTCGAAAAGGTTAATGAAGCCGGTGAGCTTGAACACGTTTTTGATATCGTCGTTGACATCCTTCATGATGACCTTACGCCCTTGAGCCCGAGCACTTTTCAGGATACTGATGAGTATGCGTAGGCCGCTCGACGCGATGTAGTCGAGTTGAGCGCAATCAAAGAGGATATCGCGCCCATTATTGTCCATCAGCGGTTGCAGTGTTTGTTCTGTCTCTTGAGCTGCCGCCGTGTCAAGTTCTCCTTCTAAGACGACGATGATTCTGTCGTCCTGTTCATTGATTGTTGTTTTCATTGTCTATAGGTTTTATTGGTTTTGCTGTAATATACTTTTTCAATGTGAGCGTGTTCCGCCCATCGTTTCGTTCGTAATTAATAGAATCCATAAGTTCGCGCATGAGGAATATCCCCAGCCCGCCTATGGGCCGCTCTTCGGCCGAAAGAGACGTGTCCGCTTCGGGCATCTCGGTGGGGTCGAATGGCACGCCCTCGTCGCTTATTATTATGCGCAACAGTTCCTTGTCGGCCGTGTCGGCCGTGCTTTCGGGCTCCAGCACGTCAGCCTCGAGCTTAATTTTCTCCCTCGTTCCCTTGGGATAAGCATATTGCATGACGTTGACGACTGCCTCCTCGATGGCAAGGCGCATGTTGGCTGCGAGGCTGTTCTCGAGCCCTATGCGCGAGGCGAGCGATTTGAGGAACAGACCCAGCTGGGTCACCTGCTGCACATCGTTGTCGAGGACCAGTTGTTCGTGCAACAAGCATCGCTCGCCCTGCGGGGTATATCTCAGCGCGAGCATCGTCAGGTCGTCGCTCTGCTCTGCTATGTCTATATACGAACGCATGCAAGCATTCATCTTCTCAAGCAGTTTCTTGGGGGTGAGCCCTTCTTCGATACAGGCATCAAGAGCCTCCATCATCCGATCTTCGCCGAAGAGCTTACCCTCGGGATTACGTGCTTCAGTGAGGCCGTCGGTGTAGAGGAAGAGCATTGAGCCCGGCTGCAACATTGTCTCCTCACCTTCATACTCGAAGTCGTTGAAGAGTCCTATGGGTATATTAGCCTTAGTGTCGAGTTCCACAGCACGGGTACCTATCACCACAGGGCGGTCATGGCCGGCGTTGCAGAACCGCAATCGTCCCGTCGGCAGGTCGAGCACTCCGATGAAAAGGGTTACAAACATGTTGGATACATTGCCGCTGCAAGCGTCCTCATTTACGGATCGCATGATACGTGCAGGATTGGATTCGTGTGCAGAAGCCGAACGTATCAGGGTATGAGTCACGGCCATGACCATTGCCGAGGGCACACCTTTGCCCGACACATCTCCTATGCAGAAGAAAAGTTTCTCGTCGCGGATGAAGTAGTCGAACAGGTCGCCGCCCACTTCCTTCGCAGCTTCCAGCACTCCATACACAGCTATATCGTTGCGGCCGGTGGACTCCGTGCTTTGCACAGGAAGCATGTCAGCCTGTATGCGCTTGGCCGTCTGCAGCTCTCCGTTCAGGCGTTCCTGCTGCAAAGTCGTTTGGTTCAGGCGCAACACGCTCTTCACTGTACGATATACGATGTAAGCCAGCAGGCTCAGAGACATGAACGTCAGCAACAGAATGATGAACCCCATGGAGCGCAGAGGGCTATAGACCTCGTCGTCGTAGCACACCACAGCAATCTGCCAGTGAGGTCGTCCGCGCATGAAAGCATAGATGATGCTGGCCTTGCCGCGAGCCTTGTCGGTAAAACGGATTATAGTGGTATGCCCCGACTGACTCTTGTGTCGCACCACACTGCTGTCGTTGATGAGGTCTGCGGCATGGACAACCTTGGAAACATCTACGCTATCGGCCGGCGGTCCGGCTATCAACTCGCCTTCCTCGGTAAGCAGAAGGTTAAACGATGAAGGATACATACAGCGCGAATTGATGGTATCGCCCAGCCAACTGAGACGGACGTCAGCACCCAGCACTCCTATCGCATCGCCATTGGCGGCCAGCACTGGCAGTGCGGCAGTAGTGATAAAGCCGAGTCCTCCGTCGACGTCAACGTACGGATCGCTCCAGTAGATTCCCTTGCGGTCCATAGCCTCAGTATAGAATGGCATGGTCGTGTAGTCGTGGTTAGGCCCTGCCAAATCCTTCAACACATTGCCGTTGCTGTGACTGCCGGCCCATGGTTCGAACAGACGTCCCTTGCCAGGGTAATAGTTAGGCACAAAACCTATGCCGCCGCCGACTATGTTGGGGTGAGCATCCAATAGGTTCTTAACCACTGTAAACATAGAGTCGGGGTGGGCACAAGACCGTGCTGCCTCACGGGCATGGTCGCTCAGCGCATATTCCATGGCGTTGAGATTGCCCTTTATGAGTATGGCCTTCAGCGTGAGTTCGTTCTCGGCTCGCCGCTCCAACTCACGTCCCATGATGCGTCTAGTATAATAATATTGTACACCGATAATGAGTGCTATGAGCAGCGCGGCAGCAAGAATGATCCAAAGGCCGGAATGCTTATTGTCGCTAATTTTATCCATCTTTGGTACATAATAACCGCTCAAAGTTACAATAATTTGTTAAAACGTACGCTCCCGAACGTATTTTTTTTGTCATAAAGCAAATAAAATTGACCTCACACCTCAGCATAAACGAAAAACTCATACCTTTGCACGATGAAATCGGGCAAAAAGAACGCCTGCTATATCCTAACCCCAAAACCTCATCGCCTTATGCTGAAAGTGTATGTCAACGACCATCTCGACGCCTTCGACCTTGACGAGGCACTCGCCAAGATGAGCCCTCAGCGGCACGACTACCTGCTGCGATTCCGCCACGAGCGGAGCCAACGTGCAGGAGCTGCCGCCTACATGCTCCTCTGCCAAGGGCTGCGCGAGCTGTATGGCATCACCGAACCACCCGTGTTCGCTTTCGGAGAGCACGGCAAGCCTTTCCTGGCCGAACGGCCTGATATATACTTCAGCCTCAGCCACTGCCGCGAAGCTGCTGCCTGTGCAGTAAGCGACAGCCCTGTAGGCATTGACGTTGAAAGCCTCCGATCCTTCTCGCCATCCCTGCTCAGCCGCACCATGAGTGCTGAAGAATCAGCCGTCATCAACACCGACGATGATCCTCGCCGAGCATTCATACGGTTGTGGACCCAGAAGGAGGCATACCTCAAGTTGACTGGAACCGGACTTGTCGACGAACTTCCCATGGTGCTGACTGATGCCGCAGCCCTCGGCTACATCTTTGATGTACGTGAAAGTGATAATGCCAAATACATCCTCAGCGTCTGCCATTTAGGTCCCGAAAAACACAACGATTAACATCCTCAGCGTCTGCCATTTAGGCCCCGAAAAGTACAACGATTAACGTCTTCAGGCCGCATTCCTTACAGCTCTTTCAATCTCTGCCGCCTCACTTCCACACAAGCTCGGCCTTATCACAAATATAAACCCAACCTAATTGGCGTATTAAGCCTATTTAATTGGCATATTAAGCCAACCTAATTGGCACTTTAAGTTAACCTTATTTGCGTTCATGCCTAACTTAAATTGAACGAATGCCCAACCTGATTAAATAAAAATCAGGTTTCATTTCTCTCCGTATCCGCTCATATAATAATATAATGTACGGAGAAGCAAAGTGTGGTTATAGGGAAAGCGAAGTGGTATGTAAAAGCGTTGTTTTGCTTTTTGCAGTTCATATTTTTTACATAAATTAGTCGGTTTAATCCTTTTTAACCATAAGATGTACCCAAGATACGGATTATTTTTTTACATTTGTCGGCTGAATGTATGCATACTGCGCGCACATATACACGTGCGTGACGCATTAGAAACGCAGTACAGGTAAACCTCTACAAGCTTCAAGCAAGCAACAGATAGCAAAGATGAATGATATCATACTCTCGAGTTTCCTGAGTCTCTTCGCCTTGTTCGGCAAGGCGGAGCAGGTCGATGAGTCGCGTGCAAAAAAGATGCTCGCGAGCTATCTGCGTCACCATTTCGGCATTCGCAACACCGATGCCTATCTCAATCTCTACACCGACTCACGCGAAGTGTATGAGATGACCGACGAGCTCGACACAAGCACCGTAGTAGCCTCCATCTGCGAGCAGCTGAAAGGTAAGATTAGCCAGCGCGAAGCAGCCATGCTGGTCCTGCGTCTGTTGGAATTTTCTGCAGGCGGCAGCGGCAAGGCGCTCACAGCAGAGCATCCCATGTTCAGCGCCATGGCTAAGTGCTTCGGCGTCAGCAAAGAGGCTATGCGCGACTACGTAGACTACGTCAGCGGCCGCACCACCGAGCATGTGCTTGTTCATCACCTCGACGACACAGAGGGCGAGCTGCGCACACTCCTCAGCGACGAGACAGGCCAGCTGCTGTTCACATACCTGGGCCCCGACACTGTGACGCTCAACGACGTCCCCGTGCTCTCGGGAGCCTATCAGCTGTGGCTGCAGAGTAGTGTGCTCAAGGGCCGCACAGGAAAGCCGGTCTACTACTCTACCATTCACGAAGCCCATTTGCGCCAACGAGGTGAAGCCGTTGGCCAAACCTCGCAAGTGGAGTTCTGCGGACGCAACATCAATTTCCGCTACCCCAACAGCGACAATGGCATGCACGACATGAGCTTCACGCTTCATAGCGGCGAGCTCGTGGCCATCATGGGCGGCTCCGGCACGGGAAAGACAACACTTCTTTCGCTACTCAACGGAACGCTCATACCACAGCAGGGTACCATAACCATCAACGGACACTCCATCGATGAGCCCGAAGCACGCGACCTGATAGGCTATGTTCCGCAGGACGATCTTCTCATCGAAGAGCTCACCGTGCGCCAGAACCTGCACTACACAGCCCGCCTTTGCTTCGCCGGAATGGCCGATGATGAGTTGGAGCGCCGTGTAGACAAAACTCTCAAGGACCTCGGCCTGGATGCCGTGGCTCACCTCAAAGCCGGTTCACCGCTCAATAAATACATCTCGGGAGGCCAGCGCAAACGCCTGAACATCGCCCTCGAACTTATCCGCGAACCCGCTGTACTTTTCCTTGACGAGCCCACTTCAGGCCTTTCATCGGCTGACACTGAGAAAGTGGTAAGCCTGCTTAAGGAGCAGACACTCAAGGGCAAACTCATCGTGGTGAACATCCATCAGCCGTCGAGCGACGTATACAAGCTCTTCGACCGCCTATGGCTGCTCGACCGCGGTGGCTATCCTGTGTTCGACGGCAACCCCATCGACGCCATCACTTACTTCAAGACAGCGGCCGACTACGCCGATGCCGACACCAGCGCCTGCCCCACTTGTGGCAACGTCAACCCTGAGATTGTGCTCAACATCATTGACGAAAAAGCGTTGACAAGCAGTGGCGAGGAATCCGACGAGCGTAAGACTACGCCCGAGGAATGGCATGCTCTCTACCTGAAGAACAGGCCCAAGCTCGATGAACCAGACGTAAGCGAAGTGCCGCCTTCCGATCAACGGCGCCCCAGTCGCCTGAAGCAATTCATAATCTACCTGCAGCGTAATGCCAAGGCTAAGGTTGCCAACCTACAGTACATCTTAAGCACGGCACTTGTATCACCCCTGCTGGCTGCTATCTGCGCCATGCTGACGCGCTACACCCCGCCCGAAGGCTACAGCGTGATGCACAACAAAAACCTTGTCAGCTACCTGTTCATGGCTGTCATTGTGGCTACTTTCGTGGGCATGAGCGGCAGCGCCGAAGAGATAATCAAGGACCGCGCCCTGCTAAAACGCGAGCGCTTCCTCAGGCTCTCACACGGGAGTTATATATGGTCCAAGATAGTGTTCCTGGCTGGCGTATCAGCCCTACAAACGCTGTTGTTCACCCTTGTCGGCAACACCATCATGGGCTTGCACGGTTTAACATTCATCTGGTGGCTCGTGCTGTTCGTCACTGCCGTACTGGCGAACCTCACTGGTCTGCTGCTATCGCAGTGCCTCAGCTCCGTGGTAGCCATTTACATCACTATTCCGCTGCTGCTTATCCCACAGATTCTGCTCTGCGGACTTGTGGTAGACTTCTCGGACCTCACTCCGCGCAGCACCACTGGCAACGTTCCCTTAGTTGGCGATGTGATTCCGTCACGCTGGTCATTCGAGGCTCTGGCCGTGACTCAGTTCTCCGACAACACCTACGAACGCCCCCTGTTCGAACTACATCAGCAGAAACACGAGGCACAATGGCAACTCGTCGGGCCCGTACATGAGATGCAGTCGCAGCTCGAAACCTTCCGCGACGAACTAAGACGTGGCGAGGAAGGCGATAAGCAGCACATGGAAATCATAAGAACGAATCTGCCAAGCATAACCGCTTTCTGCGGTATGAAGCCCTACGACGGCCTTTATGAATACGAGCCTCTGAAAGCTTACATCGACGAAGCCGAAAGCATTCTCAAGAAACGAGGCAACCAGCTAACGCTCGCTGTAGACAAGAAAATATCGGCCATGGTGCGCGAACTGGGCAAGGATGCCGTGCTCCAAATCAAGAACGACAACTTCAACCTCAAGCTTGAAGAGATAGTCACCTCTGCAGATCAGGAACGGGTACTCGACATCGTCAGCAACCACTTCGTGCCGCGCACCGGGGCCATTTACCTCACACCACAGAGCAAGATCGGCCGGGCGCCGTTCTACAGCAGCCGTAAGCTGCTGGGCAACTGCTGCGTGAAGACTTTATGGTTCAACCTGACGGTTCTGCTAATCATGTCGATTATCGCCGCATCGTTGCTCTTCGCCGACTGCCCCGGCCGATGGATGAGAAAGGATAATTAATCAGAAACGAGAAAACAAACCAAATATTAACCATTTAATTCAAACAGAATGATGAAACAAGTTAAGTTTTTCGCAGTAGCTATTGCTACTATGGTTATCGCTGCTTGCGGTGGCAACAAACAGGCTGAGACCACTGACACCGTCGATTCACTGAAAGTGTTCGAGCAGGAGCAGATTGAAGCCAGCATCAAACTCAACATCGACAGCCTCGCTGCTCAGATGGCAAAGCTCAAGCAACTGCCTATCCGCAAGAAGGACGGCATGATTGTGCTTACCGAAGAAGAGCGTCTGGCTAAGCCCGCCTACCTCCTCGAGCCCGGCATCGCCGAGAAGGCCACGACTCTGGCTGAGCAGTACCGCGTTCTCACCGCCCTCCAGATTGACCGCGAGATTGCTGAACTCTACGGCATGCCCGTATCTGAGTACGAGAATGAGATTGCAAAGCTTATTGTCGACATCAACGATCCCTCATTCAAGGTTCTTGATGAAACCGACGGTGACGTCTACGAAGCTTCATCAGAGCTCTACAACGCTATGGAGGAGAATGGACGCATCAACTTCTTCTGGCAGATTGCATCCACAGCACTCATCGAGCAGCTGTACGTCATCTCGCAGAACACCGACAAGTTCCTCACTGCTTTCGACGACAACGCTGCTTCAAATGTTTCGCTCCGCATCATCCTCATCCAGGACGCCCTGAACCGCCTCACCGAGTATGATCCCGAGATTATCCCCGTAGCAGAAGCTTTCGATCCTCTCACCGTGATCAACGCTATCACTGTTGACGAACTCAGAGATCAGCTCAACGACGCTAAGGATCAGATTGCTGAAGCCCGTAACAGCCTCATTGAATAAGCTCTCAGCAACAGCAACTTACACACAAATGGAAGGCGCTTCGTGGTGAAGCGCCCTCCATTTTCTTATTCCACGTCTTCTGACTCCCCAACCTTCAATTTAACCTCCACCGCTTCATTAATAACCATGAAAAGACGTGGCCCGTTTTACGACCGGTCGTGCAAGCCTTTACAATAGGACGTATATGGCTTTACATTAGTACGTATATGGCTCTACATTAGGACGTGTTTACCTTCATAATAGGACGTGTCTGGTAATACGTCATGACGTATATGTGAGAAAAGGAAACCGCGAGGACGTTCGTCATATGATAACGTCCTCGCGGCAATGGGAACCTTAAGTCTGAAATCTATTTCAAACAGAAGATTATTTTATGCGTCGATATTGGCGTAGTTGGCATTCTTCTCGATGAACTCGCGGCGCGGTGCTACATCTTCACCCATGAGCATCGAGAATACGTAGTCTGCACCAGCTGCATCCTCGATAGTAACTTGCTTCAGCAAGCGAGTCTCAGGATTCATAGTCGTTTCCCAAAGCTGTTCGGGATTCATCTCACCGAGACCTTTGTAGCGTTGAGTGTAAACGCCCTGCTCCTGACCGTCGTTGTACTTAAGGAGGAACTGCAGGCGCTGTTGGTCATTGTAGCAGTACTCTTCAATCTTGCCCTTCTTGCAACGGTAAAGAGGCGGAGTTGCGATGAAGAGATGGCCGCGCTGGATGAGTTCGGGCATATAACGATAGAAGAGCGTCATCAGAAGGGTGTCGATGTGATAGCCATCGACGTCGGCATCGGTCATGATGACGACCTTGTGGTAACGCAGTTTGTCGTAGTTAGCTTCCTTACTGTCGTCACCAAGTCCGTAGCGCACACCCAGAGCCTGAATGATGTTATTGACCTCTTCATGCTCAAAAGCCTTATGCCACATCACGCGCTCTACGTTGAAGATCTTACCGCGGATAGGCAGGATAGCCTGGAAGTGACGGTTACGGCCCTGCTTGGCACTACCGCCTGCGGAGTCACCCTCGACAATAAACATTTCACAGTTGGCGGGATCACGGTCGCTGCAGTCGGCAAGCTTGCCGGGAAGACCGCCGCCAGCCATCGGCGACTTACGCTGCACGCTCTCACGTGCCTTACGTGCGGCTACACGAGCGGTAGCGGCAAGGATGACCTTGTCCACGATGAGCTTAGCCTCCTTGGGGTGTTCCTCCAAGTAGTTGGTAAGAGCTTCGCCTACAGCCTGCTGCACGGCACCAGCCACCTCGCTATTGCCGAGCTTGGTCTTGGTCTGGCCTTCAAACTGAGGTTCTGCCACCTTAATGCTGATTACGGCGGTAAGACCCTCGCGGAAGTCTTCACCCGAAATCTCGACCTTGTTCTTCTCGAGTTTCTCAAGTTCCTTTGCGCACTGTTCCTCTGCATACTTCTTCAGCGTGCGGGTGAGAGCCATTCTGAAACCCTGCAAGTGAGTTCCGCCTTCTATGGTGTTGATGTTGTTTACGTAGGAATGGAGGTTCTCAGAGTAAGCTGTATTGTACATGATGGCACACTCAATGGGAATGCCCTGCTTCTCAGTATTGAGATAGATGACATCGTTGAAGAGATGAGTGCGGGTACTGTCAATGTAGCGGACGAATTCCTGCAAACCATCCTTCGAGTAGAACACATCCTGACGGGTGTTGCCCTCGTCGTCTGGGCGAAGGTCTGTAAGCGTGATTGTTATGCCTGCGTTGAGGAAGGCCAGCTCGCGCATGCGGTTGGCAAGGATGTCGTACTTATACTCGTGAACGATGAAGATGGACTGATCGGGCCAGAACTGCTGGCGTGTGCCGCGCAGTTCCGTCTCACCAACGACTTTGACATCGTAAAGAGGCTTGCCCTTCTCGTATTCCTGCTGATAGATCTTACCATCTCTGAACACCTGGCTGATCATGTGCGAGCTGAGAGCATTAACGCAACTGACGCCCACGCCATGCAAGCCACCAGACACCTTGTATGATCCCTTATCGAACTTACCGCCTGCATGAAGCACCGTCATAACCACTTCAAGGGCGCTTTTGTGTTCCTTTTCGTGCATATCCACGGGAATACCGCGGCCATTGTCCTGCACGGTAATGCTGTTGTCCTCGTTGATTGTTACTTCGATGTGAGTGCAATAGCCGGCAAGAGCCTCGTCGATGGAGTTGTCCACCGTTTCGTACACGAGGTGATGGAGGCCCTTCTCAGAGATATCACCGATATACATGGCCGGGCGCTTGCGCACAGCCTCTAAGCCTTCTAATACCTGGATATTACTCGCGCTATATTCAGCGCCGTTCATGATTTCTTCTTCCACAGTTGTATGTTCGTTTTATGCTGTTTTGCGTATATAATTTACTTCTTCTATTTTGCGTGCAAAGTTATGAAAAAAAACGGAAATAGAAAAGCGAAAACACAAAAAAAACGCATGCTTTTTACAACTTTTTTCAAGGCACAAAAAAAAGCGGTGAACCTCACGGCCAACCGCTCCTAAATGTTTGTATATTTACTAAAATGCTATGGATTCAAAGCAACCAAAGCCCGATATATTAACCGAGCTTCTGGATGTAGCGCTGCAACTTCGACTTGAGGTTGGAAGCCTTGTTCTTGTGGATAATGTTCACCTTAGCGAGCTTATCGAGCATCTTCTGAACAGAAGGATACATGTTCACGGCCTCAGCCTTATCTGTTGTAGCACGCAGTTTACGTACAGCAGCGCGCATAGCCTTTGCATAGTAGCGATTGTGGAGGCGGCGCTTCTGCTCCTGACGGATTCTCTTGAGTGATGACTTATGATTTGCCATTTCTTAGTATAACTCGCGAATTCGCGAAGTTTTAAAGTTTTATTGTTTAACGTTTTATTAAATTGTAGTCCATAGCAGAGTCGAACTGCTCTTTAGAGAATGAAAATCTCTCGTCCTAACCGATAGACGAATGGACCGAACCGTGCTTGAATCAGCGACCTTTTAGCTTATGGGGCTGATTTGCGGGTGCAAAGGTAGTGCAAAATGTAATACGCACCAAATAATTCTGAAAAAAAATCTTATTCTTGCCCGTATTTTGGCTCAAAAGGCCTTGTTCTGTTGTTTTTTTTAATACTTTTGCATCGATGAATCGTACACGTGGTATAGTTCTTCGCTCGCTACGCTACAGCGACACCCAAGCGATAGTAAGCATCTTCACCGAGACATCGGGGACGGTGGACTTCATCGTTCGTCGCTCAACCAAGGGGCGCACAGCCGTGAGAGCCAGCATACTCGCTCCACTCACGCTGGTGGAAGCAGTATGGGAGCCGCGCCTGAACGTCACCTTGCAAAAGCCACGCGAGCTGAACCTATGCCATCCATGGCGCTCACTGCCGTTCCAACCCTCTAAAGCGGCCATTGCCATGTTCCTCGGCGAACTGCTTAGCCATGCCCTGCGTTCAGAACAAGCCAATCCCCCACTATTCGATTTCGTATTCAACAGCCTTGAATGGTTGGATGAGAGCGAAGAACATTTTGCAAACTTCCATATCGTGTTCTTGATGAAGTTGACACGATTTCTAGGTTTCATGCCTAACATCGACTACTGGCACGAAGGCGCACTCTTTGATCTCGAATCGGCAACGTTTGTCGACACTGTCCCTTCACATCCTTATTATCTTGAAACAAATGAGTCAGCGCTTGTGCCCAAGTTCCTGCGCATGAACATTCGTTCCATGCAATCTGTCGGGCTGAACGGAGCCATGCGTCGCCGTGCACTTGAGATTGTTGTCTTGTTTTACAGACTTCACATCCCTGAGCTGCCGGAGCTAAAGAGCCTGGCAGTGCTCAGGGATGTATTCAGTTAAAAAGGTGGAAGGCTACCGAAGCAGCCTTCATCACCTTTTATTTAACCAGCACCTTACGTCCGCCTACGATGTATACCTGCCCACGGCGGGGTGATTCCACACGGCGTCCATCAAGGTCGTAAACATCCTTGCTCTCAGAGGAAGTGATGCCACTAATGCCTACAGGTACACCCTTCGCCACCTTCAGTATGCCCTTAGCCAACTCCGAAGTGTCCCAGATGAGTCCTTTCTCAAGACTGATCACTTGGGATTCCTCATCAAGTACCGGAGTTCCGGTGACGCTCGTTACTCCAGTCCACAAGCGCACTATGTCGCCCTCCTTGATTTCGTCAGCGAAGGTCTGTGAATAGTGCAACTTTATAGTGGAATTAATAGTCAGCTTATTAATATTCTGAAGACTGGTGCCGCCCGTTGATGTTTCGGTGGCAGCACGGCTAATTCCCATTTCAAGGAACGAGCCCTTGGCCATTGACACATTCTTTCCTCCGAAATTAATCATGCCCGTAATAGACGTAGCACTTGCACCGACGGCCAATGTGGCACCTGTGTTGACAGTGACGGAGCTATTGAGAAGCGGTGCGTCAGCAGTTGTAACACCTGATAGTTTAGCGCCCTTAGCCACTGTCAAGGCACCCGTACCGAGCTGTGCGCCACTCTTCAGGCAGAGTTCGCCGGCTTTGACTTGCGTGGTGCCGGTGTGGTTGCTCTTACCACCGAAGGTAGCCTTGCCTTCACCAACCTTTACGAGGTTAGAGTTAGCGGTCACTATTCCGCCCCATGTCCAGTTGTCATCGTTACCAAGCTGCCATGTGTTAACGCCTGTTTTTCCATCATTGGCAAATGAAGCGAAACCTCCAAGCTTACCCTTATCGCCACTAACCCTACCTATGGCAAAGGTCTTGCCAGTATTCTGGACCTCGAGGTTGTCGGCAATATTGAGTGTTGCTTTTGGCATGCCATTTGATGAATTCAGCGTCCAGCGTGCACCGCTATCGTCACCACGGCCCGTGGCTTTTATAGTGCCTTCGAATTGACGGAAGTCCAAGCCGAGTTGAGTACGTGTGGCAAACCACGAGCCACCCTTCTCCTCTTCACAGTAGATTGTCAAAGTGCCTTCGCCAGTAACCTTATTAGAATACGATGAACGGTTAGCTGAGTTCCAAATGCCGGACTTACCCTTGGGCACATTGAGTTCAAAGCTCGAGCCTGTGTTCTCACTATAGGTACCGCCCTGGAACTCAACGACATTTGCCACCTTGTTTGCATTGTAGCACTGCACGGTACCTGCCACCAGGACAAGGCGCTGTAGAGTGCTGGCCGTGTTCATCTTCATCCAACCTGTGCCTTTCTTTGTGAGCACAGTTCCTGTCATAGCCTTGTTTACGATGAAGTCGGCTGCATTGTTAACGACACCGCCGTCCGTAGTAAGTATCTGCATCGGCGAGCCTTGCGTTACAGCTACAGCAGTACGCAATTCAGCACCATTCTCAATTATAAACATGTTGGCAACAGAACTCACGCTGCCGAGGTTACCATAAGCTTGGTTTTCATTGCTCAAGCTGCCCACTACCACAGCGCCGCCGCTTATGCGGGTTCCACCTGTATAAGTGTTATCGGTGTTTACAGTAAGCGAGCCTGTGCCACGCTTGACAAGAGTTGTGGAGCCGATGATAGCACCGGTGCCCGAGAACGTGAAGTTCTTGGAAGCATCAACAATGATACTGTCGGCTTCAATATCGCCCTTCAAACTGGCTGTAACTTTATTGGCATCGTCGGTGAAACGAACTACATCGCCCGTGACAAAGCTTTCAGAAGAAGTCGGATTGGCTGTAAGGACAAAGTTCTCATCGCCGCCAAATTGCCACGTAGTACTGACGGCACCGGTCCACATCACATCCGACGGCTGTCGTGTTTCACTGATGACAAGATAGATTTTATCGTCCTGCTGTTCAAGAGAGGTCTTGATGTCGGAGCTTAAACCTTCGATGATGACATCGGTTAGTTTTCCCTTCAACGTCTCTACGCCCTCGAAAAGCAGATAGCGACCATTAGTAATGCTGCCGTCGCCGGAATGCGGGACAAGATCCACAACAGGAGCCAGGTAACGAGGCCCGTAGGTAAGCCAGTTGCCGGTGAGTTTGGTTTCGATGTTTACAAAACGTGCCTTAATAATGTCAGTAGAGGTGTCGTCACTGAAGAGGTCTATCTGCAAACGTGAACCGAAGCCGAGCATCAGTGAGTCTGTGATAATATTTCCCTTGGTATCTGCACCGCCCGGACGAAGTATGGAAGCATAGTCCATCTTGATGCGGCGGAACTGTCCGCCATTGGAGTTAAGTTCAGCGAAACGGTTGAGCCAAAGGCTGCTCGTGAGCATCTTACCATCGAAGTTGACTGTACCAGCCCAAACGTCAGTGTTACCCGTGTGAGTAAACTCCGCGGCCGGAAGCGTCAACACACCATCACCCTGCTTAACCAGACGCGCCTTGCCCGTCAGGCCGCCGCCGTTGACTGAACAGGTATAGACTTCGGTATTAACCTTTGCCGTGCCGTTGAGGATATTGCTATTTGTGCCCTGCACCCAAGTGGGGACATAGAAAGTAACTACGCTGGGGGTTACGCCATCATCCAGAGTAACAGTAGTATTACCCGCCTCGCATACGATGACATGCTGACCATTGTGACTTGCTGCAATGGTGCCACCATTAGCTACCTCTGAGCGACCAGCAAGCATAAGTGGTGGTGGGGGCGTGGTAATGCCTTCCATCTGTCCGAGGAAGTAACTCTTGTGAGGCGGCTGATTGTAGCCCACGCACTGCCAAACCATAGCGTTGCGGTACTGATGGTCGTGCCAGAGTGTGTAAATACGGAAGGTTGTGGGAATAGCCGTTGTGAAGATACGAAGAGCCTTGCTATCGGAGGTTCGCATGACCACTTCTTCGCGCCAGTCACCAAAGATGTCGGCTATGGCTCCGGGATTGTTCTTCGTGCCATTATTTGTCAAGCAACCATCGCTGTTAAATAGTCGGCCTGAGGGATATTTATATATCGCAGCCGCACGGCCTTCGTTAGCCGAACCCGGAGAGTCATATACTTCGTCGCAGAGGTCGCCGTCCCAATAAATACGTTGGTTAAGATGACTCCAGAACAAAGCGTCATTGGAACCGTCCATGCCAGGTGCTCCACTGATAATCTTGTCGGCAACGGAAGAGACCAAGCCCGTCTGTGTGGTACGTCCTACACTGCCAGGATAATCATTTGTGAAATTGCCGCACAAGGCACGGCCGTCGTCTGCGGTTGACTGCAAACGGTAGTATATCTTACCTGTCGTTGCGTTCCAAAAAGTGCAAGCTGGTCGTGTCTCGTTGCACGTGAACTGTTCGTTGCCGTGACGATAGGGGTCAAGGTCTGCACAATGCTGGGCATCGCCGTGACCAAGTCCGGTAGTACAGAGCCCCTTGCCATTGTCGTCGATAATCATGGAACCGAAGATAATCTCATCGCGGCCGTCCCAGTCGACATCTCCGATAGCGAAGTTGTGGAAACCATTGCCGAACCAAAGCGAGCTTTCGCTGTACTCATTCCAACGCCAACGCTGAGTCAGGTTATGCGTAGCCGGATCAACATCCAGAGCGCAGAACTTATGACGAGTGTAACAACCACGGCCGAGGAAGATACTGGCATGACGGCCGTCGAGGAAGGGCGCTCCGAAATAGTGCTTGGTAGCACGGTGTCCAGTATCATTCTCACCCCAAACGGTCGCATAGTCGCTCTCTCCAGTTTCAAAACGTGGCAAAGGATAAGCCATGGGAGTAAATTTATCGGTCTGACCATTCCATCCGTAAGGTTCTCCGGTAGCACCGTTAAGATAGAGAAGGTATTCGGCACCATTGCGGGTATATTCGTCACGCGGAGCATAATAATTCATATTACCTATCTCTATGTCGTGACCAGTGGCGGTGTGGATTATCATGTTGTCAGCACCGCGCATGATGCACTCTGCCTTGCCATCCTCGTCCCAGTCGAAAGCTACAAGATCCCACTGCTCATCAGGACCAGCCATGAGGTTTGGCCCGAGATCTATCCACCATAGGCGTTGTCCGTCTAAAGTATAGCACTCATAACGGTGGAAGTTGGTTTTGTTGGCAGCATCGTTGACGCCGCCAGTGAAATTGCGCTTAACAATGAATTCCGGTACGCCATTGCCCGTGACATCACCCAACGAAACATCGTTGAGGATGTATTTAGTACTGACATCCGCACCGGCACGATTGATAGCGGGAGCTATAGGAATATCCTTATAGCCATTATTCCATCTTACGACTTCGGCACACTTCTCCTGCTCTACGCCATTCACTACCGCTGCCACTTGGTATTTAGTACTGGCATTACCTGCGGTATGGGAGAAGCACCCAACCTTGAGACCCGCTTTCAATAGCGCGCCGTTGGCATATAGGTTATATGTCACGTCGTAGTATTCCTCGCCAAAGATTTTCCAACTGACGAAATTGCCACTGCCTGTGCCGCCATTGACATTGGCCGGAACAGCCACAAGGCCGCGGTCTAGGCGATCAGTTGTGCGTTGGGCGAAGCCAACAGAAGTCAACAAAACAAGCAGACAGAACGAAAAGAATCTCTTTCTCATTATTTTATTTATTAGTTAGTTTGCTTTTTTGAGACGAGCCTCTATATTGGGTGCAAAAATAACACTATTTCTTGAAGATTATCTCACAAAGCAATCATTTTAACCTTTGTTTAGGCGTTTTTTTTTGCTCGAAGCCATAAAAGTAGTAACTTTGCACAAACCAATCAAAAATATACGACTATGACATTCACTGAAAAAGCTTGGCCTATATTCGAAAAGGCTATCAGAGACTTCCATGTTAAAAATGATGTCGACGCGCCCATAAACAACCCTTACACAGAAGGTTGCATTGAGCATGACCTCTATCTTAAGAACTGGATCGACACCGTGCAATGGCATCTGGAGGACCTCATCCGCGACCCGGAAATCAATCCCGTGGAAGCTCTCGCCTTGAAGCGCCGCATTGACAGAAGCAACCAAGAGCGCACAGATCTCGTTGAAACCATCGACAGCTATTTCTATACCCGTTTCCACGACGTAGAGCCCAAGTTCCAAGCCACCATCAACACAGAGAGCCCCGCTTGGGCCATTGACCGTTTGAGCATTCTTGCACTTAAGATTTACCACATGGCAGAACAGGTCCGACGCACCGACGCTTCGGAGGAGCACCGAGCCAACTGTCAGAAAAAGCTCGACGTGCTGCTCGAACAACAACAAGACCTTTCAACTGCCATTGACCAGTTATTGGAGGACTTGGCCGAAGGGCGAAAGTGGATGAAGGTTTATAAACAGATGAAGATGTACAATGATCCCAGCACCAACCCCGTGCTATATGGCAAGAAGGGTTAGGGATTATTGTTAACACGGATTAGAGATTAAGCCTGTCTAAAACAGTTTCATACTTTAAGTAGAAAAAGCTTCGCACTCTCAACGTGAGAATGCGAAGCTTTTTCTTATTGTTCCTGAGAAAGATTTCACTGTCAAACATATCGAGTCAGCTGCCCCAGGAGCCTCTGAAAGGCTGTCAACAGGGATGCTAACGTAAGCCTCAGCGCTGTAGGCCATAGGGTCGTTGCCCTGTCGGTGAAAGAGGGTGATGAAATGAGTGGAACCACCTGCAGTGTTAGTAGTTAAGCTATCTCTAACATAACCCCAGGTATGCACTCCGCCTTTCGTCTTTGGCTGAAGATGCATATTCACGAAACCGCCGCCTGGCCAAGCACTTACAAATCCTACCGGATCAATCGCCACTCCAGCTCGGCTTGTGCTGTCGCGCGGAACCACAACGCCCTCAAGCGAATATACCGTAGCACGTCCATCGCTATCGGCTACATAACCGATGAGGAAACGCCAAAGGGCATTTTCCGTCACACCGGTGTATGGGGTAGTCAACGAATAGCTGTTGCCGGCATCTGTAGTAAAGTTGCGTATCGTGCCCGAAGCATCAGAACTCATTACCGCCATCTCAGTAATCATGGGCGGATAGGTCTGTTCATCTTCTTCACTACAGCCCACGAAACTAAGCACAACAGCCGTCAGTATCAGTAGCTTTTTCATAGTTGAAAACAGGATTGGCATACATTGTAAGAATGCGCTCGCGCAAGAAAGTCGTGTCAGGTTTCAAGCCTCGCGCCTCAATATTCTTAGCCGCTAAAGCAACACGTTCAGCAAGATAACTTTCGAACACGCCGCGTTCGGCCTCATCATAATACTTAGCGCGCCCTACAGACCCGCTCAGCATGTCAGCTGCTACATAGTTGCCAGCAAAGAGACGGTAAGAGCGATGAATTCCGCGGTCTATATATTTAGCCACGAGTGGGAACAGCTCTGTCTTGGAGATTTCCGCATCAAGTGTGTCAAGCCAAGTGTCAATACAATCTGCAGCCTCGAAATGTATACGTCCCTTCTTTCCAAAGATACCCGTCTGCATATTAACGAGATCATCTTGCTTGCTCTTCTTGAAACCTTCGACATCACGCTTCAATTGGAACTCCTCGGCTTTCAGGAAATCGCAAGGGTCGTACTCGTAGGACAGGGCCATAGGTGTGAGATGTAACTGTCGCAGACGCTCTATCACTGTGCCCTCACCTCCCATAACCATCATCTTAAGCAGGGCATCCTGAGTGCGGTCATCGCTATCCTTGGCACGCCCCTCGCGCTGCGCAATCCATATATTCTCGTGTTTTTCCTCAATAGCAAAGTGCATGTAACGGCTCATTACCTGTGAGGCTCGCAACATCTCGCGCATTGACAAAGAACGTTGCACAATGAAAGATTTATTGATGCGCACAAGTTTCTTTATCCACGGATATATGAGCAAGTTGTCGCCGATGGCTATCTCTACGGTCGTCGGAAAGCAGTTTTCTACGAGCAGGAAACTGAGGAACGCTGAGTCAAGCACTATATCACGATGGTTGGTGATAAAGGTGTGGGGCTGCTCGCGATGGAAGCCTTCGGGCACGGAAAGATCAATACCTTCGGAGCAGGAAGATATTATGTGCTTGACGAGAGGATAAAAGAACATCTTCTGAACATCGAGGTTGCTCAGGGATGATGTCCCAGAGGCTGAGGCGGCAGCTTGCAACTGTCCGAGTTTAGCCTTAAGGTCAGGCACCATTTTCGATGCGACAGCCATGAACTGCTCATCGGCCATCAACTCTGCAAAGACCTGTGGCAATTCGTCTGGGGTGTAAGGACGTATGTCCTTGAATTCTTCAGGGATTTGTGAGCTAAGCATATCTAAGGGCGGTTTTTCTCCCCTCGCTGTTGGAAGGGGCTGAGGGGTTGGTCTATTATAGTTTGTCTTCGATAATATCGGTGAGCACATCCTTGAGGTCAAGCCCAGCGGCGCGCACCTGCTGTGGGATGAAACTGGTGACGGTCATGCCTGGTGTAGTGTTGATTTCGAGCATGTTAATACGCTCACGTTCATGCCCTTCGTCGTCCTTTACCTTCGTCACTATATAATCAATGCGGATAATTCCCGAGCAACCGAGAATATCGTAGATGGCTGAGGTAAGAGCCTGAACACGGTCGCGCAAATCATCACTGATGCGGGCTGGTGTTATCTCGTCGACTGAGCCGTTGTACTTAGCATCATAGTCGAAGAACTCGTTGTGTGTGACAACTTCAGTCACGGGGAACACATGTGAACCGGCGGCTGTCTTATAGCAACCACATGTAAGCTCCGTGCCTGGCATGAAGGCTTCAACCATCACCTCGTCGCTCTCGCCCATTGCCAAGGCTATAGCGGGGCGCAACTGCTCGAGTGTCTTTACCTTCGTGACACCGAAACTTGAGCCGCCCGCATTTGGTTTGACAAAGCAAGGCAAGCCTATATGGTCGATTATCTCTCCGTCGGTTACAAGGTCTTCGCTACCCTTACGTACAACGAGGCTCTCGCTGACGCTCACTCCGAAGCCTTTCAGGTACTGGTTCAGAGTGAACTTGTTGAAAGTCATCGACTCCACCAAAACGCCACTAGTCGAGTAAGGCATGCGGATGAGGTCGAAGTACCCCTGAAGAGTTCCATCCTCACCCGGAGTGCCGTGAATAGTGATGTAAGCAAAGTCTGGCTTCACAATACGGCGTCCCACCTTGAACGAGAAATCCTCGCGACTTACAGGGACACGCTTGTCTCCTTCAAGATGAGCCTCCCATGTCAGACCTTTGAGTTCAACTACATAGACCTCAAAGCGTTCCTTGTCGATAAAACTATATATTCCCTGAGCACTGCGCAGACTAACGTCGTGTTCAGAACTGTCGCCACCGCAAACGATGGCTATCACCTTTCTCTTTTCCATTATTTATTATATGTTTGCGCATACGTGCGCCATTTGTTGGTTAATTGCGTTAAATCTTCTGGCAACTGACTTTCGAAGAACATTTCCTCGCGAGTACGCGGGTGCTGAAAACCGAGTGTGCGAGCGTGCAGCGCCTGCCGCGGACAAAGGTCGAAGGCGTTGCGGACAAAGGCTTTATATGTAGCCGTAGGTTGCCCGCGCAATATTTCCATACCCCCATATCGTTCGTCGGCAAAAAGCGGATGGCCTATTGACTTCATGTGAGCGCGGATCTGATGGGTCCGTCCCGTTTCAAGGACACATTCCACCCATGTGACAGGTCCAAAGGCTTCTGCGACGCGCCAGTGAGTAACGGCAGGCTTGCCCTGATTGCTACCAGGTGGCAGCACGGTCATGCGCTGCCTATCACGTGGGTCGCGGGCTATATTGCCTTCTATCCGACCTTCGGTCTCTTCGAAACCGCCCCACACCAATGCATTGTACTGCCTGCGTGTGGAATGAACGAAGAACTGATGACACAGATGCGTCTTCGCTTCTGGCGTCTTCGCGACTACGAGCAAACCGCTCGTATCTTTGTCTATACGGTGAACGAGACCTACATTGGGGTCATTTGGATTGTATTTCGGATCGTTGCGCAGATGCCAAGCCAAAGCGTTGACTAATGTTCCTGTGTAGTTGCCAACTCCTGGATGTACGACCATGCCTGCTGGCTTGTTCACTATGAGCAAATCATCGTCCTCATAAACGATATCGAGAGGTATGTCCTCTGCGGTAATCTCGGTTTCAAAGCGCGGATGGTCGAGCATAAGCGTCACCACATCGAATGGTTTGACGCGATAATTACTCTTTACGGGACGGTCATTGACATGTATGCAACCAGCCTCTGCTGCACGTTGAATTCGTGCACGGCTGGTGTCGCGCAAGTGTTCCATCAAGAACTTATCCACACGCAACAGCGTCTGCCCCTTGTCGGCTACCACGCGGCGGTGCTCATAGAGAGTGCCGTCAGCGCCTACCTCAAGACCTTCATCGTCGAGTTCCAACGCATCGTCGTCAACGATAAGTTCGTCGTCGTCAATCATAGGTCAAAGATATCGTCGATTCCGATAGTCTCATCATCTATATCCCCGATATCGATGTCGTCGAGCGAATCGAGCATCTCCTCCTCAGCCTCTATGGACGAAGTATTGCCTACCTGAAGGATGAGCGGCACATCAAGCGGCACACGCTCTCCTGAATAGACATTACGGCCCCGGCTCTTGACACCATACACCCAGTCCTTGTCGCCTGGAATGTATTCCACAGGACCAAGTTTGAAGCCCATGGCTGTCAGCTTGGCTTGGGCCTCACGAAGTGAACTATTATCAGCCACGTCCGGCAGGGGCAACGTTGGTGTCTGTGCAGAATTGATAGTCAGACGTATCTCGCGACCGGCTTTAACTTTGGCGCCTGCTGCCGGAAGCTGATCTAATATGCAGCCCGTGGGCTTACGCTTATTGAAGGCCGAATCGGCCACTAAGCCTCGCAGGCCCAGTCGCTCGAGCGTATACAACGCATCGCTCTCCTGCATGCCAACGAGCGACGGCACATCTACTGTCTCGCCATGATTGGTATATAGCGCCAAACCTTTCCACAAGAGGAAGAGAACCAAAGCAGCGACTGCCGCCATAGCCAGCAGATTGCCCCAGAGATATGCGCTGAAGAGTTTCTTGAAGAAAGCCATTCCGTTGAACTATTGAACGATGAACTATTGAACGATGAGCTGATGAACCAAGAATGATAAAAACAAATTAACACGCTAACAGGCTAATCAGTTAACAGGCCGCGAGGCACTCGTTCTGTTAGTCTGTTAACGTGTTAACGTGTAACGTGTTAACGTGAGGTTATTTGCCGTGACGCTCGTCGGAAACGGTGAGCTTCTTGCGACCCTTTGCACGACGTGCTGCGAGCACGCGGCGGCCATTAGCTGTCAACATACGTTCACGGAAACCGTGCTTGTTCTTTCTTCTGCGGTTGGAGGGTTGGAATGTTCTTTTCATTGCTGTATATATTATATATTTGTTCGAGCATTGTGCTTATCGGGCTGCAAAAGTAGATACTTTTTTTCATTCACGCAAGATTTTCTTTAAACTTTTGCTTATTTTCGCTATTTTTCATTACCTTTGCCCCCGATTTCAAGACAAAGAACACTTTTATAATTAATATTTTACATTTTTACATCCTCTAAAGTATGATTAACTCACAAGACATCAAGAAGGGCACCTGCATCCGCATGGACGGCAAGCTCTATTTCTGCATCGACTTCCTGCATGTGAAGCCTGGCAAGGGCAACACCATCATGCGCACTACCCTCAAGGACGTGGTTAGCGGCAACGTGCTCGAGCGTCGTTTCAACATCGGCGAGAAACTCGAGGACGTGCGCGTAGAGCGCCGCAGCTACCAGTTCCTGTACATGGAAGGCGAAGACTACATCTTCATGAACAACGAGACCTACGAGCAGATTCCCATCCCCAAGGATCAGATCAACGGCGTTGCCTTCATGAAGGAAGGTGAGAATGTTGAAGTCGTCACCGACGCCTCCACTGAGACTGTCCTCTATGCCGATGTGCCTGTAAAGGTTAAGCTCGCCGTGACTTGGACCGAACCCGGACTCAAGGGCGACACCGCCACCAACACCCTCAAGCCCGCCCGCGTGGAGACAGGTGCCGAGGTGCGCGTACCTCTCTTCATCAACGAAGGCGAGATTATCGAGGTTGACACTCGCGACGGCAGCTATCAGGGCCGCGTGAAAGCCTAAGACATAACAAAATACACGACCGGTCGAACATGCACACACGACCGGTCATAATGCTTAATGCGACCGGTCGTATTCGATGATACGACCGGTCGCATTTTTCAGTCTGTACTTAACTATGGTTCCGTTTCTCCTTCAATGTAGTTCTCCATCCACAATCGTTCTCCATCAAAGACAGCGTAGGTAAACTGCGATATCCAGTCGCCAAGGATCATCACGCGTGTTGAGCGCGAGAGCATCAAATCAAGTTCTATATGGCGGTGCCCGAAAACAAAGAAGTTAACGTCGGGGTGCGTGCGCAGATAGTCTTTAGCAAAAAGAACCAGATGCTCCTTGTCCTCTCCCTCATAGCGCGGAGGCTCCTCGGCCATATGCTTCTGCATGCTATGCTTGGCCCATGCCATTCCGAGATCAACGCCCCAACGAGGGTGCAAAGCCGCAAACAGAATCTGGCAGATGCGATTATGGAAGATGAAGCGCAGGAGCTTGAACTTAGGGTCTGGATCGCCAAGGCCGTCGCCATGTGCTAAATAGAAAATCTTATCGCCCAGCTCGATGGTCAGCGGCTTGCGATGTATGATGAGCCCGCATTCCTTCTCTAGATAATCATAAGCCCATATGTCGTGGTTACCGGTGAAGAAATGAACTTCAACACCCAAGTCCGTAAGTTCACTCACCTTACCCAGAAAGCGTGTGAATCCCTTTGGCACGACCATCTTGTACTCGTGCCAGAAGTCGAACATATCGCCCAGCATATATACGGCGCCGGCTTTGTCCTTGATACTATCCAGGAAACGCACCAGACGGCGCTCCTGAGTACGGCCGTGTTTGAGTGCACGGCTGCCCAAATGGGCATCGGAAAGGAAATAAATAGGTTTCATCGTCGCTTGTTCTTTTGCTTTTGAGTGCAAAAGTAATACTATGATGCATTACGACCAAACAGTCGGCCCGTTTTTTAACGTTCTTTACCGCACGACAGTCCTCACGTCCATGCGGTAGGAAGCGAGAGCCTCATCAATAAGCCGTCCACTACGAGTGCTGCAAGCAGTCGAGATCAAACTGCCTATGACGACAAGGGACAGGACGATGATGGGAATCTGTAGCTCTTTTCGTTTCATAAGATTTGCATTCGCTTATTATTGCGCTGCAAAGGTACGGCGAAAACTAACGCTCTGCAAATGATTATGGTGGAAACCTACATTACATACAAAAGCGCCTTATTCACAGAATAATAGGTCGAATTATTCCACCCTTTTTCCACCTTCCGGAGGTGGAAACATAACAAAACCTATTTGTAAAAGAGTTAGAGCAAGCCTAATTCGAGCTTCGCTTCCTCGGTCATCATATCTTGCGTCCACTCAGGTTCGAATACGAGGTTGACATTAACAGAGGTAAGGCCCTCGATGCTCTCGAGTTTCTGACGCACGTCCTCGATGATGAAATCGGCCATGGGACACGAAGGTGCCGTCATGGTCATATCTACGTCCAACTGCGTGAGGTCGTCGCTTAGCTCGATACGGTAGATAAGCCCTAAATCGTACACGTTGACAGGGATCTCAGGGTCGTAGACCGTCTTGAGCATCTCTACGATCTTATCTTCTAATTGAATTTTATCCATTATTCATTTCACGTTATCCATTATACATTCCCCTACACCTTCCCCTGTTCACGATAGCTGTAGTAGTCGCCATCGGTGACGATGACGTGGTCCAACAGCCTGATGTTCATGACCTGACAGGCTTTGGAGAGGCGGTCGGTGAGGTTGTCGTCGTCGCGCGAAGGGTGCTTGTTGCCCGAAGGATGGTTGTGTACGAGCACAAGTGTCGGCGTCTGACGAATCAACGCTTCACGCAACACCAAGCGAATGTCCACTTGTGTACCTGCAATACCCCCCTTGCTGATGAGGAAAGGCTGACCTTCGAGGCTGTTGTCGGTGCGCAGATACAGCGCGTAGCTTTCCTCGTGTGCCAGATCTCGCATCCGAGGGTACATGATATTGTAGATGTCAGTGGAACTCTCCACCTTACGCTTCTCGGCAGCCGCTTCCATCATGCGTCGCTTGCCCAACTCGCAGGCTGCAAGGATGCTGACGGCCTTAGCTGGCCCCAGGCCCTTATAGTTCTTCGTGAGGTCATTCAACGACAAGCGGCTCAAGGCCTTCAGACTCCCTTCGCAATCACCCAAGAGACGCTGCATCAGCTGCACTGCCGACTCCTCAGTGTTGCCGCTGCCGATGAGAATAGCCAACAGCTCAGCCGGGGACAAGGCTTCAGCGCCTTGCTCCATCAATCGCTCACGGGGCCGTTCATCGGAAGGGAGATCCTTGATGTTCATTTGTATAGCCTTTCGTTGTCATCAAATCCTTCAGCCTTCTGCTTCAATACCAACCGTTTCCATGCTGCGGAAAGGAAACCTAAACCATAGCCTATTAGCTGGATGAAGGAGGCGGGGATGGAGAGCAGACCGACCCAAAGGCTACGGTTACGGATGGAGGAATCGACGAAGATGAGCAATGCATAGAGCAAGGGCAGCAGGAGGGTCAGCTCGCAGAGTGCAAAGCCTACCGCCTTGTTCATGTGATCGGGACCGAACAGGTACAAAGCGAGCCCGAAGAGGAAGAGGATGAGCAGCACCAGGCAACCAAGCGTGAACACCGCAGGCAACAGATGCACCAGTTTCATCGAACCGGGATGCAAGAGATGCAGGTTGATGCGTGCAGTTCCGGAGTTACGCACCTGACGGAAGAACTTACGGAAATCCGTGCGGCGCTTATGCCATACCCAGGCATCGGGGAACAGACGGCAGCGTGCACCTGCCTTGAAGATGCGGATGCTGAAATCGATGTCCTCGCCGAAACGCATGGCGCGGAAGCCGCCCAGCTGTTGCCACAGCTGGCGGCTCACGCCCATGTTGAACGAACGGGGGTAGAACTTATCCAGTTTCTTCTTACCGCCACGAATGCCGCCAGTGGTGAAGAACGACGTCATCGAGTAGCTGATGGCTTTCTGCACCGGCGTGAAGTCGGGGTGAGAGCGGTCGGGACCGCCGAAGGCGTCGCAGGGGCGCTCCGTCAGCTCCTGGTCTATGGCGGCAAGATAGCCTGGAGGCAGCACTACATCGGAGTCAAGAACAATGAAGTAATCACCCGTGGCACGTTCGGCGCCGTAGTTGCGTGCCGCACCCGGTCCGCCGTTCTCCTTCATATAGTAATGGATGTCCAGGCGGTTGGCAAAATGGTCGCACACCTCACGGCACGTTACGCTGCTGCCGTCCTCAACGATGTGAACGTCGAAGTCGCGACATGTCTGCTTCGACAGACTGAGCAGCAGCTCCGCCACCTCATCGGGACGGTTGTAAACGGGTATGATGATACTATACTTCATGCTCTTTTAAATTATCTAAACTTCAATGTTCAGCTGACCAATGCCAGCGTGTCCATGGCAATCATCAGCTCTTCGTCGGTAGGTATGACGCAAATCTTGACGCGTGAGGAATCCTTTGAGATGACGGCTTCCTTGGCACGGCAGGCGTGGTTCTTCTCATCATCGAGCTCCACACCGAGGAACTCCAAGCCACGGGTAGCTCCTTCGCGCACCTCGTACTGGTTCTCGCCTGCGCCGGCAGTGAACACGATGACATCGACACCGCCCATAGCAGCAGCGTAGGAACCAATATACTTCTTGATGCGATAGGTATACATCTCCTTGGCAAGACGGGCAAGGTCGCTGCCTTCGGCAATGCCGGCGAGGATATCGCGGAAGTCGCTGCGACCCTCGCTGACGCCGAGCAGACCACTCTGCTTATTCAGCAGGTTGGAGATACCCTTGGTGTCGAGGCCGAGTTTGTCCATGAGGAATGTGACGGCACCGGCATCGATATCGCCGGAGCGCGTGCCCATCATCAGGCCTTCGAGAGGCGTGAGGCCCATAGAGGTATCGACGACCTTGCCATCCTTGACGGCTGCAATGGATGCGCCGCCGCCGATGTGGCAAGTGATGACCTTACTGCCCTCCTTAGGCATACCGAGGTATTCGAGCACACGCTGCGAGACGTAGCGGTGGCTGGTGCCGTGGAAGCCGTAGCGACGCACGCCATGCTTCTTGTAAAGTTCATAAGGAAGGGCGTACATATAAGCGTAATCGGGCATGGTCTGATGGAAGGCGGTGTCGAAGACGCCTACCTGCGGCAGGTCGGGCAGCAGGGCCTTGACGGCATTGACGCCCTTGATGTTGGCGGGATTGTGCAAGGGAGCGAGGTCGTTGCAAGCAGCAAACTGCTCCATTACTTCGGGCGTGAGCACCACGCTCTTCTGGAACTTCTCGCCGCCGTGCACCATGCGGTGGCCTACGGCGTCAATCTCGTGGAGGTCGTTGAGGACGGCGAGGTTACCCTCGGTGAGTACCTTGAAGATCACCTGCACACCGGCTGTGTGCTCGGGCACTAAGACATCGAACTGGTCCTTCTGACCTTTGGCCTTCACCTTGATGAAGGAGTCGGGCAGCCCGATTTTCTCGATGCCACCGCTGGCGATGACCGAGCGGTCATCCATGTTGTACAAAGCATATTTTATACTGCTGCTTCCGCAGTTCAAAACAAGTATTTTCATTTTGCATCCATTGCCTGACAGGCAGTTATAGCGATTAAGTAGTAAATATCATCGACGGAGCAGCCGCGGCTGAGGTCGTTGACGGGACGGGCAATGCCTTGGAGGATAGGACCGATGGCAATGGCGCCGCCGAGGCGCTGCACGAGCTTATAGCTGATGTTGCCCACTTCGAGGTTCGGATAGACAAGGACGTTGGCATGGCCGGCAATGGGGCTGCCGGGCGCTTTCTTCTCACCTACTGACGGCACGAGGGCGGCATCGGCCTGCAACTCACCGTCAACCTTCAGTTCGGGACAACGCTCCTTGGCCAGACGTGTTGCCTCGATGACCTTATCGACTACTTCGTGCTTAGCAGAGCCCTTGGTGGAGAAGCTCAGCATGGCTACGCGGGGATCCTCGAAGCCCGCGACGCTCTTGGCGGTCTGGGCGGTGCATACAGCAATCTGAGCCAGCTGGTCGGCATCGGGCATCGGCGTCACGGCCACGTCGCCCACGACGAGCACGCCATCCTCGCCGTACTCAGGACGGTCGGTGATGAGGAGCATAGCGCCGCTGACGCAGGTGATGCCCGGCGAGCACTTGATAATCTGCAGGGCTGGACGCAACGTCTCGCCCGTGGTCGAGAGGGCACCGGAGATCTGACCGTCGGCGCCTTCGGTCTTGATGATCATGCAACCGAGGTACAAGGGATTCTTCACAAGCTCGCGAGCCTGCTCGATAGTCATGCCCTTGCTCTTGCGCAGTTCGCAGAGCAGCTGGGCCAGTTCCTCGCTGCGTTCGTATTTCTCGGGGTCGATGAGCGTAGCCTCGCCGATGTGTGTAAGACCATGTTTCTCGGCCAGCGCCTGCACCTTGGCAGGATTACCGATGAGAATGATGTCGGCCAACTTGTCGGCCAGCGCCTTGTCGGCTGCGATAAGCGTGCGCTCCTCTTCAGCCTCGGGCAGCACGATGCGCTGAGGATTAGCCTGCGCCCGTGCAATGATTTTCTCAATCAATGTCATAGAGTGATTTATTGTTTAATTGTTTTATATTTAATGATTTGCAAATGCTGGTTTTATTGCGTTTTGATGTCTTTTCATTGTAAACTTTAACCGTCGCTACGATGAGCTCAATCCCGCGGCAGTTACCTGACTATCTTCTTACCGCCAGTAATATAAATGCCATGACGGTTGGTGTCGGCTACACGGATACCCTGAAGGTTATATGTTACGGAACTGCCGCGACCTTGCTTAGCAGCAGGTAAATCACGTATATCGTCGAGGTCGGCAAGCGTTTGTTGCAGCTTAACCAGTTCGTCGCGCGTTACAACCAGGACCTTGCCTCCATTGACATCGGCTGGAAGCGTGGGGCGCATCGTCATGTAATCCCACCACTTAATGTTTGCAGCCTCTGCTTTCATGGCTCCGAAGATTTTGTATTCGCCGTCCTCGATACCGAGCATCAGCCACCCGTTGTCGTCGAAGGCTTCGAACACGGTTGGCGACAATATCTTATGAGGCGTATCGAATACGGGTGCGAAATTGGAAAACTGCCCACGTGATGGATTTACGGAAGGACTATAACCCATACAGAGTCCAAGTTCCTCAGAGCCATCGAATAATGCCACGTATGTGTTACCGACGGGGAAAATGTTAATATCCGAAACAGAATAGCCTGGTTCGATGAACGATGCAGGACGCGAGAAGGTCGTGTAGTTGCGTGTACGGGAGAACTGTGACTTGAAAAGGACGCCGCTGGGAGCTGTCCAGTAATATACCAAGAACTGCGAAGACTTGTCGAAGCATACCTCTGGCGCTATAACCTTTGCATCGACAATCTTAGCATCTAGCCCTTCTAAAGGTTTCCAAGTCACGAGGTCAGTGGAGGTTAGGTTGTAGAGGCCGGGGGCATCGTCGTTACCTCCGAAAACGAGATGAAAGGTCGATGCACCTTCTTCGTCCACCAGCCTATAGATGAAAGGGCGGCGCACAGCGGGTTGCGTGGCGGTTGCGCCATAGATACTATTGCCGTCGTTGAGTTCTTGCCACTTGAGTCCATCGTAGCTGCAAGCATAATAAAGGCGATCGTCGTCAGCCTTGGAATAGCAAAGCAGATAAGCTCGCTGCTCGTCCGTAGTGGGTTTGGGGAGGGTGTTGACAGTCATCGGGTTAAAGGTCAGTTCATCGTTGTCAACATAGGAACGTATGCTGAAGCCTGCGTCGATATACTGTCCGCCGCTTGTCTGCTTGGTGTGTATTGCTATGACGTTGTCGCCTTCGAGATTGATGGTTTGCCGTGCAGCCTCGGAGATTCCAAAGAGCTGATAAGTGGTGTTGTAGCCTGTGATGCTCATGGCGAGCACTCCGTTGATGTAGACCTCGGAATCCTCGTCGTAGAACAGGCGCAAGCACAGGTCTTTGATGTTGTCGGCGGTGACGCCCGTAAGAGTGAATGTACGGCGAATCCATATCTCGGGTGTGCTCCACTTGGTACGAACACGGGCTGCCGGCTGACTGATATCACCGAAACCGGCTGCTCCGCGCTTCCACGAGCTGTCGTCGAAGCCAGGTTGATTCCAGCCCTCGGCGGGCTTGTCGGTGGTGTAATGCCATAAGACGCCGTTTGAATTGTCGCCTGCACTGACCACGCTTGTGGCTCCATCCATACGCTTATGTATGGTTCTCTCCACGTTGGCACGAATGGAAGCCAGTTGTTGTTCATTAACCTTCAGCACCTTGCGGTCGTAGGTAAGTATACCGTTGACTTCTTGCTCTACATCAGTAATCTGGGTATATACACCAGCCCAGAGGCCTTTCTCATATTGCAGGCCCTGCAATGCTTCAGTGTATTGATTGAAGCGCTCAGTATAGTCGTCACTGTTGTCCACCGACGTGTAGACCTGTTGGCTGCCAGCCCAGAGGTGATCTTCGATAAGATAGGTGATACCGCCAAACTCTCCGCAGACATTTACGCGGTTGTTGCCTGGGTTGGAAGTTCCATTGGGCGAGGGATAACTATGGGCATCGGTAATGTCGCCTATCTTGAAATCAGTCCAGCCGGAAGCTGCATTCATCAGACGTCCCGTGTCGGCATCGGCATTGCGCACTACGAGGTAGCCGCGCATGGTGTGACCTGCACCGGCATCAGAGTCCTGACCCCAGCTCTCATTATATGGTACCCACACGCAGATGCACGGGTGCTGCTTCAAAGCCGTAACGATGCGCTCGCACTCATCGTAGAATATATGCTGCAGTTCGGCTTTGGTGCCGAGGCTACCGCCACTGTTGCCGTTGGGCATATCCTGCCACACGATTAGACCGTTGCGGTCGCACCACTCGTACCAGAGATCGGGTTCAACCTTGATATGCTTACGCACCATGTTCATGCCCAAAGCCTTAATGGTCTTGAGATCGTAGATCATAGCTTCGTATGAAGGCGGCGTCAGCAGACCATCAGGCCACCAACCTTGATCCAAGGGACCATACATAAACAACGGTTTGCCATTGAGCAGGAAGCCTGGATGCCCATTTATCATACCTCGCGAAAGGGTTCGCAGGCCGAAATAACCACGGGCACGGTCGCACTCCTGACAGTTGTCGCCGCTAAGAACGATGTCGAGGTTATAGATGAAAGGCGAGTCTGGGCTCCACAACTTAGGGTTGGGAATAGTCACCGTAACTTCCTCACCCACACGCGTTTTCTCAGTAGTAGCAACAATCTCCTCGCCATCACGGGCAATAAGAGTGTACTTGCATGCGGGATCATTAGCTATGACGCGAACCTTCACCGTGCCTGAAGCTGCATCTGGAACAAGTTCGTAGCGCTCTATATATGAAACGTTCACAGGCTCAAGCCACACCGTCTGCCAGATACCGCTGCAGCTGGTGTACCAGATACTGCCGGGATTTACTGTCTGCTTGCCGACCGGCTGACCGCCACGGTTTGAGGGGTCGTAAACTGCGACCTGAAGTTCCTGCTCTTCATCAGTAGTCAAGTATTCGGTAATATCAAACGTGAATGGGTCGTTGCCACCATCGTGCTGCCCTACTTTCTGTTTGTTCACGAAGACTACGCAACGCCAGTCCACTGCACCGAAGTGCAGGAGTGTGCGTTTACCCTTGAAGGCATCAGTCAGAGTGAACGTGCGCCGATACATCAGCGTGGAATTTGCCGTTGTACTTAAGTCGGTGTGCTTGATGCCCGAGAGTGCTGATTCCACACCAAAAGGCACGAGAATGCGCTGGCTGAATCTGCTCGCCGAACGCTCTGCCACCAAACGTACCGTATTGTCGCGGCGGTAATACTGCCAAACTCCATTGAGGTTGATCCAGTCGGGGCGCACCAGTTGCGGGCGCGGATATTCCTGCCACACGGCTTCGGGATTAATCTCTTCGCCCCATGGCGTCATCACCGGAGCCGAGAGGCGCTGCCACTCCTGAGCCTGACAGGCCAGACTCAGTGCTACTACGGCTAAGCATAAAACTAGTCTTTTCATTGTATACGGTTGTTAACGATGATTTGCAAATTCTTATTTCTATAAATCTTCAAAAAAGTAGGCCAACTTAATTCGGCTGTAAAGCCAACCTAGTTTGGATATAAGGCCAACCTAATTTGGATGTAAGGCCAACCTAATTTGGATGTAAGGCCAGTCGTTCCTGACTGCAAGCCTTAAGGTATCGGTCGTTCGGTCGCGACCGAACAACCTGCATGACCGCACGTCTTTGCCAAGCACTTAAGCCTTACTCTTCATACTGGCTACTACCATGTAGATGATAAGCAGGACGTAAGCTATGATAGAGCATATCTCTGAAGCACCTGTTGCCAGCCAATCGGCGTTCATCAAATCGAAACCAAGGAAACGGAGCAGGGCAGACACAACACCCATGAGGGCACCGCCGGCGATGAAGCCGCTGGCAAGTAGTGTGCCGCGCTCGCCACGAGCCTGATTAACGGAAGCGTCCTTGCTGCGGGTTGTCACGAACCAGTTGATGGCACCACCAACGACAAGAGGCACATTAAGCTGCAAAGGAATGAACATACCAAGGGCAAAAGCCAGAACAGGAACCTCAAGGACGTTCAACAGCAGGGCCAGCATGGCACCTACACCGTAGAGCAACCAGGGAGCACCCTGCCCCATCATCAATGGTTCTATGACGGCGGCCATGGCATTAGCCTGAGGTGCCACCAGAGCATTCTCGCCCGTGAAACCATATGTCTTGTTCAGGATGATGATGACGCCGCCTACGGTGGCTGCCGACACCAGTGTGCCCAGGAATTTCCATGTTTCCTGCTTGGCCGGAGTTGTACCCAACCAGTAACCTATCTTAAGGTCTGTGACGAAGCCGCCGGCCATAGAAAGAGCTGTGCAAACGACACCGCCGATGACCATGCTCGCAATCATGCCGCTCGTACCCTCGAGACCTACGGCCACAAGCACTATTGAAGCGATGATGAGGGTCATGAGAGTCATGCCGCTCACCGGATTAGTGCCGACGATGGCGATGGCATTGGCCGCTACAGTAGTGAAAAGGAATGCAATCACAGCCACTACAAGCCAGGCAACGAGAGCCATAGCGAAATTATGAATCACGCCAGCATAGAAGAACACGAAGACAATCGCCAGCGCCACAATAACGGCAATGGCAAGGAAACGCATGCTGAGGTCGCGGTCGGTGCGAAGAGTGGCAGCTGCTACAGCACCCGACTTACCACGCAATTCGCGACCGGCAAGTCCAACGGCACTCTTGATTACGCCCCAACTCTTGACGATACCGATGACACCGGCCATGGCAATAGCTCCAATGCCTATGTAGCGTGCATAGTTGGTGAAGATAAACTGAGGATCCATCTCCGACAGCATAACAGAGTCTACGGTTGTCATGCCAAGCAACGGAATGAGGAACCACCACACAAACAGACTGCCGGCGCAAATGATTGCTGCATATTTCAGACCTACGATATAGCCAAGGCCCAAGACGGCAGCGCCGGTGTTGATGGAGAAGGTAAGCTTGACACGAGTAGCCAAAGCCTCGCCCCAGGCGGTCATACGGGTGGTGAGGTTCTCGTGCCACAGACCAAACGTGCTGACAACAAAGTCGTAGAGGCCACCGATAGCGGCAGCCCAAATGAGTGGACGAGCCTGGTTGCCCCCCTGTTGACCGCTGACAAGCACCTGCGTTGTAGCCGTAGCTTCAGGGAACGGGTACTTGCCGTGCATGTCCTTGACGAAATAGCGGCGGAAAGGAATAAGGAAGAGTATGCCAAGGCAACCGCCGAGCAACGACGAGAGGAATACCTGGAAGAAGTTGACGGTGATGTCGGGATACTTAGCCTGAAGTATATACAACGCTGGCAAAGTAAATATGGCACCGGCCACAATTACGCCGGACGAAGCACCAATACTTTGAATAATGACATTCTCGCCCAAAGCGCCTTTGCGATGAGCTGCACTGCCCAGGCCCACGGCGATGATGGCAATGGGAATGGCCGCCTCAAAGACTTGGCCTACCTTCAGCCCAAGATAAGCGGCAGCTGCAGAGAAGAGCACCGCCATGATGACACCCCATGACACGCTCCAGGCATTAACTTCAGGATAAGAGCGGTCGGCACGCATCAAAGGTTCATACTGTTCGCCTTCGCGCAACTCGCGGAACGCATTTTCCGGCAGTTGCATCTGTTCGTTCTTTTCTTCCATACAAAAATGGTTTATCAGGCCTAAACATGCCTGCATTATGGTTATGCGCCGCAAAGATACAATAATAAAACGAAAAAAGCCGCCCTATAGGACGGCTTTTTTCATTTCTTTCAAATATTTACTTTGCGATAGCGATTGAGACGCGGTTCTTGTCATTCTCAGCGAACGGCTGAACGGTGTCACCCTTGCTGTCGACTGTGATGCGTGACTCAGCAATACCAGCTTCGATGAGAGCCTTCTTGACATTCTCAGCACGCTTAGCAGCATACATCTGGTTGATGCGGGGGTTACCTGTGCCGGCATCGGCATAGCTGGTAACATTAACCTTAGTATCTGTGTTAGCCTTCAGGAAAGCAATGAGGTTGTCGAGCTTAGCCTTCTCGGCACCAACAGCAACAGTCTCGCGGATAGCGTAGAAGATCTCGGTGCGCATCTCGGGCTTCTGAACAACGGGTTCGGGCTTCTTGACAACGGGCTTCGGCTCTTCAACAACAGGAGCGGGCTCCTCGATAACGGGAGCGGGGATGATGGTGCGCTTAACGGTGGGACCGAGAGCGATCTTCACACCGAGGAGAGCGTTGAAGTACCAGTCAGCCTTCATCTTCTTCTCAGCCTTCTTCGAGTTGTACTTGTCGGAGAGGACGTTGGCATTACCCTCGAGGGTGATGGCAACGCGATCCGAGCAGCGGAAGTCGAAGTCAAGACCAGCACGGCCTACGGGGCGAACCTTGGTGCCATCCCAAAGATATTCGAGCTCGTGGGTGTAGCCATCGGGATCGAACACGGGAGGCATGCTAGCAATCACCTTCTGAACATCCCAAGCCTCGTCATTGTTCCAAGCGATGTTAGCAGCACCGCCGAGGATAAGACCAACGTTGAGGAAACGCTTGGGCTTCCAGCCACCGATGAGATTGGTGAGGCTTACCTTAAGGTCGAGACCTGCAGAAGCATAGTTCCACTTGTAGTCTGCCTTGGGATGGCTTACCCAACCGCCTTTGCTCTCCCAACCGCTGCCCTGCAGACGCAGACCAAGCACGGGATTGAACTGATAACCTACGGCAATCTGAGCAGCAGGTGAGAGGAGATCCTTGAACTTGGCCTCGCCAAGAGTGTAGGCACCGCCGCCCTGCAGCTGCAGGAACCAGTGGGGCTGGAACTCTTCAATTACCTGGTCCTCCTGAGCGGAAGCCGTGGTAAATGCAGCAAAGAGCATTGCTGCCAAAAACATAAACTTTTTCATTTTGTTTTGTTTTTAATAAATGGGTTAATAATTTTTACGTTTTAATGATTACAGTTGATAATTACTCCTTAATTTCTGTCTTGTAGATATATATTAGTTAAACTTGTATGTCTGAAGTAACTTTCATTCTTCATTATTCATTCTCCACTCTTCATTCTTCACTTTCCTCGGCCAGCCCAAGCTCTTTTGCGTAGGTGGCTCGCCAGATTTTCTGTCGGTCCTTAACGAACTCACGCAGTTTGTTGAATGTCTTCTGGTCAATGAAATGAATTTCAGAGCATGCCTCAAGATACTTAGCCGGGGCGTTGGGAGCCACGATTACGGCTGTCACCTTTGTGGGCTGCTTTGTCAGTGGCAGTGGAACCACGCCTGTGGATATCTTGCCTTCGCTGCCGGTGAGCACATAGTAAGCTTTCTCGGCAACGCTGTCGGGTGTAAACTCCATCTGTACGAATACGCGCTCCTCGCCGCCGACGTTACGCAGCTTTGGAAGAAGCACTGTAAGCACGTGAGCTTCGGGAGCGACCTTATACGGAAGGCCATTCTCAGCCGTGCAACGAACGATACCGCCTTGCATCCCGACAATCTCGTTCAGAGACTTGTCTTCAGCCACCTCATAGGCCGAGTCGGCCAGGTTAGCCATGATGCCGCGCATATTGCTCACATTGTTGCCAGCCTCTTGACGAGCCTGTTCGGTGATAATGCGCATCTCGTTCTCATAGATCGAGGGCACACTACCGAATACCGATGTGAGTACGCGCGCCTGCAGGGAATCGCTGTCAGTCACCGCTGTGCTGTCCGACCCTGCACCCGCGCTCATTATGCCGCCTTTACAAGCAGACATAAGCACCCAAGCGGCTGCAAATATATATATAATTTTCTTCATTTAGTATCTTTTAATGATTTTTTTGCCTTTTTCGCCTAAACTTTTCCGTTTTTTGCCTTTTTCTTGGCTTTAAACCTCAAGAATCCGGCAAATATCCATCTATTTCTCCATCTTCTCTCCTTTAGGAGAATAGTCTGAACAAGGTCTCTACTTTCTTATTATCTTTATCGACCTGTCACCGGCACGAATGATATATATACCAGTCGGGAGCTCAAACATCGAGATGGTCACAGTTGTAGAGGTGGCAACAGTCTTTGGCCGCATACGCTTACCATCGACCGAGAATACCGCCACCTGGTTCTTCGAGCCCAAACCTTTGATCTGCGCATAACGACCATCGTAGGCAAAACTGAATCCTGTCGAATTCTTCTCCTCTGGCAGTTCTTCAACTTCATCGATAACTATGGGTTCAACATCGGTTGAGTCTATGACATCTTCTGCAATCACATCAAAGTAAAACTTATCAACTTTGTCATAGACATAGGCAGAGTCGATGTGCACTTCGTCAGTCTTTATATGAACATATTCACCGTCAAACGTAACAACGGGACGCACGTTCAGGGCGAATGTATCGACCTGCTCACTCTTTAGTTTGACAAGCAGCTTATACCCGCCTTCAGCATAAGCCGTAAGGCCTATGAAGCAGAGCACTATAGATGCAAATATAATCTTTACTGTACGCATTGCTCCTATATTTACTTATTCTTCACTGGACGGATTGCGAGACCGCATGCGCGGCTTGTATCCATCTGATAGTGCATATCATTTTCGTTGTCAGACAGCTCAATGACAAATTCCATAGCCTGCTTAGCCTTATCCCAGTCTGCTGGGAAAAGATAGAGAGACGAAGTCCAATAGAAACCACGGTTCTGAGCAGTGCGGCTGGCGCCATTATAGTAGCCTGTGATGGGCAGGAAGATATAGTTGCTATTCTTCTTTGACTTCACGATATACCCTTTGACACCGGTACTATTGTAGTCATTCTGCCATTCCCATGTGCACTGCTCCACTAACTCACTAAACTGAGTGGGAGTTGGGATTACCCAGTTGCCGCCCCAAATCACATGAGCTGCATCCTGCTCAGTGCCCTGAATACCTTTAACTCCCTTATAAGGACTGTCGAAGGTTTCAAAATCCGCATTATAATGTGAATAGTTGGAAAGAAGATAGGTGCTCTTTGTCTCAGTTTCACCCCAGGCATAGAATTCACCATACTCGCTTGAATTAACAGAACCTACATTTTTGTTGGCCCAAAGCGTACCAGAGGTCAGACCTAGGTCTATGGCTTCGACATCTTCGGCGATGGGATTCACGGGAGGCTCTTCACCGCCTGGAGTATCTCCTCCGGGCTCATCACCGCCTGGAGTATCTCCTCCTGGAGTATCTCCTCCTGGCTCATCACCACCCTCGTCAGGATTCTCAATGAAATTGTTCTTGTCGTTCTTGCCGTAAACGGCACGAACGCTCAAGCCCAAACTCTTGGTAGAAAGTTCCATGGTGAAGAAATCATCGTAAATAGGCGACTGAAGATCCAGGACATAAGCAACACCTGTAGAACCTTCATCAGTCCAATAATAACCTACTTTGCCTGCGTTTTGAATAGAAGAGCCTGCACGACCACCGGCAAAAGGAAGGAAGATAGATGTGTGATTACGGCTGAAACGCACTCCTGAAACGCCATTTACCTTCTCCTGAGTTGCAGTACAATATCTCTTTAGTTCTTCAAACTCTTCACGTGTAGGCATACGCCATTCACCACCCCATACAGCGGTAGCAAGGTCGTAATCAGCGAAACCGCTGATATGATTGGAGCCGCCATAGGGATAACCGTTTTCAGTCAATGAGCCCCAAGGTACATGATATCCGCTCTCCTCCTCTGAATCGGCACCGATATTGCGGCTTGCCCATTTCACACTGAGGCCGAGATTGACAATGCGGGTGTCCGGCTCGGTTTGGAACATATGAGTAACAGCCTCTTCAACGGTATTGTCACCAACAATGGCCACTGCACGGTAATAATACTTTGTGTCGTAGTCAAGTCCTGTGAGTTGAATGCGTTCAGAGAACAACTCTTCTAAGTTTTCAATCAAATAAACGGCACTCTTCTTGGCCTCTGCCACAACAAAGTTTTCAACATTGCTGTATGCGATGTAGAACTTAATATTCTCACCCTCGCCTTCTACACGAGTCATAATACTGGCATTAAGGTGTTCAAGTTCTGCATCTGACGAAGTAATGGATACAGGAATCTTATACTCACCATATACAGGGCGAACCGCCATATGACGTGCACGGAAACCATCTTGAATACTCCAGAAGGTAGGGACAACTGCTTCGCCTCCACCACCGGTTCCTGGCTCACCACCATCACCAGTTTCGGCTCCATCTCCTTGCTCTTCACCTCCACTTGTCTCGTCACCTGTGGGTTCCACTACGACTTCGCCATCAACAATGCTTATGCGAACATAAACAGCCGTTGAATCGGCACTGCCTTTGTAGCCAGTCCAATAAAAACCGAAGTCAACGGAATCTGGCTCTTCTTCACCGAAGCGTTCACCTGTCACAGGAAGATATATAAAATTCTCCCTAAGAGATTCATCATCTGCATTAGGGTTACTAATTTTATAAGCCCGCTTCTCGGCAACCCATTCCCACTGGCAAGCTGCTAATTCCTGGAAGTCCTCAACGGTAGGCATATGCCAGAAGGGGTTCTCTTCCGAAGCCCAAAATGCTTTTGCAATGTCGTAGTCGGTATTGGTAATATTTCTGGTGAAATTAGGTAAGGGGAAATACTTAGCGTCTTTGGATAAATTTGTAGAGTCAGCATTACCCCAGCCCAACAAATAACCTACTTGTTCTGCACTCTCTGCGCCGACATTCCATGAGCCCCATAACAAACCGCTCTTTAAGCCTAAATCCACCGTTTCAGGCTTTGATGGAGTTGGCAACTGAACATTCTCGAAACTGATGTTATCAATCTGCCAGATAGGAATATAGAGTGTATCTCCATTAGCTTGTGCTATAACCACTCGTTGCTGTGCATTGAGAACCGTTGAAAGAAAAAGGAAAAAGAATAATAATGATTTTCTCATCGTAAAAGTCATAAATTAAAGGCTGGAAAAATATGTTGTAAACAGTAAGTCTGTATACTGTTTATTTGTATTCGTACGTACGTGAATATAAAATTCGTGGGGACCGAGGCCATACTTGTTAGCCCCATTAAAGGTAACATCTATAGACCCGCTTTGACCGGGAGCTATAGTGTCTGTAGGATAGGCTACTTTTGTGCAAGAACCGCAGTCAGGTTGAACGCCCCAAAGCAAGAGCCCGGCGTCCCCTGTATTAGTAAAAGAAAAGCTAAAACGAAGAGTGTCGTTAAGCGAAACATCGCCAAGATCAAGAACCGTGTCGGCGAACTCGATATAAGGGCCGTTTCGATGAATATTCCCCGACTGCCTGCATGATGCTGCTGCCAAAAGCAACAGCGCCACGAAGAGCAGAGGGGATAGTATGTTGCGTGATGAAGTCATATTAACGTCTAACGCCATCAGCATTAAGATCAAGAAGAGTAAGATACCACTTACCCTGAACGAATACCGGATTAAGGTATAATTTACTTACGCCTATGCCTTCTTCCAGATCTCCATCTTCGAGGAGCTGGACAAGAATTCCAACTTCATTATTAACATTGCTGCGCAATTGGAAGCTGTGGAACTTGGCTGCATAAACAGGGATTTGTTGCAAGCCATGCTTGACACTGTCGCGCTGAGCGTCGTCGAAAGCATGAATGCGGTTATCCTTGAAAACGTAGAGTAAATCGACCATGCCATCGTAATCATGAGCGTTAAGACAGTCTACATACTTATTTACCAAATTAAGCACTTCTGCTGTGTCTTGACCGGAGTATTCCATAGAGGCAGGTGGGAGGTAAGAGTTACTTTCCTGCTTATTACGGCAACCGACCATGACGACGCCCATTACGAGAGCTAAAAGAATAATACGTGATTTCATCTATAAATGAAAGGTCTTGTATTGTGAATAAAAAGAAGAAAGGGAGGAGGAGACTACACTCCTCCTCCCTTTTTATTTAGAGACAATCGGGATTAACGACGAGCCTTAACGGTTGTGTTCTCGAGAGTCTTAACTACGTGGATAGTAACCTCCTTGTAGAGGTGACCCCACTCGTAGCATACTGTGATAGGCACTGTTACGTCGAACTCATCAACGGTAGAACGGTTGTTGGTGTACTTGATGGAGCCGTAGAATGCGGGATCACCGATCTCAGCGCTAGCGCTAGCGGTAGGATCTGCGGGAACATAAGTGAACTCAACATTGTTGGATACACGAGCCAGGATGGTCTTCGTGATATCGTTGCCGTTCATGTTGGTGTGCATGATGTTGTTGAGGGCAGTTTCCTGTGCGGGATCAACAATCTCAGTTGCATTACCTATGATGATGTGCTTGATGTTGTAGTAGTACCAGTAGTCAACGATGTACTTACCGCCATCGGGAACTACGCGGTCGCGACGCTCCTTGTTGATGGTCTTGTCTGTACCAGCAATCGGGTTCCACTGCTCACGCCAGTCGGTGAAGTGTACGAGGTCATAGAGCGGGAAGATCTGAGTGCTGTTGGCAGCATCCTGTACCTGGAGGCCTTCCTCGAACATGTTGATCGGACGGAGGAAGCGTACCTGGAATGCAGGAATAGTAGTCTCGTAGCCACACTTAGCATCCATGCCTTGAGGAGCAGCCCACTTGAGGTTGATACCGAGGAGAACCTTAAGGAAGTCGTCGGTGAGGTCGTTGTGAGCCTTGTAGTTGATGATGTCCTCAACGAAGGAGTTGATGTGATCATCACGGTGAGCAGCCTTATTCAGGACAATCTTCACGTGGTTGATGTTCTGCTCGTCGCTCTCATCATACTCGAGGTAAGCGATAAGCTCCTTCTTGCCATTGGCAGTTGCATAGAGACCCCAAGCGGGAACCTGACGGTAGTCACCAACACTGAGAGTGTAAGTTGTGCCAGAGTAGCCCTTAGCCTTGTCGTTAGCCTTGTAACCATCCTTGTCAGCAGTCAGAACAACGAAACCGAAGGTCTTTTCAGCCTTGCTGAGAGCCCAGAGCTTGTTAGTTGTGGGATCATCAACAGTGATGTACTGAGCGAGGTTGTTCTCGTTGAGGATGAAGTTGTTGTTGAAGTCAGAGCTGAGGAGGAACTCGAACGGACATGTACGGCTCTCGCCCCAAGTCTTGATCCAGTCTTCAGGTGAAGGAACATTCAGGTGAGCCTCGTGGAGAGTGTTCTGAGCCTTCTGAGTGTTCTCATCATACCAGTACTCCTTAATCTTATTAGTGTCGAACTTACCAGTTACGGTCGGATACTTAACAGTTTCCTTAGTAACCTTGATTTCGCCAGCCTTCAGGATGACATATACATCCATGTACTTGCTACGATCAGCAGCGTTGATGAGCTGATACTTAACAACACGGGTTGTCTCCTTCTTGCCATCAAGAGCGTAAGCCTTCAACTGCTCACCGCTAACCTGCCAGTCAAGAACCTGAGTCTTAGTACCCTCACCAATGAGAGAACCAGCCTTCACGGTGATGTCGCCGAGATATTCGTCAGCTGTGCAAGCTACGAATGTGGTGTCCTTACCATTCTTGATGACCATCTTGTACTGCTTCAGAGCATCCTCAAGACCTGCAGTGCAATACTTGCCACCCGCAACGTCCTTGATTACAGCTTCGTAGCGATCCTCGAAGTCACGCTGTGAGAGGTTGTACATGTTGTAGAGGTCGTTCTCGAAGGAAGCCCAAGTCTGACGCCATGACCACTTCTCAGGAGTAGGCTGAGCTGCGCACTCATTATAAGTGTAATCGAGGCTGTTAGCTGTGTTGTACTCAACAGTGCGGAAGCCTTCGATGGGCTCTTCCTGAGCTTCGGGATCGTTGTCAACGATAACGAGGCGGATGTAACCGTAGTCGAGGACGTGGTCGTTGTGCTTGGTGTCAACGAGCATTACACGTACCAGAGGAGTACGACCGATAGTGGTCTTATCCTGCTTGGTAGCACCGTACTTAGCAGCGAGACCCTTAGAGTGACCCTGCTCATCATAACCCATAGCGGGGAGCTGAGGACGAAGAGTCTTACCATCTTCTGCGATAGCAGCGTGAGCGGACTCAGAAGTAGCGTTGTCCTTCATCTGCATACCGGTGAGTTCGAAGCGGATTTCGAAGCCATTCTTCTCAAGCTCGGCAGCTGTCATAACCTTCTCAGCAACATTCTGGTCGCCAATACGGTGTACTTCAGCGAGCTTGGAAAGGTCGATAGTCTTGTTCCATTCTACAACGTCCTGAGCAGTAGTTGTGCTGAGGTCGCCATTGAGAGCGGATACGAGAGGCTGATCCTTAAGTTTTACAATTGTCAGAGGAGCATTGTCGCCACCACCCCAAACAGTCTCGTCAGCATCTGTGAAGAGATGACGGTTTGCGAGGTTAACAGCGCAAGTACCACAATTAGAAGGATTCACAACCTTGGTGTAAGAACTGGTCAGACCTGCAACCTTAACAGCGGGGTCACCAGCGTTGGTGTGAGCCAGACGATAGCCATTAGCATAAGTTGTAGCGAGAAGAGCAGCGTAGTCAGAAGTAACGGTGTTCTTCATCTCATCGTTCAGAGTAATCTCTGTTGCAAAGACTGTAACCATGCCAGTTTCCTCAGGATCCTGAACAAACATACCATCCTCAATATGACCAATCTTCTTGATCTTGACGGGATCAGCAATGTTGAGGTTCAGATAGAGGTCACCATTCTTAACATCGGCCTTAGGATCGAAGCTTGCAACGGTGATGTTGCTGTTCTTCTTATCCTGAGCAACAGCCTTAGTGCGATATTCGCGGTCCCCAGAGAGAACTGCAAAGTTATCAACTGTCAGAGCTGAAAGGTCAGCGCTAGAGGGATTGAGGTGGTAACGAGCCACGAAGTTCTCAACGAGGAAGTCTTCCTTCTGCTTGCTGAGAGTAGGATTCTCGAAGCAATCGAGCTTACCATTCTTGAGGAGGTTCCATGTAGGATCGTTATCATCAGCATTTACCTTAGGCATGTCGGTGATGAGCCAGTACTTATAGTAAACACCAGAAAGCTCGGTAGCTTCAATACCCCAGTAGTAGAAGTCGGGGATGAAGACGAGGCTGCGGAGAGAACGGAGGATGAGGACATTCAGCTCATTGAGCTTGTTGTTGATCTTCTCGAGTTCCTCATTAATCTTGCGGACATCTTCCTTAAGATCCTTGATGTCGTTCTCATTCTTGGTTACGCGCTCAGCCAACTTTGAGATAGCCTCATCAATGCGCTTCACGTCTGCCTCATAGTCCTCGCGAAGCTTCTGGATGAGCTGACGGAGTTCGGGAACTACCTTCTCTTCAAGTTCCTTCAGACGAGTCTCGTGGTTAGCGATAATCTTCTTCTGCTGTTCGAGGTCCTCTGCGAGAGCCTTGCGAGCGAGGATTTCATCAGCGAGACCCTTCTCGAGGGTTTCGATACGCTCCAGAGCCTTACCAAGACCGGTTTCAACGGCCTCGAGGCGAGTGTAAATCTTAGCAACCTCTTCGTTGAAGGTCTTCTTGTCAAGCTTCTTGTCGTCGAGATCCTTGATGAGCTGACGGAGCTCGGGGATGACAACATCCTCAAGAGTCTGGATGCGAACGCGGAGAGCTTCTTCGGCTGCAGTAGCACGAATAATCTCATTAGCGATAGCCTCCTTGTTCTCCTGAGAGAGCTTAAGAGCCTGATCTGCTGTAGCCTGAGCGGCAGCAGCATCCTTCACAGCCTGATCTGCTGTAGCCTGAGCGGCAGCAGCGTCCTTGATAGCCTGATCAGCAGTGCCCTGAGCGGCAGCTACAAGACCATCGAGACGAGCAACCTCACTGGCGAGCTGAGCCTTCAGGTTGGTCAGTTCCTGATTAGCAGCATCAAGAGCATCGTGAAGAGCCTTGTTGTCTGCGTCGTTTGCGTCTACGCGTGCGTTAAGGGCATCGATGTCATCATCATAGTCCTTACAAGACACGAACGTACTTGTCGAAGCGATAGTGAGGGCTCCGAACAAGATCGCACTTAAAAATTTTCTGTACATAAATGTAAAACTTTTAAAAAAGGGTTATTGATTAATTAATACTTTGTTCTTCTGTGGTAATCACTTTTGCTTAGCGACCTGCGGCTGCTGGCCGCTGGGCGTAGGTGGTTGTTAGGGTTAATCACTCTTTTCTGTTTCGTATAGCTATAATGGGCCTCCTTATACCCAGCTTTAGCGCGGAGAAAGAAGGGTCTCTCGCCAGAAATCCCAACTCCTTCACGTCGTTTTACCCATCCCTCCGGCAGAGATGGATGTCTAATTCGGTGCAAATGTACACATAATTTCATTCTCACCAAAAAAAGTTTATAAAAAAATGTGCGAAATACTGAAAAAAAGCCGTATTTAGGGCGTTTTAGGTAAAAAAATAAGGCTTTACAGGGGTTTTAAGGCCTTAAAATAGCAAAAACGCTCTACAGCAGAGGGTTCGCGCGCGCATGCATATTTATATATGTACGCGCGCGCAAGGCATAGAGGCTCATCAGCTATATCATTCCGGGCATTTTGGACACCAAACCGGACGGTAAGAAGGGATTTCAGTAGCATAACAGACATTGAGGACATACGGAAAGGGCAGCCCTCACGGGTTGCCCTTTCGACTTAGTATAGCAATTCAGAATTATTCGGCGGTTGCAGCTGCCTCGTCGGCAGGTGCTTCGACAGGGGCTTCTTCTGTTGCGGGAGCCTCGGCTGCGGGTGCTGCAGGAGCATCTGCTGCAGCGCTCTTGCGGCTGCGACGTGTGCGAGTGGCCTTCTTCTGTGTCTTAGCCATGTTCTCGTCGAAGTCGACGAGCTCGATGAAGCACATAGGTGCCATATCACCCTGGCGGAAGCCTGTCTTGATAATACGGGTGTAGCCACCGGGACGGTCAGCAATCTTCGGGCTGATGTTCTGGAAGAGCTCGGTGATGGCGAACTTGTCCTGGAGGTGGCTGAATACAACGCGGCGAGCGTTGGTAGTATCTTGTTTTGCCTTGGTAAGCAAGGGCTCTACGAACTTCTTGAGAGCCTTGGCCTTGGCGAGAGTCGTAGTGATTCTTTTGTGCATGATGAGCGAAACGGCCATATTGGAGAGCATGGCGTCACGGTGTGATGCAGTACGGCTCAGGTGGTTGAATTTCTTTCCGTGTCTCATTGTGGAAATGGGATTTTATTCTTTGTCTAATTTATACTTTGAAATATCGGTTCCAAACGACAGATTCAGACTCTCGAGCAAATCATCAAGCTCGGTGAGCGATTTCTTACCGAAGTTGCGGAACTTGAGGAGGTCGGTCTTGTTGTACTGTACGAGATCTCCGAGAGTCTCGACGTCGGCAGCCTTCAGACAGTTGAGTGCGCGCACGGAGAGATCCATGTCGACGAGCTTTGTCTTGAGGAGCTGACGCATGTGCAGCACTTCCTCATCGAATTCTTCATTGCCGTCGGCGTCGATATTCTCAAGTGTGATCTTATCGTCGGAGAAGAGCATGAAGTGATAGATGAGGATCTTGGCGGCTTCCTTGAGTGCGTCCTTGGGGTGAATGGAACCATCGGTGGTGATCTCGAGGATGAGCTTCTCGTAGTCGGTCTTCTGCTCTACGCGGAAGTTCTCGACCTGATACTTGACGTTGCGGATGGGCGTATAGATGGAGTCGATGGGGATAACGTTGACATCGGTGCAGAACTCACGGTTCTCCTCCGAGGGAACATATCCGCGTCCCTTGTTGATGGAGATCTCCATCTTGAGCGAAGCCTTGGCGTCGAGGTGGCAGATGACGAGGTCGGGATTGAGGACCTCGAAACCTGTCAGATATTTATTGAAGTCACCGGCTGTGAGTACGGTAGTGTTCTCAACATTGATGCTCACCTTCTCAGTCTCGAACTCTTCAACAACTTGCTTGAAGCGCACTTGCTTAAGGTTGAGGATAATGTTGGTAACGTCTTCCTTAACGCCGGGGACGGAAGCGAACTCATGTTCTACACCTTCAATACGGATGGTATTGATGGCATAGCCCTCGAGGGAAGAAAGCAGAATACGGCGAAGAGCATTACCTACAGTAATACCGAAGCCGGGCTCCAACGGACGAAATTCGAACTTGCCGTATTTGTCGTCGGCCTCCACCATTAACACCTTGTCAGGTTTTTGAAATGCTAATATCGCCATAACTATTTCTTATTTAGAGTACAACTCAACGATCAATTGTTCCTTAATGTTCTCGGGGATGTCTGCGCGCTCGGGCTTGTGGAGCAGCTTGCCGGCCTTCTGGGCCTCGTCCCATTCAATCCAGGGATACTTGCTGTGGTTGAAGCCAGCGAGAGCAGCAGTGATAACCTCAAGATTCTTTGCCTTCTCGCGAACACCGACAATCTGGCCGGGCTTAACGCTGAAGGAGGGGATGTTGACAACCTTACCGTCGACAACGATGTGACGGTGGCTTACGAGCTGGCGAGCAGCGGCGCGGCTTGGAGCGATACCAAGACGGAACACTACGTTGTCGAGACGACACTCAAGGTTCTGGAGGAGGATCTCACCGGTAATGCCGTTTGTGCGGGCTGCCTTCTCGAACATATTGCGGAACTGTTTCTCGAGTACGCCATAGGTGTACTTTGCCTTTTGCTTCTCAGCAAGCATGACACCGTACTCGGAGGTCTTGCGACGACGGTTGTTGCCGTGCTGCCCCGGGGGGAAGTTGCGCTTTGACAAAACCTTGTCTGGACCGAATATTGCCTCACCGAAGCGGCGAGCGATTTTTGACTTTGGACCTGTATATCTTGCCATAATCTATTTAAAATGTTTTCGTTACTACGAATATAACGTTATTACGATATAACGCCCATAATTAAACTCTACGACGCTTCGGAGGACGGCATCCGTTGAAAGGAAGCGGAGTGACGTCGACGATCTCGACGACTTCGATACCTGCACCATGAATGGTGCGGATTGCTGACTCGCGACCATTGCCGGGACCTTTGACATAAGCCTTAACCTTGCGCAGGCCGAGGTCATAGGCTATCTTAGCGCAATCCTGAGCGGCCATCTGGGCGGCATAGGGGGTGTTCTTCTTAGAACCGCGGAAACCCATCTTGCCAGCGCTGGACCAAGAGATGATCTGACCCTCGCTGTTAGCAAGCGAAACGATGACATTGTTGAAGGAGCTGTGCACATGGAGCTGGCCCAGGGCGTCAACCTTCACGTTTCTTTTCTTAGCTGCAACTGTTTTCTTTGCCATATGAATTTTCTATTTTCAATTATCCATTCTCAATTACTTCGTGGCCTTCTTCTTGTTTGCAACAGTCTTCTTCTTACCCTTACGTGTACGAGCGTTGTTCTTAGTGCTCTGGCCACGTACGGGAAGACCATTACGATGACGGACACCACGGTAGCAACCGATATCCATCAGGCGCTTGATGTTCATAGCAATCTCGGAGCGGAGATCACCCTCTACTTTATAATCGGCAGCGATTACCTCGCGGATCTTACCGGCCTGTTCGTCGGTCCAGTCCTTAACTTTGATGTCCTTGTCGACACCTGCGGTCTCGAGAATCTTTGCTGCGCTACTGCGACCGATGCCGAAGACATAGGTCAAAGCGATTTCGCCTCGCTTGTTCTGAGGCAAATCGACACCAACAATTCTTATTGCCATATACTCTTTAAGAGTTGAAAGTTGAAATTTAAAATTTAAAGATTAACCCTGACGTGTCTTGAACTTGGGGTTCTTCTTGTTGATAACATACAGGCGACCCTTGCGACGTACGATCTTGCAGTCGGGGGTGCGCTTCTTAAGGGATGCTCTTGTTTTCATATTGTTGCTTATTATTTGAATCGGAATACGATGCGACCTTTCGTCAGGTCATACGGGCTCATCTCTACCTTTACCTTGTCGCCTGGAAGGATCTTGATGTAGTGCATACGCATCTTTCCTGAGATGTGTGCCGTTATCTGATGTCCATTCTCCAGTTCAACGCGGAACATAGCGTTGGAGAGGGCTTCGATTATCTGCCCGTCTTGTTCAATAGCGGATTGCTTTGCCATACTGTGGGATTAGAGTTTCTGAGTTTATGATATTTATGAGATGGTCTGGCCTCTGGTAGCTTCGATACGCTCTATTTCCTCGAAAGAGGATAATATGTCGGGCTTGCCATGATGAATGGCAATAGTGTGCTCGAAGTGAGCTGCCGGCTTGCCGTCGCGTGTCTTGATAGACCATTTGTCGGGCATCATATAGACCTCATGAGTTCCCATGGTAATCATGGGCTCAATGGCGATGCAAAGGCCGTTCTTTATCTGCTTGCCCTGACCACGCTTGCCGTAGTTGGGGACTTGCGGGTCTTCGTGCATCTCTCGGCCAATGCCATGACCTACGAACTCGCGAACGACGCCATAGCCTTGGGCCTCGCAGTGAGTCTGCACTGCATAGCCTATGTCGCCTATGCGATGACCGGCCACTGCCGTTTCTATACCTTTGTAGAGCGACTCCTTGGTCGTGCGCAGGAGGTTCTTCACGTCTGTTGAGACTTCACCTACCTGAAATGTATAGCACGAGTCGCCGTTGAAACCATTCAAGAGCGTGCCACAGTCGACAGAGATGATGTCACCGTCGTGGAGAACAATCTCTTCTGAGGGAACGCCGTGAACGACTATCTCGTTGACCGAGGCGCAAATGCTTCCTGGGAAAGGACCTCCGTATGGATTGGGGAATCCTTTGAAAGTCGGCTCAGCGCCGTGGTCGCGGATGAACTCTTCGGCCAGACGGTCGAGCTGAGCGGTTGTCACTCCTGGTTGCACGGCCTTGCAGACCTCGGCCAGAGTGGCTGCTACCAACTGATTGGCAGCCCGCATCAGTTCAATCTCGTCTTCTGTTTTCAGAAATATCATCCTCAGATACTCCTTCTTGGATTAGTAGGCACTCACACCGCTACGGCCACGGATACGTCCCGACTCGAGCAGGCCGTCGTAGTGACGCATGAGCAGGTGACTCTCAATCTGCTGCAGGGTGTCAAGGACAACACCTACGAGGATGAGCAACGAAGTACCACCAAAGAACTGTCCGAACTCAGGCTGAACATTGAGCAGGCCGGCGAAAGCGGGCATGCATGCGATGAACGCCAGGAAGATGGAACCGGGCAGTGTGATGTGCGACATCACATTGTCAATGTAGTCGGCAGTATCCTTGCCGGGACGAACACCCGGGATAAAGCCATTGTTGCGCTTCATATCCTCTGCCATCTGCACGGGGTTCATTGTGATAGCCGTATAGAGATAGGTAAAGATAATGATAAGGGCAGCAAATACTACGTTGTAAGCCCAGCTGCGATGGTCGGAAAGAGCCATCAGCACAGCGGAGGGGTTCTGGCCGTCACTGAAAGCCTGCATCAGAGTGATAGGCAGGAACATGATGGCCTGTGCGAAGATGATAGGCATCACATTGGCAGCGAAGAGCTTCAAGGGGATGTACTGACGTGCACCGCCAATCTGCTGTCCGCCCATCACACGCTTGGCATACTGCACGGGCACCTTACGGGTGGCCTGAGTGAGCATGATAGCGGCGATGATAGCCAAGAAGAGGATGACGAGCTCAATGAGGAACATCACCAGACCACCGCCGTTGAGGTTGTTCAGACGGCTTACAGCCTCCTGACCGAAGGCCTGTGGTAGGCGGGCGATGATACCTAACATAATGATCATCGAAACACCGTTGCCAATACCCTTGTCGGTGATGCGCTCGCCCAACCAGAGGATGAACATAGAGCCGGCGGCAAGGATGATGGTGGAGCTGATCATGAACGAAGTCCATCCGATGGCAGGCGACAGGGCGCCGCCAGACATGTGACGCAGGTTGACCAGATAACCTGGGGCCTGGAACAGGAGGATGAAGATTGTCAGATAGCGGGTGTACTGATTGATCTTACGACGGCCGCTCTCGCCTTCACGCTGCATCTTCTGGAAATAAGGTACAGCAACAGCCAAAAGCTGGATGACGATAGACGCCGTGATATAAGGCATGATTCCCAGTGCGAAGATTGACGCATTGGAGAAAGCACCTCCAGAGAACATGTTCAGAAGGCTCATCAGGCCTTCGCTGGTCTGCTCGCGCAGGGCTACCAACATGTTCGGGTTGATGCCGGGGAGCACCACGAACGAGCCGAAGCGGTAGACGGCAGCGAAGAACAGAGTGATAAGAATCTTCATGCGAAGGTCCTCAATCTTCCAAATGTTCTTCAGTGTTGCAAAAAACTTCTTCATGAGCTTTCAGTCTTACAGAGTTGTTGCAGTGCCACCTGCTGCCGTGATAGCAGCCTCGGCAGTCTTGGAGAAGGCGTTAGCTACGACCTCAACCTTGGCAGTGAGTTCACCATAGCCCAGAACCTTGATGAGCTCGCCGGCCTTAACCAGACGTGCTGCTACGAGTTCCTCTGGACCTACCTTAGCCATTCCGCGCTCTGCGAGCTTCTGGATGGTGCTGAGGTTGATAGCCTGATACTCCTTGCGGTTGATGTTCTTGAAGCCGAATTTCGGCAGACGGCGCTGAAGTGGCATCTGACCACCTTCAAAACCAATCTTCTTCTTGTAGCCCGAACGAGCCTTAGCACCCTTGTGACCACGTGTGGAAGTACCACCGAGTCCGGAACCGGGACCGCGGCCAATGCGCTTACGCGTCTTGGTGCTGCCGGCTGCAGGTGTCAAATTATTCAATTTCATATTCGTGTGTCGGTTTAATACGTTAATAATAGATTAACTTAGTCAATGACCTTCACCAGATGATGAACGGTACGAATCTGGCCGCGTACTGAGGGGGTATCCTCGAGTTCTACGACGTGGTTGAGCTTGCGAAGGCCCATGGCGTCGAGTGTACGCTTCTGATTCTTGGGAGCGCCGATGCGGCTCTTAATCTGCTTAATCTTGATTGTTGCCATAATCTTGGTCCTCCTTACTTGTTAACCTCTGAAAACTTTTTCAACACTGATGCCACGGTTCTGGGCTACCTGACGTGCGTCGCGCATCTCAGAGAGGGCGGCGATAGTAGCCTTCACCAGATTGTGGGGGTTGGAAGAACCCTTGGACTTTGCCAAGCAGTCAGTGATACCAACACTCTCGAGTACGGCACGCATAGCACCGCCAGCCACTACACCAGTACCGGTCGAAGCGGGCATGATGAGTACCTCGGCACCGCCGAACTTAGCGGCCTGCTCGTGGGGAACCGTACCTTTTACTACGGGCACCTGCACCAAGTTCTTCTTGGCTGCTTCAACGCCCTTGGCGATAGCGGCTGTTACCTCACCGGCCTTGCCGAGGCCATAACCGATGATGCCCTTGCCGTCGCCTACTACTACGATTGCTGCAAATGTGAAGGTGCGGCCACCCTTGGTTACCTTGGTAACACGGTTGATGGCTACGAGGCGGTCCTTCAATTCAACATCGCTATTAATCTTTACATTCTTGATTGCCATAATGATTAGAATTTAAGTCCACCTTTACGTGCTGCATCTGCAACTTCCTTCACACGTCCATGATAGAGGTAACCGTTGCGGTCGAAGACCACGTTGGTGATACCTGCCTCAAGGGCTTTCTTTGCAATGAGTTCACCTACCTTGGCAGCCTGCTCCTTCTTGGGGCATGTCTCCATGCCGAGCGATGAAGCTGCGCAGAGGGTGGTTCCATTAAGGTCGTTGATGACCTGAACATAAATCTGCTTGTTGCTGCGGAACACCGACATGCGGGGGCGCTCTGCAGTGCCAGAGATCTTATTACGAACTCTATACTTAATCTTGATTCGTCTTTCTATTTTCGTTGTCATGATTACGCGATTTTAGAGTTACTATTACTTAGCACCTGCTGACTTACCGGACTTTCTACGAATCTGTTCGCCGAGGAACAAGATACCCTTGCCCTTGTAAGGTTCGGGCTTACGGAAAGAACGAATCTTGGCGCAAACCTGTCCGAGGAGCTGTTTGTCGCAAGACTTCAAGATAATCTGGGGGTTCTGATTACGTTCCATCTTGGTTTCAACCTTGATGGTGTCGGGAAGCTGGATGAGGATGGGGTGGGTATAGCCGAGCGCGAACTCCAGAAGGTTGCCCTTGTTGGTCACGCGATAGCCGACGCCCACGAGTTCCATCTGCTTGGTGAAGCCCTCGCTTACGCCAACCACCATATTGTGGATGAGCGAGCGATACAGTCCGTGGTAGGCCTGCTTCTGCTTCATGGATACGTTGATGGGATCATACTCTTCGTCGATGTCGAAGGTAATCTCAGCCTTGTCCTTATCGTAATTAATCTTGATGGAAGGATTAACCTCTTGGGTTAAAACACCCTCCTTGCCTTTGACGGTAACCTTGTTATCGTCAATGGAAATCTCAACACCTGCGGGGATGTTAATGGGCAATTTACCGATTCTTGACATGTTAATTCCTCCTTAAATTAATAAACGTAGCAAAGCACTTCGCCACCAATCTTCTGCTCGGCGGCTTCCTTGTTGGTCATCACACCCTTGGAGGTAGAGATGACGGCGATGCCGAGACCGTTGATGACGCGAGGCATATCCTTGTAACCGGTGTACTTACGCATGCCGGGCTTGGATACGCGGATGAGTTTCTTGATGGCGTTAACCTTGTTAACAGCATCGTACTTCAGGGCAATCTTGATGGTGCCCTGGGGGCCGTCGTCCACAAACTTGTAGTTGAGGATGTAGCCCTTTTCGAAGAGGATCTTGGTGATCTCCTTCTTCAGATTCGACGCGGGTACTTCGACCACACGGTGCTTAGCCATAATGGCATTGCGCAACCGCGTCAAATAATCTGCAATAGGATCTGTCATTGTTGTTTAAGATTTAATTAATCGGCACTCTGCCGACAATATTAAAAGATATAAATAATTGGGGTGTCTCAGAACTTACCAACTTGCCTTGCGCACGCCGGGGATGAGACCCTGAGAGGCCATCTCGCGGAACTGGATACGGGAAATACCGAACTGGCGGATATAGCCTTTGGGACGGCCCGTAATCTTGCAGCGGTTGTGCAGACGGATGGGGTTGGCATTGCGAGGGATGCTCTGGAGCTTCTGTGCTGCCTCGAAGGCCTCGACAGGATCACCTGTGTTGACGATCTTCTTCAGGGCTGCACGCTTGGCGGCATACTTGGCAACGAGTTTGGCGCGCTTTACCTCGCGGGCTTTCATTGATTCTTTTGCCATATTTCCTTAGTCTTTAGCGTTTTTGAAAGGAAGGCCGAACTCCTTGAGAAGGGCGAAGCCTTCCTCGTCGGTCTTAGCAGTGGTCACGAAAGTGATGTTCATACCGACGATGCGGTCGATGGCATCAATGTTGATCTCAGGGAAGATGATCTGCTCCTGGATACCGAGGGTGTAGTTACCACGGCCGTCGAGCTTGCTCTCGATACCCTTGAAGTCACGGATACGGGGCAGAGCCACTTTCACGAGTTTCTCAAGGAACTCATACATGCGCTCGCGACGGAGGGTTACCATGACACCGATGGGCATCTTCTTACGGAGCTTGAAGTTAGCCACGTCCTTCTTTGAAACTGTAGCAACGGCCTTCTGACCGGTGATAGCAGTGAGTTCGTTCACGGCAACTTCGATGATCTTCTTGTCGGCAGTAGCGATGCCGAGGCCCTGATTTACGACAATCTTCTTCAGAACGGGGATCTGCATAGCAGATGTGTAGCCGAACTTCTCTTTCAATGCGGGAGCGATACGCTCGGTATACTCCTGCTTCAGTCTTGCTGTATTTGCCATTACTTGATCTCCTCTCCTGATTTTTTAGCATAACGGACAAGCTTGCCGTCTGCGTTCAACTTACGTCCAATGCGGGTAGCCTTACCTGACTTGGGGTCAACCACATTCAGATTCGAGATGTGGATGGGGGCTTCCTGCTTCACTATGCCACCCTGAGGGTTCTTGGCACTGGGCTTCTGGCTCTTGGAGACCATGTTCTGGCCTTCAACGATAGCCTTCTGCTCCTTGACGAGCACCTTCAGCACCTGACCGGTCTGGCCTTTGCTGTTGCCGGCAAGGATCATTACGGTGTCGCCCTTTTTGATATGTAATTTAGCCATTACTGTAAATGAATCTTTTTTGATGATTAAAGTACCTCGGGCGCAAGTGAAACCACCTTCATATTGGTAGCACGCAGCTCACGGGCCACAGGGCCGAAGATGCGGCTGCCGCGAAGCTCACCAGCATTGTTCAACAGTACGCAAGCGTTGTCGTCGAAACGGATATAGGAGCCATCGGCACGACGGACTTCCTTACTTGTGCGGACGATCAAAGCTTTCGACACAGCACCCTTTTTAATATCACTGGAGGGGATGACGCTCTTCACAGAGACGACGATGATGTCCCCTACTGTTGCATAACGGCGACGGGTACCGCCCAGCACGCGGATGCAGAGGCACTCCTTGGCGCCGCTGTTGTCTGCAACAACTAATCTAGATTCTGCCTGTATCATAATTACTTAGCTCTTTCTACGATTTCTACTACTCTCCATCTCTTAGTTTTGCTCAGGGGACGGGTTTCCATGATGAGAACGGTGTCGCCCTTGTGGCAATCGTTCTTCTCGTCGTGAGCATGGTACTTCTTCGTCTTCTGGACGAACTTACCATAGATAGGGTGTCTCTCCTTGTACTTGGCAGCCACTACAATGGTCTTATCCATCTTGTCGCTGACGACGACACCTGTTCTTGTCTTTCTTAAGTTTCTAGCTTCCATGTTTAAGACCATTATTAATTAGCATTCTTTTTCTCCGTGAGGATAGTCATCATGCGAGCGATGTCACGACGAACCTTCTTGATCTCTGAAGGATTCTCCAGGGGAGAGACAGCGTGGTTGAGCAGCATCTGATTGTACTGAGCCTTTGCTGTTTCTATTTTCTCGGTGAGTTCCTCAAGGGTGAGGGCTCTTACTTCTGTTGTCTTCATAATCAAGCGTTTTTGTCGTAGTCTCGTCTAACAATGAACTTTGTTGTCACGGGAAGCTTCTGAGCGGCAAGGCGCAGGGCTTCTTTAGCTGTCTCATAAGGTACACCTTCTACCTCGAAGATGATGCGACCGGGGGTGATGGGGAACACGTAACCTACGGGGTCACCCTTACCTTTACCCATACGCACGTCGGCAGGTTTCTTGGTGATGGGTTTGTCAGGGAAGATGCGAATCCAGACCTGACCTTCACGCTGCATGTAACGGGTCACGGCTACACGGGCTGCCTCAATCTGACGACCGGTGATCCAGTGTGTGTCGAGGCTCTTGATGCCGAAGGATCCGAAAGCGAGCTGATTGCCGCGCTGTGCGTTGCCCTTGCAACGGCCTTTTTGCGGTCTTCTATATTTTGTTCTTTTCGGCTGTAACATAATAGCGATGTTTCAGAGTTGTTTAACGATTGTTGTTGCGTGGGCGACGGGGACCGCGACGGCCGCCGCGCTCGTTGCCACCGAAACGACCTGTCTCCTTCTGCTGTGAGAAGTTGGGGGCGAGGTCTTTCTTACCATATACTTCACCGCGGCAAATCCACACCTTGATACCGAGCAGACCTACCTTAGTGAGAGCCTCTGTCTGGCAGTAGTCGATATCTGCACGGAAAGTGTGCAGAGGTGTACGGCCTTCCTTGAACATCTCGCTGCGGGCGATTTCAGCACCGTTGAGACGACCGGAGATGAGCACCTTGATACCTTCGGCACCGGCGCGCATGGCATTGGCGATAGCCATCTTGATAGCACGGCGGTAAGCAATCTTACCCTCTACCTGCTTAGCGATGTTGGCACCTACGATGTTGGCATCGAGGTCGGGCTTCTTGATCTCGAAAATATTGATCTGGATTTCCTTGTCGGTGATCTTCTTGAGCTCCTTCTTCAGAGCGTCTACCTTCTCACCGCCCTTACCGATGATGAGACCGGGGCGAGAGGTGCAGATGGTGATAGTCACGAGCTTCAGCGTACGTTCGATGACGATGCGGGAGATGCTGGCTTCGCCGAGGCGAACCATGAGGTACTTGCGAATCTTGCTGTCCTCGAGGATGGAGTCGCCGAAGTTCTTGCCACCATACCAATTGGAATCCCAACCGCGGACAATGCCGAGACGGTTGCTTATAGGATTAACTTTCTGTCCCATACTTTTACTTAGTCATTAGTTTTAGTGTCAACGAACAAGGTGACGTGGTTGCTGCGCTTGCGGATGCGATATCCACGGCCCTGGGGTGCAGGACGCATGCGCTTGAGTGTAGCACCTTCGTCGACAAATACTCTCGATACGATCAGCTCGCCGTCTTCGGCCTTGCGATCATTCTTCTGTTCCCAGTTGGCGATTGCCGAGCGGAGAAGCTTCTCTACGTCAGCAGCAGCAGCCTTCTTGTTGAAGTGCAGGGTAGCCAGGGCGCGATTGACCTCCATGCCGCGGATCAAATCCACCACATAACGCATCTTCCGTGGAGAGGACGGTACGCTCTTGGCCTTTGCAAAATACTGGGTTTTCAGTGCAGCCTTTCTTGCTTCAGCTGCCAATCTTTTTCTTTTTCCCATTATATTATTACTTCTATTTATTCAAATAATGAATCTTGAATGTAAAGCCCCCTGCTTACTTTTTCTTCTGACCAGCATGGCCGCCGAACTTGCGTGTGGGAGCGAACTCGCCGAGCTTGTGGCCTACCATGTTCTCGGTTACATACACGGGGATGAACTTGTTTCCGTTGTGCACAGCGATAGTGTGGCCTACGAAGTCAGGGCTGATCATTGAAGCGCGAGCCCAAGTCTTCACGACGTTCTTCTTGCCGCTCTCGTTCATGGCGAGAACCTTCTTTTCGAGGCTTACTGCGATATACGGACCTTTCTTAAGTGAACGACTCATAATATTTCTTTGAGTTTAACTGTGATTACTTTTTATTGGCTCTTTCAATGATGTACTTATTCGACTGCTTCTTAGGAGCACGGGTCTTGAGGCCCTTAGCGTAGAGGCCCTTGCGTGAACGGGGATGTCCACCGCTCTGGCGACCTTCACCACCACCCATCGGGTGATCGTGCGGGTTCATCACGACGCCACGGTTGTGGGGACGACGGCCGAGCCAGCGGCTACGTCCAGCCTTACCGGAGCTCTCGAGAGCGTGGTCGCTGTTGCCTACGCTACCGATGGTAGCCTTGCAGGCGCTCAGGATCTTGCGTGTCTCGCCCGAGGGGAGTTTGATGACGCAGTAGCGGCCTTCGCGCGAAGTGAGCTGTGCGAAGTTACCGGCTGAGCGAACGAGCAGAGCGCCCTGACCGGGACGGAGCTCGATGTTGTGGATCACCGTACCTACAGGGATGTTCTGCATGGGAAGTGCATTGCCTACTTCAGGCGCAGCCTCTGCGCCGGACATCAGCGTCATGCCTACCTGCAGTCCGTTGGGAGCAATAATATAACGTTTCTCACCGTCAGCATAGAAGAGCAAAGCGATGCGAGCCGAACGGTTGGGATCGTACTCGATTGTCTTCACCACTGCGGGAACACCATCTTTATCTCTCTTGAAGTCAATGAAGCGGAACTTTCTCTTGTGGCCGCCACCCATATAGCGGACGGTCATCTTACCGGTATTGTTACGTCCACCGGTGGAGCGCTTGCCGTATGTGAGAGACTTCTCAGGTACAGATGCAGTAATCTCTTCGAATGTACCTATAATTTTGTGTCTTTGGCCCGGTGTTGTGGGCATTAATTTACGTACTGCCATCTTTCTTATTAAATATTAGCGTAGAAATCGATGGTCTCGCCTTCCTTGAGGGTGACGATGGCCTTCTTGAATGCGTTCGTGCGGCCCTTGATGAGGCCGGCCTTAGTGTAACGGCTCTTGTTCTTACCAGCATACTTGGATGTGCTGATGCCGGTAACTGTGACGTTGTAGAGCTCTTCAATCTCTTTCTTTATCTCGAGCTTATTAGCCTCAGGACGCACGATGAAGCCGAACTTGTTCTGCTTCTCTGTGATATTGGTCATCTTCTCAGTGACCAAAGGTTTTACGATATATCCCATTGTTGTTGCTCTTTACTTATTTAAGATTTTCTCCGACAACGCCAAGTGCGCTTTCAGTGAGCACAAGCACATCTGCGTCGAGCACCTTGTAGGTGTTCAGCGCAGAAGCAGCCATTACTTTGGCCTTCTCGAGATTTCGAGCCGACAAATATACTGCTTTGTCTGTACCGGGCAAAACGAAAAGCGACTTTTTGCCATCAATTTTAAGATTATTTATGACTTCGACAAGGCTTTTTGTCTTGGGTGCATCAAAAGTGAAGTCCTCTACTACGACGATAGCATTCTCCTGAGCCTTGTAGGCCAGAGCGCTCTTGCGGGCGAGACGACGTACTTTCTTATTGAGCTTGAAGCCATAATCGCGGGGCTGAGGACCGAACACGCGACCACCACCGATGAGTACGGGGGAGTTGATGTCGCCACGACGTGCACCGCCACCACCCTTCTGACGGCCGAGCTTACGGGTAGAACCGCTCACTTCGGAGCGCTCCTTAGCCTTGGCTGTGCCCTGACGCTGGTTGGCGAGGAAGAGGCGAACATCGAGATAGATTGCGTGATCGTTGGGCTCAATGCCATAGATGGCATCGTCGAGGACTACCTTACGACCGGTGTCCTGACCTTTGATATTCAATACACTGACTTCCATCTTACTTAATAACGCTTACGATTGAACCTTTGAAACCCGGTATGCTGCCCTTGATGAGGAGCAGGTTGTGCTCGGGAATCACCTTTAACACTTGCAGGTTGTGCGTGGTAACGCGAACATTACCCATCTGGCCGCCCATGCGGAGGCCCTTGAAGACCTTAGCGGGGTACGAGCAGGCACCGATGGAACCTGGTTTACGCAGACGGTCGTCCTGACCGTGAGTGGTCTGGCCTACGCCGCCGAAGCCGTGACGCTTCACAACGCCCTGGAAGCCCTTACCTTTACTTGTTGCGATCACATCAACGAAAGCTGTGTCGTTGAAAAGATCCACTGTGATAGTGTCTCCAAGATTTACATCTTCGAAACCTGTGAACTCGGCCAAGTGGCGCTTGGGTGTTGTACCGCTCTTGGCGAAGTGTCCGAGCATGGGCTTGGTGGTATTCTTCTCCTTAGCCTCCTCGAAACCGAGCTGTACGGCTGCATAGCCGTCCTTCTCAACGCTCTTCACCTGGGTAACTACGCAAGGACCTAATTCGATAACAGTGCACGGCACGTTCTTGCCGTCGGCACTGAAAACGGAAGTCATTCCGATTTTCTTTCCTAATAATCCTGGCATTTCTAATTTAATTTAATAATTGATTTATTTCTAGAGTTTCTAGTTATCCTAGTCTTTTATTACACTTTGATCTCTACTTCCACACCGCTGGGCAACTCGAGCTTCATAAGAGCATCTACGGTCTGAGCTGTGCTCGAATAGATGTCGATGAGGCGCTTGTAGTTGCAGAGCTGGAACTGCTCGCGAGCCTTCTTGTTGACGAAGGTTGAACGGTTTACAGTGAAAATGCGCTTGTGGGTGGGGAGGGGTATAGGTCCGCTCACTACAGCGCCTGTGGCCTTTACGGTCTTCACGATCTTCTCGGCCGACTTGTCTACGAGAGTGTGGTCGTAGGACTTCAGTTTGATTCTGATTTTCTGACTCATGATTTAATTTACGATTTGACAATTTACGATTTACTATTTTTAGGAGGGTGGCTGCCAAAGAGTCATTTGCTCGGCAGCCCCTGCCTTAGACCAAATCCACACGTCCGTGAGCCTCCTCGAGCACAGCCTTGGCGATGCTGCTGGAGACGGGAGCGTGGTGGTCATAGGTCATGCTTGACGTAGCACGACCAGAAGTGATGGTGCGCAAGGCTGTTACGTAACCGAACATCTCGCCGAGGGGCACCATAGCCTTGACGATGCGGGCACCGCTGCGGCTGGTATCCATGCCCTCGACCTGTCCGCGACGCTTGTTCAGGTCGCCGATGACATCACCCATGTTCTCCTCGGGTGTTACAACCTCGAGCTTCATGATGGGCTCCATCAGTACGGGCTTAGCCTGAGCGCAGGCATTGCGATAGGCCTGAATGGCAGCAATCTCGAACGAAAGCTGGTCGGAGTCCACGGGGTGGAACGAACCGTCGAGGAGTTCTACCTTGAGGCTGTCCATGGGGAAGCCACCGAGCACACCGTTCTTCATGGCGCTCTCGAAGCCCTTCTGCACAGCGGGAATGAATTCCTTGGGGATGTTACCGCCAGTAACGCTGTTGATGAACTGCAGGCCTGTGCCTTCGAAGTCGTCGTCCACGGGACCTACGTTGACGATGATGTCAGCGAACTTACCGCGACCACCCGACTGCTTCTTGTATACTTCGCGCAGGTTGACGGTCTTGGTGATGGCTTCCTTGTAGTTAACCTGAGGCTTACCCTGGTTGCACTCTACCTTGAACTCGCGCTTCAGACGGTCGATGATGATGTCGAGGTGCAACTCGCCCATACCACTGATGATCGTCTGGCCGCTCTGCTCGTCTGTACGAACCGTGAACGTAGGATCTTCCTCTGCCAGCTTGGCAAGGCCGTTGCTGAGTTTGTCGAGGTCCTTCTGGGTCTTGGGCTCCACGGCGATACCGATAACGGGGTCGGGGAACTCCATTGACTCGAGCACGATGGGTGCATCTTCGTCGCAGAGTGTGTCGCCCGTGCGGATATCCTTGAAGCCTACGCCAGCACCGATATCACCAGCGGAGATGCAATCCACGGGATTCTGGTGGTTACTGTGCATCTGGAAGAGACGGCTTACGCGCTCTTTCTTGCCTGTGCGGGGATTGTAGATGTAGGAACCGGCTTCCACCTTACCGCTATAGACACGGATGAAGGTCAGACGACCTACATAGGGGTCAGTAGCGATCTTGAAGGCCAGTGCCGATGTCTTCTCATCCTCGGCGGGCTTGCGATCCTCCTCCTCTTCGGTGTCGGGATTTGTACCCACGACGTTAGGAGTATCCAGAGGACTGGGCAGGAATGCGCAAACATAGTCGAGCAGTGTCTGCACACCCTTGTTCTTGAACGAAGAGCCGCAGAGCATAGGAGTGATCTCCATGCTCACGGTAGCTGCACGCAGAGCAGCGAGGATCTCCTCCTCGGTGATGCTTTCGGGATCGTCGAAGAACTTCTCCATGAGTGCCTCGTCGTACTCGGCAGCCGTTTCAATCATCTTGTCGCGCCACTCCTGAGCCTCGTCAACCATATTGGCGGGAATATCCTCGACGGAGTATTCAGCACCCATGGTCTCGTCGTGCCAGAGTATGGCCTTCATCTTAACGAGGTCTACAACGCCCTTGAAGTTCTCTTCAGCACCGATGGGGATGACCACGGGCACAGCCTTGGCGCCCAGGACGTCCTTCATCTGGCGGACCACCTCAAAGAAGTCTGCTCCGCTGCGGTCCATCTTGTTGACGTAACCGATACGGGGCACATTGTACTTGTCAGCCTGACGCCACACGGTCTCGCTCTGAGGTTCCACGCCACCCACTGCACAGTAGGCAGCCACGGCGCCGTCGAGCACGCGCAGTGAACGTTCCACCTCAGCGGTGAAGTCCACGTGTCCCGGAGTGTCAATCAAGTTGATCTTGTACTTCTTGTCGTTCCAGTTCCAGAACGTTGTCGTGGCAGCAGAAGTGATGGTGATGCCGCGCTCCTGCTCTTGGGCCATCCAGTCCATGGTAGCAGCGCCGTCGTGCACTTCACCAATCTTATGTGTCAGACCCGTATAGTAGAGTATACGTTCAGACGTAGTAGTCTTACCGGCATCGATGTGAGCCATGATGCCAATGTTACGGGTCAGATGCAAATCTTGTTTTGCCATTCTTAATTTATTTGAGTTTTTGAGTTTCTGTGTTTTTGAGTTGCTAAGAACTTGCGAACTTACAAACTCGCGAACTTATGAACAATTCTGAAATTAGAAACGGAAGTGGGCGAATGCACGGTTAGCCTCTGCCATGCGGTGCATATCTTCCTTACGCTTGAAGGCGCCACCCTGCTCGTTGTAGGCATCCATGATCTCTGCAGCGAGCTTGTCGGCCATAGTCTTGCCGCCGCGCTTGCGAGCATACTGGATGAGGTTCTTCATCGAGACGCTCTCCTTACGGCTGGGACGGATTTCAGTAGGAACCTGGAAAGTGGCACCGCCGATACGACGGCTCTTTACCTCTACCTGAGGAGTAACCTTCTGAAGGGCTTCCTTCCAAATCTCGAGGGAGCTCTTCTCCTCGTTCTGCATCTTTGTCTTCACGATCTCGAGAGCATCGTAGAAAATTCTGTAAGAGATGCTCTTCTTACCATCATACATGAGATGGTTCACAAACTTCGATACTTTCACATCACCATACACGGGATCGGGAAGCACCTGACGTTTCTTTGGTTTAGCTTTACGCATTGTTTTGTGTGATTTGAATTTTGTTTGGCTGTATTCGTTTGTTTTCTTCAACGTGCCATCGCCTCGTCGCGAGTGCCCGGCACATTTACTCAACCGCGTTTATACAACACAAAACCGATTAATGAAAATGTTGTTTACTTCTTCTGCTTGGGACGCTTAGCGCCATACTTTGAGCGGCGCTGAGTGCGATTTGCTACGCCAGCGGTATCAAGAGTGCCGCGGACGATGTGGTAACGTACACCGGGGAGGTCCTTAACACGGCCACCGCGAACCAGCACGATTGAGTGCTCCTGCAGGTTGTGACCCTCTCCGGGGATGTAGCTGTTTACTTCCTTTGTGTTGGTAAGGCGCACACGCGCAACCTTACGCATGGCGGAGTTAGGCTTCTTAGGAGTCGTGGTATAGACACGAACGCACACACCGCGACGCTGAGGACAGTTGTCCAGGGCGGGGCTCTTGCTCTTGTCTACCAGCACCTTGCGGCCTTTCCGCACGAGTTGTTGAATTGTAGGCATTTTGTTTAATTTTTAATGATTTATATAGTATATTTAGATGTCAAAGCACGACTCAAACGGGCATAATATGCCCATTCGGGCTGCAAAGGTAGACATAATTCCCCAAATGACAATGCCCTCAGGGCCATTATTTTGGTCTGAGGGCATAAAAAAGTCCCAAAAAGGCGAATATTTAAGAAAGTTTAACTATTAGAGCCGTCAATAACGCATGAAATGAGCCTTCAAAGACATTTATTCTTTAAACAATAATCTCCACACTCGGGACTGTTTGTCAGCCCATACCGGCACTCTCCACTTTCTATATATAAAATAATGTACGCGCGCGCGAGGTCAAATCAGCCTCTTCTACGCCATTGCCTGTTCGAGGTCGGTTATGATATCATCGACATTCTCTATGCCGACGCTGAGGCGGATGAGGTCAGGCGCCACGCCGGCTTCGCGCAACTGTTCATCAGAGAGCTGGCGGTGGGTGTGGCTGGCAGGATGAAGTACACAGGTGCGAGCATCAGCCACATGGGTTGCAATACTTACGAAGTCCAGACGGTCCATGAAGCGTATTGCATCCTCTCGTGTACCCTTAAGCCCGAAGGCTATTACGCCGCAAGAGCCCTTCGGCATGTACTTCTGAGCCAAAGCGTAGTATTTGCTCGACGGCAGTCCACAGTAGTTCACCCATGCCACCTTAGGATTCTTCTCCAGCCATTCGGCCACACGCTGTGCATTCTCGCAGTGGCGCTGCATGCGCAAGTGAAGCGTTTCGAGGCCGAGGTTCAGCAGGAAACTGTTCTGAGGCGAAGGAATGCTGCCGAGGTCGCGCATGAGCTGTGCCACCAGTTTCGTCGTATACGCCTGTTTGCCAAATGCCTTGGTATAGGTCAGACCGTGGTAACTCTCGTCTGGAGTTGTCAGACCCGGAAACTTATCTGCATACTTATCCCAGTCGAAATTACCGCTGTCCACTATGGCGCCGCCTACCTGCGTAGCATGACCGTCCATATACTTTGTCGTGGAGTGCGTCACGATATCTGCACCCCATTCAAAAGGACGGCAGTTGATAGGAGTGGCGAATGTGTTATCTACAATCAGAGGCACACCGGCTTCATGAGCCAGACGTGCAAAACGCTCTATATCAAACACATTGCCGCCCGGATTGGAAATAGTCTCACCAAAGAAGCACTTGGTATTCGGACGGAAAGCGGCACGGATACGGTCATCGTCCCAGTCCGGATCAATGAAGGTGCTGTCAATGCCCAACTTCTTCATCGTCACGCCGAAGAGGTTGTAGGTACCACCATAGATATTACTGGAGGTGACGAAGTGGTCGCCAGCCTGGCAGATATTAAACACCGCGTAGAAGTTGGCAGCCTGCCCGGATGACGTCAGCATGCAGCCTACGCCGCCTTCCAAGGCGTTTATCTTCGCTGCCACGGCATCGTTAGTGGGGTTGGCCAGACGTGTATAGAAATAGCCTTCCTCCTCGAGGTCGAAGAGGCGGGCCATCTGTTCGCTGGTGTCGTACTTAAACGTAGTACTCTGAATGATAGGCAGTTGCTGTGGCTGTCCCTTCGTGGGGCGCCATCCGCCATGGATGCACAGCGTCTCTAAGTTCTTTTTCATTGCTTGTCGTGTTATTCTACCTCAATTAACCTTAAAGGGTGAGATGGGTCCCATGGGTTTGTTGTCTTCGGGCAGCGCTATTACGCCGTTGTTCTTCTCGTAGTTGGCCATGTTCTGCTCCAGCAGGCGCATCAGACGCTTGGCCTGCACCGGCGACATCACCACCCTACTCTGCACGTTGGCACGCGGCATACCTGGGTGATGGAACACGAAATCCATTATAAACTCCGTAGGCGTGAAGCCCATGATGGTGAGGTTTGAGTATACACCCTTCTCCACTTCAGGAGTCATGTTCACCTGAACCTGCCCCTGCTTTTGCTGTTCGTTATTGTTTGCCATAGATATATTCTTTTTTATTTATTTATTTGGTTATCAATTATTTCACTGCTATCTTACGGCCATCAACCACATATACGCCAGGCCTCAACACACCTGCGGATTTATGTGTCAGCTTCTGTCCGCTCAACGTATAGACCGTGCCTTTTGTCTTACGACTATCGACGGCGTTCTTGATACCGGTCGTAGGCTCCCAGAAGATGTTTATAAACTCATCATTAGAACGGCGTCCTGTACCGCTGCTTCTATCCCAATGCTCCTCTTCTATATGCATCTTAACCTTAGTCACATAGCCGTCGGAATCAAAATCATAATCATATGTCACATCATACAACCAGTGGTCATACTCATCGTCAATACCTTCCCTCAAATGGGATGTCTTCACCAGCTTACGGACCGGCGTGCCGAAATAATCTTTCAGAGCATAGCAGCCATAGATAATAGCAAGCTCCTCAGGTTCCGCAAAAACACCTGCCATGATGGCCAAAGCTTGCGAGAGGGCGGGAACATTACACTCTCTGTCATAATAGGTCAGTTCGCCTTCGTCCTCTACCTCCCCATCTTCTATCTCCTGTATACGCGTGATTACATCACCATTCCACTCAAATGCAAACATACTTTCGTCTTCAATGATACCAGACAAACGGGTTCCGTCATAGAAAGTAAAGCCCGTGGTTATCAGCCACTCCGTGTAAGCGCGGTCTGCCTCGTAGGTGAAGTGCTGCATGCCGAATTCACTGTCGTAAGCGGTCTCAACGCGATCTTGGTCATTATAATACAATTCCACATATTCACCGTCATACTCCATCCGGCTGATGCGCTTTCCCTGAGCCGAAGCCATCTGGGAAGCCATCAGCATAACCAAAGCGAAAGCCGCTGATAAAAGAGTTCTATACTGTTTCATTATTAATGTAATATTTTTAAAACGCCTGCAAAGGTAGCACATTCCATTCATTACGCAAAACAAATGGGTGAAAATGAATACAAAGCACACTCAAAATTCTTGTAGCTAAGCCTCACCGAGCGCTCAATAGCTCTACAAATACGGCCATGCGACGCTACAAATACGGCCATGCGGCTCTACAAATACGGCCATGCAGCTCTACAAATACGGCCATGCAGCCCCACACATCCGGTCGTACGGTGCTACACGTACGGCCATGCAGCCCTACACGTACGGTCGTGCGACGCTACATGTACGGTCGTGTAGCGCAAAACGTCTGACTGGAAATTTCTAAACTTTCAGTCACTTATGGTCATTCATTCAACTTTTTATTATACCTTTGTAGCGTCAACCCTAAAACATGCTGACTGTAGTCCAATGAAAAGTCCTTGGCCTTTGAAAGGTTTAGCCATCATCATGCTGGCATTGCTGCCGTGCGCGCTTGCCGCGCAGGAGAGCACCGCACAAGAGGGCACCGCGCAGGAGAGCACCGCCAAGCCCAAACCCTTGCCGCTGCGCCTGCTGCTCAAGCTGAAGGAATTTGTCGACTCCTCGGCAGTCAGCGGACTGGACCGCAGCTATGTCGGACAGCCCGTGAAGCCATGGTCTGCAGAGATACGCTCCGACATAAACAATGCAGACCTTCATATGACGGCAACCGACCACGATCTGGAGGATGGCTCAACATGGACTGCCGCAACACATAGCGGGCCCACCGTCAGCATCGGAGCCTGGGCGGGTTACCGAGGCTATGGGCTCGGCCTCTCGCGTGCCATAATAGGCAGCGACTGCAAAACCCTCTCATTCGGTGCTACAGGCGGCAGCTACGGCATAAACCTGCGCATCAACAGCTACCGTTCAGGCAAGCCAGAGATAAGCAGGAAGGGTGAGGACTATTCCGACCAACTGGAATGGAGCACCGAGAACCCGTTGCGCATGCGTTCTCTCTTCCTCGACGCATATTACATGTTCAACCGCAAGCGCTTCTCCTATGCCGCAGCCTATGACCAGTCGCTGCAGCAACTGCGCTCCGCCGGCAGTCCCGTGGCAGGTGCCATGTACTACCATTCGCGCGTCGCCTTTGCCGACCCCCATAATTTCCTGCTGCAAGTGCTGATGAACGATGTCGGCAAGTTCAAGTTCACGCAAGCCAGCTTAGGCGCAGGCTATGCCTACAACTGGGTTCCTGCCCGCGGTTGGCTCATCAGCGCCATGGCCGTGCCCATGCTCACCTTCTACAACCGTATCACCGTATGCACCTACGACCTCGACATCAGCGATGACATGAAAGAATACCGCCTCGTACAAACCGGCGAGGAGCACATCAACAACCGCGTCTCCTGGAACTTCGACACTCGTTTTGCCGTGAGCTATCAGCACAACCGCTACTACCTACGTGCCTACAGCCACTACAACCACTTCCGTTATCACAACTCCAGCGACCACGGCTACACCTCCTACTGGACCGTCTATACCGCATTCGGCTACCGGTTCTGAGTGACCGCAGCAGCACCTTCACCCGCACGCCGATCAAATTATGCCATAAAAATTATTCTTTTTGCATAATTTGTTTTGCATAATCAATATAAAACCTTACCTTTGCGTCTGAAAACTAACATGCTAAACCACGCAAAGGAACAAGGAAAATGATTCGCAACCCGTTCGTAATATCAGGAAAAATCCCTGTAGACCTATTCTGTGATCGTAGAGCAGAAGCCTCAACCCTTATCAGGAGACTGCAGAATCAGGAGCACGTCGTACTGCTCTCGCCTAGGCGCGTCGGCAAAACCGGCCTGATGGACTTCTGCTTCAATAAGCCCGAGTTGTCAGACAATTATTACATAATCAACATCGACATACTGCACACTACAAGCCTGCGCGAATTTATGTTTGAGCTTGGCCACGCCGTCTTCCGGCAGGTGGCATCACGGAGCGAGCGAATGCTGAAATCATTCACACAGATTGTGCGCTCGCTGAGTGCCAGTTTCGGCTATGATGCCATTCAAGCATCACCGACACTCGACCTTAAACTTGGCGACATCACCAACCCCGATTATTCCTGGGACGAGATATGCCAGTTTCTCGAGCATGCCGAGCGACCCTGCATAGTGGCCATTGACGAGTTTCAGCAAATAGTGAACTATCCCGAGAAAAACGTCGAGGCACTTCTAAGGTCACACATACAGCACCTTGGCAACGCCTGCTTTATCTTTGCCGGCAGTGAGCGACGCATCATGGACGAGATGTTCCACTCCAGCGCACGACCCTTCTACAACAGCACGACCACGCTCCTGCTCGAGCCCATTGCATTAGACGTCTATGCCGAGTTCGTGACCCGCCATTTCCACAAGGCAGCGATGCGAGTGGATCGCGCAGCCATCGACTACGTCTATACGACGTTCGAAGGCGTAACATTCTACGTACAGCGCATCTTCCACGATGCCTTCTCGACGATGCAGAGCGGCGACACCTGCACGCAAGAACTGGCAGCAAAGCTCATCGAAGACTATACAGACAGCTGCGATACGCGCCTGCGCGAACAACTGTCATACGTAACCGAGCAGCAGAAAGAACTGCTTTACGCCATAAGCAATGCTGGCCTCGCAGAACGTATCACCTCTTCAGCCTTCGTCAAGCGCCACAAACTCAAATCAGCCAGTGCCGTGCAATCAGCCGAGAAGAAACTCCTCGAATACGACCTCATCACCAAGCGCGAGCGCACCTACACCATTGCCGACCCCCTACTCCGGCTATGGCTGAAACGAAAGGGGCACTGATTGCCCACCGGCCGCAATCTTCTATACAGTTTATCTACTAAGCAAATACCCCACAACTGTTCGCTTCTAGATTTTATAGGTGGCACCATTGACTTTAATCACCTTTATTTGAGCAGAATAACCTTTGCTTTCTCGTTGTTAAGGTCCGACATAGTCTGGCCTACCTTTGCACCTATATAGGTTGGATCGCAGATAGTGAACCGGCGGCCTCCGAGGGAGATATAGTCGCCAGGCACTTCCGTCGTGAAATGCACGGCGGTGGCTATATGGCGAGGATAATACACCAATACCACTTCCAACCCGAAGACATCGCGCACAAGACGCGAGAAAAGAATACTACGGTCTTCGCAATCTGAATAAGGATAAATCAACGTTTCTTCTGCGAAGAAAGCCCTGTCGCGCCCCCAAACTTCATCATCCTGTCTGTAATCGAAAGCCCAGTGCATGAAAGAGAGCAACACACCGACCTTCTCGTACTCGTTCTTACCTTCGGTCATAGCCTGCAGCTGAGGATATAATTGGTCCTGCACCTCAGCCTGCAGCGGGGTATTGGCATACAGAGCCCAGCGCGTCATGAAGTCATTACCAATCATCGACGACGGATAATCATTATAGAAGGCTATTAAGTTTCGGTTTACCGCCACCCTTGCCGTCAACGTGCTGTCGAGCACCGACTGCAGCACACGCTCCTCTCCCCTATCCATAGCAAAAGCCTGTTCCTCAGCAATAAGCAGCGACAGGGGCTGTTCTTTTGGGAATGAGAGGTCGCAGACCTGCATACGCCCCGCCTCGTTCAGGAACGCATAGTAGCGCTGTCCACGAATCTCATAGCAGTTCTGCTCGTAGATCTGATGTTCACTGGCAAAGAGCATCACGAGGTGTCCCTTCACCATTCCCAAGCGCATCTGATAGCCTGTCTGACAATACATATAAGCCATCATCAGCGTAGCGGCATCACCTCCGCCCATACACGCTTTCGCCATCTGCTCCAACATCAGCAGGTAAGCCCAATCACAGAGGTGCATCTTGCGTCGCAAGCTTACACAGTCAGTCAGCGTAGCGTCGTAGTCAGGTCCCGAAAGCCTTCGCCAAGCCTCGGCTATTGTCCGTTCAGTGACGTCGTTCAGCGTGAATCTCAACTTATCACTGAATCTCACATGCAGCGGTGTGCCATAGAGCACGAAGTCTACTCCTTCAGCTTGCGGCTCTATCGGCACCTGTTCAGGTTCTACATCAGGCGTCACTTCCGGTTCCGCATCAGGCGTGTCCTTAGGTTTCTGTTCCTCACCTATCGGGCTTATTGGCATGGGCTGCGGTTTAGGCAACACAGGCGCCACAACCTCCTCCACCCTTATCGGCCTCGTTTGCACTGGCTTATCCCAGTCCTGACGCGGCATAGGCTGTGGTCGCAGTTCCTGATCCTTGGGCATAGCTATGGCTGGGCCTGCCACAAACTCACTCCATGCGTGCTCCATGAAATCGGCATACTTCATATTCACCTGCCTGCGGAAGTCAGCGTAGCGCTGCTGTGCCTCTTGACGAAAGGCATCAAACTTAGCCCGCGCATCATTTCCCGTCTGCGCCTGCATCCTGCCCACGACAGTCGTGAGCAGGACCAGCGCTATTGTCAGGCGTAACACATTCTTCATAGCCGTATGCCGATATTAGAATTCAAGTCTCGGTTATTATGAAGGAGTTAAGAAGTTATGGAGTTAAAGAAGTTAAGACGAATGTTTTGCCTCTCAATGCAAATAATGCGTGTTCTCCGGTTAAAATCCTAAAGCCTCGTCAAGTTTCTTATGCAGGTCGTGGCCTTTCTTCTCCAGGTCTTCACGCACGCTGGAGCGTGCAGCCTCCATAGCCATCTTCGTGTTGTAGCCTATACGCACCAGCACCTCTTTATTCTTATTGGGCAGTGTGCGATAAACCTCCACCACATTGATTGTGCGACCTATATTCTGGCTAATCAGGTTCTTGCTCGACAGTACGCTCTCTGTGATGCTTGCTGCTTCCTCTTGTGCCAGCTGACGGTTGGCCACCGTGTTTTCGATAAGCGCGGTTATCTCAGTCTGTATCTGTGCGGCCAGGTTCTGCTTAGCCAGTTCCAAAGCCTGCATCTTGGCGGCATCATAAGTCTCGCCAATGCTGCGTGCCTCGCCCATGATGTACTTTGGCATCATATTCTCCTCGAATTCATACTGCATCTGGTAGGCGCGGTCCAGCTGTTTGTCCATGGGCAGCGCACCGGGGTTCACTTCCCAGCCATTCTTCTTGTACTGCTTAGCTTCCTTGCGTGCAGCCTTCGAGGCTCTGGCGGTGAGTTGCTTCTTCGAAGCCTTTGCCAACACCTGGCGTTCCTTCACCAGTTCCTTTGTTGCTTCCAGATCCTGTGCGTTTGCGTTAATGCCCAGCGTCATCAGAGCTACGGCAATCATGATAATCTTTTTCATTGTTGTTTTGTTGTTTATGAGTTTAAAATTTGGGTTGCTTTGTAAGTTAAAGCAGGTTCTTGTGAAAAGTAACCATTGCCACCAAACTTTTTTATTTTATTTTCTCAAGCAGCGCGCGGGCTTCGTCTTCGTGCTCTGCATCCTTGGAATCCTTCAGGTATATCTTCAGCTGGCGTCGCGCTTCCTTATTCTTCTCCGCGCGCACGAGCAGATATATGTATGTCCAGCGCAGCTCGCTGTTATACACCAGTTCCTCCGCCGCTTCATAGGCGACAGCTTCGTCGCCACTAGTGGCCGAGGCATAATCCAGCTCTTCCAACTTCACGTCGGAACGGCCAAGAGCCTTCTCCGCCTGTGCCAAAGCCTCGTCATAGCGCTGCGCCTCTATAAGCTGCATTATCTCTGTCAACTCAGGCTGGGCAGCACGATAGTTCTCCATCGACGGTGCTGCTATGCCCAGCTCATCCAGTGGCGAGAGGGAACTACGCCATAGAGGCGAGATCAGGAACACCACCGCCAGGCAGGCCGCCACACTAAGGGCTACTGCCAGTGGGCGCAGATTGGTGCGCTTTGCTCCACGCTCCATCTCCGCCATGCGGTCCAGCTTCGCCTGGCGCTCCCCCAGACGTTCTATGATGCGCCTATCCAGCTCATCAGCCTCGTGTAAAATAAATCTTTCGTCTTCCATTCTTATTATTTCAAGCTGTTTGCAGAAGTATCGTCCTTCGCTCGGCCCAACGGGACGCTTGACACTTCAAGAACTTCTTTAACTTCTTTAACTTCTTTAACTTCCCCAAAAAAACGCCAATCTGCTCACCGCGCCGTAGGCGCTCTAACCCCTCACCGGCGCGAAGCGCTCCTCACCGCTGCGAAGCAGCACTCAAAAATCTCACCGCTGCAAGGCAGCCATCTTCGCCTGTACCCGTTCTCGCAGCGTATTCATGCACTTGTTCTTCGCGGTCTTAAGCCCGTTCTTGCTCGAGTTCTTGTCCTTGCGTATCTCGAGAATCTCGTCGAGGCTCTTCTCCTTGTAATAGAATAGTGTCAGGATTTCCACGCATGTGGGTGACATCTGCTGTATGCAGGCATCTATGATGCGGTTCTTCTGTTCATCTATATCTTCGGCGCTGTCAAACGATGTCTGCATGACATTAGCATATTCCACATCATCAAACAGCTCCGCGTATGTCTCCTCCTTGGTTGAGCGAACCAGCTCGCGGTGCTCAGTGCGTGCGAAAGCCATCAGGAAGGTCGTCAACGAACACGTCAACGGAGTATACCTTCCGTCGGCCTGCTGACGGCATACCAAGCCATCCTCGACGCGTATGCGGCGATTATCTATCTCCATCCACAGCTTCAGGAATCCCGACTGGAATATCTCCTGCTTGCGGTCCTTGTCGAAGAACACGGCATTGAAATGGTCGTCGAAGTAGCGCTTGGCCCTGTGATAGAACCACTCCTCCATCTGCCGCTCGCGCCGCTGCAGCGCTTCCACTACCTCGGCATCGGCATACTGTCGCCTGGTGAATAATCCTATATTCTGTCCCATTATGTCCTTGATCGCTCTATCAGTTAAAGCGTTTTATTTTAAAAGGTAACCCTTATTTTAAGGGAGTTAAAGTAGTTAAAGAAGTTCTTGAAGTGTCAAGCGTCCCGTTGGGACGAGCGAAAGACGATACTTTTGCTAACTGCTAACCACTAACCGGCGCGAAGCGCCTCTCACCGCTGCGAAGCAGCACTCAAAAATCTCACCGCTGCGAAGCAGCGCTCCCCGTCACCATCGGCGTTTGCGGCAACCGCCCTTTATGCTGTTCCATAAAAGCGGCTAAGGCCTCTTCGAGTTCCGCGTTGGTCATCTTGTCAATAGCCAAGCCTAAAGAATAGAGAGCATACGTCAGTTTTCCCACCCGCTTATCCTTCAGTTCGGTGCATAGCTGATAAGGTTTGCAGGCACTTATAGTCTGCCACTCCTCCGCCACCCGTTCTGCGGCCATCTCCGTTGCAGGATTACGGGGAATGGCAAACTTCGTGTCTATGCCCCTCACCGCCTCATCGTCCACACCGGCAGTAGCATCACCGCTATGGCAGGCATCCACCACCACCGTCAGCCGGCCTTTCTGCCCTATCCGCCGACGAATAGCCTGCAGGTACAATGCCACCTCGTCGTCGCAGAAATGCTTCTCGCCTCGGTCCTCAGGACCGTAGGTCATATAAGCGTCGTAGGGGATCCAGGCCTCATCCCACGCAGCATGACTATTGTCCCATTTCAGAGCCTCATCGCCGTCGAGGTCTGTCATCAGCTGCCCGTGGCCTGAATAATGGATATACACCACATCGCCCTTCCTGCAGCGTGCTATCAGGTCCATCAATGCATCCACCATGCCCAACTTCGTCGCCCTCTCATTCTTCAGTACCTGTATATCCGTATATCCCCGCTGCACCAGCATCTGCCGCACATACCCCACGTCGTTGTCGCCATGAATACGGCTCCACCGCGTGTCCTGCTGCCGCCCTAAGCCGAAAATCAGAGCGCGGCGCGTGCCTGCCTCGCTGGGTGCGATGCATAAGGGCAGCAAAAGAACCGCGAGTAATATTCTATTATACTGTCTCATCATCTAAAAATTTCCAGTGTCCATTCCTCGCTGAATCAACACGCTTCAATACACCAATGGCCTTTAGTTTGTTGATATGTTTTTGGACTGAGGTTGTGGATATCCCAATGCTGTCGGCCATTTCCTTCCTGCTGATATACCTGTTGTAAAACATCATGATGCAAATGCTTATTGTAGTTTTAGACAACCCTTTAGGCAACCTTTCAGACAACCCTTTAGGCAACCTTTCAGATAACGGTGTTGTCTCATCTTTCGCCCTCGGCGCTCCTTGCTTGGGCTTGATGCCCTTCGCGGAGCTCCGCGGGTGCCTTCTTTTTCATTTTTTGTCAGGAACTTAGAGAGCAAGGCGCAAGCCGAGGAAGTTGAGCGTTTCCGAGGCGCCGCGCCTGCTGCGGAACGCAACGCGGCAGTTGTTGTCGTTGCCGTACCAGCCGCCACCACGATAGACACGGTAGGAGCCCGAGGTGGGGCCTGTCGGATTGGTCTGTGCACTGCTGCTGTAATCGCTAGACCAGTCCTGACACCATTCAAATACATTGCCGCTCATATCATAGATGCCCAATTCATTCGGAACCTTTGTTGCCACTTCATGCGTCTTTGAACTGCTGTTACTTGTGTACCAAGCCACATCGCCAATTGTATTACTGCCACTATAAGTATAGCCACCAGAGGCATTGCCGCCTCGCGCAGCGAACTCCCATTCAGCTTCGGTTGGCAGACGGAAGGTGCGACCGGTAAGTGTATTGAGCTTACTGATGAACGTCTGACAATCATTCCAAGAAACATTTTCCACAGGCAATTGGTCTGAGTTTTTAAAGTCTGATGGATTAGAGCCCATCACTGTCGTCCACAACTTCTGCGTCACTTCAGTCTCACCAATATAATAGTCATTGGTTAAAGTAACTTGATGAATAGGGTATCCATCATATTCTCCGTTTCCACCCATCTGAAACGTCCCGCCTTCTACTTTAATCATATTGAAAGAAACGCCGTTGGCGGTAATAGTTAATCTCTCATCATAGACTGGGCGAACACTTCGACCGTAGCAGCGGTAGTAGTGGTTCATGCTGTGGTCGCTGCTATCAAAGTAGAGGTAGCGGGCGTGGTAGCTGAGGCCGCTGAAGAGCGACGACGACCAATAGTAGCCGGTGGAGCCGACATAGTTGAGGTACGTGTCGTAGCGATACCCCGCAGCGGGAAGGAAAATAGAATTTCCGTTAGCAGCGGTCACCCTATAACCATTAATGCCATCAACCGTCACCCAAGTCCATGTGCATCGAGTATTGAGGTTATACAATTCGCCGTCTGTAGGCATGCGCCATGGGGAGCCCCAGTTGGCACGGGCTGCATCATCAGTAAGTTCAAGCGTAGTCTTGTTGTCTACCGTGCCGTAGGAAGACTGTGTACAATACTTGGTAATGGAATTTTGAGTACCGTTGCACCATTTATACGTGCCCCAATCATACTGGCTCTTCGTTGACGTCTCACCCCAAGCATAGTAATTGCCATAACCCGTTGGCGAATCAGCGCCTACGTTGCAGCAGGCAAACTTAACGCCTATGCCGAGGTCGATAGCGTGGGGGTGGTTACTGTCGGGGCAATAAAGGCCTTCAGTGTTTGTTCCTGTCAATGTCCATCCATAACGGTTGTCTAAAGTCGGAACGTTGATATAACCGCTCTTGCCTGCAGCCAAAACACTGGAAGAGAAGCTTTTGTCATAAGAACCCTGCGGAGCACTTGAGATAGTTAGTTGGCGTGTTGAGCTGTTTTCATAGCTGGCATAGACGTATTGGGTATAGCCATCGGAACCGATGGTCAAGCCCATCTGTCCGCTGTTCTGAGACAGAGAGCCTGATGAGGCATTATATACGCTGTACCATTTAAGGCCCTTAAGCATAAAGGTGTAGCCTGCGGCACCCTTGAATCGTACGCGACCAGTTTGGGGCTTTAGGTGGCCTTGCAGCGTCACTATGCCATTCTGATAGAGGTATGTTGCCGCCTTATCAGCATAGACAGCAGACTCTGCAGAGAGGGTTACGTTTGACGAACTGCTGGATGCAGGATTTTCGAAATAATACACCTCACAAGTGGAAGTCTGTCCCTGCGTTATAGCATCGTCTAAATAGACTGTCCAGACGCCCGTGCTCTTCTTATAGGTGGCATAGCCACTGACGCGGTTGTTGCCCAAGAACTGAATATACACCTTGGCGCCATCGTCCCAAGACGAAGTCGTGGCTCGCGTCTGAGCTTCGAAACGTTCTATCCCACAGTCGAAACGCAACTCGGCTGTGAGCTTGGAACTCTTGTTATCAATATTAAGCTCATCTGACACATCGCTGCAAGCAATTAACAAAGCTAAGGTTGCCAGCAATAAAGATTTCAAGAATGTTTTCATATCGTATGTGTGTATTAATTCATTATTAATTCCAATCCTCATCATCGGGATAGGTTTCGCGGTCCAGTCCTACATTATCGTTGCTGTAGTCGTTCCAATCATCGTCGGAGTCCCAGCCATCGCGGTCAATCTCTGTTTCTGCCTGGCCCTGCTCTTCATCCGTCGTAAAGCTTATTTCCTGGCTGTAGGTAACGCCTGCTTCATTGGTGGCATAAGCACGGACATAGTATGTGGTTTGAGCCTGCAGGTCTGTAAGCTGTGCAGACAGCGACGTAGCTGTGCCACAACTGATATTACGGTCAGAAACTGTAGGCGTGCGATGGATGGCAATGACGAAACCGGAGCCTTTGATGTTGCCTCCTCCCGTTGCTGTGACCGTTGCTGTCAGGCTTACGCCATTGACAGATACATCACTTGCCGTGGGAGTGCCGACACTCGGATAGGTTATTGTATCTCCGGACTTAAGATTGATTAGCGTCCAGCCTTGATGACTGTCGGCGGTGGGGATAATCACATAGCCACTGCTTCCGGGTTGTAGGGCAGTTGCCCCTAATGCCCTGCGATAACCACTTGTCTCATCAATTTCAAACGTCAGTGCACGCTTTGAAGCATCTGCGAAGACTCCATAGTAATATGGCGTATAGCCATTTGAAGCGCAAGTAGCACTGAACTTGTTCGACATGATATTTAGCGTGTGGCTGTCGAGGTTGAAGGAATAGGCAAACGCCAAGCCGCTTACGGTACATTTCTGCCCTGACGCCCCACGGAAACGGATACGACCGAGGGCAGGCGACAGTGTGCCTTTGACCTTAACAGTGTTACCGCTGAACTCATAAACTGCATTATCGTCGGTATAAAGACGCGTCTGCTGAGTCATATTAACAACATTCTGTGTAGTGGAGCCAGCATCGAGCAAGAATGCTAACCGGCAACTGCCGTCGTAGGTTTCTGCCAAACTTTGTGACGACGTTATCGTCCACAAACGAGTGGTGGAATTATAGACCGCTGTTCCTTTGATTGTTGTGCTACCTTTTGTAAACAAAACATATACCACATCGTTGTTGACGAAGGAATAGGTCGTAGCACGTGTGGCAACGTCCTTATAATTCGTCAACGTAACCTCAAGCTGCATGCTATAAGTAGCAGGGGCATCAGGCTGTTTAATATCGTCGGTATCTGTACATGCAGACAGCATGCACAAGATTGCAATAAACGCTATATGGATCCTATTTCTCATACTCTTCATGAAATCTGATATTACCACTGGTCATCGTCTGGATAGTCGATAACACCAATACCTGTGTCTATATGCTCCCTATCTGTCTTAAAACTGATTTCTGAGCTGTACACGGTGCCAATACTACTTACGGCATAAGCCCTGACATAATATGTTGTGGAAGGTGACAACTGAGGGACTGAAGCCGAGAGGCTCATATTCTCACCACAACTTACTTTCCTGTCACTGACGGTTGGACCTGTATGAGTGGCAAGGACAAAACCCGCTTGGCTGACTGTGATATCGCCACTCGCCTTGACTGAGCAGGTTAGCGTGACATTTGTGCTACGAATATTGATAGCGGATAGTTCACCAAAGGTAAGACCAGGGTTCTTTGAAGTTTTAAACTCTACATAATTGCTATAGGCAGTCCCCGCCTCATTCGTGGCATAAGCACGGACTTTATATGTTGTTTCTGGGGTAAGATTAGATAATACGGCAGATAAGGATGTTTTTGTGCCACAACTGATTTTTCGTTCACCGATTAGGGGCACTATAACAATAAAGCCGGCATCACTAATTGTGCCATTATTGACAGAAGTGACGGTAGCATTAACAGTAGCATTGTCAGCCTGGATGTCAGTTACGGATGGCAGGCCTACGGAAGGTGCTGTGATCTGTTTGCCATTTGAGAGGTTGACAAGAGTCCAACCAGCATGCTTTTCAGCGGTTGGCACAGTAAGAACGCCAGTGGAGCCAACCTTGAAGGCATCGGTACTGAAAGCACGGCGATAGCCAGCAGTTGAGGAGATCTTAAACGTCAATTGGCGAGTTTGATCATTAACGAGATTTGCATAGATATATGGTGAATAGCCTGAACTGGCAATTGTTAATGTCTGGTCAGCTGTTGTGCTCGCCAGAGTGCCTGAATTACGAGTATATGATGAAAAGACTTTTAAGCCCTGAATTGTGGCCGAACCGGAGGTGCCCTTTATACGGAAACGGGCTGTCTGGGGTTTGAGCTTAGCTTTAAGCGTAACTATATTGTTGCTAAAATAATAGGTTGCCTGAACGTCAGCATAGACTGTCGATTGGGCGGAAAGGGAAACAGAGGATGAATTTGTCTGCGTCGGGTTCTCGAAATAATAGACATTGCACAGCGTCGCTTTATCTTTTACCAAAGAGCCTGAATAGGTAACTGTCCATGTCTTTGAACTACTATTATAAGTTGCATAGCCGTAATTCGTTGTGCTGGAGCCGGAGGGCGAATGGAGGTAAAGGGTTGCGCCATTGGCCCAACTTGTGGTAGTGGCACGGGTAGCTTTGCCTGTGGTAATCGTATCGCCATCAAAAGTCTCTAGGCTTCCTTCGAAGCGGAGGACGGCTGTATGTTCGCCATCGTCGTTGATAAAACCCGGCGTCTCAGGAGCCTCGTTGCTACAGGCTCCTAACAGCAAGATGCACAAGAATGCAGATAAACAATTTCTATGTTTAAACCTCTCTTGAAGTTTCATTGGTTTTTTTCGGACAGCCATCGGCCTGATTTTTAAATAAACTAAAGTAATTTGAATTAATTGAATAACAATTATTCTGTAACTGGACGAACACTTCGACCGAGGCATCGGTAAAAGCCGTACATATAACACCCTCTGCTACCAAAGTAGAGGTATTGGGCGTAGTTGTCACTGTCAGTGCTGAGCGATGACGACCAATAATAACCATAGGAGCCAACGTTATTGAGGCCCGTGCCGTCGCAATGCCCCACAGCGGGAAAGAATATGGAATTACCATTGGAGGCGGTAACCCTATAACCATTCACGCCAATGACAGTCACCCAAGTCCAGGTGCATTGTTCAATTAACTTCTTCAATTCAGCATAAGTAGGCATGCGCCATGAACTGCCCCAATTGGCACGAGCTGCATCTTCGGAAGGCTCAAGCGTAGTTTTATTATCAACTATTCCATATTTTGAATCTGTACAATATTTAGTCATAGAATAATAAGTTCCGTTGCACCACTTATACGTGCTCCAATCATACTGACTCTTCGTAGATGTCTCGCCCCAAGCATAATAGTTGCCGTAGCCCGTAGGAGAGTCGGCGCCGACATTGCAGCAGGCAAACTTAATGCCGATACCAAGGTCTATGGCATGGGGGTGGTTAGCATCGGGGCAAAATATACCTCCGTCATTATCCCAGTTCACCTCCGAGCCCCAGTCCTCACGCTCTACGCTGCTGTTTTCATTTTCCGCAGAGCCTGTGGTGAACGTTATCTCTTCGCCATAAGCAATGCCCATCTCATTGATGACAAAGGCACGGACATAGTATTTTGTAGTTTGGCTGAGCTCCGTGACTACAGAGGAAAGGGAGGTTTGCTTGCCACAGCTGATACGACGGTCGCTGGTGGTGGGTGTGGCATGCGTAGCGATGACGAAGCCTGTCTCGCTGATAGTGCCACCACCGTTTGATGTGACTGTTGCGGTCAGCGTGGCTTTGTTGCTATAGATCTGTGATGCTGTGGGTTTAGACACAGTGCCAAAGGTTATTTCCTTGCCAGTAGAGAGGTTGACAAGCGTCCAACCTTCATGTTTCTCAACTGTTGGGATAGTGATATATCCGCTGACACCTGCCTGCAGTACGTTTTCGCCGAAGGCACGGCGGAGACCTGTGGTAGAGGTGAGCTCAAAGGTCAGTTGACGGGCGGAAGGATCAGCGAAGGTTGCGTAGAAATAAGGCGTATAGCCATTGGAAGCACAGGTAGCAGTAAGCTTGGTGGCCACATTGTTTATAGTGTGTTTCTTCAGGTCAAAAGCAGTGGCGAGGGCCAACCCTGTGAAGGTATAGGTCTGTCCTGCTTTACCAAGGAAGCGGATACGACCAAGAGTCGGCGTGAAATGGCCTTGCACGGTAAGGAGGTCATCGGAGAGCGTATAGGTGGCGGTAGCATCTTTGTAGATTCGCGTGGACTGCGTTATAGCTACCGATGTTGATGAAGCCTGACCGGCATCTATGAGATAAGAGAGTTGGCATGCTCCGTCGACAACCTCAGTGAGCGACTGCGAAGGAGTGATGGTCCAGATGCCCGAAGCGGCATTGTAGACGGCAGTGCCTGTAACAGGTGATGAGCCCTGCTGGAAGAGGACATAGATCTGCGACTTATCAGGGAAGGCGTAAGCGGCACGAGTGTCGGCTGCACCGGGAATATCAATATCTGCCAAGAGGCGCATCCTGTATGTGCGTGGTCCTTCGGGCTGCCGCGGCTCATCTATGTCGGTGCACGACGAGAGCAGGCTCACAGCCGCGAGCAAGAATAGAGGGAATATATAGAATAACTTTTTCATTGCGAAGGTCTGTTTCATAGGTTACTTACCATCCCATTGCTGGTCGCTGTTGTAATCGTCGAGGTCGATATCGGTATCAGTAGGCTTGGCCTTGGTGGTGAACGACTGCTCCTGACTATAGACCACACCATTGTCATATTCGGCAAAGGCACGGACATAATATGTAGTGGACGGCGTGAGCGACGAAGCTGAGGCTTGCAGCGTGGAGGCTGTGCCACAACCGAGAACAGTGCTGCCGACAGTGGGGTTATGTGCGGTGCTGTAGCAGAAGCCTGTGCGCTTGATGGTGCCGTTGCCAGCAGTGGTCAGTTTGGCATCGAAGGATGCAGACTTATATGTCAAAGCTGACACCGTAACGGCAGAGAGAGCCGGAGGTGTGATAGCCGCTGTGGTGAACTCGGCCTGGGCGCCATAGCTGGTGCCGCGCTCGTTGACGGCATAAGCACGGACATAGTAATGAGTATTGGGCGTAAGACCAGAGATAGCGGTAGAGAAAGAAGCGGTCTGCGCCCCACAACTCTTCTTGGTGCCTGAGGTGGTGGGATTGGCAGAGGTGCTATAGCAGAAACCTGCATCGGTAATGGTGCCACCGCCAGTGGATGTGACTTTGGCCGACAAGGTAGCGCCGGAAATAGTGACGGCCGAAACGGTGGTGGCTGAAACGGAAGGAGCATGGGTGTCCTGCGTGGTGGTGAACTGCACATCCTGACCATAGAAGACCTTGCCCGTGGCAGCCTTGGCGTATGCACGGACATGGTATGTGGTATTCTCAGCGAGGCCTGTCAGCTGAGCTGTGAAGTTATCGGTCTTGTCGGAACTGACAGCATGACTCTGGGATACCGTGGGATTGGCGGCAGTGGCCCAGCAGATGCCACGCTCGGAAACGGTATTGCCCTCGAGGTCGGTGATACGTCCGCCACCGGTAGCTTTATTGAAAGAGATATCAGTAACGGCCGAGGTTGTGAGTTTGATATCACCTTCGGCAGTAGTGAAGCGCTCCGTCTCGCCATAGCTGGTACCGTAGCCATTGGTGGCGTAAGCACGAACATAGTATGAGGTGCCCGGTTTAAGAGCGGTTAGCGTAGATGTGTAGCTGCCGGTCCTGGTAGTCTTGCCAAGCTCGGTCTTGGAGTTGGCGATGGTGGGCTGTTTGTTGTCGGTGCTCCAGACATGACCATGCTGAATGATGCCGTCCTCGTGGCCGATAGCCAAGATATTACCTGCAACAACTGCACTCGATGATGTTGTCTGCGAGATGGCTCCTGTCTCCACTTGCGGACGTCCTACGGTAGGCTGGGTGGTGAAACGCTCCTCACGGCTGCTATATACCGTGCCTTCGGCATTAGTGGCGTAAGCACGGACATAATAAGTGGTGTTAGGAGCAAGGTCAGTGACATTATACGAGAAGTTCTGAGCTTCATTCAAACCGCCGAGGTCGCATGAGCGACCCTGGGAGAGCGTAGGTTTCTGTGTCTCGCTCCAACAGAAGCCATGTTTTGTGACGCGTGAAGTACCCACGCTGACAACCAAGCCTGAGAATGATGCAGAAACATCAGTGACGCCATCTACACCTATCAGCGACACCTGTGGAAGGGAAGCATCATTGCCTGAGACGGTCAACTGGACGCGAATGGTCTGACTGCCTCCGTCCTTAGACGTAACGACAAAACTGCCATAATATGTTCCCCGGGCAAGAGAGGAGCGGTCAGCTGTAATGGTAACGGAGGTGCGACGGTTAGAGATGACGGTGCCCGACATCGGGGAGCAGGAAAGCCATGCAACGTCATTAGCTATCTGCCAACTCATCAATGCCTGCCCCTTGTTGAAAATGTCTATGGAGAGTTTGGTATCTGTATTACCGAAATCAAGGACTACAGGACTGACCTCCAATGATGAGCCTGCGGGATAAAGGTTGAAGTCGAGGTTGGAAATCTCGTGGACCTTGACCAGTACCGATTTCTCGTCGGAGACGTAATCTGTGCGGCTGACAGACACTTTGTAGGTGCCCATCTCAACGTTGTTGAACTGATAGCGGCCGTCGGCACCTGTGATGACGCTATTGCCACCTTCGAGGGAGACAAGAGCACCTTGGAGGTTGGCTCCCGTGACTGCGTCCTTAACGATACCAGCCACGGTGCCGGTAGTGTCTACTGGATCGTGGGAGCAGGCTGCAAATGCCAGGATCAATATGAATGATAGAATACTATGGAGATATTTCATCTTTTTGGTTTGAACTTTTGCTTTTAGAACGTAAAGGCCAGCGAGACACCTGCGCCGGAGTCGCTGGGCGAGCTCATCAGAGCGGGGGCGAAGGACAGAGAAGACGCAGGAGTAATCTTGAGGCGTGTGGCGCCCGGCAGAAGAGCCGCGTCTATGATGCTCCAGACGACCAGAGCACCCGTAGCACCAATGGCGACATTGCGGGCCGTGGAATAGTTGTTGGATTTGGAGTTATATTCCCGAGCGAACTTAGGTTGCTCGATGATACGTGTCTGATAATAAGCACGGCGATTTTCAAAGAAGATGATAGCGCCGGTGCCTATGGCTGCGCCGCCAAGCATTAGACTGCCCTTCAGGTGCTGACCTTTCATAAGCTGGCCGGCACCGGGGATAACAGACATGACAGCAGGTGCTGCACCATAATGGCGTGTAATCTCGAAATGGTCAAGTGATGGGCGCTGGGCGCCATCGGCGGAAACGGCGAAAAGCGCGTAGTAGTGATAGTCGGGCGTACTGCCAGAGCCCTCCACTTCCCAGTATTCATCAACAAGAGCGGCATAGAAGACATCGCTGGTGAACTCGTTGGTGAACATCATGTCGAAATCAATAGAAGTATGGGCAGTGCCAGCTTCTGTACGATTACGCATATCGGTAACTGTAAGGCCTTTAATATTGTTCTCAGAACCGATATACTCCGACAAAGCCTTCACATTATTCTGCTTGAGCTGGGCGAGATTGGGTCCTATGTTCTGGACAATCTTGAAATAATAAGTGGCATTGCTACGCTTAGCATTGAGCGCAGCCTCGCCGCTGCTCACCCATCGGGGCCGCTGTGCGGCTACGGTAGACAAGCAGACAACAAATTGCAGGGCTATGACAATAGCCCAAACACTGATGTATGGTAACGCGACTCTAACCTTCATTCTTGCTCAGAATCGATATGTTTTAAATAGCTTCAACCGTTTAAGACAAAAGGTCTGCAAAAGTAACCATCAACGAGCGAGATTAATTGCTTTTCTCACGCGCGGGTACCTTAATATCGGATAATTCGCGGCAAAGGTATAAAAAAATAAAGAATGAAGAGCTAAGTATGGGGATTTTTTTAGTTAAGAAGGTCAAAGAGGTTTAGTATTCCTCTATTTATGGCAAATTTGCAAATGAAAGAAGACAAGTAATTGCTCTTATATATTACTCTTTGAACAACTTCAGCAGTGCTTCAAGGTAGTAGTAGTCGGCATAAACGATGCTGGCGTCGATTTCGCTGCCGGCAGGATGATGGCCGGTGGAATGGAGGAGGAAGGAGACGTTGCGGTCGCGGCTCTGGTAGCGGTCGGTGCTGAGGTCACGGAGCATCGCGAGGGCTGCATCACGGTAGGTCACAGCCTTTTCACCTTCAACGTAGTTGCATAGTTCCAACAAGGCACTGGCAACTATACAGGCGGCTGAAACATCTTTATTTTTTTCACTTTTCACTCTCTCACTTTTCACTTCTTTTCCTTGCACTCCTTCTGGGATATCCATGTCCCACAGTGGTATCCAGTCGTCGCTGGTTTCGTGAAGCCGTTTGAGGTATATGTCCGTCACTTTCTGTGTGAAGTCGAGGAAACGGGGGTCGCGGGTGAAGCGATAGACCATCGTGAAGCCATAGATAGCCCATGACTGACCGCGGCTCCACATCGACTCATCGCTATAACCTTGGTGCGTCACTCCTTTGATGAATTTTCCCGTAAGTGTGTCATAAACAGCAACATGATAACAGCTACCGTCCTTGCGGAAATGGTTTTTCATCGTGGTCTCGGCATGCTTGACGGCGATGTCATACCATTTACTTTTTGACGATTTACCATTCCCAATTTGGCTTTCTTTATCTGCCCAGAAGAGCAATTCAAGGTTCATCATGTTGTCCATGATGGTGTTGTGACCGCCGTAGTCCTTAACGTGACGCGGCCATGAGAGTATAGTGCCGACGGTTGGGTTGAAAAGCGTGGACAAGGAGTCGGCTGCGCGCAGTGCCAGCTCCCTGTATCGCCGGTTCTTGGTCTGTTCATAGCCTTTCAGCAGGGAATTGATGGTTATGAATCCGAGGTCGTGGTCAAAGACGGGCTTACTGATAATAGGCATTATTGCGTTGGTGTAACCCTCGGCAGCTTTCTGTACGGCCTCGCTCTTGTTGTAGGCGTAGTCCATCCAAAGTATGCCTGGCCAGAATCCGGAGCACCACTCCTGGGGCTTAGCCTCACGGAGGTTCCAGACGGTCTGTCCGTCAAGAATGTTTCTTGGCATCTTCGTGAAATCAAATGGCTGCAATGCCTCTAAAGCTCTGTCCACCTGCGATGAGCAGTAAGCCAACGACTGACTGACGAGCGTGCTGCGGCTGTCCTTACTGAAGATGACGTTCTTGACGTGGTTACCGACAAACATCGGGACAAAGTCTGCTGTCGCATACCACCCTGGCTTGCCTGGCATCTTGTCGTGGAGTATTTGTCCGTTGATTTTCAGCCCTTCGAAGGTGACGTTGCGCACTTGTCTTTCGTCGTTGTAGCCATTGATAACTGACATGCTTTGAGGCAGTTCGCCATAATATCGAACATTGCGGAAGGTGATGTCTTCAACGCCTCGCCCAGGTGCAGCGCAGTATTTCTGGTTGTAGCCCACTTTCACCTGTGCGATGCTCCCCTTTTCGATTTGCTCAATCCGAATATTGTCGAATACCACGTCACGTACGAGGTTATTGTCGCCGCAATTGATGGCAAGGCAACCCTGATAGTCCACTTGGGGCTCGGCTTGTCCGAGGATATCAATGTTCTCGTAGCGCAAGTGCTCGATAGTGTCACCACGCTCGGCATTACCGTGAATACCAATGAATATAGGGTGAGCCAAGTCGGCCCAAAGGGTTGAGTTGCGCATGCTGACGTTGCGGGTGTTGCCGCTGAAGCCCTTGCGTGTAGCATAAGCTGTGGTGCAGTCGTCGGAGTTACGGCAGAACACGCGGTCCATGAGGATATCCGAGCAGCCGCCGAAGACGTTCAAGCCGTCGCCCCAAGAGGGGTGTGAAATACTTCTGACATCGTGCAGAGTGACATTCTGCGACTCGCCTATTGGACATGTATTTAGCACAAGGCCGTCGATGGTCACGTTTCGTGAACGGTAGACATGAGCGCCTTCGTAGCCGTCGGCAGGCCGGGCTATTCCACGTCCGAGGACGCTGACATCGTGAGCGTCGTTGATGGCAAAGGTGCCGGTGAAGTAGCTGCCGCCAGCCAGATAAATAACGGCCTCGCCCTGTGATGCGTCCGCTTTGGAAGCCTCAGCCCTACCCCTTCGAGTGGAGAAGTTGCATTTGCTGTCGATATCGGCTTGGGTATAGTAGCCTGGAGGGAAATAAATGAAGCGGCGCCCCTGTGCTTTTGCCTCGCGTTCTGCCTCTTCCTTGCTAACGGGCGGTTTTGATGTGAAGACCAATAGATTGTCTGTTATGGAGTATGTATTCCCATCGCCGAACTCTACGCTGACGTTCTCTGGTTGGAAGAGTATGAACTGCACCGTGGAATCGTTTTGCACATTGGCTATGGTGCCACGATAGTCGGGACGTATTCTGGCGCTCTTGAACTTCTTGTTCTTGGTCACTACCCGCACAAACACATCGCCAGTGAAGTCGAATACGCAGTATGAAATCTCTGATACCTTATGCTTATTGTTGCCAATGGAGGCATTCACCTTCGCCATATAAGTGTCGACCTTGGTCCATTCCTTTGCTCCGCGCGGCTGAATGAACACATCGTAGTCGTGCTTCAAGGGAGCACCTTCGGGTGCGGGATAAGTGAAGACCTGATGCAGCCTCTTTCCCTCGGTGACGCCCGGCGCCTGGAATGTGCGGCCTTCGGTATTCGCCTTCATCTCTCCCCGACGTTCCGCCTTGGCTTGTATGTCAAGTATTTTCTTGGTATAAGGCATTTTCTGATGCTTCACCTTGGTATAGTGGTCGTAAGGTTTCTGATAGATATCCCAGATGCGTCCGCGCCCCATAGCTCCCGGCTCTGTCCAGTCATTGTAGAGTCCCGTACAATCCTTCCAAGTCTCGAACGGAACATCGTAGCCAAGGTTGTAACGTGCCGTGTATTCGATACCTTTCATCAGTCGGTTGTCCAAAGCGCCCCAGAGGTCATCGCCTTGTTCCCATGCCATCTCGCAGATATCACACATCATGCCAAGCCCCAGCTGAGCGTGTCCTTGATCGCGCCCCGTTTCCTGACACTGCCCCGAAGCGCTGACATAGTTAGGCAACGCCCCGTTGTCGTTGGCATACAGGAAATAGTCGATAGCCGACTTATACATTACGCTGTCTTCCAAGAAGATAGCACAGGCCATGCGCAGGCGGTTAACAATAGCGCCCCAATTGCCGTTGGCATACGGGCTGTCGGCCTCGAACTTATTAATAGTAGGAATCATAGCACGGCGAATCATCGCCCTTGCAGCAGCCATTTCTTCATTCTTCATCCCTTGCGCCCCATGCAAGACAGTCATCGCCCTTACCAGATTGTAGGCCTGAATGCAGCAAAGCGGTGCATCGTGACCATCGAACCGCTGGAGCTTATCGGCATAAGCACTGATAATCTCCAGCGCTTTGTCTGAATATCCCTGTTTGGCGCACTCGTATGCAGTCCACATATCACGTTCACTTCCGCCCTTCGATGCTCGGTACCGGCCGTCGCGGGCCACCACTTCATAAGGTCCCGCCATCTTGTAGTTGCGAAGGTCTTCTTGTGCAGAGACTGGAGATGCCAGGATAGTGAAAAGTGAAAAATGAAAAGTGAAAAGTGAAAAGTGAAAAATGGAACGGAGATGCATAGGATTAAGAGTGAAAAGTGAAAAGTGAAAAGTGAAAAATAAAAGGATGAAAAGTTTAATTATTTCATCACCAAGTGAAGCGCGGCACCACCACTGGGTTGCAGCGGTAAGGTGATAGGTTTTCCTGCCTTGATGGTAATTGTCTTTACGGCGACCTTGGCAGGAGTATTGAGTTGCGGGGCATCGTTGTAAATCATGACATTATAACGTTTGCCGCTTTCTAAGAAGGTTGTCGGTATGGTTACTGTCCGGGCTTCTTCATTGGTCATCACGCCTACGAACCATTCCTTACCACTACGCCGAGCCTGAACGATGAATTCGCCCGGGACGCCATCGAGGCAACGGCTCTCATCAAACACTGTTGGGATATTCTTCCAAAACTGCAGTTCTTCCCCGTCCCAGCCCTCGGGGAAGGGTTGATCATACCAAAACAAGAACTGCAATGGCGAGTAATAAACGGCAGCCATTGCCAACTGATGGCCATGGGTGTTCTTAACGCGGTTATTGAAATAACAAAGGGTATAATCGGCCGGCCCACAAAGGAAGCGGGTGAATGGCAACGTCACGTTATGCGTCGCTGCAGGCATCTCCTCGTTACCTCGTATACCTTCCTGAGTGAGCAGGTGAGGATAGGTGCGACTAAGGCCCGTGGGACGATACTCGTCGTGAATATCAACCATCAGATGATGTTTGGCGCAGCGTTCCACTGCATTATGTAACCAAGTGGTCCACTGCTGATTACCTACTTGCACGAATCCGAACTTAATACCGCTTATACCCCACTGCTGATATAAAGGCAACAATTCATCAAGCTGACGGTAGAGCGCCCGTTGGTTAACGTAAATCCACACTCCAACGCCTTTAGACTTAGCATAAGCGCAAATCTCAGGCATAGTGAAATCGCGCGTCTCAATCACCTTGCGGGCATCGCTGCTTACCTTGCCCTCAGGCCCATACCAGCCTGCATCCAGCTCCACGTAGTCAATGCCGAACTGTGCACAGAAATCTATACTCTTCATGATGGAAGCCTTATCCAGCCGACTGCTACGGAAAGCTTTGCCAGGTCGTACCCATTCCCAATCTTGTCGATTGTCGCGTTCCATATTTAGATTGAGCACAAGGTCCTTATTGTTGATCAGTTCAGCGGCTTGCTCTGCCGCCATGACGACGCGCCAAGGGGTATCGTAAGGCGATATTATGTCGACACTTCCATATAGGGCCACTTGCAGTTCGTTGTCTTGCTTAAGGCGGAACTTTCCCCTGGCGTAATCCTTCATTGCCGCTTCCAACAATGCAACCCAAGTTCCATCTGGCAGATGCAGCAGCAAGGGGCGTTCACTCTCCGTCCAAGCTCCCTCAAGTGAGGTCAGACTCCTCCTATCATAAGGCCCCTGCGCCCACTCCTCGTACCAGGCCTTTGTGCCTTCAGGCAAACGGAATGAGGTGCGCTCGCCTGTAACATGAAGGAATAGGCCATTGGAGGTCTCGGGAAAATGATAGCGGAAGGCTACGCCCTCATTGTATGCCCTTACGATGATGTCCATGGCGTAGAACTTGCGTTTGTCATACCCTCCTCCATCGCCTGGGTCTGACGGGTTGGAGTTGAGGGTGCCCTTCTCATAGTGCAACACCAACTGATTGTAGTGGTCACGAATCAGTGCATTCTCGCCATAGAGCGGCGCCCACGTGGTATCCACCGTCGACTGCTCCACGCCGCGCAGTTCCAGGTCGCTGCACCAATCATCGTTCTGGCCACGCGGCACTGCCAAAGCGGACTCAAACAGGCTGTTGTCAATTTCCACCCCCAACTGTCCCTTGTCGACAATGCTATTGCCACAAAACGCCACTTCATAAGTCAGGTCCTGCAAAGCGACAGCAAACCGGCCGTCGGGCGAATGCAATATGTGCTGCGCCACGGCCACCAATGGCAGAAACAGAACCAGGAGAGTGAGTTTGCGCATAAGTGTATCTTTTATTTCTTAGTGATTCTTATCCAATCCACATCCAGCCACCCACGCGAAGCTTTAAGGCTGTCGCAAGCTGCTACGAAGCCGAACTTAGCTCCAATCCACTTGCCTTGCCGCATCGCGAAAGGCTCGCCAGCTGTATGGAAACGTTTGTTGTCAGAGCTATAGGCGAAACTGACAGAACCGTCGCTGACGGTAATACGCAAGTAAAGGTCAAGATAAATAGCCGGGGAATATGGAATGGTATCACGCTCGGAGGGCTGAAGCGTAGCAAGAGTCTGACGAGTTTCCGCCTGCCCTTCGTCAGCACCTTTGCAGGTGTGCCGCTGCAGTTGGAAACTGTCGCCTTGGCGTGTGATGACGAGAGCGGAATAGTCGCGTCCCATCACGACAAGTCCACCACGCTGGCCGTCTTCCTTAGAGGCCAGCCGCACCTTAGCAGTAGCGGTGAAATGCGGGGCTGTGGGTTTCTGAAGCAACAAGTTGGGCACGTCCCATAGGCTGCGGAAATCCGAGGGCTGTTCTATTGTATAGAGGCGGTAGCAGCCATTAGCCGTAGGCTGTCCGTAGAACTGATGATAGTTGGCGTGCCACTGCCACTGCAGCCCTAACCCGTCGTTGAACTCATCATTCTCCTGCGGATTTACAATAATCGCAGAGGAAGACTTCGGCTTATGGTACCGCGCATACGGTTCGCCGCGGTTTCCCATAATCGGCCAGCCCGTGGACCAATCAACAGGTTGCAGATATACTACGCGGCCATAGGCTCCCTTGTCATTGAAATGCAAGAACCAGTCCTCGTTGAAAGCCGTGTGCACCCACGCGCCTTGGTGGGGTCCGTTGATATCCGTACGGCCCTGCTCCATCACCCGTTTACATTCATAAGGTCCATAGACCGAGCGTGAGCGCATGGCCAGTTGCCAGCCTTTCTCCACGCCGCCTGCGGGGCAGAGAATCCAATACCAGCCTTCACGCTTATAGAACTTAGGTCCCTCGGCGGTGTGATTAAGTTGCCCACCGTCGAAGACAATGCGTGGCAGGCCTATTGCCTTGGTGCCGTCGGCACTCAGTTCGCGCACCGACAACACTGAATTGAAACCCGCACGCGAGTTAGCCCAGCCGTTGACCAGATAGCAGCGGCCGTCGTCGTCCCACAGCGGACAAGGGTCTATCATTCCCTTGCCGGCAATCACACACATTGGCGCAGACCATTTTCCACTTTCCACTTTTCCTTTTTCACCTACCGGGGCTTTCACCATAAAGATGCCCTGGTCCGGGTCACCCCAATAGATATATAATGTGTCGTTGTGGTGACGAATAGACGGTGCCCATACGCCCTTGCCGTGCTGAGCCTTGTCAAACACCTTGCGAGGTTCCTGCACTTGTAGCGCATGGCCTATGATTTCCCAGTTCACCAAGTCCTTGGAATGCAGGATAGGCAGTCCTGGGATGCAGTTGAACGACGAAGCCGTCAGATAATAATCCTCGCCTACAGCGCATACGTCAGGGTCGCTATAGTCGGCATAGAGCACAGGATTGGTGTAGGTCCCGTCGCCGTTGTCGGGCGACCACGCCGCAGAGCGGTACTGCGCGCCTACCCATAGCGGGCACAACGACAGCAACAACGCTATGTACTTCATTTTCTGCATCTTCAGGATTATATCTATTGTCTTACTATTTGGGCGTAATATAGCAGATGGCACATTCTTCTTTTTTGACAACTAATTATACGAATTAGACGAATTAGAATTTCTACATCGAAAGTCACGAAAATGTCTTATTGAAACGCGCTCGGCCGAAGGACGCTTCATCGAGCAAAGCGAGTCTGAAGAATTATACGAATTAATCGAATTTACACTTCATTGTGGCCATGCAAAGTTAGGGCTATAGGACAAGAAAGAATTCGTTAAATTCGTAAAATTCGTTGTCTTATAAAACATCTTCTGTGCCATCTCATATATTATTGTCTTACTATTTTCTTGCCGTTGAATATGTAAACCCCTTTAGGAAGAGGAGCGTTGAGGGACGATGCGGCGCCTATGCTACGACCTTGGAGGTCATACACGGCCGCCCTGCCTTTGTCGCGGGCCTCTTGTCCCGACGGGTACTGACGGGTGTCCGGCACCTGGCTAATGCCAGTGGCTATCTCCTTGTTCTGCACCTTCTTGGCCTCTTCCCAGGCTTCGGCATCTTTTTTAATGTCGCTGCCCAGATAGTAGCCGGTGTTGGTAGGCTGGTTGTAACCGACATTCTGATTCAGACAACTCATCCAGTAGCAATGGTCGGTCATCAGCCATGGGAACTTATGCGTAGTAGGATACCAAGTGGAGAATATCTTGATGTCAGCAAGGCGGGTGGCGTCGGGCAGGATAATCTCCTCGCGCCAGTCGCCCACAAGGTCGCCGTACCACGAGGGATTGCCCTTGGTGCCGTTGATCATCGCCATGCTATAACGCCACATAGTAAAGGTGCGGCCGTTAGGCACGCTGTGGATAATGCCGTCCTCCGAAAGGCCTTGGCGCGAGAGTGTGCCATCGAACCAGATGGCTGCAGCGAACCCGGGCTTCCAGTCGTTGGCTGTAGAGATTCCCGTGGCGTTGCCGTCCTGGTTGAAGAGGTCGCTCTTGTAGTAGCAGAACTCGCAGCCGGGCGTGGCAGGCGAATAGTCGGCCACCATGCAGCGGCCCGTATCGTTGTTGTCGGCGGCATCCTTCTTCCAGATCACGCTGCCGTCGCGAGCGTCGTGCAACGCCACCATCGTCTTGCCGGTTTCCAGGCAATGGAACATCTGCAGGCCTTCACGCCCGGGCAGGAACTTGCCCACATGGTTGGCATCGCCGTGCCCCAGACGAGTGTTCCACAGGCCTATGCCGTCGTCGTCGACAGCCATCGAGCCATACATCACCTCGTCAAGCCCGTCGCCGTCGAGGTCCGCCACGTTCAGCGAGTGGTTGCCCTGAGCAGCATAAGTGCTATGCTTCTTTCCATCCTTGCCCGTGCCCCGGTCGTTGGTGTCGAAACGCCAGCGGCGGGTGAGCTGTCCGTTGCGCCAATCCCATGCCTCTATGACACTATGACCATATACGCCACGCCCGAAGACAGCGCTGGGCAGCCCAGTCTCATCAAAACAACCTACGCCTACGCGGAACGAACAGGCACGCTTCCAGTAGTCGTCGCCCCACGAGCTGCTGGTCTCGCGGTTGATGAAATTGTCGCGGGCCAGCTCACGGCCTGTTCGCCCGTCGATAATACTTATGAACTCGGGGCCGGCAGAGTTGTAGTGGTCAACCCATCCCGGGCTGCTGCTATTCTGGTTGCCCCAAGTGCGGTAGTCTATCTTGCCGTCGTTGTTGGTGTCGCCTATCTGTTCGCCGTCGCCGAACACCGTGCCTTCGCAAGTGCGAATCGCCATCTCCGCACAGCCGTCGCCGTCGAAGTCCGCCACGGCAAAGCTCGACGAGTTGCCGAGGATTATGCCAGGCCCGCCTTTCACGCGCCAGAGCAGGGTGCCGTCGAGCTTGTAGGCATCCCAGATGACAGCCCACAAGCAGTCCTTCTGAGAATAGCTGGCACCTGAGCCGTCGCTGACGACATTGCCATTGGCATCCTTCACGCTCTGCAGACGCTTCACCACCAATTCAAACTCGCCGTCGCCGTCCAGGTCGCCCACGCTCACGTCGTTAGCGGTGTAAACAACCTTCGCGGTATTCTCATACACGTCCTTCGTGTCGGCCAACGGGATGCTGACGTACGGCAGCCCGCCTGCCACCTGCGCCTTGGTCAATGTGAATTCCGAGAGTGTTTCCGAACTGCCGGCATACGTCAGGCGATAGTGGTTGTCGGCCGTCGTGCTGGCCGAGCCGTCCTGATAGCAGGTGCGGTTCTTTATCTTCGACGCAATCCTCTTCTCCGCCCCCTTGCCTATGGCGCGGTAGAGGTCAAAGCTGGTGTTGGCATCATCGGCAGGTAGCATGCGCCACGTCACCAACACCTTGCCCGTGTGTTGCTGATAATCGCCGAGCGAGGCATTCTTAGCGCCGTTGATGCTTGCCCAGAGGGCACGGTCGTTGACATCGTTGGTCTGGGCGTGTCCTACGCCTATCAATAAACAAGACGCGGCAACAGCCAGTAGTATTCTGTTCATATCTTACGCTTACATCATGGGCGTAATATAGCAGATGGCACAAAGCCCCAGAGGGGCGTAGGATTTTAGGCAGGGGTGAAGAAGGCCTTTAGAGGATTGCCCTTGGGCCATCCGTGCCTGATGAGGGGAGCCAGAACTCCTCTGGCGACGGAGGAGGAGCCTAGCGGAACCCCTGTTCAACGAGGTAAGGTATATAGAGTGCCGTAGGTACGCAGGAGCATGCAAGATTGTTCCGTCGCCCCTACAGGGCTCAAATATTTTGCTGTCATGAAGCAGGGGTTGCACCCCTGCCTAAAATCCTTTGTCCCTACGGGACTTATTCTATGACTTTGTGCCATCTCCTATATTATTGCTTACATCATTACTTTCTTACCATTCACGATATATGTGTTGTTTGCACGAAAGCGTCGAACCACCCTTCCCTGCAAGTCATAAGCCGTGCCTTCTTTAGTCACCCTATTAGTGGAGGTGCTTGGTGCGAGGCACTCCTTAATCCCCACGGGCTCGCCTTTGTCGGTTGTGGAGATGAAGAATGCCAGGCGGCTCTCTATGCCTCGCGAGTTGGTGTAGGTGACACGGTATACGTAGCTCCAGTCGGTGTTGACGGTTATCTCGCGCGTCGTCTCGCCCGTGTTCCACTGCCATTTCCCCGTGTCCTCCTCGCCGTCAGGCAGTTGTGGCATGAGGCGTAGGGTCTTGCCCTTGGCCAGCGGCGCGCTCTTCGTTGTCGAGTATGTGTTGACGAGTGCGCCCAGTTCGTTGTGCTTCGTTATTCTGCCGTCCACGAGGCCGCGCTTCTTCTCGTTTGCGAAGCTCGGAATCAGCGTAGCAGACAGCGACGAGCTGTATTCTATCTGCCCTGTGAGCTCCGTAGGCACTTGGTCAGCGGGACAAAGTTGCGGCTCGCGCGTATTCATCAGCACCGAATAGCCTAAGTGGTCATAGCCGCCACTCGTGGAGCCTTTGCCGCCCTCGTCGATGCCCATCTGCTGGTAGGCTTTCTCGGCAAAGGGCATCGCTACGCCCTTCACACCTTCGTACAGACCGATTACCGTAGCCCAATACGGACGCATCTGGGCGCCCAAGGCCGGCTCCGTCATCACCCACGAGCGTCCGTCGGTGTAGGCATAGCCGCTGCTAAGGTAGAGATAGTTGGTCCACGGCAAGCCTGCCACGCTCTGCGTCTGCGCTGCCACATATTCTATGCCGGCTGCCAAGCGGTGGTTCATATAGGCGAAAAGGTCGTCGCCCTGATTATATGCCACCTTGGCTATATCCACTGCCAATCCCAGAGCCAAGGCCGAATGGCCCGTATCGCGACCGCTCTCGTTCATCTGACCCAGTTCGCCATAGGCGCCTGTCTCCAGTTCGCTTTGGCTGGTGGTCACTATGAGGTTGCCCAGGAACTCCGTCAGACCGTCGCTCCAGATGGCCTTGCCGGTGATGCCGTCGTGACCGGTGACATCGTGAAGCGTAGGCGGTTCGGTGTAGTTGCCCACCTGATCGTATTTAATAAACGAGATGCCCTCGTTGTAGATTTGCACGTTGTCGCACAGAATGCCTATCGACATCACACACAAAGCGTTGCAGAGGCCCCAGTTGGACCAATAGTGGCCGGGGGCTTTCCACCACTTGCCGCTGTTCTCCCACGTGCCATTGCGGCCGCGCAGGAAACCGATGGCCTTGGGGTACCACAACGTGAGCATCCATTGCCGGAACTTCTCGAAATCCTCTGGGTTCCACCCCTTGAAGTCGCGCATCAGTTCCGCAGCCTGAGCGAACTGGTAGCCGTAGAGCCCTACCGCCAGGCACTGGTCGCTGTTGCCGCTGATGGCCGTCGTCTTGTCAGCCCACGCCATCAGTATGCGCACTGCAGCTCTGGCATGAGCCTGCGTGCCGCCAATCTTCCAGCGCAGGGCATTCTGATAGGCCATCGTAGCTCCACGCGCTGCATTGATATAGTTCTCACCGCTTCCGCCGCCGCGAACGATGGTCTCCACGGGGTACGTCTGCACGCTGCTCTGCGCATATTCAGCAGCTTTCAACTTGTTCCAGGCACTCACCACGGTCTTGTTCTTGGCAGCTATCTGTGCCTTCACGCGGTCGAAATCCTCTTGAGTGTGCAATCCGCCCGGATGAATGAAACCATGATCCGCTGTGTCTTGGGCTGAGAGCGGAGAAGCAAAGAATAACAACAGACAAACAATAAAAGCCATTCTTGTCATAGAATTCATGTATTTTTGAGATTATGGATTTATACCTATGCATCAGTGCGACTCCTCGTGCAAGCTACCAAACGTAGCAGCAACAAGAAAGCGCGCACAAAAATAATAAAAGATTCCCTAATAATAATGTTCACGCGCAAGAAAAATGCAAAACGAGGATAAAAAAAGCCTTCTTACCCTTCTAAACAAACTATTTTGCTTACCTTTGCAGCAGAAACCACATCACGTTATCATTACCCATGGACCATCTTCCCCGCGACCCATTCATGCTTCTCTCCGCCGTCAATATGCTGCTGCGCGACGGCGAATACGATTCACTCTCCGACCTCTGCTCAGCCCTCGATGCCGACGAGGACGACCTCTGCCTCACCCTCGCACGCGAGGGATATGCCTACGTGCCCGACCAGCGCCAGTTCCGACCGCTGTCCTGAGCGCTTACCAATTTTTCAGACAGTTATATTTCGTCGAACTCACGTTAAATTATATCATATAATGAAAAAGTTATTTTGTCCATTTCTTTTCTTTGCCCTGATGGGCATATTGTCCTTTTCTTTTGTTGGATGCGACAAAGAGGATGTAGAAGCATTGCCTGATTATGTTGTCAAGGTTGATGCAAACGGGAACGCAACAAAAGGCCATAGGTTCACTAAGATTGATGACTCGAATTTCTTCATTGACAATATAAGCTATAGGATTATCGATGACGCTTTGATGGTTACAGGCTACAATAAATTATTACCAATTGACACGGCAAATATCATCAGCGAATTATTATATAAAGGTCGTAGGATGAAGGTAACCAGTATTTGTGATATGGCATTTGGTAATTGTACGACTCTCACATCAGTGACACTACCTTCGACACTGAAACGCATCATGCAAAACGCTTTCCAGCGGTGTACAGCTCTAACCTCTATAACGCTACCAGAGTCTGCAGTCATAGAAAATGCTGCATTTATTGGCTGCCATAATCTTGCTACGATAACGATTCCCAAAGGTATTACCGAAATCAGAGCTGGTGTTTTTAAAGACTGCACATCTTTGACCTCCGTAACAATTCCTTCCTCTGTCACGAGCATCTGGGAAAATGCCTTCGAAGGTTGCATAAGCCTTTCATCGCTGACATTTTTTGAAGGAACAACCAATATTGGCAATTACGCCTTTCAGGATTGCTCATCTCTGACCTCAGTAACGTTTCCTGAATCCGTCACCAGTATTGGTGCTGATTCGTTCTCTCGCTGCACCAGTCTCACAACAATATCGATTCCTTCGTCAATTGGCTATATAGGTGAGGGGGCTTTCTCTAGTTGTACTGGTCTTAAGGATGTATATTGTTATGCTGAAATCATACCAAGGACAGAGGCTTTTGTTTTCGATGGTATTGATCCCACTAGTTCTACGCTTCATGTTCCTGCGTTGGCTATAGATAATTATAAATCAAATTGGTGCTGGAAAGGTTTTGGTTCCATAGTAGCTCTTTAAGTGATTATAATACTCGTTTTCGCGAAGCGCTTCATTGTGAGGTGCTTCGTTTTTTTTATGTTTTGGCAATAATATAGGAGATGGCACAGAACCCCAGAATAAGTCCCATAGGGACAATGGATTTTAGGCAGGGGTGCAACCCCTGCTCCATGACAGCAAAATATTTGAGCCCTGTAGGGGCGACGGAACAATCTTGCATGCTCCTGCGTACCTACGACACTTTATATACCTTCTGACATGATACAGGGGTTTCGTTCGCTTCGCTCACTTCACCGCCTGCCTAAATTCCAACGCCCTTCCAGGGCTTATTTCCCTTTGAATAGGTCAACTCCTATATCATTACCTAAAAAATTCCTACCGCGTCTCACGACGAAGTAGGAATTGGACCACAATGAATAAAAAAACAAATTGAAAAACCCAACTAATCAATAAAAACCTTAAACTAACTTATTAAACTGACATGAAAAACTAATTCCTTGTTTCTAACCGCTGCGAAGCAGCATAAGCCTCGTCCCCTGGCAAACTTTTATTTTTCACTTTTCATTCTTTCACTTTTCACTTCGGCTCCGCCGACAACCCCTCACCGCCCGAAGGGCTCTAACCGCTGCAAAGCAGCATAATCCTATATTGCTACGTGCACCCACGTAGGTATTCCTTTTATTACCTGTTCGCGAAGCAGCTCGTGAACTGGCAGACGTAATTCCTTGATGAGGCGGAACAACGTTTCGTTGTCCTCTATTTTGGCGGCTCTGATGTCGGCCGCTCGCCCGTAAAGGTGGTAGCTCTTAACGGCACCGCCAACGGCTCTGTTTAGCTCTTGACAGCGATAGCCGCTGTTGACGTATATGGGCTTCCCGAATCTCCTCCTCAGTGGTTCGAGGACATATCGGCAGAGGTTTGTGAGGTTCGCCAGTTGCTGACTGTTCACCTCGTTCTTGATGCCTAATCGGCGCGCTGTGGAACTCCGCGTGAATTCCGACAGCTGGAAATGGGGCGACAACCGGACCCCCTCCCCGCTCCCCCTTGTAGGGGGAGAGTTGAATGACTTGGCATTGGTATTCATTCGATTTTTCTTTAATGTTTAATTTAATGATTTGAGCTCCCCTCTCTGCGCCTGAGGGTAACCTCCCGCCCCCTTGAGGGGGAGCAGGGAGGGGGTCTAAGACACAGAGAAGGGCAAAGAAGAGGATGTCAAATCTGAGTTCATTCATTTGACAAGGTTAGCGGCATGCGCTCCGATGGTGGTCAGCAGTGCAGTGATGACTGTGACGATGAACTGGAGAATGGTCTTAATGGTTTTCTTGGTACTCTCTTTCATAATAAGGGGCCCCTCCCCCGACCCCTCCCCTGTTAGGGAGGGGAGAAGGGAATCGGCATTCATTTTAATTGTTGATTACTCGTCTTGATTTGTTGACTAAAGCCCCTCTGCCTCCCTCCCCTCCCTAACAGGGGAGGGGTCGGGGGAGGGGCCGCCAGCCATTAAGGCTCGTCACCTTCCTCCACTTCTGGAGTCCAGTCGGCCGTGGTCTTGCCTTCGTTCTCGGCGGCGAGAGCGGCGGCCTGAGCGGCGCGGGTGGAAGTGCGCTGGAGGGCGACATTGCGACGAATGTCGAGAAGGCCGGTGCCCTTGTTGAAGTTCACGCGGATCTCCTTGATGTTGGCGTCGGTGAACTCGTCCTTGGTCTTGGCGCCAGTGCTGCTGATGCTGGGCTCGAAAGAGCCGAGGTCACCGAGGCTGACCTTGTAGCCCTGACTGATGAGCTCCTTGGTGCAGACCACGAGGTCGGTGAGCACGCCGACGATGGTGCCCTTGGAGAACACGCTGCCGTGGCTGATGATGTGAGCTGCAAGCTCGTTGATGTCGATGTTGCCGGTCAGCTGAAGATAGGCGTAAGCCTTCTTAGCTTCCTCAGGCTTCTGAGGATTGGGCAGCATTACGACGCTGTACTGAATAGGCTTCATAGCTAAATGAGGACCCCCTCCCCGCTCCCCCTTTAGGGGGAGAGTGGAATGTTCTCCACGAGGGGATTTGGGGGATTTTTTTTAAAGGTTGTGTTTGTGTTGTGTTGATTGATTGCAAGTTTGAGAGTTGCCGTTGCTTTGGCTCGGGGTTGCTTCGCTGAGTTGGATATTGAGGGCAAACATCTAACCGCGGCGTAGCCGCCCTCACCCCTAACCGCGGCTTCAGCCGCTCTCACCGGCACCCGCTGGTGCCATTTTGTTTTACTGTGCAAAGGTACGAAAAGTCGCCGAATTTAGCAACGCTTTAAAAATAAATCGTGCTTTTCGGCGACCATAAATTGAAATTGGTATTGATAATCAACAACTTACAATAAAATGGGCTGGGACGGCCCCTCCCCCGACCCCTCCCCTGTTAGGGAGGGGAGAGGGGAAAGAGCTCGTTTGTTGGTTGGCCCCTCCCCCGACCCCTCCCCTGTTAGGGAGGGGAGAAGGGATTGGCCTGTTTGTTAGTTAATTGTTAATTAGTTAGTTCCTCGTTGGATTTGAGCCCCCCTCCCTAACAGGGGAGGGGTTGGGGGAGGGGCCATTCTTTAGTGGTGGCAGTTTGAAGTTCTTGAAGATCTCTTCCAGCTGCTCAGGTGTGGCGCGATGGGCGTGAGCTTCTTCACGCGCTCTGCGCTGCTCGGCCTTGATTTGCTGGTCTATCTCGTTGTTCCTGCGCCGCCGCTCTTCGGCCTCGCGTTGCCGTTGTTCCTCGGCTTGTTTCCGCTTTTCGTCTTCGGTCGGGTCTATTTCGGGCGGGTTGTCGTAATAGCCGTTTACAGCCTTTTCGAGAATCTTCTCGCTACTTGTCAGCCAAGCGAAAGAGCCAATCAGGCCATTCGGAAACTTATTGCTTTTCACCTTGCCATTACATAAATCACTTCGTGCCATATTCACAACTGCGTCAACCAAGATGCCTTTTGTGCCATATTCATTGACTATCTCTTGCAATTGTGATTTTTTGCCGTGAGAAATATACTTCAATGGTTGTATTACACTGCCATATTTCTTGAGTGTGTTATTGAAGAAAACGATGAAAGCCTCCCAGTCAATCTTCAGGTTCATTTTTGTTGAATTTGACGAAACGCAAGAACGATGATTATCATCGTTTTTTTTCTCAGCCTTTTCTTTTATACTTTTCTTTTTGCTTCTTTTTCTTTTCATTTTCTTTTCCTCTCTTTTTTATTTTGCCATTTTCTTAGGGTACTAATTAGACCTTGTTTTATTCTTCAACGCAGAGGCGCTGAGCCGCGAAGTTTTTTGAGGTTTTGGAGTTCATTGCAGCTGACCTTCGGTGAGTTCGCGGATAATCACAGCGCTTCGCGAGGCTGTGATTGTGGAGAACGCAGAGGCCATCCGGCTGGGAAATTCTCTGCGAGCTCTGGACAGCACGAAGCTTGGCGCTTGCGCCGTTCGTGCGCCCCTGCGTCCTCACGCGAGAGCGTCAATAGCTATGCCTTCGCGTCCTCTCTTATCTCCAGAGCCTCTGCGCCTCGGCGCCTCTGCGTTGAAAATTTTCCATCTCAAAAATTGGCTATCACGATACATAATGAATCGAGGTCTATTCTGTGCCAGGCGTCTTTAGTCCAATGACCGTTCTCGTCTTCCCGACTACCATAGACGTATGCCTTGTTTCGGATACGCTTAAAGCCGAAACCGACAATTGTCTGTCCCTTGTCCTTTCCGGTAAGACAATCTCCATGGAAAGTTATACTATTCGCAATACTTTGCATTGTTGAAAACTTTTGTTTCATAATCGTTGTTGCTTGAAAATTAGTTAGTTACTCGTTGTTTACATTCTCATCCTCATCATCGTCTTCGGGCTCCGAATACGGCAGTATTTCCGCCTCATTGGGACCGGGAACATAGTCGCACCACCCGATGAGCGCGTACTTGGAGAAGCTACGCCAGCCGAGCGGAGTGCCGTCGGCATTGAATTCGAAGTACCTGACGAGGTGCGGTTTGCAGGTCTTGCTGCCATTGCCGCGAGGGCGGTAATCAGCTGGAATATGCTCCCAGCTCTTGGTGCCTATCGCTTCGCGGAGCTCGCCGCCGCTAGTCTTCATGTAGAAGAAACGCACTACTTTATTTGGTAGATTCGTAAGAAGCGCGTTCAAGCTGTGATTGAGTTTGTTGTTCTTTACCATTTGTTCAGTTTTTTCGCGGGTTTAACTTTTACTACTTCATAGAGCTCATCCCAGAACAGGAGCAGCCAACGGCGCTCGGTCCTTGAGTAGACGGTCAGGATAGGGTCCTGTGTCGGGTCTAATCGGTATTGAATCCTGTCCTTCCTTGGGATTAGAGACCGTTTGCGTGTCACCATCATGTCGAAGTGCCACTTGGCGCCCTGGGTGATGTACCGGTATTTTATCTTGCACAATCCCGATGCAAGACGGCTGATAATCTCTTCACGTGTCATTGCGGCTCACCTCCTTCCATTCTGTTCAGCTGCAGAGCCAGCTCCACTTCAACATCAAGACGGGTGGCACCTGGCGGCATTGCAGCGATGATTTGCATCCGAAGTTTGTCTATCTCAGCCTGCCGCTGAGCACGTTTCTGCTTTCTTTGCATGGGCGCTAATTTATTCATTTCCTGAATCTTGCTACTCCTTATGGTGTTTTCTTTTTGCGAAATCAGCTGTAAGTTGCTTGGGCGGTCGTCCAATGAATTGTTATTGATATGGTCCACTACCCAAAGCCGTGTTTCAGCAGGGCGGAAACCGAAAATGCATAGGTAGGTAAGAGGTGCGCATAAAAGGTGCACTATTTTCCCTTTATGCCGAAACTTAAACTCCCTTCTTGGCTTGCAGCGATGATTGCTTTTTTTGTTATAGTTTAAGGCTACTTCTAGCTGGACGCACACTTTACGCTTATAGCGCCGATGATAGAAGCAGTGCCAGAACCGCAGGGGAACATCGTTCTTCAGATCGTCGGGGCAGTACTTCAGTACGCCCTCCCACGTGGGCACCCATTCGAGATGGGTGCCTTGTGGTTCGGTTGTGTGAAACTTTTTCATACGTTAATAATCTTTAATCGAAGATATCCTCCGCTAAAATCTGTTGAATCTTCTCCTGGTTGTATGACAGTTCGAAGATGCTTCGCTCTACGAACCTTCTAAGATGTGTATCGTAATCCAAGCACTCAGACATGTATTTCACAAGCTCGTAGTAATGCTTGCAGTAAGCAGACATAACGCGAACTTCCTTAATATCAGCCTTTTGGGTTGCTGCTTTGCACATTTCTTGAACTTTATCCTGCGTCATGATGAATTCGCCGTCTTGCAGTTGTGCGCTCTCCAACTCATTACGGTTGTTTTGAGCAAGCTCAATTTCGGACAAAAGGTTGGCGTTGTCCTCGACCAGCTCCTTTAATTCGTTAAACTTTGTTTCGTTGTACATAATTAATGTGAATTTTAACTTGGTTAGACATGCGGTGCTTCGAAGCAGGCTTTGTTCGCGACCAAAGTAGGCTTTAGCACCCTGTGAAGCTAGCTTTCGAGTGCAAAGGTAGACAACAAAAAAACGTCCCACAAGCTGTGGAACGTTTTGGGAATGGTTTGGGAATGGTTTGGGAACGATTGAGAAATTTTTGGGAACGTTTTGGGAACGTTTTGGGAATCGCTATCTATTCCAGATTGACGTTTTGTTTCGCTAACTCTTCAGATAGGGATATTACTACCGCTCGGCACTGCTTGTACACCGCCTCGTCGCTACGGCTTGGTTTCACCCTATCCAGCTGTCGCGCATCCTGATTCATAAACGACAGCGTCACTAATTTTCGAATATTTTCGTAGCCGCATTCAGGATCCAGTTTCTTCGTAAACGGCAAGCTGGCAATCCGTTCGCAAAACTCCAAGCCCTTCACAGGGTAGTTGCACTGCCAACGCAGATACCAATACACCGCCGCCCATTTCACTTTCGTGTCAAGGGGCTTGCCCTCGCCGCAGATAGCTTCAATGGCACGCGCCACCTGCTCGTCGGTGTATTCGTTTCGCTTTATACCGCCGTCACTTCCTACTGTATTGTGAACGGGAGCGTTAAATGTTACAGGAGCTTGGTAGTAGTTGTTGATTTTTCCGTAGAAATTGTTCACCACTCTCTTGTTTACTCTCTCTTGTTGTCTCATAGTCTGAAAACCTTACTTTTGATGATTTGATTGAATAAAATATTATACAAAAAGCAAGGGCAGACGAGTTAGTAAATACACGTTAACCCCGGGATTCTCAGGCCCCTGTAGGATATGCATAAACAACCGCCGCCCTCGCCGTGAACTGGTCACGCGATGCGATGGTCGCATATCTCTTTCCTACAGGTTTAAGCCGCTGTGGCTTACTGAGAATTCGGGGTTAGAAAAGATTGCGATTTTCTACGCTACGTTATGTTGTGTTTCTATCTTGTTTCCTAATCGATAGTCTTTTTTCGTTGAACTTCAAGGCACGCCAAGCGGCCTATATATATAACTCATTCCTGCGCAATATATTGCTCTATATCGCCAGAAAAGTTGTTAGTGATGTTGATATTTATTGTCGGCTGCAAGTTTTCTTCGTCGTCAGCCCAGCGGTCGCACTGAGCCATCACAGTTACGAGTGCCTGCTCTTGCCCTTCGGGTGGGTAGTTGTATTTCTTCAGCAGACGCTTCACCATCACGCGCATCTTGGCGCGACTCGACTCCTTGCGGTTCCAGTCGATGGTGCGGTTGCGTCGCAGCTCTTCGGTCAGCTCTTTCGTCAGCTCCACAAACTGCTCGTCGGAGTAGGCCTGCCGTATGCCTTCGGGCGAAGTAAGCGCGTCGTAGAAGGCTTTCTCTTCTTTGTTCAGTCCCAGCGCATTGCCCTCTTCTTCCTGTCGGCGTATCTCTTCGGCCATCTTCAGCAGCTCCTCGATAACTTCCTCGTTGGTCAGCATACCTTTCAGGTAGTTGGACAGCGCGCGGTTCATCATCTCCGAGAAGCGCTGGCTCTGCACTACGTTAGTGCGTTCGAACGAGCGCAGACGGTCGTTCATCAGTTTCTTCAACAACTGCAGCGCCAGGTTTTTCTCCTTCATCCTCCGAATCTCTTTGATGAAGCTTTCGTCGAAGAGCGAGAACTCCACGCCTGAGAACAGGTTGATAACTCCCTGACTCTTGATGCTCTGTTCCAATAGCTGGCTGATGCGTTCGTTGATATCGTGCTTCGTCACCTTGCCTTTCTGGCGGAAACGAACGAGCATCACCCTCACGGCGTCCATGAACGTCACTTCCTTACGCTCTTGCTCGGTGGTCAGCGAGCGGCACAGCGTCAGCGCGTTATGCAGCAGCTGGCTCTCGCTGATGAAGTTCTTCAGGCGTTCTTCCTGTTGAGCGTCGAGCATGAAGTTCACACCGCCGTTGATGATCTTCGCCCTTGTGGCATTGTCGCCGTCGAAGAACGCGCTGTAGTCGTAGCCGTGCATCAGGTCGCGGCACACCTCCAGCTTCTCCAAGAATTTCACGCGCGCCGTGGTCTTTATGTTCGGGTCGCCGTATTGGTTGCGGTCGCGCTGTGTGTAGTCCTTCATTGCCTGACGCAGTGCGCTGGCGATACCTACGTAGTCCACTACCAAGCCGCCCTCCTTGTCGGGGAACACGCGGTTGACGCGTGCGATGGCCTGCATCAGGTTGTGACCCTTCATAGGCTTATAGACATACATCGTGGCAAGGCTCGGCACGTCGAAACCCGTCAGCCACATATCCACCACGATGGCTATCTTCATCGGCGACGTGTCGTCCTTGAAAAGCTTCGCGTATTCCTTGTTTGTGCGGTCATTGATGAGCTGGTGCCATTCCTCCTTGTCCTTGTTGCTGGGGCTTGCCACCACGTGCACTTTCTCTTTCCACTCAGGGCGCAGCTCCATCAACCTCTTGTATATCTTGAAAGCCGCCAACTTGTTGTAGGCCACAATCATCGCCTTGCCAGTCAGTTCGTTGGCGCGGTTCTCCTCGTAGTGGCTAACGATGTCGTCGCACAGGCTCCGTATTGTCTCATCGCTGCACAGCAGTCCCTTTATGCCGCTGTTGTCGTTCTTCGCCTTGGCGGTCTGCTCGGGCGTGGCGCCCTCGTCGGCCAGCTCGTCGAAAGCCTCGTCCAACTGCCGCAGCTTGTCCTCGTCGAGGTTCAGGTTGATGACGCGGCTCTCGTAATAGACGGGGCGCGTGGCGCCGTCGGCTACAGCCTGCGTCATATCGTATACGTCGATGTAGTTGCCGAACACCTCTTGTGTGTCGCGGTCGCGGTCAGAGATGGGCGTGCCCGTGAAGCCCACGAACACGGCGTTGGGCAGCGCCTCGCGCATCAGTCGCGCGAAGCCTTTCTTCATGCGCTCGCTCTTCTCGTCCCAATGCTCCTCGCCGTACTGCGAGCGGTGCGCCTCGTCGGTGATTACGACGATGTTGCGGCGGTCAGATAGCAAGCCCGTGCCCTCCTCGAACTTCTGTATCGTCGTGAAGATGATGCCGCCCGTTTCCAAGTCCTTCAACTTGGTCTTCAGGTCGGCACGACCGCCCTCGGCAGCTTTCGTCTCCTTGCCTTTGGCATTCAGCTCGAAGCCTACGCGCTGCGGCGTCTGACGCACGAACTTGCTGCATCCAGCAAACTGCTCGTACAGCTGCTGGTCCAGGTCATTGCGGTCGGTCACGACCACCACCGTCAGCCCCGGCACCATCATCATCAGCTTGTGCACGAAGAACACCATCGACAGCGACTTGCCGGAGCCCTGTGTGTGCCAGAACACGCCGCCCTTGCCGTCGCGACGCTCGTAGGCCTCGCGGGCACGTGCCAGCGCTTTGTTAACAGCGAAATATTGGTGGTATGCGCCCATCACCTTGCGCGCCTTGCCTTCCTTGTGGTCGAAGCAGACGAAGTTACGCAGGATGTCCAGCAGGCGACCCTTCGGGAAGATGCCCTCGAAGAATGTGTCGTAGGGAATCACCTTGTCGGTACTGTATTCGCCGTTCTTCGATTTCCATTCCATGTATCGGTTCTGCGGTGCCGTGATGGTGCCTGCGCGCGTGCACAGCATATCGCTCGTCACCGAGAACGCGTTATAGACGAACAGGCTCGGGCATTTCTGCTGGTACTGCCTGAGTTGCAGATAGGCATCGTCCTCTTCCACGCCCGCGTTCGTCGGCGATTTCAGTTCCACGACCACCAGCGGCAGGCCGTTCACCATCACCACCAAGTCGCAGCGTATCTTGCCGTATTCCTCAACCGACCACTGGTTCACCACCTTGAAGCGGTTCTTGACGGCATTCTCGAAGTCGATGAGTTTCACCAGCGCCGTGCGCGAGCGTCCGTCCTCGGCATACTTCACCTCTACGCCGCTCTGCAGGTAGTCCATCAGCGTCTCGTTGCGCTGCTCCAGCGTGCCCTCGTGGATGGAGGTCACCATGCGCTGTGCCTCGCTGAGCACCGCAGCAGAAGCCGCAGGATTCAGCCGCCGCAGTGCGGCCTCTAAGTCTGCCACGTAGCACGGCTGGCGGTAGTCGCGCTCCACGTCGTAGCCGCACTCATGGTCGTAGCCCAGCTTCTCTGTGAACAGCTCTATCAACGCCTGCTCGTAATCGTTTTCTGTGAAGTTGTCGGTTGCCATAATCAGAATGGTATATTGTGTTCTTTGCAGTAAGCTTCTATCTCATCGTCCGTCTCGAAGACCTTGTCGCAGATCTTCTCGAAGGACAGGCGGGCATCGGAAGTATAGTCCTTGGAGGCGTTCATCACCTTGGACAACTTGGTGATGAAAGTGCAGAAATCCGAATTCAGATTATTCAGTTTCTCTATGGTGATATAGTCCAACGCCTTCTCGCGTGCAGGATATAATATTGTAGCTTCGGTGGCCTGCATCAGTATAATGCCTATACCAAAAGCGTTATTTAGTCGTTCCATCTCATCCTCCAGCCCATCGGAAATCTCAAAGGCTACCAGATAACCGAAGTTTGCCCAACTACTATTCGACAGGGCTTGGAAATAATACTGCTTCAGCTGATAGTCGGATTCTATCTTCCGCTTCATCTCATACGAGTAGATATGAACCGTTTCCTTGGGCTCGGTAGCTTTCAGCAGCGAGAGCGTTGCATCATTCTTGAACTCTTCAAACTGCACGCCGACGATATCAGGATGCACCCATTTCTGAGCGTTATCCACTTGATGATTTGATTTCTCGTGGAAAATTGTCTTGGCATAAATGCCTCTTGTTCGAAGGAAGTTGCAGAACAACTTATGCAGAGAACGTTCGTCATAGGTCTTTGAGGCCGCCGGTTTGGTAACAACTGCTGGTGTCGGCACAGGTGCCGAGCCGGCATTTTTGATTAGTTCTTCAATGATTTCAGCATAACGAGTGAGGTCGCAACAAGTGCCGATAGAACCAGCTGAATTGCGAAGCTTTTGAGGCATCGCCTTGCGAGGAATAGTCACATCCATCCATTCCACCCTACGGCGATGGTGCAGTTCGCTGTTAGGCACATAATAGTAGTCGCTGCTGATAGTGCCTACGTAATAATAGCCTTCACCTGAAGGGCAGAGAACAGTATCGCCTATCTTCAGCCCCTTGACAATCGTCCACGTGAAACCGCAAATGAGTCCTGCCGATGTCTTCGATTTCTCAGGGAACAGTTTCTGCCACTTGGGGATGTACTTCTTGTTGAAGTCGCGCCAGTTCTCAAAGAGAGAATCTGAGAAATCCTCATTGACCTCAAATTCACTACCTATAAAGCCAGCTTCGCGGCACATCTTTGCATATTTGCCGCCCTTGCCTAACATAACTCGGTTATACTGTTTCATATCTTGATAGTATTATTTGTCTTACAATTCATTAACTTTCAACTCACCTGACATCAAGCGAGGCAAGAGGGTGTCGCGAAGGGTTGCGAGGCGGCGAGATTCAAATCCATTATTCCTTATAGTATCCATGACACTCTTAAAATAGGGGGCAATCGGCTCTAACAAAGACTTTGGAGGAAGGGGTATTTTGTAGTTCCCAATTGTTTCTCCTGATACTCTCTGCCTGCCGCTGCTTCCATTCATGTTCTTTGTTGCATATCCTTTAAAATATTCATCTCTACATAGAAAGTACAACAGTTCAGGCAAGAAGCCATCTTTAGTAGTCATAACAATATATTCAGTAGAGCCGAATGCAATTTCTTTCTCTTCAAGAAAGTTAACGTATGCAACTTTCCCATTTTCTAAGCATGGAGTTATGCGAGCCATTAACGTGTCTTGATTTTGAAATCTCATTCCTCCTGTGTACTCTTTTGTTTCGCATAATAGAGGGAACGGTCCAGAAGTCGGCATATTCTTCATATCAAGATAAGTAGCTTTATCACCTTTCTTGATTGACCTTGTTGGATTAATAGAAGCTATTTCATAAAGTCTGCCCACTCTCCACCCCTTTGGAATCATTCCCAGCTCACTCTCGACAAATTCGCCATCGCGGAAGGGCTCGAAATCGACGAACCACGACTTGAACAAAGCCTGAGCCTGAGCCTCCAAATTCTCATTGATGCGACGATTCAACTCGATTTTATCATCGAGGGAGGACAAAATAGATATAATCTTATTAGCTATATCGGGTTCTGGATATAAAATTGGAAATTCCCGAAGCGAATTAAGGGTTAAATAAGCCTGTGTAGATCCTGCTAATCTCTGATGGATGTATTCCTTCACTTGGGGCGTTTTTAACCAATAATAAAGCCAAGTGCTCTTGTCTTTGTCTCTCCCAAATTTAAAAATCCCCATGTTTTTAACAGCGAAATCAATATACTCCATTTTCACTTGTACAACATTCCCAATTGTTCCTATCATGCTAAAGAGTATGTCATATTGATCGACAGCGCTTCGAGTAGTCACTTTATTATAATCCTCTTCTGAAATATAATTTGCAGAAGAGAAATCTATTATATTGTCTTTTAAATGCTTTGATGTGATTAGATAATGACCAAACTCTTGAGGCTTGGGACTATCATGAGTTCCATCAGTAACATTTTGGCAAAATTCCTTTGCTTTATATTCTTTCCACTCACTCATAGCCTTACTCCATTTCAAATCCAATACTTCCCAACTGCTTCCTAATCTCCTCCTCCAAGCGGTGGCTCTCGGCGAAGAGGCTGCTGAGTTCGGAGGTGAGGCGCTGCATTTTCTCGGCGAATGGCTCGCCGTCCTCCTCCTGCTCTGCGATACCGACGTAGCGACCCGGCGTGAGGATAAAGTCCTGCGCGGCGATGTCTTCAATGGAACGGACAGCGCAGAAGCCTTTCTCGTCCTCAAGCGTCCCGGCACGGAACTGGTCGAAGGTTGAGGCTATCTTCAGGATGTCGGCCTCGTTGAGCTCACGCACGGCGCGCGTCACCATTTCGCCCATATTCCTTGCGTCGATGAAGAGCGTCTTGCCAGTCTGCGCCTTGTCGCGCGAGAGGAACCACAGCGACACGGGAATGCCCGTGGAGTAGAAAAGCTGCGATGGCAGCGCTACGATGCCTTCCACCAAGTCGGCTTCTACGATGCGCTGACGTATCTGCCCTTCGCCGCCCGTCTGCGACGACAGCGCGCCGTTAGCCAACACGAGGCCGATGCGACCTATGGGCGAGAGGTGGTGAATCATGTGCTGCATCCAAGCGAAGTTGGCGTTGCCCGCTGGCGGCAGACCGAATGCCCACCGCTTGTCTTGCTGCAGCTTGTCGGCGCCCCAGTCGCTGAGGTTGAACGGCGGATTCGCCATCACGAAGTCGGCCTTCAAGAGGGGGTGCTGGTCGTCGAAGAACGTGTCGGCATACGACGTGCCCAGGTTGGCTTCCAAACCGCGGATGGCCACGTTCATGCGCGCCATCTTCCACGTCGTGGAGTTCAGCTCCTGACCGTAGATGCTAATGCCCGTGAGCGATTTCTGATGGTTCTGAAGGAACTTGGCGCTCTGCACAAACATGCCGCCGCTGCCGCAGCAAGGATCATAGACGCGGCCTTCGTAGGGCTGAATCACCTCCACGATGGTTCTTACGATGCAGCTCGGCGTGTAGAACTCGCCGGCGTTCTTGCCCTCCTGAGAGGCGAACTTCTGCAGGCAGTATTCATAGACGCGGCCCAGCAAGTCTTTCTCGTCGCCCGAAGCCAGCATCTTGATATTCGAGAACAGGTCCACTACGTCGCCCAATCGCCGCTTGTCCAGCTCAGGACGCGCGTAATTGCCGGGCAGCACGCCCTTTAGGCTCAGGTTCTCGTCCTCTATGGCATCCAGCGCGCTGTCGATGACCTTGCCTATCTCGGGCGTATGCGCCGCCTCGCTGATGACGCTCCAGCGCGCCTTCTGCGGCACGAAGAAGATGCTTTCGGCAGCGTATTCGTCCTTATCCTCGGGGTCGGCATATTTGTCGGCCGATAACTCCGCGAACTTAGCCTCGAAGCGGTCGCTGATGAACTTCAGGAAAATCAAGCCAAGCACTACGCTCTTGTACTCGGCTGCATCAAGGTTGCCGCGCAGTTTATCCGCAGCACGCCAAATAGTCTCCTCAAAACCTATCGATGTCGTATTAGTCTGTTTCTTCGCCATAATTGAATATTATATTATGGTAATCAATTATCAGAAGTCGTGTTCGTCGATGCCGTCCCAGTCCGTTTCGGCATGCAATATAAGTCCAAGCCGCACGCTGTCCTCGTGAGTCAGTGCGCGTGTATTGGCAGAGGTCGAGGGAGTGCGCGGCTCATCATCGTCGCAGCCGACAAGGGCGGGCGCGGCGAAGAGCGAGAAGAATAAGACTAAAACGAAGGGAACGAGCGCGTTACGCCTGTGCGTCAGCGCGCAATGATTGCTGGATGAAGAGGGCTCAAAATCACCCCCCCCAATAGCTAAATACTTAATATTCAATCGAATACGCATATTGAGGGAATGAGGTTAATTAGTTTTTCCGCCACAAAGATAGTGATTATTTTGTTTCAACACTAAAAAAAGAGGAAAAAGAATAGGGAATAAATGTTTAAAGGAAGATTGAGTCATTCATGATTGTTTTTCATTGATAAGTTTAAGAAGAAAGGGCTGCGCTGTGAAGCGCGGCCCTTTCTGTGTTATGCTGCTGCCCCGTTGGGGCGTTGGTGTCAAATTGTATATTGTTTCCTTTTCTTTCGCTCCTTCTTCTGTACTGTTTTAGTTCTTGAGCGAGTAGGTGATGGTTGTGACGACGCGGACTTTCTTAATCCAGGGAGTGTTGGAGTCGCGGTCGTCGATAGAGAACTGACCTTGGTCGGCGCTGATGATTTTGTTGAGGCGCGAATGTGAGTTCTCGGCAAACTGCTCGGCTGTCTTCTCGGCATTGGCAATGGCCTCCTGCATCATCTTGGGCTTCATCTCGCGGAAAGCTACGAACTCGTATTTCACGGGGTTCTCATAGCCGCCGTCGACAATGGCGACGCCCTCCTTGAGCAGATCGCCCTGACGCGCCATGATGCCGCGCACCTTGGCGACGTCCTTGGAGGTGACGGTGATGACGGAGGTGACGATGTAGCGGTAGCGCATGTTGTGGTCGGCATATTCACGCGCTCCGAGGTCGACGACCGACGGGGCGTTCTCGGTGAGCTCGTCGGCCTGGATACCGCCCGCGGTGAGGAAGGTCTTGATCTTGGCCTGGGTGGCACCGATGCGGTCGTAGAGGCCGGGGAGGTCGTTGCCCACTTCCTTGGAGACGATGGGCCAGGTGACTTTGTCGGCCGGCACTTCCTGTTCGGCAAGGCCTTTGACGCTGACTCGACGGTCTTTGTCGACGAAATCGTCGATGCCTGCCTTGACGAACCAGCCGAGGACACAGATGCCTGCAGCGATGATGGCTGCGGAAAGGATTTCCTTGTGTTGCATGGTTGAATGTTTTTTAAATTGTTATTTGATTCGGGTTAGCTTGAATTTCGTTTTCTTGTCCATCTGGCCCGACAGGTACTTGCCGTCGGGCGAGAGGGTGAGGGTGTCGGTCTCTTCGCCATCGTTTATAATCACGAGATTGTCTTTGACCACGTACTTGGCTTTCTCTGTTGATGGCGCCACGGCAAGGGCCGCTTGCATGGCCTTGCGCTTGGCCCAGCCCACTCCGGCAGCTTTGAGGACATCGTCGCTTACGCTCGTGTCCATTTTCATTACCAGCTCGCGGTCGGACTTGAACGTGACAGTGACCTCTGTCTTCATGCCTTTAGTCAACGCTTCCATGAGTTTCATGCCCTCGTCCACCTTCTTGTCGACCTCTTTCTTCTCTTCGGCAGTGAGCTTGCGCCCTTTCTCCTTCTCGGCCTTGGCCGCGGCATCTTGCTTTGCTTTGCCGAGTTCTTTGCTTGCATTTTTCATCACTCTGTTGATCTCGTCGGCCATGATATTGGGGTTGTGGTAAACACGACCAGAGAGGTTGACCTGGGCGTGGAGGCTCAGAGCCAGGGCAAAAGCTGCAAACGCAGCAACGAGTCGTTTCGTAGTCATTGTCTGTCGTGTGTATGTTGATAATATTAATGCTGGCAACGCCTGCTGAGGCGATGCCAGCACCTCAGGGGATGATGTGTTAGAGGGGATGATACTGCACGAAGGCTTCCATGGCCTCGTAGGCAGCCAGACCGAGGCTGTTGTAGAGCTCGGCGGTGGCGTGGTTGCGGTCCTCGGCACGCTGCCAGAACAGGCGCTCGTCGTTGCCCAGGAAGGGTGCGGACTCCATCTGGCTGGCATGCTTGAGAATGGCGTTGCGCTTGGTGCGGAGCTCCTCGGGGCTGATGGGCACAGCCATCTCGATGTGCTCAATCTCCCACTCTGCCCATGCTCCGCGGTACATCCAGATGCGGCAGTTCTTGAGCCACTCTGCACCGGCTTCCTTCTCGATATCGATGGCTGCCAGCACAGCATCGGTGCATACACGGTGTGTGCCGTGGGGGTCGGCGAGGTCGCCTGCGACGAAGATCTGATGGGGCTTCACCTCGCGCAGCAGGGCGAGTACTATCTCGATATCGGCCTCGGAGATGGGGTTCTTCTGTATCTTGCCCGTCTCGTAGAACGGCAGGTTGAGGAAGTGAACGCGCTCGAGGGGTATGCCGCTGTACATCGACGCCATGCGTGCCTCGCCGCGACGGATAAGGCCTTTGACCTCGAGGATATCGCGTGTGTCGAAGTCCTCGGGTTTCTTCTTGTTGATGAAGTCGATGAACTCCTTGTAGCGGGCGTTGATGACTTCGTTCTTACCCTCGTCGAAGAGCTCGTTGAAGCCGTTGATGAAGTGCATGAAACGGAACACCTCCTCGTCGCCGACGGCGATATTACCGCTGGTCTCGTAGGCTACGTGTACCTCGTGCTTCTGCTTGACCAGACGCTGGAGGGTGCCGCCCATGGAGATGACGTCGTCGTCGGGGTGCGGCGAGAAGATGATGATGCGCTTCTGCGCCGGCTTGGCACGCTCGGGACGGTTGCTGTCGTCGGCATTGGGCTTACCGCCGGGCCAACCGGTGATGGTGTGCTGGAGGTCGTTGAAGATCTTGATATTGACATCGTAGGCGGAGCCGTAGATGGCGAGCAGTTCGCCCAGGCCGTGCTCGTTGTAGTCCTTGTTGGTGAGCTTGAGGATGGGCTTGCCTGTCTTCTGGCAGAGCCATACGATGGCTGAGCGTATGAGTTTGTCGTCCCAGTCGCATGAGGTGACGAGCCATGGGCGACGTATGCGTGTGAGGTTGGCAGCCGACGAGAGGTCGAGGACAACCTGCACGTTGTTGTGCATCTGCAGGAAGGTGGCGCTTTGAGCATCGGTCATCTCGCCTTCGACGGCATTCTTGATGACCTCGGCTTTCTCATCGCCCCATGCCAGCAGGAAGATTTTCTTGGCCTTGCGGATAGTGGAGATGCCCATGGTGATGGCGCATACGGGAACATTCTGCTCGGAGCCGAACACCTTGACGGCCTCGACGCGGCTGGTGGCATCGAGCAGCACCAGGCGTGTGTGGCTGTTGCGCTGGGAGCCGGTGACGTTCATGGCGATATTGCCCATGCGTCCTATGCCGAGCAGTGCGATGTCGATGCCGCCCATCTGCTCGATCATCTTCTCGTAGGCCTGGCAGTGCTCGTTGACGCGCTCCTGCGGCGTGGTGCCGTCGAGCGGATAGATGTTCTGCGAGGGAATGTCCACGCGGTCGAAGAACTGATCCTTGAGGATCTTGAGGTTGGACTGGATGCTGTCGGTGGGCAGGGGGTAGTACTCATAGGTCACGAAGACGACGACATTGGAGAAGCTGAGTCCTTCCTGCTCGTGCATACGCACCAGATGATTGAACACTTCGGTCAGCGTGGCGCCGCCGGAGAATGCCATGATACATGCGCGAATCTCGCGCTGACGCTGACGGATAGTGGCTGCAATCTTCAGCGCCACATCGGCAGCCCCCTCCTCGGCTGTGGCATAGATGTCGGTAGGCAGTTTTTCGAAACGAGTGAGCACCGAACGTTCGATATTGCCGTCGGGGCGGTAGTAGCGCGGTGATACGCGGTCAAGGGTGATTTGGGAACTAAGATTTGTCTTCATAGGACTCTCCCCCAGCCCCTCCCTCAGCGAGGGAGGGGCGTAGGTACATTTGTTAGTAGTTATTAATTTTTGATGATTTTTGCGGGCTGTTATAAAATGTCAGAGGGTTAAGTCTGGACTCTCCCCCAGCCCCTCCCTCAGCGAGGGAGGGGCGCAGGTACATATGCTCGTTGGTTAGAATTAGTCTTTTTTTAGTTTGAAAGGGATTCTTTTATTTGAAGATAAATCTGTGGAGCGTGGTGGACAACTTGGTCGTTGGTAAAACGTAGGACAGTATATCCATTACGTTCCAGAAAGTCTTGCCGGGCTTTGTCGGCGGCCTGTTGTTCAGGGTTGTTGTGATAATCTCCGTCGACCTCTATGATTAATGCCTTTTCATAGGCAAAGAAATCAACGATATAATTGGCAATAATATGCTGACGAAGAAACTTTACACCACAAGGCCGCTGTCGCAGATAGTTCCATAAGACCTTCTCGGCAGGCGTCTGCTGTGTGCGAAGTGCCCTGGCGCGCTTGCGCAGTTCATTATAGTTGTGAGGGTTTGCGCTTTGCAGCATTTATCTTTTATTCAGCAAGTATATACGCCCCTCCCTCAGAAGGGAGGGGTTGGGGGTGGGTCTTAGAAGGTGATACCTACGCCCAGCTTCAGGCCTACCGTGCTGGCATCGGAGAAGTCGTTGAGCGACATCTGATAGTAGACGGCAGGTTCGAGCGTGATGTATTGGTTGACGAAGAAGGCATAGCCTATCTCGGGCGTGAGGTAGAAGTTGTCGAACGACTGTTCGTGGTGCGCAAACTGAGCAGCCAGGCCGAGGTAGATACCGTTCTGCTCGATGTAGTAGCGACCGCCGACGCCGAGGAGAACCTCGTCCTGATGTATCTTGCGACCTATCTTGACCAGACGGTCGTACATCAGACGCTTGTGGTTGTACTCGCCTTGAACATAGAACATCCAGTCGTCGGCAACGAAGACACCTGCCAAGGCACCTATGTTGAGGCGCATCTTGTCGTTCTTGCTGTACGAGAGGCTGAGGCTGCTCGTGGAGAGATTAAAGTACTTTTTACCCGCTTCGAACTGAGCATTGGCCGACATGGCCACGAGGGCGAACAATGCGCCCAAGAGAATTTTCTTAAACATAAATGTACTCCTTAATGTTTTGGTGATAAAATGGTGGTTAAATATTTGTGCAAAAATACATGAAAAGGTTGGCGGGACAAAGGTTTAAGGTAAGTTTTAGGTTTATTTAACGCTATACCGCATACCTTTTTGGCCTTTCGCGTTGTTTTTCGCGAAAAAGATAGTTGGTTTTGGTGATTTTGTCTTATCTTTGCACTCGAAATCAGTTTTTGTAAGAATGAGAAACATCAAACATCTTTTGGCGTTGGCTTTCGTTGTGGTTAACGCCGTGAGCATGTGGGCGCAACCCGTTCACATGCCTAAACGTGAATTTCGTGGAGCCTGGATTCAGGCCGTAAACGGACAGTGGCAAGGAATAGGGCGCGACGCCATGCAGGCGGAACTCACGCGTGAGTTGAACGCCCTGCAGGCATGCGGCATCAATGCCATTCTCTTCCAATGCCGCGTCGAGGGCGACGCCCTCTATGCCAGCAGCCTCGAGCCCTGGAGCCGCTACCTCACCGGGCAGCAGGGCACGCCGCCCCAGCCCTACTGGGATCCGCTGGAGTGGATGGTGCAGCAATGTCATGCCCGCGGCATGGAGCTGCACGCCTGGATAAACCCCTACCGCGCCAAGACCAAGGGCACACAGGCCCTGGCCACCACTCACTATGCCGTGCAACATCCCGAGCGTTGTTTCTCATACGACGGTCTGATGATCTTCGACCCCGCACTGCCCGAGAATCGCAAATTCATCTGCGATGTAGCCCAGGACATAGTGGCACGCTACGATGTTGACGGCTTCCATATCGATGATTATTTCTACCCCTATCCGGTGGCAGGAGTGCCCATCCCCGACGACCAGAGCTACGCCGTGTACGGTCAGGGGCGCGACCGCGGCGACTGGCGTCGCGACAACGTGAATAAGTTCATCCACGAGCTGCACGATGCCATACGCAAGGTGAAGCCGTGGGTGAAGTTCGGCGTGTCGCCCTTCGGCATCTATCGCAACCAGAGGTCGTGGCCCGAAGGCTCGCGCACCAACGGCATGCAGAACTACGACGACCTCTATGCCGACGTGCTGCTGTGGTTGGACAAAGGCTGGGTGGACTACAATATCCCGCAGATCTATTGGGAGATAGGCAACCGCGCCGCCGACTATCACGAGCTCATCAACTGGTGGAGCACACATGCACACGCGCGACCATTATATATTGGTCAGGACGTAGACCGCACCGTAGCCCATGGAGATATGGCCCGTAAGATGGCTCTGCAGACGGGACTGCCGGGCATCAACGGCTCGTGCCAATGGTATGCCCGCGCCGTGGCGGACGATAAAGGCGGTTATGCCACGGCTTTGCGAACCCAGTACCACCGCGTGCCTGCCTTGCAGCCTGCCATGCCGTGGATAGACAAGAAAGCGCCCGGCAAAGTGCGCAAGACGAAGATCGTGGCGATGGACGAAGGACCGGTGCTGTTCTGGACAGCACCCAAGGGGCGCAAGGAGATGGATAAGGCCAAGGCCTACGCCGTATACCGCTTCGCCCACGGCGAGCACATCGACATCAGCCGGCCTACTCACCTCGTAGCCATAACCCAGAACACCTTCTATGCCATCCCAGCCGGCGATATAGGGCAGAAGTGCACTTACGTAGTCACGGCCCTCGACCGCATGCAGAATGAGTCGAAGGTAAAGAAGGTGAAATTGTAAATTAAGGAGTTAAGGAGTTAAAGGAGTTAAGGAGTTAAGGAGTTAAAGAAGTTAAGGAGTTAAAGGAGTTAAAGACGATACCATCAAGAAGAGTTGACTGCTTAACTTCTTTAACTTTCAAAAAAAAACAATAATTTCCAAAAAACAACAACTTCCCCAAAACAAATCTTCCCCAAAAATCCCAACGCCTAGACATTCGTCTTAACTCCTTTAACTCCTTTAACTTCTTTAACTCCCCCAAAATAACAACTCCCCAAAAATAACAACTCCCCAAAAATATTCCCCCCAAAAAAATAAATGTCATTGAACAACAACCCAACCGGCGCGGGTGAGTCTATCCACATACAGAACGCCCGCGTCAACAACCTCAAGGGCATCACGCTTGACATCCCGCGCGACAAGCTGGTTGTGATTACCGGCGTCTCGGGCTCGGGCAAGTCGTCGCTTGCCTTCGACACGCTGTATGCCGAAGGTCAGCGCCGCTATGTCGAGAGCTTAAGCGCCTATGCCCGTCAGTTCCTCGGGCGTATGAGTAAGCCCGAATGCGACTATATCACCGGCATACCGCCCGCCATAGCCATAGAGCAGAAGGTGATATCCCGCAACCCGCGCTCCACCGTAGGCACGAGCACCGAGATATACGAATACCTGCGCCTGTTGTATGCCCGGATAGGTCGCACGTACAGTCCCGTGAGCGGCGTAGAAGTGAAGAAACATACCACCGAGGATGTTGTTCAATGCATGCTGGGCTATTCACCCGGCACACGCTTCCTGGTGCTCTGCCCCGTACGCATCACCGAGGGCCGCACGCTCGAAGAGCAACTCAAAGCCTACCTGCAGGAAGGATATACCAGGATACTGACGGCCGACAACGCCGCAGCCCAGGCGTCAGGGGAAGGCGCCCACACCGATAATATCTGGAGGATAGAGGACTATCTGGAAGCCCGCCACCCGGAAGCCCAACGACTTTATCTGGTCATCGACCGCATGTCGGTGCCCGTACACGACAGCACGCACTCCGCCGCGCCGGGCAGCGAGCCGAGCGAGTCCAAGGCCGCCATCTCACGTCTGGTGGACTCTGCCGAAACGGCGTTCTACGAGGGCGGCGGCGAGATGATGCTGCGGTTCCTGCCTGCCGGCATAGAACATGTCTTCTCGATGCGCTTCGAGGCCGACGGCATAGCCTTCGACGAGCCTACCGACCAACTCTTCGCCTTCAACTCGCCCATGGGCGCTTGTCCCACGTGCGAGGGCTGGGGCAGCGTCACCGGCATAGACCCTCACCTCGTCGTTCCCGACTCGTCAAAGAGTATCTACGAAGGCTGCGTTCAATGCTGGCGCGGCGAGAAGATGAGCGAGTGGAAGACGGAATTCATACGCATGGCCGAGGGAATACGCTTCCCTATCTTCAAGCCTTATTATGAACTGACGCGCGAGGAGCGTGATTTGCTGTGGCACGGGCGCTTCCCCAACGAATCGCTCGAGCGGCGCTGGCAGTTGGGCGACGTGTGCATTGACCTCTTCTTCGACTACCTTCGCGAAGGCCGCTACAAAATACAGAACCGCGTGATGCTTGCCCGCTACACCGGCAAAACCGAGTGTCCCGACTGCCACGGCACGCGTCTGCGCCCTGAGGCAACGTATGTCAAGGTGGGCGGACGGGCCATCACCGAGCTGGTGGATATGCCTGTAGTGCAAGTGAAAGCGTGGTTCGACGGCCTCCAACTCGACGAGCACGATGCCGCCGTGGCAGAACGCCTGCTCGTGGAGATACGCAGCCGTCTGCAATTCCTCATCGACGTGGGATTGGGCTACCTTACGCTTGGCCGTAGGTCCAACAGCCTCTCGGGCGGCGAGAGCCAGCGCATCAACCTTGCCACGAGCCTCGGCTCGGCATTGGTAGGTTCACTGTATATCCTCGACGAGCCCAGCATAGGCCTGCATCCACGCGACACCGCCCGCCTCATCAGAGTGCTTCGGCAGTTGGTGGATTTAGGCAACACGGTGGTAGTGGTAGAGCACGACGAGGACATCATCCGAGCCGCCGACTACATCATAGACATAGGTCCCGATGCCGGACGTCTGGGTGGAGAGGTCGTGTGGAGGGGAAGACCCACCCCCCTGCCCCTCGAGGAGAGTGATTACCAAACAAATAAAGGTATTCCTCAAGATATTCTGGAGCGTTCCCACACCCTGCAATGGCTCATGGGACAGGACACGATGGCAACCCCTGAAGGACACACCCACGATGGAAGGGTTTGGACCCGTTTCATCGACGTCAAGGGTGCCCGCGCCAACAACCTTCGCGGCATAGACGTGCGTTTTCCGCTGAACGTGATGACGTGCGTGACCGGTGTGTCGGGTTCGGGCAAGAGCAGCCTGGTGCGCGATATCCTCTTCCGTGCCCTCAAGCGCCAGCTCGACGAGGTGGCCGACCGCCCGGGCGAGTTCATAGGCCTCGAAGGCGACCTCGACGCCATCAAGGCCGTGGAGTTCGTAGACCAGAACCCCATAGGCAAGAGCTCGCGCTCAAACCCCGTCATCTACGTCAAGGCCTACGACGAGATTCGCCGTCTGTTTGCCGAACAGCCCCTGTCCAAGCAGATGGGCTTCACCGCCAGCCATTTCTCGTTCAACACCGAGGGCGGGCGCTGCGAGGAATGTAAGGGTGAAGGCACCGTGACCATAGAAATGCAATTCATGGCCGACCTCGTGCTGGAATGTGAGTCGTGCCACGGACAGCGTTTCAAGCGTGATATCCTGGACGTGCGTTTCCACGGCCGCAACATAAATGACGTGCTGCTGATGACCGTCGACGAGGCCATGGAATTCTTTGCCGAACACGGCGAGAAAAAGATAGTGCGGCGTCTGCAGCCCCTGAAGGACGTAGGGCTGGGATATATTCAGCTCGGACAATCGTCGTCGACGCTCTCGGGCGGCGAGAACCAACGCGTGAAACTGGCCTATTACATAGGCACCGAGCGCCAAGTGCCGACGATGTTTATCTTCGACGAGCCCACCACCGGACTCCACTACCACGACGTGCACCGTCTGCTCGCTTCGTTCGACGCCCTCATCGAGCGCGGCCACACCATCGTGGTCATTGAGCACAACCTCGACGTCATAGCCCGTGCCGATCATATCATCGACCTCGGGCCCGAAGGCGGAGCCGAAGGTGGCAACGTGGTTTGCGCAGGCACTCCGGCAGAGGTGGCGGCATGTCAGCAGAGTTACACAGGACGCTTCCTTCGTGACAAATTGCAGCCCCGTTCGTGATTTTTATGGCAAAATATTTGGCTCGTGTCGGTTTTCACGTTAATTTTACGGCGAAAAAGCATTAATAACCCCATTTTATTAACCCTTTAAACCCTCTATCTATGAAAAAGTATTTAGCAGAAATGGTGGGAACGTTTGCTCTTACGTTCCTTGGTTGTGGCACGGCCGTGGCTCTTGGTTGTGGTTCTGACACCGCTTCAATCGTAGGCACTGCCGTTGCATTCGGTCTCTCAGTAGTGGCCATGGCTTATGCTATCGGTGGTATCTCCGGTTGCCATATCAATCCCGCCATCACACTCGGCTGCCTGCTCACGAAGCGTATCACTGCAAAGGATGCTTGCGGTTACATGGTATTCCAGGTTATCGGCGCTATCATCGCTGCTGCTTTACTCTACGCTGTGGTATCGACCGCCGGCGAGGGTGCCGTCATCACCACTTCCACAGGTGCTAATGCTTGTTCCTATGGCGTTTGCAACGGCCTGCTTGTTGAGGTCGTTCTGACTTGCTTCTTCGTGCTCGTAGTGCTTGGCGCTACCGACGAGAAGAAGGGCGCAGGCAGCTTCGCAGGCCTGGCTATCGGTCTGTCGCTGATTCTCATCCACCTCGTGGGTATCCACTTCACCGGCACCAGCGTCAATCCCGCACGCTCCATCGGTCCCGCTCTCTTCGAGGGAGGTCAGGCTCTGAGCGAGCTCTGGGTATTCATCGTAGGTCCCTTCATCGGCGCTGCCCTGGCTGCCTGCATCTGGTGCATAATCGGCTGCGACTGCAAGAAGTGCGAGAAGTGCGAGGAATAATCATTCTGCAAGAATAATATCATTCATCAAAGGCTTAAGGGCAACCTTAAGCCTTTTTTTAATGGGCTATTATATAGGAGATGGCACAAAGCCGGAGATTAAGTCCCGTAGGGACGAAGGCGATGAAGGCCTTTAGAGGATTGCCCTTGGGCCATCCGTGCCTGATGAGGGGAGCCAGAACTCCTCTGGCGACGGAGGAGAGGCAGGGGTGAAACCCCTGCTCCATGATAGCAAAATATTTGAGCCCTGTAGGGGCGATGGAACAATCTTGCATGCTCCTACGTACCTACGGCACTCTATATACCTTACCTCGTTGAACAGGGGTTCTCGCTTCGCTCCACACCCTGCCTAAGCTCTGACCACCCCTACGGGGTTTGCAGGTCAACTCCTATATCATTGCCAAAATAAAACGCTGAAGCGTCCCTTTAGGCCGAGTGTGGAGCGTCTCTTCGAGCCGAGCGGGGCCGAGCGTAGGCCGTCGGCGACTTGAATGCGTCTAATTGTATATAGTTTCTCAAAAAAAGTGCTGAAAAAATACATAATTTCATAGAGAAGTTACATTTGTGCAACTGCCTTTTGTGTATTTTGTTTATCTTTGCAGCGCAATTTATTCAAATCGATGAAATCACTGATAACTATGAAACAAATATTCGCTATTGCCTTACTGCTCCTGGCATCGTTCACCGCCGCAGCGCGGCCTGCCTCCGTAGAGCGGCAGAAACTGAACTTCAACGCCGAATGGAGGTTGCAAGTAGGCGACTTCCCCGAGGCTGCGAAGATGGACTTTGACGACAGCCAGTGGCCACAGGTGACGCTGCCATACGCCTTCAACGGCGACGAGGCTTTCCGCAAGGATATCGTTGAACTGACCGACACAATTGTCTGGTATAGAAAAGTATTCAAAGCCTCCTCTTCGGGGGGAGGTTTGGAGGGGGCTAAATACTTCATCGAGTTCGAGGGCGTGCGCCAAGGGGCTGACTTCTACCTCAACGGTCATCACTTAGGTTTCAGCGAGAACGGAGTGATGGCGTGCGGCTTCGACCTGACACCTTATATCCGTAAGGGTAACAACGTGTTAGCCGTTCGTTGCGACAACAGCTGGAACTATCGCTCACGTGAGTTCAACAGCCGCTATCAATGGAACGACCGCAATTTCAACGCCAACTACGGCGGAATACCTAAGAACGTATGGCTTCACGTCACCGGCAAGCTCTACCAGACGCTGCCCCTGTATTCCAACCTCGGCACTACCGGCACCTACGTCTATGCCACCGACTTCGACATTCAAAACCACAAGGCCGTCGTGCACGTGGAGAGTCAGGTGAGGAACGAGGACACACGGGCTCACACCTTTCGTCTCAGGACCACCGTCATCGATGCTGGCGATCAGCCATTGGCAGTCTTTGACAGCGAACCGACCACGTTGCAACCCGGCCAGACCGCCATCGTAGCTGCTGAAAAGGCTGTCGAAGGTCTGCACTTCTGGTCGTGGGGCTATGGCTATCTCTACACGGTCTCCACCGCCCTCGTAGAAAAAAATGAGGGCAAGGGACTGATTCTTAAGCATAGGAACGGCGGTTCTGCCAAAGTGCCGGCGTTGATCTTGAGTGACAAGGTTTCCACCCGCACCGGTTTCCGCAAGACACACTTCGGCGAAGGCAAGATATGGCTGAACGACCGCGTGATGATGGTCCACGGCTACGCCCAGCGCACCAGCAACGAGTGGCCGGGCGTGGGACTCTCGGTGCCCGCCTGGCTCAGCGACTACAGCAACGGACTGATGGTGCAGTCGGGTGGTAATATGGTACGTTGGATGCACGTGACGCCGTGGAAACAGGACATCGAGTCGTGCGACCGCGTAGGTCTGCCCCAGGCCATGCCCGCCGGCGATGCCGAGAAAGACGTGGACGGCCCACGCTGGCAGCAGCGCACCGCTCTGATGCGCGATGCCATCATCTACAACCGCAACAACCCCTCGATTCTGTTCTACGAATGTGGCAACGAGAGCATCAGCCGCGAACACATGCTGGAGATGAAGGCTATCCGCGACCTGTATGACCCCCATGGCGGACGCGCTATAGGCAGCCGTGAAATGCTGGATATCGACGAGGCGGAGTATGGCGGCGAGATGCTGTATATCAACAAGTCCAAGAAGCACCCCATGTGGGCCATGGAATATTGTCGCGACGAAGGTCTGCGCAAGTATTGGGACCAGTGGAGTCCTCCTTACCACAAGGAGGGCGACGGCCCCCTCTATCGCGGCAATCCTGCTCGCGAGTACAACCATAATATGGATCAGTTTGCCATAGAGATGGTGCGGCGCTGGTACGACTACTGGCGTGAGCGTCCCGGCACAGGCACGCGCGTATCCTCAGGTGGCGTGAAGATTGTCTTCAGCGACACCAACACCCACCACCGCGGCGAGAGCAACTACCGCACCAGCGGCGTCACCGATGCCATGCGCTTACCCAAGGATGCCTTCTTCGTGCATCAGGTGATGTGGAACGGATGGGTGGAGCCTGAGCAGCCGCAGACGTATATCATCGGCCATTGGAGCTATGAATCGCCTGTGGTCAAGCCTGTTTATGTCGTTTCCACCGCTGACGAGGTGGAGCTGTTGCTGAACGGCCGCTCGTTGGGCAAGGGAAAACAGGATTACCGTTACCTCTTCACCTTCGACAACATCGCTTACGAGCCCGGCACGTTGGAGGCTGTAGGCTCCGACGGCAGTCGCTACAAGCTGCAAACGGCAGGCAAGCCCCGTCAGCTGCGCCTCCAAGCCATCGAGAACCCCGAGGGCACTAAGGCCGACGGTGCCGATATGGTGCTGTTCCAGGTGGAGGTCGTTGACGAGCAAGGCCGCCGCTGTCCGCTTGACAACCGCACGGTTCATTTCGAGCTACAGGGCCAGGGACAATGGATAGGCGGCATAGCAGCACGCAACAATCAGGCTCTGCAGCGCCCCGACACCAATCGTCCCGAAGGGCTGCTCGATGCCGCTGCCACGAAGAATGTGTCCGACAACTACGTCGGTGCCACGTCGCTGCCCGTGGAGTGCGGCGTAAACCGCGTCCTCGTTCGCACCACCACCCAAGCCGGTGCCATCCGCCTCAAAGCCTCCGCCGAGGGCGTGCTGCCAGCTGAAACGACGGTGACGAGCACTGCCGTTGACATCGCGAAGCACCTCCCCCAACTGACGCTCAAAGGCCGCCTCGACCGAGGCGAGACACCCTTGCTCCCCTTGGCCGCCACGACCGACGCGTCAGCGTCGTTCCCTCGCCAATTAGCCCGCGGCATCGAAATCCTCTCTGCCACCGCCGGCTATGACGCCGACCACGCCGCCCGCAGCTTCGACGACAATGAGCTGTCGGAATGGAAGAACGACGGCCGCCTCTCTACCGCCTGGATTACCTACCGCCTGGCTGAGCAGGCCTTCGTCGATGACATCTGCCTGAAGCTCACAGGCTGGCGCCTGCGCAGCTATCCCCTTGAGATATATGCCGGTCAGGAGCTCTTATGGAGCGGCGAGACCAGTCGCAGCCTCGGGTACGTGCACCTCACGCCCCTCAAGCGCGTCAAGACCGACGAGATAACCATCCGTCTCCGTGGTGCCGGCAAGGACGAGGATGCCTTCGGAGGTATCGTCGAGGTGGCAGAACCTGCCGCAGGCGAGCTCGACCTCTTCAAAGCCAAGAACGGCGGCGACACCAAGAACGAACTGCGCATCGTGGAAATAGAATTCCTTGAGAAAATATCTTAGAACATGATTCTCGACAACAAGTGTGAGCCGCGCCAGCATCACGACCGCGAGCTCATGAAGCTGAGCCGCAGCATCTGGTAATGACTACTATTAATCCTATCTCAACGCCAAATATATGTGCAAAGTATTTTTCTTATCTTTGCAGCGCATTAACTAACGAAAAGATGATGAAGAAGATTTTTATTTCATTGTTGCTCCTGCTGGCATTCACGGCAGCGGCACAAGCACAAGCCCCGAAGGCTCAGAACACCAAAGAGTTGTGGATTGAGAATGGCAGCCGCCGCATATTTGGCGAACTGTTCACTCCGCAGAATGCCAAGGCAAACGGCCCCGTGGCAATCATTGCCCACGGCTTCAACGGCACCTTCGATTTCGGCCGCAACTATTTCGATGTCCTGGGGCGCAAGGGTTATCATTGCTACACGTTCGACTTCCCTTGCGGGTCGGTGCGCAGCCGTAGCGACAACAACACGCTGAACATGTCAATCCTCGACGAGGTGAGCGATGTGAAGGCTATCGTCAATCACTTCCGCAAGCAAGGCCATCAGCATATCGTCCTCATCGGCGAGAGCCAGGGCGGACTCGTTTCGGCCCTCACCGCTGCCGAGCTGAAGGACGAGGTGAGCCAACTTGTGCTGGTCTTTCCTGCCCTTTGTATCCCCGACAACTGGCGACAGCGCTATCCGCGGGTTGAGGACATTCAGGACGTCACCGAGCTCTGGGGCGTGAAGATGGGGCGCCGTTTCTTCGAGGAGATTCACGAGATGTCAGCCTTCGACATCATCGGCCGGTACCGCGGCCCTGTACTCATTGTCCAAGGCGATGCCGACCGCGTAGTTTCGTTGGATGATTCGCGCCGTGCACAACAACTCTATCGTCCGGGCACCCGTCTGCACATCATTCCTGGTGCAGGCCACGGTTTCAAGCCCAATGAGTTCCAGCAGGAAATGGAACAACTGGAGCAGTTCCTGCAAGCAGACTACGACTTCGTGAAGGGAGCCGACGTGGGCTTCCTCACAGGGCAGGAACGGCGGGGCGTGGTATTCCACGACCGCAACGGCCGTGAGCGCGAGTGCCTGGAACTGCTGAAGAACGACTATCAGATGTCGGCCATCCGTATGCGCGTATGGGTGAATCCTCGTGGCGGCGACTGCGATAAGTTTGCGCTCCTCGCCATGGCCAAACGCGTGAAGGCGCTGGGCATGGACCTCATGGTAGATTTCCATTATGCCGACTCATGGGCTGACCCCGCCAAGCAGCCTATCCCAAAGGCATGGCAAGGCCATTCGTTTGAGCAGATGAAACAGGACTTGCGCGACCACACCGTGGAAGTGCTCTCACTCTTGAAGGATAATGGCATCGCACCGCGGTGGGTGCAGGTGGGCAACGAGACCGCCAACGGCCTGCTGTGGCCCATGGGACATATCGAGCAGAACCCCGAGCAGTACGCAGGTTTTATCCGTGCAGGCTACGATGCCGTGAAGGAGGTCTTCCCCGAGGCCGTCGTCATCGTGCATCTCGACCGCGGTCACAAACAGAGCCTCTACGACTGGAACCTCGACACGGTATTGAAATATGGCGGCAAGTTCGACATGATAGGCATGTCGCTCTACCCCTACTGGGCTATGGAAGGGCATCCGGAGCTGAATGCCGACGACATCATCACTGACTGCATAGCCAACATCCGCCATTGCAGCGAGAAGTATGGATGCGACGTGATGATTGTGGAGACGGGCTTCGAAGTGGATGAGCAGCATCCTGAGAAGATGGAGGAAGGCCGTCGTCAGCTCGAGCGTGTCATCCGTGAGGCACGCCGCGATACCAACAGCCGCTGCCGCGGTGTCTTCTACTGGGAACCGCAGTGCCTGCCCGGAGGCTACAAGCTCGGAGCCTTCAACAGCAAAGCCGCCCCAACCGCCATCATGGAAGGATTCGTCGAAAAACAATAAATCCCAACTTTTTTCAAAAAAGACCTCAAACACGTCACCGCCCAGTCTGGATGCAGGCTGGGCGGTGGTGAGTGTTTTGTTTTTTAGTATATGAATCAGTATGCTTGCTCATGTACACCTTTAACAGCGCGGCCGCTGGGGTCATTCATATTCCTGAAGGCTGCGTCCCATTCGAGGGCAATGGCTGTGGAGCAGGCGACGCTGGCTTCCTGATTCACGGTGCGTGCGGCGCTATCGCTGGGAAAGTGCTCGGCGAAGATCGAGCGATAGTAGTATTCTTCCTTGTTGAGTGGCGGATTGACGGGGAAACGCTCAGCGGCGTGTGCCATCTGTTCGTCGGTGACAGCCTCAGACGTTATCCGTTTCAGCGTGTCGATCCAGCTGTAGCCAACGCCATCGCTGAATTGCTCCTTCTGTCGCCATGCGATTTCTTCGGGCAGCATATCAGCAAAGGCCTCGCGGAGGATGTACTTCTCAATGGCGGCCCCTCTCCCCGCTCCCCCCGTGGGGGGGAGAGCTGCATTACCGCTTGCCATCACTCTATCATCTCTATAGGACAAAGAGTCCTCCCCCCCACGGGGGGAGCTAGAGAGGGGCCTTGCCATCTTTGCCTCGGGATTAGTTCTCATTGCCACATCAAGAAATTCCTTGTCGAGGAAGGGGACACGGCCCTCTACGCCCCAGGCACACAAGCTCTTGTTGGCACGGAGGCAGTCGTAGAGATAGAGTTTGGAGAGCTTGCGCACCGTCTCTTCATGGAAGGCTTGTGCATTGGGCGCCTTGTGAAAGTACAGATAACCGCCGAATATCTCGTCGGCACCTTCGCCGCTGAGCACCATCTTTATGCCCATTGACTTGATGACGCGAGCCAGCAGGTACATCGGGGTGGAGGCACGCACGGTGGTTACGTCGTAGGTTTCTATGAAATAGATGACGTCGCGGATGGCATCCAAGCCCTCCTGAATAGTATAGTTGATTTCATGGTGAACGGTGCCGATGTGGTCGGCCACAAGACGAGCCTTTGCCAAGTCGGGAGCACCCTTCAAGCCTACGGCAAATGAGTGCAGACGTGGCCAGTAGGCACGCGTCTTGCTGTCGTCCTCGATGCGATGCTCGCTGAACTTCTCGGCCAAGGCGGAGATGACGCTGGAGTCGAGACCGCCGCTGAGCAGCACACCGTAGGGAACATCCGACATCAGTTGTCGCTTGACGGCTGCGGTGAGGCTCTCGCGGATGGCTTCTGCGCTGGCGGGATTGTCCTTCACCGCCTCGTAGGCCATCCAGTCGCGTTGGTAGTAGCGCTTCATTCCCGGCTCTTTGCTCCAGTAATAATGTCCGGGCAAGAACGGCTCATAACGTTCGCATTGGCCTTCGAGTGCCTTCAGCTCTGAAGCGACATAAATTGTGCCGTCTCCATCATAACCTATATATAAAGGTATGACGCCGATGGGGTCGCGTGCTATGAGGAACTCGTCGTGCTCCTCGTCGTAGAGGGCGAAGGCAAAGATGCCGGAGAGTTGCTCCAGAAGGGAGCCCACCCCTAACCCCTCCCCAATGGAGGGGGCCTGCTGGCGCCACTGGCGGTAGAGGGTGAGGATGACTTCGCAGTCGCTGCCGGTCTGGAAGTCGTACAGCCCGGCGAACTGACGGCGGATGTCCTGATGGTTGTATATCTCGCCGTTGACGGCCAGCACCTGTTTCCTGTCTGGCGAGAACAAGGGCTGCCCACCGCTCTCGGGATCCACGATGCTTAGTCGCTCGTGGGCAAGGATGGCAGATCCGCCAACATAAATGCCGCTCCAGTCGGGGCCGCGATGACGGAGTTTCTGACTCATGCGCAGCGCTTTCTGACGTAACTCTGATGTCTGCTGCTTAATGTTGAAGATTGATACGATTCCACACATAATGATATTTACTATTTAACGATTTATGATTTACGTTTTTACATCCCCCGCCGGGGGATTATAGGGGGCTTTCACTCCACCGTTACGCTCTTGGCGAGGTTCCTTGGGCGGTCGACATCCTTTCCTTTGCACACTGCGATGTGGTAGGCCAGCAGTTGCAGGGGAATGCTTGCGATGAGGGGTTGGAAGCATTCGAGCGTGTCGGGTAGGGTGATGATGTGGTCGGCAAACTTCTGGATCTGCGTGTCGCCTTCGGTGACAATAGCCGTCACACGTCCTCCGCGCGCCCTCACTTCCTGAATGTTCGATATGACCTTCTCGTAGAGGCGGTCGCGGGTGGCAATAACGAAGACAGGCATCTCAGAGTCGATGAGTGCGATGGGGCCGTGCTTCATCTCGGCCGCGGGATAGCCTTCGGCATGAATGTAGGAGATTTCCTTCAACTTCAATGCTCCTTCGAGCGCTACGGGATAGTTGTAGCCTCGTCCAAGGTAGAGGCAGTTCCGGGCGTAGGTGAAGATAGGTGCCAGGCGTTCAATCTGCTCGTTGGTCTTAAGTGCTTTCTCCATTTTCGCTGGTATCAACGTTAGTTCACGCACCATCTCTTTGTACAGCTCAACGGGAATCGTGTGCCGTTCATTGGCCATACAGAGTGCGAGCATTGAGAGAACGGTAACCTGTCCAGTGAAAGCCTTAGTGGAAGCTACACCTATTTCCGGACCCACGTGGATATAGACACCCGTCTGTGTTTGACGTGGTATGCTGGCTCCTATGGCATTGCACACACCAAAGACGAAAGCTCCGGCTTGCCGTGCCAACTCAATGGCCGCCAATGTGTCGGCTGTCTCGCCGCTTTGCGAGATGGCAATTACAACGTCATCGGGATAGATGACCGGATCTCGGTAGCGGAACTCTGAGGCATATTCAACTTCGACAGGTATACGACAGAGGCTTTCGATGAGCTGTTTGCCGATAAGCCCTGCGTGCCAACTGGTACCACAAGCCACTATGACGATTCGTCGTGCGGAGACCAGCTTCTCGCAGTAATCAATGACAGCCGAGAGCGTGATACGGTCTGCATCAACATTGATGCGGCCTCGCATGCAATCACGTAAGCAAGCTGGCTGTTCAAAAATCTCCTTGAGCATGAAGAATGGGTAGCCACCCTTTTCCAATTGTCCGAGTGTCACATCTATCTGCTTGACATTTGGATGCTGTGTTTCGTTGTCTATGTTTACAACTTTCAATGCCTTGCCTAATTGCAACACTGCGATGTCACCGTCGTTGAGATAGACGACACGGTCTGTGTATTCGGCAATAGGACTAGCGTCGGAGGCCAAATAGTAGTCGCCCTCGGCACCTAAACCCACCACGAGCGGTGAGCTCTGGCGTGCGCATACAATGGTATCGGGATGTCTGCGGTCAAGGATTGCAATCGCGTAAGCTCCGATGACCTGATGCAAGGCCACTTGTACCGCTTCCAGCAGAGTGATGTCGTTGCTGATCATGATATGCTCGATGAGTTGCACGAGTACCTCTGTGTCCGTTACGCTCTTGAATGATATACCACGTGCTATGAGTTTTTCTTTCAGCGTCAGGTAGTTTTCGATAATACCATTGTGGATGAGCGCCAAACGGCCAGATGCTGAATAGTGAGGATGGGCGTTTGTGCTATTGGGCTCGCCGTGCGTTGCCCAGCGGGTATGGGCGATGCCGGCAGTTCCCGTGACGTCTTTATCTTCACAGAAGACCTTGAGATCTGCAACCTTGCCTTTTGCCTTATAGACGTTAAGGCTGCCGCTTTCACTGATGAGTGCTATGCCGGCGCTGTCATAGCCGCGATACTCTAGACATTGGAGCCCCTTGATAAGAATAGGATAGGCTTTCTTTTCACCAATGTAACCTACGATTCCACACATAAAGAAATTTTCAAATAAAAAGATTTAAATACCTTTTTCTTTTTTAAAGGTATGTGAGATATAGATAGTTGGTTTGGGCTGGGTATTCGGCAGCAAGCGTGTCTATTTGCTTGACCTTCGGGACGATGCCCAGTTCCTTGCGCCATTGACGGACGGTGAGGGTTGCCTGTTCTGTGTTCATGCAGTTCTCAAGCCCTATGGCACGGGCAATCTGGAAATCGGAGAAGCCATAGACCTTGGCTTCGTGCAGCAAGGCAGCGAATGCAGGTTCCTCGACGTATTCCATCAGTTCCAGCGGTTCCATGAACGAGGCCATCTCCCCCAAGTGGGTGTTTTCTTGTAAACGTTCGTTGATATGAATGATGTGCCTGAGTTTTTCAAGGAACCAGCGGTCGATCATCGTCCACCCATGAATCTGCTTCACCGAGTAACCCATCAGCATGGCTTTGGCGATGACGAAGATGCGTGTGTCGGTGGCATGCTGGAGGGCTGCGGGAATATCGGTCACATGCTGCGCTTTGTTGTCCACAAACCCATGCATGCCCTGACCGATCATGCGCAAGCCTTTCTGCATGGCCTCCTCGAACGTGCGGCCGATGGCCATCACTTCGCCTACGCTCTTCATCGAGGAACCCAGTTCGTGGTTGACGCCATGGAACTTGGAGAGGTCCCAGCGCGGCAGCTTGCAGACAACGTAATCCAACGCTGGCTCAAAGAAAGCGCTGGTGGTCTTGGTGACTGAGTTCTTCAGTTCGAAGAGTCCATAACCGAGCCCGAGCTTAGCAGCCACGAAAGCCAGGGGATAGCCTGTGGCTTTGCTTGCCAGCGCCGACGAGCGGCTGAGGCGGGCGTTGACCTCGATGACACGATAATCCTCGGAATTAGGGTCGAGAGCATACTGCACATTGCATTCGCCAACGATGCCGATGTGACGTATAATCTTGATGGCTATGGCACGCAGCTTGTGGTATTCACTATTGGAAAGTGTTTGCGAGGGAGCCACTACGATCGACTCGCCGGTGTGTATGCCCAGCGGGTCGAAATTCTCCATGTTGCACACGGTGATGCAGTTGTCGTATTGGTCGCGCACCACTTCGTACTCTATCTCCTTCCATCCCTTCAGCGACTTCTCCACCAGTACCTGCGAGGAGAACGAGAAGGCCTCCTCCGCCTGGGCCTCCAACTCAGCATCATTCTCGCAGAAGCCAGACCCCAAACCGCCGAGGGCATAGGCTGCTCGCAGGATCACAGGATAGCCCAGCTTGCCAGCCGCGCGGCGGACCTCTTCAATAGTGCTGCAAGCCTCGCTCTTGATGGTCTTCACGTCTATCTCGTCGAGTCGCTTGACAAAGAGATCGCGGTCTTCGGTGTCGATGATGGCCTGGACAGGAGTGCCGAGCACTTTCACACCGTATTTCTCCAATATACCTTTTTTATATAGTTCCACGCCACAGTTCAATGCCGTTTGCCCGCCGAAGCTCAGCATGATGCCATCCGGGCGTTCCTTCTCAATCACGCGCTCCACGAACTCAGGCGTGACGGGTTGGAAATACACCTTATCGGCCACATCCTTGGAGGTTTGCACTGTGGCGATATTGGGGTTGATGAGAATAGACCGAATGCCTTCTTCCTTCAGGGCTTTCAGCGCCTGCGCACCGCTGTAGTCAAACTCCCCCGCCTGACCAATCTTCAGGGCACCGGAGCCGAGTAATAAGACGGAAGAGGGTGAGACGGCCCCCCATTCGGCCCCCGAGGGGGCTACTTTTCCTTTGTTGGCAGATAGCAAAGGTGTCGTATCCCCCTCGGGGGATGAAAGGGGGGCCGCGTTAAGGAATCCCACAAACACATCAAACATCCACTCCGTGTCTGTTGGACCCGAGCAGGCTTCGGGATGAAACTGTGCGGAGAACCAGGGGTAAGTCTTATGGCGGATGCCTTCGTTGGACCCGTCGTTCATGTTCACGAACAACGGTTCCCAGTCGGCAGGCAACGTTGAGTCATCGACAGCATAACCATGGTTCTGCGAGGTGATGAAACATTTATGGTTTTGGGGTAATGGTTCATGGTTAACGGTTGAGGATTCGTGCACCATTAACCCTGCACCATTAACCATCATTACAGGCTGGTTATGCGAGCGATGCCCGTATTTCAGCTTGTATGTTTTGGCACCGGCAGCACGCGCCAGGAGCTGATTGCCGAGACAGATGCCCATGAGTGGACGGGGAGTAGCGACAGCTAATTCTTCACTCTTCATTCTTAATTCTTCATTTCGCAAGAACGTACGAATGTGCTCTACGGTCTTGCTGCATCGCTCAGGGTCGCCAGGACCGTTGGCAAGAAACAAACCGTCGAAATCCAGCAGATTGAAGTCGTAGTCCCAGGGCACACGGATGACTTCTACACCTCGCCGCAAGAGGCAGCGGATGATGTTTGCCTTCACACCGCAATCGACAAGGACGACACGCTTGCCTGCTCCCTTATTATAGCGAATGACCTCCTTGCATGAAACCTTCTCCACCCAGTTCACACTTCCGTAGTCTTCATGCTCATCTCGAGAGGTGGCAAATTCTTCATTCTTCACTCTTAATTCTTCATTTATTACAATTCTCCCCCTCATTACGCCACTCTCCCTGAGCCGCTTCGTGAGCCTTCGTGTGTCGATACCCGTGATGGCGGGAATCTTTTCCCGTTTCAGCCATTCGGCGAGCGACTCCTTGGCATTCCAATGACTATACTGCTCGCTATAATCCGCTACAACCAGCGCTTTCACATGAATCCTGTTGCTCTCCGTGAATTCTGGCAGGTGACCGCTCTCCCCCTTGAGGGGGAGCGGGGAGGGGGTCTCTGGCACTCCATAGTTCCCCACTAAGGGATAAGTCATCACCAGTATTTGCCCTGCATAGCTGGGGTCGGTGAGGCTCTCTGGATAACCTGTCATGGCGGTATTGAAAACTACTTCGCCAACCGTGTCCAGTTCGGCTCCGAACGACCAGCCGCTGAACACCGTGCCGTCATCCAATATCAGTCTTGCTTCTCTCTTCATGATTTATTCTTTTGCCTTTAATGTTTGTTCAAAGTAATTCACGAAAGCCCGATTGACCTGTCTGTTGCCTCCTGGCGTAGGATAATGCCCCGTGAAATACCAGTCCCCTTGATGGTCAGGACAGGCGGCGTGCAAGCCTTCGATAGTCTGGAAGACGAACTCGACAGGTGCTTGCATCCCCGCAGGACGAAGCATTTCAGCCATCTTCTGGTTGATGTCTTCAATGCTGAAAGGTTCGTAGATGGCGCTGATGCAATTGGTCTGCTCTGCTGTCGGCTTGCGGAGTTCGGCAAGGCAAGCCCCATAGACGTCGCCCGTTAAATGCCACATGCCACGTTCTTCGATGAGGGCAATGGCGGCGCGAAAAGCGCAGAACTCTTCCAGTCTTGCCATGTCGATGCCATAGTAGTCCGGGTAGCGAATCTGCGGTGAACTGCTCACCATCACAATCTTCTTGGGATGCAGGCGGTCGAGTATCTTGAAGATGCTCTCCTTCAACGTCGTGCCTCGAACAATGGAGTCGTCGATGATGACCAGATTGTCCTCGTAGGGCCGCAGGGAGCCGTAGGTGATATCATAGACATGCGAGGCGAGGTCGTTGCGAGCGCCGGCTTCCGTGATGAAGGTGCGCAGTTTGATGTCCTTCCACGCCACCTTCTCGCTACGCACGTTTAGCCCCTGACTTCGCAAGCCCTCCATCATGCCGTAGAAAGCTACCTCGGCCGTGTTGGGGATAAAGGAGAAGACGGTGTGCTCTGTATCTCCGTCGATGGCCCTGAGGATGGGGGCTGTAAGCTGCTGCCCGAGCTGCTTGCGCTCATGATAGATGTCGCGGTCGGAACCACGGCTGAAATAGATACGTTCAAATGAACAGCGGGTCTGCCGCTTTGCCTCCAAAATCTTTTCTATACCAGAGCTGCCGTCTTTGTGTACGATGAGTGCTCCACCTGCCGGCAACTCATGCACGTCCTCGCAGATGAGGTCAAAAGTCGTTTGCAGCACGGCACGCTCGCTGGCAACGGCCACCACCTCATCGTTTATATAGTAGAAGGCGGGCCGTATGCCCCAAGGGTCGCGCATGGCAAACATCTCGCCGCTGCCCGTCATGCCGCACATGACGTAACCGCCGTCGTAGTCTGCCATTGTAGTTCGCAACACATTTGCCATCTGAACATGATCTTCTATGTGCCGGGTAATGGCTGTGCCTTCCATTCCTTTCGCTTTAGCTTCTACAAACAGCCGCTCCACTTCTCTGTCCAGGCGGTGTCCCATCAGCTCCAGCGTGATATACGAGTCGCTGTAGATGCGTGGCGACTGTCCCTGTTCCACCATCTTTGCGAATATCTCGTCGATGTTCGTCATGTTGAAGTTGCCGCAAAGACATAGGTTCTTCGCACGCCAGTTGTTGCGTCGCAGGAATGGATGAACATATTGTAAGCCGCTCTTGCCTGTCGTAGAATAGCGGAGGTGGCCCATGAAAAGAGAGGCCCCCTCCCACCCTCCACGAGGGGAGGCGTTTGAGTCCCCCTCAGGGGACGAATGGGAGGATATCTTATCGAAGATTTCGGTGATAGCGTCTTTGCCTAAAGCCTTTTCGCGAAACATGTACTCCGTGCCAACGGACGCATTCAGGTCCACACAAGCAATACCGGCGCCCTCCTGACCACGGTTATGCTGCTTCTCCATCATCAGATAGAGCTTGCTGAGACCGTATGACGATGTGCCGTACTTCTGCTCGTAGTAGCTTCTCGGCTTCAAGAGCCTCACCAAAGCCACACCACATTCATGCTTCAACGCTTCCATTTCAAATACAGGCTTTAATGAACGACATGAACAGGGGATGCGGATGCAATACCGTAGAGGAGTATTCGGGATGGAACTGCGTACCGATGTACCACCTCAGAGATGGAACCTCCACAATCTCTACAAGGTTAGTGTCAGGGTTGATGCCTACACACTTCATGCCTGCATCCTCATACTCTTTTTGATAGTTGTTGTTGAACTCATAACGGTGTCTGTGTCTTTCTTGGATGTGTATTTCATTGCCGTACGCTTCGTATGCACGACTGCCTTCAACTAGTACGCACTCGTAAGCCCCCAGTCGCATTGTGCCCCCCATTTGTTTGATGCTTTTCTGCTCTTCCATGAGGTCGATGACGCCTGCAGAAGTATCGGGATTCATCTCAGTGCTGTTGGCATCCTTATAGCCCAGTACATTTCGTGCGAATTCAATCACCATCATCTGCATCCCCAGACAGATGCCAAAAGTGGGAATGTCATGAGTCCGTGTGTATTCTGCAGCTAAGATCTTTCCCTCAATGCCACGTTGGCCAAAGCCTGGACAAATGATGATGCCAGCCATGCCGGCCAGCCTTTCGGAAACGTTAGCAGGCGTAATCTCCTCGCTATTGACAAAATGAATCTTTGCCTTCACATCATTATAAATGCCGGCCAGGTTCAAACTCTCGCGGATGCTCTTGTAAGCGTCCTGCAAGTCGTATTTCCCTACCAGCCCGATGTGTACCTCCTTGCTGGCTTTACGTTGCTTGTCCAAGAAATCGTGCCAAAGTTTCATGGCTGGCGTCTCTCCGACAGGAACTCCTATCTTGCGCAAGATGGCGGCGTCGAGGCCCTGACGTTGCATGTTCACCGGCACCTCATAGATGCTGGGCATATCTTCGCTTTGCACCACACACTCCAAATCGACATTGCAAAACGATGCCACCTTGTGACGTATTGCATCATCGAGGTGGCGCTCAGTACGCAGCACAAGGATATCAGGCTGGATGCCCATACTCTGCAACTCCTTCACGCTGTGTTGCGTGGGTTTAGTCTTCAGTTCGTCAGCCGCTTTCAGATAAGGAACATACGTCAGATGCACACACACCGCATCCCGTCCCAGTTGCCATCGCAGCTGTCGGATAGCCTCCATGAACGGCGCACTCTCGATGTCGCCGATCGTACCACCGACCTCGGTGATAACAAAGTCATATTTGGTTGACGAGTTTTTAGTTGACAAGTTGACAAGTTGCTTGCCTTGAAGATTCAACTCGTCCGCTCGACCTTGGTCGCTTGATACTTCAAGAACTTGTTTACTTGTCAACTCGTCAACTTCTTCGCGAAGCATCCGCCTCTTGATTTCGTCCGTGATGTGCGGCACCACCTGAATCGTCTTGCCCAGATAGTCACCGCGGCGTTCGCGGTCGATGACGGTATTGTAGATGCGCCCTGTGGTAATGCTATTTTGACGAGTTGTGCGTATGCCGGTGAAACGCTCGTAATGCCCAAGGTCCAAGTCCGTTTCCATGCCATCTGCCGTCACATAGCACTCACCGTGTTCGTAGGGATTGAGCGTACCGGGGTCGATGTTGATGTATGGATCGAACTTCTGGATGGTGACCTTATAGCCGCGCGCCTGCAGCAACTTGCCGATGCTGGCAGATATGATGCCCTTTCCCAACGAGGAAACGACGCCGCCTGTGACGAAGATGTACTTTGTATTCATACTTGTTTTGTTTGCTTAATCATGATGCAGCAATTGCACAATCATGATGCAGCAATTGCTTTATCATGATTGTGCAATGAGTTTTTATAGGTGGAACGAAACGCCCATCAGGAGATAGAGCTTCTCGGAGCGAGGATTGGCCGTCAATCCAGCAAAGACAGGAAGATGATACTTATCCTTGATGACGAAGTCCTTGGTGGCACGCAGCGAAATGTTGGTGACAGCGAAACCGTTGGTGTCATAGAAAGTGGTACGCCATGGAACAGCGCCGATAGAGCCCTCCCAGTCGAGACCGCCGAGACGGAAAGGTGCTGTCAACTCGAAGTAGCTGCTGTAGGCGCGTTTACCATCTTTATTCACGCCGTCGTTGCCCGCGAAGTTGGTGAACCACTGTACGCTGAGGAAACCGAAGTCGTAGCCGATATTAGCTTCCCAGATGTGAGTGGTCCTATGGGCTTTGTACTTGAAGTAGCTACCATCGGAGAACCAGTAGTCGGTGATGCCGACATTGAAGCCTCCGGTGCTGTAAGCTAATGTGAGATCAAGTTCCTTGTCGTCGGAGAAGTCGCTGATGCCTACGCTGCCCCACGCCGAAAGGCTCAACCCTTTCCACTCCACACCGAGGGTCGGCTGCAGGCTCACATCGCCCAAATCCTGACCACGCCAGATGTATTGGTTCACAAGGTCAACGCCAAGGGTAGAGGAAACAGCAGACCCACCCCCCTGCCCCTCCTTAGGGAGGGGAGTAGTATCCTGTGCGGACAGGGGCATAGACAGAATCGATGTTAAGGATAATATATATATAATGTGTTTTGTGTTCATAATGAGTGTGTTTTTAGTTATAACAAGTCTCTCCATGTTCATACACATCAAGTCCTTCGTCCTCGATGCGTGCATCCACTCGTAGACCGTACATTTTCTTAATACCAAAGAAGAGAAGGAACCCACAGGCAGCTGCCCAAAGGTCGATGACAAGGGTCCCGAAACATTGGGCTCCGAAGAGACCCCAACCGCCGCCGTACAAAGCGCCGCTCGTGGTGGAGAGCAGACCTGTCAGCAATGTGCCGAGGATACCGCAGACACCATGAACCGAGCTGGCGCCGACAGGATCGTCGATGTGCAAGACATGATCGATGAACTCGATGGAATAGACAAGTACTATGCCGCAGATGAGGCCGATGATGACTGCTCCCACGGGGGAGACGAGATCACAACCTGCCGTGATGCCCACAAGACCTGCCAGCACGCCGTTTAGCATCAACGAGAAAGAGGGCTTGCCATACTTCCACCACGTGAGGAACATCGTGGCAACGCCGCCTGATGCAGCTGCAAGGTTGGTGGTCAGCAGGACGTGGCTGATGGCCGTGCGGTTGACCTCGCCCGACGCAGCCAACTGCGAACCGGGGTTGAAACCGAACCAGCCGAGCCAGAGGATGAACACACCCAAAGCAGCAAGTGTCAACGAATGGCCGGGAATGGCACGGCTGCTGCCGTCCTTGGCGTATTTACCACGGCGGGCACCAAGGGCCATGGCTCCTATCAATGCCAATACGCCGCCTACGCTGTGTACGATGGCAGAACCTGCAAAGTCGTGGAACACCGTGCCGAAAGTGCGCATCATAAACGAGTCGGCGGCATCGTTGCAGAGCCAACCGCCGCCCCATGTCCAATGACCTTCGACCGGGTAAATGAGTAAGGTGATGACAGCGCTGTAGATGACGTACATCGAGAATTTGGTGCGCTCGGCCATGGCACCGCTGACGATGGTGGCAGAGGTAGCGCAGAACACCGTCTCGAACATCAGGAATCCTTCCACAGGCAGTTCGCCGTGGTAGAAGGAGAGGTCGCCCCAGTTGGGCGCGCCGATGAAGCCGGCCCCGTCTGAACCGAACATTAAGCCGAAGCCCACGAACCAGAACAGCAACGAGCCGAACATGAAATCTACAAAGTTCTTGAATAGTATGTTTGCGGTGTTCTTGCCGCGTGTGAAGCCTGCTTCGCAAAGCGCAAAGCCTGGCTGCATCCAGAAAACCAACATGGCTGCCAATAGCATCCATACGGTATCGAGTGAAAGTGCAATGTCGTTCATAATTAATATTAAATAGACCCACCCCTCACCCTCCCTCAAAGGGAGGGAGTAGAATGTGTTTGAGAGGTCGTTAACGGGTCATAGTGTTTGATGTTAATTTTTATAATGTGTCTATTTCTTATCCCTTAGCACCGTATCACCATTTTCGCCGGTACGGATGCTCCATGTGTCTATCATGTCGCTGACAAAGATACGGCCGTCGCCGACCTCTCCCGTGTGCGCTGTGTCGATGATCACCTTCACGGTGGGCTGCACAAAGTGGTCGCGGCAGACGATGGTAAGCGCTACGCGCTCGATGACATCCGTTGAGTACTGCACGCCACGATAGATGCGTTCTTGTCGGCTCTGTCCGATGCCGTGTACGTCGTGATACTCAAACCAGTCGATGTCGGACGAAAGCAAGGCTTCCTTTACATCTTCGAACTTGGTCTTGCGAATAATTGCTTCAATCTTCTTCATACCTTAAACTAATTAATACGTTAGCGTCCTATTTTGTGTCACATTGCAATGATTTCGTTGCAAAGGTACGACAAAATGAAACATTAGTCACTATATTGTAGGCAAAAAGAAATGCAAAACGCTATAAAGATTGACATGTATCAATAAAGAATACTATTTACTTCCTTTTTGATGTGTATTTGGAGATAATTATATCAATATGTCATACCTTTGCATCGTCAAACAAACAAAACGACAATATTTATATATATTAATGTGCAAAATGAAACACGCGATTCGATTCTCTAAAATGCATGGGGCAGGCAACGACTACATATACGTTGATACCTCTTTATATCCTATAGAGGATCCATCGGCGGCAGCCATCATGTGGAGCGACCGGCATAAGGGCATCGGTTCTGACGGCCTTGTTCTTATTGATCGCTCGCCCATTCCAGAGGCCGACTTCGCGATGCGCATCTTCAATGCCGACGGCTCGGAGGCGATGATGTGTGGTAATGCGAGCCGATGCGTTGGGAAATATGTCTATGAAAGGGGGCTGACAACACGAACACAAATAAAACTCCTCACTCTTTCTGGTATTAAGACGCTACAGTTCCACGTATATAATAATGTGGTGGAAAGCGTGACGGTAGATATGGATGAGCCCTTGTTTGAGGATGAGCGGCTATATCGACGGGGCGAGATGGAGATTGCTGGTTGTTTTGTTTCGATGGGTAACCCACATTATGTGATTTTCACCGATAACGTTGATGAAGTGGAGTCGAAAGGTCGGGGATTGGAAAACCATCCCGCGTTTCCCCAGCGCGCAAACATCGAATTTGCCGAAATGCGTCCTGACGGCATTCGAGTGCGCGTCTGGGAACGCGGAAGTGGTATAACACAAGCTTGTGGAACAGGTGCTTGCGCCGTGGCGGTAGCTGCCTGCAAGACTGGACGTGCAGGACGCAAGAGCCGCATCATCATGGATGGCGGCGTGCTTGAGATTGAATGGCGCGAAAGCGACGGCCACGTGTACATGACGGGACCTGCGGAGTTCGTGTTCGAAGGAGAGATGGAGATTGAAGATTAAAGATTAGAGATTAGAGATAAACGATGAAGGTTAACGAAAACTTTACAGGGTTGTCTGAGAACTATTTATTTGCAGACATTGCCAAGAAGGTTAAGGCGTTCAAGATGCAGGCACCAGATGCAGATGTCATCTCACTTGGCATAGGCGATGTGACGCAGCCGCTGGCTCCTGCTGTTATCGAGGCTTTGCACAAGGCGGCCGACGAGATGGCTACGGCGACGACGTTCCGCGGTTATGGTCCTGAACGCGGTTATGACTTCTTGCGTGAAGCCATCGTGACACACGATTTCCGTGCCCACGGCATCGACATTGAAGCAGACGAGGTGTTCGTCAGCGACGGAGCCAAGAGCGATATTGGTAATTTCCAAGAGTTGCTGTCGCCCGAGTGTGTGGTAGCCGTCACCGATCCTGTCTATCCCGTATATGTGGATTCCAACGTGATGGCAGGACGCAGGATAGTGGCATTGCCCTGCACGGCTGAGAATGGTTTTGTGCCGGAGCTGCCAAGCGAGCACGTTGACGTCATCTACCTGTGCTACCCCAACAACCCGACGGGCACAACACTTAATAAAGAACAGCTGAAGGTGTGGGTGGATTATGCTATTAGCGAAGAGGCTCTTATTCTTTACGATGCCGCTTACGAGGCTTATATCCAGAGCAAAGACGTTCCGCACAGCATCTACGAGATACCTGGTGCCAAACAGTGTGCAGTGGAGTTCCACAGCTATTCCAAGACGGCAGGCTTCACGGGCATCCGCTGTGGCTATACGGTGGTACCGAAGGCCCTTCTCCCCGCTCCTCCCGTGGGGAGGAGAGCCGCCAGCCAATTGTTATCAAAGGATGAGGATGTTCTCCCCCCTACGGGGGGAGCGAGAGAGGGGCTTTTGAACGCCCTTTGGAACCGACGCCAGTCAACGAAATTCAACGGCACAAGTTATCTGTCTCAAAGGGCTGCCGAAGCCATCTATACACCCGAAGGCAAAGCTCAGACAAAGGCTACCATCGCCTATTATATGGGGAATGCACGCCTGATGCGCGAGGCCTTGACAGTCATGGGCTTCAAAGTCTATGGTGGTGTGGACTCACCCTACCTATGGGTGAGCACGCCCAAGGGCATGACCTCATGGGAGTTCTTCGACTGGATGTTGCATTCTGCTCATGTGGTGTGCACGCCAGGTGCAGGCTTTGGAGGCCAAGGAGAAGGCTTCGTGCGGCTGACGGCATTCGGCACACACGAGAATACGGAAAAGGCATTAGAAAGAATAAGGCAGACCCTTCCGAGGGAGGGAGTGGTTACCATTCAAGAAAGGACAATATAACAAGTTTATTTCATTATGAAAGAAAAAAACGCAATTAGTCAAATACATACTGCTCCCTCCCTACAAGGGAGGGCGGGGGGAGAGTCCCTTTATCAAGAGGCATACGAACACGATGCCTGCGGCGTGGGCATGGTGGTGAACATTCACGGAGGCAAGAGCCACGATCTGGTGGACAATGCCTTGAAGGTGCTGGAGAACATGGAGCATCGTGGCGCTGAGACGCGCGACAAGACAGGCGACGGTGCCGGCATCATGTTGCAGATTCCGCATGAATTTATCCTGCTGCAAGGCATCCCGGTGCCTGAGAAGGGTAAGTACGGCACGGGCTTGGTGTTCCTGCCTAAGGATAAAAAGGCTCAGGAGCAGATACTGAGCGTGATGATCGAAGAGATTGAGCGCGAGGGCTTGCAGCTGATGCATGTGCGTACGGTTCCTACCTGTCCGGAGGTGTTGGGAGAAGCCGCAAGGGAAGTGGAACCGGAGATTAAGCAGGTGTTTGTGACAAACAGCAGACCCACCCCCCCGCAGGGGAGTGGTTACCTTCAAGATGAGAATACCACGTTTGAAAGAACACTTTATAAGGTAAGGAAGAGGATCGAACGGAGGATTGGCGAATTGGCAAAAGTATCAACTCCCCGCCCTACAAGGGAGGGGCAGGGGGGAGGGTCTGCCGTTGGAGGGTCTTTCGATGATTTTTACATCTGCTCTCTTTCCTCGAAGAATCTCATCTATAAAGGTATGTTGACCAGCGGACAGCTGCGCCGCTATTTCCCAGACCTGTCCAACCCCTATTTCACGAGCGGATTGGCGCTGGTTCACTCGCGTTTCTCCACCAACACGTTCCCCACATGGTCGCTGGCTCAGCCCTTCCGTCTGCTAGCGCACAACGGCGAGATCAACACCATTCGCGGCAATCGCGGGTGGATGAAGGCCCGCGAGAGCGTGCTCAACAGCGAGGCTTTGGGCGATATCACGGACTTGCGCCCTATTGTTCAGCCGAATATGAGCGACTCAGCTTCGCTCGATAATGTCTTCGAGTTCCTGATGATGAGCGGACTGTCGTTGCCGCAGGCCATGGCGGTACTTGTGCCGGAGAGCTTCAACGACAAGAACCCTATTTCTGAGGACCTCAAGGCTTTCTACGAATATCACTCTATATTGATGGAGCCCTGGGACGGCCCTGCTGCATTGCTGTTTTCGGACGGACGTTTTGCAGGCGGCATGTTGGACAGAAACGGCCTTCGCCCCAGCCGCTATACTATTACTCGTCAAGGCATGATGGTCGTGGCTTCAGAAGTCGGTGTGATGGACTTCGAGCCAAGCGACGTCGTCAGCAAGGGGCGCTTGCAGCCGGGCAAGATATTGCTCATCGACACGCAGGAAGGCAAGATTTACTACGACGGCGAGATCAAGGAACAGCTGGCGAAGGCACATCCCTATCGCGAGTGGCTACAAACGAACCGCATCCAGCTGGAGAAGCTGAAGAGCGGTCGTCACGTAGAGAACAGCGTGTCCAATCTGGAGCGCAAGCTCATCTGCTTTGGCTTCGGTCAGGAGGATATCGACAAGACCATCATCCCGATGGCCACAGCAGGACAGGAGCCGGTTGCGGCGATGGGCAATGACACACCGCTGGCCGTCATCAGCGACCGTCCTCAGATACTCTTCAACTATTTCCGTCAGCAATTTGCACAGGTCACCAACCCTGCCATCGATCCCATACGCGAAGAACTGGTGATGTCGTTGACAGAGTACATCGGCGCCGTGGGCACAAACATCCTGACGCCCGACGCCTCGAATTGCAAGATGGTACGCTTGCCTCAGCCTGTGCTCACGAACACGCAACTGGACATCCTTTGTAACATAAGGTATAAGGGGTTCAGGACAAAGAAGCTCCCCATGGTAGTGGCCCCCCCTTCAGCCCCCGAGGGGGCTACTATAGAAAAGGCAGCAGAAGCTTTGCGGGTAGCTCTTGACAAAATGTGTAAGGACGCAGAGGCCAGTGTTGATGAAGGCGTGAACTACATCATCCTCACCGATAAAACTATCGAAGCCCCCTCGGGGGCCGTAGAGGGGGCTGGCGGGGAAACATGGTTCTTTATCCCCTCCCTTCTGGCCGTCTCGGCCGTTCATCACTATCTCATCAGCGTCGGCAAACGTGTGCAAACGGCTCTTATCGTTGAGAGCGGCGAGATTCGCGAGGTGATGCACGCGGCCCTGCTGCTGGGCTACGGTGCGAGTGCCATCTGTCCTTATATGACTTTCGCTGTTCTGGATGACCTCGTGAAGAAGCACAAGATCCAGGAGGAGTATGCTACAGCTGAGGCCAACTACATCAAGGCCGTTGATAAGGGCTTGAAGAAGGTGATGTCGAAGATGGGCATTTCGACCATACGCTCGTATCGTGGCGCAAAGATATTCGAGAGCATCGGACTTAGCGAGGATTTGCTGAGGCGGTACTTTGGCACAGAGGTAAGCACTATCGGCGGTATCGGCCTGAAAGAGATAGCGCGCGATGCGATTCGCCTTTACGAGGAGGCTTTTGAAGTTGACAAGTTGACAAGTAAACAAGTTGACGAGTTAAGTGATAATGGTAACAACTCGTCAACTCGTCAACTTGTTAACTCGTCAACTCTCAGAAACAATGGTCAGTTCTCCTGGCGCAAGGATGGTATCAAGCACGCCTGGAACCCCGAGACCATTGCAAAACTGCAAATCGCTTGCCGCACAGGATCCTACGAGAAGTTTAAGGAGTGGGCGAAGACTGTGGATGAGAAGGAGTCCCCTATCTTCCTGCGCGATTTCCTCACCTTTAAGAAGGTATCTACTCCCCTCGCCTCTAAAGCTCCCCTCGCCTCTGGGAGAGGGGCCGGGGGTGAGGCCGGGGCCGGGGGTGAGGCCTCTTCTATCCCCATCGATGAAGTCGAGCCCGTGGAAAGCATCGTCCGGCACTTTGTGACGGGTGCCATGTCGTTTGGTGCTCTGAGCATCGAGGCACATGAGGCTTTGGCTTTGGCGATGAACAAACTTGGCACGCGAAGCAATACCGGCGAAGGTGGCGAGGACAATGCCCGCTATCACTCGGACGTGGACGGCGTCAGCCTCTCCAGCAAGACCAAGCAGATTGCTTCTGGTCGTTTCGGTGTGACGGCAGAGTACCTTGTGAATGCAGAGGAGATACAGATTAAAGTGGCACAGGGTGCCAAGCCTGGCGAAGGCGGTCAGTTGCCCGGTTTCAAGGTGAACGAGATTATTGCCAAGACGCGTAACGCCATTCCAGGCATCTCGCTTATCTCTCCGCCGCCTCATCACGACATCTACAGCATCGAAGACCTGGCACAGCTCATCTTCGACCTGAAAAATATCAACCCGACGGCAGCCGTCAGCGTGAAACTGGTTGCCGAAAGTGGCGTGGGAACCATTGCCGCTGGTGTGGCAAAGGCGAAGGCCGATCTCATCGTCATCAGCGGTGCCGAAGGCGGTACGGGGGCAAGCCCTGCCAGTTCTATGCGCTTTGCTGGCATCAGTCCTGAGATTGGGCTTGCCGAGACGCAGCAGACGCTCGTCCGCAACGGCCTCCGCAATCAGGTGCGCCTGCAGACCGACGGCCAGCTGAAGACCGCCAAGGACGTCATTATCATGGCGATGCTCGGTGCCGACGAGTTCTCATTCGGCACGTTGCCGCTCATCGTTCTCGGCTGTGTGATGATGCGCAAATGCAATACCAACACCTGCCCCGTGGGGGTGGCCACACAGGACGAGCGTCTTCGTGCCCGCTTCATGGGACGCTCTGAATATGTCGTCAACTTCTTCACCTTCCTCGCCCAACAGGTACGCGAGTACCTCGCTGAAATCGGCGTCCGCAAATTGAAGGATATCATCGGCCGCACAGACCTCATCGAGGTCAATGTGCCCGACGGTTCCCCCGTCGGGAATCCTGCTGCTTACAAATGGCGCACTATCGATTTCTCCCGCCTGCTCTACAAGCCCGCCACAGATAAACCTCTCTATTGGGACCGCGGCGAGTTCACAAAGGTCTGCGGCGTGATGGATGAAGAGATTATCAAGGCCGCCCAACCCGCCATTGAACGTCAGGAAGAGATCACGCTCGACTACACCATCCGCAACACCGACCGTGCCGTAGGTACGATGCTTTCAGGCGTTATTGCCAAGAACTACGGCGAGGCCGGTCTGCCCGACGATACTATCAATATCAAGTTCAAGGGAGCTGCAGGACAATCGTTTGGAGCATTTGCCGTGAAAGGACTGAATCTGCGTCTCGAAGGCGAGGCCAACGACTACTTCGGCAAGGGGCTTTCAGGCGGACGCATCAGCATACTGCCCCCACACGCCATGGTACTCGGCGGCTTTCACGCCGAGGACAATATCATCGCCGGCAACACAGGCCTGTATGGCGCCACCAGCGGCGAGCTTTATGTCAACGGCCGTGTGGGCGAGCGCTTCGGTGTGCGCAACAGCGGAGCCATAGCCGTCATCGAAGGCGCTGGCGATCATTGCTGTGAGTACATGACAGGCGGACGCGTCGTGGTCCTTGGCAAGACAGGGCGCAACTTCGCCGCCGGTATGAGCGGTGGCCTGGCGTATGTCTATGATCCCGACCACACCTTCGACTACTTCTGCAACATGGATATGGTGGAACTCTCGCTGGTCGAGGACGGCATTTCGCGCAAGGAACTGCTGGAACTCATCCGCCAGCATTACCTCCACACGGGCTCTGCCCTTGCCGGACGCATGCTGGATGACTGGCACCGCTACATAGAGGACTTCATCCAGGTGACACCTATCGAGTACAAGCGCGTGCTCGAAGAGGAGAAGATGGCGAAGCTAAAAGAGAAAATCGATAACGTGCAAAGAGACTACTGATATATTTGACAATTGGACAATTTACAAATGGACAATTGGCAAGAGGAAATTGTAAATCGTTAAAAGTAAATCATAGAGATGGGAAATCCGAAAGCATTTCTGACAGTGCCTCGCAAGGAGGCTGGATACAGACCTATTCACGACCGCATACATGATTTTGGTGAGGTAGAACAGACGCTCAACACGCGCGACCGTCAGGAGCAGGCCAGCCGTTGCATGGATTGCGGCGTGCCTTTCTGCCATTGGGCCTGCCCGCTTGGCAACAAAGACCCTGAATGGAACGACGCACTCTATCGCGGCGAGTGGGAGCAGGCCTACAAACTCCTGAAGAAGACCAACCCGTTCCCTGAGTTCACAGGGCGCATCTGCCCGGCGCTCTGCGAGAAAGCGTGCGTGCTCTACCTCACCACGGGCGAGGCCGTGACCAACCGTGAGAACGAAGCTGCTATCACCGAACGCGCCTTTCTCGAAGGCTATGTCACCATCGAGCATCCTGAGCGCAACGGCAAGCGCGTGGCCGTCATCGGTAGCGGTCCTGCAGGTCTTGCTGCCGCGCAAGCCCTCAACTACATGGGCTACGAAGTCACCGTCTTTGAGAAGAATGAAGCCGCTGGCGGCCTCCTACGCTACGGCATCCCCAACTTCAAGCTGAACAAGAAGATCATCGACCGCCGCATCGAGGTGATGAAGCAGGAAAGCGTAGAGTTCAAGTATAATTGTTCCGTTTCTTCCGCTGCGATTTCATCGCAGCTCTCAGCCACCTTCGACGCAGTCATCATTGCCACCGGCACTCCCACCGCCCGCGACCTCAATATCCCCGGTCGCGACCTCAAGGGCGTGCATCTTGCTCTCGAACTGCTGTCGCAGCAGAATCGTGTCCTCGCTGGCATGGAGTTCTCTAAAGATGAGCGCATCACCGCCAAAGGTAAGGATGTACTCGTCATCGGTGGCGGCGACACGGGAAGCGACTGCATCGGCACAGCCCATCGTCAGGGAGCCAAGAGCGTGACGCAGATCGAGATTATGCCCAAACCGCCCGTGGGACACAACCCCGCCACCCCTTGGCCCAACTGGCCCGTCATCCTCAAGACGACAAGCAGTCATGAAGAAGGTTGCACTCGTCGATGGAACATCAACACCCTCGAGTTCCTGGGAGAGAAGGGTCACGTCACAGGCGTCCGCGTCCAACCTATCGACTGGAAGCCCAACCCTGCAGGCGGTCGTCCCCTCATGGTCGAAGCCGGTGAGCCCGAAATCATCAAGGCCGAACTCGTCCTGCTGGCCATGGGCTTCCTCAAGCCCGAGCATCCCGAATACCCGGACAACGTCTTCCTCTGCGGCGATGCTGCCAGCGGTGCCTCACTTGTGGTGAGAGCCATTGCTTCAGGACTTCAGACGGCCGCGAGAGTGAACAGTTTTCTCGAGAGCGTAGGCAGCAAATAGCTCAATCGTAAATAAATAGTAAATCGTAAATAGTTAAATAGTAAATTTCATTCACCCTTTAACAAACACAATCATGGCAAACGAATTGAGATTTCAGGTTGTCGGTGAGGCGTTCAAGAAGAAGCCTCTCGATGTAAAAGCACCAAGTGAAAGACCTTGCGAGTATTTTGGCAAGAAGGTCTTCAACCGCGAGAAAATGTATAAGTATCTGCCAAAGGACGTCTATGCGAAAATGATTGATGTCATTGACAACGGCGCACGTCTCGACCGCAGCGTAGCAGATGCCGTGGCTGCTGGTATCATGCAGTGGGCCAAGGAAAACGGCGTAACGCATTACACCCATTGGTTCCAGCCTCTCACCGAAGGCACCGCCGAAAAGCACGACAGCTTCATCGAACACGACGGCAAGGGTGGTATGATTGAGGAGTTCTCGGGCAAGCTGCTCGTGCAGCAGGAGCCCGATGCATCCAGCTTCCCAAGCGGTGGCATACGCTCCACTTTCGAAGCACGCGGCTACTCGGCATGGGACCCCACAAGCCCCGTCTTCATCATCGATGATACGCTCATCATCCCCACCGTCTTCATCTCCTACAGCGGTGAGGCGCTCGACTACAAGGCTCCGCTGCTGCGAGCATTGAAAGCGGTTAATGTGGCTGCCACCGAGGTGTGCCATTATTTCGATCCCGCGGTAAAGAAAGTCACCAGCAACCTTGGCTGGGAGCAGGAATACTTCCTTGTCGATGAGGGATTATACGCCGCACGCCCTGACCTACTGCTGACAGGTCGCACACTCATGGGACATGACTCTGCCAAGAACCAGCAGATGGACGACCACTATTTCGGTTCCATCCCCGAGCGCGTGGCAGCCTTCATGCGTGACTTCGAGATTCAGGCGCTGGAGCTGGGCATACCCTGCAAGACACGTCACAACGAGGTGGCACCCAACCAGTTTGAGGTGGCTCCCATCTTCGAGGACACTAATCTTGCCGTGGACCATAACATGCTGCTGATGTCGCTGATGAAACGCGTGGCTCGCAAACACGGTTTCCGCGTTCTCCTCCACGAGAAGCCCTTCGCAGGCATCAATGGCAGTGGCAAGCACAACAACTGGAGCCTCTCCACCGACACGGGCGTGCTGCTTCACGCTCCCGGCAAGACACCCGAGCAGAACCTACGTTTCGCCGTGTTCATCGTCGAAACGCTCATGGGTGTGTACAAGCACAACGGCTTGCTCAAAGCCAGCATCATGTCGGCCACCAATGCCCATCGCCTCGGAGCCAACGAGGCACCCCCTGCCATCATCTCCTCTTTCCTCGGCCGGCAGGTCAGCGAACTGCTCGACCACATCGAAAAAGCCGACAAGGAGGACATACTCTCGATGGCTGGCAAGCAGGGCATGAAGATGGACATCCCCGAGATTCCCGAACTGCTCATCGACAACACCGACCGCAACCGTACCAGCCCCTTTGCCTTCACCGGCAACCGTTTCGAATTCCGTGCCGTAGGCTCTGAGGCCAACTGCGCAAGCGCCATGCTCACACTCAACGCCGCTGTGGCTGAGGCTCTTGTCTCGTTCAAGCAGAGGGTGGATGCACGCATCCCTGAGCTGGAGCAGAATCTTACGGGCACTGGTCATAGCGCCACCTACCACGCCATCATCGACGTGCTACGCGAGGACATCAAGACCTGCAAGCCCATCCGCTTCGACGGCAACGGCTACAGTGATGAGTGGAAGGTTGAAGCAGCCCGCCGCGGACTCGACGTGGAGACATCATGCCCCGTCATCTTCGAGCGTTATCTCGACCCCGACAGCATACAGATGTTCGAGAGCCTCGGTGTGATGACAAAGAAAGAACTGGAGGCCCGCAACGAGGTGAAATGGGAGACATATACCAAGAAGATTCAAATCGAAGCCCGCGTTCTCGGCGACCTCTCCATGAACCATATCATTCCCGTGGCTACCAACTACCAGGCGCAGCTCCTGAAGAATGTGGAACGCATGCGTTCAGTTTTCCCCATCGAGAAAGCCGACGAACTATCCGCCCGCAACATCAAGCTCATCGAGGAGATTGCCCAGCGCACAGCCACCATCGAGACAAAGGTCGAGGAACTCGTGGCAGCACGTAAGGTGGCCAACAAGATAGAGGACGAGCACGCCAAAGCCATCGCCTATCACGACACCATCGCCCCGATGTTCGACGTCATCCGTCGTCAGATCGACAAACTCGAACTCATCGTCGACGATGCCCTCTGGCCGCTTCCCAAGTACCGCGAGCTCTTGTTCATCAGATAGCTCAACATCCAAGTTTTTTTTCAAAAAACACCTCAAACATGTCACCGCCCAGTCTGGATGCAGGCTGGGCGGTGGTGAGTGTGGTGACGGGTTGGCTACTGACGGCGGATGGGAATGGCTTGGTAGAGGTGCCCGTGCTTGTTTTTCTGGCAGACGAAACCGAGGTGTGTGAAGGCGATGCCTATCTGCACACGCAGGGAATGTGTGGCCTTGAGTGTGGGGTACTCGCGCAACAGTATTTCCATCACGGCCGACGTGGTGAGGGGTTCGACATACTCGCCTTCCTCGGGCTGACGGAAACACGTCTCAATCATCGTTTCCAGGTCCAAGATACTCATATATCGCACATTAGCACGCTGAATGCTTAGGACCTCCTCCGGTGTGAACCAGTAGCGCTGCCCGCCATGCAACTCCGCCATCAACTGGGCATAGAGCTGGTCGTAGTCAATCTCCACGCTGTTGTCGATCTCGTGACCGGGCGCCACTTCGATGCAGATGAAACGGCGGGAACCGGTGCGGTCGCGCAGGGGGTGACGGTTGTTGGTCGTGGCCACAAACGATGCATAGCGAGGACTGTCGGTCTGCTCAGAGGCAAAGATACGTCGGCCGTTCACGCGAACCTTCGAGACCATCTGCTTCAGCATAGCCTGCTGCGAAGGCGTGATCTGGTCAAACTCGTCGATGTTGATGAGCAGGTTGTTGGTCAGCGCCATCTCCTTGTCGAACTTGTTGGTGAGGTTGACATGGTCGAGGTAGTACTCACGCAGCTCAGGAGGCAACAGGCGCAGAAAGAAAGTGGACTTACCGCAACCCTGTTCGCCGATAAGCATAACGACCACCTCGTTGGCATGCAGAGCATCCATCTGCAGCCAATGGGCTACTACGGAGCGCCACCACAAGTGAACCCAGTAGGCCTGTTCGGCCGTGATGCCGTAGATGAGCGAGAGGAGCCAGCTGATGCGGTCCAGCCCATCCCACTTAGGCCGCGTGAAGAGCCACGAGGTGGCAGGATTCCACAGGGGTGTGGCTTCGCTGTAGATGATGTCGTTGAGCAAGGCCTTCAGGCCCCGCTCATCGGGCAACGCCTTGCGCGCAGCCACCACGATGCTGTTGAACGCCATGCGGTCCATGTGGCGCCACGTCTCTGTCCCGCGCTCGCGTACCTCTATCTTTTTAGAGAGGACGTTATAGCGGAACTCATAGCCTTCGCTCAGGAAGGTTTCGGCAGGCAGCAGCGCATTCTCGGTATGAATTGCAGCTGCCTCATTCACATTTGCAGCCAGAAGCTGCACTTGTCGGCAGGCACCTTGTGTCTGCTCGACGTCTCGACTGTTTCCAGTCGAATCAGAAAGAATCAGATCGTTCATGTAAAAAAGTTATTTTTAAAGGTTGGGTTGTTATCTTCTGACTCGCTTCGCTCGTGATGGAGTTAAAGGAGTTCTTTAACTTCCATAACATGCGAAACTTGAATTAAGGTTGTTCTTGAGTTGCCAGGCAGGCACGCCTGCCCGCTCACATTTCGGCTGCAAAGATACAAAATTTTTCGGCCTTTGTCAAGTTTTCACGAAATTATATCTTGGCCTTAATCAACGACTTACGCGCCTTGAAGGATGTCCGGTTTGTGCCTTTTTCAAACGTTTTATCCATTGGTCAAAAACGTTCTTACGACCGCTCATTAATGTTCAATCAATAGGTTAATAGCTGTGCGTCACGTCGCAATTTCTGCAAATCGCGTCGCGATTTATAGGCGTCACAACGTAATTCGTGGAAATCCCAACGTGACGTTAACTTTCTTTAAGATCGATTATTTGTTTATAAGCTGAAGAAAGAGTATTTTTGCACGGTATTACAAAACTTTTCAACCTATGTTAGATTATTACAAACAGGAAATACGCGACTTGCGCAACACGGAGTCGCGCAAAGTGCGAGAGGTGTACAAAATCGTCAAGGGCAAGGGTGATACGGCAGAGCATTTTGTGAAGCATCTGGCGGAACATACCTCGTGGGGCGAGGGTGTGATAAAAGGCGTGCTTACCGACCTGGTGGCCTGTCTCGACGAGCGACTGGCCGAGGCCGGCAGCGTCACGTTGCCTGGCATCGGCACTTTCAGCGTGAGCATAAGGCCTAAGCAAGGTCGCGCGAAAGGGCTTATCGACAAGGGCGACATGACAACGGCCACGGGGCAGGGCTTGGGCACCGACGAGGAACAGGCTGCTGTCTCTGAAACAGGCGACGAAGAGGAGCACGAGCTGAATGCCAAGAGTCTGGAAGTGAGCCATATCACTTTCAGTTGCGACAAACGTCTGCTGGGTAGTGTGAGGGCCCGTCTGAGGGGCAAGGGACAGTTGAGGCAGTCGCCCTACATGGGTTTTGTTCCGCTCTACCAACCCAAGGAAGCTCACCGTCTGGATCGTTTTGCCAGCGCCCGTGCCTATCTTGAGGAGCACCATTTCATGCGTGTGGCAGATTATGCCGAGCTTACAGGCCTCTCGTACAGCGTAGCGCAGCGCGAGCTGAAGCTGGCAGCCCACCTCGACCACTCAGGCATAATAGCCCAGGGCCGCGGCAGCCACCGCATATACGTTCTCGCATCTGAGAAAAAGGACTAAAAGCGCCAACCCGTCACCACACTCACCACCGCCCAGCCTGCATCCAGACTGGGCGGTGACATGTTTGAGGTGTTTTTCAGGGAAAATAATTAAGGCAATGATATAGGAGATGACCTATTCAAAGGGAAATAAGCCCTGGAAGGGCGTTGGAATTTAGGCAGGGTGTGGAGTGAGCGAAGCGAACGGAACCCCTGTATCATGTCAGGAGGTATATAAAG